>Ga0209455_1000110_pt1 | contig 189828 bp, 153 predicted proteins | sample AraplaCol_mCL_r2_FD_184275 | JGI IMG/M metagenome (GOLD analysis project Ga0209455, IMG submission 184275) | Arabidopsis root microbial communities from North Carolina, USA - plate scrape CL_Col_mCL_r2 (SPAdes) (version 2) | ecosystem: Host-associated > Plants > Roots > Endosphere | place...
CAAGTGGACTGGCTCCCGGCACGATTGGAAGAGCGCGATGACGCAGTTCGCACTGCTTTACCCGGAACGATTCAACATTGGAGTCTGAATCTCAACCCGCCTCACACACGGAATTCCGGATACCTCCGCCAGACTCAATCTCGATCCGCGCGATGAGTAGCTCTAGATAACTCTATCCCACGAGCCGTTTTCCGCCCTCTCCGGTTCCACGAATACCCAAATCGAATGACACCGAGTGCAGCGATAATACGTTGCAGCGCCTGCCGCCCCCTGCCCCTCGGAATCAAAAGGCGGCGGAACAATTTCCGCGAGAACTCCATTGGTAACGGCAACGTCGCGACGTTGCGAATACTGCTGATACTCTTGGCGCGATACGAATTGCTCGGGCGAACCAATCCCGAGACAGTAGTCGCATGCAGGAAGCAACTGCGCGATCACCCCATTGCCCTGCGCTTCGCTCCCTCGCTTCAACTTCTGCAATTGACCTCGCGGAATTTGTGCCTCGACACGCGCGCTTTCGTTGCCTAACCACACGCGCAGTTGCCGCAAATCAATGTCCCGATCACGATAACGCCGAAGCATGCTCTCAATATCTTGATCCACGGCTATCACACTCATTTATCAACCAGAGCACTCCAGTCGCCACGTCACGATTCGATTGCGCCAAAGAACCGATGATCATGGCGACTGCCGTGCGTCCGTCGAACAGTTCGATCAATAAACCATATCGGTCAAATCCGGTCGGCGATCCAGTTCGCGCCACCCGCTTCGCGCACAGCCCAAACGTCCCCGCAGATTTATTGCCCGCAAGGCAGGCACTGGCTCAGCCACGCGCGTTGCTTGCGCAGCTGTGTCGGGACACTGACTAGCACCGCGTCGTCCGCAACGTGGGCAAGATAGCCGTTGACCGCCTTGAGACCATCAAAATCGACACCCGAAAAATAAAAATCCGCACTTCAAAAAGACATCGGCCTGATGAAAATATTCTTCGAGATCGCGACACGAACAGGGCCAACTCGCTATCACGCCAAACGTGTATAGGCTTTGACTACCAAATAGACGTTTTCAGAAAACTTATTGAATACTCTTCCTAACATCACGCGTAAGCGTCGCCGTAATCCTTCGCTTTCCAAAAAATATCAGCCCCCGAACTTTTATATAGCTCATCAAGCAACTCAGAAAAACTTAACGCTATTATTGGACAACTCCCAACTACACCATGAACTTCGAAATTACTATCGTAACATCTTCCATTCCTTTCCTTGGAGGTATCAATGGATATGTAGTCACCGTTGTCTGTTTTACAGATTGCATACCACGAAAAAGAAATATCGTCCTCACACGGATCACCCACAATGATCATATTGGTTTGCAACACATCACCGGCAGGTAATATCTTGAAAGAAATATTATCTTTCCCGGGTCTGAACAAAATCACACCACCGCAAAGATTGTAGAATTCGACCATATCATTCGGATATGCCATGTCGGCATGTGGCAGCTGCGGTAGCTTTCCGCTCGCCGGCAACACTTGGCATCTACCATCGGATCTTATGATCTCGACAATTTCCTTAATCGACCTCATATGTCCCTCTAAAATTTCACCGGATCAAACTCACCCGTGTACAAATACTGATTCAACGCCCTGTAGTACGCATCCCTGCTCGCCTGCGGAACTTTTGCAGCATCAAACATTTGCTCGGACAGCGCCTGCATTTCTCGATTGCTTACGGCTTCCCAATCAACTTTTCCACCAACTGGGCGCCCGGTTTTCATAGTCAACCAATCTCGGTACGCAGCCTTTGTCGCAGCATGCGACTCAGCGGACAAAGCAATTGTTGGCGATTTAATCGGATATTTCCCACCGTAATCTGGAACATTCTTGGCCATCCATACATCGAGTACTCCATGGTGGTTTTCTAAAGGCGAATTGCTTGGTCGATATGGAACAACATCGTACTCTTTAACGTCCTCGCAGCCGCTCAATCCCAGCGGATCAACCCACGCGTCTGGCGCGTGCACATAGCCTTGCGTTCTAAATCCACCTTCAAGGCCAATCGGATCGCAACTAAGATACTGCCCTGAATCTGGATCGTAGTATCGATTCAGGTTGTAGCACAGTCCCGTCTCGTCGTCGGCCCATTGACCGGGAAAACGCAACGTCGTATCGATTGAAATTGCCGCGCCCTGCGCATCGTTCGCTGCTCGTCTGGCCGGCAGCGGTTTCCCCCACAGCGAGTACGCCCCCTTCCACACAGTCGTGCCATGTTCGTCGAACGCCGCCTTTGGCAAACCGACCTGGTCCGTCAGAATTGAAAAGATACCGCTGTCGGTCTCCTGCGCGAGCGGCGAGAAACTGCCCGGCTCGATATGCCAGGTCACGACTTGGCCCGTCGTACCATCCCGCTGCTCGATCCAGCGCTCGGCAAGCATCGGACCGTCCCACAGGAACCTCACCGTTTCACGGCCGCCGACTTGCTGCTTCTCGATCCGGCGATTGAAAGCGTCATAGCGATACGCCCAAACACCGCGCTCGGGCGTAACGACCTTCACGAGCCGATTGAGGCCATCCCACGTGTATTGCCACGTTTTCGGCCTGAACCCCGGCTGTTCGACCGTCTTCTCGATCGTGCGGCCACGTGCATCGTATTGATAGCGTGCGTAGCCAACCTGTTCCGGCAGACCTCCGCGGCGATAGTGGTGGGCATCCACAGGTGCCCGTTGCCCGTGCGCGGCAATGTTCATCACAGCGTCATAGCGGAAGTGCTCGCTTGGCTGCAGCAGACTTTCTGCGGAGATGATCTGGCCGCGCTCATCGCGCTGGTAGGTGAGCGTATCCGCGCCGGTGTCCACTCGCTCCAGTTGTCCGGCTGCGTCGTAGTGATAGACCTGCCGCGTCAATTGCTCGAGCGCCCGGGCCGGATCGGCTTGCAACGCATCGAAGGCTACGGCAGGCCCTGCAATCTGCCGGCGTATACGGCCGAGCGCATCGTACTGTTGCTGCGCGACAAAATCTCCCGCCTGCCGCCCGATCTCGCGCCCTAAGCCATCGCGCCGGATCGTCAGCCCGGCGACCTGCGTGAGCGCACCCAATGCATCATAGGCATAGGCCGTCTCCCGCCGAGGCGTCAGCCGAAGGCTCCGCTGGCCGTCCGCGTCGTAGACGTGCCTCAACAGTTCGCCATGCTGATCTTCTCCGATCAAGCGGCCATTCCTGTCGTAGGCAAAGCGCGTCACGTGAACGTGCTCGCCCTGGACCTCCGCCGACGCCAGTCGTCCGCTCGCATCGTAGCGGTAAGCAAGCTTCACGTCGCCGGCATCGATCTCGACGAGCCGGTCGGATGCATCGTACGTATAGCGCCACTGGCCACCGTCGGGCAGTGTCTTCGCCAGCAGGCGGCCGACGGCATCGCGCTCATATCGAGTCGCGCGGCCGCCCCAGTCGATCTCGGCCGCGAGACGCCCGGCCGCGTCGTAGCGGTACGTGTAAGTCTCTCCCAGAGCATTGATGACCTTCGTCAGCCGGGTGGCATGGTCGTACTCGAAACGCGTTGCATGACCGGCCGCGTCGATCGACGCCGTAAGCAAATCGAACGGGCCATAGGTTCGCCGGATCGTACGTCCGAGCGGATCGATCCACTCGACGGGCAGGCTCTCGCTGTTATATCGCGCCCTCGACACCGAGCCATCGGGGCGCGTGATCGCGCTCAGCAGACCGCGCGGATTTGCCGGGCCGTCAGCATAGTCGTAACGCGTCACGTGCCCATCGGGCGACGTCTCCTCCAGCAGCCGACCCAGTACGTCTATCCTGCGCCTGAAGCGCGCACCTGTCGGCAACTCGATGTCGGTCAGCCGCAACCGGTCATCGTAGTCCAGGCGCGTCTCGCGATCACCCTGAACCACCCGCAGCAGTTCGCCTCGGGGGCCGTAGCGATAGGCAGTTCTGTTGCCGTCCGGCTCGGTGCGAGCAATCAATCGATACAGATGGTCATACTCGAGCCTGATCCGGCCGCCGTTCGGCAAACGCGTGCCGGTAAGGCGCTGCTCGTCGTCATAGTCGAACTCGACCATCCTCCCCGAGCTTTCGACGACCGAAGTCAGTTGACCACGCTCGTCGTATCGATAGTCCGTCCGTCGACCCAGCGGATCGATCCGGGCCATCAAGCGACCAAGCTCCCATTCGGAGCGAGTGCAATGGCCGAGCGGATCGGTTTCGGCCGTTACGAGACCTTCATCGTTATAGTCATAGGTCCATTCTCCGTCGACATCGATCACCCGTGTGCGACCGGCCTCGTAGATGAACCGACCTGTGTGATAACCCTGCTGCGTGCCGGTCTCGACGACACGACCAGCGGTGTCGTACCGATATCGAACGTCGGTCTGGTCCGTATCCCGCCACTGGGTCATCCAGCCGTGTTCGTCATACGCGTAGTAGAACTGGCCAAACTGGAAGCTCGCCACGTGGGTAAGCATGCTGTTCTGGTAGTCGTAGTCCACGAGTGTCCGGGAACCGCCGTCCGCATCGTGAAGAACGATCCGTTCCAGCCGTCGGTCGCGCCCGTGACAAACAATCTCGAGCCGATAGCCGTCGCTATGGGCCATACCACTCAAACGGCCGGCAATATCGTACGAGAGAACGATTGCGTTACCGTCGAGGTCCTCGATCCGTTCGAGGCGAGACGAACGCCCATCGACGAGCGGCGCGAAAATACGTAGTTGCCGCGTATCGCGATCGAAGATGCGCGGTTCGAGCCGGCTTCCGACCAGCCGATAGCGCGGCTCGCGCAGGTTGATGCCGTTGAGCGCCATATCCGGCGCGTCAAAGCCGATCACCAGGCCGGCGCCGTCGTGGAATCTCACGAAGCGGCCGCCATCGAACGTCAGTTGTTGCGACCAGTTGTCCGACCAGCGGTGACCGAGCAATCCATGGTCGTCCGATCGAGTCCGATAGCGTCGCTTGAACTCGAGAGGCAGGATGCCGGGAATGACGAGATCCGTACGGATCTCGAGCATTTCGCCGGACACCGGATCAACCGGGTCCTTGCACGTCGGCCGGTTCTCGTCCTTGATGCCCTTCTGTTCCGCGGATCGGGTGGGCTCAGGCTTGAATTTTTCGCGCAACCCCCGCAGCCCCTTGCCGGCAAATTTTCCGACTCCGCCTCCTACGATCCCGCCGAGCAAACCCGCCAGGAATTCCTGAGTCGCGGACAACTCCGGGTTCTTCGGACCGTAGTGTCCAGTCGTCTTGTCGATCCAGATGCTGTTGCGCCCCGAATTGACCTTGCCGCTACAGTGCGTTTCGTGGCCGATCCGCACCAGCGGCAGACCGTTGACGAACACGGTCTTGCTGCCGTCGACGAGTGCCTGCGGCACGCCGGAATGGTGATCGCATTTCACCAGGTCCGTGACACGCGCCACCTTCTTGCCTTCGAAGTACACGTTGCTCGAACCGGTGACGATCTCGCCACAGTTGCTGCCCATGCTCTGGCTCGCCGACGCGAGCGCACTCCCCAGCGTCAGGCCGCCCGCCATGCACGCGCCGACGATCAGCGCGCCGGCGAGTCCACCGGTTGCCACGGTCGCCGCCACTGCCACGCCAATCGCGACTCCCACGGCAATGCCGGCGAGAATCCCCATAAAACCCGACGAGTGCGCGATCCGATCGCCAATGCAGGCGGGGTGCGGATCGCCGCGACCGATCGTGAGGCCGAGCGCGTCGCCAACCTGCGTGAATTCCTTCGATAGCCAGCCGGTCACGCCAACCTTGTCGAGCGCCCACGCACCGCCGACCGCAATCGCCAGCGGAAGCATGACGGTGCCCGCCGCAATCGCGCCCGCGCCCAGTGCCGCCCCGCCGGTCGCCCCACCCGCGAGCGCCGTACCGGCGGCACCCAGCCCGGCGGCCGTCCCCTCGACGGCGGTCAGGCCCGCATCGGCGCCGAGCATCCCGTAGTTGAGGTGCTCGTAAAACGGCTGCTCGGCCGCTTTCGCGGCTTCACCGTCCTCCAGCCCGGCGATCTGATCGAGACGCTCCTGGGCGCTGCCGCTCGGCTCGTTGTAGTTCGGCGTGTCCGACATTGCGGCCTCAGACCGGATCGCGCAACTGAAGGCTCTGAATCACGGTCCGGATTTGTTCGCGCTGTGTGTCGCTCAGCGTACCGGGCGCGGTGAAGGTGAGCATCAGGACAACCTGCCCGTATTCCACCATCGTCAACCGCTGATGAATGAGCGCCTGGTTGTTCGTCCAGGTGAACTCGTGCACGTGTGCAGCGCGCCCGGATACCGTGGCGTCTTCATTCGCCACCTCGGCGTAATCGGGAACCTGCTTCGCCACTTTCCGGATTTCGCTCGTCACATATTCGGCGAACTTCATGCCCCACGGCAGCCGCTCGCGCGTGATCACGAAACTCACGCCCTCCGTGCCAGTCGCCGCCGACACGAACACGTTCATCGTTTTGTCCTGCCATTCCACGGGCAGCGCCAACGTGCCTTCCTGCATCTGGTACATGCTTTGTTATCCTTATTGGTTATTGGTATTAGCCGTTCTTCGGGTTGATGTCGGTTCGAGCAGCCTGGATATTGATATTGCCGTCATCCAGATGGATCACCGACTCGCCCTTGTAGATGTCGATCGAGTCGGCTGTCATGTGGATCCGCGTGCCGCCGTCGCCGCCGATCTTGATCCAGAGTTCCTTGGCTTCCAGCGTGTGCACACCCTGCGGAGTCTGATGCAGCGTATTGCCCTGCACGACAACGTCCGACAGGTTGCCAACCGCGATGGCCGTCGTATGGTTGCCCTTGCCCACCTCGACGGTCCGGTCGCCTTTGAGAACCTGAGTCCACTGAGCGTCCTCGACCACGGTATGCATGTCCTTCTGCGCATGCATGTAGAGCATCTGCGCACCATTGACGTCGCTCATCAGCAACTCGTTCGACCCCTGCCCCTTGTGCGTCTGGCTCTTGATCCCCATCGTCTGGCCGGCCGCGCCGTGATACGGGTTGCCCTGCTCGCCGTTGAACACGCGGCCGACGATCACGGGGTTATCCGGATCGCCCTGATTGAACGCCACCAGTACTTCCTGCTTGATCCGCGGAATCGCGGCCGCGCCCCAGCCGTCGCCCGCCCACGGCTGCGACACGCGCACCCACATCGAATCGGAGCCGTCCTTCTTGCCGCGCCGATCCCACGGGAAATGCACTTTCACCGCGCTGCCGTTCGTATGAATTTCCTCGCCCTTCGGCCCGACGACGATCGCCGACTGCGTGCCGTGAATCACCGGCTTCGGCGTCGCGCGCGGCGCACGGTACGGAATCTTCTTCGGCAACAGCGAGAAGCTGTTCCGGTACGGCAGCTTCGCGCTGTGCTGCGTATAGTCGTTCACGGCCTCGTGACGCACGTGCAGGATCACGTACTCCTGGTTGTTTTCGAGGACGGGATGATTCGCGACGGTCACGGCGCCCGCCGTGGTCATGCGCCACGCGTAGCCGCCGCCGGTATAGCGATGGGCTTGCGCCTCCTCGGCCTCCATCGCGAAACGGGCGTAGCGGTTGCCGTCGTCGCCGTGGTCGTACAGCGACTGGTGCTCGAACCGCTCGGTCGCGTCGAGCCGCGCATGCTTGAGGTTTTGCGGGCCGGCCTCCACCAGCATCAGCGGCGACGACGGATTCTGGTGATTGAAGTCGCGGAACGTGACCTTGCCGACGCCGAAGCGCCGGCCTTCGTGCAACTGGTCGATGCCGCTGTCTTCGCTGGCCTCGGTCGCGGCGAACGGCACGGTGGCGAGCCCGTCGATCGGGCGGAACAGCAGGTTCGTGTCGCCGATCACGAGAAAGTGCTTGTCCTTCTCGTAGCGGTGCGTCCAGATGAGCCCTTCCTGCTCCATCAGCCGCGCGCAGAAGTTGTAGTAGCTCTCCTGGTACATCACGACGTACTCGAGCGGCTTCTGGCTGGTCCGGATGTCGAACGTGAAATCGGAAAACCCGTGTTCCTGGAAGATCTCGGTGAGGATGTCCTGCGCGGTCTTGTTCTGGAAGATCCGGCAGTCGGTCGAGCGCGTCAGGAACCAGAACCACGGCACGGCCGTCAGGTGGTATTGCGTGACGTTGCCGGGGTTGCCGGCGCGATCGAACGACGCGACGTAGCCGTCGAAGTAGCGGTCGTTGTCGCCGCCGCCCGCCGCCACGACGCGTTCGAGCGTCGACAGGCGCGCCTGCTGGTCGAAGCGGATCTTGACCTGCTGGCCGATCAGGTCCTCCGGGCGCAGGTCGTGGCGATGCGACAGCAGGTCGAGATGGATTTCCGGCAAGCGGTTCACGTGCTCGTCGACGACGGCCGCGCTGACCAGCAGCACATCCGGGCCGAGCGGCGTATCGAGCGTGACGTAACGATTGAGCTGGGTCAGGCGCGCGGGGTTGGCGGCGCCGTTGATCGCGTCGGCGATGGCGCCGGGCGTCTTCTCCATCAGCGAGAAACCGGTCTGTGCGAGCTGCAGCGCGCGCTGGACGGTGTCGACGTGCCCGGCCAGCCCCGCGAGCGGCCCGAGGCTGCCGGCCACACTCGACGCCACCGGGCCGGCGAGGCCGCCGAGCGCACTCAACGAGCCGAACGCACCACCACCCAATCCACTGGGAATACCCCCATTCGGAGCGAAACTCATTCTTGTTCCTTGCGTGTGATCTCAGGTTCCATCGGCCGGCTCGCCGGTCCGCAGCCACGATAATGTAGGGTAAAACCCGACCGCTTGAAAGTCTCCGGCAAACGTTTGCTTTCCGACCCTTAAAATCGGAAAAACGGACCGGCAGCCGGACGCGAGACCGCGGTCGCCCACGGCCAGGCAGCACGACGGTCGGCAATGGAAACCGTGTCACCCCGCATGTCTCGACAGGCCGCACGGCGCGGGACACGGCGGCGATCAACGGATGCTGGAGTATCCGCGTGACAATGGCGGGAAACAGCTGAGACTGACCGCGCTAGGGCCTTCCCGGGTCAGTGTTTGAACGAACATACTAGAGACGACCTCCTCGTCGGCAAGCGTGCAATCGCCATCCCGGCGCACCACCCTCATCGCGGCGAAACCACGATCGCCGCCCGCCGATTCTGCGCCCGCCCTGCCGGCGTCCTGTTATCCCCGACCGGGTCGAGCTTCCCTTTTCCGACGATCGCAATCCGCTTCGCATCCAGCCCGACGTCAACCAGCTCGACCGCAACGACTTCCGCTCGCCGCCTCGACAACTCGGCGTCGTAAGCAGCCGTCCCCTCGTCATCCGAGTACCCGTACACGCGCACTCCGTTGATCCCCGCCGACCGCAAGGTCCGCCCGATCCGTTCCACGATCCGGCGCACATCCGGCTTGAGGTTGTACCGGTCGAAATCGAACAGGATCGGCCCGGTCGACCCGAATTCGAATCCCTGTCCAGTCTCCTGGAACCCGGCCGACTTCAGCGCCGTCACCTGCGTCTGCGTCAGCCCCCGATGAAGCGGCGGCGGCGTCTGGCAGCCCACCAGCAGCATGCACAGCAGCAGCGCGCTCCCGACGCACGTCCGCCCCGTGCTCACAGGAAACGAGTGGTTCATTTTGCCTCCCCTTCCATCGCGCCCGCCCTGCAGGCGCTTCTTTTAACCGCCGCCGCGGCCTCGCCCGCGGCGCGAGTCGATCGAGCTCAAACCGGCCCTGCAACGCTCTCCGCCAACTGCCACGATCCCGGCCGCGCACGCTTGGCGCGGTACATCGCGATATCCGCCGCGCGCAGCAAGCCGCTCGCGTCCAACGCGTGATCGGGATACAGCGCAACGCCGGCACTCATCATGGTGGCCACCACGCGGCCGTCGGACAGCTCGATCGACGGTGCCATGCCGGACAAAATCTCGTCGGCGATCCGGCACACGCTGCCCGCTTCAGGCACCGCCGCCAGCATCACCGCGAATTCGTCGCCGCCCAGGCGCGCGACGAGATCGGTCTCTCGCACCCGCGTGCGCAGCCGCGATGCGATGTCGATCAACACCGCGTCCCCGGCGTCGTGACCGAAACCATCGTTGATCTCCTTGAAGCGGTCGCAGTCGAGATAGAGGACGGCGACCCGCTGCCCCGTCAACGTGGCATCGCAAAGCGCAAGCGCGAGGCGCGACTCGAACTGCACGCGGTTGGGCAACCCCGTGAGCGCATCGTGCGTCGCCTTGTGCTCGAGCGACGCGTTCTCGTCGCGCAGCGTGTTCTGCCAGTCTTCGAATTCGTCGAGCAGCGCGTTGAAGTCGTCGCCGAGCTGGTTCAGTTCCGCGATCGCCGCCGGCTCGACGCGCCGCGCGAACGCGCGCTCGCGCCGCACCGCGTGCGCGACGCCGGCCAGCGCGCGCAGCGGCGAAACGATGTCGCGCAGCAGGCGTTTCGAACTGACGTACGCGCCGAACACGCTGACGGCCAGGCAGCCGAGAATGCCGCCGACGCCGCCGAGCAGGAAGCCGAAGAACTGGTGGCCGCGGCCGCGCACGACGACGTGGCCGACGATGATGCCGTCGTGCATCACCGGGACGGTCACCGGCCCCGGCAGCGCCACGTCGGCCACCGCGCGCTCGAGCCGCGCGAGGCCGTTTCCGGCCGGCAACTGCCACGTGGCGAACAGTTGTCCCTTGCTGTCGGTGACGACCACCTGCGCGACGTCCTCGTCGCCGGCGATCATCCCGATCGCCTCGTTCGCCGCGACGCGATCGCCGAACACGAGCGCCGCCTCGACCGTATAACCGAGCGAGCGCGCCAGCAGGTTCAGGTTGTTGCCGGCATACGCGCGCAACGCGATCACGGCGACGACGATCAACGACACGGCGGCCATCGTCACCGCGACGAACGCGAGGCGCAGGTGCGCGCGCCGCAGCACGCTTTGCAGCGTCGGGCGCGGCGGGCGCGAAGCGCGAATGGGAGGCACGGCGCGTGTCATGGCGTCACCGGCCGTCGTGCGAGATTGAGAACGTTCGGATGCACGCGCACGCCGCTGCGTGCGACGGCGTCGAGATTGATGTCGAACGACACGCGGTCGCCGTCGACGTCGAGACAGAACATGCCGCCCGCCGTGCAAGACGGATCGTGTTCCGCGATCGTCAGCACCGGATGGCCGGCCAACGCGGCTCTCACCCGCGCGCGCGCGTCGTTGCTCAAGGCGCCCAGATAGACGACGTCGCACGCGATGCCGAGCGACGGATCGTCGGAGCGCACGCGTTGCACGTCGAGCACCGTCGAGCCGGCCTGCAGCGTGTCGGTCAGGCCGCCCGCATAGTCGGGCCTGCCGGTCACGCACAGATGCAGGCGCACGGGCGTGGTCGGCCAGCGCGTGAAGCTGATGATGCCGAGCACCACCTGACGCACGGCCGTGTCGTGTGACGAAAAGGCGGAACCTGTCGGGCTGGCCGGCGTGGCGGTGGTGGCAACTTGCACCGCATCGACCGCGGTCTCGTCCATCACGGCAGGCGCGCCGGCGACGACCGGTACGGCGCTCAGAACGCAAACGATTGCGGCAAACGCATGGCGGAACGTGGCGACTCGGCCCCACTGGCCGGACGCCTTTCGCGCGGCGAATGCCGCCGCACACGCTGGCGTCGATGCGACCGCAAGACTCGCAGCCGCCGCGCACACACTTGCATCCATGATGGAAACATCTGCCGCAGTCGTTCCCGGCCCCGCCTCCTGCCTGCCATGCGCGTGCAGGCACCGTATCACGCGCACGATTCCTTCCATCTTAGGTAAAAATTCGTATCCCAAACCAGTGGGATACACCCGCGAATCCTGCCGGAAAGCATGCCGAACCGGTGCTGCGGCAACCCACGGCGGTCCGGTGTCGGCGTCGGCACATTGATCTGCGGATTGAACCCCGGCTCACGGCAAACTTCATCCATCCGCCAGTCACGCATTCAAGCATCTCGCGGGCGTCAAACGGCTCGATCCGCCATGCGTGTACGCTCCACGGCCGTACGGGCCACGCGGTGGACAATGAATCGATATCGACGAGAATGTCCGCTCGTCCCGCGGCCATACGTCGGAATGCCGGATCCAGCCTGCACAACGGAGCGTCATGAAAATCGAAAACTCGGAACTCGAAGCATTCGTCGCCGTCGCGGAACTCGGCACGTTCCATCGCGCGGCGGAAAAACTGAACCTGACCCAGCCGGGGCTGTCGCGCCGCATCCAGAAACTCGAGCAGACGCTCGGCGTCGAGTTGTTCCAGCGCACCACGCGAAGCGTGACGTTGACGGGTGTCGGCCGCCAGTTCCTGCCGATGGCGCGCGAGCAGATCGCGCAGCTCGGCATGATGCTGTCGTCGATCCAGGACATCGCGCAAAAACGTTACGGCAAGGTGCGGCTCGCGTCGATCCCGACGATCGTCGCGCAGGCGCTTCCCGACGTACTGCGTCGCTACGCCGCAAAGTATCCGCACGTCGCCGTGCAGATCCTCGACGGCAATCACGACTTCGTGCTGTCGCAGGTGCGCGCGGGCATCGCCGAATTCGGCGTGAGCCTGCATCCCGGTGACGACGACGATCTCCTGTTCGAACCGCTCTTCACCGACCGTTACGTGCTCGCGGCGCACAACGACGATCCGCTGGCGCGCGCGGACGCCGTCACGCTCGGGGAGTTGCGCCAGGCGAAGCTGATCATCGGCGGTCGCGACAGCGGCAACCGCCTGCTGCTCGAAATGCTGATGGGCCAGGAAGCGGTGCGAGCCCGCTGGTTCTACGAAGTCGAGCACATCTCGTGCGTCGCGGCGCTGGTGGCGGCCGGGGTCGGCTGCGCGATCCTGCCCGAGAGCGCACTGCGTGCGTACGGCTCGCCGGCGGTGCGCGCGGTGCCGATCGCGAGCCCGACGATCGAGCGCACGGTCGGCATCGTTCGGCATCGCGGCATTTCGATGTCCAGCTTCGCGGGCGACCTCCAGGCGCTGGTGAAGGCGTCGTTCGCGTGACGCCGCGGGGCGGCACGGCGGCGCGCCGCATTGATGCCGGTTTCGCATGAATCGCGAGCCGAACGGCATTGGACACCCGAAAAATGGCTGGGGACGATGGGGGCGAACATGAACGACGGAAACGGGTAACGCCCCGAATCCGGACGGATTCAGGAGGAACCACCATGCATTTCGACGTGATCCTGCGTCGCGGCGAGTTGATCGACGGCACCGGGGCCGCACGCTTCGAAGCCGATCTCGGCGTGACCGGCACGCGCATCGCGGCGATCGGCGACCTGGGCGGTGCGACGGCCGCGCATACGGTCGATGCGAGCGGCCTCGTCGTCGCGCCGGGCTTCATCGACAGCCACACGCACGACGACGCGTTCGTGCTGACCGATCCCGACGTCGAGCCGAAGGTCGCGCAAGGCGTCACGACGGTGATCGCCGGCAACTGCGGCATCAGCCTCGCGCCGCTGCTCGCCGAAAGGGACGTGCCGCAGCCGCTCGACCTGCTGGGCGCGTGGCAGGCGTTCCGCTTCCCGTCCTTTCGCGCCTATCTCGACGCGCTCGACGCCACGCCCGCCGCCGTCAATACGGCGGCCCTGATCGGCCACTCGACGCTGCGCGTGCGGCACATGGCCGATCTCGATCGCGCGGCCAACGCGGCTGAAATCGCGGCGATGGCGGCCGACGTGCGCGAAGCGATGGCGGCCGGTGCGTTCGGCGTCTCGTCGGGCACCTTCTACCCACCCGCGGCAGCCGCGACGACGGACGAACTGATCGACGTGTGCGCACCGTTGCGCGAGACGGGCGGCGTGTTCGCGACGCACCTGCGCGACGAAACCGACGCGATCATCGCGTCGCTCGACGAAGCGTTCTCGATCGGCCGCGCGCTCGACGTGCGCGTCGTGCTGTCGCATCACAAGGTGGCCGGCAAGGCCAATCACGGCCGCTCGGTCGAAACGCTCGCGCATATCGACGCGCAACGCACGCGTCAACCGCTGTGTCTCGACTGCCATCCGTATCCGGCCACGTCGACGATGCTGCGCGCGGATCGCATCCATCAGTCGTCCCGCGTGATCCTCGCGTGGTCGAAGCCGCATCCCGAACTCGCGGGCCGCGACTTCCATGAACTGCTGCCGCTGTTCGGCGATTCGGTCGACGCCGCGATCGACGCGCTGCGCCCCGCCGGTGCGATCTACTTCGTGATGGACGAAGCGGATGTCGAGCGCATCGTTCGTCACGAACTGACGATGGTCGGCTCCGACGGCCTGCCCAACGACATGCGCCCGCACCCGCGGCTGTGGGGCACGTTCCCGCGCGTGCTCGGAGAATTCTCCCGCGAGCGCGGCCTGTTCCCGCTCGAAACCGCGGTGCGCAAAATGACGGGGCTCACCGCCGAGCAGTTCGGCATCGCCGAACGCGGGCGGCTCGCGGTCGGTCATTACGCCGATCTCGTCGTGTTCGACCCCGTCCGCGTGATCGACCGTGCGACGTTCGCGAGCCCGACGCTGCGCCCCGAAGGCATCGAGCACGTGTTCGTCAACGGGCAGGCCGTGCTCGAACATGGCCGGCACACCGGCACGCGTCCCGGCCGGGCGCTGCGCCGCGACATCTAGAACCGGCCGATCGGCGGCGCGCGCTCGCGCGGTCGCGGCAGCCGCCCCGAAGGCCACCTGCACGGAGTCACCATGACGAATCCCAACGGCGCCGCCACGCCGCGCGGCATGCAAGCCGACCCGCCCACGCACGCGCAAGCCGCCGCCCCCGGCCTCGATGCACTGTATGCACGCCTGAGCCGGCGCATCATTCCGCTGATCCTGGTCTGCTATTTCTTCGGCTATCTCGACCGCGTCAACGTCGGCTTTGCGAAGCTGCAGATGGTGACGGACCTGCACCTCACGGACGCTGCATACGGCGTGGGTGCGGGCCTGTTCTTCGTCGGCTACCTGCTGCTGCAGGTGCCGGCCGGCTGGCTCGTGCGGCGGATCGGCGTGAAGCGCTGTCTCGCCGGCTCGATGCTGACGTGGGGCATCGTGTCGGTCGCCACGCTCACGACCCGCGACACCGCGAGCTTCTACGCGCTGCGCTTCCTGCTCGGCGTGACCGAAGCGAGCTTCTTTCCGGCCGTGATCGCGTACTTCAGCGTGTGGTTTCCGTCGCACCGGCTCGCGAAGGTCATGGCGTTTCTGTTTCTCGCGATGCCGCTCGGCGTGATCGTCGGCGGCCCGCTGTCCGGCTGGATCATGGACGCCACGCACGGCGGCTTCGGGCTGCGCGGCTGGCAGTGGATGTTCCTGATCGAAGGTCTGCCGGCCATCGTGCTGGGGGTGTACCTGCTCGCCCGTGTCACGGAGCGGATCGACGATGCAACCTGGCTGACCGATACGGAAAAGCGGATGATTCACGCGGAGATGGCGCAGGAAGCGGCCGGCAAGCGCACCCGCCTCGGCGCCGCATTGCGCGAGCCGACCCTGTGGCTGCTGTTCGCGACGTCGTTCCTCTACAACATCGGCAACTACGGGCTCGTGTTCTGGATGCCGACGATGATCAAGGCGCTCGGGTCGTCGAGCAACCTCCAAATCGGCCTGGTCAGCGCGATCCCGTATCTGGTCGCGTCGGTCGCGATGGTCGCGAACGCGCAGCATTCGGTGCGGACCGGCGAGCGCCGCTGGCATACGGCGCTGCCTGTCGCGATCGGCGGCATCGCGCTGCTCGCGAGCCTCGGCATGCGCACGCATCCCGTGCTCGCGGTCGCGTGCCTGACCGTCGGCGTGGCCGGCATCATGAGCACGCTCGCGATGTTCTGGAGCCTGCCGTCGCGAATTCTCGCGGGAGAAGCGGCCGCGGGCGGCGCCGGGCTCGTCAACATCGGCGCGGCCGTCGCGGGTTTCGTCGGCCCGACGCTGATGGGCTATGCAACCGGATTGACGGGCAGCACCGAGCTCGGTGTCGCGCTGCTCGCCTTCACACTGTTCGCCGCCGCTGCGCTGATCCTGTCGATTCCGCGCCGGCTCATGGTGCGCACGTGAGCGCGGCGCCATCGATGCGCAGCGCGCTGGCGTTGGCGGCGACGGTGCGCGCCGGGCAGGTGAGCGCGATGTCGCTCGTGCAAGCCGTGCTCGCCGACATCGCCGCCCGCGACAGCGCGATCAACGCGTGCGCAGCCACCTTCGACGAGCGAGCACGGCGCGATGCGCTGCGCATCGACCGCCTCGTGCGGGCCGGACGCGACCCGGGCCCGCTGGCCGGCGTGCCGTTCCTCGTGAAGTGGAACATCGACGTGGCGGGTTATACGACGGTTGCCGGATCGCCAGCGCGCGCGGCATTGCCGCCCGCCGTCGCCGATGCGACGATCGTTGCGCGAATGTGCGCGGCCGGCGCGATCCCCATAGGGGCGACGCAGATGGATGAACTCGCGTGCGGCGCCACCGGCGTAAATCCGCACTACGGCGCGGTGCGCCTCCCGGCCGACCCGACACGCATGACAGGCGGCTCGTCGAGCGGCTCGGCCGCCGCGGTCGCCGCCGGCTACGTGCCGCTCGCGCTCGGCAGCGATACCAACGGCTCGGTCCGCGCACCGGCGGCGCTGTGCGGCGTATGGGGGTTCCGGCCCGGCGACGGACGGCTGTCGCGGGCCGGCTGCCTGCCGTATGCCGACTCGCTCGATACCGTCGGCGGGTTCGCGAACGATGTCGACGATCTTGCGGTGCTGTATGACACGCTGCGCGAAACGCATGCACCGCGCGCGCAACGGCCGCGCGATCCGGCCGCCCCGCTTCGCGTCGCCGTGCTGACCGGCGATTTCGAAACACATGCCGATGCGGATGCGCAACGCGCTGTCCGGCGTGCAGCGGCCCGTCTGCGGGCGGGCGAAACAGTAGCCGTCGCCAGCGACGAAGTCGCGCACGTGCGCGAAGCGGCGCTCGTGATCTCGAACGTGGAGCTCGCGCGCGCCCATCACGGCTTGGTCGACGCGCCGGCGGCGCTCGTCTCCGAACACCTGCGGTCGCGCCTCGCTGCCGGCCTCGCGACGTCCGACTCCGCGTATCGGCACGCGCTTGCCGACCGTGCCGCCTGGCGTACGCGCATCGCGGCGCTGTTCGCGCGCCACGACCTGCTGCTCGCGGCCGCGACGCCTTGTGCGGCGCCGCGCTTCACCGACGCGACTGTCGATATCAATGGCGTCGCGCTCGAACCCGCGAAGACGCTCGGCCTGCTGACGCAACCGATCTCGTTCGCGGGGCTGCCGGTCGTCAGCGCGCCGTGCTTCGCATCGGGCGAGCTGCCGGTCGGCGTGCAATTGATCGGTGGGCCCGGTGGCGACGCGGTGTGCTTCGACGCCGCGCGGCAGTTCTCGGCCGCGTGGGGCGACATGCTCCGTTAGCGACGCGCCCCTTGGTGCCGCGCGCCGCCGCGAGTATGCTTGCAGCTCGAACATTCTCCAACCGGGCGCGCGCCGCACCGCGGGCAAGCGCCCCGCCAACCGTCACTCACCATCGATGGATTTCGACGTCATCGTTCTCGGCGCCGGCATCGTCGGCGTCTCCGCCGCGCTGCACCTGCAGGATCGCGGCCGCAAGGTCGCCCTCGTCGATCGCGGCGCGCCCGGCGAAGGCACGAGCTTCGGCAATGCCGGGCTGATCGAGCGCTCGTCGGTCGAACCGTATCCGTTCCCGCGCAGCCCGTTCACGCTGATGCGCTATGCGCTGAACCGCTCCACCGATCTCTACTGGCACAGCGCGTCGCTGCCCGCGTTCGCGCCGTGGCTCGCACGGTTCTGGTGGGAATCGGCGCCGCCGCGTCATGCGGCGGCCTCGCGCGACATGCTGCCGCTGATCGAACGCTGCATCGTCGAACACGATGCGCTGATCGCGCGGGCCGGCGCCGGCGAACTGGTCCGCGCCAGTGGCTGGCTGGAAGCGTTCCGCACGCCGGCCGCATTCGAACGCGGCGTGGCCGAGGCCGGCCTCACCGCGCGCCGCCACGGGCTCGGCATCACGCCGCTCGATGCGGCCGCGCTGCGCGCGCACGAACCGAGCCTCGCACCGGGCTTCTGCGGCGCGCTGCACTGGCTCGACCCGAAAAGCGTCGTCGACCCGGCCGCGCTCGTCAAAGCGTATGCGCACCTGTTCGTGCAGGGCGGCGGCACGCTGCTGACCGGCGACGCCGCGAGCCTCGACGCGCTGTCGCCCGGCTGGCAGGTGAGGACCGACGACGGCCCGGCGGCCGCGCCGGCCGTCGTCGTCGCGCTCGGTCCGTGGTCCGACACGGTGTTCGGCAAGTTCGGCTACAAGATCCCGTTGCGCGAGAAGCGCGGCTACCACATGCACTACGCGCCGTCCGCGCGCGGCGTGCCGTCGGCGCCGATCGTCGATCGCGAATACGGTTATGTAATCGCGCCGATGCGGCGCGGGCTGCGGCTGACGACCGGCGTCGAGATCGCGCGGCGCGGGCTTCCGCCAACGGGCGTGCAGCTCGAACGCGCCGAACGCGTCGCGCGGCCGGTGTTCGGTTTCGGCGAGCGGCTCGATCCGCATCCGTGGCTCGGCTTCCGGCCGTGCACGCCCGACATGCGCCCGGTGATCGGCCCCGCGCCCGCGCATCGCGGGCTGTGGTTCGCGTTCGGGCACAACCATCACGGGCTGACGCTCGGCCCGGTCAGCGGCCGCCTGCTGGCCGAGATGATGACCGGCGAGGCGCCGTTCACCGACCCGGCACCGTATCGCGCGGACCGCTTCTGAGCGCGCGATGCCGGCGCCGGCACGCAGGCCCGGATGGCGCCGAAACGCGCCGTCAGCGAAAACGCAGCTGGTTTCGCCCGAGCTGCGCGACGGATGCGCAGCCCATCAGCCGCATGTCGCGTTCGATTTCCGTGCGCATCAGTTGCAACGCGCGCTCGACGCCGGGCTGCCCGGCGGCGGCGAGCGGGAACAGGTAATAACGCCCCAGCCCGACGGCCTTCGCCCCCAGCGCCAGCGCCTTCAGTACGTGCGAACCGCGCTGCACGCCGCCATCCATCATCACGTCGATCCGGTCGCCCACCGCGTCGACCACCTCGGCAAGCTGGTCGAACGCGGCGCGCGAACCGTCCAGCTGCCGCCCGCCGTGGTTCGACAACACGATGCCGGTGCAACCGATGTCCGCCGCCCTGCGGGCGTCGTCGACCGACATCACGCCTTTCAGGCAAAACTGCCCGTTCCACTCGCGCACCATCGCGGCGACGTCGTCCCATGACATCGACGGGTCGAGCATGTCCGTGAAGTAGCGGCTGATCGACATTGCGCCGCCGCCCATGTCGACGTGCCGGTCGAGCTGCGGCAAACGGAACCGCTCGTGGGTCAGATAGTTGACCGCCCAGGCCGGCTTCAACGCGAACTCGGTCAGCCCCGCGAGCGTCAGCCTGAATGGAATCGAGAAGCCGGTGCGCTTGTCGCGCTCGCGATTGCCGCCGGTGATGCTGTCCACCGTCAGCATCATCACGTTCACGCCGGCCTCCCTCGAGCGGTTCATCATCTCGCGGTTGAGGCCGCGATCCTTGTGAAAGTAGAACTGGTAGACCTGCGGGCCCGGGCTGATCGCACGGGCCTCTTCCAGGCTCACGGTGCCGAGCGACGACACGCCGAACATCGTGTCGAATTTCGCGGCTGCTGCGGCGACGGCCCGCTCGCCGTCATGATGAAACAGGCGTTGCAGCGCGGTCGGCGAACAATAAACCGGCATGCCGAGCTTTTGCCCCATGACCGTCACCGACAGATCGACATCGCGCACGCCGCGCAGCACGTTCGGCACCAGATCGCAGCTTTCGAACGCGCTCGTGTTGCGTCGATACGTGGTTTCATCGTCGGCCGCACCGTCGATGTAATTGAAGATCGGCCCCGGCAACCGCCGCTTCGCCAGTTCGCGGAAGTCGTGGAAATTATGGCAATCGTTCACGCGCATTCGTCACACTCCATTCGGCGCGCGAGCGGCATGCCGGCGGGCCGGCACGCGTCGCTCGCGTCGCTGCGTTCGTTCTATACCGACGGCCGGTGTCCTCGCAAGGGATGGTAGCCGTATCGGCACCCGGAATCGCGCCGCATCGCGCCACCGCTGCCGACCCTGCAGCGAATCGATTCGCACGCTCAGTCGAGCGCGCGGCCGAAGATGCGAATCACTTCATCGAGATGCTCGGCCATCGCACGGCGCGCGGCGTCGGGATCGCGCGCACGGATCGCATCGAGGATCGCGCGATGCTCGAGCTCCGACCGGTGCGGCATGTCGTTCGGCATGTACAGCGACTGCAGCCGCTGGAACATCAGGTCGTACTTGTGCGCGAGCAACTGCTTGATCATCAGCGCATACGCGGCGTTGTCGCTCGCCTCCGCGATGCGGATATGGAACAGCCGGTCGCCCGGGTGCGTGAGCGAGCCGCTGCGGTTGTCGTCCTGGTTGCGCAGGAACGCTTCGTGGATGCCTTCGATCTGCGCGTCCGAGCCGTGCTTCGCGGCCAGCGACGCGGCTTCCGGCTCGATCAGCCGGCGCGCCTGCAGCAGCGCGAACGGCGGGATTTCGGTGTCGAGATCGAGTGCGATGCCGAGCTCGGGATCGATCTCGACGATCGAGAACGGCGCGACCGTCGCGTCGGGAGCCGGCGCGGGTTCGGGCGCCGCGGCCGCTTCGGGATGGCGCACCTTCACGCCGTCGCCGACACGCACGCTGACGAGTCCGTTCACTTCGAGCGCGATCAGCGCCTCGCGCACCGACGTGCGCGACACGCCGAACCGTTCGGCGAGTTCGCGCTCGGGCGGCAGATAGCTGCCCGGCGGGAAATCGCCGGACTCGATCATCGCACTGAGCTTGTCGGCGATCTGCTGGTAGAGGCGGCGGTTCTGAATCGGCTGGATGGACATACGTTGACGCTGGTAATCGGTTTCGTTGCGGACGGCCTGTCAAATCGCACAGACCGTTCGCACCTATTTTATATGCCGCGCTTCACATCGCCCGGCACCGCGTAGCAGCGCGCGGCCGTGCCGCCCCACAACGCGCCCCGCTCGGCCGCCGACAGGCGCGCTTCGGCCCAGCGTTCAACCAGCGACGCGACCTCGTCATACGACGCCGCGAGCAGGCACACGGGCCAGTCCGATCCGAACATCAGCCGCTGCGGGCCGAACGCGTCGAGCGCCGCGTCGAGGCACTGCTCGATATGCCGGATGTCCTGGCCACGCAGGCCGCGCCGCCAGTCGGCCTCGGTCACGAGCCCCGACAGCTTGCACGCGACGTGCGGCAGCGCACCCAACTCCCGCAGCGACGCGCGCCAGCGCGCGAGCGCGGTGTCGTCACGCTCGAACTCGGCCAGCGCCGGCTTGCCGACGTGGTCGAGCACGAGCCAGTGCGCATCGTGCCGCGCGCAGAACGCACGGACGTCCGGCAACTGGCGCTCGAACACGAGCACGTCGTACACATAGCCATTCGCCTGCAGCCAGGCGACGCCGCGATTGAAAGCGGGATCGGCGACGAACGCGCCGACGTCGGCTTCGTCCTGCACCTGATGACGAAAACCGCGCAGCTTCGGGCTGCGCCACTCGGCGACGCGGTCGGCCAGCGCCGGCGCACCGAGATCCTCCCAGCCGACCACCGCCGCGATGCGTGCATCGTCGCGCGCCAGGTCGAGCAGGAACGCCGTCTCGTCACGGCCGGCGCGCGCCTGCACGGCGATCGACGCGCCGAGCGCCTGCGCATGCATCTGCGGCCACAGTTCGTCGGGCAGGTAATCGCGTGCGAGCACGCCCATCCCGGGGCCGATCCACGGATAGTCGGCCGCGCGATAACGCCAGAAGTGCTGATGCGAATCGATACGCACTGCGCCCATGATGCCCTCGTGTTCAATCACCGCGGCGACGACGGCCCGGAGCGTCGCCCCCGCCCGTCCGCCACGTTCAGTCGTACAACACCGCCGCGATCTTCGGATCGTCGATATTGGTCTTGTCGTACCAGTAGAAACCGGTATCGATGACCTTCGGCAGCTTCTCGCCCTTGATCGCCTTCACGGCCGCCTCGACCGTCTTGTAGCCGATCCCGATCGGGTTCTGCGTGATCGCGCCGGCCATCAGCCCGCTGCGGATCGCGTCCTTCTGCTGCTTGCCGGAATCGTAGCCGACGATCACGACCTTGCGCTTCATCTCGCGCACGCCGTTGACCACGCCGATCGCCGAGCCTTCGTTGGTGCCGAACAGCCCCTTGAGCTTCGGATACGCCTGCAGGATCGACTTCGTCACTTCGGTCGATTTCAACTGATCGCCTTCGCCGTACTGCACGGTCACGACCTGCACCTTCGGGTGCGCGGACTTCATCCGGTCGAGGAAGCCGTCGCGGCGGTCGATGCCGGTGCGGCTCGTCTGGTCGTGCGCGACCACCGCCACCTGCCCTTCGTCCCCGATCAGCGCGGCGAGCTTGTCGGCCGCAAGGGCGGCCGCGGCCTTGTTGTTGGTCGCGGCCGTCGTCACCGGAATGTCGCTGTCCACGCCCGAGTCGAACGCGATCACCGGGATCTTCTCGGCCTGCGCCCTCTTCAGCAGCGGCAGTGCAGCCTTGCTGTCGAGCGCCGCGAAGCCGAGCGCGGCCGGCTTCTTCGCGATCGCGGCCGACAGCATGTCGATCTGCTTGTCGACCATCGCCTCGGTTTCGGGCCCTTCGAACGTCACCTTCACCTTGTAGTCCTTCGCGGCCTGCGTCGCGCCCGATTTCACGGCCTGCCAGAACTGATGCTGGAAGCCTTTCGAGATCAGCGGGATATAGGTTTCCTGCGCCTGCGCACCGGCCGTGACGCCGGCGGCGAACGTCAGCCCGACGATCGCGTTCAACACCTTGCTCCTGATCACTTCGCGTCTCCTTGGTTGGTATCGACTGAAATGCCGGCCCGGCCGGCGGTGAAGCCCATGCCCTGGCGCCTCGGTATCGGCGTCAGCGGCGACGCCGGCGCAGGATGTCCACGTAGACGGCGAGAATGATGATCACGCCCGTCACGACCGTCTGCCATTCCTGTGCGACCGACATGATGCGCAGGCCGTTGGTCAGCACGCTCATGATGAACGCGCCGATGATGGTGCCGACGATGCTGCCCGCGCCGCCCGACAGCGACGTGCCGCCGATCACGACGGCCGCGATCGCATCGAGCTCGTAGCCCTGCCCGAGCGCCGGCTGCGCCGAGTTCAGCCGCGACGCGATCAGCAGGCCGGCGATCCCGCACACCGCGCCGCTGAACGTATAGACGGCGATCTTCCACGCATCGACGTTCACGCCGGACAGCCGCAGCGCCTCCTCGTTGCTGCCGAGCGCGAACGTGTAGCGGCCGAAGATGGTCCGGTTCAGCACGATCGACGCGCCGATCGCGACGAGAAACAGGATCAGCACCGCGTTGGGAATCGGCAGCGCGGGAATGAGGTTGCCGATCAGCGAATCCTGCGCGATCGACGTGAAGCCCGGCGTGTCGTTGAAGTAGATCGGCCGCGTGCCCGAGATCACGAGCGACAGTCCCTTGAGCAGCATCATCATGCCGAGCGTCGCGATGAACGGCGGCACCTTCATCTTCGCGATCACGAAGCCCGACACGCAGCCCGACAGCGCGCCGAAGCACAACGCGGCCAGAATCCCGAGCGGCAGCGGCATCCCCCACTTCGTCAGCACGACGCCGGCCATCACCGCGCAGAACGTCATCAGCGTGCCGACCGACAGGTCGATGCCGGACGTGATGATCACGTACGTGCAGGCGACGGCCAGCACGCCGTTGACGGCGGTGGCCTGCAGGATCGACACGAGGTTGTCGACTTCGAGGAAGTTCGACGACGCGAAGCTGAAAAACACGATCAGCAGCACGAGGCTCGCGAACGCGAGCAGCTTCTGCCGCGCGGCCGGGTTGAAGAAGCGCGATTTCAGGCTCGATGCGGCGGCCGGCGTGTCGCCGGTGGCGAGGGGCGGAACGGGATGCGTATCGTTGGACATGATCGTTAGGCGTCTGAATCGGGACAGTCAAGGCAATCAGGACAACACGGTCGACTCGCGCTGCGTCGCGAGCTGCATGATCTTTTCCTGCGTGGCGTCGGCCGCGCGCAATTCGCCGGTCACGCGGCCTTCGCACATCACGAGAATCCGGTGGCTCATGCGCAGCACCTCGGGCAATTCCGACGAGATCATCACGATCGCCTTGCCGTCGGCGGCGAGCGCGTCGAGCAGCTTGTAGATTTCGCTTTTCGCGCCGACGTCGATGCCGCGCGTCGGCTCGTCGAAGAACAGGATGTCGCAGTCGCGCAGCAGCCATTTCGCGATCACGATCTTCTGCTGGTTGCCGCCCGACAAGAGCCGCGCGGGCTGCGCGACCGACGGCGTGCGGATCGCGAGCTGCCGCACGTACGACCGCGCGGCGTCGCGCATCCCGCGCGCATCGAGAAACAGGCCGCGGCGCACGAAGCGGCGCATGCTCGACAGCGCGATGTTGTTCTGCACGTCCATCCCGATCGCGAGCCCGAAGTGCTTGCGATCCTCGGACAGGTAGCCGATGCCATATTTCACCGCGTCGGCCGGCGTGCGGATCGTCACGGCCCGGCCATGCACGCGGATCTCGCCCGCATCGACCGGATCCGCGCCGAACACCGCGCGCGCGACCTCGGTACGGCCCGCGCCCATCAGCCCGGCGAAGCCGAGGATCTCGCCGCGCCGCAGCGTGAAGCCGACGTCGCGGATCGCGCGGCCGCGCGACAGCCCGCGCACTTCGAGCGCAATCTCGTTCCCGGACGTATCGGGCGGCGTGCGGGTTTCCGTATCGAGCTGGCGGCCGACCATCATCGAGATGATCGATTCCATCGACGTGTCAGCCATCGGCACGGTCGCGACGTACTTGCCGTCGCGCATCACGGTCACGCGATCGGCGATCTGGCGCAACTCGTCCATCTTGTGCGAGATGTAGATGATGCCGACCCCATGCGCGCGCAGGTCGCGGATGATGCGGAACAGCTCGGCGATTTCCGCGTTGTTCAGCGCGGCGGTCGGCTCGTCCATGATCAGCGCGCGCGAGTCGAACGACAGCGCCTTCGCGATCTCGACCATCTGCTGCTTCGCGACCGTCAGCCGGCCGACCGGCGTGCGCGGATCGAGATCGAGCCGCATCCGCTGGAAGATCGCGGCGGCGTCGCGGTTGAGTTTCTCTTCGTCGACGAACACGCCGAAGCGGCCGCGCGGCTCGCGGCCGATGAAGATGTTCTGCGCGACGCTCAGGTGGTTCATCAGGTTCAGCTCCTGATGGATGATGCCGATGCCGAGCGCCTGCGCGGCACGCGGGTCGGCGATCTCCACCGGGCGGCCGTCCATCCGGATCTCGCCCGCGTCGCGCTGGTAGACGCCCGCGAGGATCTTCATCAGCGTCGACTTGCCGGCGCCGTTCTCGCCCATCAGCGCATGCACTTCGCCCGCGCGCAGGTCGAAACGGCAATCGTCGAGCGCCTGCACGCCCGGAAAGCGCTTGCCGATGCCGGTCAGCGCGATCAGCGGCTGCGTGGTGTTCGGGTTCAGGTCGGGTTGCATCGCGCGCGGCCCTCAGCTGATCGCACGATCGAGATGCGTGTAGCCGCCGTCGACGAACAACCACTGGCCCGTCGTGTGCGACGCACGCTCCGACAGCAGGAACACCGCTGTATCGGCGATCTCGTCGGCCGTCGTGAAGCGCTGGCCGAGCGGCACCTTGCCGGCAATTTCCGCGACCTTCGCTTGCGGATCGTCGAAGCCGGCGATCCAGTTCTGATAGAGCGGCGTCATCACCTCGGCCGGAATCACCGCGTTCACGCGCACGCCGTCGTCGCGCAATGCGACGGCCCATTCGCGCGTCAGCGCGAGTTGCGCGCCCTTCGACGCGCAATAGCCGCTCGTGTTGCCCTGCCCGGTCACGGCCGTCTTCGACGAGACGTTGACGATCGCGCCACGCGCCGCCTTCAGGTGCGGCACGCAGTAGTGCGCCATCACGTAGTAGTGGATCAGGTTGCGTTCGAGCGACGCGACGAACGCATCGCGCCCGGCGTCGAGCCCGATGCTGTCGTTGATGCCCGCGTTGTTGACGAGGCCGTCGATACGGCCGAAGCGCGCGAGGGTCTGCGCGACGCCGTCGCGGCACTGTGCGTCGTCCTGCAGTTCGACAGTGACGCACGCGGCGCGCGGCTGTTGCTGCGTGAGCTCGCGCCAGAAGCCGTCGTCCGGCGCGTGGCGCGCGAACACCACGGGAACCGCGCCTTCACCGGCCAGCCGCATCGAGATCGCGGCGCCGATACCCGACGCGCCGCCGGTCACGATCACGACCTTGTCTTGCAGATTCAAATCCACTTCGCGTCTCCGTCGTTCATGTTGTCGCCGCGCACGATGCCCACGACGCACGCCATGCAAATGGCGCGCCGTCGTGCATTGCCCTGCTCAGCCGCGGAACCGGTACTGCTCCAGCGATTCGGGCTTCATCTCGATCGAGAAACCGGGCGCCGTCGGCGGCATGTACGCCGCGCCGCGCACCACGCACGGTTCGACGAAATGCTCGTGCAGGTGATCGACGTACTCGGTCACGCGCCCTTCCTTCGTACCGGAAATGCACACGTAGTCGATCATCGACAGGTGCTGCACGTACTCGCACAGCCCGACGCCGCCCGCGTGCGGGCACACCGGCAGCCCGTACTTCGCGGCCATCAGCATCACCGCGAGAATCTCGTTCACGCCGCCGAGCCGGCACGCGTCGATCTGCACGACGTCGATCGCGCCGCGCGCGATGAACTGCTTGAACAGCACGCGGTTCTGGCACATCTCGCCGGTCGCGACCTGCACCGGCGCGATCGCCTCGCGGATCTTGCGATGCCCCTCGACGTCGTCGGGGCTCGTCGGCTCCTCGATGAACCACGGCCGCGCGAACGCGAGTTCGCGCACCCAGTCGATCGCCTCGTCGACTTCCCACACCTGGTTCGCGTCGATCATCAGCTTGCGGTCGGGGCCGATCACCTCGCGCGCGATCGTCACGCGGCGGATGTCGTCCTCGAGGTTCGCACCGACTTTCAGCTTCACGTACTCGAAACCTTCGTCCACCGCCTCGCGGCACAGCCGGCGCAGCTTGTCGTCGCTGTAGCCGAGCCAGCCGGCCGACGTCGTGTAGCACGGGTAGCCGTCGCGCTCCAGCGCGGCGATCCGCGCGGCCTTGCCGGGCGCCTGCCGGCGCAGCAGGTCGAGCGCTTCGTCCGGGCTCAGGCAGTCGGTCAGGTAGCGGAAGTCGATCGCCCGCGCCAGCTCCTCCGGGCTCAGGTCGGCAACGAGCCGCCACAGCGGCTTGCCGACGGCCTTCGCCCACAAATCCCACACCGCGTTGACGACGGCGCCCGTCGCCAGGTGGATCGCGCCCTTGTCCGGGCCGATCCAGCGCAACTGGCTGTCCGACGTCACGTGCCGCCAGAAGCGGCCCATGTCCTCGCGAATCCAGTCGAGGTCGAGGCCGACGACGAGGTGACGCATCGCGTCGATCGCCGCGCAGCAGATTTCGTTGCCGCGCCCGATGGTGAACGTGAGCCCGTGGCCTTCGAGCCCGTCGCGGTCGGTTTCGAGCACGACGTAGGCCGCCGAATAATCGGGGTCCGGATTCATCGCGTCGGAGCCGTCGAGCTGGCGCGAGGTCGGAAAGCGCACGTCGAGGACGCGCATCGATCGAATGATAGGCATGACGAACCGTCCGTTGAAGGGAATCAGGCCTGCACGGTACGCTGGCGCTGCTCGCCGAGCCCGTCGATGCCGAGCGTGATCACCTGTCCGGCGCGCAGGTAGACGGGCGGCTTCTGTCCAAGGCCGACGCCAGGCGGCGTGCCGGTCGAGATCACGTCGCCCGGCTGCAGGCTCATGAAACGGCTCAGGTAGCTGATCAGGTGCGGCACGCGAAACACCATCGTCGCGGTCGTGCCGTTCTGGTAGCGGTGGCCGTCCACCTCGAGCCACAGCCGCAGCGCGTGCGGATCGGGCACTTCGTCGGCCGTCACGAGCCACGGGCCGATCGGGCCGAACGTGTCGTTGCCCTTGCCCTTGTCCCACGTGCCGCCGCGTTCGAGCTGGTATTCGCGCTCCGACACGTCGTTCACGACGCAGTAGCCGGCGACGTGCGACAGCGCATCGGCTTCGTCGATATAGCGGCCGCCCTGGCCGATCACCACGCCAAGTTCGACTTCCCAGTCGGTCTTCTCCGAGCCGCGCGGGATCTCGACGTCGTCGTTCGGGCCCGAGATCGCGCTCGTCCACTTGCCGAACACGACGGGCTCCTTCGGCACCTCCATCCCCGATTCGGCCGCGTGGTCGGAATAGTTGAGGCCGATGCAGATGAACTTGCCGACACGGCCGACGCACGCGCCGAGCCGCGGCGTGCCTTCGACGAGCGGCAGCGACGAAGGCGGAATGTCGCGCAGCCGCGCGAGCGACGCAGGCGTCAGCGCGTCGCCGGCGATGTCGTCGATCACGCCGGACAGGTCGCGAATGTGGCCCTGCGCATCGAGCAGGCCCGGCTTTTCATGGTGTTTGTCGCCAAATCTCAGCAGTTTCATAGCGTCATCCGAACGGAAACGGAAAGGGGAAGTGAGCGGAAAGGGGTGGTCAGTTCGACACGGTCAGTTTGACCAGCCGCCGTCGATCAGGTGAATCGTGCCGGTGGTGAACGACGCTTCGTCGGACGCCAGGTACAGCGCGAGCGCGGCCACTTCGTCCGCGCTGCCGATACGGCCGATCGGCTGGCGCGCGACGAACGCCTGGCGCACCTCGTCGGCGGACACGTGGCGCGTGCGCGCCTGGTCGGCGATCCGCTGCTCCAGCGACGGCGATTCGATCGTGCCCGGGCAGATCGCGTTGCAGCGGATGCCGCGTTCGACGAAATCGGCGGCCACCGCCTTGGTCAGCCCGATCACGGCCGCCTTGGTGGTGCCGTACACGAAGCGGTTCGGCACACCCTTCACGCTCGACGCGGCCGACGCCATGTTGACGATCGACCCGCCGCCGGCTTCGAGCATCGCGGGCAGCAGCGCGCGGATCAGCCGGTACATCGACGTGACGTTCAGGTTCAGCGAGAACGCCCACGCGTCTTCGTCGCACTCGAGGATCGAGCCGTGATGCACGTAGCCCGCGCAGTTGAACAGCACGTCGAACGCGCGTTCGCTCGCGGCGAGCGCCGCGACCTCGTTCGTAGCGGTGACGTCGAGCCGCCGCGTGACCAGCCGGCCGCCCGCGCGTTCGGCGTCGGCCTCGAGCCGCACCAGCGCGGCTTCGTTGATGTCGGTCGCCAGCACGTCGGCGCCCTCGCTCGCGAACCGCAGCGCGGTCGCGCGGCCGATGCCCTGCCCGGCCGCCGTCACCAGCGCGCGTTTGCCCTGCAATCTCATGAGCATCTCTCCGAAAAAGCCGGCCGCCAGTCGGCCGATTGGCACAAAGGACTAAAGGTCCAACCAATCATAGGAAGGGATCGCCCGTTTGTCACGAAATCGCGATTCAGTATTTACCCGGGGCGGATCAATCCGTCCGGCACGCAAGAATGCGGCGGGCGAGTGGCGTTGAAGTCCGGCCTCTCGATTCGCGCAAACCCGGTACCGGCGGGCCTTCCAGCCGACTCTTCACCGACGTTCGGGACGACGGCCGCGCCAAACTGACAAAAAAGTCATGTTCGCGTCAGGGTGCCAACGGGTGGCGCACGCCATCATGGCGTTGCCGGACCGCGCTTCCGGTACATCGCCTCCCCGCCCGCGCCGGATCCCTGCGGGCACCTCCGTCCCCTGGCGATGTATCCCGTGACTGGGCGAGCAGACACGGCGCGCGGGCCGATTTTCCGCCCCGGGCTTTCCGTCCGGGGCTTTTTGTTCTTGGTTTTCCAAGAAAATAAGCGTGGATTGTTTCTAAATCGGCAAAAGGTAATTTGAGCCAGACAGGATGTTTTTTCCGGTCACAGACGCTTACATTTAGCGCACCACTCATGGAAACCCCTACGGATTCCCCCTTGGGTAGTGACACCCACTGCCATGGCCGAACCCGCACGGGCTTTAGGAAACGGCAAAATGAAGGCCTCCCAATCCCTGCCTGCGCTCGATCCCGCCGACGTCCACGTCGAAATCCTCGAACGTTCCGATACGCTGCTCGTCGTCCGCTGGGTCGAGCCCGGCCGCTGTCACTACGGCGAGCAACGCTGGCGCCGCCGCTTCGCGCAGCGCACCGGCACCTGCGCGCTGTCGCGCCAGGTCATCCATCGCGGCGACGAAGTGTTCCGCCCGGCCGAGCGTCCGGCCCCCGCGAACGCCGCCGCCATGATCTCCGCCGCCGAGGTACTCGCGCTGGCCGGCAGCAGGTAACACCTGCCGGCCGTGCGCCAGGCTGGCGGCGCCACGCTATCCGCCAGCCAGTCCTAGAAGCGCCGGTCTAATTCCCCTGCTTGTCTGCTCCGTCCGCCCGCACTATCGTTACACCACTCAATGTAACGATTACGTACGGCGGCCGACCGGCCGCGCCGATGGAGGCAGACATGCATGCATGGAGCGCGCGCCACGTCCCGGCGCAAGGCGGCAAGGTCGCGGTCGTGACCGGCGCCAATAGCGGCCTCGGCTGGCACCTCGCGGAAACGCTGGCCGCGAAAGGCGCGACGGTCGTGATGGGCTGCCGCGACGCCACCCGCAGCGCGCAGGCCGCCGACGCGATCCGCCGGCTTCATCCTCATGCACGCGTCGAAGTCGATCCGCTCGACCTCGCCGATCTCGCGTCGATCGCACGCTTCGCGGCCGACGTCGGCGAACGCCACGGCCGCGTCGACATCCTCTGCAACAACGCCGGCGTGATGTTCCTGCCGCTGCGGCACACGCGCGACGGCTTCGAGATGCAGTTCGGCACCAACCACCTCGGCCATTTCGCGCTGACCGGCCATCTGCTGCCGGCGCTGCGCGCCGCACGTCGGGCGCGCGTCGTCACGATGTCGAGCGGCTTCAACCGAGGCGGCCGGATTCGCGTGGACGACCTGCGCGCCGCGCATCGCTACAACCGTTATCTCGCCTATTGCGACAGCAAGCTCGCGAACCTCGTGTTCGCGCTCGAGCTGCAGCGCCGCTTCGAGCGCGCGGCGTTCGCCGGCATCAGCGTCGCCGCGCACCCCGGCTATGCGGCGACCAACCTGCAGTTCGCGGGCCCGGCAATGGACCGCTCGCCCACCCGCGCCGCGCTGATGCGTGCCGCGAACCGTTATCTCGCGCAGCCGGCCGATCAGGGCGCGCTGCCCGCGATTCATGCGGCCACGTCGCCCGATCTGGCCGGCGGCGCGTACATCGGCCCGTCCGGCTGGTTCGAATCGCGGGGGCTGCCGGCACCGGCAAGCGTGCCGCGCGCGGCGCGCAACGTGGCAACGGCGGCGTTGCTGTGGGAAGCCTCGGAAGCCGCGACGGGCGTGCGCTTTCTCAGTTCCGGCGCACCCGCGGGCCGCGCGTCGGGCCGGCCGTTCGATACGGCGGCCGAAGCACGCTGAATCGCGCGTCGCCGGCCACGGCATTCTTCATACCTATTACGCCAACCGAAAGGAAAGCCCGTTGAAAGACTGTTTCGACGCCTCACTGTTACCAGTCAGGAAACAATTTATCGTCAAATTCAGCGTTTACCCTGAACACGCCGGTGACTAACATTTGATCAATCGCTCAAGACATGGTGTCGAGAGCGAACTCAATAAAACACCGGAGGTCACCATGAAATCGCTCGTTTCCGCAGTCGTTGCCGCTGCCGCCCTGTCCGCTTCGTTCGGCGCATTCGCTCAACAAAGCACCGTGACGCGCGCTCAAGTGCGCAACGAACTGGTCCAGCTCGAACAGGCCGGCTACAAGCCGGGCGTGTCGAGCCCGTACTACCCGAACGACATCCAGAGCGCCGAAGCGCGCGTTCATGGTGTCGACAGCAGCGGCTACGGCGCGCAACCGGCGCCGCTCGTCCACTCGGGCGCGCCGGCAGCCGCTTCGTCGAACGCACGCGACTCGATCTTCTTCGGCCAGTAAGCCGATGCGCCCTCGGCGGGCGCCGCGCGTCGCGCGATGAAGTCACGCAGTCCTGACGAGCCCCCTTCGCGGGGCTCGTCTGTTTTGTGAAACGCATACCTCCGCCGCCCGGCAGCGGGTGGCTTCGCCCGGACGCCCGGCGTCCGGGTGCTTTTTCCCGGCGAGGTGTGCAAGAAGACGCCGTGTGTGCCGGTCAGCCGGCCACGGCCGCGGCCCCGGCCGGCGCCGATCGCGACAGCACGCGCCAGCGCGACAGCAACTCATCGCGATCGACGTAACAGCCCTGCAGGTGCCGACGGCCCGTCGACGGATCGAACCCGGTGCGCGCATGCAGCACGCGCCGGTTGTCGAACGCCCACATGTCGCCCGCCCGCAGCCGGCGCTGTACGCGAAAGCGCGGCTCGCGCGCCAGCGCGAGAAACCGCCGGTACGCACGATAGACGGCCGCGACCGAACCGGCCGGCGCATCGAGCGGCCCGCGCAGGAAGTTCGCGACGCGTACTTCCGTCACGTTGCCGCGTGCATCGAGGCCGATCACCGGCGCCGAACAGCGGTAGTCGCTGTTCGCGCTCTTGTTCCAGAACTCGAACGGCGTCGATGCGAGCTGCTCGAAATCGTCCGGATGTTCGCGCCGCAGCGCATCCGCGAGCGCGAAGCCGTCGAGGAAAATGCTGTCGCCGCCCGTCGCGTCGTTCGCGAGGCAATGCAGGAACTGCACGCCCGGCTGCAATTCACGCGTCGGCAGGTCGGTGTGCGGCGGAAGATTCAGCGACGTATACGCATTGCTGTCCGGGCGCGGCTTCGATTCGACGTCGAACAGCACACCGAAATTACTTTCGCGGATCAGGCCGACACGGCGTGCGATCTCGTCGACGCGGCCGCGCTCGGCCGGCACGCCTTCGACGCGCGTGAGCCCCGTGCGCTGCAACGCGCCGAGCCATGCGAGCAACGCACGGTCGTCTTCCATCACGTCGCGCCACGCGAATACGCCGATCGCCGTCGCATCGTCACCGGTCCATACGTGCCGCCCGTGCGCGGCCAGGCGCTCGGCGCGCGACGCGTCGTCGTACGCATGCGCACGCAACCAGCCCGGCGACCACGCGCTGCGGTGCCCGTCGTTCCATTCCACATGCAGCGCGCCGTCGGTCTCGACGTGCACGGTGAGCGCCGACAGATCCTCGCGCGCATCGGCGATCTCGAACACCTGTTCGCGCGTGATCGCATGCACGCACGCGGAACACGCGCAGTTGTCGCGCAGCCAGTCGAAATGGAACGGCGAGCGTCGCGCGTCGCTCCACTCGACCTCCACCGCGTCATCGCCGATCGTCGCCGCCGCGATCGCCGCGTCGGCCGAAAACGTCCGCCAGTCCTCGATACGGTGTTGCGCCGCTGCCTGCATCGTTGCCTCCCGGAAAACGCCCGCTACGCGTGTGGTGCGAGCAAGAACCCGCCGACCAGCCGGTGCATCCGCGCGGCCTGCGGGCTCGTCCCGAGCGCGCGCCAGCAGCCGTGCACCAGCCCCTCTCCCATCCAGTAGCGCGCGATACCGCCCGCCGCGCGAATCCGTTCGACGTACACGCGCGCATCGTCGCGCAGCGGATCATGCTCCGCGCCGATCGCGAGCACCGGCGGCAAACCGTCGAAGCGTGTAGCTTCGAGCGGCACCGATGCACACAACAGCGGGTTGCCGTCGCGCAGCACGTCGGCCAAGTCGCCGCCCCAGTACAGCGCGCGATAGCGATGCACGTCGTCGAGCGTCAGCATCGGCGCGTACGCTTCCGCGTCGCGCGCGGGCGACTGCGGTTCGAAACCGAGCATCGGATAGACGAGCGCGATGCCGTCCACGTTGCGTTCGCCCGCATCGCGCAGCGCGGTCGCCACCGCCGCCGCGAGCATCCCGCCCGCGCTGTCGCCCGCGAGCGTCAGCGGCGGCACGCACGGCCCCAACGGCCGATGCGCATCGCGTGCGGCACGCGTAACTTCCAGGCAATCGTCGAGCGCGGCCGGCGCGCGGTGTTCGGGCGCGAGCCGATAGTCGACGGCGATCACGTCGAGGCCCGTATCGGCTGCCAGTTGCGCGGTGATCAGCGCATGGCTGTCGAGCGAGCCGACGACGAAGCCGCCGCCATGAAAAAACAGCACCGTGCCGCGCGGCGTGCCGTGTGCGCACGTATAGCGCCGCAGTGCGATCGTGCGGCCGCCCGGTGCGCGCCACACGGCGTCGTGCTGCACGATGCCGGCCGGCAGCGCGGCCGGCGTCCATTCGGCCGCGAAGCGGTCGTAGAGACGGCGCTGCTCGTCGGGCGAACGCGCCGCCGCATCGGCCGGATACCACGCGTCGACGGCCGCGACGAACGCCGCGATTTCCGGTTCGAGCATCGTGTGCGCTCCGCGGTCGAAGATGACGATGGAAAAGATGCAGCACGCCGCTAGCGGCGCGGCGGCAGCCCGATCACGCGGCCCGCATACGCAGGCGCCGCGCACTCGCGCTGCAACGCATGCAGTTCGGCCACGCGCGCGGCCACGTCGTCGTCGAACGGTGCCGATTTCGCGCCGTCGCGCGTATCGACGTGCAGCAGCATCTGCTCGCTCGCCGACACCGCGTCGTCATGCCCGTCGGCGAACAGTTCGAGATACAGGTGCAGCCGCTTCGCATCGTGCGCGAGCACGCGCGCATCGACACGCACCGGCGTGCCTTCCTTGATCTCGTGCAGATAGTTCACGTGCGCTTCGAGCGTGTAGACCGAGCGCCCCCGCTCGCGGCGCGCGGCGTCGTCGAGGCCGATGCGATCCAGCAGCGCATCGGTCGCGAAGCTGAAGATCAGCAGGTAGAACGCATCGCGCAGGTGGCCGTTGTAGTCGACCCATTCGGGCCGCACCACGTCGCGGTAAATCGTCAGCGGGGTATCGCCGGTCATCGCCTGTCCTTTAGTCCTCGAATCGCATCCCGTGCCGCGCCTTCACCGCGGCGATCGATTTCAGCACCTCGGTGATGCACTCGTCGCGATAGCGTTCGAGCTCCTTGATGCTGCGCGTGCCCTGCTGTTCGGTCGTGCCTTCGACGACGCTGTCGATCAGCGCGTCGGTGAGCGTCGGCGCGACCAGCTTCGTCCACGGCAGTTCGAGCGCCGGGCCGAATTGCTGCATGAAGTGTCGCATGCCCGCGTCGCCGCCGGCCAGCGTGTAGGTCAGGAACGTACCCATGAACGACCAGCGGATGCCCGCGCCGAAGCGGATCGCATCGTCGATCTCGCCGGTCGTCGCGACGCCTTCGTTGACCAGATGCAGCGCCTCGCGCCACAACGCTTCGAGCAGGCGGTCCGCGATGAAGCCCGGCACTTCCTTGCGCACATGCAGCGGCCGCATGCCGAGCTTGCGATAGACCTCCATCGCGCCCTCGACCGCTTCCGGCGACGTGCGCGCGCCGCCGAGCACCTCGACGAGCGGCAGCAGATAGACGGGGTTGAACGGGTGACCGACCACGCAGCGCTCCGGATGCGTGGCCCGCGCGTAGAAATCGGTCGGCAGTAGCCCCGACGTCGACGACGCGATGATCGCGTCGGGCTTCGCCGCGCGGCTGATCTGCTCGTGCAGTTCGAGCTTCAGCGCCTCGCGCTCGGGCGCGCTCTCCTGGATGAAATCCGCATCGGCGACGCATGCTTCAATCGTCGATACGAAGCGCAGCCGTGCGGGATCGGCGCCCGGCGCGAGGCCGACGCGTTCGAGCGCGGGCCATGCGTTCGCGACGTTCGCGCGCAGTCGCGCTTCGGCGCCCGGCGCCGGGTCCCACACGACCACGTCGAGACCGTGCGCGAGCGCGCGGGAAATCCATCCGCTGCCGATCACGCCAGTGCCGATGGCGGCAAACGTCTTGATGTCGGTCTTCACAGCCATGTCAACGCATCCTTCGAATCAGGGGAAATCGGTCGGCGGCCGCGCGTGGACGCATGCCGCCGTGCCATGTCAGTCGGTGGGTGAAAAAGCTCACGCGAATTCGGCGATCGCGCGACGTTCGAGCGCACGCTCGCCGCGCGCCGGCAGGCCGAGCTTGCGGCGGCCTTCGGCCGGCGTCAGCACGCGGCCGCCGAGGCGCTCGACGATCTCGCGGGCGCGCTCGACGAGCGTGCCGTTGGTCGCATGCACGCCGCGGTCGAGCCAGATGTTGTCTTCGAGGCCCACGCGTACGTGGCCCCCGAGCAGCATCGCCTGCGCGACCATCGGCATCTGCATGCGGCCGATCCCGAAGCCGGCCCAGTGCGCGCCGGGCGGCAGGTTGTCGACCATCGCCTTCATCGTGCCCGTGTCGGCCGGCGCGCCCCACGGAATGCCGAGGCACAGCTGGAACAGCGGCGGATCGTCGAGCAGCCCTTCCTTGAGCAACTGCTTCGCGAACCACAGATGGCCCGTATCGAAGATCTCCAACTCCGGCTTCACGCCGAGTTCCTGGATGCGCTTCGCGCCGGCGCGCAACTGCGCGGGCGTCGACACGTAGATGTAGTCGCCGTCGCCGAAATTCAGCGTGCCGCAGTCGAGCGTGCAGATCTCGGGCAGCAGTTCCTCGACGTGCGCGAGGCGCGTGAGGCCGCCGACCAGATCGGTGCCCTTGCCGAAGCGCATCGGGTCCTCGCCGGGGCCGATCTCGAGATCGCCGCCCATGCCGGCCGTCAGGTTGATGATCACGTCGACGTCGGCCGAGCGGATGCGGTCGACCACTTCGCGATACAGGTTCGGGTCGCGGCTGCCGCGCCCCGTCTGCGGATCGCGCACGTGGCAGTGGGCGACCGTCGCGCCGGCCTTCGCGGCTTCGATCGCGGCGGCCGCGATCTCCTTCGGCGTGACCGGAATCGCCGGATGCTTGCCGACCGTATCGCCCGCGCCGGTGACGGCGCAGGTGATGATGACTTCGTGGTTCATGCTGGATGCCTCGCTTGATTCGGGTTGTGTCGCATTGCTAACAGCGTATGGGCGCAGGCCATCACAGGCCGAGATACGCCTTCACGGCAGGCAGGCCGTCCTTGCCGTCGAACGTCTTGACGCCCGCGAGCCACGGATCGAGCACCTGCGGGTTCTTCTTCAGGTACGCCTTCGCGGCCTCGGCCGGCTTGGTCTTGTTCATCACCGACTGCATCAGCTGGTTCTCGAGCTGCGTCGAGAAGCGCAGGTTCGTCACGAGCTTGCCCGCGTTCGGGCAGCGCGCGATGAAGTCGGGCGCGGTGAGCGTGTACACGCGCGCTTCGCCGTAGTTCGGGCCGAACGCCGCGTCGCCGCCGGACAGGTAGTTCATGCTGAGCTGGATGTTCATCGGATGCGGCTCCCAACCGAGGAACACGACCCACTTCTTGTCGCGGACCGCGCGCTCGACCGTCACCAGCATCCCCGCTTCGCTCGATTCGACGAGCTTGAAGCCGCCGAGCCCGTACTGGTTCGTGTCGATCATCTTCTGGATCGTCGCGTTCGCGCTGCTGCCCGGCTCGATCCCGTAGATCTTGCCGTCGAGTTCCGCGCGGTGTTTCGCGATGTCGTCGAAGGTCTTCAGGCCGGCCTGGTATTCATAGCTCGGCACCGCGAGCGTCGCCTTTGCGCCGGACAGGTTCGGCGGCTCGACGACGTTGATCGACTTGCTGTCGAGGAACGGTTGCAGCTGCTTCTGCTGCACGGGCCACCAGTAGCCGAGCGACACGTCGAGCTGCTTGCTCTTGAGGCCGGCGAACGAGATCGGCACCGACGCGATCGTCGTGGTCGGCTTGTAGCCGAGCGCCTCGAACACGGTCGACGCGAGCGCCGTGGTCGACGTGATGTCGGTCCAGCCGATATCCGCGAAACGCACGGTCCGGCAGGTCGTGGCCTCCGTCTCGGCCAGCGCGGCGTGCGTGAACGCGCCGGTCGCCAGCACGGCCGCGGCGAGCGCGGCGATCTTCGTCGACTTCATGGTTCGGTTCCTCCCGGTTGGTCTCGCGGCAGCCGGTGCGCGAAGTGTGCACCGGCCTGCATCGTGGGAGTAAAAGTAACGAGCCATATTCGCCGCGAGAAGACCGGCGGCGACCTGTTCTTGCCTGTTTGCGACTATGAGTGGAAACCACTAGGTTGCGCTTGAGGCTTGCCGGACGGGGGTTTGGAGTTTTTCTGGCGTGCGGCGAGATTGCCCGGATGCGGCGCACGCCTTTCGATTCCGCCACGGCCTTGCTGACAGACTTCCGACACGTCGCCGGATGCCGTGGGCGGGCCCTATGCTGGCAGTCGCCGGGCGATCGCGCGCGGCCCGCCAGTTGCCGCGCCGCCCCGGGCCCGGATGCTGCGCATCACTGAAATGGACGGAGACGAACATGACCGGCCGTCGCGATGTCCGTCTCCGGTTTCTTCGGCCAGGAGCAATACGATGCTTGTCGCTTTCTTCGTCGTCGCCCTTTTCGCCATCATCGTGGCCATGCATCGCGGCGTGACGCGCGGCGCGAATGCGAAACTTCGCGCGCGGTTCGACGCAGAAGGCCCGCGCGGCGAACTATCGCGGCGGTTGATGCGCGACGCGGGGTACCGCGTCTGAGTCATGACGTCGGTTCGACCGAACACGCGTGCCGATCAGGAAGCGGCCCGTTCAGCCCGCCGTCACCGCCCGCACGAACGCCTGCGCGAGCACCGTCGGCTCGACCGGCAACACCAGCGCGCACACCGACTGCGCATCCTCGTCCGAAATCGGCACGAACACGACGCCATCGATGCCGATGCTCGCCATCCGCGCCGGCACGATCGCCACGCCCCGGCCGGCCGCGACGAGATTCAGCATCGACGTCTTCGGCGACACGATCCGCGCGGCCGCCGGCACGAAGCCACGCTTCAGGCACAGATCGAGCACGACGCGCGCGAGGCCGCCGCGCTCCCGATACACGGCCGACACGAACGGCTCCCGCCGCAGCCGTGCTATCGCGATGCGCTTGCGGCCCGCGAGCGGATGATCGGCCGGCAGCGCCGCGCACAGGCGCTCGGCCGCCAGTTCGACGAAACGCACGCGTGCATCGCGCCGCAGCACCGGCAGCCGGACGATCCCGATATCGGCGTGGCCGTTCGCGATGTCCGTCACCTGATCCTCGGACGACGCGCGGTCGAGATCGATGCGCGCGCCCGAACAATCGCGCATGAAGCGGTCGAGATCCGGCATCAGGCTGCTGACGGGCACGGTACTGGAATGCAGCAGCCGCAGCACGCCGGCCTCCCCGCGCGACAACTGCGCCCCTTCGTCGGCAGCGGCCATCAGCGTGGCCGGGATCGACGCCACGCGTTCGCGGTAGATCGCGCCGGCCGGTGTGAGCCGCACGCCTCTCGGTTCACGGTCGAACAGCAGGAACCCGAGTTCATCCTCGAGCTGACCGATCTGCCGGCTGAGCGCCGACTGCGCGACATGGAGCGCGCCTGCGGCCGGCGTGAAGCCGCCGAGGTCCGCCACGGTCAGGAAATACTGGATTTGCCGGAGTGATGGCATGCCGAAACGAGATGGATGAGCGCCAGATTCGATATTTGCGTTATACCGGCGCGCTCCGCAGAATGAAAGCCCTCCATGCCGGGCATCGCCGTTGCGGCCATCCTTTCGGAGCGTTCATCCTCGTGGCTACCCTCCTGTCTTATCTGCTGGTCGTGGCGGCCGGCATCAGCGTCGCGTTGCAGCAGGTGCTCAACGCGAACCTGCGCGCGCAAATCGGCTCGCCGTGGTGGGCCGGCTCGGTCAGCTACCTCGTCGGCCTGGCCGCGATGCTGGCGGTCGCGTTGCTGTCGCCTCACCCGCGCCTGAGCGGCACGTTCTCCGGCGCGGGCTCGTGGTTCAGCTGGACGGGGGGATTGTTCGGCGCGGTATTCGTCGGCGTCGCGATCCTGATGGTGCCGCGATTGGGCGCGGCGACGACGCTCGCGCTGATCGTCGTCGGACAAATGACCGGTGCGCTCGTGTTCGACCACTTCGGCGTGCTGGGCATCGTGCAGCATTCCGCAAGCCCGATCCGCGTGGCCGGCGCGGCGTGCCTCATTCTCGGGGTCGTGCTGATCCGCGCGTGACGGCGGCGCGTGCGTACGTGGCCGGCATATCGGCAACGCATGCACGCGCCGCGATGCTCATGCGTAGTTCATCATCACCGACTTGCTCTCCGTGTACTGGTCGATCACTGCGCGGCCAAGTTCGCGGCCGAAGCCCGACTGCTTCATCCCGCCGAACGGCAACGCGTTGTCGAGCAGCGAGTGGCAGTTGACCCACACGGTGCCTGCGGCAATACGCGGGATCAGCTTGTGGATCGCCGCGAGATCGTTTGACCAGATGCTCGCGCCGAGGCCGTACGGCGTGTCGTTCGCGAGCTGCACGGCCGTATCGACGTCGTCGAACGGCATCGCGACGAGCACCGGCCCGAAGATCTCCTCGCGCACCACGCGCATCGCCTGCGTCGTATCGACCAGCACCGTCGGTTCGACGAAGAAGCCGGGGCCGTCGATCGCGCGGCCGCCCGCAGCGGCACGCGCGCCCTCGCCGAACCCCGAGTCGATGTACCCGCATACGCGCTCGCGTTGCTTCGCGGACACGAGCGGGCCGATCTGCGTCGCCGGGTCCATCCCCGGGCCGATCTTCAGGCTCGCGGCGATTTTCGCGACGCGCTCGATCACGCCGTCGAACACCTTCGAATGAATGTATGCGCGCGAGCCGGCCGTGCACACCTGCCCCTGGTTGAAGAAGATCGCGTTCGCCACGCCCAGCGCGGCCTTGTCGAGATCGACGTCGGGCAGCACGATCACCGGCGACTTGCCGCCGAGCTCCAGCGACATCCGCGTCATGTTGTCGAGCGCCGCGTGGCCGATCGTCTTGCCCGTCTGCGTCGACCCGGTGAACGCGATCTTGTCGATGCGCGGATCGCGCGACAATGCCGCACCGGCCGTGTGACCGTAGCCGGTGACGATGTTGACGACGCCGTCCGGAAACCCGGCCGCCTGAATCAGCTCACCGAGCCGCAATGCGCTCAGCGGGGTGTCTTCGGCGGGTTTCAGCACGACGGTGCAGCCAGTCGCGAGCGCCGGCGCAATTTTCCACGCGGCCATCAGCAACGGAAAATTCCACGGAATGATCGCGCCGACCACGCCAACGGGCTCCTTGCGCGTATAGGCAAAGATTTCGCTGTCCGGCAGGTACGGCATGCCGGCGTCGATCACGCTGCCTTCGATCTTCGTCGCCCAGCCGGCCATGTAGCGGAAGCACTGCGCGGCCATCGCGACGTCGAGCCCCTGCGCGACCAGCACCGGCTTGCCGTTGTCGAGCGATTCGATCTCGGCGAGCTCGCGCGCATTGGCCTCGATCAGGTCGGCGAGCACGAGCATCAGGCGCTCGCGGTCGGTGGTCTTCGCGCTGCGCCACGGGCCTGCATCGAAGGCACGGCGCGCGGCCGCGACCGCCTGCTGCACGTCGCGTTCGTCCGCTTCCGGCACGCGGGCGAGCACGGTGCCGTCGGCCGGGTTCACGACATCGAGCTGGCGGCCCGACGCGGCATCGCTCCACTCGGCGCCGATCAGCATCTTCTTCGGCTTCGCGAGAAACGCGCGCGTCGCGTCGAGCAACGCAAAGGTTTCGTTCGTCTCCATGTTCCTGTTTCCCTGATTCGTTGAGTGAGTCGGTCAGTAGCGATCCGCGACGCCGTCGATCCCGCGCGCCTGCAACGCACGGACGAGACCGGCGCGCACGGCCGCGACGTCGGACAGCGCGGGGCGGCGGTGCGCGGCGACTTCGGCGGCCGTATAGGGCTTGAAGTCGCGCGGCAGCGCATCGCGGTTCATCGTCGTGAGCACCCAGTTCAGCACGTCGGCCAGTTCCCGATCCGACAGCGCCGAGTTCGACGCGCCGGGCACGCGCATCACGTACTCGCGCCCGGCCGGCAGGTGCGTGAAATAGCCGAGCGAATTCGCGAGCGGCGGCACCTTGCCGGGAATGCCGCCGCCCGTCGCCGTGTGGCAACCCATGCAGTTGAGCACCCAGTGCTGCCGTGCGAGCGCGGCATCGGCCGCGCCGTCGGCCTGCGCGGACGCGGGTGCGGCGAACGCACCGGCCGCCGCGGCCGCCAGCAGCAGCCAGCACGACAGCCGATGCGACAAACCGCCGAGCCACGACGACGCCGCGCACCGCGTGCCGTGCACGGACGCGCGCACGCCGTTCACAGGCCGAGCCCCTTGATCACCACCGCGCGCTGCGCATGCACGGCCGTGCCGTCCATCTGCTTCGCCCGCGCCGCACGGATATCGGCCGCGGTGAACGGCTTCGCGTCGCCGTGCTGCGCGTTGAGGTCGAACACGACGTAGTTCAGCACGTGCGCGATGTCGTCGTCGCTCGCGCTCGCGAACGACGGCATCTTGAAGTTGTAGCGTTTGTCGTGCACCTCGATCTCGCCGAACATCCCGTGCAGCAGCGTCGCGATCAACTGCGCCCGCCCGGCTTCCGCCGCCGCGTACTTGCCCGGATACTCGGTCAGCGGCGGCGCGAGGCCGTCCTGTCCTTTTCCGCCCGCCTGGTGACACACCGCGCACTGCGCGTCGAACAGGCTTTTTCCGACCGGGTAATGCACGGCTTCCTGCGCGTGCGCCGCGGCGGGCAACGCGAAGGCCGTCGCGGCCGCCATGCATGCAACGATGCGCTTTCCTGCTTGCTTCACTTTCATTGCTTCGCCGCTCCCAGCAGAACCGAAACCGAACAGTGGTAATTCGAATTACCGTTCGCCATGCACCAGTTGATGTCGTTGTTCAACGACAGCTTGTACAGCGGCTTCTCGCGCTCGTTGCGGTTGCAGAAGCACTTGCCGCACGACGTCTTGCCGCAGCAGTCGTTGTACGACACGATGTAGTCCGAACCGTCGTGAGGATTGCGGCAGGTGCCGATCCACGTGATCGGCGAAGGCGTCGTGCCCGGCGGGCAACTGCTCGACGTGCCGCCGCAGCAGCTGCAGAGCCAGCCGTCGATCGCGCAGTATTTCCAGTAGTCGCAGCTCGTCGGGTCGTCGCTCGCGCCGGCACCGGATGCACCCGACGCCCCCGATGCCGCATCGGCCGCATATGCGGTGCGGTCGACCGGCAGCAGCGGCAGCAGCGCCGACCCCACCAGCACCTTGCCGAGCTTCGCCATCGCGCTGCGCCGCGAACTGTGCTGCGCGACGCCGCGCGCCGACCGCTCGAACCATGAATCAAACACGCCCATGTCGTCGTTCTCCAATGACGTTGAAAAAGGTTCGGCCGGTCACGCGTGCTGCGCGTGCCCGTCGTGGGCATCGTGGCTGTGATCGCCATGCACGAACTGCTGCAGCGACGCGACGCCGCGCTCCTTCGCCTCGAACAGGCTCTCGAGATGCTCGCGCGTGTTGACGAGCCCCTTCGCGCGCACGGTGCCCGTTTCGTCGAGCAGCACCGCATACGGCAGCTTGCCGATCTGGTACGCGAAGCCGAGCTCCTGCGACAGCACGTACGGGAAGCGCCCGAGGTCGTGCTTTCGCGCGAAGCGCGTGTGTTCGTCGGCATCGCCGTCGCTCGCGAGCACGATGTTCACCGGCGTCGCCTCGCTGGCCTGCAGCGACGGCAACAGCGGCAGCAGCTTCTTGCAGACCGGGCACGTCGGCGACAGGAAGAACAACAGCGTGGCCTTGCCCATCGCGTCGATGCCGCCGACCTTCACCTGCGCGCCGCGCATGTCGGTCAATTCGAACGTCGGCGCGATCGCGCCGACCGCAGGCCCCTTGTCGATCATCAGCGCGCCGGCCGGCATGATGCGCTCGTACAGGATGCCGATCTGGCGCACCAGCGCGAGGCAGATCGCGCCGAGCGCGAGGACGGCCACCCACAGCAGGGCGGTGGAAACGGTGAGAGCGGTTTGCATCATGAATTCCTCAGGTGGGAAAGGCGCGGGACGTTGGCGAGCAGCACGTCGACGGTGAGCAACGCGCAGACGATCAGCAGCACGGAGAAGAACAGCGTCAGGTAGTCGAACCACACGACGGCGCGCGTGCCCGGCTCGACGAACGCGGTCGCGGCCAGCGCGACGAGCAGCAGCACGCGCCCGACATGCAGCCAGCCGATGCCGCGCGGGACGTCGGCTCGGGCGGCGGTGAAGCCGGAACAGCCGCAGTCGATGTCGGTATGACCGCGCAGCAGGTTGATCGCGAGCCCGGCCGCGAACGCGAGAAGCAACGCGATCAGGCCGGTCGCGCCGGCCGTGCGCGTGTCGGGAAACAGCAGCACCACGGCGGCGACGGCTTCCGCGAGCGGAATCGCGAACGCGACGGGCGCGGTCAGTGCATCGGGCAGCAGCCGGTAGCCGGCGAGTGCCTGGCGGAACGCGGCGGGCCGGCGCATCTTCGCGAAGGCGCCGAGCAGCACGACGACGGCCGCGCCGGCCTGCGCGCTGGTGGCGAGTACGGGATCGAGGGTCATCGCGGCCTCACGGGTTGACGAGCAGCGACGACGTATTGCCGACCTGCTTCTCGACGTGCTGCAGCGCGCCGGTGCGCGCGTCCATCACGACGAGGTCGGAGGTCGCCGTCAGCCCGTAGAACAGCGGCTTGTCGTCCTCGCTGACCTGGATCGACACGAGCGGATCGACCTTCAGCTGCGCGAGATCCCAGCGCGCGACGCGCTGCTTCGACTTCAGGTCAATCACCCACACCTGCGTGCCGGCGTCCTTGTGCGAGCCGTCGGTGCCCTTGTGCATCAGCACGTAGTAACGGTTCTGTTTTGCCTGCACGGCCGTCTGCTGCATGCCGCCCGGGCGCCAGCCTTCGGCACGCTCGGCGTCCGTCAGCAGCGGCCACGGCTTGCCGAACGCCGGCTTGTCACCGCTGAAATCGGCGCTGCGCACGTTGCCGCCGTAGGTGGTGAACAGGTATTCGCCCTTGTACCGCGACGCGTTCACGAACGCCGGATCCTTGTCGACGTCGATGAATGCCTCCGACATCGTGCGCTTCGTCTCCTTGCCGTTCGCGTCGAGCGTGACGGTCAGTGCCTTGCCGCTTTCGCACAGCGCGGTGAAGCGGTCGTTACCCGACGGATACGCAAGCACGCATGCGGCCGTGTCGATCTCCGACAGCACCTTCTTCGAGACGGCGTCGATCACCGTCACCGACGCGGACGGCGTGATGTTCGCGACGTACAGCCGCTTGCCGTCGGCGCTGAATGCGGTGTTGTACGGCGACGGCACGTGCTGCGCGTGCTTCGCCGGAATCACGATCTCGCCCGCGTGATCGAGCGTCGCGTTGTCGATCATCTCGACGACGTCCGTGCGCGTGCCGTGCGAGCCGCGCGAGAAGTAGGTCGTCGCGACGAAGCTGGTCTTGCGATCGGGCGAGATCGCGAGGCCGGGCGCGAAGCCGCCGTCGATCTGGCCGAGCAGCTTCTTCGCATCGGCGTCGTACACGTAGATGCGCCCGTCGGTCATCGACGGCATCGAGATGTCGACGATATAGACCTCGTGCGGATGCCATGGCGGCATCTTCTGCACGACCAGTTCCTCGGGTTTTTCCACCGCGTTTGCGCCGCCGGCCCATGCCGCCACCAACGCCAGCGTCGCCGCGAGCGCCGCGGTTCGTCGCCTTGTCCTCATGCCGCCTCCAGTGGGGATTCACGTTATGTGGGGCGACTGTAGTTCGACAATAAATCCCGTCAGCACCCGGACCGGCAACGCGTACGTGCCGATTCGGGATATTGGAAATGCGCGTGAAAGCCACGCTGTTGCGCACCCTTCCGACCCTCTGAAACCCGCGCGCGGAATAGCGCTCCCCCGTATTGCGCCGACCGCTCGGCCGGTTTAATCTTGCGCGGTCCAAACGACCGCCGGAGGCGCCGTGCTCGTGTTACATCAGAGGTTCGACGACGCAGACCGGCATGCCGAGGCGCTGCGCGGCTGGAATCAGCGTTACGACCAGATCGGGTCCGGCGCGTATCGCAGCGCGGTCAAGCACGCGGTGCTCGACGGCGTGCAGCTGTTCCAGGAAACGGCGAACGTGCGCATCATCCAGCGCGGATGTTTGCCGCACGGCCATACGGTGTTCGGGATGCCGCTCACCGGCTCGGGCACCTTCGCGTTCGGCGGTGCGCGCATCGAGCGCGGCACGATCGTGATGGCGCGCGGCGGCATACCGTTCGAACTCCATTCACCCGACGACATGTCGCTGATCGGCGTGGTCGTCGAACCCGAATTGATGCAGCAGATCGAAGATGCCGCCGACGTCCGGCTGGACGCACGCGCGCTGCGGCACGGCGTCGTCGAGGTGCCGGTCGCCGCGCGCGAACGCGCGAGCGTGCAGCTCGCGACGCTGCTCGAACGCGTGCTGTCGGCGCCCGATACGTTCGACGCGGCACGCGCGCAGTGCGCGATCCGCGCCGACGTCGGCAACGTGCTCGTCGATCTCCTCACCTACCGGATGCCCGAGCCGTCGAACCGGCTCACGCACGCCTGCCACGCCGACATCGTGCGCCGCGTGCACGACTACGTGATCGAGCACCCGGAAGCGCCCGTCGACATCCTGAGCCTGTGCACGCAACTGCGCGTGAGCCGGCGCACGATGCAGAACAGCTTTCAGTCGGTCGTGCAGACGAGTCCGCTCAACTACACGCGCTCGCTGCGCCTCGCGCAGGTCCGACGCCTGCTGCTCGACACGCGGCAATCCGACCTGCCGATCAGCGAGGCGGCCGCACGCTGGGGCTTCCTGCATCTCGGGCATTTCGCGAGCGTGTACAAGGCCCAGTTCGGCGAATTGCCGTCGGCGACGGCGCGCCGCACGGTGCATCGCGCAAAAACGCGCTGAACGCCGGCAAAAAACCGCGATAATTCCGGCTTGACCGTTCGGCGCCCGCGAGCCGGGCGCGGCCCGCGCCGGCCCGCTCGCCGCGTCGCGCGACGACCACCTGCTTCCACCCCACGCCCCGATGCCCGAGGATTTCCACTTCCTGCTGCTGCCCGGCTTCTCCGCGCTCGGCTTCATGTCCGCGGTCGAGCCGCTGCGCGTCGCGAACCGCTTTCGCACCGAGCTGTATCGCTGGCACGTGATCAGCGCGGACGGCGCGCCCGTCGCCGCAAGCAACGGCATTCCGGTCGCCGCCGAAGCCGCGTGCGCGGACGTCCCGCAGGTCGATACGGTGTTCGTCGTCGCGGGCTTCGATCCGCTCGTGTGCTACACGCGCACGCTCGGCGACTGGCTGCGCCGCCAGCACCGGCATGGTGCGACGCTCGGCGGCATCGACACGGGCAGCTTCGTGCTCGCGGAAGCCGGGCTGTTCGACGCGTCGCAGCCGCTCACGCTGCACTGGGAAGCGCTGGCCGCGTTCCGCGAGCGCTATCCCGGCCTGAACGCGACGCAGGAGCTGTTCGAGATCGACGACCGGCGCATCACGTGCGCGGGCGGCACCGCGTCGATCGACATGATGCTCGACCTGATCGGCCGCCGGCACGGCGCCGATCTCGCGGCGGCGATCTCCGAGCAGTTCGTCGTCAGCCGCATCCGGCAGCGTTCGGACAGCCAGCGGCTCGAGATCGCCGCGCGCTACGGCGTGCACAACCGCAAGCTGATCCAGGTGATCGGCACGATGCAGCGGCACATGGAGAACCCGCTCGGCTCGGACGCGCTCGCACAGGAAGTGTCGATCACGCGGCGCCAGCTCGAACGGCTGTTCAGCGCGACGCTGAACGACACGCCGACGCGCTTCTACCTGAACCTGCGCCTCGATCGCGCACGCGAACTGCTGCAGCAGACCGACATGAGCATCACGTCGGTGTGCGTCGCGTGCGGCTTCGAATCGCCGTCGCATTTCTCGCGTACCTATCGCGCACGATTCGGGATGAGCCCGCGCAGCGACCGGCGTGCGACACGCTGATCGTCACGGCTTTTGATCACAATCCGGCGCGGTATTGCACGTTCCGGCAGCGTTTCCCGCCGCTCGCTGAACAATGCCGGCAATTGATCGACCAACCGAAGCGGTCGTCGAAAATAATTTGGAATGTCGCTGAAAATATTCTGTAACATATCAAACAAAGTTAGATAGGCAGCCTAACGACACGCCTGCTGCATCTCGGCGCGCGTCGCGCCACGCAGGCTGCCCACCGATATCCAATATCGATCCGAGGGGTATGACATGACGATGCTCGCTTCGCCGTCGCCGCACCTGCCTGCCGTTCGCATCCCTTCACGCGCGTCCCCCTCTTTGCCTGCCCGCTTCTTTTCGACCTGAGATTTAGTTCTCCTTAGTCAGTCGATACTCCCTACACCGCTTCGCCGCACCGGTTCCATCGAACCGGCGCGCGGGCCGTGTCGTGCCTGCTCGCCACGAGCGCGCGGGCGTGTCCAACCGTTGAGATGAGGATCACGTATGCAGACATCACGCAAAGCATTGCCGCTCGCCCTGAGTCTCGCGCTCGGTTTCGGCATCGTCGGCGGCACCCTGGCCGATACGAAAGTGTCGAATCCGCAGGCCGCCAGCCTGCGCGAAAGCCTGACGCGCGGCGTCGCGCCGCCGGCCGCGAAAGCCGATACGGCCGCCGGGCAATTCCGCGCGGACGGCGTCGCCGTCACGCTGTACAACCCGGCCTGGCGCGTCAAGAAAGCCGCCGCGACGCCCGCCGCCACCGCGCGCGACTTCGTCGCGTCGCAAGCGGCGCAGCTCGGCCTCGACGCGGCGGCGCTCGCGAGCCTCGTCGTCACGTCGGAACGCAACGATGCCGACTTCACCGTCGTGCGCCTGCAGCAGCAGGCTGCCGGGCTACCCGTGTACGGCAGCGACATCGCGGTGACCGTCGCGAAGGACGGCCGCATCCTGTACGTCGCAAGCAACACGATCAGCGGCGTGGTCGCGACGACGCGCAAGTCGCAGGCCGTCGACCAGCAGCAGGCGCTCGACCGCGCCCGCGCGTATCTCGGCGTGAGCGGCTTCACGCATCTCGACGCCCAGCTCGTCGCATTCGTCGACCAGGCCGGCACGCACACCGCGTGGAAGGTGCGCGGCCGCCCGCAGGACGGCCCGAAGGGCGACTGGGAACTGCTGATCGATTCGGGTAGCGGCGAAGTGCTGCGCGCCGAGGACAAGGCGTTCTACGCGACCGACGGCACCGGCTTCGTGTTCCGCCCCGATCCGCTGTCGCCGACGAAGAGCAGCTACGGCAGCACCGGCTACAAGGACAGCAGCGACGCCGATTCGACGCAACTCACGGCCGCACGCGTGCGCGTGACGCTGAAGGAGCTCGCGCAGTCGGGCACGCGCTACACGCTGACGGGCCCGTACGCGGCATGCATCGATTTCGATGCGCCGCTCGACAAGGCGTGCCCGTCGCAGTCCACGCCCGCGTTCGAATTCACGCGCGGCAACCTGTATTTCGAGGCCGTGAACGCGTACTACCACATCGACACGTTCCTGCGTTACGTGAACCAGACGCTCGGCATCAAGGCGCTGCCGTACCAGTACACGGGCGGCGTGCAGTACGACCCGCACGGCGAATCGGGCGACGACAACTCGTCGTATTCGTCGAGCAGCGGCCGGCTGACCTTCGGGCAAGGCGGCGTCGACGACGCGGAAGACGCGGACGTCGTGATCCACGAGCTCGGCCACGGCATCCACGACTGGGTCACCAACGGCGGCCTGTCGCAACAGGAAGGCCTGTCGGAAGGCACCGGCGACTATCTCGCCGCCGCGTACAGCCGCGACTTCAACCAGTGGAGCCCGTCGGATGCGCAGTATCAGTGGGTCTACAACTGGGACGGTCACAACGAGTTCTGGGGCGGCCGCGTGACCAACTGGAACGTCGGGCGCACCTATGCGCAGGCGCGCGGCGCGGAGATCCACACGGCCGGCCAGTACTGGGCGTCATGCAACCTCGTCGCGCGCGATGCGATCGGCGCGCAGGCGATGGACAAGGCGTTCCTGAAGGGACTGTCGATGACCAACAGCTCGACCAACCAGAAGGCGGCCGCACAGGCCGTGCTGACGGCCGCCGCCGCGCTCGGCTACAGCAGCACGCAGCTCACCGCGATCGGCAACGCGTACAACAAGAGCTGCACGTACGGCGTGACCGTTCCGCAGAAGTCGTAATGCCGCAGCAGGCGGGAGCGCGTCGCACGACCTGCGGCGCGCTCCCTTCTCCGACATCGCCATCCTCACGAGACCGAACATGCCTACTCTGAAACCGACCCGCCTGAGCGCCGCGCTGGGCGGCATGCTGCTGACCGCCGCCGCGCACGCGACGCCCGTCTGGATCACGCTCGGCGACACCGCGTTCCGCCAGCTCCAACGCATCGATGCGACCGCAACCGCGCAATACAGCACGACCGTCGACGCCGGCAAGGCGGCCGACGGCGCCGCGCGCCGCGAAACCGTTCACGTCGTCGAGATCGACGATACCCGGCTCGGCGAGCTGGCCCACGCGGTCCACCACACGCGCGGCCACGGGCCCGGCTACGTCATTCACGATTCGTTCGACGACGCGCGGCAGGCGCTGCAACCGTTGCCGGCGACGCTCGCGAAACAGGCCGCCGCTCCCGCGTACACGGTGTCGAACGTGCCGCAGATCGGCACGTGGGTCCAGCAACTGCAGGCCAGCAACATCGTCGGTACGATCACGTCGCTGTCCGGTTTCACGAACCGCTACTACACGACGTCGCACGGCGTCGCCGCATCCGACTGGCTCGCACTGCAATGGAAGCAGCTGGCGGGTTCGCGTGCCGACATCACCGTCGAGCAGTTCGCACATACGGGTTTTCCGCAGAAATCCGTGATCCTGACGATCCGCGGCAGCGATCCGGCCGCGGGCACCGTCGTGCTCGGCGGCCACCTCGATTCGACCGTCGGCCGCACGACGGAGAACACGCGCTCGCCCGGCGCCGACGACGATGCGTCGGGCATCGCCAGCCTCACCGAGGCGCTGCGCGTGCTGCTCGCGAACAACTACCGGCCGAAACGGACCATCAAGTTCGTCGGGTATGCGGCCGAGGAAGCCGGCCTGCTGGGTTCGAAGGCGATCGCGAAGCAGTTCCGAACGCAGAATGCGAACGTGGTCGGCGTGCTGCAGCTCGACATGACGAACTACAAGGGCGATCCGAAGGACATCTACCTGATCACCGACTACACGAACGCGGCGCAGAACACCTACGTGAAGAACCTGGCTGCGACCTACCTGCCGGAGCTGGCGATCGGCACGTCGCAGTGCGGCTATGCGTGCTCGGATCACGCGTCGTGGAATGCGCAGGGGTATCCGGCATCGTTCCCGTTCGAGGCCGACCAGAACGACAGCCCATACATCCACACGGTGAACGACACGCTGGAGAACTCCGATCGACAGGCCAACCATGCGCTGAAGTTCGGCAAGCTGGCGCTGGCCTATGCGGTCGATCTCGGCGGCATTGCCGGCGCGACGGTCAAGCGCTGAGCGTACCTCGCCGAGCGGTTTTCTCGCATTCGGCAATGAAACGGGCGTTCATCCGCGTGGGTGCGCCCGCTCGAATGCCTTTTCTCCGTCGGGCTAGAATCGTCGTTCGACCACTCGCTACACGCTTGCCCATCATGACCGAACCCACTCGCTCCATCGACGACCTGTCGCCCGCCCGCGTCACGACCGCGTTCGACCTGCCCGGCCATACGACCGTTCGCTCGCTCGGCGTCGCGCAGGGCATCGTCGTGCGCTCGCGCTCGATCGTCGGCTCGTTCGGCGCGTCGCTGCAGACGATCTTCGGCGGCAACATCACGCTCTATACGTCGCTGTGCGAGAAGGCGCGCGAGCAGGCGTTCGACAAGATGCTCGCCGAGGCGCGCAAGCTCGGTGCGAATGCGATCGTCGCGATGCGCTACGACTCGACCGAGATCGGCTCGGGCGTGACCGAAGTCATCTGCTACGGCACGGCCGTGCGCGTGACGCAGGACGCGTGACGTGTGATGCGCGTCACGCGTCGCGTTCGAGCGACTTCATGTTCGTGAGCTGCGGAAAGAGCCGCATCCACGCCAGCGCGACGGCGATCGTCGCCGCGCCGCCGACGGCGATCGCGGCCGGCGCGCCCCACCACGCGGCCGTCACGCCCGATTCGAATTCGCCGAGCTGGTTCGACGTGCCGATGAACAACGAGTTGACCGCGCTCACGCGGCCGAGCATGTCGTCGGGCGTACGCAGCTGCACGAGCGACAGGCGCACGACGACGCTGATCACGTCCGACGCGCCGAGCGCGGCCAGCGCCACGAGCGACAACGCGAAGTGCCGCGACAACCCGAACACGATCGTCGCGATGCCGAACGCGATCACGCCGCCGAACATCGCGCGGCCCGGCCGCCCCTTCAATGGAAAACGCGTGAGCCACAGCGTGCCCGCGAGTGCGCCGACCGCCGGCGCCGCGCGCAGCGCCCCGAGCCCCCACGGGCCGACCTGAAGGATGTCGCGCGCATAGATCGGCAACAGCGCGGTCGCACCGCCGAACAGCACCGCGAACAGGTCCAGCGACAGCGCGCCGAGAATCGCCGGCTCGCGCCGGATGAACGCGATGCCCGAGAACACCGAGCGCAGCGTGACCGGCTCGCGCGCGGGCGGGGCGCTGCGCAGCGGAATCGTGCCGCTCAGCATCGCCGCGATCGCGAAGGCCGCGACGCTCGTGCCGAACGCGACGGGCGCGCCGATACCATAGAGCAACCCGCCGAACGCGGGCCCGAGGATCTGCGCGGCCTGGTTCGCGGACGTCGACAGCGCGGTCGCGCGCGGCAGGTCGCTGCGCGGCACGACGGCCGGCAACAGCGACGACACCGACGGCGACTCGAACGCACGCGCCGTGCCGACGATCGCCGCGAGCGCATATACGGCCGGCGCGGCCAGCCACCCTTGCACCGCGCCGAGCAGGAACACGCCGGCGGCCAGTGCCTCGACGCTCTGGCAGATCGTCGCGATGCGCCGGCGGTCGTAGCGGTCGGCCACCTGCCCGACGACGAGCGTCAGCGCGAACATCGGCACGAACTGCGCGAGGCCGACGAGACCGAGTGCGAACGCGCTGTGCGTGAGCGCATATACGTACCAGCCGATCGCGACCGACAGGATCTGGAAGGCCAGCGACGACATCACGCGCGTGCCCCAGAAACGCTGGAACGGTGCGTGGCGAAACAGGTTGGCGGGTAACGGGGATAACGGACTGGAATCGGGCACGGGGGTGGTCATCGGGGTCTCGGCGGTCGGCGGTGCGCACCGCAGCCGTTCGGGAAAACGACGACGCACGCGGGGGCGTGCGGCAACGGTGCGGACGCGGCCAAAGCGCGATGATATGCCAACCGCCGAAAACCGGCCGGCCGCCTGCCGCGAGCGCCATCGAGCCGGCGCATCGCACAAAAAAAAAGCGCGAACCGCGGTTCGCGCCAAAGAGAGACCTCGCTGAAGACGTCACACCATTCCCACCACTGCGCTCAGAACGAATGCCGCATCCCGATCCGCACGTCGGCCTGCGTCTGCGTCGTCGACGGCGTGAAGCTGTAGCCGACCACCGCATCGACGCCCTGCGACGCGCGCAGGTAATCGCCGGAGATGTAGATGTCGGTGCGCTTCGACAGCAGGTAATGCAGGCCCGCCGTGCCCTGGTTCCAGTGATGGCCTTCGAAGCGCGTGTGCTGGTAGCCCGCGATGAAGCTCAGCGCCGGCGTGAACTGGTACAGGCCGCCGCCTTCGTACACCTGCATGTGCGACGACTGGCCGAAGCCCTTGATCGTCGTGTACGAGTAGTTGGCGTCGAGCGTCAGCTTGCCGATCGTGTAGCTGGTGCCGATGCCGAACGTGCCCTGGCTGTCGACGTCCATCGGCGTGTTCGCGAACAGGTCGGTGCGCGCGCCGGTCGCCGGATCGACGGTGACGGTCTGCTGGCCGAGGAACGTGTGCGTGCCGATCATCGCGTACGGATCGAACGCGTAGATGCCGTTCGGGTTGTTCAGGCGCGTGTACGCGGCGCCGATCGAGAAGTCACCCTTCGTGAAGCTCGCGCCCGCGCTCCATGCGCTGTTGCGATGGAAGTTGCCCGCGACGTTGCCGAACGAGTACATCGCGCCGAACTTGAAGCCGCTCAGGTCGTTCGACAGGAACTTCACCGAGTTCGGCAGGCGGTCGCCGTTGAAGCGGTCGAAGTCGCCCTGGTGGATCGCGTAGCCGCTGCCCCACGCCGAGATGTTGTAGATCGATACGAGTTCGTTGGTGATGTCGAGCTGGTTGCCGAACGACAGCGTGCCCCAGTCGTTCTGCAGGCCGACATACGCCTGACGGCCGAATTCCGCGCCGCCGAAGCCGAGTTGCCCGTTGCCGAGATGGAAGCCGCTCTCGAGCGTGAACACGGCCTTCAGGCCGCCGCCCAGGTCTTCGGTGCCCTTGAGGCCGAAGCGGTTCCCGTAGGCGACGCCGTCGTCGAACTTGACCACGTGCGAACCGCCCGTGTTGTTCACGTACGTGATACCCGCGTCGAGAATCCCGTACAGCGTCACGCTGCTTTGCGCATGTCCGACGGCGGGAATACAGGCCGCGCATGCAAGCGCGGCGGCTACGGCAACTTTCGTATGCTTCATTATCGACCACCCTCCCTGAACCGTTCGATGGATAGAATCTCGTCCCGACGCGTGCCGCGATGCGCCGGTGGATTCGAATTCAGACCGCCCCGCTGGCTTCGGTATTTCGTTTTCCGCAATAACGCAGCCATTGGCGAAAAATACAAACCCATATTTCAGGCCACCCGTCTGAAGGCGACACTAAATGGTCGCCATGCGACGGATCGGGAAAACACGTAGACAGGCGGCACGGTAAATACCGGCCGCCCGGAGGGAGGGAATCAGCGGCCGTCGAGGGCCGCGCGCACGGCCGGCAGGCCCGGCGCGCCGGCCGCCGTCGTCACGCCGTCGAGCCAGCCGGCGACCAGCGCCGGCTCGGCCTTCAGCGCATGTTGCGCCGCGAGTGCGGGCGAGGTCTTGTTGTCGAGCATGTCGGCGATCATCCGGTTCTCGACGTCGACGGAGAACGTCATCTGCCGGAACAGCCGCGCGAGGTTCGTGCACTGGCCGGCGAACCCGGCACGCGTGACCGTGTTGACCGTCGCGCCGCCGTAGTTCGGGCCGAAGTACGCATCGCCGCCCGACAGATACGTCAGATGAAACTTCGTGTTCATCAGATGCGGCTCCCACGCGAGAAACACGATCCAGCGCTTGTCGCGCACCGCCCGCTCGACCTGCGTGAGCATGCCCGTCTCGCTCGATTCGACGAGCGACCGGTTCGCGGGCCCCAGCACGTGGTCGGACAGCATCCGCTTGATGTTCTGGTTCGCGGGTGCGCCGGGCTCGATCCCGTAGATCTTGCCGCCGAAACGGTCCGCGTAGCGCGCGAGATCGGCGAACGTGTGCACGCCGGCCGCGGCCACGTAGTCGGGCACCGCGAGCGTGAATTTCGCACCACTCAGGTTCGCGTGCAGCACGTCGATCGATTTTTCGTCGACGAACGGCTTCACGAGCGGCGCCTGCGCGGGCATCCAGTTGCCGAGGAACACGTCGACCTGCCCTTTCTTCAACCCCTGGTACGTGATCGGCACCGACAGGTTCGCCACGTCCTGCCGGTAGCCGAGCGCCTTCAGCACGACGCCCGCCATCGCGTTCGTCGCGTCGATGTCGGTCCAGCCGGGCGCCGCCATCTTCACGGCGTCGCACGTCTGCGGATCGGCGGCATGCGCCGGCTGCGCCGCCACGCACGCGGCGGCGGCAAGCGCCGCGCCGATCCTTCGGATTGCTGCATTGCATTGCCGTTTCATCGTCCGCTTCCTCCGTCGTTCATGAATGTTCGCACCGCCGGACGCTCAGCGCCCGACGCGCGGAAAACGCGCCATCGCCTCGAGCGTGTCGAGTTCGATGTGATTGCGCATGTAGCGCTGGCTCGCGTCGGTGAACGGCTGCCAGTCCCACGCGTGGATGCGGCCCTGCGTCGTCGCCGCGTAATGGAAGCGCCGGCGCCGCTGGCTCGCGCGCACCTGCCGGTCCAGCTCGGGCAGGTTCCAGCGCTGTGCGGCCTCCACGCGGAACGCGGCGAGCACGTCGGCGGCTTCCGGCTGCCCGGCCAGGTTCGTCAGCTCGCGCGGGTCGTCCGACAGGTGGTAGAGCTGGTCGGGATCGGCCAGGCAATGCACGTATTTCCAGTCGCCGCGGCGGATCATCACGACCGGCGCGAGCGCGCCTTCCGCGAGGTATTCGCCGAGCGCGACATCGTGCGCGGGCGTGCCGTGCAGGTGCGGCACGAGGCTCGCACCGTCGACCGGGTCCGGCCATCCGGCGTCCGGCCAGCCGCCGGCGGGCGTGGCGCCGGCCAGCTCGACGAGCGTCGGCAGCAGGTCGACGTGCGACACGGGCCCGCGCACCCGCGCAGCGCCGAAGCGGCCCGGCGCATGCACGATCAGCGGCACGCGGCAGCCGCCTTCGAAGAACGTCATCTTGTACCAGAGCCCGCGTTCGCCGAGCATGTCGCCGTGGTCGGACGTGACGATCACGATCGTGTCGTCGGCGAACCCGCATTGCTCGAGGGCGGCCAGCACGCTGCCGAACTGCGTGTCGACGTAGGACGTCGCGCCGTAATACGCGCGGCGGGCGGCGCGGATCTGCGCGTCGGTCGGCGGCGTGCGGTCGTTCTCGCAGACGAAGCGCAGCCGCTGCGAATGCGGATCGCTTTCGGCCGCATCGAGCCGCACGGCCGGCATGTCGATGTCTTCGTCGCGGTACAGATCCCAGTATTCGCGCGTGATCGCATACGGGTCGTGCGGATGGGTCAGCGACACGACCATGCAGAACGGCCGCGTATCGTGTCCGGCCGCACGTTCGCGCGCGACGTCGTACAGCTTCTGTTTCGCGGCGAACGTCACTTCGTCGTCGAAGTCGAGCTGGTTCGTACGCACGCACGGGCCGGCATCGAGCACCGAGCTCATGTTGTGATACCAGCTCGGCCGCTCGGTCGGTTGATCCCAGTCCGGCACCCAGCCGAAATCGGCCGGATAGATGTCGGTCGTGAGGCGCTCCTCGAAGCCGTGCAACTGATCGGGCCCGCAGAAATGCATCTTGCCGGACAGCATCGTCCGGTAGCCGCCCGCGCGCAGGTAGTGTGCGAACGTCAGCGTTTGCGCCGGCAATTCGGCGGCGTTATCGTAGGCGCCGATCCCCGACGGCAGCTTGCCGGTCAGCAGCGAGAAGCGCGACGGCGCGCACAAAGGGCTCGCGCAGTACGCGGCGTCGAACACCACGCCTTCGGCGGCGAGCCGGTCGAGCGTCGGCGTACGGGCGACGCGGTTGCCGTACGCCGGCAGCGCGAACGGCGTGAGCTGGTCGGCCATCAGGATCAGGATGTTGGGTGTCGGGTTCGTCATCGGCGATCGTGGGGAAAGCGGTGTTCGAATGGAACGGCGCGCCGCCTTGGCAGCGAGACGTCCGGCATGACGGAGGCGGTCCGCAGAAACTGCCGCGCGCAGGGGCCGCGCTGGCTAGAATTGCCGAATGCATTGCGCGGCGGCGCGCGAAGCGCATGTGCCGTACCGTCCGCTGCACTATCGCCCGCCCGAATTCACGCGGGTAGGCGTCCGGCCCTTATGGGGCCATTAGAGGGACTTATGTCGAAACCCGAACCGTTACCGTCGATGCAGGCGCTGCGCGCGTTCGAATCGGCTGCCCGGCTGGCGAGCTTCACGGCCGCCGCGCGCGAGCTCGGCTCGACGCAGCCGGCCGTGAGCCAGCAAGTGTTCCAGCTCGAAGCCGAACTCGGCGTGCCGCTGTTCGAACGCAGCCCGCGCGGCGTCACGCTGACGGCCGACGGCCAGTGCCTGTACGAAGCCGTGCGGCTGAGCCTCGACACGCTGCGCGGCGCAACCGCGACGTTGCGCGCGCGCCGCGAGCACGGCGCACTCACGATCGTCACCGACTTCGGTTTCGCGACCTACTGGCTGATGCCGCGCCTGGCCGGGCTGAAACGCGTGATGCCGGACGTCGACGTGCGCGTCGTCACGTCACAGGATTACGACGCGCAACGCGACCACGGCGACATCGCGGTCCTGTTCGGCGACGGTCACTGGCCGTCGTGCACGGCCGCGCGGCTGTTTCCGGAATCCGTCACGCCCGTCTGCTCGCCCGCGTTCCGCGATGCGCACCGGGGCGTCGCGCGGGCCGAGCACCTGCTCGCGCTGCCGCTGCTGCACGTACAGCCGACGCGCCCCGAGCGCTGGCTGTCGTGGTCGGGCTGGTTCGACGCGCACGGGCTCGAATCGCCGGCCGCCACCCGCGGCGTGACCTTCAACAGCTATGCGCTCGTGATCCATGCGGCGCTGCTCGGCGAAGGCGTCGCGCTCGGCTGGGCGCCGCTCGTCGACGAACTCGTCGCGGCCGGCCAGCTCGTGAAGCTGGTCGATGCGCCCGTCGTCACGTCGCGCGGCTACTTCCTGGTGCGCCCGCCACAGCGGCCCGAGCCGGACGCGACCCACGTGTTCCGGCGCTGGCTGCTCGACGCGTGCGCGGCGGCCTGACGCAGCACGCGCCTTCGCGTCCGTTCCGCTTCTCCGCGCCCCTTCCCCGCTCCCGCCCGCTGGCGCACCGATACCAGCCACACGGCGCGTTGGTTCTATCCGCGCTGAAATCGTCCTGATTTACTTGAGCCTCCCGCTACCCGCGCGGCGCGGCGCTGTCGTGCGCCGCCGCGCGGCCGTGCGCCCTGCCATCCGAGGAGTCTCATGACCGCCGAGCACCGCCCCGATCAATTCGTCCTGACACTGTCGTGCCCGAGCGCGGCCGGTCAGGTCGCCGCCGTCGTCGGCTTTCTCGATCGCCATCGCTGCTACGTCGATGCGCTGAACGTGTTCGACGACGATCTCAGCAACCGCTTCTTCGTGCGCTGCGTCTTTCATCCGACGGATGAAACGCTGCAGATCGACGCGCTGCGCCAGGAATTCGCGCCAATCGCGGCCGGACTCGGCGGCCACGATGGCGACAACCAGTGGGCGATCCACGACGTCAATGCGCGGCCGAAGGTGCTGATCATGGTGTCGAAGCTCGAGCACTGCCTCGCGGATCTGCTGTTCCGCTGGCGCATGGGCGAGCTGAAGATGGACATCGTCGGCATCGTGTCGAACCATCCCGATTTCGAGCCGCTCGCCGCGCAGCACGGGCTACCGTTCCGCCACTTCCCGATCACGGCCGACACCAAGGCGCAGCAGGAAGCGCAATGGCTCGACTTCTTCGAATCGAGCGGCGCGGAGCTCGTGATCCTCGCGCGCTACATGCAGGTGCTGTCGCAGGAGACGAGCGCGAAGCTCGCGAACCGCGCGATCAACATCCATCACTCGTTCCTGCCCGGCTTCAAGGGCGCGAAGCCGTATCACCAGGCGCATGCGCGCGGCGTGAAGCTGATCGGCGCGACCGCGCACTTCGTGACCGACGATCTCGACGAAGGCCCGATCATCGAGCAGGTCGTCGAGCGCGTCGATCATGCGCTGCGGCCGGAGCAGTTGCTCGCGGTGGGGCGCGACGTCGAAAGCCTCACGCTCGCGCGGGCGGTGAAGGCGTTCATCGAGCGGCGGGTATTTTTGAACGGCGACCGGACGGTGGTGTTTCCGTAAGCGGGCGGCGGCCGCACCCGAACGCGGCGGAAACGAACAAGGCCCAACCGGCGTGTAACCGGCTGGGCCTTTTTGTCGTCGTGCGACGGCGGCGCGCCCACCTTACCGCATCACTTCACCCACGCGAAGTAATACGACAACCAGATCGTCAACGCCGCGCCGATCAGCGCCGCATACGGCATCAGGCTCAGCCATGGCGCGCGCTTCGGCACTTCCAGTTCCATATCCCGCTGCATCTGTGCGGGGAAACGGCCGCGATCTTGCCAGTAGTGGCGGAACAGGAACACCGGCACGATCAGCAGCATCGCGATCAGCCCGTTGCGCAGCGTGCCTTCGCCCTGCAGGTTCGCGCCCGCGCCGACGTAGACGAGGTTCGCGTAACCGCAGATCGCGCCGCCGACGAGCAGCCAGGTCGGGCAGCGGAACGGCCGATCCCAGTTGCCGCGATCCATCCGGTGGATCCAGCCCGACTGGAGATTCAGGAATACGAACAGCATGTAGCAGACGTTCGAGATCGACAGCACCGTCATGTAGTCCGACATCATCAGCAACACGAGGTTGAAGCCGAGGTCGGTCCACATCGCGCGCGTGGGCGAGCCATGCTCGTTCACGTGCGACAGGTACTTCGGCAGCCAGCCGTCGACCGATGCCTGGTACAGCGTGCGGGACGAACCCATCATCGACGTCATCACGATCAGCAGGATCGACAGCATCAGCATCACGACGACCGCATTCGCGACCCACGCGCCGCCGCCGACGATCTTCGCCATCGCGGCCGCGACGCCGGTGCCGTCGCCGATCGACGGATCGAGCATCGCCTGCGTGCCGAGCGCGCCCTGGAACGCCATCGGCACGAGCGTCATCACGACCAGACACAGTGCGCCCGACCAGAAGATCGCCTTCGCGGTGTCGCGACGTGGATCGCGGAACTCACGCGTGTAGCAGACGGCCGTCTCGAAACCGTACGAGGCCCAGCCAGCCATGAACATCGCGCCGAGCGCCATCGTCACGCCCTGCCCGTTCCACGAACCGAAGCTCGCGGCCGTGAGGTTGCCCTGCGCGTCGTGACCGAGCGGCAAGAGCGGGAGCAGGTTCGACATCGGCACGTCGCCGGTGACGAACGGTACGATGCCGACGATCAACAGCGGCGTGAGCGATGCAATGCCGAGAATGCGCTGCGTACGTGCAGCCTTCGACGCACCGCTGTGCTGAAGCTTGAACGTGATGAGAAGCAGAATCGTCGCGATGATGAACGTCGCGTTGATCCGCAGGGACAGACCCGGCTTGATGAACCCGAGATCCGCAACCTTGAGCTGCCAGTGCAGCACCGCCGCATTGGCGGGAAAGAGACTCGTGAGCGCGTAGCTCGCCGCGAGGCCGCAGCCGAGTGCAAGCATCGGCGACCACGCGAGCCAGTTGCACCACACGGAAACCGGGGCAATCAGCTTGCTGTAACGCACCCAGCCAATCGCGCCGTACACCGACGCGCCGCCCGATTTATGGGGAAATAGCCCGGATATTTCCGCATAAGTCGCGCTTTGAATCAGCCCCATCGTGATCGCGGCGATCCAGATCGCCCACGCGGGCTGGCCGATCGTCGCGCATACGCCGCCGATCGTGAACAGCACGCCTGCCGGCACGCCGCTCGTCACCCAAAAAGCGTCTTTCCAGGTCAGGCCACGGTGCAGCGTATGGCCCGTCGAATCATGTGAGATGGTTGCCTCAACATCACTGGTGCGATTAGCACGCAGTCCTGCCTGACTCATCCAGTTCCTCCTCTCGATCAGTGTTAGCGCGTTGGCGCTTACGCTGCTCCGATACAAAGCAGATGACTCCGCACAAGGGCGCTAGTGTAACAACTTACGCGCTTTTTTGCAGAATCCGCAAAAGAATTCCGGGATATGGCCGCATTGCATCCTGATTGTTTCGGATTCCTGCATGCCATTCCCGGCGTATTTTTATGATGATTCGTACGACGTAGATCGAGGCGCTTACTGTGCGCCTTCCGTCCACGAATTCACGCGATCGGCATGCGCCGCAATCCACGCATCCGCGGCCGCTTCCGGCTTCGAGCCGTTCTGGATCGCCAGCATCACGCTGTCGATTTCACCCGGCTTCCACTGGAATTTCTTCAGGAACGCGACGACCGGCTTCGCCTTGGTTTCGAGGCCCGGATTCACGACGCTGTCGACGTGCTCGGCGCCGCCGAACACCTTCTTCGGATCCTCGAGGAAGCGCAGCTTCCACTTCGCGAACATCCAGTGCGGCGCCCAGCCGGTCACGATCACCGGCTTGTTCGCGCCGACCGAACGCGACAACTCGGCCGTCATCGCGCTGCCCGAGCTGGGCATCAGCGTGTAGTTCAGCCCGTAGCTCTTGATCGCGTCGTCGGTCTTGCGCATCACGCCGGCGCCCGCATCGATGCCGACGATCCGGCCGCCGAAGCTGCCCTTCTCCGCATTCAGGTCGTCGATGCTCTTCGCCTTCACGTACGCGGGTACGATCAGGCCGATCTTCGCATCGGGGAAATTCGCGCCGAGGTCGACGACCTTGGCCTTGTACTCGTCCCAGTACGAGCCGTGCGTGACCGGCAGCCACGCGGACAGCGTCGCATCGAGATCGCCGCGCGCGACGCCCTGCCACATGATCCCGGCCGCGACCGGCACGAGCTTCACCTCGTAGCCGAGCTTCTTCTCGATGACGCGGGCCGCGACGTTCGACGTCGCGACGCTGTCGTCCCAGCCTTCGACGTAGCCGATTTTCAGCGTCGGCTTCGTATCGGCCAGTGCCGATGCGCTCAATGCCACCATTGCCGACAGGGCGCCGGTCCACAACAGTTTTCCGAACAGTTTCATGGTCGATCTCCTTGGTCTGCGCACCGTGCGCGTTGTCTCTCTAGGTTCTTCAACCACAAATCCGCGGTATCGTTGTTTTCCGACAGATGCTTGTCCGGACGCGACGCGCCCGGACAGCCGATGGCGTGCTTCGACTACTTGTCGATCACGAGATCCGACAGCGGCTTGCTGCAGCACAGCAGCACCATCCCCTGGTCGATCTCGCGCTGGCGGATACCGCCGTTGTGCTTCATCTCGACCTGCCCCGACACGAGCTTCACCTTGCAGGTGCCGCACATGCCCTGCGTGCACGAGGCGGGCAGCCGCACGCCCGACTGGCGCGCCGCGTCGAGCACGTGCTGCTCCGAGCCGCACGAAATCTCGCGGTTGCTCTTCGCGAAGCTGACCGTGTACTGCTTCGTCGCGGCGTCACCGCCTTCGACCGGCGGCACGAGTTCGGCGAGCACTTCGTCGCTCGCGGTCTGCGCGAGCGTTTCGAACGAGAAGCTTTCCTCGTGATACTGCTTGCGATCGAAGCCGGCTTCGTCGAGCAGGTCGCGCACGGCCTTCATGTACGGCGCGGGGCCGCACGTGAAGATCTCGCGTTCCATGAAATCCGGCGCGATCAGCTTGAGCAGCGGCAGCGTCAGGAAGCCCGTGACGCCCGGCCAGTTGGTACGTGCGCCGACGCGCTCGACGACGAACGACGTGCGGAAATTCGTATGGTTCGACGCGATCAGGTCGAGCTCGCGCGCGAAGATGATGTCGTCAGGCGTACGTGCGCTGTGCACGAACAGGATGTCGCGATCCTCCGCGAGATCGTGGTGCGCGCGGCTCATCGACATCAGCGGCGTGACGCCCGAGCCGGCCGACAGGAACAGGTACTTGCGCGCCGGATGCCGCGCGCAGGTGAATTCGCCGGCCGGGCCGAGCACGCGCACCGCCGCGCCCGGCTGCAGGTTGTCGTGCAGCCAGTTCGACACCTTGCCGCCCGGCACGCGCTTGACCGTGATCGAAATCGTGTGCGGCCGCGCCGGCGACGACGAGATCGTGTAGCAGCGGTTGATCGTCTCGCCGTCGATGTCGAGCTCGAGCGTGATGAACTGCCCGGGCTCGAACGAGAACGTGCGGCCCTGCGGCGAACGGAAGAAGAAACTCTTCACGTCATGGGTTTCCTGCCGCACGTGGCAGCACACCAGCGTTTCCTCGACGTCGCTCGTCCAGCGCTCGGGCAGCGCGTTCCAGAACGCCGGGTGCGTCACCCGGCTGTCCGCCGGCTCGAAATTGGCCGCATCTCGCATCATGTCTTGCTCCGCATATACGCTGCTAAGTACTACGCGCCGGTTTTTTCGGCGAGCCGGCCGATATACCAGGCCGAGAATTTTTCGACGAGACCTTCCGTGTACGGCGAATACGGGCCCGGCTCGTACGCGCTGCTGTTCGCCCCGCGCTGCGAGAATTCGACGAGCGCGCGATCCTGGTCGTTGGTCGCGTTCCACACGGCCGTGAGGTTCTTCACGTCGTAGTCGATGCCTTCCTTCGCGTCCTTGTGCACGAGCCACTTCGTGCGCACGAGCGTCTTGCCGGCCGACAGCGGGATCACCGAGAACGTCACGATGTGATCGCTCATGAAGTGGTGCCACGAGTTCGGCTGCGTCCAGAACGACAGCCCGCCGAGGTCGGCCTTGTCGAAGCCGCCGAGCAGCTTCTTCGACGCGACCTTCGCATCGAGCGTCTGCGATTCGCCGTGACGGTCGAGCGGCAGGCGCTGCGTGCGGAAACCCGTCACGTCGAGCAGTTTTTCGATTTCGGCGGACGGCAGGCCCATCTCGGCCCACTCCTTGCCGCGCCGCACGCAGGTTTCGGCGAACGCGTCCATGCCTTCGGCGTTCGCGTCGGAACGCTGGTAGCCGAAGCCGTATTCGTACAGCGAGATCGTCAGCTCCGGATGGTTCGCGACGCAGTGATAGCACTCGCGGTTGTTCTCCATCGTGAGCTTCCAGTTGCCTTCCTCGATGATGTCGATCTGCGCGGCGATCTTCGTGTTCGGCAGATCGTGCGGCAGCAGGTACGGCTCCATCTCGGCGCGCATCTGCGCGAAATCGACCGGCGGCTCGTCGGCGAGGCAGATGAAGATCAGGCCCGCGAGATTCTCGACGTGCACCGACTTCAGGCTGTGCTTGCAACGGTCGAACTTCTCGCCCATGTGCTCGGCGAACATCAGCTGGCCCGTCAGGTTGTAGGTCCAGCTGTGGTATGGGCACACGATGTTGCCGACCGAGCCTTTATCTTCGTTGCACAGGCGCGCGCCGCGGTGACGGCACACGTTGTGGAACGCGCGGATCGCCATGTCGTCGTCGCGCACGATCAGGATCGAATCGTTGCCCAGCTGCACCGTCACGTAATCGCCCGGCTCGGGAATGTCCGGTTCGATCGCCACCTGGATCCAGTGCTGGCGGAAAATCGCCTCCATGTCGAGCGCGAAGATGTCCTCGCTCGTGTAGAACGGTGCGTCGAGGCTGTGCCCTTCCTTGCGCCGCTCGATCAATGCACGAATGTCTGCCGATACTTTCATCGTTTGCTCCGGATTCCTTGCATCCCTGGGTTTCTTGCCGACAGGCATCAAAATCAGTAGTCGATGAGCTGATGCTCGCGCAAATACGCGAGGATCACTTGTGCTTTTTCGACCGAACTCCCTTCATTTACGACGTTGCCGCCACGGCTTTCGGTCGTCGTCGCGGACAGCATCCGGGCATGCCCGGAGCGCTTCTCGGCGGCGACCAGCTTTACGGGTTTACGCTCGACCGGGCCGACCGTCCACGCGGTGGCGTCGGCGTCCGCACCGGGCGCCGCGAGCGCCGGCCGGATCGCGCCGGCGCGCAGCCGCGCATACGCATAGCGCGGCTCGACACCCGCGAGCGGATGGACGGCGACGACGGCCGGCAGCGCCGCGTCGACACGCCGCCGCAGCCCTTTCGGCAAAAATTGCCGGACCGCCGCACGGCCGCCCTCGACCGTCACGTCGACGGCCGAGCCGACGAGCGGATAGCCGAGTGCCGCGGCGACGCGGTACGGCAGCATCCCGGTGTCGTACGCGCCCTCGGCGCGCGTGCCGGTCAGCACGAGGTCGTAGCCTTCGACGCGCGCGGCGAGCGCGTGCACGGCATCATCGCCGTCGCGGCAGGCCAGCACCTCGACCTCCCGCGCACCGAGCGCGAGATACTCGGCCAGCGCCGAATTCGCGGGGTCGCCCGCGTGGATCACGTCGAGCGTCGCGCGATGCTGCTCGGCGAGCTGCCGGCCGGTTTCGAGCGCGGCCGCATCGTTGCGGCTGTAGCGTGCGACGCCGCTGACCGGATGCCGGCCGACGGACACGAGCACCGCGATGCGTTGCAAGGGGCGAGGGGCGTTCATGCGGCGACTCCTTCGGGTTCACGGGTGCCGACCGCGGCCGGCGATTCGCCGCGCGCGGCCCGCGCGGCCTGGACCTGTTCGATCAGCGCGGCGATCGTCGCCTGCGCGTCGCCGACCACCGTCAGGTTCGCGCGCTTCGCGATCGGCGCGCTGCCGTCGAGGTTGACCGCGATCACGTGGCGGCAGTCCTTGATCCCCTGCAAATGCTGCACCGCGCCCGAGATGCCGAACGCGATGTACACGCTCGCCTCGACCGTCTTGCCGGTCGCGCCGACCTGCTTGTCGCGCGTGAAGTGGCCGTTGTCGACCGCGACGCGGCTCGCGCCGATCGCCGCGCCAAATACGCCGGCCAGCCGCTCGAACGCGCCGATGTCGGACACGCCGTTGCCGGCCGACACGATGAAGTCGGCTTCCTCGAGCGCGACCTGGGCTGCGTCGATTTCGTCGAGGCCGAGATCGCGGTACGGCTGCGCGGCGTCATGCGCGGGGCGGATGAAATCGGCGGCCAGCCGCTCGCCGGCGCCGACGAACGGCAGCTTCGCGTCCACCGCGTTCTGCGCGAGCAGGATCACGTCGGGCAGCGCACGGGTCGCGAACGCACGCCCCGCCTGCGCATACGCGCCCACATGCTTTGCGTCGATCTCGACGACGTGGGTCGCGACGCTCGCGCCGGCGGCCGCCGCGTAACGCCGGCCGAGATCGCCGTCGCCCGTCGCGTTGTCGGGCACGAACACGTGTTTCGGGGCGAGCGCGGCCACGCAGGCCTGCAATGCTTGCAGTTCGCTTTCGGGATCGAACGCGCGGCGATCGAAGCCGGCCAGCTCGATCAGCTTGTCGACGCCGAGTTCCGCGACGTCATCCTTCAGTTCTCCGAATGCCAGCAGCGCGACTTCCGTCTGCGCATCGGCAAGCACGGCGGCGGCGGCGATCGCCTGTCGTGAATGGTCGTCGAGCGCGCCGCGTTCGCTGTGCGCGACCACCAGCATCACGTGCTTCGGGTCCTGCAGCGCGCGGCGCGGCTTCGCGGCCGCGGCGCCATGACCATGCGCGGACCATTGCGCGGCGTTCGCATCGGCGCTGCCTTCCTCGCCGAGCGTGATGCGCTTCAGGCCGGCGGCCGTGATGATGAACGGCCGGCGCGGATCGATTCGTTTAATCGTATTCATCGATTCACTCCAGCGAGGCGGCGACGAGTTCGGCGACGTCGAGCACGTCGGGGCGCGGGCCCACGACGCCTTCGAGCATGGCCGTGCAATTCGGGCAAGCCACCGCGACGACGTCCGCGCCGATCGTGCGCGCGTCGGCGATGCGGATGTCCGGGATGCGCTGCTTGCCGGGGATGTCGGTCAGCGGCGCGCCGCCGCCACCACCGCAGCAGCGGCCGCGCATGCCGTTGCGCTCCATCTCGACGACCTGGATGCCGATCGTCTTCAACAGCTTGCGCGGTGCTTCGATCTCGCCGTTGTAGCGGCCGAGGTAGCACGGATCGTGGTAGGTCGTGCGCTTCTCCTGCAGCGCCTCGACCGCCTTCGGCGCGATCTTGCCGCTGTCGGCCAGTTCGGCCAGATAGGTCGTGTGATGCTTGACCGTCACGCGCAGCCCGAGCGCGCGGTATTCGTTGCGCAGGCTGTGCATCACGTGCGGGTCGGCCGTCACGATCTGCTGGTACGACAGCGTGCCGAGCGTGCCGATCAGGCGCTTCGCCATCTGCTGGAACGTCGCTTCGTCGCCGAGCCGGCGCGCGACGTCGCCCGTGTCGGTCTCGGTCGAGCCGAGCACCGCGTAATCGACACCGGCCTTGTTCAGCACCTTCACGAACGCACGCAGCGTGCGCTGGTAACGCATGTCGAACGCGCCTTCGCCCGCGACGAACAGCACGTCGACCGGCTTGCCCGGCTGCGCGACCGGCGCGCTCAGGTCCACCGACCAGTCGTAGCGCGCGGCCGTGTCGTAGCCGCCCATCGTGCCGGTCTCGCGCAGGTTCGCGAGCACTTCCTGGCCCTTGCCCGGCACCGTGCCGTGCACGAGCGTGCGGTTGCGGCGCATGTCGACGATCGCGTCGACGTGTTCGATCAGCATCGGGCACTCCTGCACGCACGCGCGGCAGGTGGTGCACGACCACAGCGTCTGCTCCTCGATCAGGCCCGACACGATCGGGCCGTTCGGTTCGCCGCGATGCTGGCCGACCGGGATGCCCGGCGACGGGCTGCCTGCGTATGCCGCATCGGAGCCGCCGGCCATCCCGACCACGAGATCCTGGATCAGCTTCTTCGGATTCAGCGGCTGGCCCGACGCGAACGCGGGGCACGCGGCTTCGCACTTGCCGCACTGCACGCATGCGTCGAAGCTCAGCAGCTGGTTCCAGCGGAATTCGACCGGCTTCGCGACGCCGTACTCCTGGTGCTCGATGTCCGGCAGCTTCAGCGCGGTCGGCGGCGTGGCCGTGCCGTTGCCGGTGAACGATTCGCGCGTGGCCGCGAAACGCTCCTGGCGCGGGTGGAACGCGAGATGCAGCAGCCCGGCGATCGCATGCTTCATCGGGCCGCCCTTCGCGGCGCCGACCGTCATCGTGAACGCGCCGACGCCGATCAGCAGCGCGCAGAGCACCGCGAACGCACCCGACATCGCGCCGGTCGGCACCAGCATGAACAGCACGAGACCGAGCGCGAACGAACCGAGCAGCCAGGGCAGCGTATTCCACGGGCCGCGCGACAGGCGCGCCGGCACGTCCTTCGCCGCGCGTCGACGCCACACGAACACCGCGCCGACCAGCATCGCGAGCGCCGCGAGGAAGATCAGCTTGTCGAGCCACGGCGAGTAGATCGCGAGGCCGTAGTTGACGAACACCAACGCGAGCGCGCCGATCGCGCCGCCGGCGGTCGCGACGTGGGTCTTCGCGATGTACGGATCGCGGGCGACCACATGGTGCAGGTCGACGAAATAACGCTTCGGGATCGCGAACAGGTTCGCGACGCCGAACGAGCCGGGCGCCGTGGCGCGGCCCAGACGCCAGTAGGACGAGCGCTTCGCGACCGCGAACGCGAGCCCCGCCACCGACAGCCACAACAGGGCGGTAATGAGGAAGGACGGGTTCATCTTTTAGAAATCCTTCACGAGACGCAGCGAGTCGTAGATCGCACCGTGGACGTTGTGCATCGAGATGCAGTCGCCGACACGGAACAGCAGGAAGCGGCCGTTGCCGAGTTCTTCCGACAGGCACGGCTGCGGCTCGGCTGCGAACAGCGTGTGCGGATCGATCTGGCCGCGGTTCACCGATTCCGGCTTGAGCTTCCAGTACAGCTCGTCGTTCGGCGACGAGCCGTTCTCGATCACGACCTGGTCGACCGCGCGCTCTTCCAGTTCTTCCGTGTACTCGTTACGCAGCACGGCGATCATCTTGCCGTTCTCTTCATAGACGCGATCGAGCATCGTGTTCGGCGTCGGAATCACGCCGAACGCGTACAGGCGGCGATAGAAGATCGGGAACGTCGTGCCGCCGCAATCGTCGGCCACCTTCACGTCGGGCGTCACCACCTCGACCTTCGAGCCGCGGCTCGCCATGAAGTCGGCCACGCCCGCGCCCGCATGGGTGCTCACGCCGTCGAACAGCAGCACGTTCTGCTTCGGCTCGACCGTGCCGGTCAGGATGTCCCACGCGCTGACGGCGAGCCCTTCGGCCACGCCCCACGCCGGCACCTGCCACGTGAAGCTCGACCCGCCCGTCGCGAGCACGACGATGTCCGGCTTCTCGGCCATGATCATCTTCTCGTCGGCGGCCACACCGAGGCGCCGGTCCACACCCAGACGCTTCGTTTCCATGTCGAACCAGCGGATGATCCCCGACATCTGCTCGCGCTGCGGCGCCTTCGCGGCGATCATCACCTGGCCGCCCACTTCCGCGTTCTTCTCGAACAGCACGACGTCGTGGCCGCGCAGCTTCGCGACACGCGCGGCCTCGAGGCCCGCGGGGCCGGCACCGACCACCACGACCTTGCGCTTCGGGCCGCGCGACTTCTCGATGATGTGCGGCATCGTCGCTTCGCGCGACGTCGCCGCGTTCTGGATGCACAGCACGTCGAGGCCGTTGTACTGGCGGTCGATGCAGTAGTTCGCGCCGACGCACTGCTTGATTTCGTCTTCGCGGCCGTCGCGGATCTTGATCACCATGTGCGGATCGGCGATTTGCGCGCGCGTCATGCCGACCAGGTCGATCATGCCGTTCGCGAGCAGGCGCTCGGCCTGGCCTGCATCGCGGATGCTCTGCGCGTGCATCACCGGAATCTTCACGACCGACTTGATGCCCGCCGCGAGGTGCACGAACGGCTCCGGCGGCAACGCCATCGGCGGCATGCAGTTGGCGATCGTGTTGTGCGTATCGCCGCCCGAGCCGACCACGCTCAGGTAGTCGATCAGGCCCGTCTCCGACATCGCCTGCGCGATTTCCTTCAGCGCTTCGTGATCGAGGCCGTCCTCGTGGAATTCGTCGCCGCACATGCGCAGGCCGACGCAGAAATCCTTGCCGACCGCCTCGCGCACGGCCGTCAGCACTTCGATGCCGAAGCGCAGGCGGTTTTCGAGGCTGCCGCCCCATTCGTCGGTGCGGTGGTTCGAACGCTTGCTCCAGAACTGGTCGATCAGGTGCTGGTGCGCGGCGGAGATTTCGATGCCGTCCATGCCCGCCGCCTTCACGCGCTTCGCGGCCGCCGCGAAATCGCCGATGATGCGGCGGATTTCCTCGATCTCGATGATCTTCGCGTTGCCGCGGTGCACGGGTTCGCGCACGCCCGACGGCGACATCAGGTGCGGCCAGTGCTCGCCGTGGAACGACGAGCGGCGGCCCATGTGCGTCGCCTGGATCATGATCTTCGCGCCGTGCTTGTGCATCGTGTCGGCCAGGCGCGTGAGCGGATCGATGATCTTGTCGGTCGACAGGTTCACCGATTTCCACCAGCCTTGCGGGCTGTCGATCGACACCGGGCTCGAACCGCCGCAGATGGCCAGGCCGACGCCGCCCTTCGCCTTTTCTTCGTAGTAGCGGATATAGCGGTCGCCCGGCAGGCCGCCCGGCTCGGCGTACACCTCCGCGTGCGCGGTGCTGACGATCCGGTTGCGCAGCGTCAGCTGGTTCAGCTGCATGGGTTTGAACAGGTGGGGATAACGCATCGCTGGCGACCTCTGGCGTTCGAATGTCTCGTGTTGCGGGTGTTGTTCTGCTTCAGTGAATCAATGCGTCAGTGCATCAGTGCGCGATCGGCGACACTTCGAAGACGCAGTGGTCGTGATGCTCGGCCGCGCACTGCACTTCCTTCGAGTACGCACGCGGCGCGCCCTTGCCTTCCGGCGTCGTGTCGTTGACCCAGTCCATCGCGCCCGCGAACCAGCCCGCGAACATGTAGCAGAGCTTGCCTTCCTTGCCCGGCTGCTGGAGCACGAATGACGAGTGGCGCAGCTCGATCTTCGCGCGTGCGCTCGCCGGATCGGCCTCGATGATCGAGAACAGGCCCCAGCCGCGTTGCGACAGGCGCTTCAGGTAGTGCTCGAACACGGCCACGCCGGTGATGCCGTGCTGCTTTGCTTCCTTGTCGCACCAGTGGTAGGCGGATTTGTAGCCGGCCTTGTAGAGGATCTCGGCATACGCTTCGACGCCGAGCGCTTCCTCGACGGCGACGTGGTTGTTCGTGAAGAAGTGGCGCGGCACGTACAGCATCGGCAGCGCGTCGGTGGTCCAGACGCCGGTATCGGGATCGACGTTGATCGGCAGTTGCGGTTGCATCGTGGTGACTCCGTGAGGAAATTGGCCGCGCGGCTCGGTGCGCCGGCGCGACATCGTCCGCGCGCCCACGCTGCTTGCGCGGGCACGTCCCGATTTTTTTATGTTGAAACGAAGGGAGCGGTTCGGCTCGGCGAGGGCTTACGCGCCCCACACGTCCTTGAACACGCGCACCCAGTTCTCGCCCATGATCTTGCGGATGCGCGACTCGCTCCAGCCGTGGCGTTCCATCGCGGCGGTCAGGTTCGGGAATTCGCCGATCGTGCGGATGCCGTCCGGGTTGATCACCTTGCCGAAGTTCGTCAGTTGGCGATAGCGTCCCTTGTCATGCGTCAGCATGTCGAAGAATTCCTTCGCGAAATCCTGCGTGAAGTCCGTGCCGATGCCGACCGCGTCTTCGCCGATCAGGTTCACGACGTAGTCGATCGCCTCGATGTAGTCGTCGATGTTCGCTTCGATGCCGCGCTTCAGGAACGGCGCGAACATCGTCACGCCGACGAAGCCGCCCGCATCGGCGATCTCCTTCAGCTGCGCGTCGCTCTTGTTGCGCGGATGTTCCTTCAGGCCCGACGGCAGGCAGTGCGAGTAGCACACCGGCTTCTTCGAGAACGCGATCGCTTCCGACGACGTGTTGCCGCCCACATGCGACAGGTCGACCATGATGCCGACGCGGTTCATCTCGGTGATCACTTCGCGGCCGAAGTCCGACAGCCCGCCGTCGCGTTCGTAGCAGCCGGTGCCGACCAGGTTCTGCGTGTTGTAGCAGAGCTGCACGACGCGCACGCCCATGTCGGCGAACGCTTCGATGTAGCCGAGGTTGTCCTCGAACGCATGCGCGTTCTGGAAGCCGAGGATGATCCCGGTCTTGCCTTCCTTCTTCGCGCGGAAGATGTCGTCCGTCGTGCGCACGAGCGTCAGCAGCTCGCCGTTGTCGCGGATTTTCTTCTTCATCACGCCGATGTTGTCGACGGTCTTGGTGAAGTTCTCCCACACCGACACCGTGCAGTTCGCGGCCGTGATACCGCCCTTTCGCATGTCCTCGAACACCGGCTTCTCGAACTTCGAGATGTTCAGTCCGTCGATGATGATGCTGTCCTGATGCAGCGTGCTCATATCTGCTCTCGCTCGTGTGACTGTTCTTGTGGGGTCGATCAATAGATCGGGAAGCGCTCGCAGAGCGCGAAGATCTCGCGACGCACGCGCTGTTCGGTTGCGGGGTCGCCTTCCGGGTTCGCCCGCAGTGCGTCGAACACTTCGAGGATCAGGCGGCCGACTTCACGGAACTCCGCGACGCCAAAGCCGCGCGTCGTGCCGGCCGGCGTGCCGAGGCGGATGCCCGACGTGACGGTCGGCTTCTCGGTGTCGAACGGGATGCCGTTCTTGTTGCAGGTGATGCCCGCGCGTTCCAGCGCCTGCTCGACCGGCGCGCCCTTCAGGCCCTTCGGGCGCAGGTCGACCAGCAGCAGGTGGTTGTCGGTGCCGCCCGTGACGAGATCGACGCCGCCGGCCTTCAGCACTTCGCCGAGCGCCTGCGCGTTCGCGAGCACGTTGTCGATGTAGGTCTTGAAGTCCGCGTGCAGCACCTCGCCGAATGCGACCGCCTTGCCGGCGATCACGTGCATCAGCGGGCCGCCCTGCAGGCCGGGGAACACGGCCGAGTTGATCTTCTTCGCGATGTCCTCGTCGTTGGTCAGCACGAAGCCGCCGCGCGGGCCGCGCAGCGTCTTGTGGGTGGTCGACGTGACGACGTGCGCGTGCTCGACCGGGTTCGCATGACGGCCCGCGGCGATCACGCCCGCGATGTGCGCCATGTCGACCATCAGCTTCGCGCCGACGCTGTCGGCGATCGCGCGAAAGCGTGCGAAGTCGAGCGCGCGCGGGTACGCCGAGAAGCCGGCGATGATGAGGTTCGGCTTGTGCTCGTGGGCAAGGGCCTCGACCTGGTCGTAGTCGATGCGCAGCGTGTCGCGGTTCACGCCGTACTGCACGGCATTGAACCACTTGCCCGACAGCGCCGGCTTCGCGCCGTGCGTCAGGTGGCCGCCGGCATCCAGCGACATGCCGAGCACCGTGTCGCCCGGCTTCGCCAGCGCGAGCATCACCGAGCCGTTCGCCTGCGCGCCCGAGTGCGGCTGCACGTTCGCATAGCCGGCGTTGAAGATCTGCTTCACGCGGTCGATCGCGAGCGCCTCGACTTCATCGGCGAATTCGCAGCCGCCGTAGTAGCGCTTGCCGGGATAGCCTTCCGCGTACTTGTTGGTCAGCACCGAGCCCTGCGCCTCGAGCACGGCGCGCGACACGATGTTTTCCGACGCGATCAGCTCGACCTGCGACTGCTGACGCTCGAGTTCCTTCAGGATGGCGCTGCGCACCGGCGCGTCGCGCTCGGCAAGGGGCTGCGAGAAGAAAGGCTGGGTGTTCGACATAGTGCGTCCGTGACGAAGAATAAAGGGCTGCAACCGAAGCTCAAGGCCCGCCGTGCCTGGGTTTCCCATGCTTCCAGTGCAAGGCTGCCGACGGCTCTATTCTTGTCGTTCGGATTTTCGGCGGATTGATGAATTTAGACGCGTTCTTTGCCTTTTCCGCCATGCACGTCCGTTTTATACAAGTGACCGGTCGTGCTTTTCGGTATGACCGCCGGAAACGGTGCGGGCTGTTCACCTATGGACACGCACACCGGCAGTGCGTTTGCCGCACGTTCGCGTGCGGCGTCTCCCGGATACGGTGCAGTGCAACAACGGCCCGATGCCCAGACAACGTATGGAGCTAGGGTTTAGCCGTATGGCACGCTTGTTGCACTCGCTCACACAATACCGCAGCCCGATCCGTGCCCCGGGCCAAAAGCTATTAGAGATTCAAGGAACGCTCCCCATGTCGCCCGACCGCACAGCGTCGCTGTCCCACTTCGCGTTCATGCCGTTACCGAACTTCACGATGATCGCGTTCACCAATGCGATCGAGGTGCTTCGGATGGCGAACTACCTGAGCGGTCAGCCGCTCTACCGCTGGTCGGTGATCAGCCCGGACGGCGGCCCGGTCACGGCGAGCAACGGCCTCACGGTCGACACGGGCCCGGCCGAATGCGCGGGACAGCCCGACATCGTGTTCGTGTGCGGCGGCGTCGACGTACAGCGCGCGACCACGCCCGCCCATCTGTCGACCCTGCGCCGCTTCGCGCGCTCGGGCATCCCGCTCGGCAGCCTGTGCACGGGCACCTATGCACTCGCGAAATCGGGGCTGCTCGCGGGCTACGCGTGCGCGATCCACTGGGAGAACATGTCGGCGCTGAAGGAAGAGTTTCCGGACACGCGCTTCCTGAAGGAACTGTTCGTGATCGACCGCGACCGCATCACGTGCACGGGCGGCGTCGCACCGCTCGACATGATGCTGAACCTGATCGCCGCGCGCGTCGGCACCGCGCGCGTCACGCAGATCGCCGAGCAGTTCATCGTCGAACACGTGCGCGACACGAGCGCGCAGCAGCGCATGCCGCTGGTTGCTCGCCTCGGCTCGGCGAACAAGTCGCTGTTCGAAGTGATCTCGCTGATGGAGAACAACATCGAGGAGCCGCTGTCGCGCGAAGAGCTCGCGCGGCTCGCGAACATGTCGCAGCGGCAGTTGCAGCGCCTGTTCCGCGAGCATCTGGGAATGACGCCGACGCACTACTACCTGACGCTGCGGCTGCGCCGTGCGCGCGAGCTGCTGCTGCAGACCGACATGTCGATCATGCACATCACGATGGCGTGCGGCTTCCAGTCGGCATGCCACTTCAGCAAGAGCTATCGCGATGCGTTCGGCGTCGCGCCGACGCGTGAGCGCCGCAAGCAGGTCGCGCCGCTCGCGCAGGGTGCGGTGAGTGCTGCGCCGGCGTTTCCGGCGCGTGTGCTGCATGCGTGAGGCGGGCAGTACCTGATGCAAAAAAGCGGCCTCGAAGGCCGCTTTCCGTTTTCGCTTACGATCCCCACACCTGCATTTCATAGAGCGAATACCCCCACTGCGTCGCCCGCTTCGTGCCGAGCATCCGCACATAACGGCCGTGCCCGTTCAGGTTCGGCAACGTCACATGGCTGTACGACACGCCGTTGCTCGTCGAGTAGATCGTCGTCCAGTTCACGTTGTCGTTCGACGTCTGGATCTGGTAGACGAGCGCGCCCGCATCCCAGTACAGATCGATGCTGCTGACGGTCTTCGTCGCACCGAGATCGACCGAGATCCATTGCGGATCGACGCCGGCGCCTTCCGGCGAATCCCAGCGCGTGCTCGCCGTGTTGCCGTCGAATGCCTTGTCTGCCGTGAGCGACGCGTTGTAGCTCGCCGACGCCGCGGCCGGCCGCCCCTGCGACAGCAGCGTGCGCGCCGCGGCCGCGCCGCCGTAGTAATTCGCGCCGAGCTTCGCCTTCGTCGCGTCGGCATTCACGCCGAACTGCGACAGGCTCCAGCGCTGACCGGTCGTCACGTCGCCGACATAGAGCTGATAACCACCCGCCGTCGTCGATGAGAAAAACAGGTAATTCGTACCACTGACGGGTGCCGGGTCCGAGTTGTTGCTCATGCAGTCGTTGAGCGCCAGCGCGCTCGGCGTCGAGGCCGGGTCGGCCGTCTTCGCATAGATCTGGTCGGCCCCGCCGCTGTCCTTCCAGCGCGCGTAGTACACCATGCCGTCCGCACGCACGGTCGGGTAGTACGTCTGCAGCCCGGCCGGACGATCGAACACGGCGGTCGCGCCGGTGGCGATCGTGCGCTTCATCAGCCCCATGTTCGAGCCGGTGCCGGTCGCGTAGTACACGGCGCTCGCGTCCGGCGCGAGGAACGGCATCGAGTATTCGGCGCCGGCCGGCGCATTCGTCAGGCTCACAACCGACGTGAACACCGGGCCGGCGCTCGTGTACGACAGCGTCGCCTGCTTCACGTCGCCGTTTTGCTTGAACACGAGCGTCTTGCCGTCCGTGCTGAACTTCGGGTCTTCGTTGCGCGTGGCGCCCGTGCTGTTCGTCATGTTGACGGGCGGCGTACCGGCGCCGAGTTGCAGCATGAACACGTTCCATGCGCCGTTGCTGATGCCCATGAACGCGAGCCACTTGCCGTCGGGGCTGAACACACCATTCATCGGATCGGTGATGCCCCACGCGCTCTTGCTGAGTTGCGTCAGCGTATGGGCCGAGAAATCGTAGAGGAACAGCTGGCTCGTGCCGTCGCCGTACTTCACGTAGCTGTGGTAGACGAGCTTGCCGGTCAGCGCGGCGGGGAATGTCGCGTTCGGCTGGGCGGCGGGATTGTTGACGCAGGCTGCGGCGGCCACGCCGCTGAACAGGTTGAGGGCGATGCCGGCCACGAGGCCCGCGACGAGGGTCTGCAGTTTCACGCTGGATACTTTCGGGTAAGGTAAGGACGCCGCAAAAAAGGACTCGCGCGACACGCGCGGACGTCACGGATTCGCGGTCGGGCAGCGTGAATTCCGTATCGGTCGGACAGCGGGAACAAAGCTTGCGAGAGGATGCCCGTTCGTCAGACGAAAGAACAGGATCAGAGCGCCGATAAAACATACGGATCAGCGATTTGGGGCGCGCTTGCACGTGACGGCTGCCGTACTACTCTGTGTCATCAGGGCACAACGGCCGGGGGACACGCATGAAGCGCTATGCGGTGCTGGCGCAGACGATCGCCGACGCGATCCGGCGCGGCGACCTGGCGGCCGGCGCGCGCATCCCTACCGTGCGCGCGGCATGCCGCGCGTATCGGGTGAGCCCGTCCACGGTGTTTCGTGCGTACTACGCGCTCGAAAGCGAGGGCCTGATCGTCGCGCGGGCGCGCTCGGGTTATTTCGTGGCGAACGTCGCGGACAAGCACGTGCGGTTCGGCCGCGATTCGCCGCGCAAGCCGGGCGCCGCGCAGAACGACGCCGCTCGAACCGGCGACGACGATGCGCTGTTCCGCCTGCTCGACTCGCTCAAATGCGACGACATCGTGCCGCTCGGCTCGGCATTCGCGAGCTATTCGCTGTTCCCGATGAGCAGCCTGTGGCGCCAGGTGGCGTCGGCCGCTCGCCACATGGACCGCACCAAACTGCTCGAAGGCTTGCCGCCCGGCAACGAAGCACTGCGCCGCCAGATCGCGTTGCGCTATCTGAACGCGGGCGCGTCGCTGCCGCTGGAGGAAATCGTCATCACGACGGGCGCGACCGAAGCGCTGACGCTCAGCTTGCAGGCGCTGACGCGCCCGGGCGACATCGTCGCGATCGAACGGCCGGCCTTCCACGCGGTGCTGCAGGCCGTCCAGTGCCTGCATCTGAAGGCCGTCGAGATTCCGGTCGACCCGCGCACGGGCCTCGACCTCGACGCGCTCGCCGAGGCGCTCGACACGCATCCGGTACGCGCATGCTGGTTCATGACGTCATTCCACAACCCGACCGGCGCGACGCTGACCGACGAGCGCAAGCGCGCGCTGATCGACCTGCTCGCGTCGCGCGGCGTGCCGCTGATCGAGGACGACGTGTATGGCGAACTGCAGTTCGGCACGGCGCCCACGCGGCCCGCGAAACTGTATGACGACAGCGGACTCGTCCTGCATTGCGGATCGTTCTCGAAATGTCTCGCGCCCGGGTTCCGAATCGGCTGGGTCGCGGCCGGCCGCTTCGTCCGGCAGATCCGCGAGGCCAAAGGCACGAGCACGCCGGCCGCCGACGTACCTGCGCAGATGGCGATAGCGAGCTATCTGCGCGACGGCGCATACGACCGGTTCCTGCGCAAGCTGCGACGCAATCTCGCCGCGCACCAGGCGCAAATGCTGTCGGCCGTGCGCGCGTATTTCCCGACGGATACCGAAGTGTTCGCGCCGCGCGGCGGGTATTTCCTTTGGATCGAATTGCCGCCGCACCTGGACGCGATGCACCTGTTCGACGACGCGATGGAAAGCGGCGTCAGCATTGCGCCCGGGCCGATCTTCTCCGCCACCGGCGGTTTTCGCCGCTATTTGCGGCTCAACTACGGGCGGCCGTGGACCCCGGCCGTCGAGCGCGCGCTGGAGACGCTCGGCACGCTCGCGGCCCGGCAGCGGCACGGCGGCTAGTACGAAACGGGCGGCACGAAATGTGCGCCACGCAACGCGCGACATGCGCCTTGCGTTTCGCGCGCGAACGACCAAGAATGAAGCGGCAGGCAGACGCGGACGAACGGGTTCCACGCGTCCGATGTTATGGAGAATCAAATGAACGCCGAATGCGAACGACCGCCGATGTGTAGCCCCACGATGGCATCCGTCGGTCGCTGACGATGCGCGTCCTGCCCAACCGGAGTGTCCGCGCGCGCGATGCCTGGCGTTCCGTGCTGAATGCACGCGCCGAATCGCGGCACGCGACGTGCTGCCGCTGCCGCGAATGCGGTTTCGTCGCGTTCCGCGCACTCGAGCACTGCCCCGTCTGCGGTCGGTGGAACTGGCCGTTCGAGCCGATTCGCCACACGCCGGCCGACGCGCGTGCCGTGCATGCGCCGCGATCGTTCCACACGTGGTCGTCGCGCGTCGCCCGCGCGCTGCGCAACGCGGCTTTCCAGCGGCCGCGCGCATCGAGCGCACCGCTCCTGAGTATCCTCACGCTCGTGCTGCTGGTCGGCGGCTACGTGATGGTCGACCAGACCTGCAAGGCCGATCCCGTTTGTCGCGGCTCCGCTGCGCCGGCCGCCGTCGCGACCGAAACCATGCTGCAGGCATCGAACGATCCGTTGCTGCCGGTCGTGCCGGCACCCGTCTACCCGTTTCATTCGCCTGATCAAACGCAAGTGGCAGCCAATCCGCAACAGAGCGCCCCGCTCGCCGGCAAACCTGCTCGCCCGATGGCAGTTGTACAAGCCGCGCCGTCGTTGCGGCCCGACCGGACGCGCGCCGGCGCAGTCCGCGTGGCCGACTGGAAAGGCAACCGCGACACCGCCCATCGCCCCACGCGCGCGATCCGCCGCGTCAGCCTGCACACCGGGCGTACACGCCGCACCGCCGCCAGCAACGCCGAACTCGCGAAGCTCTATCGCGGCCACTGAACGCGCCCGCAACGAAAAACGGGCGGCCCGTTTCCGGAGCCGCCCGTACTCGCGTCACGCGTCACGCGTGTCGAACGCTAGTGCATCACGCCGCCAGCAACCCGTGCGGGTCGATGACGAATTTGCGCGGCGCACCGCCGTCGAACTTCTTGTAGCCTTCCGGCGCCTGGTCGAGCGAGATCACTTCGACGTTGACGATCTTCGCGATCGGCAGCCGGTCGAACAGGATCGCCTGCATCAGGTTGCGGTTGTACTTCAGCACCGGCGTCTGGCCCGTGAAGAACGAATGCGACTTCGCCCAGCCGAGGCCGAAGCGGATGCTCAGGCTGCCGTGCTGCGCGGCCTTGTCCTTCGCACCCGGATCGTCCGTCACGTACAGGCCCGGGATGCCGATCGCGCCGGCCGGGCGCGTGATTTCCATCAGCGAGTTCAGCACCGTCGCGGGCGCTTCCTCCGAATGGCCCGACGAGCCGTGACCGTGCGCCTCGAAGCCGACGCAGTCGACCGCGCAATCGATCTCGGGCACACCGAGGATCTGCTCGATCTGCTCGCCGAGCGACGCGTCCTTCGACAGGTCGACCGTCTCGAACCCCATCGCCCGCGCATGCGCGAGGCGTTCCGCGTTCATGTCGCCGACGATCGTCACGGCCGCGCCGAGCAGGCGCGCCGACGCGGCCGCCGCCATCCCGACCGGGCCCGCGCCCGCGATATAGACCGTCGAACCGGGCTTCACGCCCGCGCTCACCGCGCCGTGATAACCGGTCGGCAGGATGTCGGACAGGCAGGTCAGGTCGCGGATCTTCGCCATCGCCTGATCGCGATCCGGGAATTTCAGCAGGTTGAAATCGGCATACGGCACGAGCACGTACTCGGCCTGGCCGCCGATCCAGCCGCCCATGTCGACGTAGCCGTACGCGCCGCCGGCACGCGACGGGTTCACGTTCAGGCACACGCCGGTGTGCGTGTCCTTGCACATCGCGCAGCGGCCGCACGCGACGTTGAACGGCACCGACACGAGATCGCCGAGCTTCAGCGTCTCGACGTCGCGGCCCACCTCGACCACTTCGCCGGTGATCTCGTGACCGAGCACGAGGCCGACCGGCGCGGTCGTACGGCCGCGCACCATGTGCTGGTCGGAGCCGCAGATGTTCGTGCTGACCACTTTCAGGATCACGCCGTGGCCGATCGCGCGGCCGCTTGGGTCGACCATCTTCGGATAATCGATTTTCTGGACTTCGACCTGGCCCGGCCCAAGATAGACGACACCTCGATTGCTGCTCATCGTATTGTCTCCATGTCTCGTTGGATGGCGCCGCGGCGCGCCGGCGCCATGCGGCGCACGCGCAACGTGCTGTTCGAGAGTAGTCCGGGAGGCAGGGGCGCCGATGTCTCAAACGCGACATGCGTTTGATCGGCGCCGACATCGATGGCGGAAATACGAAAGTCGGGCGGGAATCTACCGGGGGCCGGACCAGCCCTTGCGGCCGGCCCTGCCTTGGCGGCCCGGCGCTCACCCGCCCTGATTCTCGCGGATGATCGCGGCGGCGGCCGCTTCCGCGTCGCTCGCGACGCCGTCGTGCACGCGCGTGCTGACGGCCGGCGTCGGCGGCTCGCTGTCGAGCGCGTGACCGTTGCGGTCGTGCGTGTCGACCGTCGCGCGCATCGACAGCCCGACGCGCAGCGGATGCGCGGCGAGGTCGCGCGGATCGAGCGCGATCACCACCGGCACGCGCTGCACGACCTTGATCCAGTTGCCGGCCGCGTTCTGCGACGGCAGCATCGAGAACGCGCTGCCCGTGCCGGCCGAGAAGCCCTGCACACGGCCGCGATAGGCGATGCGCGAGCCGTAGAGATCCGACACGACCTCGACCGGCTGCCCGACGCGCATGTGGCGAATCTGCCCTTCCTTGAAATTCGCCTCGACCCACAGCCGGTTGAGCTGCACGATCGACATCAGCGGCACGCCGGGCCCGACCTGCTGGCCGACCTGTACCGAGCGCTGCCCGATCGTGCCGTCGACGGGCGCGACGATCGTCGTGCGCTTCAGGTTCCGGTACGCGAGCTTGAACTGCGCGGCCGCCTGCACGACCGCCGGGCTTTCGTCGACGGGCAGCTTGCTGCCGAGCGCGCGCGCCGCGTCGAGCTGCGCCTGCGCGGCCGCGAGGTTCGCCTGCGCGCCGGCCACCGCCGCGCGCGCCCGCGCCAGTTCTTCCGGCGCGACGATCTCGACCGATGCGCCCGAACGCGCGGCGAGCGCGCGCTGCGCCAGCGACAGGTCGGCGCGGCGCGCATTCACGGCCTCGACGTACATCGTGTTCGAAATCCTCGCGTTCGCGACCTGGCGCACGGCCTGCGCGAGCTGCGCCTTCGCCTGCGCGAACGCGACGGATGCCTCGGTGTCGTCGAGCCGCACGAGCGTCTGCCCGGCGCGCACGGCTTGCGTATCGGCGACCACCACGTCGGTCACGGCGCCCGGGATCTGCGCGGCGACCTGCACGATGCTGCCCGCGACGTATGCGTCGTCGGTGTCTTCGTAATAGCGGTCGCTCAGCAGCCAGTAGGCGATCCATGCGATCGCGGCCAGCAGCACGATCGCGAAGAACACGGTGAAGCGCTTGCGGCGCGTCGCGCGGCGCGCGTCGAGCGCCGGGTCGTTCAGTGCGGCCGGCGGCGCGGCGGAATGGAGGTTGTCGTGGTGCATCAGTCGCTTTGCGTAACGATCAGACGATCGTGCTGGAAGACGGGAATCGCAGGCATCGGCGACGAATCGCGCGTCGGGCTCGCCGAGGCCGTGCGCGCGAGAACGGGGTTGCCGCGCGGCGCCGCGTCGGGGCGGGTCGCACCGATCGTCGACGGGCGTGTCGTGTCGTCGCGTCGTGCCGATGCAGACGCGTTGCTCGTCGCGGTAGCAGCCGGCGACACTGCCGTGCTGCCTGCGCGTGCATCGTTAGACTGGCCAGCCGTCTCCCGATTCGCGGCCACGGCGCCCACAGCAGCCACGGCCGTTGCCGCCCCGCGCTTCGCCGCCCCACTCCGCGCCCGCGGCCCGGCCGGCGTCTGCGCTTGCGCGACCGTTGCGCCCGCATCGAACCCGCCGCCCAGCGCGCCGATCAGCCCCACCCGCAGCGTCCGCTGCTTGCCGAGCAGCGCGATCATCTGCGCGCGCTCGTCGATCAGCGTGAGATCCGCGACATCGACGTCCTTCTGCATCAGCACGCCGCGCCGATGCCGATCCGCCGCGATCTGCACGATCTTCTGCGCGGCCGCGACCGCGTCCTGCTGCTGCGCGACGAGCGTCTGCGACGTCTGCAGCGACGTGACGAGTTGCGCGACCTGCCCGAGCGCGTCGTCGACGGTCTTGTTGTACAGCCCGATCGCGACGTCGGCCTGCGCGACGTCCGCGCCGAGCTTCGCCTTCAAGCGGCCGCGATCGAAGATCGGCAGCGAGATCGCGGGGCCCACGGAGCCCGCGAGCGAATCGCGCGAGAACAGCGACGCGGGCGTCAGTGCGAACACGCCGCCGAGCGCGACGAGATTCACGTCCGGATAGAACTGCGCACGCGTCGAGTCGGCATTCGCGAACGCGGCTTCGACGCGCAACCGCGCGGCGACGATGTCGGGCCGGCGGCCGAGCAGATCGGCCGGCAGCCGGGCGGGCACGGCGCCGCCCGCGAACGCGCCGACGCGCGGCCGCTGCAGCGCGAGCCCGCGCTCCGGGCCGCGGCCCGACAGCACGCCGAGTTGCAGTTGCGCGAGCTTGATCTGCTCGTCGTTCAGCGCGATCTGCTCGAGCAGACGGCTGCGCTTGATCGACGCATCGCTCGCGTCGTACGCGTTGTCGAGGCCGCGCGCGGTGCGCTCGCGCAGCACGGCCGTCACGCGCTGGCTGATCTTCAGCTTCTGCTGCAACAGGTCGCGCACCGCGTACGCCTGGTCGAGCTGGCAATACACGGTGACGATCGCGACGGCGAGCGTGAGCCGCACCTGTTCGGCTTCGACGCCGGCCGCGTCGCGCAGCGACATCAGGCTCTTCGTCGCCGCGCGGTTCTTGCCCCACAGGTCGAGCTGGTAGTTCAGCCCGACGAAGACCGACGACGGCGATACGTTCGGATCGCCGAAGATCTGCACCGGCACGCGATAGCCGCCGGCCGTCACGTCGGCAATGTCGCCGGGTTTCGGCATCCGTGCCCGGCTGATCGTCGCGCCGGCCGTGCCGGTCAAACCGGTCAGCGAATCGAACTGCTGAAGCTGCGCCTGCGCGATCCGCAACCGCGCCTGCGCGACCTGTAGATCCGGGTTGTGCTGCGACGCCTCGGCGACCAGGTCGTCGAGCTGCGGGTCCTGCAACTGCTTCACCCAGTCGGGCGCCGGCCATGCGCCGTTCGCGCCGGGGCCGGCGGTATGCGCGAGCGCATCGTCGGCCGGCGCACGCAGCGACAGCGACGGCAGGAAGCCCGACGGCACGCATCCGGCCAACGCGAGCAATGCCGCGGCGGCCGCGATCATCGAGCCGCCCTTCACGCCACGCGCCGAACCCGCCGCTTGAATCATCCGTCGCATCGTCACCCCTGCCGAACGCGCCGCGCCCGCGCGGCCAGACGCGGTCGCGTGCGCTCGAGCGGGCCGAGCCGGCCGAACAGGCCGTCCGCGACGCCGAACAGGATGCCGGCCAGCTTCGCGCGCTTGTCGCGCTCGACCAGCGCGATCTGCACGACCTGCCACACGGTCAGCAGGTTCGGCACGAGCGCCACCGGAAAGCGCAGCCCGTACTGCATCCCGAGCTGCACCGCATTGCGGGCGCTGTAGTAGCGCCGTTGCCACGAGTGATTCATCGACGTCATTTCGAAAGGGCCGATCGCGTGCCGATGCTTCGCGCCGATCCGGTGCGGCAGCACCAGCGACGGCACGACATAGAGCGGCACGTTGCGCGCCAGCGCGCGGAAGCTGTATTCGGTATCGACGTGATCGATGAACAGCGTCTCGTCGAAGCGACCGAGCACGTCGAACGCGTCGCGCGACACGACGCAACCCGACGAAATCAGGAACGCGCAGCGCTGCATCGGCGTGCCCGGCTCGATGCGCAGGCGGCGCAAGCCGATGCCGTTGGTCGCGAGTTCGGGCAGGAAGCTGCGCGCGTTCTCGTCGAAGATGCGCGGGCCGGCGAGGAACGCACGCCGCGCGAGCCCCGCGCAGACATCGCGCATCGCCGGGAAATACGCAGCCGGCACCGACGAATCCTGATCGAACAGCGCGACCGCATCGAGGCCGTCGCGAAACAGCGCCGTAAGCCCCGCGTTGTACGCGCCCGCGATGCCGCCGCGATTGCCGTGATGCAGCAGCGCGATGCCTTCGCAGGCGCACAGTTCGCGTGCCCGCGCATCGGGCTGCGGCGTGTTGTCGACGACGAGCAGCGCGTCGCATGCGTGCCGCCATGCGCGCAGCGCGTCGAGCTGCGCGTCGCTCGGGTGATACAGGATCACGAGTGCGCCGAGTGTCGTCATGGTCCGCTCCTCAATGCCCGAACGATGCGGCCGCGCCGCGCTTGGGCCGCGTCAGCCACATCATCGCGGCGAGCGCGAGACACGTCATGCTCGCCATCCAGAACATGTCGTTGGTCGCCATCATGTAGGCCTGCTGCATCACGACGTGATGCAAGGTCGTCAGTTCGCGCACGCCGTCCACGCCCATCGCGTTCAACGCATGCACGAAGCGTTGCGTGTTCGCCGACGCATGCGTGACCGATTGCGACACGACGTCGTAGTGATAGGTCGCGCGGTTGTCCCACAGCGTCACGCTCATCGCGGTGCCGAACGCGGCCGACAGCGTGCGCAGGAAATTCGACAGGCTCGACGCGGCGGCGAGCCGGTCGTCCGGAATGCGCGACAAGGTCGCGGCGGTCAGCGGGATGAAGAAGCACGGCAGCCCGATGCCCTGGATCAGCCCGGGTGCTGCGATCTGCGCGAACGTCATCTTCAGCGTGAACTGCGCGTCCCAGGCGAGCACGGCCGCGAACACGAGGAAGCCGAACGTCGCGAGCACGCGCGCATCGAAGCGGTGCGCATGCAGCCCGACGAGGATCGAGAACACCAGCGCGAGCACGCCGAGCGACGCGGTCGCGAGCCCCGCATGAAACGCGTTGTAGCCCATCACGGCCTGCATCCACAGCGGAAACACCACGCCGACCACGGAGAAGCTCATCATCCCGAGCGAGATGATCAGCACGCAGAACGAGAACGTGCGGTCGCGAAACAGGCTCAGGTCGACCACCGGATGCGCTTCGCCCGCTTCCCAGATCAGCAGCGACACGATCGCGAGCGCCGCGACCACCGCGAGCGTGACGATCAGCGGCGAATCGAACCAGCCGCGGTCGTGGCCGAGATCGAGCATCGCCTGGAGCGAGCCGACGCCGATCACGAGCAGCACGATGCCCGGCACGTCGATCGGGCCGGCCGCGCCGCGCTGCGCGTCGGGGCGCAGCATCGCGGTGCACACCGCGAACGAGAACAGCCCGATCGGCAAGTTGATCAGGAAGATCCACGGCCACGAGAAGTTGTCGACGATCCAGCCGCCGACCACCGGCCCGAAGATCGGCGCGAGCAGCACCGTCATCGCCCACAGCGCGAGCGCGATCGTGCGTTTGTCGGGCGGGAACGTGCGCAGCAGGATCGTCTGCGACAGCGGCACCATCGGCCCCGAACACAGCCCCTGCAGCGCGCGGCAGATCACGAGCACGTGCAGGTCGCGCGCGAGCCCGCACAGCAGCGACGTCAGCGTAAACAACAGCACCGCGCCGACGAACAGCCGCAGCTCGCCGACACGGCGGGCGAGCCAGCCGGTGAGCGGCACCGCGATCGCGGCCGCGACCGAATACGAGCTGATCACCCACGTGCCCTGGCTGTTCGATACGCCGAGACTGCCCGAGATCGCCGGCACCGCGACGTTCGTCACGGTCGAGTCGAGCACCTCGATGAAGGTCGCGAGCGACAGCGCGAACGTCAGCAGCGCGAGCCGGATGCCGCGCACCGGCTGTGCGGCCGGCGCGGGCGCCGGCACGTCGAACGCGGACGGCGCGCCGCTCTCGTCGTGCAGCGGCGACGCGGTGCTCATGCGCCGGCCACCGCGACGTCGGCCCGCGCGGCAGCGCGCCCGCGCCTGGGCACGAACCGTTCGATGAAATCGGCGGCGGCGCCACAGCCGTCCGGCGCGGCCGCGAGCAGCGCACGCGTACGTTCCGCATGCACCGCGAACGCGGGTTCGTCGAGCACGCGTGCGAGCGCCGCGCCGAGCCGCGCGCCGTCGAGCGGGCCGTCGACCCGCACGCCGCAGCCGTTCGCGACGACGCGTTGCGCGTTGTCGAACTGATCGTGCGCGAACGGCGTGACGACCTGCACGATGCCGGCTTCGCACGCGAGCGCCGCCGTGCCGATCCCGCCGTGATGCACGAGCGCGCGGCAACGCGGCAGCAGCGTGCGCATCGGCACGAAGCGGCGCACGAGCAGCCGGTCGTCGCCCTGCACCGCATCGTGCGGCGTCAGCAGGATGCCGCGTGCGCCGGTCGCGCGCAGCGCATCCGCCACCGCACGCGCATACGCCGCATGATCGACGAGCGTCGAACCGGCCGTGAACACGACCGGGGCTTCGCCGGCCGCGAGAAACGCATCGAGTGCCCCATCGTCGTCGGGTGTCGCGATATCGTTGAACAACGGAAAACCGCTTTGCAGATGGTTCGACGGCCAGTCCGGCTGCGGCGGCGCGAACCAGCCGGGAAACAGGCACAGCACGCCGTCGGTCGAATGCAGCCAGCGGCCGAGCACGCGCCGCGCGGGCGCGAGCCCCAGCTCGCGGCGTACCGCATCGAGCGCCGGGCCGCACACGCGGTCGAGCACCTGCCGCTCGATCAGCGTCATCAGCGCCGACTTCACCGGCAACGGCCAGCGCGCGGGAATCGTCAGGCGCGGGTGAGTCGGCGGCGCATGCGCGGACAGCAGCGTCGACGGCGACACCTGCACCGATACGTACGGCGTGCCGTGCAGTTCCTGCATGAAGCGCGCGGAGAACGCCCACAGCGTGCCGACCAGCACCGTATCGGCATCGGTCAGCGCGCGCAGCGCGTCGTAATGCGGGCGCAACGTCGGCGCGATCACCTGCCACAGCGTGCGGAACGACGTGCGCGGATTCCACAGCGCCGGGTTCGCCATCGCCGCGTCGTATTCCGCCGCGGTGCCGACCGGCACGAACGCGAACCCGCAGCGGCGCACGGTCGCCTCGAACGGCGCGTGCGTGCAGAACACGACGTCGTGACCGCGCGCGGCCAGCGTGCGCGCGACGCCGAGCAGCGGATGCACGTCGCCCGCCGAGCCGATCGCGGTCACGATCATCTTCGCCATCGCGCGCCTCGCGGGTGTCAGTAGAAGCCGGGGATCAGCGCCGCGACCTCGCGGCGATACTGCGCATACGCCGGCCCGAAATATCCGGTCAGCCAGCTCTCCTCGACGCGCACCTTGTACGCGAGCGACGCAAACACGAGCAGCACGCCGATCGCGCCGCGCCATTCGCCGCCGATCAGCGCGGCGCCGACCAGCGCGATCAGGCAGCCGGTGTAGATCGGGTGACGCACGAGCGCATACGGCCCCGTGCGCACGAGTTCGTGGTCTTCCTTCAACGTGACCGACACGCTCCAGTTCGTGCCCAGATGCAGCCGTGCCCACACCGAGAACAGCAGGCCGGCTACCAGCACCGCGAGCCCGCACTGCGCCTGCAGGCCGAAGCGCTGCCAGTCGGGCACGAGCGCCTGCCACGACGGATCGGGCAGGATGATCAGCGCGCCGCCGACGATCAGCGGAATCGACTGCAGCGTGCGCGAGCGCGACGCCTCCTTGCGCACGGTGGTCTTGACGCCCTGCGACGTGGCGATCCAGTACGCGAGCCACGCGGCCCACGGAACGACGATGGCGATGGTCTGAACGATATTCACGGCTGGCCTGCCTCGTTGGGATGGGAATTCGGATGCGCGGGACGCGCCCGCTGCACGACGGATGGCGTCACGACGACAGCGCGTGCATCGGCGTGGGCACGCACGCATGTGCGGCAGCACGCGCGACGCCGGCCGCGGCGGCCGCCTCGCCGCAGAAGAAATCGAGCAACGCGGCACGGGTGTATTCGCGTTGCGCCCGGCCTTCGATGTCGAGAAAGTGGCCGGCGTCCGGCACCGTCGCGAACCGTGCGCGCGCCACGTGCGCACCGAGCTGGCGCACGTCGGCCGGCGTCGTGTACTCGTCGCGCTCGCCGTTCAGGAACAGCAGCTCGCAGCCGATGTTCGCGAATTCGCTGAAGTAGCGCTCGGGCTGCAGCGACAGGATCTGGTCGACGTGGAACGCGACCTGATCCTGCTCGTCGCGCGGCAGGCGCGTCAGATACCGGTAGTTGTACAGCTTCATGATGCGCGGCAGATAGCGGCCCACGGTGTCGTTCAGCAACTGCGCGGCCTTCAGGTTTTCGCCGGCCGCGATGTGGTCGCGGGCGCGCGTCACGTAGTCGACCATCGCGTCGTTCAGGAACGGCGAGAACGAGCAGATCGCCGCGCGCCGCACGCTCGGGCAGCCGCGTGCGAGCGCGAACAGCGACGCGACGCCGCCCCACGACACCGAAACGAGGTACGCCGGCGCGAAATGCTCGACCAGGTACTGGAGGATCGCGGCTTCGTCGTCCTTGGTCAGGATGAAGCAGCCGGGGTTGTGCTGGCGCGACTGCCCCGCATACGGCAGATCGAAGCAGATCGTGTTCATCCGCTCGCCGAGATACTGGACGGTCTGGCCGAACGACGCGGTGGTCGCGAGCGCGCCGTTGACGAGCATCGCCGTGTCGAACGCCGGGTCGAACACGTTCTGTTCGACGTAGACCTTCAGACCATTCGGCAGCGGGACCACGTGTTTTTCGGTCGGCATCGTCGTTCTCCGGTGGATGCGGCGTCTCGACGTCGCGGCATGCTGCAAGTGCGCAATGGCTGGCGCCGGCTGCGTGCGCGGTCGATCGACACGGTCATCGCCGACGCGTCGCGGCAATTGCCGGCGACGCCATTCATTCCTCATGGTGCGGCGCCATACTAATACGGTCGATATTACTTACTCAAGTCATTCCAAAAATCCCTCTACTCGGCCCGGAAATACGCCAAGTTCAAATTTTCTTATCAATTTCCATGGTATGCGGAATCTCAAAAAGGATCATCGCAATCGTTTGCTAGCAATTCGATCCAGCATTCAAAAAACACAAATTATCGTTTTGATTCAATCAGTTATATTGTTTAGATCGCTTGATTGAAACGGTTTTTAGAAAACCGTACACCCCCACAATCCGATTTGACGATTTCATATCGTGAATAATATTGCAGTTTTCGACACTCTTTCGGTTTGTAATGGAATCGAGTCTGGAAACGGTCCTCTGCATTGCGTCATATTTTCACGGTCCGTTTTAAACAGATTCAAACTTAGTTAATCTTCTTTCAACCGTCTTTCCGCACCTGCACATGAGCTTCGGACGCGAAGCATCGTGCCCCGTTTGGAACGCAGTCTCCCCTTCGGCCCCGATTTTTTATTGATTGAACGATCAATAAAAAATCGCTAAGCTCTCGACTTCCATGGACGACGGCCCGCCCGGGCGAAGGGAGTCACGATGCCGAAAGTCGGAATGCGGGAGATCCGCCGCGCACAGTTGATCGACGCCACGCTGCGCTCGATCGACGAAGCTGGCCTGCCCGGCACGACGCTCGCATCGGTCGCGCAACGCGCGAACATCTCGACGGGCATCGTCAGCCATTACTTCGGCGACAAGGACGGCCTGCTCGAAGCGACGATGCGGCACGTGCTGCGCGATCTGTGGTCGGCCACCACGCGCCGCCGCGTCGCCGCACGCAAGGACCCGCGTTCGCGGCTGCGCGCGGTCGTCGCCGCGAACTTCGACGACACGCAGGTCAGCGCGCCCGTGATGAAGACGTGGCTCGCGTTCTGGTCGCAGAGCATGCACGACCCGATGCTCAAGCGCCTGCAGCACGTGAACACGCGGCGCCTGCATTCGAACCTGTGCGCCGAATTCGCGAAGGCGTTGCCGCTCGCGAAGGCGCGCGAAGCCGCCAGCGGCCTCGCCGCGCTGATCGACGGCCTGTGGCTGCGCGGCGCACTCGCCGGCGGCCCGATCGACACCCGGGCCGCTTTGAAGCTCGCCCACGATTACATCGACCTGCTGCTCGCGTCCGACTGACGCGCGACGCAGTCGCCCTCAAGGAGATCCTCATGTCCGTATACGGTTTGCAGCGCCTCTACATCGGCGGCGGTTACGTCGACGCCACCAGCGGCAAGACTTTCGACACCTTCGATCCCGCCACCGGCGAACTGCTCGCGCAGGTGCAGCAGGCCAGCGCGGCCGACGTCGACCGCGCCGTTGCGTCCGCCCAGGAAGGCCAGCGCGAATGGGCCGCAATGACCGCGATGCAGCGCTCGCGCATCCTGCGTCGCGCGGTCGAGCTGCTGCGCGAACGCAACGACGAACTCGCGGCCATCGAGACGCGCGACACCGGCAAGCCGATCGGCGAGACGCTCGCAGTCGACATCGTCACCGGCGCGGACGTGATCGAGTACTACGCGGGCCTCGCGACCGCGATCGAAGGGCTGCAGGTGCCGCTGCGCGCCGAGTCGTTCGTGTACACGCGCCGCGAGCCGCTCGGCGTGTGCGCGGGCATCGGCGCGTGGAACTATCCGATCCAGATCGCGTGCTGGAAGACGGCGCCCGCACTCGCGGCCGGCAACGCGATGGTGTTCAAGCCGAGCGAAGTCACGCCGCTCACCGCGCTGAAGCTCGCGGAAATCTATACGGAAGCCGGCGTGCCGGCCGGCGTGTTCAACGTCGTGCAGGGCGACGGCTCGGTCGGCGCGCTGCTCACCGGCCATCCGGACATCGCGAAGGTGTCGTTCACCGGCGGCGTCGAGACCGGCAAGAAAGTGATGTCGCTGGCCGGCGCGTCGTCGCTGAAGGAAGTGACGATGGAGCTCGGCGGCAAGTCGCCGCTGATCGTGTTCGACGATGCGGACCTCGACCGCGCGGCCGACATCGCGGTGACCGCCAACTTCTTCAGCTCGGGCCAGGTCTGCACGAACGGCACGCGCGTGTTCGTGCACCGCTCGATCAAGGACGCGTTCACGCAGAAGGTGCTCGAACGCGTGAAGCGCATCCGCGTCGGCAAGCCGACCGATGCCGACACCAACTTCGGCCCGCTCGTGTCGGCCGCGCAACTCGACAAGGTGCTCGGCTTCATCGAAAGCGGCAAGGCCGAAGGCGCGAAGCTGCTCGCGGGCGGCACGCGCCTGACCGACGGCCACTTCGGCAGCGGCCAGTACGTTGCGCCGACCGTGTTCGGCGATTGCCGCGACGACATGAAGATCGTGCGCGAAGAGATTTTCGGGCCGGTGATGAGCATCCTCGAATTCGAATCGGAGGACGAAGTGATCGCCCGCGCGAACGACACGCACTACGGGCTCGCGGCCGGTGTCGTGACCGAGAACCTGTCGCGCGCGCACCGCGCGATCCATCGCCTCGAAGCCGGCATCTGCTGGATCAACACATGGGGCGAATCGCCGGCCGAGATGCCGGTTGGCGGATACAAGCAATCCGGTGTCGGGCGCGAGAACGGCATCACGACGCTCGAGCACTACACTCGAATCAAGTCGGTGCAGGTCGAGCTCGGCCGTTACAACCCGGTGTTCTGAGACAAGGAGATCCGTCATGACGACACGCGAATACGACTACATCATCTGCGGCGCGGGTTCCGCGGGCAACGTGCTCGCAACGCGCCTGACGGAAGATCCGGACGTCACGGTGCTGCTGCTCGAAGCGGGCGGCCCCGACTACCGCTTCGACTTCCGCACGCAGATGCCGGCGGCGCTGGCCTATCCGCTGCAGGGCCGCCGCTACAACTGGGCGTACGAGACCGATCCCGAGCCGCACATGGACAACCGCCGGATGGAATGCGGGCGCGGCAAGGGGCTCGGCGGCTCGTCGCTGATCAACGGGATGTGCTACATCCGCGGCAACGCGCTCGACTACGACAACTGGTCGACGCACAAGGGCCTCGAGAACTGGACCTATCTCGACTGCCTGCCGTACTTCAAGAAAGCCGAAACGCGCGACGTCGGCCCGAACGACTATCACGGCGGCAGCGGCCCCGTGTCGGTCACGACCAGCAAGCCGGGCGTGAACCCGCTGTTCGAGGCGATGGTCGACGCGGGCGTGCAGGCGGGCTATCCGCGCACCGACGACCTCAACGGTTACCAGCAGGAAGGCTTCGGCCCGATGGACCGCACCGTCACGCCGAAGGGCCGCCGCGCGAGCACCGCGCGCGGCTACCTCGACCAGGCAAAGGTGCGGCCGAACCTCGAGATCGTCACGCACGCGCTCGCCGACCGCATCCTGTTCGACGGCAAGCGCGCGTCGGGCGTGACCTACCTGCGCGGCAGCGAGCGCGCGACCGCGCATGCGCGCCGCGAAGTGCTCGTGTGCAGCGGCGCGATCGCGTCGCCGCAACTGCTGCAGCGCTCGGGCGTCGGCCCCGGCGCGTGGCTGAAAGAACTCGACATTCCGGTCGTGCTCGATCTGCCCGGCGTCGGCCAGAACCTGCAGGATCACCTGGAGATGTACATCCAGTACGAGTGCAAGGAGCCGGTCTCGCTGTACCCGGCGCTCAAGTGGTGGAACCAGCCGAAGATCGGCCTCGAATGGATGCTGAACGGCACGGGCCTGGGCGCGAGCAACCACTTCGAGGCGGGCGGCTTCATCCGCACGCGCGACGACGACCCGTGGCCGAACATCCAGTATCACTTCCTGCCGGTGGCGATCAACTACAACGGCTCGAACGCGATCGAGATGCACGGCTTCCAGGCGCACGTCGGCTCGATGCGCTCGCCGAGCCGCGGCCGCGTGAAGCTGCGCTCGCGCGATCCGAACGACCATCCGAGCATCCTGTTCAACTACATGGCCGAAGCGCTCGACTGGCGCGAGTTCCGCGATGCGATCCGCGCGACGCGCGAGATCATGCGGCAGCCGGCGCTCGACCGCTATCGCGGCCGCGAGCTGAATCCGGGCGCCGACTGCAAGAGCGACAAGGAACTCGACGCGTTCGTGCGGGCGCGCGCGGAAACCGCGTTCCATCCGTCGTGCTCGTGCAAGATGGGCTACGACGACATGGCGGTGGTCGATGAAGAAGGCCGCGTGCACGGGCTCGACGGGCTGCGTGTCGTCGATGCGTCGATCATGCCGATCATCACGACCGGCAACCTGAATGCGCCGACGATCATGATCGCCGAGAAGATCGCCGACAAGATCCGCGGCCGCACGCCGCTCGCGCGGGTCGACGTGCCGTACTTCGTCGCGAACGGCGCACCGGCGCGCAATGTGGCGAAGGCCGTGCGGCAACCCGAGACGGTCTGACGAAGACGGCGCCTGCCCGGGCGCCGCGATACCCCCCGCGCGGCTCGCGGCGTTCTCGCCGCGAGCCGCATTTCATCGTGCCTTCTCGTTTGCGCTGCGCGGCCCGGCTGCCGAAACGCCCCGCATCCGCTTGGCGCGGACGATCGGGTTCCTGCGCGACGTCAGGCTCATCGCGTCGCGCAAGCGGTCGAATGCGACATCCTCCTTCGCCCCGAAGCGGCTGACCGCCGGCCATGCGAGCACGTGGTCGAGCCACGTCTGCCAGGTATCGCCATGAAACCGGCGGCCGATTGCCCTTACCGTATCCGGCGCTGCGATTGCAATGCCCGCCAGCAGGTAGTGGGCCCAGAAGCTGCCCGCGCCGATCAGTCGATCGAGCCGGCACACGGCGAGCGCGGCAAGGAGCCCCTCCATCGACGCGAGATCGGCGCGATGCGTTCTGATCGCTTGCGCGACGAAGTTGTGCCGACCGCCATACGCGTGAACGGAAACGCCGTTGCCGGCGGCGAGTTCGGCCGAGAACATCGCAAGCGCAGCCATCTCGTCGACCCGCGTCGCGTCGTCGCGCGGGCCGCATACGCGCAACACGATCGCATCGATGACCGCACCGGGACGAACCGGTGTTTCCGTGCTCATTGCCGCGACGGCGGTCAGCCTGTCTCTCAGGTTCTTCGCAGGCGGCGTCTCGCGCTGCCCGTCAGGTTCGTTCGCGACTTCGCCGTGGCATTCGACGCCATCGGCAATCCGTTCGAGCGCGGCCCAGCCGACGTCGGGATCGTCGAATGCACACGCATCGATCACGCCGTGCGCGGTGTCGAATACGGCAAGCGAGCCGGGGCAGCAACGTTCGGCGTCCGCGAGCTGCTGCGCGGAGGGCACATGCGCGCACGCGCCGAGCGGATCGGCCGGATCGCATGCGCAACCGCCGCCGTCGGTCGCGATCCACGGGACCAGCCGGTGGAGCACGGCCGTCGCTTCGCGAGACAGATGCGCGCCAGTTCCCGCACGGATTGCATACGAAGCGACGACGGGCGTGTCGCCGACGTCGGTCGCGGCCATCGCGCAAACCGCCGTGTCGAGATGGTCGATCAGGTACTGCAACCACGCGGCCGTGCGCAGCCGGTCGGGCGTCGCGCCGCGGGCATCGCCATACTTTGCTGGATCGGTCAGCATGGGTCGTCCGGGATGGTTCTGGCCAATTGGCCTGGTTTTGTTTCGATCGGATCGGGAGGCGTCATACACGCCACGCCGGCCCTGCAACTCCGCCCGTGTCGGATCGCGACACGGGCGGTCAACCGGCCGTCACGCGGGTAAGCATGACGGCTCGCATGAATCGGTGAAGCGGAAACTCGCGTATGCGCCGCACGGCTCGCATGCGCGACGGGCGCCCCGCTTCGCGGCGCCGACTGCACGCGGCGCTTCGGCAATCGATGGACAACGGCACAAACGGCCACGCTGCCAGACGCATCCGGCCGTCGCGCCGATACGCGCGACGGCACGAACCCATCAAGGCCGCGGACCCCGCCGCGCATGCCGCACGGCCCTCGTGCGCGGCGGGTCCCGGCTTCGATCGTGCGACGCTTACTGCACGTGGAACTTCGGCGACGTCAGGACCGTACCGGTCACCGTGCAGTCCGGCGTCAGCACGGAGTTGTTGAACGCCAGCGACGAGTTCGCATCGCTCCACGCGGTCACGACCTTGCTCGGCCCGCAAGTACCGAGCAGCGTGACGTTCACCTTCACGTTGTTGATCGACAGTTGCGTCGTGCTGTCGGCCTGCCCCGTCCACGGCGACGTGCTGCTCGCGCTGCCGCTGATCAGGCCGCACGTCGCGCCGCCTGCGAACGTCGTCGACGTGATGTTGACGATGCCGGTCGACGTGATCGTGCCGTTGAAGGTCGCGGTACAACTGGCGTTGATCGATCCCTTGCTGAGATTCGTGAGCCCCGTCGCCGAGAACGGCTCGCCGTTCGGATTCATCGGCTGGCCGTCGGCACGCGACACGGTGACGGCGAAAGCAGGCGCGGCCGAAACCGCGGTGAAAGCCACTGCAGCAACAAGCGATACGATTTTGCGAATGCTCATTTGAACTGCCCCCTCTCTTCACAAATGGCGGCACGCCGCCAGGAACGCGACCGTCCGGCCGGAACGGTCCGGCCAGCCGGTCGCAGGAAGCCGCCGGCACGCGTCATGCGCGCCGGTCGGCTCAGAACTTGTAGGAAATCCCGACGAACGTGATCAGCGGGTCAGCCTTCAGCCGCGTGCGCGTGGTCGCGAGCGTCGAGCCGTCGGCCGCCTTGATCACCAGCGACGAGTAGGTCTTCAGCGGCATGTAGGTCAGCGTCGCCGTGAGCCCCCAGTGCTTGTCGATCGCGTAGCTCGCGCCGATGTTGTAGACGGGCGTGAACGACGACGACGCCTTGCCCTCCACCGACGTCGCGCCCGGCTTGCCGGCGCCGGCCGCGAGCACGCTGCCGAGGTTCTCGTTGATGTCCTTCGCGAAGTTGCCGTTCAGTTCGATGTTGCTGAACCAGCTGTAGGCCACGCCGATCCCGACGAACGGACGAAACTTGGCCGTCGACGAATTGAAGTAGTACTGCAGGATGATCGTCGGGCTCCACTGCCGCGCGTTCTTCACGGCCGGCTGGTTCGCCGACTTGTCCATGTCGACGTTGCCGAGCGCGCCGGCCGGGCCGGGCGGCCTGATCACGCCGTGTCCGGTCAGCGTGAATTCCGGCGGCACGCCGAGCACCGACGTCACCGCGATGTGATCGGTGAAGAAGTGCGTGAGCGTGAGGCCGACCGTATCGGCGTTGTTGACCGTCAGGCTCGTGCCCGGCGACGTGAACGAACCCGGCAGGCGCAACGGCCCGTTGATCGGCATGCTTGCAAGATTCGTCGTCAGCCCGTTGGTCGAATCCTGCGGCATGATGTGCAGCCAGCCCAGCGTCGCGACGTTGTCGCCCGCCTGCTGGGCCGATGCGAGCGTCGATACGCCAGCGACGACACCCGCGACAATCAGCTTCTTCATGAAGTCTCCCCCTCATTCTGTCCGGGCGCCGCGCATTCGCGCGCGGCGCCGCCGTGTCTCCATCCACACGCGGTCACTGCACGAACGCGCCGACCGTGAAGTACGGGTTGCTCGTATCGGCCATGTCGAGGAACCCGAACACGCCGCCGGTGAACACGAACTTGCCGGTCGCCGGCCCCGATGCCGCATCCGCATGCACGGTCGTCACGACGCCCGGCACCTTCTGCGTGTAGTCGAGGTTCAGCGCGCGCGTGAGCGCGGCCTGCGACGCGTTGAACGGATCGAGCAGCGTGGCCTGCGCGCCGACGAGCGCGGTCGCGCGGTAGTTGAATGCGCTGTCGACGCCGGTGTACTCGCCGTCCTGCGAGCCCTGCGCGACCGCCGTCCGCGGGCTCAGGAACGAGATGCCCGATTCGTCGTCCGCGCTCGGCGGGCCTTGCGTGAGGTCCGCGTTCGCGGCGCCGGTGCGGATGAAAACCGGCACGAGCTGGTTGCGCAGCCTGCCGACGATCAGGATCCCCTTGCCGGCCTTCGCCGGATCGAGCGCGGCGAGCGTCGGCGGAATCTGCGGCAGGTAGTTGAGCGACTGAAATGCCGGCGCATCGGGGCGCAGCGTGAACGGCTGGTTCACGGTCGCGCTCGACGCAAGCGGCTGTCCGCCGTTCTTCTTGCCGAAGTTGTCGGTTTCCGTATAGCTGCCGTCCGCGTTGATCGTCACCTGCTGGTCGAGCGCCACCGGCTGGAAGTTCTGCGACGGCACCTGGTGATAACCGAGCTGGTTGTACGTACCGGCGATCTTCGTCAGGTCGGTCTCCAGCGACGAGAAGCTGATGAACGGGTAGTACGGAAACGTCGTCTTCGTGATCTTGCCGACGCCGATCACGCCGTCGAACTGGATCGTCGCGCCGGGGATCGCGCCGCCCAGCACGCCTTCGCCGAGGAACAGCCGCGCGGGGCGGCTCGGGTCGAGGCTCGCGTTCTGCATCCGGAACGTGCACTGGTTCAGCTTCACCGTCGGCAGCCCCGTCTCGTCGGCCAGCGTGCCGTCGACCACGTTCGCGGGCGCGGTGTCCCGCGTCGGCTGCACGGTACCCGTGGTGGCGGGCACCGGCGACGCGAGGTAGGTCATCCGGTACGTCATCTTCGTCGTGTCGAGCTGCACCTTCACGAGCTCGCCCGACCCCGACCCGCCGATGAACACCGTGTTGTAGTCGATCGTCTGCGGGCACAGCCGGACCACCGGCGCGGGCGGCGGGTCGCCGTCTCCGCCGCATGCGGCCAGCACGGGCGCGAGCGACGCCGCGGCCATCCATTGTTTCAAATTCATAGGATTCCTCTTGAAATTCGATTCGCCGGCGGCGACGCATGCGCCGCCGGTGTGACGTGTTCGATACGGGGTTACTGGACGAACGCGCCGATCGTGAAGAACGGGTTGACCTTGTTGTCGTTGACGACCATCGCGTAGACGTTCCCGGCCGTCACGAGCCAGCCCGTGTCGCCCTTGCCGAAGATCGCCGCGTTGCCGTTCGCGCCCTTCGCGTTGAAGTCCTGCGCGGCCGTCACCCTGATCTTGCCGGGCGTGGCCTGCGTATAGTCCAGCGCGAACTGCGAGGTGACCGACGACGTCTGCGGATCGATGAACGCCGCGGTACTGCCCTGGAACAGCGTGGACGTATAGTTCGCCGCCAGCGTCGACACGGCGGTGCCGTCGTTGCAACTGCCGGCGACCGAATAGAACGCGTTGTTGGCGAAGATGCCGGGCAAATCGGGGTGCGGCACGTTCGGGTTGAAGCTCGGCCCCGCCGACGCCAACTTGTTCCCCTGGCCGCTGGATGTCACGATGCCGCACGCGGAGGCACTGGTTGCGCCGATGTACCCGCCCTTCAGGGAGTTCGCGGCAATCGCCTTCGTCGACGACAGCATCGAGATGCCGACTTCGGCATCGGCGACCGAGGCGAGCAGATTGACCGTATCGACGTGCGTGTAGCCGACACGAATCACGATCGGCACGAGTACGCCGTTCAGCCTGCCGACGATCATGATGCCTTTCGCCTGGCTCGGTGCGATGATCAGCGTCGAGCCCTGCCCCGCGATCGGATACCCCTGCCCCCCGGCCGGATTGCTCACGAATACATTGTCCGCCGATCCGTCCGCGTTCTTGCGCTGCGCCCACGGCGTCCCGGTCGTCTGACACGAGTAGTCGCTGCCCTGCGTGATCGAGCACGAGCCGTCCGCATTCAGCGTCTGATTCCAGTTGACGACGTCGGATTCCCAGCCGACCGCCCCGGTCGGGCTCTGACCATCACCGCCGATGGGCGACAGATGGATGCCGACCTCGTTGTAGTTGCCCGCCACTTTCGTGAAGTCGGTTTCGGTGTCGGTGAAGCCGATGAACGGATAGAAATCGAAGGTGCGCGACGGGACGACACCGAGCGTGATGCCCGGCAGCAGCGGGATACCGGCGAACGCGATCGTCGCCCCCGGAATCCCGCCGCCCACCACGCCATTGCCGACGAACAGCATCGGCGGATCGGCACGGTTGATCGTCACCGAATACGCGCCGTCGCTCGTCGCGCCGCTGTCGAGCACGAACGCGCAACGGTTCTGCTCGGCGGTCGGAAGCGTGGTCGGATGATGGAACGCGCCGCTGATCGTCAGGCCCGCGCGCGTGTTGTTGACTTGCCCTGCCGAGGTCGGCACCGACGATTCGATGAACTGCATCTGGTAGGTGAGCTTCGTCGTGTCGAACTTCACCTTCACGTACTCGCCGCTGCCGGCGCCGCCCGTGTACGTCGTCGTGTAGTCGAGCGCGTCCGGACACAGCTTCGTCACGACGGGCGGCGTCGTTTCGGCGCCGCTCGGCCCGCAGGCGCTGCCCGAGCACTGCGGCACGGTGATCGGCCCCGGATCGTCGCCGCCGCCACAGCCGGCGACGAACGGCAGCGCCAGCACCGCGCACGACAGGATCGCCTTCCGCCATTCAGGAATGCAAATCATCAACCCCTCCTTTTCAGGTACGACAAGTCTCGCCCGGCCGGGCTGCATGGCCCGCCGGTTGGTATCGCGCCGCCGCACGAAGGCGCGGCGCATGACGATGCACGCAGGACCGCCGCGAGGCCGGTCAGGCCCATGCGGCACACGCCGCGACGGCAGACGAACGCGCTCCCGCGGCGCCGTCATGCGGCACGGCGCCGTCGGAACGATCGAAACGGAATTGGGTCGCCGCTACACGGCGAAGTGACGATGCAGGCACGCGACCTGTGTCGCGCCTGCATTCAGCGAAAAATCGGAAAACGACAGTCCCGCTGGGCCCTCGGATAGGCGTCTCATGATTTGGTCTCCATACGTACGCTTGATTCGTTATCGTGATGCGTCGTTTGTCGAGACTATGATCGGACCATTCGCGCAAGTAAATGGATGCAGAGTTCCAAACGACGGAACCCGCGCAATCCTAGCGTTTATACGGTATTTAACAGATTTTCAAACAGCCTTCATTTTATTTGCTCAGACAAATACCCGAGCCGTGGAACACGCGTTTGAACGGCGGCCGCCAATCCGCGCCGAGCCAGGCCAGCCGGGCTTCAGCGGCCCGCGCGCATGTTGCGGCGCAACCTCACACGTCGATGATCGCGAGCGTGCCGTGGCTGCCGGGCAGCACCGCGTGGCGCGTGCCGGCGTGCGCGAGAAACATCTGGCCGGCCCCGACCACGACCGTTTCCGCGTCGACCTCGAGCATCAGCGTGCCGTCGAGCACCAGCAGCCCCTCGTTGTAGTCGTGCACTTCCGCTTCGTACGGCTGCGCATCCATGCGTAGCACCTTGATCCGCGCCGGGCCGACTTCGCCGACGATCGTGGATTTCCATGCGGCCGCCTGCGCGTCCGCCACGGATTTGAAATCGATCAAAGACATGCGCCCCGCTCCGTATCGCCGTGAAAGGAACGCATTATCGCGAGCGCCGCGCGCGCCGTCCCGGTACGGCGCAAGGGCATGCGGGCAGCACAGTCGGCCAGCCGGTCGGGCGGCAACGCGAGCGTGGCCCGATTCCCCGAAAACCCGCCGGATTGTTCGCATCGCTCAAATAAAGCATCGAATCATTGAGCGATATCACGGCAATTCACGCCAATCCGGCACCGGCAGTGCCCGGTCTTCCCATCGGAATGCATTTCGATCTGCCGATTGCTAATATGGCGGTCCCGCGATCCCGCACCACCCTGCCGTTCGACATGACGCCCGTTCGCCATGCCGTGCCCGGTCCCGGCCGCTTCGCAGCGGCGGCGGCGCCGGACATGCGCGGCACCCGCCGTCGCGCCGGGCGGCCGTGCCATCCGTGAGCATGCAACCGATCCTTTCCGTCTCCGACCTCTCCAAGACTTACGCGTCCGGCTTCCAGGCGCTGAAGCACGTGACCCTCGACATCCGCCCCGGCGAGATCTTCGCGCTGCTCGGGCCGAACGGCGCCGGCAAGACGACGCTGATCGGCTCGATCTGCGGCATCGTCACGCCGACCGAAGGCCGCGTGACGGTCGGCGGCCACGACATCCGCGATCAATATCGCGCCGCCCGCGAAATGATCGGCCTCGTGCCGCAGGAGCTGACCACCGACGCGTTCGAAACCGTCTGGGCGACCGTGTCGTTCAGCCGCGGCCTGTTCGGCAAGGCGCCCGATCCCGCGTACATCGAGAAGACGCTCAAGGCGCTGTCGCTGTGGGACAAGCGCGACAACAAGCTGATGACGCTGTCGGGGGGCATGAAGCGCCGCGTGATGATCGCGAAGGCGCTGTCGCACGAGCCGCGCATCCTGTTCCTCGACGAGCCGACGGCCGGCGTCGACGTCGAGCTGCGCCGCGACATGTGGAAGCTCGTCGATTCGCTGCGCGAAAGCGGCGTGACGATCCTGCTGACCACGCACTACATCGAGGAAGCCGAGGAGATGGCCGACCGGATCGGCATCATCCTCGGCGGCGAGCTCGTGCTCGTCGAGGAAAAGCGCGAACTGATGCGCAAGCTCGGCAAGAAGCAGCTCACCGTGCAGCTCGAGCACCCGCTCGCCGACATGCCGCCCGCGCTCGCGCCGTTCGGGCTCGAACGCGCGGAAGACGGCGCCGCGCTCGTCTATACGTACGACTCGCAGCGCGACGACGCGAGCATCGCGAAGCTCATCAACGCGCTCGGCTCGGCCGGCATCGGCTTTCGCGACCTGCACACGACGCAGAGCTCGCTGGAGGACATTTTCGTCAGCCTGATCGACAACCGCCGCAACGGCGTGCAAGGAGCCGGCGCATGAACTGGCAAGGAATTCGCGCGATCTACCGCGCAGAAATGGCCCGCACGCGCCGCACGCTGATGCAGAGCATCATCGCGCCGGTGATCTCGACGTCGCTGTATTTCGTCGTGTTCGGCTCCGCGATCGGCTCGCGCATCAGCGACGTGAACGGCATCGGCTACGGGTCGTTCATCGTGCCGGGCCTCGTGATGCTGTCGCTGCTGTCGCAGAGCATCTCGAACGCGTCGTTCGGCATCTACTTCCCGCGCTTCACCGGCACGATCTACGAGATCCTGTCCGCGCCCGTGTCGTACTGGGAGATCGTGATCGCGTACGTCGGCGCGGCCGCGTCGAAGTCGATCCTGCTCGGCGTGATCATCCTTGCCACGGCCGGCCTGTTCGTGCCGCTGCACATCCTGCATCCGTTCTGGATGGTGCTGTTCCTGGTGCTGACGGCCGTCACGTTCAGCCTGTTCGGCTTCGTGATCGGCATCTGGGCCGACAGCTTCGAGAAACTGCAGCTCGTGCCGCTGCTGATCATCACGCCGCTCACGTTCCTCGGCGGCAGCTTCTATTCGGTCGACATGCTGCCGCCCGCGTGGCGCGTCGTCACGCTGTTCAACCCGATCGTCTACCTGATCAGCGGCTTTCGCTGGTCGTTCTACGGGATCGCCGACGTGCATGTGTGGATCAGCCTCGCCGCGACCGCGCTGTTCCTCGTGATCCTGCTCGCGATCGTCGCGTGGATGTTCCGCACCGGCTACAAGCTGAAGAATTGACGCCGGCGGGCGTCACGCGCGCCGCCCGCCGATGACGCATTTGGGCAAGCAGGCGGCGCTTTTCCTCTGATGCGGCAGTTTGTGGTCGCGTCTACTGAATATGAAGCATCGGGGCCTTGGAGCATGCGCTGCGCGGCCCCTTTTTCATTTCAGAGGACGCCATGCCCGCCGCCACCGCTCCCGCCTCCGCCGCCGCCCGGCTCGAACGCCTGCCGTTCTCCGGCTATCACAAGCGCATCTTCTTCATCATCGCGATCGCGTTCTTCTTCGACTCGGTCGATCTCGGCACGATGACGTTCGTGCTCGGCTCGATCCGCAAGGAGTTCGGGCTGTCGACCGCCGCCGCCGGCCTCGTCGCGAGCGCGAGCTTCTTCGGGATGGTGCTGGGCGCGGCGGTAGCCGGCCTGCTCGCCGACCGTTTCGGCCGCCGGCCCGTGTTCCAGTGGAGCATGGTGCTGTGGGGCGCCGCGTCGTACCTGTGCTCGACCGCGCAGAGCGTCGACGCGCTGATCGTCTACCGCGTGCTGCTCGGCATCGGGATGGGGATGGAGTTTCCGGTCGCGCAGACGCTGCTGTCCGAATTCGTGCCGACCGAGAAGCGCGGCCGCCTGATCGCGCTGATGGACGGCTTCTGGCCGCTCGGCTTCATCACGGCCGGCATCGTCGCGTATTTCGTGCTGCCGCAGTTCGGCTGGCGCACCGTGTTCGCGCTGCTCGCGATTCCGGCCGTGTTCGTGCTCGTCGTGCGCCGCATCGTGCCGGAATCGCCGCGCTGGCTCGAACATGCGGGCCGGCACGCGGAAGCCGACACGGTGATGCACGCGATCGAGGCGAAGGTGATGCGCTCGGCCGGCGTCACGACGCTGCCGCCGCCGTCGCGGCTCGCCGAACCGGCCGCCGCGCGCGGCCGCGGCGCGCTGCGCGAGATCTGGAGCGGCGTGTACCGCCGCCGCACGGTGATGGTGTGGCTGCTGTGGTTCTTCGCGCTGCTCGGCTTCTACGGCCTCACGTCGTGGCTCGGCGCACTGCTGCAGCAGGCCGGCTTCGAAGTCACGAAATCGGTGTTCTACACGGTGCTGATCTCGCTCGGCGGCGTGCCGGGCTTCCTGTGCGCCGCGTGGCTCGTCGAACGCTGGGGCCGCAAGCCGACCTGCATCGCGTCGCTGATCGGCGGCGGCGCGATGGCGTACGCGTACGGCCAGAGCGCGCTGTACGGCGGCAGCACGACGCTGCTGATCGTCACGGGCCTCGCGATGCAGTTCTTCCTGTTCGGGATGTGGGCGGCGCTGTACACGTACACGCCCGAGCTGTACGGCACCGGGGCGCGTGCGACGGGTTCGGGCTTCGCGTCGGCGATCGGCCGGATCGGCTCGCTGATCGGGCCTTACGTGGTCGGCGTCGTGTTGCCGGTGTTCGGCCAGGGCGGCGTGTTCACGCTCGGCGCGCTGTCGTTCATCGCGGCGGCCGTCGCCGTGTGGACGCTCGGGATCGAGACGAAGGGCCTCGCGCTGGAACAACTGGCGGCAGGCGACGATGCGGGCGGCAGCGGCCGGTATCCGGCGGCGGCAGCGGACGAGGCGTCCTGATCGCTAACGTTGGTTTTCAAGCTGCTTCGAGCCGAATCCAGGCACTCGATCTCGACATCGCTCTGCCGATGCACGGTCCGGCGATCACGCAAGACATCCCGCGCGTGCTCGCCGGCGCAATCGCTCACGGCAAAACCGCCGCCGCGTCAGCCGCGGAGGCGGTAATACGACAGGGGTACCGCAGCGGCCGTCACGCGTCGGCGACGACGAACTCTTCGGCCGCCTTGCGCTGGACCGCGGCCATCACGGCCAGTTCGCGCTTGCTGCGCGCGTCGCCGGACACGACACCCGTCGCGTGCTTCGCTTTCGCACCCAGCGGGAAGAAGACGAACGACGCGCCGGCCGGCGCTGCCGGCTCCGCGCGCAGGCGTTTGTTCAGGATTTTCAGGTACTTCTTCTTCGAGACTTCCTTAGCAGCCATGGCGCCCTCCGCGTAAACGTGGTGTGGACCAGCATACCAGCTTTGCCGAGGCGCTCCGTGACAGCGGCCGCGCGAATCGATCTGCTTTAAAATGGAGCCCGCTTACGCGACCTGCCGCACCGCCCGCGGCCGCATGTCCTCATCGGAGCGCTTCCATGCATGTCGAGTTGTTCGCGCAGCATCACGCTTGCCCCGGCTGGCAGGGCGACATGGCCCGACGCATTACCGCATTCGACTGGTCGGCCACCGGGCTCGGCCCGCTCGACGGCTGGTCCGCCAGCCTCGTCGCGGCCGTCCGCACCGTGCTCGCCTCGCCGCTGCCGCTGGTGATGCTGTGGGGCCGCCCCGGCTACATGATCTACAACGACGCGTATGCCGGATTCGCCGGCGGCCGTCACCCGTATCTGCTCGGTCAGCCGGTCGAACTCGGCTGGCCCGAAGTCGCCGATTTCAACCGAAACGTGATGAACACCTGCCTCGCCGGCGGCACGCTGTCCTATCGCGACAAGGCCCTCGTGCTGCTGCGCAGCGGCCGCCCGGAAGATGTCTGGATGGATCTGCACTATAGCCCGCTGCCCGACGACGAGGGTGCACCGGGCGGCGTGCTCGCCGTCGTGGTCGAGACCACCGAGCGCGTGCTCGCCACGCGCCATCGCGATCGCGCGGAAGCGGCGCTGCAGGCCTCCAATGCCGAGCTGCGCGAGCTGACTGAAACGCTCGAACAGCGCGTGACCGACGCGATCGCCGAGCGTGCGGCGATCGAGGAGCAGTTGCGTCACGCCCAGAAGATGGAAGCGATCGGCAACCTGACCGGCGGCATCGCGCACGACTTCAACAACGTGCTGCAGGTGATCAGCGGCAACCTGCAGATCCTCTCCGTCGAACTCGGCGCCCATGCGAGCGCGCAGCCGCGGATCGAGAACGCGAACAATGCCGTGCGGCGCGGCGCGCAACTGGCGTCGCACCTGCTCGCGTTCGCGCGACGCCAGCCGCTTGCGCCGACCACGCTGAACCCGTGCCGGCTGATCGACGGCATGAACGAGATGCTGCACCGCGCGCTCGGCGAAACCGTGCGGATCGTCTCCGCGCTGGCGCCCGACGTCGGCAACGTGCTCGCCGACCGGCACCAGCTCGAAAACGCGCTGCTGAATCTCGCGATCAATGCGCGCGATGCGATGCGCGGCGGCGGCACGCTGACGATCGCCGCGTACAACAGCACGCAGCCCGGCCACGCGGCCGGCACGCGCGGCACAACGATGCCGCCCGGCGAATACGTGACGTTCGAGATCGCCGACACGGGCATCGGCATGACGGCCGACGTGCTCGAACGGGTCTTCGAACCCTTCTTCACGACCAAGCCGGACGGCGAAGGCACCGGGCTCGGGCTCAGCATGGTGTTCGGTTTCGTCAAGCAGAGCGGCGGCCACGTGTCGATCGACAGCACGCCCGGCCAGGGCACCACCGTGCGCCTCACGTTTCCGCGCTGCCACGAGGCAGCCGACGAACCTGCCCGCACGCCGCAGCACGACGCGGTGCGCGGCCGCGAAACGATCCTCGTCGTCGAGGACGATGCGGATGTCCGGCTGACGGTGGTCGACATGCTCGCGCAGCTCGGCTACAAGGTCATCACGGCGTCCGACGGCGAAGCCGCGCTGCGCGTGCTCGACAGCGAAACGCCGATCGATCTGCTGTTTACCGACGTGATCATGCCGGGCCGCGTGAAGGGCGGCGAACTCGGACGCCGCGCCGCGCTGCGCAAGCCGCCGTTGCCGGTGCTGTTCACGTCCGGCTATACGCGCGACGAAATCTTCCACGCGGGGCGGCTCGACCCCGGCGTGATGCTGCTCGGCAAGCCGTACCGGCGCGACGAACTCGCGGCCCGGATTCGCAGCGTGCTCGATGCGCAGCAGGCCGACGCGGCATGACGCATCGCCGATACGGCGCCTTTCGCGATTTCGACCGCCGCTGAATTTTTTGCCCGCGATGTCGATTCCCGTCGCCGTCGCGCGTCGTGTTGTCGTAACCGATCGTTTTGCCGTCGTACCGCCGGCAAACGCCCTATTCCCGTTCAAGGAGAAACGACAATGCGCGTCATGGTCATCGTCAAAGCCACCGCCGATTCCGAATCCGGCCAAATGCCCGACACCGAACTCATGGCTGAAATGGGCCGCTTCAATGAAGAACTCGTGAAAGCCGGCATCCTGCTCGCCGCCGACGGGTTGCGCCCGAGCAGCCACGGCAAGCGCGTGCACTTTTCCGGCAAGAACCGCTCGGTCATCGACGGTCCGTTCGCCGAAACGAAGGAACTCGTCGCCGGCTACTGGCTCTGGCAGGTCAAATCGATGGAGGAAGCCGTCGAATGGGTGAAGCGCTGCCCGAACCCGATGCCCGGCGACTCCGACATCGAGATCCGCCCGCTGTTCGAGATGGAGGATTTCGGCGACGCATTCACGCCGGAGCTGCGCGAGCAGGAAGCGCGGATGCGTGCGGAAGTCGACGCCCGACAGCAGCGCTGAGCGGCAGGCCGGCGGCGCACACGCCCCGGAGGAGCCGGTTGACGAGCCCTGGTCAGTAACGTATCGTTTTGATACGTTACTGACCAGGGCTCGTCATGCATTCCCGTTTCGACCGTTTCCGCTCGACCCCGCTCGGCGCCCAGCTCGAAGCGCTGATCGAGCAGCCCGAGCGCTATCTCGAGTTCGCGGCGCTGTCGCGCGTCGGCGTCGCCGCGATCGGCGCGATCCAGGACGAGATCGCGCACAAATTCCCCGAAATCGAAACCGACACGACGGCCCGCCAGTTCTGCGGCGCGATGGTCGCCGACGTGATGCGCCGCCGCGGCCACGAGGTCGTGCAGGCGCGCGGCCGGCTCGGCGGTGCGCTGTTCAGCTATGGCGCGGTGTTCAGCGCGTGCCCGCACCGGCTGCCGTTCGCCGACGTCGTCGCCGCGCTGGCGCGCATGCCGGCCCGGCTCGCCGCCTATGCGGCGCATGTGCCGGCCGCGCTGGCCACGCGCCGCCCGGCCGGCACCGGCTTCTCGCTGGTCGAACATGCGTGCCACCTGCGCGATCTCGATGCGGTGTTCGCCGCGCGCATCGACGCCGTGCGCAGGGCCGAGCTGCCCGTGATCGAGTCCGTCGACGGCACCGCGCTCGCCGCGCAACGCGACTACCTCGCGCAGCCGCTCGATCTCGCCGTCGCGGCGTTCGTCAGCGGGCGCGCCGCGCTGTGCGCCACCGCGGCCGCGCTGGAGCCGGCGCAACTCGCACGCTGCGGACTGCGCGACGGCATCCGCCGCATGTCGCTCGACGAACTCGTGCGCGAGCTGCTCGACCACGATCGCACGCACGGGCTCGAACTCGACGAACTGCTCGCCGAACTCGAATTGCCGCCGCTTCCTTCAGCACACGCCGCATGATCCAGCCCACGCCCGTCGTCTTCATTCACGGTTTCATCGGCACGTTCGACGTGCGCGGATGGAACGGCCCGCATCTGCGCCCCGACCTGCTCGGCTACGGCGTGCATCGCGCCGCGCCGCCCGACACGATCTCGCTTGCCGCGCAGGTCGAGCATGTGCGACAAACCGTCGAGATGCACTTCGGGATGCAGCCGGTCGATGTCGTCGGCCATTCGGTCGGCGGCGCGATCGCGATGCTGTTCGCGCATGCGCACCCCGAACGCGTGCGGCGCATCGTCAACGTCGAAGGCAACTTCACGCTCGACGATGCGTTCTGGTCGGCATCGGTCGGCCGCATGACGCCCGGCGAAGCCGACACAATGCTCGACGGCCTGCGCGCGGCCCCGCTCGACTGGCTGCGCGGCGCGATAGACGCACCGTCGCCGGGCCAGCTCGACGACGCACGCCGCTGGCTCGCGCATCAGCCGGCATCGACGCTGCGCGCGATGGGCCGCTCGGTGGTCGACACGACCGGCGATGCGGGCTACCTGCCGGCGCTCGCACAGGTGTTCGACCGTCATCGCGTGTGGCTGATCGCCGGCGAACGCTCGCGCGCGGGCTGGCACGTGCCGGCCTTCGCGCTCGCACGCTGCGCCGGCTTCGACACGATCGCCGGCTGCGGGCACCTGATCGCGGCCGAGCGGCCCGACGCATTGCGCGCCACCCTCGAACGCATCGTAGGCGAGCCGTCTGCCTGACAACCCGTAGGATTCGCCGAAATATGGTTGAAAGGCGCGGTTGCTAGAGTCGCCGGAACAGGGTTTTCCCGGCATCCGGCCGGACTGGATCGACACATGCAAGGATCGATGCGCCTGGCACGTACTTTCTGGCTGCTTCTGCTGCTCGCCGTCACGAGCCCTGCCTTCGCCTTTCACGCGCGGGTCGTCGCGATTCCGAGCGCCGCGATGAGCGAAACGCTCAAGGCCACCATCGTGCTGCCCGACGATTACGCGCGCGACAACCACGGCGAGCGTTACCCCGTCGTCTATCTGCTGCACGGCTCGGGCGGCGACCATACCGACTGGACGTCGAACACGCACATCGCCGCGCTCGCCGACCGTTATCACGTGATCCTCGTGATGCCCGACGGCGGACACGAAAGCTGGTACATCGACAGCCCGTTCGATTCGGGCAGCCGCTACGAGACCTTCGTCGGCGATGAAGTCGTGTCCTATGTCGACCTGCATTTCCGCACGATCGCCACCCAGCATGCGCGCGCGATCACCGGGCTCAGCATGGGCGGCTTCGGCGCACTGCGCATCGCACTCGACCGGCCCGAGACGTTCGGCGCGGTCGGCAGCATCAGCGGCGCGGTCGATCCGCGCTGCTGCACGGACGAGCCGGGGATCGCCCACGTGTTCGGCGATCCCGACCGCCATCCGTCGTTCTGGAACCGCAACGTGATCGCCGAAAGCGCGCGGGCGTTCGTGCGCGCGCATCTCGACCTGACGATCGATTGCGGCCGCGACGACGCATTCGTCGACTCGAACCGCACGCTGCACGAACGGCTCGTCGCGCTCGGCGTGCCGCACGACTATGCGGAGCGCCCGGGCGGCCATACGTGGGATTACTGGGCGAATGCGATCCGCTACCAGATGCGGTTCTTCGCGACGTCGTTCCAGCATCGCGGTTACGCGTCTCGTGCCGCGCCGTCCGCGCCGGGCATGACTCGCGCGGGCTGACGCACGGCTAGCCTTTAGCCCTTACAGCGGCCGCTATCCGGTCGCAGGCTGCCAGGCCTGAAAATCGAAACGGGATGATGGACCGGCACGTCGGGCAACACACCCCGGCAAGAAGATGAACGCGCGCCGCCCGACGCGCGAAAAGAGAAACGACGAAGCCGTCAGTTGCCGTGCGTGGTGTCCGCGCCGACGACGCGATCGAAGAATTCCTGCGCACGCGCCAGCTCGTCGAGCGCGCGATCGAGACGCGACATCGCGCGGGCGTATTCGGCCGACGAGCCGTCGTCGTCGCTTTCGCCGCGCACCGCGCGAAACGCCTGGTCGACGTTGCGCGTCGCTTCGACGAAGCGTTGTGCGGCCTGTGCTTCCGGCGAACAGATGTGGGTCGACATCGACACTCCTCCCTCGGGATTGCAGTGTGAAGCACGCCGACGCTCAGTGTGCGTGGTACGCATGTCGGCGGCGTGAACCACGAGCCGCCGCGTGTCGACGCATCGGCCGCCGCACCGCGCGCTTCGTGCCGATTGTCGCTCCGCGCTCGCCGATCCGCTACGGCGAGATTGCAACAAATTCTTGCGCGAACGGCGTCGTGCGTGGCGTCACGCGCGCCCGACGCGCGGATGCGCCAACCCCGCGAACGCGGCCGCTTCGCCCGGCGACAGGTCGAACAGATCGCCGGTGAGATCGCGCGGATGCTCGGCCGCGGGCCGGTTGCGCAGGCGCGCGACATGCGTGGGCGCGACATACGCGGCGGCCGTTTCGAGCGGCGGCACGTCGAACAGATCGCGCGTGACGCCGCGCACGGCATCCGTCGGCGAACGGCCGCGCAGGCGCGCGACCAGCTCGACGAAGCGATCGAAATCGCCCGCGCGCGTGGCCTTGTTCACTTCCGCGAGATCGCGCGCCTTCAGCACGCACGGCTGCGCAAGCCGCACGAAATACGGCGCCTCGAGCTCGACCGACAGCGCGAGCGGATAGCTCTTGCCCGTCTGCTCCTTCGCCCGCCCGATGCAGTCGACCACGGCCGCCCCTTGCGCGGCGCCCAGCGGCTTGCCGGTGCTCACGCTGCGCAGGTGGTCGGGAAACACGCGCAACTGCGTGCCGACCGTCAGCGCGGTGGACGACGCGCACACGAGCGCGTAGTGCTGCTCGCGACGCCGGCCCGACGGCAACGTCGAGCGGCTGGCGATGAACGTATGCGGCGGCAACGGCCGCACCTGCCCGCTGGCGTCGACCCACGCATTCCACAGCAGCGCGTCCTTGCGCGCGCCCGCACGCGGACGCGACGCGACCGGCGAAAACAGTGCGAGCAACGAACCCGTGCGATGCGCGGCGACCTGCGCGCTGCTGCCGAGCGGCTGGTTGATGCCCCACAGAAAACGCCCGCCCCCGAGCCGGCGCTCCCATTCCTTGCGGAGCACGACGGTCGGCAGTTCCTCGCCGGACTCGGTACCGATCTTGGTCCAGCAGAACGTGGGAGGGAGGTGTTTCAGTGTCATCAACTTTCTCGGGATACAGCCTCGCTGCTGACAGCAAGCCCATTCAACAGCCGTAACTGTATAGGTATAATGCATCGCATGGAAGCCCCGGACCAGGATTTTCCCGTTCAAGACCTGTTGCGCCGCCTGATGGCAGACACACGCTCGTCCAGCGAAATCGCGCGACTTTCCGGGGTCAGCCAGCCCACCGTATCGCGCCTTCGGCTGTCGAACGGGCACCGGCTGCGCCGTAGCGCGCCATTCAACAAGCTATGCAGTTTCTATGGGGTCGACACCGAGCCGTCGCGCCGCCGGTACAACGACCTGCTGCGCGACGCGATCGTCGACGCGTGGGACGGCTCGGACGAGCACGGGCGCGCGCTGCTGGTCGTGATTCAGGGGCTGAAGGATTTGCAGGCGAAGGCGGATGACGGGTAATCGCGGCAACGTACCCGGTCATTCATCAAGATTGAACGTGATCGGCACGCGCGCTCGCATCGGCGTCGGCGCGCCGTTTTCTATATGCGCGGCGCAGCGGCTTGCCAGCACCGCATCGCGCGCCGCGGCATCGAGGCGCGGATAGCCGCTGCCGGCGGCAGCGACACGCGCGGCGACCACCCGGCCGCATCGGTTTCCGGTTCGACGAGCGCGGTGCCGCGTTCGCCCCTGCCGTCGCCCCTGCCGTCGCCCGGACCGCGCCTCGTCAGCAATCGCACGCCGCGCCGCATTGCGCGAGCGAATTCTCCTTGCTGCGAAAAACCAGCGGCTGTTCGTCGCTCGGCGCACGACGTCGCGCGAACTGCACGGCCTGTTCGACCTGACCGTGATGGGCGGACTTCGCACACACCGGATCGGCCTCCCGCGGGTCGCCGGCCAGCAGGTAGGCCTGACACCGGCAACCACCGTGATCCGCATGCCGCTCGTCGCACGTACGACACGGCTCGCGCATCCAGTCGTCGCCGCGAAACGCGTTGAACGCGTCGCTGTCGTACCAGATGTCCCGCAGTGAACGGTCGCGCACGTTCGGCAACGCGAGCCCCGGCAGCGACCGCGCGGCATGGCACGGCAGCGCGGTACCGTCCGGCGCGACGCCGAGGAACACCGAGCCCCAGCCGTTCATGCAGGCCTTCGGGCGGCGCTCGAAATAGTCGGGCACGACGAACAGGATCTTGCAACGCTCGCCGATCAGCTTGCGATAGCGGTTGACCGTGTCCTCCGCCTCGCGCACCTGCTCGACGGTCGGCATCAACTGGTCGCGATTGAGCATCGCCCAGCCGTAGTACTGCGTGTTCGCGAGCTCCAGGTAATCGGCGCCGAGATCGAGCGCCATCTCGATGATCTGCCCCACGTGCGGCAGGTTGTAGCGATGCAGCACGCAGTTGAGCACCATCGGGTAACCGTGCGCCTTGATCAGCCGCGCCACGTCGCGCTTCAGTTCGAACGTGCGTGTGCTGGTCAAGAAATCGTTTAGCTCGCGCGTCGAATCCTGCAGCGACAACTGGATGTGGTCGAGCCCGGCGGCCTTGAGCCGCTCGATGCGCGCGACGTTCAGCCCGATGCCCGACGTGATCAGGTTCGTATAGAAGCCGAGCCCGCGCGCATGCGCGACGAGCGTCTCGAGGTCGCCGCGCTGCAGCGGCTCGCCGCCCGAGAAGCCGATCTGCGCGGCGCCGAGCGCGCGTGCGTCGCTGATGACCGTGCGCCACGCATCGGTATCGAGTTCCGCGCCGTGCGTCGCGAAGTCGACCGGGTTGTAGCAGAACGCGCAGTGCAGCGGGCAGCGGTACGTGAGTTCCGCGAGCAGCCACAGCGGCGCGGACGGACGGGAAGTATCGGGCGTCATGTCAGTCGAGCCAGCCGCGCAGTCGCGCATGATCGAGAAAACGGTACACGTCGGTCGCGAGATCCGATTGCATGAACAGGCGTTCGAGCTCGCCGATGATGTCGTCCAGTTCGCGCGTGCCGTCGCAGCGCGCGAGAATCTCGCCGGCGCTCGGGTTCAGCTTGACCATGCCCTCCGGATAGAGCAGCACGTACGCATCCTGGGCTGCCTCCCATTGCAGGCGGTACATGCCCCTGAGGCAGGGGCGCAGCGGCACGCCGCTGGCGGCTTCGATCGCGTTCATAACGGGTAGGCCTTTTCGACGGCGTCGAGCATCGACCACAGGATGTCGAGCTTGAATTGCAGAATGCCGAGCGCGCGCTGCTGCGCGTCCGGTGTCGTGAAATGCGCGAGCGTCACCGCGAGCCCATGCTCGACGTCGCGCTGCGCGAGCGGCACGCGGCTGCGGAAGTAATGCAGCCCGGCCGGTTCGATCCACGGGTAATGCGACGGCCAGCCCGCGAGCCGGTCGAGATGGATCTGCGGCGCGAACATCTCGGTCAGCGACGAGCACACGGCTTCCTGCCAGGGCGCGCGCCGCGCGAAGTTCACATACGCATCCACCGCGAAACGCACGCCCGGCAGCACGTGTTCGAGCGACCACAGCTCGTCGCGCGTCAGGCCGCACGCTTCGCCGAGCCGCACCCACGCCTCGATGCCGCCTGCGTTGTCGCCCTGCCCGTCGTGGTCGATCAGCCGCTGAATCCAGCGGCGCCGCGTCTCGCGGTCGGGGCAGTTCGACAGGATCGCCGCATCCTTGAGCGGGATGCAGATCTGGTAGTAGAAGCGGTTCGCGACCCAGCCGCGGATCTGCGTGGGCGAACAGGCGCCGCTGTTGAGCCGCCGGTTGAACGGATGATGAATGTGATAGCGCGATTCGAGCGCACGCAGGCGCGCCTCGAATTCGGTCGCGGTCCAGGGCGTCGCGTGCAACGCCGTAGCGGGGATCGGTGCGTTCATCGTCAGACCTGGAATTGCATGCCGTCGTGCGCGACGTCGATGCCGTGCGCGCGCAGGTGCGCATGCTCGACGGAATGCGGATCGAGAATCGGGTTCGTGTTGTTGATGTGCGTGAGCACCTTGCGCGTGCGCGCGGGCAGCGTGTCGAGCCAGTCGATCATGCCGGGCTGCCCGGGTTCCGCGCACTGCGCGAGATGCCCCATGTCCGAAGCGTGCTTGCCCGACAGGCCGAGATCGATCATCTCGGTGCCGGTCCAGAACGTGCCGTCCACCAGCACGAGATCGGCGCCGTCCATGGCCGCGCGCACGTCGTCGGTGACCGACGCGAGCCCCGGCGCATAGAACGCGCGCCGCCCGCTCGCGACGTCCTCGATCGACAGCGCGATGTTGTCGCCGGGCGCGGCCGACGCGCGTCGCGGCGAATAAGGCGGCGGCTTGCTGTCGACGGCGATCGCGGTGAAACGGATGCCGCGCGCCGCCGGCACCGCGAACGGCTCGCCGGGCACGATCGTGTGCGCGGCGACGCCGCAGTAATGGCCGAGCAGCGGCACGAGCGGCAAGCCGGTCGACAGGTCGTCGAGCACCGGCGCGCTCGCGTAGAGCGGCAGCGGCGTCGAACGCTCGCGCAGCATCAGCAGGCCCGTCACGTGATCGATCTGCGCGTCGCACAGCACGACGGCGGCGATGCCGCTGTCGCGGATCGCGCGCGCCGGTTGCAGGTCCGGCGCCGCGCGCAACTGGGAAAGAATGTCGGGCGACGCATTGACGAGGACCCAGTCGACGCCGTCGTCGCTGACCGCGATCGACGACTGCGTGCGCGACAGCACGTGGCCGCTTCCGCTGCGCGCACGACGGCAGTTCGCGCAATTGCAGTTCCATTGCGGCAGCCCGCCGCCGGCTCCCGAGCCGAGTATCTTGATCTTCATGGGCGTCAGCTCCCGAGGCCGCCCGCGCCGACCACGGCGAAGCGGGCGGCACGCACGGCGATCAGCGGTTGGCGATGTACATCGTGATTTCGAAGCCGAAGCGCAGGTCGGTGTAAGACGGTGTCGTCCACTGCATGGTGTGTCTCCTGTTGAGTTGATGAGTTGATGCGTTGCCGGATGAATCGAACGACCGCGGCAAGCGAGCGGTCGATTTCTATTCAGCAAGGAGCGTGCCGAACGCGTATTGCGGCGGCGCGGCGGCGGTAGACGGCCGCCATCCGGGCATCGAGGCGGAATCCTTACGAATAGCCGACACGATCCGCGCGAATGCGGTCCGCCACCCCGGCGGCACGATGTCCGCGAGTGGTCACAAGTGTTGAATCGTTGAACACCGGTGTTGCAAGTTGACACACCGGCTGTGACAGGTCGCGCACCGCGCGACGGCCGCGCGCGTCAGTCTTCGTCGGACGACGGCTGGCGTCCCGCGTCGGCGGCCGGCATCTTCCGGTAGATCGTGTTGCGCGAGACGCCGAGCGCGCGCGCCGCGGCGGACACGTTGCCGCCATGACGCGCGAGCGCGGCGGCGATCGCGGAGGCGGCGACGTCCTGCAGGCGCGCGTCGGCGGGCGGCAACGCGTCCGCGACGCAAGGGCCGGCGCTCGCCGCGGCAGGCGAATCGGGCGCCGCCTGCCCTGCGTGCCCGACGTGCGCATCGCCGCGCCGCAGGTCGTCGAAGAAGTCGTCGGGCAGGTGCTCGCGCCGGATTTCGCCGTCGTCGTCGACCATCGCGGCCGCCGTGCGCAGCAGGTTGCCGAGCTGGCGGAAGTTGCCCGGCCACGTGCACCGCACGAACAACTCCATCACGTCCGGCGCCACCGACAGCGGCGGCCGGCCCGGGCCCGCGAACGCTTCGCGCTGCAGCATCTTCTGCACGACGACCGCGAGATCCGTGCGGTCGCGCAACGGCGGCAGGCGCACCACGAGGCCGTTCAGCCGGTAGTAGAGATCCTCGCGGAAACGGTTCTGCGCGATCATCTCGCGCAAGTCGCGGTGCGTCGCGCAGATGATCGCGATGTCGACGGCGATCGTCTTCGTCGACCCGAGCGGGTTGACGAGGCGCTCCTGCAGCACGCGCAGCAGCCGCACCTGCAGCGGATACGGCATGTCGCCGATCTCGTCGAGGAACAGCGTGCCGCCGTTCGCCTGCAGCAGCTTGCCGATCGCCCCCTTGCGGCGCGCGCCGGTGAACGCGCCCTCCTCGTAGCCGAACAGCTCGGACTCGATCAGCGTCTCCGGAATCGACGCACAGTTGACCGCGACGAACGGCGCGTCGCGGCGCGGCGAGTCGTTGTGGATCGCCTGCGCGAGCAGTTCCTTGCCGGTGCCGGTCTCGCCGGTGATCAGGATCGGGATGTCCTTGCCGATCACCTTGCGCACCTTCGCGATCACGCTGGCGACCTGCGCATCGCCGGTGTCGAGATAGTTGAGCCGCGACAGGCCGGCCGACGTGCCCGCCGCCGGCGCGGGCACCGCGTTCGCGCGCGCGGCCGGCGCGCCCGCGTCGTGGACGTCCGTCGGCCGGCTGCCTTCGGCGAGCGTCGCGCGGCGGAAGTGCACGCGCGCGCAGACCACCGCGCCGTTGCCGAGATTGAGCATCAGGTGCCGGTCGGTGCTCGCGCGCATGCGGTCGATCAGCTGGGCGCTGGTGACGTCGAACAGCGACGACAGCGTGTGCGCGCGCAGCGCGGCGAGCGGCATGCCGAGCTGGAACTGCGCGCTGCGATTGGCCGACAGGAAGCGGCCATCGGCGGTGAACGCGACGATCCCCTCCATCAGCGTGCCGAGAAATTCGGGGCGGCCATGGAACGACACCTGCAGCGTTTCCTGAAAGGTCGTCGTAAACAGGTGATTCTCGATCATCTGCACCGACATCTTCGCGAGCGCCATCGTGTGCTGGTGATAGCTGCGGTGGTCGCCCGTCACGTCGAGCACGCCGATCGCGTCGCCGTACGGATCGAGGATCGGCACGCTCGAACAGGTCAGGAAGCGGTTCGCGGCCAGGAAGTGCTGGTCGCCGTGGACGACCATCGGGCACAGCTCGGCCAGCGCCGTGCCGATCGCGTTGGTGCCTTGCCGGTTCTCCGCCCAGTTCGCGCCCGGGCGCAGCGCGACCTTCTCCGCGCGGCGCAGGAAATCGTCGTCGCCGATCGAATGCAGGATCAGCCCTTCCGCATCGGTCAGCACGATCATGCTCTGCGTGTTGACGATCTGCTCGTGCAGCGTCTCCATCACCGGCATCGCGTGTACGCACAGCACCCGGCTCTGCTCGCGCTTGAGCACCAGCGCCGCGTTCGACAGCACGTCGTAGTCGGGCCGCGCCGATACCTGCAGGCCGAACGTCTCCGAGCGCTCATGGGCCTTCTGGATCGACGGCGCGGGCCAGCCGGCGGGATGCGCGGCCCGTGACCCGGCCGCCTGCTCTACGTCATCGCGCATTGTCTCCTCCGGGGGATCCTTCCGGTCAACTGCCGGACTCTTTGCCGTCACTGCAAGCAAGCATCGGGCCACGCTGGCGCCACGCAACGAAACTGAAAGGACGATGTAATGAATCGACCGGGCGCAGCGGCGGCGTGTCGCGTCAGGCGACGGCCTGCCTTCGTGATACCGTGATTTCCCGACGCGTGACTACCCGTGCGAATCCGGATCTTCGCGGCGGGCGCGCTTCTGGCGCGCTTCTCGCTTTGTCGCAGGGCAGGCCCGGCCACCGTCCGGCCGCCGAAAGTTCCCCCTTCCGAACCCTATCGACAGACATGACGCGTCGCCCGACTCGATCCACGCCATCGCTCGCGCCGCGGGCCTTGCCCGATACGCCGGCGTCACCGGCCCCGCCCGTACACAGGCGCCTGCACCGCGACGCGCAATCGATCGCCTTCGCCGTGGCCGGCGCCGCGCAGGGCCATCCGGTCGTCGTGCTGCACGGCGGGCCCGGCAGCGGCAGCCAGGCCGGCATCCTGCGGCTGTTCGACCTCACCCGCGTGCGCGTCGTGCTCGTCGATCAGCGCGGCGCGGGCGCGTCGGGGCCGCGCGGCGGCACGCGCCACAACGACACCGCGCGGCTGATCGCGGATCTGGAGGCGGTGCGCGAGCAGCTCGGCATCGCCCGCTGGGGCGTCGTCGGCGGCTCGTGGGGCGCCGCGCTCGCGCTCGCGTATGCGGGCACGCATCCGGCGCGGGTGACGGGCGTCGTGCTGCGCGGGCTGTTCCTGACGTCGCCACGCGAAGTCCGCGGGCTCTTCATGACTTCCCGCACGCGTGCGCCGCGCGAATGGCGGCGCCTGCATGCAGCGGCCGGCGGCGGCCGGCCGGATCACCTGCTGTCACGCTGCGCTGCCGGGCTGCGCCCCGGCGCGAACACAGCCCGCCAGCGCGCAGTGGCGCTCGCGTGGCACGCATACGAAAGCGCGATCCTCGCATCGGCACGCACGCGCCGCTCGCCCGTGCATGCGGTCCGTTCGAACCAGACCGTCGGCCGTCTGATCGACAAATACCGGGTCCAGGCGCACTACCTGCAACACGACTGCTGGCTCGGCGAGCGCCGCGTGCTCGCGCTCGCGCGACGGGCCGCACAGGCGCGCGTGCCGCTGTTCGCCGCGCACGGGATGCACGATCCCGTTTGCCCGGTCGGCAACGTCGAACGCCTCGCGCGGGCCGCACCCGAAGCGGAAATCGAACGCGTGCAGGCCGGGCATCTCGCAAGCGACCCGGCATTGGCGCGCAGCGTCGCACGCGCCGTCAATGCGATGTTCGCGACGGTGCCGCTCACGTAACGGCCCCGCACTCGCTCGTGTCATGACGCGACGACACATGCAAGCGCGCCACACACGGCCACGCGCCGCTCAATCCCACGCATAGCGCACGCCGACCCACGCACCGCGCGGCGCGCCCGGCCCGACGAACTGCTCATTCACCGGATGGGCGCCGTCGAACGTATGGTTCGGCCCGTTGAAGAAATTCTGGCCGAGTGCGCCGAAGCTCGCGTAGCGCTTGTCGAGCAGGTTCGTCACGCTCGCGAACACCTCGAACCGCTTCGTGATCCGGTAACGCATGTCGAGATCGACCAGCACGTAGCCCGCGATCCGGCCGTTCACGTCCCCGTTGTTCTCGTCGCCGCGTGCGTACACGCCGCCGCGCCAGGTCACGTTCGCGCCGATGTCCCACGCGGGCGTCGCCGCGTAGTCGAGCCGCAGTTTCACCGTATGCGCGGGAATGCCGGGGATGCGGTCGCCCGGCTTGACGGTCACGTTGCCGTTCGCGTCGGCCGCCGAATTCGCCGGGCTGTGTTCGGTCCACGACGAGCGGTAGGTCGCGTCGACATAGCTGTACGACAGCCCGACACCGAGCGGGCCGACCCGCGTGCGGCCAGCGAGCTCGATACCCTGCCGCCGCGTATCGCCGACGTTGCGGAAGTAGCCCTGCGCGCTGGCCGGGCTGCTGATGAACTGGATATCGTCGGTCAGCGTCGTGCGATAGGCGGCGGCGCTCCAGGTCGTCGCCCCGCCGATGCGGCCGCGCATGCCGGCCTCGAACGTCTTCGAGATCACCGGTTTGAGCGCCGGGTCGGCGATGAAGTCGTTCGGCAGCGAACACGGCGCGGCCGGGTCCGCGCACGCGAGCTCGATCGCGGTCGGCGAACGCATGCCTTCGTTGTACGTCGCATAGGTGGTGAAGCCCGGCACCGGGTTCCAGTTGAGCCCGACGGCCGGGTTGAAGCGCGAGAACACATGGCTGCCGTCGAGCAGCGGCTGCACGCCGCTCTCGTCGCCGATCCGCGCTTTCGACCAATCGTAGCGGCCCGACAGCGTCAGCGTCCAGTGCGGCGTCAGCGACAGCGCATCGCTCAGGTACACACCGACGTTCGCATTGCGCGTCTTCGCGCTGGTCTGCGGAACGAAATCGCCGATGCCGATCGCCGCGCGCGCATCGGTAAACGATGCGTCCTGCGACGACGCGACGTAGCTCGAATTCGCGACATCGGCCGAGACGCCCGCGACCAGCCGGTTCGCCATCCCGCCGAGCTTGCCGAGCAGCGTGAGCTGCACGCTGCCGCCGTAGCTGTCGGTGACGATCGTCGATTGCGCATTGCTGCCCTGCACCGTGTCGACCGTGCCGTCCTCGTCCACCGATCCGTAGTCCGTATTGTTGTTGCTGCTCGTGTTGGTGTTGCGCAGGTGCCGGTAGTACGCGTTGCCGCTCAGCTCGACGTGTTCGCCGAAAAATCGCTCGCCCGACAGCGTCAGGTAGCCGGCGCTGTTGCGGTTCCGGTCCGGATACGTATACGCCTGCTTCCGGTTGTCGAGGAACGAGCGCGGGATCGTCTGGGTGCCGGACAGCGTGTTGTCCGCGCCGCCCGCGGCAATCGACAGCGTCGTGTCCGCATCAGTGTAGCGCAGCTTGCCGAACGCCTGCCGCACGCGGCTCGCGTTATGGTCGGCCCAGCCGCCGTCGTTCGCGACGTTCGCGGTCGCGTAGTAGTCGAGGTTCGAGCCGATCGTGCCGCCCTGCTCGACGCTGGCGGTCTTGCGGCCCCATGAGCCGCCCGACACCTCCGCTTCGCCGCCCGGGTTCGACCTGCCGTTCTTCGTCGTGATCGCGAGCGCACCGCCGAGCGTGTTGAGCCCGTACACCGGGTTGGAGCCCGGAATCAGCTGCACGCGGTCGATCGCCTGCGTGGGCAGGATGTCCCAGTTCACGACGTCGCCGAACGGCTCGTTCACGCGCACGCCGTCGACGAACACCGACAACCCCTGCGGCGTGCCGAGCAGCGGCGACGCGGTGAAGCCGCGATAGTTGACGTCCGCCTGATACGGGTTGCCCTGCGCGTCCGAGATCGTCACGCTCGGCAGGTTCGCCGCGAAGAAATCGGTGAGCGTCGCGCGGTGCTGCGCGTCGAGCTCCGTCGCACGCACGCTCTGCACGTTCGCCGGCACTTTCGACAGCGGCGTGCCGATCCCGGGCAGCGGCGTCGTGCCGACGACGACCACCGCGGGCAGCACGATGGCCGGCGGCTCGGCCGGCGCGATCGCGCCGCCGTCGGGCTGCTGCTGCGCGCGCACGCTGCCGGGCGGCAGGCCGAACAGCGCCAACGTGCCAACGGTCACGCCAACGCATCGCGCACGCCGGCCACGCCGCATCGCGCCGTACCATCCGGCGGCCTTTGGTCTCCTGATCATTCCGTTGTCTCCGCACTTGTATTTCGCCGGGCCGTGCGATGCACCGCGCGGCGACGGGTTGTCGCGACACCGGCGTGCGAGAACCGTGCCAGCGCCGCGAGCACGAGCAGCGCGCGCTGCGCCGCACATCGCTTCGGAACGGCACGCGTGCGACCGATTCGCCGCTGTCCCGCGGACTGCACCACCTGTCATGTTTGGCAACACTTCGCGCGCGCCGGTGTACCTGAATGCAACACCTGCGTCGACGTCATGACGCGCACCGTCGCTCGGCGCATCACCCGCGATGCGTCCGCGTGCCGCGCCGCACCGGCTTCCGGCCGCGATGGCATGCGACTTGCGTAACGGGCAGTGCACTCGGCCCGGAAACCCCAACCGTGCCGGCGCGACGCAACGTTCGCGGCGGTGCGACCACAATGACCCAGGAGACAACCATGAAGAAACTCTCGGCTTCAGCGAGCCGGCTGGCGACGATCGGCATCGCGGTGGCGGCCGCCGTCGCGCTGAACCCCGGCCTCGTCGAAGCGGCCGCGGATTACCCGGCCGTGACCTACCAGCGCCTGACCGATGCACACGGCGACCCGGGCTGGCTGACCTACTACCGCACCTACGACGGCCGCTCGCATTCGCCGCTCAAGCAGATCGACACGTCGAACGCGAAGGATCTCAAGCAGGTGTGGGCGTACAAGTTCCCCGCCGACCTGAAGCAGGGCTTCGAGGCCACGCCGATCGTCAACGGCAACTACCTGTTCGTGACGACGCCGAAGGACAACGTCTACGCGTTCGATGCAAAGACCGGCAAGCAGCTGTGGAAATACGAGCCGAAGCTCGGCGCGGCCTCGTTCAAGACCGCGTGCTGCGACGTCGTCAACCGCGGCGTCGCGCTGTACGGCAAGAACGTCTACATCGCGATGCTGAACGGCGAAATCGCGGCGCTCGACGCGCAGACCGGCACGCTCGTGTGGAAGAAGCAGATGTTCGAGCCGGGCCTCGGCTACGCGTTCTCGCTCGCGCCGCTCGCGATCGACGGCGCGATCGTCGTCGGCACGTCCGGCGGCGAATATGGGATTCGCGGCTACATCGCCGCGCTGAATCCGGAGGACGGCTCGCAGGTCTGGAAACGCTACACGATCCCCGCCGCCGGCGAAAAGGGCGCGGAAACCTGGCCCGACGGCATGCAGAGCCATGGCGGCGGCGCCGCGTGGCTCACCGGCACCTACGACGCCGCGTCGCGCACGCTGTACTGGGGGGTCGGCAACCCCGGCCCGTGGCTCGCGGCGCTGCGCCCCGGCGACAACCTGTATTCCGACTCGCTGCTCGCGCTCGATGCGAAGAGCGGCAACCTGAAGTGGCACTACCAGTACACGAACAACGACACGTGGGACTACGACGGCGTGAACGCGGCCGTCCTCGCGGACATCAAGTACAAGGGCAAGGACTACGACGCGATCATCCACGCCGACCGCAACGGCTTCTTCCACGCGATCGACCGCACGACCGGCAAGCTGATCTACGCGACGCCGTTCGTGAAGGCGCTGTCGGTCACCGGCTACACGGACGACGGCAAGCCGATCCAGGACGCATCGAAGTTCCCGAAGGCCGGCACGACGATCGAAACGTGCCCGAGCTTCCTCGGCGGCAAGAACTGGTGGTCGATCTCGTACGACCAGGAACGCAACATCGCGGTCGTGCCGGCGCTGCATGCGTGCATGAGCCTGACCGGCAAGTCGGTCAGCTACATGGAAGGCCTGCCGTATCTCGGCGAAGGCTTCGAGATCAAGCCCGAGCCGGGCAGCGAAGGCTACGGCGAACTGACGGCCATCGATGTGAACACCGGCAAGAAGCTGTGGAGCCACTGGTCGAAGAAGCCGTGGAACGGCGGCGTCGCGACCACCGCGAGCGGCCTCGCGTTCAGCGGCTCGCTCGACGGCCACCTGTACGCGTTCGACACGGCGACCGGCAAGGTGCTGTGGGAAAGCCCGCAACTGGCGAGCGGCATCATCTCGCAGCCGTCGGTGTATGAAGTCGACGGCAAGGAGTATGTCGCGGTGCTCGCCGGCTACGGCGGCGCGAACCCGATCTGGGGCGGCCCGATGGCCGACATCGCGAAGGACGTTCCGCGCGGCGGCACGCTCTACGTGTTCGCGCTCAACTGACCCGGCGCCACGCCCGAGTCGCGCCCGCATGCGCCCGATGCGGGCGCGACGCCCCACCCGCTTCAACCGGACACCGACCATGAATACTCGCCTCACTTCCGTTACCGTCGCCAGTCTGCTCGCCGTGGGCGTGGTGCTGACACCGGCAACCGCATCGGCCGGCGTGCGCGTCTGCACGCTGCCCGGCAGCCCCACCACGGCGCTCGATCGCTCCGTCGCGCGCGAAGTGTTCCGCACCGCGGGCATCGCCGCGACCTTCAACACACGCGGCGTCGACGACAACGGCGACGACGACGGCATCTCCGCCAGCGAGCTGACGAAATCGCTCGAACGCGACTGCGACGTGATCGCCGGCTTCCCGCGCTCCGCGATCGCCGATGCGTCGGGATCGAAGATGACGTTCTCGCAAGGCTATCTGCGCTCCGGCTACGTCAGCGTGTCGCTGCGCGATGCGCCCGCGCCGTCCGGCGCGAAGGAAACGATCGCGGCCACCTACGGCAGCCCGTCGCAACTGATCGCCGCGCAGCAGACGAACGCCCGCTTCGACCTCGAGAACACGAGCGAGAAAACGATCGGTGCGCTCGCCGCGGGCCGTGCGCAGCGCGCGATCGTCTGGTATCCGAGCGTCGTCGCATACGAGCGTGCGCACCCGAAACAACGGTTCCAGGTGGCGGCGACGTCGTCGCCGTACTCCGACTGGCAACTGTCGTTCGCGTTCGGGCCAGGCAAGGACGCGCTGCAACAGCGCATCGACGCCACGCTGTCGCAACTGAGCGGCAACGGCCGCCTCGCGTCGCTCACGCGCGGCTGGACGCTGCCCGACGGCATCGCGCAAGCCGCCGCCTCGCGCGTGCCCGGCCGGTTTCTCGACGGCGCGATCGCGTCCGCGCAGCGGCCCGGCTTCGTCAAGGTGTCGACGAGCGAAGGCGGCGGCGTCCCGTCGTTCGACCAGGCTCAGGTGCAGCATGGCAAGAAGCTCTACGGCGATGCGTGCGCGAAATGCCACGGCGACCAGCTCGAGGGCAATACCGCGCCCGCGCTGAGCGGGGAATCGTTCGCGCCCGAAGGCAAGTCGCACATCACGGTCGGCGGCATCTTCCTGTACATGTCGAGCAACATGCCGGCCGATCGCCCCGGCAAGATGTCCGCGCAGGAATACGAGGATCTGATGGCGTTCCTGCTTTATTCGAACGGCTACGACGCGTCGAAGAACAAGCTGACCGCCGAGATCGCGAATGCGTCGAAGGCGCCGCTGATCGCCGGGCCGCGCAAGTAACCGCTCCACCCTCTTTCGTTTCGATCGACCGCCGTGCCGGGCAGCTTGCCCGGCGCGCGGGCCGGGCTTTTTCCGTTCATTTCATTCAGGACCGCATCATGATCTCCCGTCATCGCAGAACCTTCTTCGTGCAGGCCGCCGGCCTGTGCGCCGCGCTCGCGGCCGGCACGCGCGCATTCGCCGCCGCCCCGCCCGTCGACGAAAACGACGCGGCGGCGAAGACGCTCGGCTACCGCGCCAAGGCGACGACCGTCGACGCCGGCAAGTTCCCGAAGTACCAGGCCGGCCAGACGTGCTCGAACTGCCGCTTCTACAAGGCCGCCGCGGGCGAATCCTCCGGCACGTGCCCGATGTTCGCGGGCAAGACGGTTGCCGCGGAAGGCTGGTGCAACGTCTATGCCAAGCTCGCTTGACGCCGGGCCCGCACGCGAACGCGACGGCGCGCCGTCGCCGTGTCGCGGCGCCCACGCCGACCGCGCCGCGCATCTGCATGCGCTGATCGCGCTGGGCATCGATCGCGGCTACGTGACGCACGGTGAAATCGCCGATGCGCTGCCCGACGACGCGACCGACGGCGCGGATGCGGACGCCGCCGCGTCGATGCTGCGCGAGCTCGGCATCGACGTGCGCGAGCATACCGGCGCGCATACCGCATGGACGCTCGATCGTCATTTCGCGCAAGTGACGGAAGTCGCGTCGCCGCTCGCCGACGCATCGACGCCGCTCCCGGCCGACGATCTGCTCGCGGGCCACACCAACGATCCGATCCGGCTCTATCTGCGGGAAATGAGCGCGACGCCGCTGCTCGAACGCGACGAAGAGATCGCGCTCGCGCTGCGTCTGGAAAGCGGCCGCGCGGCGTGCATCGACGCGTTGAGCCGCGATCCGGCGGCACTCGCCGCCGTCGCGGCGCTCGCGGATGACATTCGTGCCGGCAAGGTGGCGGCGTCGGTTTACGTGACGGGGTTCGCCGGCGATGCCGAATCGCCTGCAAGTGCACCGGCGACGTTGCCCGACGCTCCGGCCATCGAATCACCGGCGCCCAACGACGACGCCGATCTTTCTCTCGACAGCCCGGCGTGGCGCGATACGGTCGTCGACGCGCTCGAACGTGTCGGTGCGCTGGCGCCCGCGATGCAGCGTGCATTGCATGCCGACGGTTTCGCGTCGGCCGCTTACCGGACGCTGCTGCGCGAGGCTACGGCGTCGACCGGCCGCATCCGCTTCACCTCGCGCGCGATCGAACGGATCGGGCAAGCGAACGGCGAGCGTGCGACTCGGGCACGTACGTTCGAACAACGACTCGTCGATACGCTGGCCGCCGCGGGCATACGTGCCGAATCCGCGCGCCACGACCTCTTCACGCCGTGCGACGACGTACGCGCATGGCTACACGCCTGCCGCGCCGCGCACCCTGACTGCGCCGCCGCGCTCGCCCGCCACGCGCCGGCGCTGATCGACGCGCGCGGCGCGCTCGCTCGCCTCTCCGGCCAGTCTGCGCTGCCGCTCCACATCGCGATCGCGCTCGATGCGCGGCTCGCGCGTATCGAGCGGGCGATGCAACCCGCGAGAACGAAGCTGTTCCAGAGCAATCTGCGGCTCGTCGTGTCGGTCGCCAAACGCTATGCCGATCGTGGCCTGCCGTTCTCCGATCTGATCCAGGAAGGCAATATCGGCCTGATGAAGGCCGTCGATCGCTACGATCACCGGCGCGGCTTCAAATTCTCGACGTATGCGACGTGGTGGATCCGGCAGGCGATCACGCACGCGCTGGCCGATCTGGGCCGCACGATACGCGTGCCCGCGCATACGGTCGATACACTGAACAAACTGTCGCGGCTCGCGCGACTCCATCGGCAACGCACCGGCGACGTCGCCGACGCGCGGGCGCTCTCCACGCAGATGCGGCTGCCGGTCGACAAGGTGCGCGAGCTGATGAGCATCGTGCGCGAGCCGATCTCCGCCGACCTGCCGGTTTCGCCCGATCACGACCTCACGTTGTGCGACGTCACGATCGACCCCGACGCGCCGACGCCGGAAGAAGCCGCGAGCGCCGGTCAGTTGCGTGCGGCGGTTGCCGAGCTGATCGACAGCCTCCCGGTACGCGAGGCGTGGATTCTTCGCCTGAGGTACGGCATCGATGTCGACAACGAATATTCGCTGCGCGAGATCGGCCGGCAACTGAACCTGTCGGCCGAGCGCGTTCGTCAGCTCGAGGTATCGGCGCTCGAACGCATCCGGCAATTCAGGCACGCACCGGCGCTTCGCTCGCTGCTCGCCTGACGCGGCGGTGCCGCGCGACCATCTGCCGGCTCGCCCCAACTGCTCAGGACTGCAACACGACCTGCTGCATTTCTGAACGCCACACGGCATCGCGCGACCGTCCGCGATACAGCGCGACCAATCAGGTCGAGCACCACACGCCCGGCCGTCGCGACTTTCGCCGCCAGCGCATACCAGTCGCGCAACTGGCATGCATGTTGCGTTTTCCCGAGCGCCGTCAGGAATCACATGAACGCATGGAGACACGCTTGTCCAAGATCGAATCGGTTCTTCACGAAACCCGTCAGTTCGCGCCGCCCGCGGCGCTCGAGAAGACGGCGACCATTTCCGGCATGCCGGCCTACCGCGCGCTCGTCGCCGAGGCCGAGCAGGATTACGAAGGCTTCTGGGCGCGCCTCGCGCGCGAAGGCCTTACGTGGCACAAGCCGTTCACCAAGGTGCTCGACGAGCGCAACGCGCCGTTCTACACATGGTTCGACGACGGCGAGCTGAACGCGTCGTACAACTGCCTCGACCGCCACGTCGAAGCCGGCAACGGCGAGCGCGTCGCGGTGATCTTCGAGGCCGACGACGGCACCGTCACCCGCGTCACCTATGCCGATCTCCTCGCGCGCGTGTCGCGCTTCGCCAATGCGCTGAAGAAACGCGGGATCGGCAAGGGCGATCGCGTCGTCATCTACATTCCGATGTCGATCGAAGGCATCGTCGCGATGCAGGCCTGCGCGCGCATCGGCGCGACCCACTCGGTCGTGTTCGGTGGCTTCTCCGCGAAATCGCTGAACGAGCGGCTCGTCGACGTCGGCGCGGTCGCGCTGATCACCGCCGACGAACAGGCGCGCGGCGGCAAGACGCTGCCGCTCAAGAGCATCGCCGACGAGGCGATCGCGCTGGGCGGCTGCGAAGCGGTCAAAAGCGTGATCGTCTATCGCCGCACCGGCGGCAAGATCGACTGGCATGCGGAGCGCGACCTATGGATGCATGAGCTGACCGACGGCGAATCCGACCGCTGCGAGCCGACCTGGGTCGGCGCCGAGCATCCGCTGTTCATCCTGTATACGTCGGGCTCGACCGGCAAGCCGAAGGGCGTGCAGCACAGCACGGGCGGCTACCTGCTGTGGGCCGCGCAGACGATGAAGTGGACCTTCGACTGGAAACCCGACGACGTGTTCTGGTGCACGGCCGACATCGGCTGGGTCACGGGCCACACGTACATCACCTACGGCCCGCTCGCGTGCGGCGGCACGCAGGTCGTGTTCGAGGGCGTGCCGACGTATCCGGACGCCGGCCGCTTCTGGAAGATGATCGGCGATCACAAGGTCACCGTGTTCTACACCGCGCCGACCGCGATCCGGTCGCTGATCAAGGCGGCCGAAGCCGACGACAAGGTCCATCCGAAGAGCTATGACCTGTCGAGCCTGCGCATCATCGGCACGGTCGGCGAGCCGATCAACCCGGAAGCGTGGATGTGGTACCACAAGCACGTCGGCCACGAGCGCTGCCCGATCGTCGACACGTGGTGGCAGACCGAAACCGGCGGCCACATGATCACGCCGCTGCCGGGCGCGACGCCGACCGTGCCGGGCTCGTGCACGCTGCCGCTGCCGGGCATCACGGCCGCGGTGGTCGACGAGACCGGGCAGGACGTGCCGAACGGGCAAGGCGGCATTCTGGTCGTCAAGCGCCCGTGGCCCGCGATGATCCGCACGATCTGGGGCGACCCGGAGCGTTTCAAGAAAAGCTATTACCCGGAAGAACTCGGCGGCACGCTCTATCTGGCCGGCGACGGCACCGTGCGCGACAAGGAGACCGGCTACTTCACGATCATGGGCCGGATCGACGACGTGCTGAACGTGTCGGGCCACCGGCTGGGCACGATGGAGATCGAGTCGGCGCTGGTGTCGCATGAACTGGTGGCCGAGGCGGCGGTGGTCGGCCGTCCGGACGACACGACCGGCGAAGCGGTGGTCGCATTCGTCGTGCTGAAGCGCTCGCGCCCGGAAGGCGACGAAGCGGCGGCGCTCGCGAAGACGCTGCGCGACTGGGTCGGCAAGCAGATCGGGCCGATCGCGAAGCCGAAGGACATCCGCTTCGGCGACAACCTGCCGAAGACCCGCTCGGGCAAGATCATGCGGCGCCTGTTGCGCTCGCTCGCGAAGGGCGAGGCGATCACGCAGGATACGTCTACGCTCGAGAATCCGGCCATCCTCGAGCAGTTGAACCGCTCGATGTAACGCCGCCCGCCACGGCGGGCGGACCGCTTCACCACGGCGCCGCAGCACGGCCGCCTGCCCGCCTCTCACACCGGGCGCGCAGCCGCGTTGCAGCGCCGTCGACAAGCATCGCCGTGCGGTCCCCGACGGCACGGCATGCAGGCGGCTCGTAACGCTTCCGCCATTGCATTGTTAATTAGTCGTACGTATTACAACACTCACAAAACGGAGACAGACGATGAAGAGCAGGACATGGACGATGTGCGCGGCGCTGCTCGGCGCGGCCGCCAGCACGAGCAGCTTCGCGCAGAGCAGCGTCACGCTGTACGGCGATCTCGACGCCGCATTGCTCTATACGAACCGATCGCTCGATTCGGCCACCGGCGGCAACGCCGGACGCCAGTTCGCGCTAACGGACACGGGCATGACGCCGACCAACTTCGGCATCACGGGCACCGAGGATCTCGGCGGCGGGCTGCACGCGAGATTCAAGCTGGAAAGCGGCTTCAACATCACGGACGGCGCGTTCGGCCATTCGAACGGCAACTTCTTCGGCCGCCAGGCGTGGGTCGGGATCGACGGCGGCTTCGGCGAAACGAAGGTCGGCCTGCAGTTCTCGCCGTTCGTGCTGGCGATCCTCGGATCGGACCCGCGCAACGTCTCGCACTTCGGCGCCGCGCTGGTGCCGTATGTGGACAACGTGCTCGTCACCGGCCTCTTCAACCCGAACGCGATTTCGTATACGAGCCCGACGATCGCCGGACTGACGGCCAGCGCGATGTTCGGCTTCGGCGGCAAGGCCGGCGACTTCCAGGCGGGGCGCCAGTATTCCGGCAGCCTCACCTATACGAACGGCGGTTTCATGCTCAACGCGGCGCTCTACGACGGCAACGGCGGCACGTCGCCGACGCCGGTTGCGAGCACGGTCGCGTTCGTCGGCCGCACGATCGGCGCCGGCTACACGTTCGGGCCGGTGACCGGCAAGGCATCGTTCACGAGCTACAAGGTCGCCGGCTCGTTCAGCAACAACGTGTATAGCGCCGGCCTCGACTATCGCGTCACGCCGGCCCTCGACCTGAACACCGGCGCGTGGTACACGACCGACCGCAACGATTCGCACAATCATTCGCTGCTGGCCGCGATCGGCGCCGACTACAGCCTGTCGAAGCGAACCGGGCTGTATGCGCAGGTCGGCGTGGTCAACAACCACGGCGCGATGAATACCGGCCTCGGCATCACCGGCGGCGCGCTGTACGGGTTGCCGGGCACGACGGTCGGCGTCAATGCCGGCATCCACCACGTGTTCTGACGCAGCGCCTGCGGACGGGCGGCCGCGACAGGCCGCCCGTCCGGCTCCGCATCGCCGCGCAGCCGCCCCGGAAACGTCGCGCAAACGTGGTGCGAACGCGCCCTTGCCCGGCGCCGCTCCGGCCCTCCGGCACGCGGATCTCGATGTTTACCCGACCTCAAGTCCGCGGCCGTGCGGCCGTCAAGTCAGGAACGCACGCCCAACATCCGCCGGGAACCCGACGCGCGTGCCCTCAAGGAGACCCACCAACGTGAACTTCTTCGGAATCGGCCGCGGCCGCCGTTCATCGCGCGCGCTCGTCGGCGACATCGCCGAGCAGGCCGGCAAGCTCGGCATCGAGATCTGCGACGTGTCGGGCCACGTCGAGGAAGTCGCGGCGCGTGTCGCCCGGCAGGCGGAGGTGTGCCACACGCTGCGCGAATCGGCCGCCCTCACGCTGCGCGGCAACCACCGGATCGCCGAGGCCGCGCAGCAGGTGCGCGACGTCAGCGCCAATGCGTCGAATGCGGTGCAGCAGTCGCAGCAGACGATCGAGGCATCGCTCGCGGACATTCACGGCCTTGTCGAGGGCGTCACCACGATCAGCGACCAGATGGGCGCGCTGCGCGATGCGCTCGACCACGTGCGGACCGTCTCCGAGGAGATCTCCGTCATCGCGCGCCAGACCCACCTGCTCGCGCTGAACGCCGCGATCGAGGCCGCGCGCGCCGGCGAGTCGGGTCGCAGCTTCGCGGTCGTCGCGGCCGAGGTCAAGAACCTGTCCGCGAAGACCGGGCAGGCAACGGCCCAGATCGAGACGACGCTCGCACGGCTCGCCGAGCAGACCGAGCACCTGCTCGCGGAAGGCACCGACAATGCCGCCCGCGCGCATCGCGTGCGCGAGGGCACGCGCACGATCGGCGAGGTCGTGCACGCGACCGGCCACGCGATCACCGAGCTGGCCGGCGAGGCCGAACAGATCGCGTCGCTGACGGACGAGATCGAGGCGCAGTGCCACCGTCTCGACGAGCAGGTGGGCGAGATGGCATCCGGCGTCGAGAACTCGGCCGACAATTTCTCGCAGGCCAAGGACCGGCTCGGCAATCTGCTCTCCGTCTCCGAGACGCTGATCGAGCTCACCGCCGCGACCGGCATCGAATCGCCCGACACGCGCCTGATCGACACCGCGCGAAGCACGGCCGCCGCAATCAGCAAACTCTTCGAGGACGCGGTCGGCCGCGGCGACATCACGCTCGACGCGCTCTTCGACACGCACTACGAACCGATTCCCGGCACCGACCCGCAGCAGTTCATGACGCGCTTCACGGCGTTTACCGATCGCGTGCTGCCCGCCATCCAGGAGCCGGTGCTCGACGTCGACGCACGCGTCGTCTATTGCGCGAGCTTCGACCGGCAGTGCTACCTGCCGACCCACAACCGCAAGTTCTCGCTGCCTCAGCGCTCGGACGCCGCGTGGAATGCGGCAAATTGCCGGAACCGCCGGATCTACACGGACCGCACGGCGCGCATGTCCGTGGCGCATGACAAGCCGTTCCTGTTGCAGACCTATCGGCGCGACATGGGCAACGGCCAGTTCGCGCTGATGAAGGACGTGTCCGCGCCGATCGTCGTCGGCGGACGGTCATGGGGTGTACTGCGGATCGGCTACAGCGTTTGAACCGGCGCGCGCGGGCCGCGCGCCTTACTGTTCCAGCCCCACGCCCAGCGGCCGCTGGTCGCTGCGGCCGTGATCGTCGACCACCCGCACCGTATAGCTGCCGGCCGTGCGCGGCTGCCAGAACAGCGCATCGCCCGGCGCGCTGCGGCCGACGTACGCGTCGTTGACGAACCAGTACAGCGCATGCGCGCTCGCATCGGCGGTCGCGTTGAACGCGATACGCGTTTCGTCGGTGCTTTTCACGCGCATCGCATACGTACTGCCGCGCAGCGGCGACGTGATGCGCGGCGGGTCGCCTTCGACCTGCCCGGCATCGCGACACGCCGCATTCTGCGGCGGCCGCCGGCGCGGAATGCCGGCCTGCGCGAACACCTGCTGCAAATCCGACGGCCAGAACTCGAAGACTTCCGTATGCGTGCGCTTGCCGTCGTACGGCGGGCACGCGGCCTGCCCCGTCGCGTCGTCGATCACGACGGGCCGGTGCACGGTGCTCACGCGGATCGGCGACGTGCCTGGAATGAACCACGTCCAGCCCTGCTGCGGACACCACTCGTTCGGCAGGTCGCCGCTCGCGAGACAGACCCGCACGCGCTTCAGGTTCGGCGGCACCGCGCGCGGCGGCTCGACGAGCGTACGTTCCGCATTCATCGCATCGACGCCCTGAAAGAACAGCGGCGCGGCCGCATCGACACCGACGAACGCGGTATTGGTCGAATTGTCGAAGTTGCCGACCCACACGACCAGCACGTACGGGCCGAACACGCCGGCCGTCCACGCATCGCGGAACGACCATGACGTGCCGGTCTTCCAGTACACGGGCACGCTCGACGGCTGCGCGCCGCTCGTCTCGTCGGGGCGCAGGTGCTGGCGCAGCATGTCCATCGTCATGTAGCTCGCTTCGGTGCTCAGCAGGCGTCGGCCGGGCAGCGCCGGTTCGTCCGCGCGCAGCCGCAGCGGCCGGAACTCGCCGCGATTCGCGAGCATCGCGTAGAGCGCCGCGAGATCCTGCATCGTCACTTCGCCGCCGCCGAGCACGAGCGCGAGCCCGTAGTGCTGCGCGCTCGCGAGCCGGCGCACGCCGGCGTCCTGCAGGAACCGGTACAGGTCCGGCGACTTGAGCTGCGATGCGACCCACACGGCCGGCACGTTGCGGCTGCGGTTCAGCGCGTCGGTCGCCGTGATCGGCCCGAGGAAATGACCGTCGAAATTCTCCGGCGCGTAAGGGCCGAACGAAGTCGGCACGTCGCGCAGCACGGTCTGCGGATGCAGCACGCCCTGGTCGAAGCCGAGCGCATAGATGAACGGCTTGAGCGTCGAGCCCGGCGAGCGCCGCGCGAGCGTGCCATTCACCTGCCCGTCGATCGTCCGGTCGAAGAAGTTCGCGGAGCCGACCAGCGCCTTCACGCCCATGTCGCGCGTATCGACGAGGATGGCCGCTGCGTTGCGCACACCCCGCGTATCGTTGCGCGCGACGTAGCGTGAAATCTGCCGTTCGAGCGTGCGTTGCAGGTCGAGATCGAGCGTCGTCACGAGCCGCGCGCCGCCATCGCTGCCGTCATCGCGATCGCCATCGGCCGCCGTGGCGCCCGACGTCGTTCGCCACGCGCTGCGCGCGGCGAGCGCCTGGTCGACCGCATGCGGCGCATCGAACGGCAACGCGGACAGCGGCCGCATCGCGAGCGGCAACGCGAACAACGGCGCGAGCGACGCATCGCGCGGATGCTTCGTCAGCCAGCGCGCATACAGCCGGTTGCGCGACGCGGCCAGCGCGCGGTTGATCGCGTCCTGCCCGCCGCGCACGCGCCGCGCCGGGTCCTGCGGAATCACCGCGAGCGCGAGCGCTTCGGGCAGCGTCAGCGCGTCGGGCATCCGGTCGAAATAGACGACGCTCGCGGTGCCCGCGCCTTCGACGTTGCGGCCGTACGGTGCGTCGTTCAGATACGCTTCGAGAATCTGCCGCTTCGAGTAGAACAGTTCGAGTTGCACCGCACGCGCGACCTGCTCGAGCTTGCCGGCCGGCGTGCGCGTGTTCAGCTTCCACAGCGAGCGCGCGAGCTGCATCGTCAGCGTCGAGCCGCCCTGCGGATTGCCGCCGCGCACATAGGTGATCCATGCGCCGCGCAAGAGCCCGTACGGATTGAAACCCGGATGCCACCGGAACCACCGGTCCTCGTGCAGCATCACGGCTTCGACGAGCTGCGGCGACATCCGGTCGAGCGGCACCCACAGCCGGTAGCGGTCGTCCTTCGCGAGCGTCAGGCGCAGCAGCCGGCCCTGCGCGTCGGTCACCGCGACGGACGACGGTTTCCAGTCGCGCAGCGGCGGATGCGGCCACAGCCGGCACGCGGCCAGCGCGCCGAACACGAGCAACGCGCCCCCAAGCCAGTTCTGCCAGCGATGCAGCCAGCGGCCGGCGGAGTGCAGCGCGCGCCGGAGCAGGGATGCGTCAGCCACGCGCGGCCGCTCCCGGCGACGTGCAACGCGAAGGAAACCGCCTCGTCATCGCACACGCTCCACCGTCAGTGCCGTGCCGCCCGGCGCCTGCGCCTGCACGCGGCGGTCGTACATCGATTCGCCGTAGGCCGGCGGCGCAACGAAGCGGCCCGCGTTGCTCGCCTTGATCCGGTAGACGAACTCGCGCACGTCGGTCGTCGCGGTGCCGTAGATCACCACGCGATCCTCGCGGATATCGGCGAACTGCGGCTGCCACGTCGAGCCCTTCACGCCGATCGGCGAATGCCACGGCGCATCGGCCACCGGCGCCGACGCACTGCCGTCGCCGTTGCCGTCCCCCTCCTGCGTATCGGTCGCGGGGGGCGGCGCGATCACCGGATCGAAGCCGCCCGGCAGCAGGTCGACGATCGCGACGTTGCCGACGTTCGCCGAACCGGTCGCACGGATCTTCAGGTGCACGTCGATCTCCTGGCCGAGCGCGATCCTCGCGAGCGGCTTGCCGTCGGTATCCGTGTAGTCGCGCACGATCTCCAGCCCGTTCCTGATCGCCTTCGTCGACGTGCCGCGGTCGTAGCCCGACTGGCTCGCGACCCACCACGCCGGCAACGTGCTGCCGTTCACGAAGTCGACCCGCGACGCGCCGGCCGCCCACGTGCCCGAGCGCACGAGGTTCGCCTGGATCGACGATACGTCCTTCGGCGCGGCGCCCGCGCGCACTTCGTTGATCGCAAGCTGGTCGAGCTGGCCCACGTTCGATGCCGCATACGCGTCGAGCGCGAGAATCGTCATCGCCGACGACAGCGTGTTGTAGCGGTTGTCGACGAGCGGCGCGGCGAGGTTGTCCATCGCGCGCGGCGACAGCTTGCGCACGCGCTCCGGGAAGTGCTTCGCGAGCAGGTACAGCACGCTCGCGTCGCGCGTCAGCGGGTCGATGTAGTAGCCGGTCGAATAGTCGCCGTCGGACGCGCGCTTGCGTTCGAGCAATGCCTGCGGGCCCGCGATCAGCGCGGCGGCTTCCTTGTCCTGCTTGAGCAACTGATACGACGCGGCGAGCCACGCGGCCGCGAGATCATTGCGCCAGTCGTTCGGATAGGCCGCCTGCAACCGCTTCTGCACGGCCGCGAGGCTGTTGGTCGTCACGTTGCCCTGGCGCGTCAGCAGGTACACCGCGTATGCGCGCTGCCGTAGCAGATCGAGCGAGCCGAGCGAGTCGTTCGCGGCGAGCCGCTGCAAGTACGCGTTGCCCGCGTCGAGCATGTCCTTCGGCACCGCGACGCCGCGATCTCGCGCGTCGAGCAGCACGTGCATCGCATACGCGGACACGAACGGATCGGCATCGGGCGTCGCGCTCCACAGGCCGAAGCCGCCCTGCGCGTTCTGCCGGCTGCGCAGCACGCCGACGAACTGCGCGATCGCGCTCGCATTGGCCGCATCGGCGCCGGCCTCGGGCGCATGCATCGCGCTCGTCAGCGCGCGCACCGACAGCCATTTCGCCGCGAACATGCGTGGCACGGCCGCGCTCACCATCTGCTCGCTGCAAGCGTGCTCGAAGTTGACGAGATACGACGACAGCCCTTCGGACAGCACCAGCGGCGCGGTCGAGATACTCGCGTCGCGCGACGCGTATGCGTCGTACATCGACCGCAGGTTCGGCACGCCGGCCTTCTTGCCCGGGTCGAGCCGCGCGATGTCGAGCTGCGTGCGGAACGCGGCGGCCGGCCGCACCGACACGTCGACACGCTGCTGCGCGCCCTTCGCGCCGTAGCGCGCGCCGAACGACAGCGCGCCCGAGCCGAGCGTGTCGGTCACCTTCACGCGGAACAGCGCGACGCCTTCGTGCTGCGGCGCGAGCGCGACGTTCTGCGTCGCCGGCCCGATCACCTGCAACTGCGGGCCCGTCTTCAGCGTGACCGCGACCGGCACCGGCTGGTTGCCGACGCCCGTCAGGTTGTTCGCGACGCCGACGCTGACGTCGGCCTCGTCACCCGGCGCGAGCGTCGTCGGCACGTTCGGCGACAGCACGAAATCGCCGCGCACCGTCGTCGCGCCTTCGAACGTGCCGACCAGATCCGGCGACACCGACACGGCCATCACGCGCAACTTCCCGTTGAAGTAGTCGGGCACCGTGTAGCTCAGCCGCGTGTCGCCGTTCACGTCGACGATCCCCGACCAGTAGACGACCGGCTTGTCGCGCTTGCGCTTGAACGGATTCAGCTGGCGGCCGATCGCGTCGTCGGCGTCGCCGCCGGGCGCGGCCATCGCCATCAGCTTCTCGAAGTCCGGCAGGATCAGGTCGAGGATCTGCGACGTGCCGACTTCGAGCATCCGCTTGCGGAAGAAGAACTTCAGCGGATCGCCGAGCTTGTAGCGCGCGACCTGCAGGATGCCCTCGTCGACCGCGAACACGACGACCTTCGCGGGCTTCGCCGAATGCACGGTGAAGTTGACGGTATCGCCCGGCTTCACGAGCGCCGGCGCGTCGACGCTCACCGCGTTGCGGCGCGCGTCGAGGTTCACCGAGAATGGCACGACGCCGTAGCTCAGCGGGCTCATGAAGATCTCGTCCGACGACGGATCGCGGATGTACTGCACGTTGATGTAGCCGTTGCCTTCGAAGCCGGCCGGCACCGTGATGTGCTGGATAGAACTCGTCGTGTCCGCATGGAACCACGCATGTGCATACACCTTGTCGCGCTCGATCGTGATCAGGCCGCTACCCGCATACGGCGCACGGATCGCGATCTCGACCTGCTCGCCCGGCTTGAAGTCGTGCTTCGCGAGACTCACCTGAAGCTCCGCGTTGCGGTCGAGCGAACGCGTGACGTTCGCGGCGCCCGTGACCGAATACTCGATCCGGTTCACCGCCGCGCCATCCGCGCGGCGGATCACGAGCGCATAGCTGCCCGGTTTGTCGGTGCGCAGCGCGTAGTCGAGCCCGGCTGCGGGAATCGACAGCGGCTTCTCGTCGACCGGCACTTCCTTCAGCCGCGAATCGTACTTGTATGCACCGGAATCCTGCTTGGTCAGCACCGACACGTAACGCTGCTCGACGAGCTGCGCGCGCAGGTCCTTCACGTCGATCGCCTTCGCGCGGGGGTCGATCGCGACGAGCCGCACCGTGCGCGGGCTGCCGCGCTTCACGTAGCCGAGATCGTCGACCGACTTGTAGCCGACGAGCCAGTCGTTGTTCGACACGAGCGTCTGCGCGTTCGCGGCGACGTTGCGCCCGCCTTCCGCTTCGTATGCCTTCGCCTGGAAGTAGAGCTGATAGGTCGCGTCCGCGTACTTGTCGAGATCGAGATCGAACTCGGCATGGCCCTTGTCGTCGGTCGTGCCGTCCTGCAACGTGGTCGTATAGCCCTCCTTCGCGCGGCGTGCGTCGAAGAAGTGATACCCCTGCCAGCTGCGGAACGACGGCCACACGGGACGCAGCGTCAGCGTCGCCGCGACGCGGCGCTTCTCGGCCGGCGTGCCGAACAGGTTCTGCGCATCGACGAGGCCCTTCAGCCCCTTCGGCTTCACCCACCCTTCGACGACCTGCTGCGACAGCTTCGCGTCGACCTTCATCCGGTCGGGCAGGAATTCCTTCACCTGCACCGTCGTGCTGCCGATCGGCTCGGCACCCGGCTGGCCGTCCTTGACGATATACAGGTTGACCGTCCACGTTCCGGTCGGCGCCGTTTCGGCGGTCGTGTAGCCGAGCTCGGTGAAACCCGTCGCGTCGACGGTTACCGGCTTACGCTCGACGGTCATCCCGCGCGGGTCGACGATCTCCGCCTGCAGCGGCACGCCGGCCGGGCTGCGCGCCCAGTTGGCCGCGCGCACGATCAGGCCGATGTGGAACGGATCGCCGGGCCGGTACAGCCCGCGATCCGAGAACAGGTACGCGGACAATTGCCCCTGGCCCGTCGCGTTGCGCTCGCCGTCGACGTCGAAGCGCGAGAAGTCGAGCTGGCGGTCGCGGCCGGCCACCGGCAGGAACGACAGATCGGTGTCCTTCTTCACGACGTACAGCTGCGGACGCTTCTCGCGGTCGAGCCCCTTGAACGCGGGGAAATGCACGACGCCGTCGGTGCTCGTGGTCTGTGTGAACAGCGCCTGGCCGTTCACCGCGAGCACCGATACGGTTGCGCCCGCAACCGGGCGGCCCGTGCGGATCGACTGGATGAATACGTCCTGGCTGCCATCCAGCGCCTTCTTGACCAGCATCCCGAGATCGGTCACGACGATCAGGCGCGTGTCGCCGAGCGCGTTGTCGCCGTCGTCGCCGTTGCCGCTGCTGTCGCCGGAATCGGCGTTGTCGGACTGATCCTGGCTGCCGTCATCCGATGCCGAATCACTGCCCTTCGCGTCGTCGGCTTTCTTCTTCTCGGCCGCCGGATCGTACTTCGACAGATGCAGCAGGAACACGCCGCGCTTGCCGTCCTTCAGGTACTGGCCGAGGTCGATGCCTTCGTAATGTGCACGGCCGGGATCGCCGGCCGGGAACGCGCGGGTCTGCACGAAGCGCTCGACGATGTGATCCTCGCTGAACGAATACGACAGCTCGGGCCGCGCGTACGTGCCGTTGTTGAAGCTCACGAGATGCTGGATCTGGTCGGGCAGCACGCGGCCGATCTCGACCTTCATGCCCGGCAGGTTGCGCGACACGACCGACAGCCGCTTGCTGCCGCTCATCGACAGCAGCGAGCCGTCGGCCATGAAGCGCAGCAGCTTCGGATAGTCGGGCACCGTGAAGGCGTTCGTCACCGGCGCGCCGAGCCGGTAGCCGCCGGTCGATTTCAGGTCGCCCTCGAAGCGCACGACGACGCGCTCGCCCGGCGTCGCGTGGTACTTGAAGCTCTGCAGCGTCGCGAAGTCGTTCTCGGTCGGCACGACGTCGAGCGGCAGCGGCTTCGACTGCTTCAGCACCGCGTCGCTGATGTCGGCCACGTTCCATTCGTACGGCGGATCGTCGTCCGCCTGCTCGACACCCGGCTTGCGCTTCGGCAACACCCACGCCTTCGCGCGTGCGGCCAGGTCGGCGCCGCGCACGCCGTCGGAGGTTTCCGCGACGAGCACCTGCTCGGGCTCGTAGCGCTCGTTGTCGACCAGCGTCGGCGCGATATTGCCGATCGACAGGCTGTACAGCCCCGGCACGCCGACCGACGCATGCAGCACGTCCGGCGTGCCGTTGCCGCCGCGCGCGCTCTTCACGCCCTTGTCGACGTCGAGCCGCACCGCGAGCGGATCGCGCGGAATCTCGAGCGGCTGCGAGTGGACCCACGCGCTCGTCTTCATCTTGTCGTAGTTGACCGTGTAGCGCAGCGGCGACACGGTCTTGCCGTCGCGGCCGACCAGCACGAGGTCGATGCGCTTCTCGAACTCGGCCGGATCGACCGGGTAGTTGAAGCGCAACTGCAGCAGCGCCTGCTTCTCCGCCGGATTGTCGGGGTTCTGGTAGAACTGGTTGTCGCCGAACGTCGCGGCGAACGCCGGCACGTCGAACGCGAAACGGTCGTCGTGCATCGTCACCTGCGGCGCGAACACGCGATGCACGGCGAAGCGCACCTCGACGTGCGCGCCGACCGGCCAGTCGGCCACCGGCGTGAAGCGCAGCGTCTTGTCGTCGGCCCACTCCCACGCGCCCTTCAGCGCCGGCGTCATCTCGATGCCGTCACCGGCCGGCTTGCCGACCTGCTCGATCGGCGCGGCCGATTGCGAGAACGCCACTTCCAGCGGGTGCACGGTGATCTTCGGCTTGTCGGCATCGTCGACCTCGTAGGTCGTGATCGCCGGCGCCTTCACGGTGAAGCCGACGGTTTCAGGCTCGGGCGGCTTCGGGCGATGCTTGAACCAGTAGCCGCCGTAACCGAGCGCAGCCGCGAGCAGCACGAGGCCGCCGGCATGCCACGGACGGCGGCGCACGGCCGCGGCGGTGACGCCCATCCATGCGGGCGCCGTCCACGACACGTCGCCGACCAGCGGCCGCAACGCACAGCCGAGCAGCCACCAGACGAAGCCCGCCACGCGAATCGGCAGGAGCAGCAGGAAGCGCAGCAAATCCATTTTGTTATTTCCTTGTCAAGGACATGCTGCCCCAGCGGCAACCTTCCCCGAATCGTTTTGGGTCTGTGACGGCGCGGCCCGGTTGCGCCGTGAATACTTGGTATGTTCGACCGGATGCTGGGCGCCATTATCGATCAGACCCGAAACGATGGAAACAGCGGTGTGCCGGCGCGCAACGCCGGCCGACGACCGGTCGGTCGGGCGGATTTCCACGGGTTCCCGGGTCCACCGCCCGATCTCTGCACATGGCGGCGCCGCGTTCGCTAGAATGCCCGGCTCGGCAGGATCGAATCGAATTGACGTCCCCCTCTCCCTAAAGGGAGAGGATTCCCACACCTGGCGATGCACGTCCGCATCGGAGAATGTTCAGCGCAGCGTTGATATCACGATCATGCTCGACACCACAGTCACTGCAGGCCCATTCTCTTACTCGCAGTCCCGCGATACCTTTCGGCCGCGTCGTGCTGTCTTTCGACCCGCACGCCGAACAGGACTGGGTAGAACCGCTTTCGTCGACTTCCTCGAACGTCGCTCCGTGCGCGATCGCTTTGTAGCGGAGCGTGTTTCGGAAGGACGACCAGGACGCGTCGTAGACGCTTTTCGCCATCCTGGTTCTGGCAAGTTTTGCGGCCGACACGTTGCCGACCGCGATGTAATCGAAATGCCGCACCAGATCGAGCGCGAGCTTGTGCTGGAAATCGGCGCGGGCATTGGCGATCTTTGCGTGCAGCTTCGCGATATGCCGCTTGTGCTTTCGCGCCCGTTGCGCTTTCGCCAGCTTCTCGGCCGCTCGTCGACCGAACTGGTCATTGGGCAGCTTCTCGCCGGTCGAAAGTGTGGCGAAGTCTTTCAGGCCGAGATCGATGCCCACACCGGAACGAACCGGGCGGGCCTGCACATCGGGCATCTCGATCACGATGTTGAGGAACCAGTTGCCGCGTGCATCCTGCGCAAAGTTGGTCCCGTCCTTGATCTTGCCTTCGGGAAGCGGTCGACTGTTGAACACGCGAAACGTGTTGCCGGCGAAACGGAACGCGTCCCCCTCGCGCTTCAGGTCACGCCCCTTCAGCGGCACCCAGCCGAGCGACTTCCTGCCGCGATAACGCAGGTAAGGGCGTCGGCGCTGACTGCGCGACTTCGCATATTGCTCGCACGTCGCGTTGATCGTGCCGGAGTGAATACCGAGTTCCTTGCTGCTCCCCGTCGTCAGCACGTTCAGGTCGAATCCCGTCGGCCACTTCTTGCCCCACTTGAGCGCATGCTTCTGCGTGTCGTTGCAGAAGTTCCAGACGTAGTTCACCGCGCGGCTCTGCTTGTTAAGCAGTCCGTTGAGCGACTTCACGCGGTAGCGATAGACAAGAATCATGCCGGCCATTTTAACGGTGGAATGCCGCTGGCAAACAGCAGCGCTCCTTTCCTCCCCGCCCTGAAGGACGGGGAGGAAAGGAGCAACTGATGAAAGGAAACCGCTTGAAACTCCCGTTCGAATGGCAGATCGGGCTGCGCTACGCGCGCGGCGGCCGGCGCTCGGCCGGCGACGGCTTCGTGTCGTTCATCGCCGGCGCCGCGATGGCCGGCATCGCGCTCGGCGTGGCCGCGCTGATCGTCGTGCTGTCGGTGATGAACGGCTTTCGCACCGAGGTGCGCGACCGGATGCTGTCGGTGCTCGCGCACGTGGAAATCTTCTCGCCGTCCGGCGCGATGCCCGACTGGCGGCTGACCGCGCACGAATCGTTACAGAATGCGGCGGTGCGTGCCGTCGCGCCCTATGTCGACGCACAGGCGCTGCTGACGAACGCGGGCAATGTGACGGGCGTCGCGTTGCGCGGCATCGATCCCGTGCTCGAGCCGCGCGTGTCCGAGATCGCGCGCAAGCTGAAGACCGGACGCCTCGACGCGCTCGTGCCGGGCGAGATGGGCATCGTGCTCGGCGCCGCGCTCGCCGATACGCTGCACGTGAAGATCGGCGACCGCATCACGTTCTTCGCGCCCGGCAACACCGCGCGCTTGGGCGACGCGCTGCCGCGGTTCCGCCAGTTCAACGTGGTCGGTACGTTCGAGTCGGGCCACTACCAGTACGACAGCGCGCTCGCGTACATCCATATCCGCGACGCACAGCAACTGTCCAACGTGAACGCGCCGACCGGCATCCGGCTGCGCATCGACGATCTGCAGCGCGCGCCGGAAATCGCGCTGGCGCTGTCGCGCACGCTGTCGGGCAATCTGTACCTGCGCGACTGGACGCGGCAGAACCGCACGTGGTTCGAAGCCGAGCGGCTGCAGAAACGGATGCTGTCGCTGATCCTGATGCTGATCGTCGCGGTCGCCGCGTTCAACCTCGTGTCGTCGCTCGTGATGACGGTCACGCAGAAGCAGGGCGACATCGCGATCCTGCGCACGCTCGGCGCGCCGCCCCGCTCGATCATGAAGATCTTCGCGATCCAGGGGATGACGATCGGCCTCGCCGGCACGCTGGCGGGCGTTGCGCTCGGCTGCGCGATCGCGGTGAGCATCCCGGTGGTGCTGCCGGCGGTCGAGCAGTTGCTCGGCATCCGCTTCCTGACGCCGTCCGTGTATTTCCTCAGCGCACTGCCGTCGAAGCTGTCGGCGCTCGACGTGATCGAGATCGCGTCGGCCGCGTTCCTGATGTCGTGCGTCGCGACGCTGTACCCGAGCTGGCGCGCCGCGCGGGTGCGCCCGGCCGAGGCGCTGCGCGACGAGTAGGCGCAATCGGCGCGATTGGCACGAATGGCGCGGCGTTACGCGATCTCGTGGAAGCCGACGCTGTTGCCGCCGTCCGGCGTGTAGCCGGCGAGCACGTCGAAGCCGACGTTGACGAGTTCCGTGCGCATGCCGTAGGACTTGTTGCCGGATGAATCGACGAAGATCGCCGCGCCCGACGATAGCTGGCGCGCGGCGTCCAGCAACGCGAGCGTGCCGCGCGCGGTGCCGGCCGACGGCTCGATCGTCAGCGTCGTGCCGTCCTGCGTGGTGAAGTGCCCGCCGGGCGCCACGGGCGGCGGGTTCTCCGCGACCGACCGGTTGAGCAGGCTCATGAAGTGAAAGCGCGCGTCGGCGGCCTGGCTCGCCGCCGCGCGATCGCTGTCCGTGAACGTGTCGCCTCGCACGGCCGCACCCTGCGCGGCGATATCGACGGCCTGCTCGTGAAAATCGCGCGTCGCGAGCACGAGGCCGGCGTTCGAATTCAGCGTCGACTCGATCCATGCGCGATCGCTGTCCGTCATCGTCTTCGACACGACCTTGATCCGGCCGGCGTCGGTCGCGAAGTCGAACTGCGCATCGGCCAGATCCGGGCGCTTCGCGACGATGTCCTGCAGGCTCGTCGCAAGCGCGTCGGTCACGCCGCGCAGCTTCATCGACAGGTCGCCCACCATCGACAATTGTTTCGTCATCGCCGCCTGCTGCGCTTGCGGATCGATTGCCCGGATTCTGATCGGTTCGTCTTGCGGTGCGCCGGACGCCGTCGTGTCCGTCGTCTGGCGCCCGTCGAGCGCCGCCTGTGCCATTTGTGCGAGCGTAAGGCCGCCCGCCGCCGTGACCGTAATCGTCATTGCCCTCTCTCTCGTTTTAAGCGTGTTTTTCATTGTTTACGGACGGATTGCCGGGAAGTTGAGCGCGCATGTCACACACGCGTCGAAACTTTGTTTGATTCGAACTAAAAAAGTTTGACACGGACATTTCACTGAGATAACTTTTGCGCAAGCTTCCGGAAAGCAATCCGGCCAGCGTGCCGACTCGCGTCGCGCTTTCCTGCCGTTGCAGCACCGCCGTTCGCAACATTCCCGCCTCATCGCATCGCGCCGTTCCGTTTCATCCGAAACCTGAAGGAAGCCCGGGCATGCCCGCATTTGATTCGCAGTCCTGCATTCGCAGCGAACCGCCGCACTGACGATTTCCGTTCGGGGCGATCACTCGCCTCGACGCCGGCCGGATGCACGCCGCCTGACGCGCGCCGGCACCGGGCGAGACGCTCATCCATCTCGCCCGCCGTTTTTGATGGTGCAGTTCCGCTTCATCCGACGCAGCACCCGGCCAGGCCGCAGGGGGCGTATCGCGAGCCGGCCGGTTCCAGACAAACACAAGAGACGAGGTCGATTCAATGAACATTCATCGAACCGGAGTGCGGCGCGCATGGCTGCCCGCGCTCGTGGCGGCCGCGACGCTCGCCGCGTGCGGCGGCGACGACGGCGGCAGCGTGGCGGGCGTGTCAGCGCTCGCGCAGGGCCAACAGGAGGGAGCCGCCGCCGCGGCCGATACAGCCGGTGCGCCATCGCTCGCGTCGCGCTTTTCGCCGTCGGGCGTGCCGTACGCGAATCCGGCCAGCAGCGGACGCTACAAGCCGGTGATCAGCAACGGCCAGGTGCAGCCATCGCTGTCGGGCGGCACGATCGAGGAAAACGCGTGGGTCGACACGCCGGTCGATTCCGACGGCGACGGCACGCGCGACCGCATCCACGTGCGCATCGTGCGGCCGTCCGAAACTGCAAACGGCGCGCGCACCCCCGTCATCGTGCTCGCGAGCCCGTATTACGCGGGGCTCGCCGACAGTCCCGACCACGACGTCGACGTCGAACTCGACGGCACGCCGCATCCGGCCGCGACCGCCGGTGCCGCGGCATCGGCATCCACCCGCATCCTGGCCGCCGCGCCGCAATCGCGGATGCTGCAGCAGGTCGAGGCGGCCGCCGCCGGCCGCTCGTGGATCGAAAGCTACTTCGTGCCGCGCGGCTTCACGATCGTCTACGCGGATTCGCTCGGCACCGCCGGCTCGGACGGCTGCCCGACGATCCTGACGCGCGACGAATCGGTGGCGATGGCGTCGGTGATCCGCTGGCTCGGGCGCGACGCGACCGCGAAGGACGCGAACGGCAAGACGGTCGTCGCCAACTGGTCGACCGGCCACGTCGGCATGTACGGCGTGTCGTACGACGGCACGCTGCCGAAGATGGTCGCGAGCCTGCGCACGCGCGGGCTCGACGCGATCGTGCCGATCGCCGGGCTGTCGAACATGTACGGCTACTACCGCTCGGGCGGCCTCGTGCGTGCGCCGGAAGGCTATCAGGGCGAGGATGTCGACGTGTACATCAAGGCGCTGCTGACCAACGCGCATCCGGAGCGCTGCACGCACCTGATCGACGAAGCGCTGCAGCAGGAAGACCGCAAGACCGGCGACTATTCGCCGTTCTGGGCCGCGCGCGACATCCCGACCGCGTTCGCGGTCGCGCCGGCGCTCGTCGCGCAGGGTCTCACCGACGACAACGTGCGCGTCGACCAGTCGACGTCGTGGTATCTGGCGATGCGACGTCAGGGCGTGCCGACCCAGCTGTGGCTGCATCGGCTGAAGCACACCGATCCGACCCGCGTGCCGGGAATGGCCGACGCGTGGACCGCGGAGGTGAACCGCTGGTTCACGCGCTACCTGATCGGCTTCGACAACGGCGTCGAGCACGATCCGCGCGCGGTGGTCGCGCAGGCGGACGGCACGCTGCTGAAGGAAGCGGACTGGGCCGCGCGCCACGCGACGCCGGTCACGTACTTCGCGGGCGGCGACGGCGCGAGCACCGGCACGCTGCTGCGGCTGCCGAGCGGCGGCCCGCTCGCGCGCTTCACCGACGATGCGCGCATTCCGGCGCTCACGCTGGCGAACACGCCGACCGGCGAAAACCGCAGCCGCTTCGAGACGGCCCCGCTGACGGCCGCGGCACGCCTGTCCGGCGCCGCGACCGCACGCGTCAGGCTGACCTTCACGGGCGTCGCGAACGTGACGGCCTTGCTGGTCGACCGCGCGCCGGACGGCACGGCGACGATCGTCACGCGCGCATGGACCGACCCGCGCAACCGGCTGTCCGAGTGGGTGTCGCAACCGGTGCTGCCCGGCATGCCGTACGACCTGAAGCTGACCTTCATGCCGCGCGACTACAAGCTGGAAGCCGGCCACCGGCTCGGGCTCGTCGTCCTCTCCAGCGACTACGAGGCGACGCTGCGGCCGACGCCCGGCACCGGGCTGACGCTCGATCCGGCCGGCACGTCGGTGACGGTGCCGCTGGCTTCGCCGTCGACGGGCGCGTAGTCGTGCGCCGGCGGCCGTCGTAGCGGCGGCGCCGCCCCCCGCCTGCATGCCAGTCGATGTGGGCGGGGGATCGCTGCACGAAGGGAGCACCTGCGCTAGGCTGCGGCAATCGAATGCCTACGGTGAGCCCCGATGATTCCCGTCAGCGCCAAAGCCATCGTCCGCGACGGCCGTTCCGTCCTGTTCCTGCGCAATCCCCGCGACGAGTGGGAGCTACCAGGCGGCTGGCCCGAAGCGGGCGAATCGCTCGAAGACGCCGTCATCCGCGAAGTGCAGGAAGAATGCGGAATCGTCGCATCGGCGATCCGCTACGTGGGCAGCCGTTCGTGCGAGGTCGTGCCGGGCAAGCGCGTACTGATCGTATGCTTCCGGTGCGAGGTCGATCGCCGTGAAATCGTGCTGAGCGACGAGCACCACCAGTTCGGCTGGATCGACCTCGATGCCGCCAAGCCGGCGAACCTGCCGGATTTCTACTGGGCATTCTGCAAGCAGGCGGACTGATTCGACGCCGCCGCCCGGCGCTCACACCGGCGTCAACACCGGCTGCCCCGTGAAATGCCGCGCCGCGTTGTCGAGAAATTGCCGCACCGAGCGATCGAGCGCCTCGGGCGACCAGCCGCCCATGTGCGGCGTGAGCACGACGCTGTCGAGATCGGTCAGCGCACGCGGCGGCTCCGGTTCCCCTTCGTACACGTCGAGCCCCGCGCCCGCGATGCGCTCTTCGCGCAGCGCGTCTGCCAAAGCAGCGGTATCGACAACACTGCCGCGCGACACGTTGACGAGAAAGCCGCCCGGGCCGAGCGCATCGAGCACGGTGCGATCGATCAGGTGCCGCGTGCCCGCGCCGCCCGGCGTCGCGACGATCAGGAAATCGGCCCACTGCGCGAGCGTGTCGACCCGGTCGAAATAGCGGTACGGCACGGGCTTCTCCGAGCGGTTGTGATAACCGATCTCGATGTCGAAGCCGGCCGCGCGGCGCGCGCACTTCTCGCCGATCTTGCCGAGCCCGACGATCCCAAGCTTCTTGCCCGACACGTTCGGCGGCATCGACAGCCCGTCGCGCCACACGCCCGCGCGGGTCTTCGCATCGAGCTGCACGACGTTGCGCACCGCCGCGAGCAGCAGCGCGAACGCATGATCGGCGACGCAATCGTCGTTGGTGCCGGCGCCCGTGACCACGGTGATGCCGCGCGCCTTCGCGTGCGCGACGTCGATGTGCTCGTAGCCCGCGCCGAGCGCGCTGACGAACGTGAGTTGCGGCAGCCGGTCGATCTCGGCGGCGGTCAGCCCCGTGCTGCCGTTGGTCAGCACCGCGCGAATCGTGCCGCCGTGCTCGGCGATCGCGCGTTCGCGCGCATCGGGCGTCGGGGCATAACGCACGTCGAACGACGCGGCGATCTCGCGATGCGCGTCGCCGCGCAGTGCGATGAGGACCAGCAGCTCGGGCTTCATGTCAGCAAATGTCCGCAGGCGGGGAACGAATTTCAGTGTAACAAGCCCGCATGACGGATGCGGGTTATCCCCACACCGGCTGTGGACACGCCGCCGCACGCGGTTTGCCAAAGCCGGCTCAGTCAAGTAACTTTCGGCGTACGCCCCCGTCCTGGAGATTGGCCCCGATGAAGCTCGCCCTGCCCGCCCGGATCCTGGGCCTCGCGTTCGCCGCCGCCATCGTGGCGCCCGGCGCACACGCCGACACGCCCGTCGTGGTGTCGTCGAAGATCGACACCGAAGGCAACCTGCTCGGCAACCTCATTTCACAGGTGCTGAAGGCCCACGGCATTCCCGTCACCGAAAAGATCGCGCTCGGCACGACGCCGATCGTGCGCAAGGCGCTCACGAGCGGCGAGATCGACGTCTACCCCGAATACACGGGCAACGCCGCATTCTTCTTCAACAAGGCCGACGACCCGGTGTGGAAGAACGCGAGCCAGGGCTACGACACCGCGAAGAAACTCGACTACGCGGCGAACCATCTCGTGTGGCTCGCCCCGGCGCCCGCGAACAACACGTGGGGCGTCGCGCTGCTCGCGCCCGTCGCGCAGTCGCAGCACCTGAAGACCTTCTCCGATTTCGGCAAGTGGGTGGCCGGCGGCGGCAAGGTGAAGCTCGCGGCCTCGGCCGAATTCGTGAACAGCGCGTCCGCGCTGCCGTCGTTCGAGAAAGCGTACGGCTTCAAGCTGAAGCCCGAGCAGCTCGTCGTGCTGTCCGGCGGCGACACGGCCGCGACGATCAAGGCCGCCGCGAACCAGACCGACGGCGTGAACGCCGCGATGGTCTACGGCACCGACGGCGGCATCGCATCGAGCGGCCTCGCGGTGCTCGACGACGACAAGCACGTGCAGCCCGTCTACGCGCCGGCGCCGGTGATTCGCGAAGCCGCGCTGAAAGCGCATCCGCAGATCGCCGACTTGCTCAAGCCCGTGTTCGCGAGCCTCGACCTTAAGACGCTGCAATCGCTGAACGCCCGCATCCAGCTCAACGGCGAGCCGGCGGCCGGCGTCGCGAAAAGCTACCTGAAAGCGAAGGGTTTCGTGAAATGACGGAGCGTGCGGCCGCGTCCGCGCGGCGCGTCACGCTCGACAAGGTCGGCATCCTGATCGGCATCCTGACGATCGTCGCCGTGTTCGGCCTGTCGTTCGCGGTGCTGCGGCCGAACCGGATCGCGGCCGGCACCGGGCTGTCGGTGTTCGCCGCGCTGCCGCCGATGCAGGGCGCCGCGCTCGCCGCGCTGTGGACCGTCGGCGCGCTGTGGGCGATGACGGCGAGCCGCCCCGCGTGGCGGCTCGCGGCCGGCTGCGCGGGGCTCGCGACGCTCGCGTATGCGGTCGGCGCGGCTGCGACGCATGTCGTCGCGCCCGACGACATGCTGGCCCGCGTGTCGCCCGATGCCGGCGTCTGGCTGCTGCTGTTCGCGTGGGCCGTGCTGATCGCCGACGCGCTCGCACGCCTCGCGTTCGGCCCATGGCGGCGCCTCGCCGCGCTCGCCGTCGCGATAGCAGCAGTTTCCGTGCCGCTCGCGAGCGGCTGGTGGGACGGCCTCTCCGTGATGCGCGAATACGCGGTGCGCAGCGACGATTTCTGGCGCGAGGCGATCCGTCACGTGTCGCTCGCGGGCGGCTCGGTCGCCGCCGCGCTCGTCGCGGGCGTGCCGCTCGGCATCGCCTGCGCGCGCATCGCAACGGTGCGCACCGTCGCGATGCCCGTACTCAATATCGTGCAGACGATCCCCAGCATCGCGATGTACGGGCTGATGATGGCGCCGCTCGGCCTGCTCGCCGCGCACGTGCCGCTTGCGGCCGCGCTCGGCATTCGCGGGATCGGCGTCGCGCCGGCCGTGCTCGCGCTGTTCCTGTATTCGCTGCTGCCGATCGCATCGAGCGTCGTGGTCGGGCTCGAACAGGTGCCGCCGCACGTGACCGAAGCGGCCCGCGCGATGGGCATGACGCGCATGCAGCGGCTGCTGCGCGTCGATCTCGTGCTCGCGCTGCCGGTGATCCTGAGCGGCGTGCGCATCGTGCTCGTGCAGAACATCGGCCTGACCGCGGTGGCCGCGCTGATCGGCGGCGGCGGATTCGGCACCTTCATCTTCCAGGGGATCGGGCAATCGGCCGCCGATCTCGTGCTGCTCGGCGCGATCCCGACGATCGCGCTCGCACTGGCGTCCGCGGTCGTGTTCGAAGCCGCGACGTCGCTCGCGAAAGGGCGTGCAGGATGATCGAGATCGAACGGGTCGGCAAACGCTTCGGCGACGCGCTCGCCGTCGACGACGTATCGCTGACGGTGCAGCGCGGCACGATCACCGCGCTCGTCGGCGCATCGGGCAGCGGCAAGTCGACACTCCTGCGCATGATCAACCGGCTGATCGCGCCGACCAGCGGCACGATCCGCATCGACGGCGTCGATACGGCGACCGTCGCGCCCGAGCAATTGCGGCGCGGTATCGGCTACGCGATCCAGGGGCATGGGCTGTTTCCGCACTGGAGCGTCGCGCGCAACATCGCGACCGTGCCGCGCCTGCTCGGCTGGCCGGCCGAGCGCATCGACGCGCGCGTGAACGAACTGCTCGACCTGTTCCATCTCGCGCCGGCCGAGTTCGCGGGCAAGCTGCCGCACGAACTGTCGGGCGGCCAGCAGCAGCGTGTCGGCGTGGCGCGCGCACTCGCCGCCGAGCCCGCGATCCTGCTGATGGACGAACCGTTCGGCGCGCTCGATCCGATCATCCGCAACAAGGCGCAGGACGACCTGTTCGCGCTGCAGCGCCGCCTCGGCATCACGGTCGTGATCGTCACGCACGATATCGAGGAAGCGCTGAAGCTCGGCGACACGATCGCGGTGATGGACGGCGGCCGGCTGCTGCAGGTCGCATCGCCGGCCGAGATTCTCGGCGGCCCGGCACCGGGTGTGGTCGAACAGCTCGTCGCGGGCGTCGACCGGCCGCTGCGCCTGCTCGCGCTGACGCCGATCGACACCGTGGCCGAAGCCGGCCACGTCGATGGCGAACCGATCGCCGCGACGCGCACGCTGCGCGATGCGGTGTCCGAATTGTTGTGGCGCGGTGTCGATGCGCTGCCCGTGGACGATACGGCCAACGGCACCCCCAACGCACGCGGCCCCCGCCGCATCACGCTCGACGCGATCCGCGCACACGCGAGGAAGCCTGCATGACGACCTGCGGCAACGTGCAGTTCCAGCAGTCGTCACTTCCCGCGTACGTCGCCCGCGCGGCCGCGCTCGTGCTGCTGCTCGTGCTGCTGTTGCGCCCCGCGTGGCTGCAGGGTCTGTTCGCGCCGTTCGCGGACAACGGCGCGCCGGTGATCTACGATCGCGCGAGCCTGCTCGACCTCACGCTCGCGCATCTCGGCACGGTCGCGCTGTCGAGCCTGATCGGTACGATCGTCGCGGTCGCGGCCGGCATCGCGGTCACGCGGCCGTTCGGCGCGGATTTCCTGCCGGTCGCGCGAAGCGTCGTCGATATCGGCCAGACCTTCCCGCCGGTCGCCGTGCTCGCGCTCGCCGTGCCGGCCGTCGGCTTCGGCTTGAAGCCGGTGCTGATCGCGCTCGTGCTGTACGGGCTCCTGCCGATTTTCGAAAGCACGATCGCGGGGCTCGAGGACGTGCCGCGCGACGTCGTCGACGCCGCGCGCGGGATGGGGATGAGCGGCTGGCAGCAACTGGTGTCCGTCGAGCTGCCGCTCGCGTTCCCGGTGATCGTCAACGGCATCCGCCTCGCGGTCGTGATCAATCTCGGCACGGCGACGATCGGCTCGACGGTGGCCGCGCGCGGGCTCGGCGACGTGATCATCGCGGGCCTGCAGACGTCGAACACCGCGTTCGTGCTGCAAGGCGGCGTGATCGTCGGCTTGCTCGCGGTGCTCGTCAGCGATGCGATCGGCGCGATTGCGCGGGCGGCGAGCGCGCGGCGCGCGTAGAAGCCGTCACGGAATTTTTCGAAGGAGCAACCATGGCTGTGCTCGACACCGGCCCGTTTTTTCATGGCACGAAAGCGGATTTGCGGATCGGCGACTTGCTGACGGCAGGCTTCCGATCGAATTACCGGCATGACGTCGTGATGAATCACATTTATTTCACGGCCCTGCCCAAAGGCGCCGGCCTGGCTGCGGAAATGGCCAAAGGCGATGGTCGGCCGCGGGTCTACATCGTCGAGCCCACTGGCGAATTCGAAAACGACCCGAACGTCACGGACAAGAAATTCCCCGGCAATCCGACGCGATCGTATCGAAGCACATCGCCTTTGAAGATCGTCGGCGAACTCGATCGCTGGGAACCGTACGATCCGGAGTTCATCCAGCAACTCAGAATCCGCATCGAAACCGGTATCGGCGAGATCATCAACTAGCGTTTCGTTCGCGCCGATTCGCAAATCGGGCCCGAACTGCCGCCGGAATGGGACACGCGAGCCGACGACATTTCCGCGATACCGCGGGCGAATCGCAGGAAAGGACGGAAGCGCCCGGTTCATCCGGACTCCGATGCGTGTCCGCGCAACGATCGGCGCGTCGATCATCGCGAATGTGACAAGCCTACACGTCGCTTTCATTCGAACCCGCCCTCGACCACCCACCGCGATTGGTCGATATACTATGCGCCTCCCATTTCCCCGCACTCCACCATGCGACGACGGTTCTTCTGGCTGATCGTGCTTTCGCTCGGCATTGCGCAGCACGCCGCGGCGCAGCAGGCGCCCGCCTTGCCTGCCTCTGCGCCCGAAGCAGCCGCATCCGCGCCAGGCGATGCATCCGCACCGCTCGCCAACGATCAGCCTAACGAAGCAAACCGCCGCATCACGTCCTACCTGACGAAGAAATTCGGCGTCGCGAAGGAACGCGCCGCGAAGCTCGCCGATATCGTGAGCGTCACTGCGACGAAATATTCGCTGCCGCCGGCACTCGTTTACGCGATTATTTCGATCGAATCGCGCTTCCAGGAAAAGGCACGCGGCCAGCATGGCGCGACCGGGTTGATGCAGGTCGTGCCGTCCGCGCACCGCGGCATGCTGCGCAACGTGAAGGATTTGACGGAGCCGAATGCGAACGTCGAAGTCGGCTCGCGCATTCTGTCGGGCTACGTGAAGGCGGCCGGCGGCAACGTGCAGGCCGGGCTGAAGAGCTACAGCGGCGGATCGAGTGCGTATGCGGCGAAAGTGATGCAGCGGGTCGATTCGTTCCGGTTCGTGCTCGAACCCGAGGACGACGCGAAAAGCGCGAATACCGCGAACGACGCGAACAACGCGAAGGCGCACATGGTGCCGGTCAGCGATCCGTCACCGGCGCCGGCCGCGAACCGCAACACGAAGTAAGTGCATGCAGGAACGTAAACGAGTACGGCGGCGCATTCGCGCCGCCGCCCCATGGAATCGCCGGATCACCTCCCTCGTGCCTTGATCCAGCCCCCTTTGATCAAAGCTGCCCCGCCGCCCCCGTCCACCGCAGGTAATCTCCGCGCGTCCAGTCGAGCGACACGCCGACGCGCTTCGTCCCCGGCCGGATCTTCGGCTTGTACATCGACAGCGTCAGCGATTCCAGCGCCGGCCATTCGCGGAACGACAGCACCGCGAGATCGGCGACGAGCGTTTCCAGCAGCCGCGTATGCGGCTTGTGCGCCAGAAACGACGCCACGCGTGCGCAGTACCCGTCGTAGTCGATCCACTCGCCCTGCTCGCTCGGCTCGCACCGATACTCGAGCCGCGCGTCGATCACGACCGGCTGCGGCGCTTCATGCTCGTGCGCATGAATGCCGATCCGCGCGGGCACCTTCAGTTCGTCGACGAACACGCTCCAGCCGCGCCCGCGCAGGCGCGGCGCGTCGATCGCCACGAACGGTTCGTCGAACGGCTTCATGAGACGAGCGGCGCCGCGGCGTCGAGCATGATGCGCACGAAATAATCGGCGAAGCTGCGACGCAGGACGATCTCGAACGTGTCGTCGCCGGTCGGGATCAGCGTGATCGGCGACTTGAAGTAGTGCGACTGCGCGCACTGGCCCGGCTTGAACACGCGCGGATGCAGATCGAGCGGGCAGCCGCGCGCGATCACGTCGCGCACGCGTTCGCCGCTGATCTCGACCACCGTGTAGCCGCTGCCGACGTCGACGGCCGCCGCATACGAGCCCTGCACGGCCTCGGCCAGCTTCGCTTCGAGCACGCCGGCCTGGACCGGCCCGTTCGACCGCACGAGCCATTCGTCGGGGCCGAGCCACAGCACGTCGTATTCGGCGCCGCGCGCCACCGTGTTCGGCGCCGCGGGCGGCAAGCAGCCGACCACGCGCTCGAACGCGGCGACGAAGGCCGAATCGCTCAACTCGCCGCGCACGTTGACGAGATCGAGGAACGGCCGCTCGCGCAGCGTGAACTTCTTCGACGCGCGCGCCTGGTGCGCCTTCAGCACGTCGGCCGCGCCGACGAACGGCGATTCAAGCGTCACGCCGCCCGCACCCGCCACCTGCGTCTGGTTTCTCGTTTCATTCCACATGCTGACGCACCCCTTCGGTATCGTAGAAAACCGGGCTGGAGATCTTCGCGGTGATGCGCCGGCCGTTGGCCAGCGGAATCACGACGCTCTCGCCCATCTTGTTCAGGCCGCCCTTCACCACCGCGAGCGCGATCGAGCGCTTCAGGATCGGGCTGTAGTAGCTCGACGTCACGTGGCCGATCATCGGCGTCGGATCGGTGGCCGACACCTGCGTGTCCTTCGCGATGATCTGCGCGCCTTCCGGCAGCACGAACTGTTCGTCTTCGGTCAGCAGGCCGACGAACTGCTTGCGGCCTTCCTTCGCGGTATCCGAACGCGACAGCGAACGCTTGCCGAGAAAGTCCTTCGACTTCGCGACGACGCCGCCCATCCCGAGATCGAACGGCGTGATCGAGCCGTCGGTGTCCTGGCCGACGATGATGTAGCCCTTCTCCGCGCGCAGCACGTGCATCGTCTCGGTGCCGTACGGCGTGATGTCGAACTCGGCGCCGGCCGCCATCAGCGCTTCCCACACCGCGCGGCCCGCATTCGCCGGCACGTTCACTTCGTAGGCCAGCTCGCCCGAGAAGCTGATCCGCATCACGCGCGCCTTCGCGCCGGCAACCGTGCCGTTGCGGTAGCTCATGAACGGGAACGCTTCATTGCCGAAGTCGATGTCCTGGCACACCTTCTGCACGACCTTGCGGCTCTTCGGGCCGACCACCGCGAACGTCGCCCAGTGATCGGTGACGGACGCGAGCCGCACCTTCATGTCGGGCCATTCGGTCTGCAGCCAGCGCTCGAGCCACGTCAGCACGCGCGCCGCGCCGCCGGTGGTGGTCGTCATCATGAAATGCTGGTCGGCGAGGCGCACGGTCACGCCGTCGTCGAACACCATCCCGTTTTCGTCGAGCATCAGCCCGTAGCGGCACTTGCCCACTTCGAGCTTGTTCCACGGGTTCGTGTACATCCAGTTCAGCAGCTTCACCGCGTCCGGGCCCTGGATGTCGATCTTGCCGAGCGTCGACGCGTCGAGAATGCCGACGCCGTTGCGCACCGCGAGGCATTCGCGCTTCACGGCCGCATGCAGATCCTCGCCGTTCTTCGGGAAGTACCACGGCCGCTTCCAGTTGCCGACGTCCTCGAACATCGCGCCGTGCTCGACGTGCCATTCGTGCACGGCCGTCTTGCGGATCGGGTCGAGGAAGTCGCCCGTCTCGCGGCCCGCGAACGTGCCGAACGACACGGGCGTGTAGTTCGGGCGGAACGTCGTCGTGCCCGTTTCCGGAATCGTCTTGCCGAGCGCGCCCGCGAGGATCGCCATCCCGTTGATGTTGCCGAGCTTGCCCTGGTCGGTGCCGAAACCCATCGCCGTGTAGCGCTTCACGTGCTCGACCGACTCGAAGCCTTCACGCGCGGCGAGCAGGATGTCGGCCGCCGCGACGTCGTTCTGGAAATCGACGAACTGCTTCGGTCCACGTGCCGCGGCCTCGCGGCTGCCGACGAGCCACAATGGCTGCAGCGCACCTTCGACGGCTTCGGCGACCTGCGGTGCGGCCGGACGCTGCGCGGCCGTGAAGCCCGCGGCCTTCGCCGCTTCCACGCCCGCATCGACCGCGAGCCGCAGCGCACGAGCCAGCCCGAATTCGCCGGCCGCCGCACCGATGCTCGCTTCCGCCTGCACCGGCTTGCCCGGCAGGAAACACGCCTTCTCGTCGTTCCAGCACGCCTTGCCGCCCGACTGCGCGAACAGGTGCAGCACCGGGCTGAAGCCGCCCGACATCGCGACGAGGTCGCACGGCAGCGTCTGCAGCTTGCCGCCGGTCTGGCCGTTCGAGTAGGACGCGACGTCGACCGACGATACGCGCCACTTGCCCGAAGCGGCCGTGACGACCGCACCGCTCATCACCGTCACGCCCTGCCGCTTCGCAGCGGCCGGCAGCGCGCCGTTCGACGATGCGCGGGAATCGACGACCGTCACCTTCGCGCCGCACGCCTTCAGGTCGAGCGCGGTCTGGTATGCACGATCGTTGTTCGTGAACACGACCACGTTGCGGCCCGGCAGCACGCCGAAGCGATGCACGTAGGTGGACACCGCGCCCGCCAGCATCACGCCCGGCAGGTCGTTGTTGCCGAACACGATCGGCCGTTCGTGCGCGCCGGTCGCGAGGATCACGCGCTTCGCACGGACCTTCCACAGCAGTTCGCGCGTGCCCTTGCGCATCGACACCGGCAGGTGATCGGTCAGGCGCTGCGTGACCGTCACGAGGTTGTGGTCCTGGTAGCCGAACGCGGTGCTGCGCGACAGGATCGTCACGTCGGGCAGCTTGCGCAGTTCAGCTTCGATCTTCTCGACCCACTGCAACGCGGGCTTCGCGTCGATCTCCGCGCGGCACGACAGCAGGCTGCCGCCGAGTTCGCGCTGGTCGTCGACGAGGATCACGCGCGCGCCGGCCGTCGCTGCCGCATGCGCGGCGGCGAGGCCCGACGGGCCACCGCCGACCACGAGCACGTCGCAGTGCGCGTAGCACTTGTCGTAGCGATCGGCGTCGAGCACTTCGGGCGCCTTGCCGAGGCCGGCCGCTTCACGGATCTTCTCTTCGTACTTCGGCCACATGTTGCGCGGCCACATGAAGGTCTTGTAGTAGAACCCGGCCGGCATGAAGCGCGAGAGCTTCTGGTTGATCGCGTACTTGTCGTTCTCGAGCGTCGGCTCGGCGTTCACGCTCGTCGCGACAAGCCCCTGATACAGCTCGATCTCGGTCGCGCGCGCGTTCGGCACCGTGTACGGGCCGGTTTCGAGCTGCACGACGGCATTCGGTTCCGCCACATCCGCCGTCACGATCCCGCGCGGACGGTGGTACTTGAAGCTGCGCGCGACGAAATGCACGCCGTTCGCGAGCAGCGCGGACGCGAGCGTGTCGCCCTGGAAGCCCTGGTACGTGCGGCCGTTGAACGTGAACGTCAGCGGAATCGCGCGATTGATGCGGCCACCGGTGCCGAGGCGGTCTTTCTGGCTCATTTGCTCGTGCCCTCTTCGTGTGCGTTGCCGGCAGATGCTCCGCCGAACTTTTCGTAGCCCTTGATATCGTAGGTGACCGTATCGCGCGTCACCTTGAACCAGCGGCGGCAGCCCTGCGTGTGCAGCCATTGCTCCTTGTGCAGCCCGCGCTTGTTCTCGCGCATGAACACGTATTCGCCCCATTCGCGGTCGGTCATGGTCTCGTTCGCCACCGGGCGCACGATGTCGGCCTCACCGCCGCACGTGAACTCGGATTCGGCGCGCGGCCCGCACCACGGACATTCGATCAGCAACATGTTTCTTTCTCCTCAGTGCGGTTAGTGCGCGACGGCGGCGGCGCCGTGCTCGTCGATCAGGTGGCCCGTGTAGAAGCGGTCGAGTGCGAACGGTGCGTTCAGCGGATGCGGTTCGTCGCGTGCGATCGTGTGCGCGAACACCCAGCCCGAGCCTGGCGTCGCCTTGAAGCCACCGGTGCCCCAGCCGCAGTTGAAATACAGGCCCTTCACGTCGGTCTTGGTGATGATCGGGCACGCGTCCGGCGACACATCGACGATGCCGCCCCACTGGCGGTTCATCCGCACGCGCGAGAACACCGGGAACATCTCGACGATCGCCTGCAGCGTGCTTTCGATGATGTGGAAGCTGCCGCGCTGGCCAAAGCCCGTGTACTGGTCGATACCGGCGCCGATCACGAGGTCGCCCTTGTCGGACTGGCTGATGTACGCGTGCACCGCGTTCGACATGATCACCGAGTTGACGACCGGCTTGATCGGCTCGGACACCAGCGCCTGCAGCGGATGGCTTTCGATCGGCAGACGCACGCCGGCCATGTCGGCGAGCGTGGTCGTGTTGCCGGCGGCCACCACCGCGACCTTCTTCGCCTTGATGAAACCCTTCACCGTATCGACGCCGACCACCGCGCCGCCTTCGCGGCGAATGCCCGTCACCTGGCAGTTCTGGATGATGTCGACGCCGGCGCGATCCGCGCCGCGTGCGAAGCCCCAGGCCACCGCGTCGTGGCGCGCGACGCCCGCACGGCGCTGGATCGATGCGCCGAGCACCGGGTAGCGGCTGTTCAGGTTGATCGTCGGCTCGATTTCCTTGATCTGCGCGGGCGTCAGGAATTCGGCGTCGACACCGTTCAGGCGGTTCGCGTTCACGCGACGCTCGGTGTCACGCACGTCCTGCAGCGTGTGCGCGAGGTTCATCACGCCGCGCTGGCTGAACATCACGTTGTAGTTCAGATCCTGCGACAGCCCTTCCCACAGCTTCATCGCCTTCTCGTACAGCGCGGCCGATTCGTCCCACAGGTAGTTCGAGCGCACGATCGTCGTGTTGCGCGCGGTGTTGCCGCCGCCGATCCAGCCCTTCTCGAGGATCGCGACGTTCGTGATCCCGTGCTCCTTCGCGAGGTAGTACGCGGTCGCGAGGCCGTGGCCGCCGCCGCCGACGATCACGACGTCGTATTCCTTCTTCGGCTCCGGGCTCTTCCACTGCTTTTCCCAGTTCTCGTGATACGAGAGGCCGTTGCGGAACAGGCTGAATATCGAGTAGCGGCTCATGTTTGGATCCTTCGTTAGCATTCGATGACGTTCACGGCGAGACCGCCGCGCGACGTTTCCTTGTATTTCGTCTTCATGTCGGCGCCGGTTTCGCGCATCGTCTTGATCACGGAATCGAGCGATACGTAGTGCTGGCCGTTGCCCTTGAGCGCCATGCGCGACGCGTTCAGCGCCTTGATCGCGCCCATCGCGTTGCGCTCGATGCACGGGATCTGCACGAGCCCGCCGACCGGGTCGCAGGTCATCCCGAGGTTGTGCTCCATGCCGATCTCGGCCGCGTTCTCGACCTGGTCCGGCGTGCCGCCCATCACGGCGGCGAGCGCGGCCGCGGCCATCGAGCACGCGACGCCCACTTCGCCCTGGCAGCCGACTTCCGCGCCGGAGATCGACGCGGTTTCCTTGTAGATGATCCCGATCGCCGCGGCCGTCAGCAGGAATTCGACGATGCCGGCTTCGTTCGAGCCCGGCACGAACTTCACGTAGTAGTGCAGCACCGCGGGAATCACGCCGGCCGCGCCGTTGGTGGGCGCGGTGACGACCCGGCCGCCGGCCGCGTTCTCTTCGTTGACGGCCATCGCATACAGGTTGACCCAGTCGAGCATCGACAGCGGGTCGCGCAGCGACTCTTCCGAACGCGAACGCAGGCGGCCGTTCAGCTCGGCCGCGCGGCGCTTCACGCGCATCGGCCCCGGCAGGTCGCCCTCGACCTTGCAGCCGCGCTCGACGCAGGCGGCCATCGTGCGCCAGATCGCGAGCAGCCCGGCGCGCACTTCGTCGGCGGGGCGCAGCGCGCATTCGTTGCGCAGCATCAGTTCGGCGATCGACAGCCCGTGTTCGCGGCACTGGCGCATCAGGTCGTCGCCGGTGCGGAACGGATACGGCACCTCGACCGCCGCACGCACGCCGTTCACGCGATCGCCGTCGCGGTTCACGACGAAACCGCCGCCGACCGAGTAATACTCTTTCTCGACGAGCAGTTGGCCGTGTTCGTCGAATGCCTGGAAGCGCATCCCGTTCGGATGCACGATGCTCGTGCCGCTCATCAGCTTGCGATAGAAGCCGATGTGTTCCTTCTCGTCGAAGCGCACCGTCTGCTTGCCGAGCAGCGACAGCGACTTCTCCGCGCGAATCGCGGCGAGCCGCGGCTCGATCAGGTCCGGATCGATCGTGTCGGGCAGGTGGCCCTCGAGGCCGAGCAGCACCGCCTTGTCGGTGCCGTGGCCCTTGCCGGTCGCGCCGAGCGAGCCGTACAGCTCGACCCGCACGCGGCGCACGAAGCCGAGCAGGTTCGCGTCCTCCACGTGCGACGCGAAGCGGCACGCGGCGATCATCGGGCCGACCGTATGCGAACTGGACGGGCCGATGCCGATCTTGAACAGGTCGAACGCGCTGACGTTCATCTGGCTTCCTTTGGGTTGCATGCGTGAAATGTCGTTGGGCCCCAGTACATCAAAGCGTAAAATCGGCCGATAGAACAAAAACGGCATCGGCGTGGGATAGCGCCGCCAAGCGCCGCGCCGGCCGGCCCGAAAGTGCGTTTTGGCGATGGTTCGCGACGGAAAACCACAAGTCCGGCCACGGCCGATCGGCGACGCTGGCTGCATCCGCGCCGCCTCCGGCCGCTGCAACCCGCAAACCGAGTGAAACGAGTGAGACCGCCTGCCCGGCGTGAAGAGATTGGCCGCGATGACCCCCGACGTACCCGCTTCCCCCCTCGCAGAACCCGCGCCGCGGCGCATCCGCTTCGGCATCGTGCTGCTGCCGAACTTCACGCTGACGGCCTTCTCCGGCTTCGTCGACATGCTGCGGCTGTCGGCCGACGACGGCGACTACAGCAAGCCGGTGCGCTGCGCATGGAGCGTGATCGGCGAGACGCTCGCGCCGGTGCGCGCGAGTTGCGGGATCCAGATCACGCCGTGGGAGACGTTCGACGCGGCCGAGCCGTTCGACTATGTGGTGGTAGTCGGCGGGCTGCTGCATTCGGGGCCGCAGGCCGGCCCTGAAACACTCGACTTCATCCGCCGCGCGGCGGCGGGCGGCGCGACGGTGGTCGGCATCTGCACCGGCGTGTTCACGCTGATGCGCGCCGGCGTACTCGACGGCTACCGCACCTGCGTGAGCTGGTTTCATTACTGGGATTTCATCGAGCGCTTTCCGTCGGCCGATCCCGACCTGCTGATCGCCGACCGGCTGTTCGTGATCGACCGGCGCCGGATCACGTGCTCGGGCGGCCGCGCGTCGATCGACGTCGCCGCCGCGATCCTGCTGCGCCATTTCGATCATGCGACCGTGCAGAAGGCGCTGCGCATCCTGCTGGTCGGCGAGATGCAGAAAGGCAACGCGCCGCAGCCGCATCCGCCGGGCCTCGAGCCGGCTACGCATCCGAAGGTCAAGCGCGCGATTCTTCTGATGGAACAGCACGTCGGGCGTGCGCTGCCGCTCGAGGAACTGGCGTGCAAGCTCGACCTGTCGACACGGCAGCTCGAGCGGCTGTTCAAGGCGGAAACCGGCAAGAGTCCGCAGGCCTTCGCGAAACAGGTGCGGCTGCGCACGGCCGCGTGGCTGCTGACGAGTTCGGACCGCACGGTCGCCGATATCGCGTCGAGTTGCGGATTCGCCGATGCGTCGCACCTCGGGCGCGAATTCCGCAAGCAGTTCGGCGTGCCGCCGGCGACGTATCGCGAGCGCGGCGGCGACGTGGCCGAAGTCGATGCGGCGCTCGATGCGTCGGCCGACCCGGTCGAGGACATCGCCGACTGACGCCCCCAGGGCACTCGCCCCTTTCTTGGCCAACCGCAGGAACGGCGCACGTTCGCATCGGTTTCGAATCTTTTGGAACCGGTTCCAATCAACTTAGCCGACATTGACTTCCGTAAACGAGGGTTATCCCGGATGCTGATGCACGCTCAAATTTGTATGATGACCACATCACCTTACAAACCTGAGCATCATGTTCGAGAAAATTCCCGCCCGCGCGATGAGCGACCATGTCGCGCAGCAACTGCTCAAGCAGATCGAAGTGGGCAGCTTCTCGGCCACCGGCAAGCTGCCGACCGAAGCCGTGCTCGCGCAGGAATTCGGCGTGAGCCGCACCGTGATCCGCGAGGCGATCTCGCGGCTGAAGAACGAGGGCGTGGTCGAGCCGCGCCAGGGCAGCGGCGTATTCGTGAACCAGCACGGTGCGATCCGGCCGCTGCGGATCGACTACGCGGAAGCCGTCGAGGCGAGCTCGCTGCCGCACCTGCTCGCGGTGCGCCGCGCGATCGAGGCCGAAGTCGCGGCCGAGGCCGCGCTGCACCACACCGCCGACGACATGGCCGACATCGACGACGCGCTGCGCAAGATCGACGCAGCGGTGGCCGAAGGGCGCGACGGCGTCGCGGAAGACGTCGCGTTCCACCGCACGATCGCGGCCGTCACCGGCAACCCGTATTTCCTGAAGACGCTGCAGTTCCTGAACCAGTACCTCGAAGCCGGCGTGAAGGTCACACGCAGCAACGAAGCGACGCGCGAGGATTTCTCGCGGCAGGTGCGCGAGGAGCACGCGGCGATCGCCGACGCGATCCGCGCACGCGACCCGATGGCCGCCCGCAACGCGGCGCGCACGCACATGTACAACGCCGCCCGCCGTCTAGCGGAAGCCGGCATCTGCTGAAGCCGGCGGCGCCCGCCGCCGTTGTCCAGAACCTCTCTCGAATCGATCAAGGTTGACCATGTCACGAAATATTGGAGTCATCGGCCTCGGCGCGATGGGCCTCGGCGTCGCACGCTCGCTGCTGCGCGCCGGTCTGCGCGTGCACGCATGCGACGTGCGCGACACCGTGCTGCAGGCGTTCGCCGCCGAAGGCGGCATCGCGTGCGCGACGCCAGCCGAACTCGGCGCGCAATGCGACGTCGTCGTCACGCTCGTCGTCAATGCCGCGCAAACGGAAACGGTGCTGTTCGGTGAACACGGCGCGGTCGCGGCGATGCAGCCGGGCGGCGTCGTGATCGCAAGCGCGACCGTCGCGCCCGAATTCGCGGTCGCGCTCGGCGCACGCATCGAAGCGGCCGGCCTGCAGATGCTCGACGCGCCGGTGTCGGGCGGCGCCGCGCGCGCGGCCTCCGGCGAGATGACGATGATGACGTCGGGCCCGGCCGCCGCGTATGCGGGCTGCGAGGACGTGCTCGCCGCGATCGCGGGCAAGGTGTACCGCCTCGGCGACGCGCACGGCATCGGCTCGAAGGTGAAGATCATCAACCAGCTGCTGGCCGGCGTGCATATCGCGGCGGCCGCCGAAGCGATGGCGCTCGGCCTGCGCGAGGGCGTCGATGCCGATGCGCTGTACGACGTGATCACGCACAGCGCGGGCAATTCGTGGATGTTCGAGAACCGTGTGCCGCACATCCTGAACGGCGACTACACGCCGCTATCGGCCGTCGACATCTTCGTGAAGGATCTCGGCCTCGTGCTCGATACCGCGCGCCGCAGCAAATTCCCGCTGCCGCTGTCGGCCACCGCGCACCAGATGTTCATGAGCGCATCGAGCGCCGGCCACGGCGGCGAGGACGATTCCGCCGTGATCAAGACTTTCCCCGGCATCACGCTGCCGCCCGCCCGCTGATTCGAACGACGTTCCCGCCATGACCGCTTCCGCTTCCCGTCCCCTGCTCGGCTGCATCGCCGACGATTTCACCGGCGCGACCGACCTCGCGAACATGCTCGTCAAGAGCGGCATGCGCACCGTGCAGACGATCGGCGTGCCCGCCGACGGCGCCGCTGCCGACACGATCGTCGACGCCGACGCGATCGTCGTCGCGCTGAAGTCGCGCACGATCCCCGCCGCCGACGCCGTCGCGCAATCGCTCGCCGCGTACGCATGGTTGCGCGCGCAAGGGTGCCGCCAGTTCTTCTTCAAGTACTGCTCGACGTTCGACTCGACCGACGCGGGCAACATCGGGCCGGTGGCCGACGCGCTGCTCGATGCGGCCGGCGGCGACTTCACGATCGCGTGCCCGGCGTTTCCCGAGAACGGCCGCACGATCTACCGCGGCCACCTGTTCGTCGGCGACGTGCTGCTGAACGAATCGGGGATGGAAAATCATCCGCTCACGCCGATGAAGGACGCGAACCTCATGCGCGTGCTGCAACGGCAGACGAAGTCGCCGGTCGGCCTGATCCGCTACGACACGATCGCGCTCGGCGCGGCGGCCGTGCGCGCGCGGATCGACCAGCTGCGCGCGGAAGGCGCCCGTTTCGCAATCGCCGACGCGCTGTCGGACCGCGATCTGTACGTGCTCGGCGAAGCGTGCGCGGGCCTGCCGCTCGTCACCGGCGGCTCGGGCATCGCGCTCGGCCTGCCGGCGAATTTCCGCCGCGCGGAGCAGTTGCCCGAGCGCGACAACGCGGCGTCGCTGCCGCGCATCGACGGCCTGTCGGCCGTGCTCGCCGGCAGCGCGTCGAAAGCCACCAACGCGCAGGTCGCCGCATGGCGCGCGACGCGTCCGAGTTTCCGTATCGATCCGCTCGCGGCCTCGCGCGGCGAGCCCGTCGTCGATCAGGCGCTCGCGTTTGCGCGCTCGCACCTGCCCCAGCCCGTCCTGATCTATGCGACCGCCACGCCCGACGAAGTGAAGGCCGTGCAGCAGGCGCTCGGCGTCGACGCGGCCGGCCATCTCGTCGAAAGCACGCTCGCGGCGATCGCCCGCGGGCTGCGCGAACTCGGCGTGCGCAAGTTCGTCGTCGCCGGCGGCGAGACGTCCGGCGCAGTCGTGCAGGCGCTCGACGTGAAGTCGCTGCAGATCGGCGCGCAGATCGATCCGGGCGTGCCGGCCACGGCCACCATCGACGCGCAGCCGCTCGGCCTCGCGCTGAAATCCGGCAACTTCGGCACCACGGACTTTTTCGACAAGGCGCTGCGCGCGCTGGACGGAGCCGCACGATGAGCGACGAAGCGAAACTGCGCGAAGAGATCTGCGTCGTCGGCGCGAGCCTGTATGCGCGCGGCCATGCGGTCGGCAGCGCCGGCAACATCAGCGCGCGCCTGCATGACGGCTGGCTGATCACGCCGACCGACGCGTGCCTCGGCCGGCTCGACCCGAACGACATCGCGAAGGTCGGCACCGACGGCCAACCCGTCTCGGGCGGCAAGCCGTCGAAGACGCTCGCGCTGCATCGCGGCATCTACGCGCGCAACGCGGAGGCGAACGGCGTCGTCCACACGCATTCGACGCATCTCGTCGCGTTGACGCTCGCCGGCGTGTGGCGCGACACCGACGTGCTGCCGCCGATCACGCCGTACTACGTGATGAAGGTCGGCCACATCCCGCTGATCCGTTACCGCCGCCCCGGCGACCCGGCCGTCGCGGCCGAAGTCGCGGCGCTGGCCGACCGGGTGCGCGGCGTGCTGCTCGATCGCCTCGGCCCCGTGATGTGGGGGCCGTCGGTATCGCACGCGTCGTATGCGCTCGAGGAGCTCGAGGAAACGGCGCGGCTGTGGCTGATGACCCAGCCGAAGCCCGAACCGCTGACCGACGCGGCGCTCGACGAACTGCGCCAGACCTTCGGCGCGCGCTGGTAACGCGTCGTGCCCTGATCGCCCAGTAGTCCGTACCGGTTTTCATGCCCGCCGTGTGCGCGGGCCTTTCCGTCAGCACACACACGATCCGGCGGCGTACGCGCCGCCGGCACACCATAGTCCTGGAGACGACGATGACTGCTCTCGACGCGGCCGCAAGCCGCTCGCCCGCCGCGGCCGCCCAATCGGGCGAACTCGACCGCACCTACAAGAAAGTGTTCTGGCGCATCGTGCCGTTCCTGATGCTCTGCTACGTGGTCGCATATCTCGACCGCGTGAACGTCGGCTTCGCCAAGCTGCAGATGTCGCAGGATCTCGCGTTCAGCGAAACCGTGTTCGGACTCGGCGCCGGCATCTTCTTCCTTGGCTACTTTCTGTTCGAACTGCCAAGCAACCTGCTGATGCACCGCCTCGGCGCGCGCATCTGGATCGCGCGGATCATGATCACGTGGGGCCTGCTGTCCGCGCTGTTCGCCTTCGTGCAGACGCCGACGCAGTTCTACGTGCTGCGCTTTCTGCTCGGGCTCGCGGAAGCCGGCTTCTATCCGGGCGTGATCCTGTACCTCACGTACTGGTTCCCGTCGCATCGCCGCGCGAAGATCATCGCGGTGTTCATGTCCGCGATTCCGGTGTCGGGCATCTTCGGCAACCCGCTGTCGGGCTGGATCATGGAGCGCTTCCACGGCGGCTCGGGCTTTCACGGCTGGCAATGGATGTTCATGATCGAGGCCGTGCCGGCCGTGCTCATCGGCATTGCGACGATCCTGTATCTCGACAACAGCATCCGCGGCGCGAAGTGGCTCGACGAGCGCGAGAAGCAGCTGCTCGAGGACGAAATCGCCGCGCAGCCGCAGGAACAGCAGCAGCACGGCCATTCGCTGAAGGCCGTGTTCTCGGACCCGCGCATGTGGTGGATGTCGCTGATCTACTTCGCGTTCGTCACCGGCCAGTACGGGCTCACGTTCTGGATGCCGACGCTCGTCAAATCGACCGGCATTACCGATACGCTGCAGATCGGCCTGCTGTCGGCGATTCCGTTCGTCGTCGCGATCGTCGTGATGAACCTGTTCGGCCACAGCGCGGACAAGCGGCGCGAACGCCGCTGGCACCTGATCGTGCCGGCGCTGATGGGCGCGATCGGATTTGCGGTCGCCGCGTCGTACTCGCACAATACGGCGGTGTCGATCGTGTTCCTGTCGCTCGCGGCAGGCGGCGTGCTGACCTGCGCGCCGCTGTTCTGGTCGCTGCCGACCGCGTTCCTCGCGGGCTCCGCGGCCGCGGCCGGGATCGCGATCATCAACTCGGTCGGCAACCTCGCCGGTTTCGCGAGCCCGTACGTGATCGGCTACCTGAAGGACGCCACGCACAGCACCGCGTCCGGCATGTACGTGCTCGCCGCAATGCTCGTGATCGGCGCGATCGCCGTGTGGCTCACGCCCGCCAAACTCGTGAACCGCTGATTCGCCGCTGGCCGATTCATCATTCGACGCGGGGCGCACGGCGCCCCGCCCCATTCATACACAGGACCCGCCGCCATGCCACGCTTCGCCGCCAACCTCTCGATGATGTACACCGAGCATGCGTTTCTCGAACGCTTCGCCGCTGCCGCCCATGACGGCTTCAAGGCCGTCGAGTACCTGTTCCCGTACGACTTCGCCGCCGAGGACATCCGCGCGCGCCTCGACGCGCACGGCCTCGAACAGGCGCTGTTCAACGCGCCGCCGGGCGACTGGGCCGCGGGCGAACGCGGCATCGCATCGCTGCCTGGCCGCGAGGACGAATTCCGCCGCGGCATCGACCTGGCGCTCGACTATGCGCGCGTGATCGGCAACAAGAAGCTGCACGTGATGGCCGGCATGGTGCCGCCGGGCGCCGACCGCGCGCGCCATCGCGACACGTATCTGGCGAACCTGCGTCATGCGGCGCAGGCGGCCGCCGCGCACGGCATCACGATCCTGATCGAGCCGATCAACCAGCGCGACATGCCCGGCTACTTCCTGAGCCGCCAGGACGACGCGCAGGCGATCCGCGCGGAAGTCGGCGCGCCGAACCTGAAGGTGCAGTTCGACTGCTACCACTGCCAGATCGTCGAAGGCGATCTCGCGATGAAGCTCAAGCGCGATTTCGCGGGCATTGGCCATATCCAGATCGCGGGCGTGCCGGAACGCCACGAGCCGGATGTCGGCGAACTCAACTACCCGTACCTGTTCGCGCTGATCGACGCGCTCGGCTACGACGGCTGGATCGGTTGCGAGTATCGGCCGAAGGCCGGTACGTCGGAAGGCCTCGGCTGGCTCAAGACATATCTGTAATTCCCGTATTTCCCAGAGGGTCAACAACATGAAAGTACTGATCACCGGCGGCGCCGGCTTTCTCGGCCAGCGTCTCGCGCGCAAGCTGCTCGAGCGCGGCGAACTGACCGGCCCGGACGGCCGTATCGAGAAGATCGACGAGCTGGTGCTGCTCGACGTCGTCAAGGGCAGCGATTTCGGCGATGCGCGCGTGACGTCGATCGTCGGCGACATCGCCGATCGCGCGGTGCTCGACAGCGCGATCGACACGCAGACGGGCGCGATCTTCCACCTCGCGGCGATCGTCAGCGGGCAGGCCGAAGCCGATTTCGATCTCGGCATGCGGATCAACCTCGATGCATCGCGCACCCTGCTCGAAGTGTGCCGCGCCCGCGGCCACCAGCCGCGCGTCGTGTTCACGAGCTCCGTCGCGGTGTACGGCGGCGCGCTGCCCGACGTCGTGCAGGACGACACCGCGCTCAACCCGCAATCGTCGTACGGCGCCGAGAAGGCGATCGCCGAACTGCTGCTGTGCGACTACGCGCGGCGCGGCTTCGTCGACGGCCGCGTGCTGCGGCTGCCGACCATCAGCGTACGGCCCGGCCGCCCGAACGCGGCCGCGTCGTCGTTCGCGAGCGGCATCATCCGCGAGCCGCTGAACGGCGAGGAAAGCGTGTGCCCGGTGCCCGGCTCGACGCGGCTGTGGCTGCTGTCGCCGCGCGGCGCGATCGACGCGCTCGTCGCCGGGTGCGAGATCAACGGCGCAAAGCTCGGCAACAAGCGCGTGATCAACCTGCCGGGGCTGTCGGTATCGGTCGACGAGATGATCGCGGCGCTGCGCGAAGTCGCGGGCGACGAGGTCGTGAAGCTGATCCGTCATGCGCCCGACGAACGCGTCGAGAAGATCGTCGGCAGTTGGCCCGGCCGCTGGGATACGTCGCGTGCGGAAGCGCTCGGGCTGAAGGGCGACACGTCGTTCGTGGACGTGATCCGCAGCCATATCGCGGACGAACAGCGCTGAGTTGCGCGGGGTCGGGCCGCATCGGTGCAGCCCGGCCGAACGTGGCCTGGCCGATTCCCCGACATCGAGCGACGCGCGTTGCGTCCCGGCCGCCTGCCTGAAGTACACATCGACGCCGGGACAACACCGCACCACCGCTCCACACGATTCGTCTCCGCGCGACACGCCGCGCACGTGCCTCGCTGTGCCGCGATGCCGACGGTCGCGCGCAACACGGGTACATAACGGCGCCTAGTTGCCGACCTGCGCCGGCATGCCGGGCTCGGCCGCCCGCGTCGCCGACGCCGCCATCCGCGCGCCATCCTGCTCGGCGAGCTTCGCTTCCGCGGCCTGGATATCGGCCGGATACTCGCCGTCGTCGCCCTTCGCCGGGTCGTACCCGGCCGCTTCGAGGCGAATCAGTTCGTCGCGAACCTGCGCACGCGTCAACGGTGCGGCCGATTGTGCGAATGCCGACTGACCGACGATCGCAGCGATCATCGTCAGTAGTGCGATATATGTTTTCATCATGAACTCCTTCAATGTGACGTATCGATCAACCACGGGATTTGCGTGACCTGAGAATGCAGGCCCGCGGCTCAGCTTCCGAAATAGACCGTGCAGAAGCTCGCGGGGCCGACGCATGCGGCGGCGCCTCGACGCGGCGACATCGCCGCCGGCTTGCCCGCGTCGGACGACACGGCCGGATCGCTGCCGACCGCCGTGCTGGCCTGCCGCTGCGGCATCCGCTCGGCCGGCTGCTGGAACAGCGGGCTCACGTCCGGATACGACGTATCGGTCACGAAGCGCAGCCCGTTGTTTTGTGCATCGATCAGTTCCTGCCGGACCTGTTCGCGCGTGAGCGCCTGTGCCGACGCTTGCGTCGCGACACCTGCGAGAGACATCGCCGCCACCGTGGCGGCTACCAGCCAGTGCGTGTTCATGTTCCACTCCTTCATCAGCTTCATCAGTCAACGAGACGACGTGCTACACCCGTATGACGACGGAGGGGCCGGGTTTATTCCCGCCTTTCCATGCGCGCCTGCCGAACGTTCATCGAACTGTCATTCATTCGTCAGCCGGCGTAACCTGACGTAACGCAATGCCCGCCGTGCTTCGGGCAGACTGACCCCCACTTCATCCGGGCCGCCCATCGATCGACATGTCCGCCGCTTACGACCATGCAGCCGCCCTGCTGCGCACGCTGTACGACCGCCATATCGACAGCGGTGCGGTGCTCGACGCGTCCGCATTCCCGGATGCCGAGCGTTTCGTGCGCGCGTGGCCGGCGATCCGCGCGGAGGCGCTGGAGGTAGCACGCGACATGCCGCGCATCCCGCGCTTTCACGAAATCATGCGCGAGCAGTACGACATCTCGGCCAACGATGCACGCGACTGGCGCATGTTCATCATGCAGGCGTACGGCCAGCCGTTTCCGCGCAATCTGTCGCGCTGCCCGACCGTCGCGTCGCTCGTCGCGGCGTCGCCGGACGTGCTGTCCGCGTCGCTGTCGTTCCTCGCGCCCGGCAAGCACATCCCGCCGCATCGCGGGCCGTTTCGCGGCATCCTGCGCGGTTATCTCGTGCTGTCGATGCCGAAGCGCGCCGACGGCACGCCGGCCGCCGTGCTGAAGGTCGACGGACACGAATACCGGCTCGACGAAGGCCGCTTCCTGCTGTGGGACGACACGTTCACGCACGAGGTGTGGAACGACAGCGATGCCGTGCGGATCGTGCTGCTGCTCGATATCCGTCGGCGCGGAATGCCGCGCTGGCTGATGTGGCTGTCGAATGCGGTGATCGGGGTCGTGCGGCTCGGCATCCGGATCAGGGGGCGGTCGATTCCGGTTTAGCCGCCGCCAGCCCGCGCAGACGCCATGGCAAACGCCATCGCTTGCGGCCGCTCCGTTCCGCCTTTCGACACCCGCCGGATCGCCTACACTACAAGCCGTCCCTTCGTGCGGCTCCTGCCAGCTACCGCCATGGCGCATCTCTTCTTCGCCGCGTCGATCCAGCGGCATGTCGAAACGCCCGAGCGCGACGTCGACGCGCATACGGACGGCGAGGCATTCGACACCATTTTCAACGAGCAGCCGCGGCTGCGCGGCTACATCGTCGACGACCAGGGTGCGCTGCGAAAGCACCTGTCGGTGTTCATCGACGGCCAGCCGATCCGCGACCGGCAGCGCCTGTCCGATGCGCTCGGGGCCACCAGCCGCGTGTATGTCGTACAGGCGCTGACCGGCGGATAAAGGGACCGGATGCCCGAGCACATCCCCATACCAAGTGCCGTCTCACCAAGGCGGACCATCCGGAGACATCGCAACATGAACGATCGACTGCTCGTCGCCACCCGCAAGGGCCTGTTCGTCCTGCAACCCGACGGTCATGGCGGCTGGACGCCCGGCGAACCGCATTTCATCGGCGAACCAGTCAGCATGGCGCTCGCCGACCCGCGCGACCGCACGCTGTATGCGGCACTCAATCTCGGCCATTTCGGCGTGAAACTGCATCGCCTGCGAGCCGGCGCCACCGACTGGGAGGAATGCGCAGTCCCGGTTTATCCGCCCCAGCCCGCCGACGCGTCGCCCGCCCGCGCCGACACGCACGCAGGCAGCGTCGACACCGCCGACGCGCCTACCGGATCGCCGCAGCCGCCGTGGACCCTTCAGCAAATCTGGTCGCTCGAAACCGGCGGCGCGGACGAACCGGGCGTGCTGTGGGCCGGCACGATTCCCGGCGGCCTGTTCCGCTCCGACGATCACGGCGATTCGTGGGTACTCAACCGCGCGCTGTGGAATCGCCCCGAACGCGCCGAATGGGGCGGCGGCGGGTACGACGCGCCGGGCATCCATTCGGTGATGGTCGATCCGCGCGACAGCCGGCACGTCACCGTCGGCATCTCGTGCGGCGGCGTCTGGCAGACCGCGGACGGCGGCGCGACGTGGCGCGTGACCGCGGAAGGCATGGAGGCCGACTACATGCCGCCCGAGCGGCGCGGCGAGCCGAACATGCAGGACCCGCACCGCGTCGTGCAGTGCGCGGCCAACCCGGACGTGCTATGGATGCAGCATCACTGCGCGATCTTCCGCTCGACGGATAGCGGCGAACACTGGCGGCGCATCGAAGCCGAGCCGTCGAGCTTCGGTTTCGCGGTGGCCGTGCATCCGCACGAACCGGATACCGCGTGGTTCGTGCCGGCCGTGAAGGACGCGTGCCGGATTCCGGTAAACGGCCGGTTCGTCGTCACGCGCACGCGCGACGGCGGCCGCAGTTTCGAGAGCCTGTCGAACGGGTTGCCGGCCGCGCCCGCGTACGACCTCGTGTACCGGCACGGGCTCGCGGTGGACGATTCCGGCACGCGCCTCGCGATGGCGTCGACGACCGGCGGGTTATGGACGTCCGCCGATGGCGGCGAGCACTGGCAACAGGTATCGGCGCATTTGCCGCCGGTGTATTGCGTGCGCTTCGGTTAATCACGCGCGGACACCAAACGAAACGCAACCATCCGCACGTTGCCGAACGGAATTCGCGCGCCGGCGTAACCGACCGGCGCTTCACGCAGCCGGCGCTATCCGCCCGACCGACGCACGCGTCCGTGCGATTTCCGCTTCGAGCCAGTCGAGAAACCGCCTGACCTGCGGCTCGCGCTCCCGCCCCGGCCGGCACAGCGCGACGAAGCGCGCACCGGCGAGCCGCACCGCGGGCTCAATCGGCACCAACGCGCCGCGCTCGACATGCTCGGCGGCCAGCACGGAGCTGAGCAGTGCGATACCCTGCCCGTGCAGCACGGCCTGCAACGCGTAATGCTCGTCGTCGTAATGGCGAAACACCGCGCGTTCGAGCCACGCTTCCCGGCCCGCCGCGCGGCACCACGACGCCCAGTCGACCGACACGGGCAGCGGCGTATCCCACACGGTCTCGATCAGGTCGAGCGGCTCGTCGGTGCGATGCGCGTCGAACCCGGCGGCCGCATACGCACCGAAATATTCGTCGATCAACGCAATCTCGTGCAGCGCGGGAAACTTTCGCGACGTCGCGCGAATCGCGAGATCGATCCGTGCATCCCGTTCGAGATCGACGAGCGCGTTGCCCGTTTCGACCTTGATGTGCAGATGCGGATCGACGCGACGAAACGCGCCGAGACGCGGAATCAGCCACATCGCCGCAAAGGCGGGCGTGGTGGTCAGCACGAGCGCACGCTCGTCGGCCGCATCCGGACGCAGCGCGTCGAGCCCGCGACTCAACGCCAGCAACGCATCGTGACTCGCGCGAAACAGCCGCTCGCCTTCTTCCGTCAGCCGCACGCCGCCCGCGCCGCGCTCGAACAGCAGCACGCCGACGCGGCTCTCGAGCGACTTGATCTGGTGCGACACGGCGGCCGGCGTCACGGACAGTTCATCGGCTGCGGCCTTGAACGTGCCGAGCCGTGCCGACGCTTCGAATACACGCAATGCGGTCAGGGGAATTTTCGAGAACACGGAGCCTCGCGGGCCGGACGCGGCCGGGTTGAATTCGATTCAATCGGGGTGAGATTAGGTGAATTGAAGCAGGTGCGCAACGCGGCTAGCCTTGCGGGACGTCGCGGCATGGCGCCGCGGCGGTTGCCCTCGAACAGGAGGAACCCGTGCAAGGCCTACCGCGCAGGATCACGCAGGCGGTGCTCTACGAAGCGATCGCCATTTCCTGCATCTCGCCCGTGATCGCGGCGATCTTCAAGCAGGATCTCGTCTATTCAGGCGCGCTGTCGGCGACGATGTCGGCGATCGCGATGCTGTGGAACCTGATCTTCAACGCGCTGTTCGAGCGCTGGGAAGCGTCGCGCCGGCAGCCGGCGCGTACGCTCGGGCGGCGCATACTGCACGCCACCGGATTCGAGGGCGGGCTGATCTTCATCCTCGTGCCGGTCGTGTCGGGGTGGCTCGACATCTCGTGGTTCGATGCGTTCGTCGTCGATATCGGGCTGTTCGCGTTCTTCTTCTGCTACGCGTTCGTGTTCCAGTGGGCGTTCGACCGCGTGTTCGACGTGCCGGCGGCAACGAAGCAGTCGTGAGCCGGGCGCCTATGCCCCCGCGGCAATTTTTGGCAACTGCCAGCCGAACCTCACCGCCGCGATCCGCAGCGCAAAGCACGCGACGCCGCCGAGCACGGCCGCGACAACGGGCGGGCAGCCGAGTCGCCGGCACGACACGACGACGACCGCACCGAGCAGTGCCGCGCTCGCGTAGATGTCCGTGACCAGCACGACGGGAATCCGCGCGAGCAGCAGATCGCGCACCACGCCGCCTCCGCAGCCGGTCACGGCGCCCATCAGCGTCGCGATGAACGGGTGGACGCGGAATTCGAGCGCCTTCACCGCGCCCGCGACCGCGAACAGCGCGAGGCCGGCCGCATCGAGCGTCGTCAGCAGCGACGGCGAGAACGACGCGACCCGCGCATGAAACACGAAGGCGAACAGCCCGGCGGCGAACGCGAGCGCCGGATAACGCCAGTCGCTCACGGCGCTCGGCGGGCGCGCGCCGATCAACAGGTCGCGAATCACGCCGCCGCCGAGCGCGACGACGAGCGACAGCACCATCACCCCGAACAGGTCGAGACCGGCGCCGATCGCCGCATTGGCGCCCTCGATCGCGAACACCGCCGTGCCCGCGAGATCGGCGGCAAGCACGACTTGCTCGATGCGCTTCATGCGAGTGAATGGCCGATGTGAAGCATCGTCCGGTTACCGCGTACACCGATCGAAGCCGACGGGTCGTTCAGCCGCGTGCCGGCTGCGTGTCGCCGTCCGGATGCATCAAGCGGGTTACGGGTCATCGTCGTCTCCTCGATCGGGGATCGAGCAGTCTAGCGCATCGTCCGGCGACCGTCGGGCCAAGCGTGAAGCGGGCAGCAAAAAGCCGGCGCAAGCAGGTCACCCCGCTTACGCCGGCTCAATATTCACGTCAGGCTTCGCGCCGCATCCGCCCAGCCCGACACGTCACGCTCAATGCACGCCGAGGTACGCCTTCACCGCCGGCAGGCCGGGCTTGCCGTCGAGCGTCGTCACGCCGGCCAGCCACTTGTCGAGCGCTTGCGGGTTCGCCTTCAGCCAGTCGGCGGCGGCCTTGTTCGGGTCCTGCTTGTTCATGATCGGCACCATCACGTGGTTCTCGATCGACGTCGTGAACTGCAGGTTCGACACGAACTTCGCGACGTTCGGGCAGCGTTGCGCGTAATCGGGCGGGGTTGCGGTCAGCACCTTCGCTTCGCCGTAGTTCGGGCCGAACACATCGTCGCCGCCGGTCAGGTAGTCGATCTTCATCTGCACGTTCATCGGATGCGGTTCCCACCCAAGGAACACGATCCACTGCTTGTCGCGGGCCGCGCGATTCACTTCGACCAGCATCCCGGCCTCGCTCGACTCGACCAGCTTGAACTTGCCGAGGCCGAACTGGTTGCCGTCGATCATCTTCTTGATCAGCGCATTGCCGTCGTTGCCCGGCTCGATCCCGTAGATCTTGCCGTTCAGCTTGTCCGCGTACTTCTGGATGTCCGCGAACGACTTCAGGCCGCCCTGGTACACGTAGTCGGGCACCGCGAGCGTGTATTTCGCGCCGGTCAGGTTCGGCGTCGCGAGCACCTTGATCGTGCCGGCCTTCGTGAACGGCTGGATGATCGGGTCCATCGTCGGCGACCAGTAGCCGAGGAACACATCGATCTGCTTGCTCTTGATCCCCGCGAACGTGATCGGCACCGAGGCGATCGTCTTCGTCGGGTTGTAGCCGAGCCCCTGCAGCATCGTCGACGCGAGGCCCGTGGTCGCCGCGATGTCGGACCAGCCGACATCCGCGAAGCGCACGTTCTTGCACACGGGCGGATCGGCCGCATAAACGGCCGACATCGGCGCGGTCACCCCGATCCCGCACACCGCTGCGATCAATAGGCGCTTCATCTTGCTTCTCCTCAAAGTGATGTCGTTTGCTTGAATGCGGGATCGTTTATTGAAGCCGCGCGCCGCGATCCCGGCGACGTCGCGGACCGACGGATTGCCGCGGCTCAGCGCCCGGGCAGCCGCCGCTCGTAGCTCGGCGCGTGGCCGAACTGCGCGCGGTATGCCTTGCTGAAATGACACGGCGAATGAAAGCCGCAGACCGTCGTCACGCGTGCGATCGATGCATCGGTCGTGCGCAGCAGGTCGCGGGCGCGTTTCAGGCGCAGCGTCAGGTAATAGTGGGTCGGCGATACGTTCAGGTACACCTTGAACATGCGCTGCAGATGCCGCTGCGACAGCCGCACGAGCCGCGCGAGCTCCTCGAGCGACAGCGGCTCCTCGATGTTCGCCTCCATCAGCCGTACGACCTCGATCAGCTCCGCGCGCGAGAAGCCGACCCGCGCATCGACCGGAATCGGCTGCGTATCGGTCGAGCTGCGAATGCGCTCCAGGATGAACTGCTCGGATACCTGCGCGGCCAGTTGCTGGCCGAACCGCATGCCGACGAGGTTCAGCATCAGGTCGAGCGGCGCGGTGCCGCCCGTGCAGGTCAGCCGGTCGCGATCGACGACGAACAGCTCGTCGGCGAAGCCCACTCGCGGAAATTCGGAATGCAGCGCGGACAGGTTCTCCCAGTGCACGGTGCAGCGATAGCCGTCGAGCAGCCCGCTCGACATCAGCGCATAGGCACCCGTGCAGATGCCGCCGAGCGGCAGACCGCGTTCGGCGAGCGCCGCGAGCGTATCGCGCGCGCCCTCGTCGACCACGTCGCGGATGCGGATGCCGCCGCACACGATCATCACGTCGGGCAGGTTGTCGTAGTCGAGCGCCTGCGTGGGCCGCACGGCGATGCCGTTGCTGGCATGCGCGGGCGCGCCGTCGAGCGAGTAGATCGACCACTTGTAGTGATCCGCCCGCCCGACGTAATTCGCCATCCGAAGCACTTCGACCGCGCTCGAGAACGCGATCATCGAGAAGTTCGGCAGCGTCAGGAAGCCGAAATGGGCGAGGGACGAAACCGGTGAAACGCAGGCGGCGGGCGCGACAGCGACGGCGGACGTCACATCGGTCTCCTGGCGAGGAGGTTGCAGGGGGCCAACTCCGCGGCCGAAGCCGCGGAAGTCGTTATCCATATACAGGGTGAGCGGCCGGGGTCCGGCCGCCTGGGCTCAGGCCTGCGCGGGCGCGGCCTTCACGCGGAACAGCTGCTTGAGGCCCGAGAACAGCGGCGCCTTCGCGGTGCCCGGCGCGCGGCCGAAGCTCTCGGTGATGCGGTCGAGAATGATCGCGAGCAGCACGACCGACAGACCGCTTTCGAAGCCGAGACCGATGTCGAGGCGCTGGATACTCGCGAGCACGTCGTTGCCGAGGCCGCCCGCGCCGACCATCGACGCGATGATCACCATCGACAGCGCCATCATGATCGTCTGGTTCACGCCCTGCATGATCGACGGCAGCGCGTTCGGGAACTGCACCTTGTACAGCAACTGCCACGGCGTGCAGCCGAACGCCTGGCCGGCTTCGACGATCTCGCGGTTCACGTGACGGATGCCGAGGCTCGTGAGACGCACCGCGGGCGGCATCGCGAAGATCACCGTCGACAGGATCCCCGGCACGCGGCCGAGACCGAACAGCATCGCGGCCGGAATCAGGTAGACGAACGCGGGCATCGTCTGCATCAGGTCGAGGATCGGGCGCACGATCGCGGCGACCCACTTGCTCTTCGCGGCCCAGATGCCGAGCGGGATGCCGAGCACGAGGCTGATGATCGTCGACGACAGCGTGAGGCCGAGCGTGATGACCGTCTGATCCCAGAAGCCCGTCGCGAAGATCAGCAGCAGCGACAGCGTGGTGAACAGCGCGAAGCGCCAGCCCACCCGCCACAGCCCGACGCCGATGAAGATCGCCATCATCAGCCACATCGGGATCGCCTGCAGGCCATGCTCGACGAATGCCGCGAGCCCTTCGATCGCTTGACCGATCGCGTCGAACGTCTTCGCGTCGTGGTCGAGCAGGTAGTGAACGGACTGGTCGACCCAGGTACCGAGCGGAATCATTTCAGACATGGGAGCCTCGCGAACGCGTGATGGCCTTCAGGATGAGCGCACGATCGACCGAGCCGCAGTAGCAGCCGTCGTCGTCGACGACGGGCAGTGCATTCGGGCTCGCGACCACGCGCGCGACGACATGTTCGAGCGACGCATCGCGCCGGATGCTTTCGATCGGCCGCACGGACGGCGTGTCCTGGCCGAGCGCCTCGCGCGTGACGAAGCCGCGAATCTTGCGTGCGGCGTCGAGCACGAACGCGTATTCGGCGCTGCCGTTCAGCGAAGCCGCGACGTTCGCGGCATCGCACTTCGACACGAGCGGCACGGCGCCCGTCTGCATCAGGTCGCCGGCGGTGAGGTAGCGGCTGGTGTCGATGCCGTCGAAGAACGCGCGCACGTAATCGTCGGCCGGGTTCGCGATGATGTCCTGCGGCGTGCCGACCTGCACGAGGCGGCCGCCCTCCATGATCGCGATGCGGTTGCCGATGCGCAGCGCTTCCTCGAGATCATGCGACACGAACATGATCGTGCGGCGCTGCTCCTTCTGCAGTTGCAGCAGCACGTCCTGCATTTCGCGGCGCTTGAGCGGATCGAGCGCGGAGAACGCCTCGTCCATGATCATCAGCGACGGATTCACGGCCAGCGCGCGAGCGAGGCCGACGCGCTGCTGCATGCCGCCCGACAGCTCGGACGGCAGCTTGTGCGAGAACGGCGCGAGGCCGACTTGCTCGAGCACTTCCATCGCACGGCGCTCGCGCTCCTTCTTGCCCATGCCGCCGACTTCGAGCCCGAACGCGGCATTCGACACGACGGTGCGATGCGGCATCAGCGCGAACGACTGGAACACCATGCTCATGTCCTTGCGGCGCAGCGCGGTCAGCGCCGAGCGGCGCGCCGACGCGACGTCGAGCCCGTCGATCAGCACCTTGCCGGCGCTCGGATCGACCAGCCGGTTCACAAGGCGGATCAGCGTGGACTTGCCGGAGCCGGACAGGCCCATCAGCACGAAAATTTCGCCTTCCTGCACATCGAAGGAGACGTTGTGCACGCCGACGACCTGGCCGGTGCGCTTGAGCACATCGTCCTTCGTCGCGCCGGCGGCGAGCATGTCGAGCGCCTGCTGCGGATTGCTTCCAAACACCTTGCACAGACCTTCGACCACAACCTTGGGGGCATCCATCGAAACCTTCTCCTCGTGTAGCGGGGACTCGCGCTTGTCATAGCGTGCCTACATAGTTGCCAGAAAAAACCCCGGCCTGCCGACGAATTACGACAAACGCTTGCGCAAATACGACACGGCCGGCAGCCCCGCCGGGCGGGCCGCGCAGCCGATTGCGGCGGCGCAATACGCGCACCGCCAGCAACGACGGGCATCACCCGGCGGACTTGTGCGCAGCAACGCGCCAAACGGCACATGAGGTTTTGCGCCAGGCCGCCTCCGGCACGCGTCGCTTTACGACAAGTTCACGTCCGTTCCGGCGCCGATCTATTCAGACGAAAGCGCGCGCCGCATTCGCCAATAAAAAGCATGACCGTGCAAAAAACCGGATGGCGACACCGGACGGCGCACGCCGCGATACCGCGTCAAACCCGGGAATCGGCGCACGGACGCTGTGATACATTCGCCGCAAACACGCCGATCGCGACGTTGCCGCGAGCCCTTCACACACAGGCTCAACCGCACGACGCGCACATGCCGGTTCGCCTGCCGGCCGTGCTGAAACCACCTCGATCCGGTGCGATCCGCGATCGAAGGACGATAACGACAGTGAGAGGGAGCAAGGCGTTGAACTGGGCATTCGCCGTAATCGGTTTCATCGTGGGCGGCATCGCCGCGTTGATCGGGGATTTCTCGGCCGGGAGCGGCTCGCTGCTCGGGGCCGCCGTCGGATTCTGCATCGGGCACGCGCTGCGCCAACGCAAGCAGCAAAACCAGCGAGCCGCGGCCGACGCGTTCGCGATCTCCGCGACGCCGCCTCCCACCCCATTACCGCTCGCCGAGCGCGTCGCGCGCCTCGAGGCAACCGTCGACACGCTCACACGCGAACTCGACGCGCTGCGCGCCCAACTGGCAGGCGCGAAGGCCGGCGCGGCAACCTCCGGCGACATCGCGCAAACGGCTTCGGCCGGTGCCTCCGCCGTGCCGCTGCCAGCCCACGTTCCGACCACGCCCACGCCACAACCTGTCGCCGCACGGGCCGACACACCGGCATCCATTTCGACGCCGGCCCCTGCCGCGGCACCGGCAACCGCTGCACGCACCGCCACTGCGTCCGCTCACGCCAATACCACCGCCAGCGCACCCGCCACCTCGACCCGCCCTGCCCCGCCCGCACCACCCGCGCCGCGCGAACCCGGCTTCGTCGAACGCGCATTCGGCGCCGCGCGCGACTGGCTGCTCGGCGGCAACACGGTCGTGCGTGTCGGGATCATCGTGCTGTTCTTCGGCGTCGCGTTCCTGCTCAAGTACGCGGCCGACAACGACATGCTGCCGATCGAATTCCGCCTCGCGGGCACGGCGCTCGCCGCGGCCGCGCTGCTCGCGATCGGCTGGCGCGTGCGGGCGCGCCGCGCCGCATACGGCCTCGTGCTGCAAGGCGGCGGCGTCGGCATCCTGTACCTGACGATCTTCGCCGCGACCAAGCTGTATGCGCTGCTGCCCGTCGGCGCCGCGTTCCCGCTGATGGTCGCGGTCTGCGCGCTGAGCGCGTTCCTCGCGGTGCGGCAGAACGCGCTGCCGCTCGCGTTCATGGGCAGCGCGGGCGGCTTCCTCGCACCGATCCTGCTGTCGACCGGACAGGGCAACCACGTCGCGCTGTTCAGCTACTACGCACTGCTGAACGCGGGCATCTTCGCGATCGCGTGGTTCAAGGCGTGGCGCCCGCTGAACCTGCTCGGCTTCGTGTTCACGTTCACGATCGGCTCCGCGTGGGGCGTGACGGCCTATCGCCCCGCGCTGTTCGCGAGCACCGAGCCGTTCCTCATCCTGTTCTTCCTGATGTATGTCGGCATCGCGCTGCTGTATGCGGTGAAGCGCGAACTCGCGCTGCGACACTACGTGGACGGCACGCTCGTGTTCGGCACGCCGATCGTCGCGACCGCGCTGCAGGCGTCGCTCGTGAAAGGCATGCCGTTCGGGCTCGCGTGGAGCGCGGTCGCGCTGTCGGCGTTCTACGTCGCGGTCGCCGCATGGCTCGCGCGGCGCCGCGATCGCCTCGGGCTGCTGTTCGAATCGATGCTCGCGCTCGCGGTGATCTTCGCGACGCTCGCGGTGCCGCTCGCGTTCTCGGGGCCGACGACCAGCGCCGCGTGGGCCATCGAAGGCGCGGCCGTCGTGTGGCTCGGCGTGCGCCAGAAGCGCCTGCTCGCGTTCGGCTTCGGGCTGCTGATGCAGGTCGCCGCGGCCGGTGCGTTCTTCACGAGCCTGCTGAGCCCGGCCGACGCGACCGCGCTGCCCGTGCTCAACAGCCCGTATATCGCGATGCTGCTGATCGCGCTCGCCGGCCTGTTCACCGGCTGGTGGCTGCACGGGCGCGGCGAAGCGCGCGCATGGCACGCGTGGATGCCCGAGATCGGCGTCGCGGCCGCCGCGTGGGGGCTGCTGTGGTGGGTCAGCGGCGGGCTGCACGAGATCCTCGTCCACGCGAGCCGTCACGTCGACCTGCATGCCGACCGCTTCGTCATGGATACGACCGCGCTGTTCGCGGCCGGCACCGCGTGGCTCGCGCACGTCGTGCGCCGCCGGCTCGCGTGGCCGCTCGCCGAATGGCCCGCGCTCGCGCTCACGCCGGTGCTGGCGCTGCTCGCACTGCGCGCGTTCGATGCGCACGAAGCGCCGCTGTCGGGCATGGGCGCGTTCGCATGGCCGGTGGCCGTCGGCGCCGGGTTTGCACTGCTGTGGCGCCAGTCGCGCGGCACGACCGGCGCCGCTGCCGTGAACGGTGCGGCGCATTCCGTTGCAGCAGGCATCCTCGCGCCGCTGCATACGCTGGCGTTCTGGACCCTGTGCGGGCTGCTGTCGCTCGAAGGTTTCTGGCGCCTGCGCGCGTTCGTCCCGGAAGGCGCCTGGAGCTGGAGCGCATGGGCGTATGGCTTCGGCGCGCTGCTCCTGCTCGTGTCGGGCCCCGGCTCGCGCCTGCGCTGGCCCGTCGCGGCGTTCCCGCGCGCCTACCAGGTGTGGGGGGCCGCGCCGCTCGCCGCGCTGCTGTGGCTGTGGAGCCTCGCCAGCACGGCAAGCGACGGCGACGCCTCTCCGCTCTTCTGGCTGCCGCTGCTCAATCCGCTCGACGTCGCGCAAGGTCTCGTGTTCGTCGCGTTCGCCGTGTGGCTGCGTCGCCTGAAGACGCTCGGCGTCGCGTGGCATCCACGCGTCGTCGACTATCTGGCGATCGCGACCGTGTTCCTGTGGTTCAACGCGCTGCTGCTGCGCACGCTGCATCAGCGCTTCCACCTGGGCTACGACATCGACACCGTGCTGTCGTCGTTCGGTATCCAGCAAGTGTTCATGGTCGGGTGGAGCCTGTTCGCGTTCGCCGGGATGTGGCTCACGCGCCGCGACGGCATCGCGCGCCTATGCGCATTCGCGTCGCTGCCGCTGATCGTCGTGATGTGGGCGTGGACCTTCTACGCGAACTTCACGCAGGACGGCGGAAGCTGGGCGCGCGTGCCGCTGTTCAACCCGCTCGATCTCGTGCTCGCGGTCGTCTATGCGCTCGCCGCTTCGTGGTTCGTGCGCGCGCGCAAACTCGGCTGGACCTTCGGCACACATCGTGTCGAGCTGCTGGGTGCGGCCGGCGCGACCGGGTTCCTGTGGCTGAACGCGATCCTGCTGCGCACGCTGCATCACTGGGCCGGCGTGCCGTACGAATTCGGCGCGATGGCCGAATCGACGCTCGTGCAGGCATCGGTGTCCGTGTACTGGACAGTCTGTGCGCTCGCAATCACGATCTGGGCCACGCGCCGCGGGCTGCGGCCACTGTGGTTCGTCGGCGCCGCGCTGCTCGCGCTGACGGTCGTCAAGCTGTTCCTGTTCGACCTGTCGCACGTCACCGGCATCGAGCGGATCGTATCGTTCATCGGCATCGGCGTACTGCTGCTGTTGATCGGCTATTTCTCGCCGCTGCCGCCGAAGGCAGCCGCGCAACAGGACGGCCGGCCATGAAACGACTCGCCGCCCTGCTCGGTCTGAGCCTGCTCGCGTCGTTCGCGGCCGCCGACGGCGCGCCGAACGCCGGCCGCGTCACGCAGCGCTTCGCGCTCGACCTCGACGGCAGCGCCGCGTATTACCAGCTCACCGTGCCGCAGCCCGTGTATGCGGCGAGCCGGCGCGACGATCTCGGCGACGTGCGTATCTTCAACGGCGCGGGCGAGCCGGTGCCGTACTCGCTCGACGCACCCGCCGCGGCCGCGCCCGCCGTGCCGCCGTCCCGCACGCCGGTGCACTGGTTCCCGCTGCCGCCCGCGCGCGCCGAGCACGGCAACGCGCCGCTCGGCGTGACGGTCGGCCCGGACGGCGCGCTGCGCGCGGCCGTCGCGACGCCTTCGCGCCCAGGGCACGGCGCGGACCTCGTCGACCTGTCGCATACCGACGGCAGCACCGAAGCACTGCTCGTGCACGTGAACGACGACAGCTACCAGGGGCGCGTAGCCGTCGAAGCCAGCGACGACCTGCGCAGTTGGCGGCCGCTCGGCAGCACGCAGTTGCTGAAGGTCGGCCGCGGCAACGACATGCTGGTGCAGGAACGCATCGCGCTCGACGGCGCGGCGCCGCGCTACCTGCGACTCGACTGGCTCGACGGCGCACCCGCGATCGCGTCGATCGACGTCGAGACGCATCCGCGCGACGCACGCGGCACCGATACGGCGTCCGTGCCGCGCCAGTGGCGCGACGCCGTACGGATACGCGCCGGCGCCGCGCCGGGCGAGTATCTGTTCGACACCGACGGCGCGTATCCGGTCGATCGCGTGCGCATCGACCTGCCGCAGCCGAACACCGTCGCCCGCGCGATGCTGCAAAGCCGCGCCGATGCGCAGGCGCCGTGGCGCGACGTCGCTGGCGCCGTGCTGTTCCGGCTGCAGGGCAAGGGCGGCGAGCAGCGCAATCCGCCGCTCGAGTTCATCGCGAACACGGATCGCGCGTGGCGCATCGTCGTCGACATGCGCAACGGCGGGCTCGGCGGCGGCCAGCCGGCCATCGCGATCGGGTGGCATCCGGCCGCGCTGACCTTCGTCGCGCGCGGCACGCCGCCGTTTACGCTCGGCGTGGGCGACGCGTCGCTCGTGTCGTCGGCCGTGAGCCGCGACGCACTGCTGGTCGGCATGGCGCCCGAAGTGCGGCCCGCCCGCGTCGGCGCGGCGCTGCCGGCATCGGCCGTCGCGCCGGCGGCAGCCGCCGATGCGGATGCCGGGCGCCGCTACGTGCTGTGGGGCGCGCTGGTGGTGGCGGTCGGTGTGCTCGGCGCGATCGCATGGCGCGTCGCGAAAGCCGGCAGCGACACGCGCGGCCGCGACGAGTGACGTCGACGTGCATTTGCGTGCCGCTTGACGCGGCGTTCACGTTCATCGAGCAGGTACGTTCTTTGGGACATCGCCACGCGTGACCGCACCGATTCATCGAGTGGCTCGCCTTCCACCTTTGCGTGAAGGCCGCACGACGCGCCAGCGGCCCGAGCCGGAGTCCGTCAGCCGCTATCGAGCCATGAAGCGGCCGTGCTGACGCGGTCGCCACGGCGACGACCGGCAACTGGCCGCGCCAGCCGCGCGGCGCGCCGCGAAACGTCCGGCGCGGCGCACGCCCGACTCGCGCCGCGCCACCGCGACGATCTGCGGCGCCCACGCCAGCACGACACGCCGCACGGCCGCCACGCGCGCGGCCAGCCGCGATACCGGAGACACGCGGCGCACAGCATGGGCAACGGGCCGCTTGCACAGGATCGCGCTGTCGTAGCGCTTGCCGGCGAAGCGCATCACGTCGACCACCTCGAAGCCCTGCGCGCCGTAGAACGCCAGCAGATGCGCAGCAGGATGCGGCGTATCCAGCGCGAGCAGCGCATAGCCGCGCAACGCGGCCCACTGCTCGGCGAACGACATCAGCAACGCGCCGATTCCGCGGCTCTGGCAAGCCGGGTCCACCGCCACCTGGCGCACGCTCGCGACGCCTTCGCGCCGGTACAGCGAGCAGGCCGACGACGGATCGGTCGCATACAGCGTGGCCGTACCGACGACACGCCCGCCGCACACGGCGACATAGCACTCGCCCGCTTCCGCGCGGCGGCGCGTGACGTCTTCGTCCTGATCGACGCACGTGCAGTTGAGCCCCATCGCACCGAGCCGCGCGAACGCGCGGTGCAGCATCGGCGTCAGTTGTGCATAGCTGTCGATTGCCGGATCGAAACGCCGGACGATCACCCGATCGACGCACCGTGAAGGCAGCGCGGCAGGGGTGGGGTCGGCGATCGCGTTCCAGGGTATCGACATGGCCATGCTCCGTGGTGAAGATGCACGAAGTCTAGGAGCGCGCCGGTTGCCGTCGCAAGAAAAAATGTCGTAAAAATTCCGGGCGAAGACGGCGGGCGGAGGTCGCGAATACGGCATCGTTCCGATGCTGCGTGCACGTCGTGGCGAACGCATCGAAGCACCGATCGTTGTTCGCGCAAGCAACGCGCCATGCAATGAAGTCGCGTGGTGATGTCCACATCCGCGCGCATGCCGTTGACACGTACCGCCCCGCGCTCCAGACTCGCTGCTCCGTCACCGCCCCGCGAGCGCCCATGATCACCTGCTTCCTTCGCTACGTCGTCGATCCGTACAAACTCGTCGAATTCGAAACCTACGGCAAGATGTGGATTCCGCTCGTCAAGCAGTTCGGCGGCACGCATCACGGCTACTTCCTGCCGTCCGAAGGCGCGAGCAACATCGCGCTCGCGATGTTCTCGTTCCCGAGCCTCGCCGAATACGAACGCTACCGCGAACGCTCGAAGGACGATCCGGCCTGCCAGGCCGCGTTCCGCTACGCGGAGGAAACGCGCTGCATCGTCAGCTACGAGCGCAGCTTCTTCCGGCCGGTGTTCGAGTAACGGGCGGCGTCGCCGCGCATCGCGCCCCGTTTTCCAGCGGCGGACGAAAAAAAGCCCCGCCTGCATCCGCGCGGCGGGGCCAACCCATGTCAGTAGAGACATCATGGAGGAGACGAGCCCATCTTATCGACCGTGGCGCACCGTCTCAACCAAGCATTTCTGCTATCGATCTGCGGGGCCGCGCACACGATTGCCCCCGCCACGCGGCATATCGATAGAACGAAAAGTCGTTTTCAGAGTGGCGACGGGGTCGTTACCATCTGGTTTTAAGCCTGTGCTTAGCCGGGCAAGCCAATCCCAGGAGCGCCCCTTGACTGCATTCGATCAACACCGCCGCCCGTTCGTCGTCGGCATCGGCGGGACCACCCGAGCCGCATCGTCCACCGAACGCGCGCTGTCGTTCGCACTGCGCGGCGCGCAGGCCGCCGGCGCACGCACGCGCCTGTTCGACGGCCCGTTCCTGCATACGCTGCCGCACTACGCCCCCGAACACAAAACGCTGACCGACGCGCAGCGCGAGCTGATCGACGCCGTGCGCCAGGCCGACGCGATCATCATCGCGACGCCCGGCTATCACGGCGGCGTGTCCGGTCTCGTGAAGAACGCGCTCGACACGCTCGAGGAGCTGCGCGCGGACGAACGCCCGTATCTCGACGGCCGCGCGGTCGGCCTGATCGTCACCGCGTACGGCTGGCAGGCGGCCGGCACCGTGCTGACGTCGCTGCGCTCGATCGTCCATGCGCTGCGCGGCTGGCCGACGCCGTTCGGCGCCACCGTCAACACGCTGGAAACGCGCTTCGAAAGCGCCGACAGCTGCTCGGACCCGAAGGTCGTCGCGCAACTCGAGACGGTCGGCACGCAAGCCGCCGAATTCGCGCTCGCGTTCGCGTCGCATCGCGCGGCCTCGCACGCGGCATCGGTCGATGCGCTCGCGCCCGTACTGAAGGTCGCCAACCAGTAACCCCCGCATTCCGCCGCGCGCCTCCGATCGACACGATTCGACGGGGCGCGCGGCGCGTCTTCCAGCGCGTGGCGATATGCCGGGCGCATCGTCTCGCCTCTCGAACATACCGTTTCCGCGTACCGCCCCGATAACGATTCAGCCCGACGCGTGATTTGCATTGGCCGAAAGATTGGTTCACGCAGCCGGCAGGTTTTCGTACGCTGAAAGTCCGAACTTTTTCCGCGCACGCCATGAACCGTACGATCCGCTACAAGGGCTATGAAGTCGCTCCCGCTGCCGCCCGGTTGCCGAACGGGCTGTTCGCCGCCAACCTGACGATCGAACGCGCGAGCGGCGGCCCGTCGCCGCGCTCCGTGTCGTTCGACGCAATCGATTTCTTCTTCGAGGAAGAGCACGCCCTCGCCTACGCATCACGCTGGGGCCGCCTCTGGGTCGACACGAACGCGTGACACGCGCCGGGCCGGCGTGCTATCGTTTGTCAATAAAGTTGAGCGGTGTACATGAATAAAATCAATGGCTTGCAAAAAACTTTGCCATGATTGCTCGCTTCATTTTGCCATACAAGGTGAGCAAAAGCCGCTGAATTGACAAGAAATACGAGCACTCGCTAATAGGCTTGATTCTTCCCAAGATGGGGCGGTCTATCGATCGATTTTCGTCAAGATAGGCCGAGCACTATAGCGGAAGTGGCCTCCCACGCCACCTCCGCTCACAACTCTAGTCGGCGGGACTAGCATTGACCGGAACCATCATCAAATCCGTCAAGGCTTCCGCCACTTGTCCGGCTTCCCGGCACTCGTAGTACGCACCCGCTCCACCAGCACAGGGCCGCTCGGGTTGAGTTCGCGTGCACGTTCAATCGCTTCGCGTTGCGTCGTGGCAGTTGCACTTGCCCGTTGCGAATTCGGACGACGAACTGCGTAATCGCCTTCATCGAGGCGACGCTCAACAAAGATCTTGTTGGTCATTGGTCTACTCCGTAGCTGATTGAAGTTGCTTACCGGTCAGGAAGCGCAAGCAAGTTGTCGGTCCAGCGCCCATCGGCGACCGTTTGCACATACTTGGTCCTCCCGTTGTTGTTGACGTGTACCCATGCTCCTTGTCGTTGAGGGTTGCGATCCGGGCACCAGACGGAATTGTTCCCCTGACGCTCGATGTACGAGACCATTTGATCGCGAGTGAAAACCCCGCTTTCACCGACAGCTCGATCGCCGTCCCACACTTGCCACCACAGATGCGTGATGTGTTCGTGGCCTGCACCGCCGCCCATCCGTTTCGCTACGCACTTCAAAGTCCTTGCCATGGTTGGCACCTCTTCAAAAATTGAGGAACGCGCCAACAAAATGTTCGGAGTAGGCGCACAAAAAATATAGGCGCCTCGAATTCACTTGTCAAGCATGAAAAGTGCGCCTACTCTGAACATCGGGTAGTCAAGAATGGGGGGCCCCTACCCATTCGCGTGACGCGTTCCCATCATCGGCCGCCAGCGAGCGTGCGATCTATACAGGAGAGTGAAGTGGCAACCCCCTTGGGCGAAAAGATTCGAGCCGAGCGCAAACGTTTGAAATTGACACTGGATGCGCTTGCCGAGAAGACAGAGTCAAGTAAGAGCTACATTTGGGAGTTAGAAAATCGCCCCGTAGTGCGCCCGTCTGCAGACAAGATCTCTAAGATTGCGGCGGTGTTGGGCGTGACAGTGGAATTCTTGCTGGACGATGAGAAGCAGGAAGCATCGCAATCGGATGTAGACGAGGCTTTTTTCAGGCGTATCGGTCGCCTTGATGCGACTAAACGTGCCCAGTTGGAAAAATTTCTCAAGGCGATAGACGACGATGAGTGAGCCGACGACGCCAGCCGCGTGGGGTATCCAGTTGTCGAAATTGTGGACGCAAAGTGGTCAATCTTTCCCGGTCGACGTACAGGTGCTCGCGCTTGAGGTAACCAAGGCCAAATTTTCGGACCCGGTTGGCGTCATCAAGCCTCACGGTGTTGATGTCCGCACAGAACTGACCCACTAGAGCTGCAAATTTTCATCGAATTTTGACCCACGTGATTGTATCCCCTGCTCAATCTTTGAGCAGGGGATACAAAGGTGATCACGGTGGGCATATTGG
>Ga0209455_1000111_pt1 | contig 188820 bp, 167 predicted proteins | sample AraplaCol_mCL_r2_FD_184275 | JGI IMG/M metagenome (GOLD analysis project Ga0209455, IMG submission 184275) | Arabidopsis root microbial communities from North Carolina, USA - plate scrape CL_Col_mCL_r2 (SPAdes) (version 2) | ecosystem: Host-associated > Plants > Roots > Endosphere | place...
TCACCGGCGCCTCGAAGCCCGGCACCAGGCGCTTGTAGCTGTTGGTGGTGGAGTTGGCGAACGCGTTGATCGCCTTGGCGTGCTTGAAGATGCCGCCGATGTACCACAGCGCGGTCTGCGACAGGCCGCCGTACAGGTCGCCAGCGAACAGGTTCTCGCCGTTCTTGGCCAGCGACTGGTGCACGTGCATGCCCGAGCCGTTGTCACCCACGATGGGCTTGGGCATGAAGGTGACGGTCTTGCCGTTCTGGTGCGCCACGTTCTTGATGACGTACTTCATCGTCAGCAGTTCGTCGGCCTTCTGCACCAGGGTGTTGAACTTCACGCCGATCTCGCACTGGCCGGCGTTCGCCACCTCGTGGTGGTGCACCTCGACCTTCTGGCCCAGCGATTCCAGCACCTTGCACATGTCGGCGCGCAGGTCGCCCAGCCTGTCCACCGGCGAGACCGGGAAGTAGCCGCCCTTCACGCCCGGGCGATGGCCCATGTTGCCGTCCTCGTACTTGAAGCGCGTGCTCCAGGCGGCCTCTTCCGACTCGATCTCGTAGAACACGCGGCCCATGTCGTTCTGCCAGCGGATCGAGTCGAAGATGAAGAACTCCGGCTCCGGTCCGAAGTAGGCGGTGTCGGCGATGCCGGTGGACTTCAGGTAGGCCTCGCCGCGCTTGGCGATCGAGCGCGGGTCGCGGCCGTAGGCCTGCAGGGTGCTGGGCTCCAGCACGTCGCAATGCAGCACCAGCTGGGTGTGCGCGCTGAACGGGTCGAGGTAGGCGGTGTCCGGGTCGGGCATCAGGATCATGTCCGACTCGTTGATGCCCTTCCAGCCGGTGATCGAGGAGCCGTCGAACATCTTGCCGTCCTCGAAGGTCGACTCGTCGATCGCGTGCGCCGGGAACGTGACGTGGTGGTGCTTGCCGAGCATGTCGGCAAAGCGGAAGTCGACGAACTCGACCTCGTGTTCAACGATCTGGTCGAGCACTTTCTGGGCGGTCATGGCGGAACCTCGGCGAGGGATGGACGGGAATGGAGGGAACGGATGCGCTGGACAGAGCAAGGTCGATGCCAAGCCGTGCATTCCGCGTGAATTCATGGGCTTGGCCATCCGGCGGGCTTCGCCCAACGCATGATACACGCCATATTGGTGCATTCATTCCCTTTGTTGCACCAGCTTGGCACGCACGGAGCTGTCGTCCCTCCAGCAAGGAAACCGCCTTCGAATCGCCATCCGGAATGCGTAAGCTGTGCCGCTGCGCGGTCGCCATGGTGGCGCTCGCCCCGAACCGACGAGTGCACCCGTGACCGATCTCATCAACGTCATCCTGCTGGGCATCATCGAAGGCATCACCGAATTCCTGCCGATTTCCTCCACCGGCCACCTGCTGATCGCCGAGCACTGGCTGGGCGCGCGCTCGGACCTGTTCAACGTGGGCATCCAGGCCGGCGCGATCCTGGCGATCACGCTGGTGTACTGGAAGCGCATCTGGCAGCTGCTGACGCAGTGGCGCGACCCGGCCACGCGCGATTACCTGGCCAAGCTGACGGTGGCGTTCCTGATCACCTGCGTGCTGGGCCTGGTCGTCACGCATTACGGCTTCAAGCTGCCCGAGACGGTGACGCCGATCGCCTGGGCGCTGGTGATCGGTGGCTTCTGGATGATCGGTGCCGAGGCGCTGGCCGCGAAGCAGGTGGACCGCACCGAGGTGACCTGGCGGGTGGCGATCCTGGTGGGCATCGCGCAGATGGTGGCGGGCGTGTTCCCCGGCACCTCGCGCTCCGGCGCGACGATCTTCACCGCGATGCTGTTCGGCACCAGCAACCGCGCCGCGGCCACCGAGTTCGCGTTTCTGGTGGGCATCCCCACCATGTACGCGGCCACCGGCTACGAGCTGCTGAAGGTGTGGAAGGACGGCGGCGGCGCGCACGAGGACTGGAGCGCGCTGATCGTCGGCTTCGTGGTCTCGCTGATCGTCGGCTTCATCGCGGTGAAGTGGCTGCTCGGCTACATCCGCACGCACCGCTTCACGGTGTTCGCGGTCTACCGCATCGCGCTGGGCGTGGCCTTGCTGCTGCTGATGCCGGGCGCCTGAGCGGCGCCGTCGAGCGGCTTTGCGCAGGACAGCATCCGGCACGCCGGCATGTTGGTGCGCTCGAACAGTTCGTGCACCCATTCCAGGAAGGCCTGCACGCGCGCGGAGAGGTGCTTCTTCTGCGGGTAGACCAGCCACACCGGCGAGCCGGTGGAGATGGTGTCCTCCATGATCACCTTGAGCTTGCCGTAGCCGATCGCGCTGGCCGCCAGCCAGTGCGGCACCTGGATGATGCCGAGCCCGGCCATCGCCGCCTGGATCACCGACTCGCCGTCGTTGATCAGCAGGTGCGCGTCGATGTCCAGTGCGATGCGGCCATCCGGGGTGTCGAACTGCCACTGGTAGGCACGGCCGCTGGTGGGGTAGACGTAGTTGATGCAGCGGTGCTGCTTCAGGTCGTCGATGCTGACCGGCGTGCCATGGCGCTCCAGGTAGGCCGGCGCGGCGCACAGCACGTTGTTGAAGTAGCCGAGCTTGCGCGCGATCAGGTTGGAATCCTCCAGCTCGCCCATGCGGATCGCGCAGTCGATGCCTTCCTCGATCAGGCCGATGCTGCGGTCGCTCATCGACAGTTCGAGCCGGATGTCCGGGTATTTCGCTTCGAAGTCGGCGAGGTTGGGGATCAGCGCGGCGCGGCCCACCGAGACGTTCGCCGCCACGCGCAGTTTGCCACTGGGCTTGGTGCGCGCGTAGTTCAGCGCATCCACCGCCTCGCCAAGGTCGGCGAGGATCGCCTTGCAGCGCTGATAGAACGACTCGCCGTCGTCGGTGAGGCGCAGCGCCCGCGTGCTGCGGAACAACAGGCGCACGCCGATCTGCTCCTCCAGCCGCGACACCGCGCGGCTCACCCCTGACGGCGTCATGCCCAGCTGCACGGCCGCCGCCGCGAAACTGCGGGCCTCCACCACGCGAACGAAGCTTGTTATTGCCGAGAAATCTTCCATGCTTGTCATTGTGCCGCCATTCGTGACTGCTCGTCACTAGTGGAGTTCACAAATTGGGGTTTTTCTGTACCCATTGGTATACCTATTATTCGCCTCCCCATCGTGCTGCAGCGCCGCACGACCCCACCCAGGGAGCGCAAATGATGAAGAAGCAACTGATCCTGGCCGGCCTCGTCGTGGTGGCGATCGCCGGCAGCTGGGCCTTGCTCGGCGGGCATGGCGACAGCCACGCCCAAGCCGCCGGCGCCGGCGGCGCCCTGCCGGAAGTGACCGTGGCCCGCGCCCTGCTGCGCCCGGTGAGCAACAGCGCCGACTTCACCGGCCGCGTGCAGGCAGTGGACAGCGTGCAGGTGCGTCCGCGCGTGGGCGGCTACGTGGACTCGGTGGCGTTCAAGGAAGGCGCCTTGGTGCACAAGGGCGACGTGCTGTTCCGCATCGACCCGCGCCCGTTCCAGGCCGAGACGGACCGGCTCGCCGCCAACCGCAGCCAGGCGCTGGCCGAACTGGGCCTGGCCCAGGCCAACGCCCAGCGCGGCCATCGCCTGCTCGACCAGCACGCGATCGCGCAGGAGGAAGCCGACCGCCTCGACACCGCCGCGCAGAGCGCGCGCGCCACGCTGGCCGCCGCCGACGCCGCGCTGGCCTCGGCCAGGCTCAACCTCGGCTTCACCGAGGTGCGCGCGCCGATCGACGGCCGCGTCAGCAACGTGCACATCACTCCCGGCAACCTGGTCACCAGCAGCGACGTGCTGACCAGCGTGGTCTCGGTGAACCCGGTCTACGTGTACTTCGACGTGGACGAGCACACCTGGCTGAAGCTGGACCACCTGCGCGCGAAAGCGAACCAGGACGGCCACGGCGCGCGCATCGAGGCGACGATGGAGCTGTCCGACGAGAGCGGCTACCCGCATACCGGCCGCATCGACTTCGTCGACAACCAGCTGCACACCGACTCCGGCACGATGCGGCTGCGTGCGGTGTTCGACAACCGCGACAGCCTGTTCACCCCTGGCCTGTACGCACGCATCCGCCTTTCCAGCGGCCAGCCGCAGCCGCGCCTGCTGATCGACGACCGCGCAGTGGGCACCGACCTCGGCAACCAGTTCGTCTACGTGGTCGACGCGAAGCACAAGGTGGAATACCGCAAGGTCACTACCGGCGCGCTGTTCCACGGCCTGCGCGTGGTTGACAGCGGCCTCGCGCCCGGCGACGTGGTGGTGGTGAACGGCTTGCAGCGCGTGCGCCCCGGTGCCGAGGTGAACCCGCAGCAGGTGGCGATGGATTACCGCCTCGACACGCGGGACAAGGCACTGGTGGAAGCGGGCGGCCATGACGATTCGCGTACCGCGATGACCGCGCCGCCCAGGCACGAACCGCAAGGCTGAGTACTTCGCTTCTCTTCCTCTCCCCTTGAGGAGAGGACCGAGGTGAGGGGCCGATCTTGCGCAAGCGCCGCCAACCCACCGAAACCTGAAAAACGCATTGCCGAAGCCTGAATGCATCGGCAAGCCCCGCCCCTCACCCCAACCCTCTCCCCGGAGGGGAGAGGGAGTCGGCACCCTGGAGTCATCGAGACAAACCCATGAAAAACATCGCCCAGTTTTTCGTCGACCGGCCGATCATGGCCGCCGTGCTGTCGCTGCTGTTCGTGATCACCGGCTCCATCGCAGTGTTCCAGCTGCCGATCAGCGAATATCCCGAAGTGGTGCCGCCCACCGTGGTGGTGCGCGCCAACTATCCCGGCGCCAACCCCAAGGTGATCGCCGAGACCGTCGCCACGCCGCTGGAAACCCAGATCAACGGCGTGGAAGGCATGCTCTACACCTCCTCGCAGGCCACCAGCGACGGCGTGATGACGCTCACCGTGACCTTCGCGCTGGGCACCAACCTCAACGACGCCCAGGTGGAAGTGCAGAACCGCGTGTCGCAGGCGCTGCCGCGCCTGCCCGAGGAAGTGCAGCGGCTGGGCGTGACCACGCAGAAGAGCTCGCCCGACCTCACCATGGTCGTGCACCTCACCTCGCCCGACCAACGCTACGACATGCTGTACCTGTCGAACTTCGCGCGACTGCACGTGAAGGACGTGCTGGGCCGCCTGAACGGCGTGGGCGACGTGCAGATCTTCGGCGCCGGCGAGTACTCGATGCGCGTGTGGCTGAACCCGGACAAGCTGGCCCAGCGCGGCCTCACCACCGGCGACGTGGCGAACGCGATCCGCGAGCAGAACGTGCAGGTGGCGGCCGGCGCGCTGAACGCGCCGCCGGTGCGCGGCAATGCCGACTTCCAGCTCAACATCAACACGCAGGGCCGGCTGAGCACGGTCGACGACTTCCGCAACATCGTGCTGCGCACCGATGCCGACGGCGCCACCGTGCACCTGGGCGACGTGGCGCGGGTGGAGCTGGGCTCGGACCAGTACGCGCTGCGCAGCTTGCTGGACAACCAGCCGGCGGTGGCGATCCCGATCTTCGCGCGGCCCGGCTCCAACGCGATCCAGATCTCCGACGAGGTGCGCGCCACCATGGCGCAGCTGAAGAAGGAGTTCCCGCAAGGCATCGACTACCACATCGTCTACGACCCGACCGTGTTCGTGCGCGGCTCGATCGAGGCGGTGGCGCACACCTTGCTGGAGGCGATCCTGCTGGTGGTGCTGGTGGTGATCCTGTTCCTGCAGACCTGGCGCGCCTCGGTGATTCCGCTGATCGCGGTGCCGGTGTCGCTGATCGGCACGTTCGCGGTGATGTACCTGGTCGGCTTCTCGCTCAACGCGTTGAGCCTGTTCGGCATGGTGCTGGCGATCGGCATCGTGGTGGACGACGCGATCGTGGTGGTGGAGAACGTGGAGCGCCACATCGAGCTGGGCCAGTCGCCGAAGGAAGCCACGCGCAAGGCGATGCACGAGGTTACCGGGCCGATCGTGGCCACCGCGCTGGTGCTGTGCGCGGTGTTCATCCCCACCGCCTTCATCAGCGGCCTCACCGGCGAGTTCTACCGCCAGTTCGCGCTGACCATCGCGATCTCCACGGTGATCTCGGCGTTCAACTCGCTGACCCTGAGCCCGGCGCTGTCGGCGATCCTGCTGAAGCCGCACGGCGCGCCGAAGGACCGCCTCACCCGCGCCATCGACCGCCTGTTCGGCTGGCTGTTCCGCCCGTTCAACCGGCTGTTCCAGCGCGGTGCGGAACGCTACGTGGCGGGTACGCGCCGCATGCAGGGCAAGGGCGGCGCCGCGCTGGTGGTGTACGCGGGCCTGATCGCGCTCACCGCGTTCGGCTTCTGGCACGTGCCCACCGGCTTCGTGCCGACCCAGGACAAGCAGTACCTGGTGTCGTTCGCGCAGCTGCCCGACGCCGCCTCGCTGGACCGCACCGAGGACGTGATCAAGCGCATGAGCGCGATCGCGCTGAAGCAACCCGGCGTGCAGAGCGCGGTGGCCTTCCCCGGCCTGTCGGTGAACGGCTTCACCAACTCGACCAACGCCGGCATCGTGTTCGTGACGCTGAAGCCGTTCGAGGAGCGGCGCAGCGCGGACCTGTCTGCCGGCGCGATCGCCGGCGCGCTGAACGCGAAGTTCGCGGCGATCCAGGACGCCTACATCGCGGTCTTTCCGCCGCCGCCGGTGATGGGCTTGGGCACGATCGGCGGCTTCCGTCTGCAGATCGAGGACCGCGGCCAGGTCGGCTTCGACGAGCTGTACCAGCAGACCCAGAACCTGATCGCGGCGAGCCGCAAGGATCCGGTGCTGGCCGGACTGTTCTCCAGCTTCCAGGTGAACGTGCCGCAGGTGGACGTGAACGTGGACCGCGAGAAGGCCAAGGCCGAGGGCGTGAACCTGGGCGACGTCTACCAGACCATGCAAGCCTATCTGGGCTCGCTCTACGTCAACGACTTCAACCGCTTCGGCCGCACCTACCAGGTGAACCTGTCCGCCGAGCCGCAGTTCCGCAGCGACCTCGCGGACATCAGCCAGCTGAAGACGCGCAACGCGAAGGGCGAGATGGTGCCGCTGGGCTCCTTCGTCACCGTGGCGCACGGCGCCGGCCCGGACCGCGTGCAGCATTACAACGGCTACCCCACCGCCGAGATCAACGGCGGCCCGGCGCCGGGCTACAGCTCGGGCCAGGCGCAGGCGGAAATCGAGAAGCTGGCGCGCGAAGTGCTGCCGAACGGCATGAGCTACGAGTGGACCGAGCTGACCTACCAGCAGATCCTCGCCGGCAACACCGCGGTGCTGGTGTTCCCGCTGTGCGTGCTGCTGGTGTTCCTGGTGTTGTCCTCGCTGTACGAGAGCTGGTCGCTGCCGCTCGCGGTGATCCTGATCGTGCCGATGGTGCTGCTGTCCGCGATCGCCGGCGTGTGGCTGAGCGGTGGCGACAACAACATCTTCACCCAGATCGGCTTGATCGTGCTGGTGGGTCTGGCCTGCAAGAACGCGATCCTGATCGTGGAGTTCGCCCGCGAACGCCAGCTCGAAGGCATGAGCCGCCACGAAGCGGTGCTGGAAGCGGCGCGGCTGCGCTTGCGCCCGATCCTGATGACCTCGATCGCGTTCATCATGGGCGTGGTGCCGCTGGTGACCTCGCACGGCGCCGGTGCGGAAATGCGCCACGCGATGGGCGTGGCGGTGTTCTCCGGCATGCTCGGCGTCACCTTGTTCGGCCTGCTCTACACCCCGCTGTTCTATGTCGTGATCCGTGCCCTGGTGGAGCGTCGCGAAGCGCGCAAGCACGCGCAGGCGAACGCCGTGCCGGCGCTGGAGGGCCATTGAGATGAAATCGAACATCGTTGAAACGCACCAGTTTGCTTTTGCTCGTCACCCCGGCGAAAGCCGGGGTCCAGTGGCTTCGACTTCTGCCGTCCAAAGACGCTGGATGCCCGCTTTCCTCGCTCCCCAAAGCCGCAGCCATCCATGGCTGCTCTCCGCGTACGCAGGCATGACGGGCAAAGTGACCGCCCTGTTCGCTGCACTCGCGCTGGCCGGTTGCGTCAGCGTGGGTCCGAACTACCACAAGCCGGTCACGCCCACCCCGCAACTGCAGGGCCTCGACGCGGCGCGCGAAAGCAGCGCGCAATTCCAGGCGCAATGGTGGAAGCAGTTCGGCGATCCCACGCTCGACGCGCTGATCCAGCGCGCGGCGGCGAACAACCTCGACCTGCGCATTGCGGTGGCGCGCCTCGCCGAATCGCGCGCCCTGCTCGGCGGCGCGAAGTCGCAGTACCTGCCGGATATCCAGGCCGGTGCCTCGTACACCCGCAGCCGCGAGCAGACGCCCGGCGTCGGCCCGCAGCGCAACACGGTGACCGCCTACCAGGCCGGCTTCGACGCCAGCTGGGAGATCGACGTGTTCGGCGGCGTGCGACGTTCCGTCGAGGCGGCGCATGCCGACCTCGGCGCCAGCGAGGCCGCGCTGGCCGACGCGCAGGTAAGCCTGTTCGCCGAGGTGGCGCGCAACTACTTCGACCTGCGCGGCACCCAGCAGCGGCAGGACATCGCCCGCCGCGACATCGCGAACCAGCAGGACACGCTGAAACTGATCCGCGCCCGCGCCGAGGTGGGCACCGCCTCCGACCAGGACGTGGCCAGCGCCGCGGCGCAGCTCAGCGCGACGGAAGCGCAGCTGCCGCTGCTCGACATGCAGGCGCACGCCGACGGCTACCGCCTCGCCGTGCTGCTGGGCGAGCAGCCCGGCGTGCTGGACGTCGACGTCTCGCCGCAGACCTTCAAGCCGATCGACGCGGTGCTGCCGATCGGCGCCGCCGGCGACGTGCTTGCGCGCCGCCCCGACGTGCGCATCGCCGAACGCGAATACGCCGCCGCCACCGCGCGCATCGGCGTGGCCAAGGCGGACTTCTTCCCGCACCTCTCGCTGGGCGGCTTCCTCGGCTTCCTCGCCGGGCGCAGCAACGACTTCGGCAGCCCGTCCACGCGCGCCTGGTCGATCACGCCCAGCATCACCTGGAACGGCCTCAACGTGCAGCGCGTGCGCAGTGAACTGCACGCCGCCGAGGCGCGCGCCGACGCGGCGCAGGCGAACTACCAGCGCACCGTGCTGGAGGCGATCGAGGACGTGGACAACGCGGTGGTCGGTTACAACCTGCAGCACGACCGCGTCGAGAAACTGATGGCGCAGGTGCAGCAGAGCCGCCGCGCCGCCGAACTGGCCAAGGTGCGCTACGAACAGGGCGCCACCGGCTATCTCGAACTGCTCGACGCCGAACGCGTGCAGCTCGCCGCGGACGATGCGCTGGCCCAGGCGCAGGCCGCGATCGACACCCGCGCGGTGGCGCTGTACAAGGCGCTGGGCGGTGGCTGGCAAGCCTGCGGCGACGACACGCGCTGCGCGCCGGTCGCCATCCCGGTAGCCGCCGTGCCATGAGCACGGCGCGCAAGCGGGTAGTGCCGGCGCCGCTGCATCGCGTGGCCCTGGTCACCGGCGCGAACCGCGGGCTGGGTTTCGAGGTGGTGCGCCAGCTCGCCACGCGCGGCTACAGCGTGCTGCTGAGCGCGCGCGATCTCGCCAAGGGCCGGCAAGCGGCGAAGCAGATCGAAGGCGACGTGGTCGCGGTGCCGCTCGACGTCACCGACGCGCCGCAGATCGCCGAACTCGCCGCCTGGATCGCGCGCGAGCACGGCCGCCTCGATGTGCTGGTGAACAACGCCGGCGGCCACGCCGACCGCGAGGCGCACGCCGAAACCGCCACGCCCGGCAGCGTGCGCGCCGCGCTGGAAACGAACCTGCTCGGCGCCTGGCAATTGACCAGCGCGCTGCTGCCGCTGATGCGCCGCCACCGCTACGGCCGCATCGTCAACGTCACCAGCGGCTGCGCCGCCAACATGGCGCCCGACGCGATCGGCTACCCCGCCTACCGCGTGTCCAAGGCCGCGCTCAACGCCTACACCCGCGCGCTCGCGGCCGAACTCGCCGGCAGCGGCATCCTGGTCAACGCGGTCTGCCCCGGCTGGCTTGCCACCGGCCTCGGCGGCCCCGGCGGCGGCCCGGTGGAACGCGGCGCCGCAGGCATCGTGGCCGCCGCCTGCCTGCCCGAACCCGGCATCAACGGCGCGCTGCTGCGCGACGGCCAGCGCATCGCGTGGTGATGCACATACCCATATCCCGACCTGATTAGCGACATAGCTCAGCCGGTACTTCATCGTTCGCCCTGAGCGTAGGCCCGCAGGGCCGACGTGGGGAGTGGCCACGGATGGCCACGCTCTGAGGAGCGAGGAAGTCGAAGGGTGATTGCTTGTGGGCGCTTCGACTCCGCTTGCTGTCGCAAGCTACGCTCAGCGCGAACGGGGATTTAGCTGAGCCACGTAGCTAATCGAGCCTCCCGAAGGAGTCCCGCCATGACACAGACCGACCACATCAATCGCCGCATCCTGCTCGCCGCGCGCCCGCACGGCCTGCCGACGCCACAGGACTTTCGCCTCGACGAAGCGCCCTTGCCCGAACCGCAGGAGGGCCAGGTGCTGCTGCGCACGCTGTACCTCTCCCTCGATCCCTACATGCGCAATCTCATGAATGTCGAGGGCGCCAGCTACGCACCCGCGGTGGCCGTGGGTGCTCCGATGGTGGGCGGCACGGTGAGCCGCGTGGTGGCCTCGCGCCACCCTGGCTTCCATGTCGGCGAACTGGTGCTGGGCAACGCCGGCTGGCAGGACTACGCGCTGTCCGACGGCAGCGACCTCAGCCCGCTGGGCGACATGCCGCAACCTTCGCTGGCCTTGAGTGCGCTGGGCATGACCGCGTTCACCGCCTGGGTCGGCCTGCTCGACATCGGCCAGCCGCAAGCGGGTGAGACCGTGGTGGTCGGCGCCGCCACCGGCGCGGTGGGTGCGGTGGTGGGTCAGCTCGCGAAGCTGAAAGGCGCGCGCGTGGTCGGCATCGCCGGCGGCGCAGACAAGTGTCGCCTCGCGGTGGAGGAACTCGGCTACGACGCCTGCCTCGACCGTCACGCACCACAACTGGCCGAACGCCTCGCCACCGCCTGCCCGCGCGGCATCGACGTGTATTTCGAAAGCGTGGGTGGCGAGGTGCTCGACGCCGTGCTGCCCCTGCTCAACGACCACGCCCGCATGCCGGTGTGCGGCGTGATCGCCCATTACAACGACGACGCGCCGCCCGCCGGCCCCGACCACCGCCCCGCCCTGCTCTCCACCGTGCTGCAGCGACGCATCCGCATGCAGGGCTTCGTGATACTCGACCACTACGCCACACGCTATGTCGAGTTCCGCCGCGAGATGGGTGCATGGCTCGCCAGCGGCAAGGTGAAGGCGCGCGAGGACGTGGTGGACGGCCTGGAACGCGTGCCCGAGGCCTTCATCGGCCTGCTCGAAGGGCGCAACACGGGCAAGCTGGTGGTGTGCGTGGCCGGGAGCTGACGCGCTACTTGCCGAGTTCGGTATGCGCCGAATACAGCGCGCGCCAGCGACCGCCCACGTAGACGAACACGTCCGAGGAATACAGCTTGCCCTTCGTCGCGGGCGCGGCGCTGACGAAGCTGAGGATCGCGGTGTCGCCCTGCAGCGTCACCTGCTGGTCCACCGGATGCGCCGCCTGCCACGCGGCCACTTCCTGCTTCATCTTGTCCGAGCCGCGGTTCTTCGCGGCATGCGCCACGATGCCGGCCTTGGTCGCGAACGTGCCGGCCACGTCCACCGAGCGATAGTCCGGCAGCAGCATGCCGTCCAGCCAGGCGGCATCGCCGCTCTCCTCGGCCTCCAGCCAGTGCTGGTCCACGGCTTTCACGGCAGCGGCAGTATGCGCGGTTTCGTCCGTGGCGGAGGCGCCGTCCTGCGGTGCGGCCATGGCTGGCGCAGCGATCGCGGCGGCGCCCAGCCACAAGCCGAAGCAGGCAAGACGCACGCGGGCGTGGCGGAAAGTGCGGCAAGGCATGATGTCGTCCCGTTGATGCGGCGACAGTGCCGCAAGCACAGCCTGCGCGGCGAGCGCAGCACACGCCTCGGTTCCGGGGCGAGCGATGGCATGCCGGTGACGATAGGTCGCCACGGACGTGCCGGCGGCGAACGGTGACCACCCGTCCGGCTGCGCGTGCCGCTGGTCACGGCGAGCGCTCCGGCCGTCACGTCTCGCGCGACAACCGTCGACTTCTGCGCCAGCTTGTCTCGGCATGGGCGTCCACGCACGGGCGCACCACCGGCGAGGAGTGATGGCGATGCGCCTTTCGACAGCGTTCGCGGCGTGGATGAGTCTTGCATCCGTCGCGGCCATGTCCGGCCACGCGCCGGCTGCAGACGTGCCCGCGATCTTCGCGCCGGACGCAATCCCCGCCGGCACCGACGATGGCGCCGCCGCGTTCACGCCGGACGGCGCCACGGTCTACTTCATGCGCGCCACCGGCGACGGCTCGACGCTGATGGAGTCGCGCCGCCGCGACGGCCACTGGTCGCCGCCGACGGTGGCGCCATTCTCCGGGCACTGGCACGACCTCGATCCGGCGATGGCGCCGGACGGATCGTTCCTGCTGTTTGCCTCCAACCGCCCGACCGCGCCGGGCGGCCCGCCGCTCGATGCGGTGCATGGCGGCAAGCGCCACGTCGCGCAGGGCATGAACCTGTGGCGGGTGGACTGGCAGGGCGACCACTGGGGCGCGCCGGTGCGCCTGCCAGACGTCGTCAACCGCTGCTCGCTGATCGCCTCGCCGAGCATCGCCGCTGATGGCAGCCTCTACTTCATCGGCTGCGCCGGGCCGCGCGGCGACTTCGCGCTGCTGCGCTCCGCGTATCGCGACGGCCAGTACGAAACGCCTCGGGTGGTGGCATTGGGCGATGCGGGCGCGACGATACGCGATCCCGCGATCGCACCGGACGGCTCGTTCATCGTGGTCAGCATCAAGCACGCACCGCAGGCGCCGTACCGCCTCGCCATCGCGTTCCGCACACCGGAAGGCTGGAGCGCGCCGCAGGATCTCGGCGACGCGGTCAACGGCGGCAAGGAAAGCATGGGCGCCCAGCTCGGTCCCGACCACCGCACGCTGTACTTCTACAGCGACCGACGCGCCGCCGGCGCGCAAGCGAACGCAGTGTGGAACAACGGCCACGACCACATCTGGCAGCTGTCGCTGGCGCCATGGCTTGACGCGCATGCCGGGCGCGGCCCTTGAGTCCTGACTACCTTCCCTTCCCCATGAGGAACAGCTCGATGCGTTGCCCACACTTGGTTCCTATCCTCGCCCTGGCTCTGGGCACCGCCGTCTCCGCGCCCGCTGTGCGCGCCGCCGCGAACATCGCGGCGCCGCCAGCCGCCGGCCCGTGGACGGAGGCGCGCGACGCCTCGCCTGCCTTCGCGCCGGACGGCGGCACGGTGGTGTTCACCCGCGGCAGCGGCACGGCGCGACGCCTCTACATCGCCCGGCGCCACGACGGCACATGGTCGGCGCCGATGCAGGCCCCATTCTCGGACCGCTGGATGGACTTCGAGCCGACGATGGCGCCGGACGGTTCCTATCTGGTGTTCGTCTCCAACCGGCCGGCGAACGGCATCGGCCATCCGCTGGACGGCGACTGGGGCGGCAAGACGTATCCCGGTCGCGGCGGCAACCTGTGGCGGGTGGATCGCGTCGGCGACGGCTGGGGCACGCCCCAACGCCTGTCTGATGTCGTGAACGCCGGCACGTCGATCTTTTCGCCGACGGTGACGAAGGACGGCAGCCTCCGCTTCGTGCGCGTGGATCCGGCGAACGGCGCATTCCGGCTCTACCGCAGCCGCTACGTCCACGGCCGCTATCAGGCGGCGCAAGCGCTGGCGCTCGGCGGCGGCGACGCGCACTCCGACTACGATCCGGCGGTGGCGCCCGATGGCTCCTTCCTCGTCTTCAGCTCGGACCGCCCGCCGGCGGCGTCCAACGGCGGCGACCTGTTCATCGCCTTCGCCACGCGCGACAGCTGGAGCGCGCCGGTCGACCTCGGCGTTGCCGGCGACGAGGCGCGCCTGGGCCCGGATCGCAAGACGCTGTACTTCAGCGCCGCCGACCATCGCATCCACCGCCTCGCGCTCGGCCCGTGGCTGGCGCAACACGCGACGGTGAAGCCATGAATCGCGCACGCCTCGGGACCCCATCGATGAACCGCTCGTCGCGCGCGCCACGCGCAGCATCCCTCGCCTTCGCCGTGCTGGCGGCTGCATCCGGCTTGCTCGCCGCCCCCGCGCCGGTGCAGGTCGACGCCACGCCGGCGCTCGCACCGCTGGCCGGGTTCGCCGGCCATTGGCGTTGCGCGGGCCGCTTCGCGAACGGCAAGTCGATCACTTCCCGCGAGACGTTCGGCATCGAACTCGGCGGCCAATGGCTGCACATGCGGCACGTGGACGATCCGCCGAACCGCTACCTCGCGGATGCGTGGTGGGGCTACGACAAGGCCGCCAGGCGTTTCACCGCGACGGTGTTCGACAACTTCGGCGGCGAGCGGCGCTATACCTCGTCCGGCTGGGTGGGCGACACGCTGACGCTGGAGAACATCGCGACCAGCGGCTATCTCGACCGGTTCGTGTTCCAGCGTCACGGCGACGACGCCTACCGGGTGACCTACACCTACCGGAACCGCAGCGGCGCATGGCAGCTGGGCGACGAGCAGTCATGCACCCGCGACACGCAGGCGCCACAAGCCTAGGCCCGACGCCGGCAATGCCTTCAGGCACTGTCCCGGACGGCCATCGCCGCGCACACTGGCCCGCCATCGGGTGGTACGTCGGCGAGGTTCCCGTGTCTGACCGCAGCGCAACGCAGCGACTGAAAACCTGGGGACTGATCTTCGGCTTCTGGACGCTGCTGGCGCTGTCCTACGCGCTCAGCGGCGGACTGGCCGCGATCAGCGAGGGCTATCCGCCCGCCTGGCTGCGCAACCTGGCCTGGAACCTCGGCAACTTCTGGCTGTGGATGGCGCTGGCGCCGCTGGTGGGCTGGCTGGGATGGCAAAGCGCGGGGCACGGCTGGCGACGCTTCTTCGCCGTGCACGTGCCGGCTTCGCTGGCGGTGGCGCTGGCGCAGATGACGGCGCACCTGGTGGTGTTCTGGTATCTGTGCGGCCCCGGCCGCATGCCGAACGTGCACACGCTGGGCCAGTACGTGCACATGGAGTTCGCCTACAGCTTCCACCTGGCCTTGCTCACCTACTGGGTCGTGCTGGCGGTGCTGCGCGGGATGGATTCGCGCCGCCGGCTGCGCGACGAGCAGTTGCGCAGCGCGTTGCTGGAATCGCAGCTGGCGCAGGCGCAGCTGCAGGCGCTGCGCATGCAGCTGCAGCCGCATTTCCTGTTCAATACGCTCAACGCGATCTCCGCGCTGGCGCTGGCCGATCCGCTGCAGGCGCGGCTGATGATCGCGCGGCTCAGCGACTTCCTGCGCCTCACGCTGGAGGAACGCCACGCGCCGCAGGTGCCGCTGGCGCGCGAGCTGGAATTCCTGCGCTGCTACCTCGACATCCAGCAGGTGCGCTTCCAGGACCGGCTCAGTACGCGGCTGGACGTGGCCGACGACGCACTGCGCGCCGCCGTGCCGAACCTGATCCTGCAGCCGCTGGTGGAAAACGCGCTGCGCCACGGCCTGCTGGCCAAGGCCGAACCCGGCAGCCTGCAGGTGCTCGGCCAGCGCGACGGCGACGAGCTGGTGTTGCGCGTGGACGACGACGGCCTGGGCCTGCCGCCCGATGGCGCCAACGAGGGCATCGGCCTCACCAACACCCGCGCACGGCTGGCGATGCTGTTCGGCGGCGACGCCAGTCTGGAGCTGCAGCGCCGCGACGGCGGCGGCACGCGGGTGGAACTGCGCCTGCCGTTCCGCGAGCACGCTGCATGAGCGCCGCAACGATCCGCGCCCTGCTGGTGGACGACGAGGTGCTGGCGCGACTCGCGCTGCGCCAGGCGCTGGCCGCGCATGCCGACGTGGCCATCGTGGGCGAATGCGGCAACGCCACCGAGGCCTTGCAGGCGATCGCCGCGCTCACGCCCGACCTGATCTTCCTCGACATCCGCATGCCCGGCATGGACGGCTTCAAGCTGCTGCACCAGCTGAAACCGGATGCGCTTCCGATGGTGGTGTTCACCACCGCCTACGGCCAGCACGCGCTGCGCGCGTTCGACGCCGGCGCGCTGGACTACGTGCTGAAACCGATCGACCAGGCGCGCTTCGACCAGGCAATGGCGCGCGTACGCCGGCACTGGCAAGGCCTGCAGGCGCCCGCGGCGACGACGGCGCACGCGAGCCACCTGCAGCGCCTCAGCGTGCGCGTGGGCGAGCACATCCAGGTGATCGCCACCGAGCGGATCGACTGGATCCGCGCCGACGGCAACTACGTGCAGATCCACGCCGACGGCGCGCATTACCTGCACCGCGAAACGCTGAGCCACCTGCTGGAAACGCTGGCCCCCGCGCGCTTCCTGCGCATCCACCGCGGCACGGTCGTCAACGTGGAGCGCATCCGCGAAGTGCATCCGCTGTTCAACGGCAACGCCGAGATCGTGCTGCACGACGGCACGCGGCTGGACCTCAGCCGGCGCTTTCGCGCTGGGGCGCGGGCGGTGCTGGGGCTGCCTTGACGGTCCAGGTGCCGATCCATCAAGACGCATGCATCAGCTGATGCGGCCTTCGATGATTGGACATGTCGGCAAATAGGGTCGGATTCCCGAGAACGTGGGCGGCAGCTTGCGACCCTGAGGAATCGTCCGGCGTCTTGATCCGGCTGCCCCAAAGCCGCCGGCCGGAACTTTGCCCATGCTCGGCATGCGCACTCCGGGTTCGGAACGGCGGAGGAGCCACGTGCGATTTGCGCCCGCGGGGTCATCCGCTTGCAAATCACCCATGCTCGCCGTACAGTGAACCATATGGTTCACTATCAAGCCCGCCTCGACGCAACGTTCGCCGCGCTCTCCGATGTCACCCGGCGCGGCGTGCTGGAGCAGCTCGGGGATTCAGACGCCTCGATCACCGACCTTGCCCAAAGGTTTCGCATGACCCTTACGGGCATGAAGAAGCACGTCAGCATCCTGGAGCAGGCGGGGCTCGTGACTACGGAGAAGGTCGGGCGCGTACGAACCTGCACGCTCGGACGCCGCCGGCTGGAAGAAGAGGCCGCCTGGATCGAGCGGCACCGCGAACTCTGGAGCGCGCGCTTCGACGCGCTGGACAAGCTTGTCGATCACTTGAAACGCAAGGAGAAGGCAGATGCCCAAAGCAAAAGAAGGTAGTTCCGCCGCCACCAACCGCACCGTTGTGGAGCGCAAGTCCGACCACGAACTCGTCGTGACGCGAACGTTCGATGCCCCGGCGCACATCGTCTTCGAGGCGTGGAGCAATCCCGAATTGTTCAAGCTTTGGTGGGTTCCGAAGTCGGCGGGCATGTCGCTGGTCTCGTGCGACATGGACGTTCGCACCGGGGGCGCGTATCGCCTCGTGTTCAGCCATCCGGCCTTCGACCAGCCGATGGCGTTCTTCGGCACGTACCGGGAAGTGACGCCGAACAAGCGCATCGCATGGACGAACGAGGAAAGCGACGAGGGCGCCGTGACCACGGTGACGTTCGAGGAAGATGCCGGCAAGACGCGGGTCACCTTCCACGAACGCTACCCCACGGAAGCGGCCCTCGACGAAGCCCTCGCCGGCTCGGCGGAAGGCCTGCCCGAACAGTTCGCGCAGCTGGATGAGTTGCTCGCAGACAGATCGTGACCACACCGCGGCCACCGGCGCATGGAAGGGATGCCGATGAAACGCACGATCACCGCCGCGCCGGCCAGTCCGGCGCCACGTGAGGACGATATGCTCAGACGCGATTTCCTGAAGACGGCCATGGCGACCGCCGTGCTGACAGCCACTCTTCCCATTCAAGCCAAGAAGACCCTCGCCGTCCCGAACGGAAACTTTGCCGACGTCGATGGCCAGCATCTCTTTTACAGCGTGCATGGCGCCGGCAAGCCGCTCATTCTTCTCCACGGTGGCATCGACCCGGACAGCTTCGGGAGCAATCTGGCCGAACTGGCCAGGGGCCGGCGGGTGATCGCCCCCCATCTGCAGGCACATGGGCGTACGCCAGACACGGACAGGCCGCTGCGCAGTGAAACGATGGGCGACGACATCGCCGCTTTGATCGGTCACCTGAACCTCGGCAAGGCCGACGTCATGGGTTACTCGCTGGGTTCCGGCGTCGCGCTGCAGACCGCCATCCGCCATCCGCATGTGGTCGACCGGCTCGTGCTCGTGTCCGCGGCGATGAGGCAGGATGGTTTTTATCCGGAGGGAGTGGCGGCCTTCAAACAGTTGGAGGCCAACGCTGCCACGCTCGGCCCTGCCGTCAAGGCATCGCCATTGGGGAAGGCCTATCCCGATGTCGATTGGACCAAGCTCTTCAGGAAGGTCGGTGACCTGACCAAACGCCCCTGGGACTGGAGCGCCGACGTCGCCAGGCTCAAGGCACGCACACTGCTGGTCTATGCCGACGCCGACGCCATCCGGCCCGAACACATGGTCGAGTTCTGGAAGGCGTTGGGAGGCGGCCAGCGCGATGCCGGGGTCGATGGCTCCCTGCGGCCCGCAAACGAGCTCGCCATCCTGCCGAACACCACCCACTACACGCTCCCCATCGATCCGATGCTGCCGGAGATCGTCGAGCGCTTCCTCGGATCTGCATTGAAGGCAGCAGGCTAGGAGCCTGCGACATGCCATCGCGGACACGTGATGGCCCATGGGTGACGGTGGTTGTGATGTGCAGTGCCTGGCTAGCCGGCAGGCACCATCCGCCCAGTTGCCGGCTTCGAGCAATGCTTCTTGGCGGATTTGGGGTTGGCTTTGCAGTTCGGCAATGTCAGGTATCGGCCGACAGCAAACAGACGAAGCCTCTTGCTCTGCACGTTTGGCGTGCCGAACACCGCGAGAAGCAAGAGCAGCGCACGATGCATCGAGGCACCTGACATCCCGATGCGACCGAACCGTTCGCCCCACGCGGACAACCGTTGGTCACGCGCCCTCGCCCCGTTCGTCACAAACCCGCGGCGGCACGCCGACACCACTGCGCAGACTCCTGGTCATCGTCATCGTGCCGAGGCATCCGCATGGTCCATCGCCTGCTTGCGCTGCTGGCCGGTGCGCTCGCCTTGATCGGCGCATTCGCCGCCGTCGGCCTGCGCGCCGCCGAAGCAACCTCGCCGCAACCGGAGATCTTCGCGCCCGGCGCGATCTCCGGCCCTGTCGGTGTGGACTGCCTCACCTTCGCACCCGACGGCGCCACCGTGTACTTCGACCAGCAGGCGGGTGCGAGCGGCTTCATCATGGAGGCGCACCGCGTGGGCGACGGCTGGTCCGCGCCACGGATCGCGTCGTTCTCCGGGCAGTGGCAGGACCACGATCCGGCGATGGCGCCGGACGGCTCCTACCTGGTGTTCACCTCGAACCGACCCGACACGGTTGGCGGCCCGCCGCTGCACGGCGGCCATCTGTGGCGGGTGGATCGCCGCGGCGACGGCTGGAGCGTGCCGGTGCGCCTGCCCGACGCGGTGAACGACGCCGCGCAGATCTACGCGCCCAGCGTGGCCGCGAACGGCGACCTGTATTACCAGCGCCGCGACGAAACCGACCACGCCTTCCATCTCTACCGCAGCGCCTGGCGCGACGGCCGCTACCAGCCGCCACAGCGGCTCGCGCTGGGCCATGCGACCGAGGAACAGGACCCCGCGATCGCGCCGGACGGTTCCTTCCTCGTGTTCGACGCGAACTACGCCGGCAAGGACCAGCCCGACCATCTCTACATCGCGTTCCGCGACGACGGCGGCTGGAGCGCGCCGGTCGATCTCGGCGACACGGTGGACCGCTACCAGCCGTGGGGCTCGCACCTGGGCCCGGACGGCCGCACCTTGTACTTCACCAGCAACCGCACCCTGCCGGTGCACTACCCGCGCTCGCCCGCGCAGGCACGCGCCGACCTGGCGCGCATGCGCGTGTGGGACAACGGCAACAACCACATCTGGCGCCTGTCGCTGGCGCCCTGGCTGGCGGCGCATCACGCCGCCTGAGTTCGCCCATCCGGAGTCCCCCATGTCCCCACGTGCACTCATCCTCGTCGCCGGCATCGCTGTCGCACTTGCCGCACCCATCGCAGCGCGCACACAGACGCACGGCGAACTGGTCGGCCCCGGCACGATCTCCACCGGCCTGCAGGAAACCTCGGCCGCCGTGACGCCGGACGGCGACACGCTGTACTTCATGCGCTCCGACTTCGCCGAACGCGACGACACCGTCATGGTGTCGCATCGCGTCGGCGGGCACTGGGGCGCGCCGCAGGTGGCCGCGTTCTCCGGCGAGTGGCACGACTCCGAACCCGCGCTGGCGCCGGACGGACGGCGGCTGTACTTCGTCTCCAACCGCCCCGCGCGGCCGGGCGGCGCGCCGCTGACGACGGAAATGGGCGGCCATCGCTTCGCCGGCACCAACCTCTGGTTCGTGCAGCGCCAGCCCGACGGAAGCTGGGGCGCGCCGGTGCACGTGGACAGCGCGCTCAACGACGGCGCGATGATCTACAACCCGTCCGTCACGGCGAACGGCGACATCTACTTCTCCGCGCACCGGCCGGACTCGGGTGCCGCCTACCAGATCTACGTGGCGCGGCGCACCGCGCAAGGCTACGCGGCGCCGCAGCGCGTGGAGCTCGGTGACGTCGCGCGCAACCGCATGGATCCGGCGATCGACCCGCAGCAACGCTTCCTCGTCTACGCCGGCAACGAGGGCGATTCGCTGGGCAGCGCCGACCTCTACATCGCGTTCCGCCAGCCGGACGGCCGCTGGGGCAAGCCGCTGCACCTGCCGGGCGACGTCAACAGCCCGTCGCTGGAGAACGCGCCATCGCTGGGGCCGCGCTTCGGCGAGCTGTATGTCTCCAGCAACCGGCGCGACGAGATGTCTTTCCCCAAGCCGCGCGACAGCGCAGCCACCTTGCAGCAGCGCCTGCAGCAACCGCTGAACGGCTCGCGCAACCTCTGGCGCTTCGACATCGCCGACGTGCTGCGCGCGCACGGCATCGACCACTGATCCGCCGCGGAGGCCCCGTGCCCACTACCCGCATGCTGTCGTCCCTGCTGTCCGCGCTGTTGTTGTCCACCGTGGCCGCCGCCGCCGCTCCCGCCACGGCACCGGCGCTGACGCCGGCCTACCGCGCCGGCGCCAGCTTCGCCAACGTGTTCTCGCGCGCCATCGCGGTCCGGGCACCCGGTTTTGACGAACTGGTGCACCGGATCAGTGGCACCGCGACCTACCGCGTGACCGACGCCGCATCCGTGCCGCCGCAGCTGCACATCGACTACCGCTACGACGGCCGGCCCGCGGGCAGCGGCACAGTGGCGCTGCCCGACGCCGGCGCCAGCAACTGCTACGACGGCAAGTGCGTGCCGAACACCGACGCCAGCGGGCTGGCCTACAACCCGCGCCTGTGGGGCCCGGCGCCGGCCGCGCTGCACGTGGGCCAGCACTGGACGGTGGATATCGCCGCGCCGTGGGAGCTGGGGCCGGCCGGACGACAAACGGTGACCGTGACGGCGTTCGATCCCGCCACCCGCACCGTCACGCTGGAACGCGAAGGCCAAGGTGACGGCGCCTGGCTGGACGACAAGCCGACGCTCACGCTGACCCGCAACGGTCAGCCCTGCGTGCTGACGCGGCAAGCCGGCCACACGCATTGGCGCGGCTGGACCACCTTCCGCGACGGCATCGTGCTCAGCGACGAACTGGTCAGCACGCGACCGGCAACGCTGACTTCCACGGAGCGCCAGTACATCCTGCTCAACGCGATGCCGGTGGAGGACGCACGATGAAGCACACCAAGGCTCGTTGCCTGCTCATCGCCGGCTTGCTGCTCGCTGCCGCCACAACGCATGCCGCCGACACCACCACCGCGACGCCACAGCCCGTCACCCTGGACGGCATCCTGCATCCCGACAGCGACGACACGCTGGCCTTCACGCCCGACGGCAACACGGTGTTCTTCGACCGCAGCGCGGGCAAGCGCAAGACCATCATGGTGTCGCACAAGATCGACGGGCACTGGTCGCAGCCCGCGGTCGCAGGCTTCTCCGGCCGCTGGTACGACCAGGATCCGGTGATGGCGCCCGACGGCAGCTACCTGCTGTTCGGTTCGGATCGTTCGCCGACGCCGGGCAACCAGCCGCTGACGCAGGACTACTTCGCGGCCGGCAGCTGGCCGGGCTCCAACCTGTGGCGGGTGGATCGCGAGGGCAAGGGCTGGGGCCAACCCGTCTGGCTGGGCTCCGTCGTCAATAACGACGCGTTCGTCGATTTCGCCAGCATCGCCGCGGACGGCAGCCTGTACTTCCTCCGCTTCAACCGCGAGGCGAAGGCGATGCACACCTGGCACACGGCGTATCGCGACGGCCATTACCTGCCGCCGGTGCGCGCGGGACTGGGCGATCCCGCCGTCTCCACCCACGATCCCGCGGTGGCGCCGGACCAGTCCTTCATCGTGTTCGACTACGGCAAGACCAAGGGCGGCCTGGGCCGCCTGTGCATCGCGTTCCGCGAGGGCGACCACTGGGGCAAGCCGATCGATCTCGGCGCGGTCGCGAACAAGGACATGCCGTGGGGCTCGCACATCGCGCCGGACGGTCACAGCGTCTACTTCACCGGGCAATCCGGCATCTGGAAGCTCGACCTGCAGCCGTGGCTGCGGCAGCACGCGGCGCTCGCGGCGGCGCGGTAACGGGGGAACGGCCGCCGGACCCGGCGGTGCGGGGAATCGCCACGTGTTGACATTATTCCATGATTCCGGAAATATGAAATCATGGAAACGCCAGACGCCCTCGCCGCCCTCGGCGCGCTCAGCCACGATTCCCGCCTCGCCGCCTTCCGCCGGCTGGTGCAGATTGGTCCGGAAGGATTGCCGGTCGGCGAGCTGCGCGAACATCTCGACCTGCCGCCCGCCACGCTGAGCGCGCATCTCAACGTGTTGCGCGCCGCCGGGCTGGTCGAGGACCAGCGCGAGGGGCGGGTGATCCGCGTCCGCGCCAACTACGGGCAGATGAACGCGCTGCTGGCCTACCTCACCGAGAACTGCTGCGCCGGCACCGCCGACTGCGGGCCGGCGTCTCCCTGCAAGCCACGCAAGACCGGAGCCAAGCGATGAACCGCTTCCACGTGCACCTCAACGTCGCCGACCTCGCCGGCAGCATCCGCTTCTACACGCAGCTGTTCGCCGCGGAGCCCAGCGTGGTCAAGCACGACTACGCCAAGTGGATGCTGGAGGACCCGCGCATCAACTTCGCGATCTCCAGCACCGGCCGCGCGCCGGGCGTCGACCATCTCGGCCTGCAGGTCGACAGCGCCGACGAACTCGCCGCGCTCGGCCCGCGCCTGGACGCCGCGGGCGGCAGCGTGGTGCCGGAAGACGGCGCCGTCTGCTGCTATGCGCACTCGGACAAGCTGTGGACCGAAGACCCGCAGGGCACGCGCTGGGAAACCTTCCACACCGTCGACGACGCTACGAGTTACTACGCCGCCGATGCGGCCTGCGCGGCCGGTGGCGCGGCCTGCGCTCCGGATGCGCGCACGTCGAAACCGAAGGTCGACAAGGGCGCCGCCTGCTGCGCGCCGAATTCCGGCTGTTGCTGAGCGGCCGTCCACCAGCGCACGCAGCGATTCGCAGCCTGCCGTTCCCAAGTCCCCGTGCCATGAGCCCGATCCGATGAAACGCATCCTGTTCGTCTGCGTGGAAAACGCCAACCGCAGCCAGATGGCCGAAGCCTTCGCGCGCATCCATGGCGGCGGTGCGATCGAAGCCTTGAGTGCCGGCTCGGCTCCGTCCGGCCGGATCCATCCGAAGGCGGTGCGCTTCATGGCCGAGCTCGGTTATGACTTGACCGTGCATGCCTCGAAGTCGCTCGCCGACGTCGGCGGCGAGTTCGACGCCGTCGTCACCATGGGCTGCGGCGACAGCTGCCCGTGGGTGCCGGCGAAACGGCGCGAGGACTGGAACCTGCCCGACCCGAAGAACATGGACGACGCCGGCTATCGCGCGGTACGCGACGAGATCGCCGCGCGCGTGAAGCACTTGCTGGCGGAGCTGTGATGTCGCTGCCGCGCAGACTGGTCGCCGAATTCCTCGGTACGGGCGTGCTGCTCGCCACGGTGGTGGGCTCCGGGATCATGGGCGTGGCGATGTCCGGCGGCAACGACGGCATCGCGCTGCTGGCGAACGCGACGGCGACCGCGGGCATGCTGTACGTGCTGATCGCCGTGCTCGGCCCGGTCTCCGGCGCGCACTTCAATCCCGCCGTGACCCTCGCGCTGCGCATGCGCGGCGAACTCGACACGCGCGAGACCCTCGCCTACGTCGCCGTGCAGCTCGTCGCGGCCATCGGCGGCGTGCTGCTGGCCCATGCCATGTTCGGCCAGCCGCTGCTGCAACCGGGCATCCATGCGCGCAGCGGCGCAGCGCAATGGCTGAGCGAAGGCGTGGCCACCGCCGGCCTGCTGCTCACCATCCTGCTCGGTGCACGCGCCCGGCCCGCGGCGATGCCTGCGCTGGTCGCGAGCTACATCTTCGCCGCGTACTGGTTCACCGCCAGCACGTCGTTCGCGAACCCCGCGGTCACCGTGGCGCGTGCACTGACCCGCACGTTCGCCGGCATCCGGCCCGTCGACGTGCCGGGTTTCGTGCTGGCCCAGCTGGCCGGAACGGCGGTCGCCCTGCTCGTGGCGCATGTGCTGCACGATCGGCCCACCGCCGCAGGCCGTCCGTCGCCGCACGGGGACTGACGGCGGCGACCGATCGGCACCGCTCGCGTTGCCCTAGCGCTGCACCATGTGCCCGAACCACGCCCAGCCGCGCACGTGCTCGGCGATCAGCTTGACGCTGGTCAGCATGGGCACCGCGAGCAGCGCGCCGGGGATGCCCCACAGCCAGCCCCAGACCAGGAGCCAGACCAGGATCGCGATCGGCGACAGGCGCATGCGCCGGCCCAGGATCAGCGGCGTCACCAGGTTGCCCTCGAACACGGTCAGCCCGGCGAAGCACAGCGCGGGCAGCAGCGCGTGGCCGAGCTGGTCGAAATGCACCAGACCCACCAGCAGCAGCACGCTGGTGGTGAAGATCGCGCCCACGTAGGGGATGAAGTTCGCGAACATCGCCACCGCGCCCCACAGCAGCGGATCGGGCATGCGCAGCTGCCACAGGATGCCCGCGGTGAGCGCGCCCAGCGCGAAGTTGATCAGCAAGGTGGTGAGGATGTAGCGCGACACCTCGTGCTGGATGCCGCGCACCACCGACACCGCCTGGCGCTTGTAGCTGAAGCCCGGCCCGATCTCCACCAGCCGGCGCAGCAGCAGGTCGCCGTAGACGAGAAAGAAGAACACCAGCAGCACCACGGTGAGCACCGCCGCCAGCACCTTCGGCGCCGCCGACACCACGTCCCATGCGCTCACCGCCACATCGGCCGGCTGCGGCCGTGCGTAGGTCGGGCGGCCGTTGACCAGGGTCTGGGTGGCACGGTTGGCGGCTTCCAGCGGCTGGGTGATGTGCTCAAGCTTCGGCACGAAGCGGCGGATCGTGCTCGGCGCCTCGTGGATCCAGTCCAGTGCCGGCGGCGTGAGCAGGCCGATGCCGGTGCCGATGCCGCCGATCAACGCCAGCATCAGCACGCTGGCACCCAGCCACCGCGGCACGCCCCAGCGGGCGGCGCCGGCGACGACCGGGTTCAGCGCCAGGCCGATGAAGGCGGCCAGCACCAGCGGGATCAGCAGCGCCTTGCACAGCGTCACCGTGTACAACAGCGCCAGCAGCAGCAGTGCGTTGAGCAGCACACGGATGCCTCGCAAATGGCGTCGCATGCCGCGCGCGCTGCGCCGCGCGAAACGGCCGCGCGACGGGATCGATGCACGCGGCGGCGCCACCGGCGGCACGGCTTCGCCCGCCGCGGCGGCACCGGACAGCGGCAGCGGATCGTTCATGCGGAAGCGTCGTCGAAGGCGCCGGCACCCAGCTCGACGACCAGTCGCACGCCCTGCGCCACCACCTCGGCGAGGCCGCCGCGCAACAGCGGCCCCACGCCGGGCACGCGCAGAGGATGCACGTCGAGACTGCCGAGCACGAAGCCCGCGCCGCCCGCCGCGCCCAGCGCGAGCAGCGGATGCCGCTCCCCGCGCGCCAGCAGGGCCGCGGCCGGCTCGGCCAGTTCCGCGCGATGCGCGGCCACCCGCGCCTGTGCCGCACGCACCTTGTCGAGATGGCTGAACAGACTCATGGCTTGCGCTCCCCCGCGGATTCGCCGTCGACCTCGCGCTCGGCGCGATGCAGCGTCTCGCGCATCATCGCACCCCATTCGTGGCGCGTGGCGGGCAGGCTCATCCAGTGCATGCAGCGGCGGAACAGCCCGATCGCGCTCGCCAGCAGCAATGCCTGCAGCAGCGCCAGCACCAGCAGCGCCCAGATCCACGAGTGGAACCAGGTGGCCAGCAGCACGCCGACCAAACCGAGCAGGGTCAGGCCCAGCGCCACGCCGGCCACGGTGGCGACCAGCGCAGCCACCAGCAGCCACGACACCGCGCTGCGCGCCAGCCCCAGCTCGGCGGCCAGCAGCTGCAGCTGCGCGCCGAACAGCCGGCGCACCGCACCGGCCAGCCGGCCCAGTTCGTCCAGCAGAGACGAGGACGGCGCCGAAGCTTCCGGCGCCGTCGCGTGATCCTGTTCGCGCGCGGGTTCTTCCTGCATGCGCGATCAGCGCCTGAGCAGGCGGCCGAGCAGCCAGCCCGCGCCCAGCGCGATCGCCATCGACTGCACCGGCTTCTCGCGCACGTAGTCGCGCACCTGCTCCAGCCACTCGTCGGCGCGATCCATCGTGGCGTCGTAGGCGGCACGGCCGCGTTCGCCCGCCTCGTCGAGCTTGTCGCTGGCGCGATGCGCACCGGCGGCGACCTTGTCGGTGGCGCGGTGCAGGCTTTCCTCGACGTGGTCCGCGGCGCGCCCCACCGCCTCCTTGGTGCCGGCGACCGCGCTGGAGGTGGCCTGCTTGACGCGCTCGGCGCCTTCGTCGATGCGACTGGGCGTGTCGTTTTCGGTCGTTGCTGCCTGCTTGTTCATGCTGTCTCCATGTAGCTCATGCGGAAGAATGCCGGTTCGCCGGGCGCTGCGCCACGCCTCACTTCGCGCGGCGCAGGAACGAGATGATCGCCAGGACCAGGAACACGACGAACAGGATCTTCGCCATCCCGGCCGCCGCGCCTGCAATGCCGCCGAAGCCGAGCACCGCGGCGATGATGGCGACGATCAGGAATACCAGTGCGTAGTGAAGCATGGCGTTGCCCTCTTGAACGAATGCCGACCACGACGTGCGTGGCCGCGTGCAGTCATTCATCCACATTGGCCGCCATCTGCGCGTGAAGGGGCGCGCGTGCGTGCACGCCACCTGCACATTCGCCGTCACGTCGCGGAAGCAGGACGGATCGCGTAGGTGCCCACCAGTTCCGCTTCCGCCAGCACATGGCCGCGCATCGCCGTGCGCAGTTCGGCCAGCGTGAAGCCGCGCGACAGTTCCAGCTTCGCCGCGTCCAGCGCGTGGATGCGGAAGTGGTAATGGTGCACGAGGCTGTCGTTCCACGGCGGGCACGGGCCGTCGTAACCAAGGTAGTCGCCGCCCATCCCGGCGTCGCCCGCGAACCAGCCGGTGTAGTCGTTCAACCCCTGCACGCTGCCCGGCGGCCCCAGCGGATCGCGCTTGCCGCGCGGCGTGATGCCGTCGCAGCACGCGCCCTCGTCGAACTCGCCGCATTCGGCGGGAATGTTCGCCATCAGCCAGTGCACGAACTCCACCCGCGGCAGGTCCGCGGGCACGACGCGCCCTTCCTTGTTCACGTCGTCGCCACGACTGGGCACGTCGACGTCGATGCAGGTGAGCACGAAGGAACGCGTGCCTTCCGGCGCATCGCGCCACGCCAGATGCGGGCTGCGATTGTCCGACAGCGCCACCGGGGCACCGGGCTTGCCGAAGGCGTTGGCGGCGGGGATGGGCTGGCCGTCGGCGAAGTTGTCGCTGCGCAATTGCATGGGGCGTTCCTCTGATCCGATGGGGATGACGGGATACTACGGTTGGTACGTCACCCGATACACCGCCCCCGCCAGATCGTCGCTCACCAGCACGCTGCCATCCGGCAACGGCTGCACGTCGACCGGGCGGCCCCAGGCCTTCTCGTCCTGCTCGAAGCCGGTGATCAGCGGCTGGTAGCTGGCCACCTTGTTGCCGTCGAGGCGCACCGTCATCACGCGGTAGCCGGATTTCTTCGTGCGGTTCCACGAGCCGTGCTCGGCGACCAGGATCGCGCCCCGGTAGCCGGCCGGGAACATGCGGCCCACGTAGAAGCGCATGCCCAGCGAGGCCACGTGTGCGCCCAGCTTCAGCACCGGCGACGTGTAGTCCTTGCAGCGGTGGCCCTTGCCGAATTCGGGATCGAGGATGTCGCCTTCGTGGCAATAGGGGAACCCGAAGTGTTCGCCGATGCGCGACACGCGATTCAACTCGTCGCTGGGGATGTCGTCGCCCAGCATGTCGCGGCCGTTGTCGGTGAACCACAGCTGGTGCGAGCCGGGGCGCCAGTCGAAGCCCACGGTGTTGCGGATGCCGTAGGCCACGTCCTGCGCATCGCTGCCATCGGCGTTCATGCGGGTGAGCTTGGCGTAGGCCTTGCCCTTGTCGCACACGTTGCAGGGTGCGCCGATCGGCACGTAGAGCTTGCCGTCCGGGCCGAACGCGATGAAGCGCCAGCCGTGGTGCCTTTCGCTGGGCAGCTTGTCGGTGACGAGTTCCGGCTTGGGCGGATCGTCGAGGTGGTTCTCGATGTCGCGCAGCACGACGATGCGGCTCACCGCCGAGATGTAGAGGTTGCCGTCGCGGAAGGCCACGCCCACCGGCATCTCCAGCCCGCTGGCGAGCACGCGCACCCTGTCGGCATGGCCGTCGTGTTTCGTGTCGGTGAGCGCGTAGACCTTGCCCGCGTCCATCGATCCCACGAACACCGTGCCCTTCGCGCCCAGCGCGATCTCGCGCGCATTCGGCACCTGGTCGGAATACACCGCGATGTGGAAGCCTTTCGGCAGCGTCAGCCGGTCCAGGTGGATCGCGCCGAACGCGGGCGCGGCAAGCAGCATCAACAAGGTCACCAGCGACGGGAACAACAGCAGGCGCATTGGCTCGACTCCGGATCGGCGGGAGCGCCAAGCCTATACCCATGCCGCGTGGCGCCTCTGTTAACGTGCGCTCGTCATGAACAAGCCGGTCCTGTCACAAGCCGAGGATCTCAAGCGCCTGGTGACCGTGCGCATGCCCTACGGCAAGTACCAGGGCCACCTGGTCGCGGACCTGCCCGGCGCCTATCTCGCGTGGTTCGCGCGCCAGGGTTTTCCGCCCGGCGAACTCGGCCGCCTGCTCGCGTTGATGCTGGAGATCGACCACAACGGACTGAAGCGCCTGCTCGATCCGTTGCGCGAGCGCTGAAATCCGGCGTCATCCGCCCGGGGTTTCGTCCGCCAGCGCGTTGAAGCGCGCCGCGATGTAGTCGTCGGTGAAGCTGGTCATGTCGCGGCCGCGGATGAAGCCGCAGTGGCCGCCGTGCTCGGCGATGTCCAGTTCCACGTTCGGCGGCAGGCGCAGCTGCTCGAACGCGCCCACCGGGATCACCGGATCGTCGCGCGCAGTGAGGATGGTGGCGGGGACCTGCATCGCCATCAGCGCGTCGGCGGCCACCGAATAGCCGTCCAGATACTGCTGCAGCGAACCGAAGTCGGTATGCCGCCGCACCAGCGATTCGGTGAGCCCGCGCAGATCCTGCTTCAGCTCCGACATCTCGAAGTACCGGTGCTGCGGGAACGCCTTCTGCTTGGCCAGCAGCGAGTGCCGCCACTTGTGCATGAAATAGGCCTGGTAGAACCAGGGCGCCGCTTCCTCCAGCGAGAACAGGCCTTCGGCGGGATCGATGATCGGGCACACCGCCAGCGCGTAGGCGAGCGGGATGCCCACGCGCGAGGTCTGCAACGCCGCGCGCAGCGCGAAGTTGCCGCCCAGCGAGAAGCCGGCCAGCGCCAGCGGACGCGCCGGCCAGCGCGCGGCGATGTCGCCCAGCGCGTGCACCACCTCGTCGATGCGGCAGGAGTGGAACAGCGCCTCGTTGAGGCCGTGGCTGTCGCCGTGGTCGCGGAAGTTGAGGCGGAAGATGTCCCAGCCGTCGGCGAGCAGGCGGCTGCCGGTCTGCAGCACGTAGGTGGAGTCGACGCTGCCTTCCCAGCCGTGGAACAGTACGGCGAGGCCGCGCGGCTGCGGGCGCGTCTTCTGCGCGGTGAATGCGCCGGTGAGGCGCACGCCGCCGCCGCCGTCCACCATCACCGGCTCGGCGCCTTCCTGCACCATGCGCGCGGCGCGCGGCAGCAGCAGGCGGCGCACGCCGCTGGAGGAGAGCATGGTCTGCAGATGCCCGCTGGTGAGCGGCCAGGACGGACGGAAATCCTTTCCGCACGGCAGGCTCATGCGACGCACGGCTCCTGCGCGGCATTTTCCAGGGCCGCGGCGATGCGCTCGCGCGACAGCTCGGCCATGCGGCGACGCGCGTCGGGACTGGCCGGCACCGGCTGCAGGAAATGCACCTCGGCATCCATCGACGGGCCGCCGAGCAGGCGCAGGAAGTTCTGCAGAAAGTTCTCGTGCTCGCGGAAACCGGCGTCGACCACGCGACGGCCGTCGCGCACGAAGCGCAGCGCCACCGGCTGCACGGCGACCTCGGCGTCCAGCGCAGCTTGGAAGATGCGCGCGTGGAACACCTTGAGCACACCATCATGGCCGGTGCCGCCCTCGGGGAACACCGCCACCGAACGGCCGGCGCGCAGGCGCTCCACCATCACCTGCATCACCGCGGCGAGCGAGTGGTTGCTGCCGCGGCGATGGAAGATCGTGCCGCCGCTGGCCGCCAGCCAGCCCACCAATGGCCAGTGCGCGATCTCCGCCTTGGCCACGAAGCAGGCCGCGCGCTGCGAGTGCAGCAGCTCGATGTCGATCCACGAGGTGTGGTTCGCCACGAACAGCACCGGATCGGCCAGCGGCTCGCCGACGCGCACCGCGCGCAGACCGAAGATGCGCATCAGCGCAACCGACCACCAACGCACCAGCCGATGCGAAAACGGTTCGCGACCGTCGCGCATCACGCGGTTGCGGTTCCAGCTCATCACGAACGCGGCCAGCATGATCGCGAGCACGGCATGCAGCAGCAGCAGCGGCACGCGCCACAGGTAGCGCAGCGGACGCAGGTGGTCGCGGATCGGCGGGGAGGCGGTGGCGGTGTCCATCAGCCCGTTAGTCTAGCGTCTGTTGCCCGCAACGTTATGCGGCGACGACGGCGGATTTTCCGCGCGCGGCAGCGGCAGCGAAGGCGAACGCTTTACCGTGCGCAGCACGAAGCTGGAGTTGACGTCGGCCACGCCGGCGGCATTGAGCAGGCGGTCGAGCAGGAAGCGCGAGAAATCCGCGAGGTCGGCCACGTAGACGTGCAGCAGGTAGTCCATGTCGCCGGTGAGCGCGTGGCAGGCCACCACCTCGTCCCAGCCGTTGACGCGCTCCACGAAGCGCTCGATCACCTCGGCCTCGTGCTTCACCAGCTGCACGCGCACGAAAGCCTGCAGGCCCAGGCCCACCGCCAGCGGGTCGACCTGGGCGGCGTAGCCGGTAACCACCTGATCCGCCTCCAGCCGTTGCAGCCGGCGCAGGCAGGCAGACGGCGACAGGTTCACCCGTTCGGCCAGCTCGGCATTGGTGATGCGGCCCTCGGTCTGCAGCACGGCGAGCAGGTGCAGGTCGATGCGGTCCAGCGCGGTCATGCACGATACCTCGACATATCAACCAATCCGAGCACGAATATTGCGTCCAAATCCTGGTCGCGCGCAACATTGCAAGCTTCGTGCGGCGGGTTTGCCGTATGCTCTGGTTGGTCATTCCGGCGCCGGCCGGAAGCCAGTCCAGCCCCGGAGCCCGCCATGGAAAACACCACGCCCCGCAAGGTCGAACACCAGCAGACCGACCGCGGCTACATCCCGGTCTACGCGACGGGCGTGGTCGAGCAGCCGTGGTCGGGCTACAGCCGCACCGACCACGAGGTCTGGGACACCTTGTACAAGCGCCAGCGCGAACTGCTGCCCGGCCGCGCGTGCGCCGAGTTCATGGCCGGCGTGGAACGTTTCGGCCTCGGCGACGGCGGCATCCCGAAGTTCGCCGACTTGAACAAGGTGCTGGCCAAGGCCACCGGCTGGGAGCTGGTGGCGGTGGAAGGCCTGCTGCCGGACGAGGTGTTCTTCGACCACCTCGCCAACCGCCGATTTCCGGTGAGCTGGTGGATCCGCAAGCCCGAGCAGCTCGACTACTTGAGCGAGCCGGACCTGTTCCACGACCTGTTCGGCCACGTGCCGCTGCTGCTCAACCCGGTGTTCGCCGACTACATGCAGGCCTACGGCCGCGGCGGCATGAAGGCGTTCGGCATCGGCCCCGAGGCGCTGATGAACCTCACGCGCCTGTACTGGTATACGGTGGAGTTCGGCCTGATCCACACCGATGAAGGCATGCGCATCTACGGCGCCGGCATCGTCAGTTCCAAGGGTGAGTCGATCTACTGCCTGGATTCGCCCGCGCCGAACCGCATCGGCTTCGGCCTCGAACGCGTGATGAGCACGCGCTACCGCATCGACACCTACCAGCAGACCTACTTCGTGATCGACAGCTTCGAGCAGCTGTTCGAGGCGACGCATCCGGACTTCACGCCGATCTACGCGAAGCTCAAGGCCGAGCCTGCGCACGCAGCGGCGGATGTGCTGGATGGCGACCGCGTGTTCAACCGTGGCACGCGCGAAGGGTTTGCGACGGGCGCGGATACCTGAGCGCAGCCACGCCCGATACGAATCAAGCCGGCCTCGCGCCGGCTTTTTCGTGTCACGGTCTTGCGTCGAGCGGCAGTCGCCTCCATGCGTGGATTCATCCCACTCAGCACGCAAGGAAGCCATGCTCATCGAATCGCTCGCCAGCCTCGACCTTGCCGGCATCGACACCCTGATCTTCGCCGGCGGCGGCAACCGCTGCTGGTGGCAAGCCGGCGCGATCTCGCACCTGTTGGCGCAGCACTGGCGATTACCCATGCAACTGGTGGGCACCAGCGGCGGTGCCGCCGTGGCCGCGGCCTTCCTTACTGCCGGGCCACAAGTCGCGCTTGCGGCTTGCCAGCGTTTGTATGCCGACCATACCCGCATGTTCGAATGGCGCAGCCTGTTGCGCGGGCGACTGCACTGCGCGCACCGCCACATCTACCCGGCATGGCTGGCCAGTTTCGTCGATGCCGAACATTTTCAGGCGCTGCGGCAGTCGAAGCATCGCCTGCAGGTGGCGATTACCCGGCCGGCGCGCCGGCTGGGACTGCGCGGCTCCATCGGCATCGCCACGCTGGCCTATTTCGTGGACAAGTTCCTGCGTGGATCGCTGCATCCCGGGCTGCCGCGCCGACTTGGCCTGCGACAGGAATTCCGCGAGCTGCGCGACTGCACCAGTCTCGACGAGGCGCGCACACTGCTGGCCGCGGCGGGCGCTGCGCTGCCATTCATCCCCGCGCGACGCATCGACGGCGAATACGCCTTCGATGGCGGCTACACGGACAACGCGCCGTTGCCGTCGCAAACCGACAGCGAGAAAGCACGCACGCTTGTATTGTTGACCCGCCACTATCCGAAGTTGCCTGCCATATTCCGTGCCAACGGACGCAACTACTGGCAACCCAGCACGCGTATCCCGGTGAGCATGCTCGACTGCACCGTGCGCGCGACCGTGCTCGACGCATGGGCGCTGGGGGAGCACAACGCGCAGGAAGCACTCGCAAGCGGTGGGCTGCATATCGTGTGAGGCGTCATCGCGTAGCCGTGATGACGCCAGAACCTGCCTACAGCCCCAGGTTGCCGACGGCGTGGTCGATCACCACGCGCTCGAGCTGGCCTGACGCCGGGTTCGCCGTGTGCTGTCCCGCGTGCAGGCAGAGTTCGACGACGGGAAGCGGGGGCAAGCCGTGCCTCTCGTCGAGCCGCATCAGAGAAGGCGGTATTCCGGCCGTCGTGCGCAGCGTGATGCCGAGGCCTGCCGCCACGCCCGCCCAGAGGCTCTGCAAGCTTGCCGTGGCGTAGGCCAGCCGCCAAGGAATCGAGGCATGGTCGAGCGCCTCGATGCCTGCGCGACGGAAGAAACAGGGCGGGTTGTAGAGCGCGAGATCGAGCGGGACGCCGGCTTTCACGACCGCATCCGTGCCCACCGGCCCTATCCACGTCATGGGCAGCGTGGCCACACGCCTGGCATCCGCGCGGCTGCCATGACCCATCGCGAGCACGAGGTCGAATTCACCGCGATCGAGGCGTTCCAGCAAGACCCCGTTGCGCTCCACTTCGACATCCACCCGCACCGCCGGGTGGGCCCGCTTGAACTGGCCCAGTGCCGCGGGCAGCCAGGTCTCCGCAAAATCGCCCGGCAGGCCGAAACGCACGACGCCTTCCACCGACATGCCGGCCACGCTGCGGACAGCTTCGTCATTGAGCTCAAGCATGCGGCGCGCATAGGAGTGCACCAGCTCGCCGGTTTCCGTCAGCACCATGCTGCGCCCCCGCTTGCGAAACAGGGGCTGGCCGAGCTGGCTTTCCAGCTTCTTGATCTGCTGGCTCGCCGCCGATTGCGAGCGGCCTATCTTCTCCGCCGCACGCCCCAGGCTTCCCAGTTGCAGGATCGCCACCAGGGTCCGCAAGGCGTCCATATCCAGGTTCGGCAAGGACATTGCTTTCGTTTTTCCGATGGAATGATTCTGAATTATCGGATTTTCTTCAGCGTATCCCGAGCCTAGCATTCGGTGACCCGTGCAGCCATGCGCGTGCACCACTCCAATCCCGGGGACTCACCGCATGAACATCCGTACAACCGCCACGCGCCATGCCATGGCTGCACTCCTCTCGGCGTGCCTGCTCTGGACGTCCGCCGCCTTTGCCGCGTCGGCGCACGAAGCATCGTCGCTCGCCGGCACCTGGACCCTGGTGGCGGCCGACGTCCAGCACCCCGATGGTTCGCGCGCATCCGATTACGGTGCCCAGCCCAAGGGCCTGCTGATGATCGACAACCAGGGACACTACTCGTTGCAGATCTTCAAGGCCGAGCGGCCAGCCTTCCATGCCGGCGACAAGGCGAAGGGAACGCCCGACGAGTACAAGGCCGCCGTGATGGGTTCAAGCACCCATTACGGCACGCTCCGGGTCGAGCCGGACCGCGGTGTCCTCGTTTTCCACATCCAGGGGGCTTCCTTCCCCAATTGGGAGGGACAGGAGCAGCGTCGGCAGTATCAGCTCGGCGATGGCGTGCTGAGCTATCGCGTGACAGCACGCCCCAATGGCGACGTACCGATCTCGGTCTGGCGGAAGATCGACTAAAGGACCGCGAAACGCCGGATGCCTGCATCCATCACCATGAAGAAGCAGGCACCCGCGTTTGCCCGGCAAATGATCGGACACACGGCGAGCACGGATCGCCGCCTGTCTCCCTCGGGCGAATGCGCGCTTCGAAACCGGTTTCCTGCCAAGCGGAATCGCAGCCTGACTCCACGCAGTCCCGACATCAACGCCCGTGCGCATCCACCCACGGCCGCACGATGCCGATCCACAGCTCGTAGCCCATGCGATTCATGTGCAGGCCGTCCTGGATGAACCACTGGGCCTGCGGTTGGCCATCCTTGCCCAGCATCGGCGTGAACACGTCCAGGTACGCCACCTGTTTCTGCGTCGCTGCGTAGTCGCGCACCAGGTCGTTCGCCTCGCGGATCTTCGGCAGCAGCGCCTTGCGCGCCATGCTGGGCTTGATCGCGATGAAGGCGATCGGCACGCCGGGGTCGACGGCGCGCGCCTTGCGCACGAAGGCCGCGAAATCGTCGCGCACCTGCCGCGGGCTGTTGCCGGCCTCGATGTCGTTGTCGCCCGCGTACATCACGATGGCGCGGGGGTGATACGGCGCCACGATGCGATCGGCGAAGTACGTGCTGTCGGCAATCTCCGAGCCGCCGAAGCCGCGGTTGATCGTGTGCACCTCCGGGAAATCCGACGCCAGCGCCTTCCAGAAACGGATCGACGAGCTGCCGATGAACAGCACCGCGCCGGCAGGTGGCGGTTGTACGCGGTCGGTCTGCTCGAACGCCGCGATGTCGGCATTCCACTGCGCATGGTCGCTGGCCGTGCGCGCAGACGCGCACAGCGGCAGCAGGACGAACAACAGGATCAGCCAGCGTTTCATCGCGCCTCCCGTGGGGTGTTTCGTGCGAGTTCCGACACTTCCAGCACCTTGGCGATGCGCTTGCCGTCCCAGCGATAGACCAGGTGCTGCGCCTGCACGCAGGGCGCGACGACATCCGGATGGAACGCGGCCACGCATTCGCCGGACGGATCGCGCACGCTGTCGTACACGATGCCGTTGGAACCGGCGGCGCGCAACACGCGCGCCAGTTTCACGCTGGCCACGTAGCTGTCCGGATCGTGCTCCTTCCTCCAGCCACCGCGGATGTCGTGCAGGCGGCTGTCGATGCGCGTGCGGTAGCAACGCATCTGGATGTCACAGGCCGGTTCGGCGGTGGCGGTGAGGAAATGCTCGCGGTGATAGACGGTTTCTTCCACCGCGGTGGCCACCGTGTGCGCGGCGTAGAACACGCCCCACGTGCCATCCGAAAAGCGGCTGCCGTCCGGATTCAAATGCGTGAAGGCCGCCATCACCGGCGTCGAGCCCGGACCGCTGATGCGGTGTTCCTTCGGCACCAGCTTCAGCGCGCCGGCTTCCTCGCGCAGGCGCGGGTTGGTCAGCGCCTCGATCGCGAACACCGCGTCGAGATCGGCCGGATCGGCGATGCGGTCGTATACGCCCACCGGCGGGAAGCGGCTGGGCACGATGCGAAACGCCTGGTTCCAGCGGATGCGCTTGAGTGGGGGCAGATCGGTCGACATCGGGGTTCCCGTCGCGGCTGGGGCCGCTGCTGCAGGTGACCGGCATCGTCATCGCATGCGGTATCGGCGGCTGCGACGATCGGTGTGAAGCGCCTCAGCCGCGCTGCGCATCCAGGTACTGGCGCACCACGAACAGGTCGGCCACGTTGCCCGACAGCATGCGTTCCAGCGCGGAATGGCCGCCGAACAGCGGCGCCGTGTTCGGCTTGCGCAGCCATGCATCGGCTTGCGCGGGATCGGGAAACAGGATCTGCAGGTCCTTCCAGATGCCGAGCAGGTAGCTGATGCGCTCCAGCGTGTCGCGCCCCAGGCTGCCGTCCTGCTCGCGCTTCCACTTGTAGAACGTGGACTCGGGCGGATCGCCGAGCAGCTTGCGCTGTTCGGCCACGCGCAGGTCCCAGTGCTCGGCGAGACGGAAGAAGCTGCGCAACGCGGGCGCCGTCAGCGCCGCGTCAGTGGGCGGGTAGCGTGATGCGGCTTCGGCGATGCGGCTGGCATGTGCGTTCATGTCAAAACTCTCCATGTGAAGCACATGGACAATTTACTGCAAAGTGGCAGCTTTGTCCAAAATCGCCAGCGCCAGCTTCAGGGGGCGTTCGGCGCACTCTTGCCCTTCGCGCAATCGCAGCCGTAATCCGGCTCCGGCCCGCCCTCCTTGATGAACTTGTCGATGCGCGCCTCCAGCACCGGCAACGGCACCGAGCCGGTGGAGAGCACGGTGTCGTGGAAGGCGCGGATGTCGAATTTCTCGCCCAGCGCCTTTTCGGCCCTGGCGCGCAGTTCGAGGATCTTGAGGTAGCCCAGCTCGTAGCTGTCGGCCTGGCCGGGCCAGCTGATGTAGCGGTCCACCTCGTTGGCGATCTCCAGCGGGCTCAACGCGGTGTTGCCGGTGAGGTAGTCGATCGCCTGCTGGCGCGTCCAGCCGAGGTGGTGGATGCCGGTGTCCACCACCAGGCGGCAGGCGCGCCACATCTGGTAGGTGAGGTAGCCGAACTGCTGCCAGGGCGTCTGGTAGATGCCCATCTCGTTGCCGAGGTATTCGGAGTACAGGCCCCAGCCTTCGCCGTAGGCGGAGATGTAGCCGTTGCGGCGGAACGCGGGCAGGTTGTGCTGTTCCTCGGCCAGCTCCAGCTGCAGCGAATGGCCGGGATAGCTTTCGTGCAGGGTCAGCGCCGGCATGTTGTACAGCGCGCGCGATTTCAGGTCGTAGGTGTTGACCAGGTACGCGTCCGCGCCGCCGCGGCCGGAGGTGTAGTACGGCGCGATATCGGCCGGCACCGGGACGATGGTGAAGCGCGAGCGCGGCAGGTGGCCGAAGAACCTGCCCATCTTGCCGTCCACTTCCTTGGCCACCCAGGCGGTCTTGTCCAGCAACTCCTGCGGCGTCTTCGCGTAGAACTGGGGGTCGGTGCGCAGGTAGTGCAGGAAGTCGGCGAAACTGCCCTTGAAGCCGGTCTCTTTCATCACGGCCAGCATCTCGGCGTGGATCTTCGCCACCTGCTCCAGGCCGATCTGGTGGATCCGGTCGGGCGAGAGGTCCAGCGTGGTGTATTCGCGGATCTGCTGGCGGTAGTACGCCTTGCCGTCGGGCAGCGCCTCGGCGGCCAGTGTGGTGCGCGCCTGCGGCACGTATTCGTCGTCGAAGAACTTCAGCAGCTTCGCATAGGCGGGGATCACCTGGTCGCGGATGCGCTGCTGCGCCTCGCCGCGCAGCGCCTGCTGCTGGTCGGCGGGGATCGTCGCGGACATCTGCTTGAACGGCGCGTAGAAACCCGACGCCGTGGGATCGGTGAGATCCGCCACTGCGGCAATCGAGCGGTCGCGGCCCTTGAGCACCTCGCGCGGCACGCTGAAGCCGCGCTGCAGGCCCAGCCGCATGTTGGCTATCTGCTGTTCGAAGTAGTGCGGGATCTGGCCGAGGCGGTCGAGGTACCTGCGGTAGTCGGCCAGCGTGCGCAGGCGGTCGCCGCCCAGCTCGTAGCCCACGTCGCTCCAGAACGCGGAGTCGCTGTTGAACGGCATCTGCCACTGCTTGAACTGCTGGTCGGCGATGAAGTTGCGGATCTGCTCGCGGTACACCGCGTAGTTCACCCGGTTTTCCGGCGTGAGCTGCCCGACGTCGATCGCGTCGAGCTGCGTCATCACCTTCTGCCAGTAGTCGAGGCGCTGCTGCTGGCTGGCGGCGTCCACGTCGTCAAGGCGACCGTTGTTCGGCTGCGATTCGCCCGAGGCGCTGATGCCGGACTGGCCGGTGCGCCACGCCCATTCGCTGCCGTAGATCTGCTGGAACCGCGCATCGGCGTCCTGCGCCGCCCAGGCCGGAACGGCCACGCACAACGCGCCCCAAACCAGCCACTGCATGCCCTTGGTGATCTTCACTGTTGCGGTGTCTCCATCGATGGCGGCGCGGAAACCGCCGCTCCGGCGGCATCTTCCACGCTCCAGTAGTCCAGCGCCTGTGGCGGAAGCTGGGGCAGCGCCGCGCGCAGCAGCAGCCCGCGCACGCCATCCTTCAGCCGCGCCACGCGCAGCGGCGTGTTCCGACTGCCCAGCCACGCCGCGAAATCCGCCAGCGCCTCCAGCGCCGTGCCGTCCAGGTCCGGCGATTCCTCCAGGCTGAGCACCACGATGCGGCAATCCGCGCGGCTTTCCACCCGCTGCCGGGCCAGCGCCAGCACGCTCTCCGCGTTCGCGAAGAACAACGGCTCTTCCGGGCGCAGGATCAGCAGGCCGACCGGCGATCGCGCGTCGGGATGTTCGGCGAGGGCCACGAAATCGTGGCTGCCGGGCAGGCGCCCCAGCTCGCTGAGTCGCGGCGTGGCCAGCTGGCGGATCAGCATCACCAGGCTGAAGGCGATCGCCGCCAGCAGGCCGTCGAGGATGCCCAGCGCCAGCACCGCGATCACCGCCGCCAGCGCCACCAGACGGTCGCGCCGCCACTGCAGGTAGGGCTTGAACACCGACAGCCGCCAGGACTTGCTGACCGCGTGGATCACGATCGCCGCCAGCACCGGCTCGGGAATCCGCTCGATCCAGTGCAGCAGCAACAGCACCAGCAGCAGCACGGTCGCCGCCGCCACCAACCCGGCCAGCCGCGAGCGCGCCCCGGCCGCGTCGTTCGCCGAGGTGCCCGAATAGCCCGCACCCACCGGCATGCCGTGCAGCAGCCCGGACAGCGCGTTCGCCACGCCCAGCACCAACAGGTCGCGATTGGGTTGCACCGGATCGCCATGCTTCAAGGCGAACGCGCGGATCGAGCCGTAGGATTCGGCATACAGCACCAGCAGTACCGCCGCGGCCAGCTCCACGCTGGGCAGCCACTGGTCGGGCCGGGGCCACGCCGGGAGCGTCCAGGCAGGGACGAGATCGATCGCGCCGGTCAACGCCACGCCGTGCCGTGCCAGCCAGCCGGACGCGGCCACGCCCAGCACGATCACCAGCAGGCTGCCCGGCAAGCGCCGCACGCGCTCGGAAAGGAACAGCAGCAGCAGCGCGACCGCGCCGGCGCCCAGCGCAGCCGGATTGGCGCCGCCGGCCGAGCGCAGCAGGTCCACCAGCAAGAGCGGCACGAAGTCGCCGTGCAGGCCCGGCAAGCCGCCGAGGTTCGGCAGCTGCTTCAGCGCGATCACGCAGGCCAGGCCGAACGTGAAGCCACGCAGCACCGGCCGCGCGATCAGGTGCGACAGCCCGCCGAGCCGGGCCACGCCGGCGACCAGGAAACAGCCGCCGGTGAGCAGCACCAGGGTGGCCGCCACCGCGGCGCGCGCGGCACCTTCCGGACCGGCCAGCGCCAGCGTGCCGGCGGCGAGCACCGCGGCCGAGGACGAAGTGGCCGAGACGATCGCGTAGCGGCTGCGGCCGAGCAGGCCGTAGCAGACCAGGCCGACGAACAGCGCGATCACGCCGGCCTGCGGCGGCAGGCCGGCAATCCCCGAGTACGCCACCGCCTCGGGCAGCAGCAGGCCGGCGATCGACAAGCCGGCCAGCACGTCGGCGCCATGCGCGCCCCCTGTGGCAGGGGCGGCCGGCGGCGCCGCGTTCATGCGATCGTGCCGCTCCAGCCCGGCAGATAAGCCGTCTCGTGGCTGTGTGCGAGCAGCAGCGCCTGCTCCATCGCTTTCGCGCCGATCCTGCCGCCCGGCAGCTTCAGGTGTCGACGGTAGAAGTCCGCCCACAGGAATTCCGCATAAGGCTCCGCATCCTTGGCGCAACCACCGGCCATGCGCACCCGCGCGGCAAGCGTGCGGTAGGGATCGTCGGCCAGGCCGACCAGGCCGGTCGGGATCGCGGCGTAGTCGACGCGGCTGCCGCGCTGGTCGTAGGGATGGGCCCAGCGGCTGAACTCCATCGTGCGCCAGAACACCTCCGGGAGCAGCCAGGAGAAATCGCGCTGGATCATCACCGGCACGCTCTTCACGCCTTCCTCCAGCAAGGCGAGGCCGAGGTGGTGGTGGTCGACGATGTAGACGTGCTGCTTCGGCCCCAGCACGCCGGGAAACCAGTGCGAGGCGAGCAGCTCCTTGCGCTTCTTCCTGCCGAGCTCCTTCCATTGCGCGCGCTTGGCCGCAACCTCGGCCTTGCCCACGGTCAACTGGGTCGGGCGCAGCTTGGCCGGGGCGATCGACAACAGGGGATGACGCACGGTCGATGACATGGCTCGCCTCCTCGGGCTGACGCGGTGTTGCGAGCGTAGCCGAGCGGGCAGATGACGGGCACGTGCGTCGCGCGAAATTTCCTGCGGCGGCAGGCTATTCCATGCCGGCGTAGTCGCCGCCCACCGACTGCAGGTAGGCATCGAGGTTGCGGCCCGGCCGGTCGGCGAAGCACTCGCCGGACACGATGCAGAGCGCGATGCGGTCCGGGCGGAAGTTGCGGAACCCGTCGCGCAGCCGGCACCACGCGCCCAGCGTCCACTTGCCGCCCCAGAACGCCAGGCACAAGGGTTCGACCTCGCGCGTGCTGGCGTTGCCGGCCTCGTCGCTGTATTCCATCCGCAGCACGTGGCGCGCCTCGATCGCCGCGTGCAACAGGTCGATCCGCGCGGCGAAATCGGCCTTGCCCCGATCACGCCACACCGGCGCGTAGATGCGCGTGCGCGCCGCGCGCTCACGCAGTTCGGGCGGCAACACCGCCTCGATCTTCAGCAGTGCGGTCTTGGCGCCTTCGGCCAGCCGGTCGCCCGCGAACGCGCGCACGAAGCGCGTGCCGACCACCAGCGATTCGAGTTCGTCGGCGTTGAACATCAGCGGCGGGATGTCCGAACCCTTGCGCAGCACGTAGCCCACGCCCGCCTCGCCTTCGATCGGCACGCCGGAGAGCTGCAGGTCGGCCACGTCGCGGTAGACCGTGCGCAGCGACACGCCCAGCGTCTCGGCGAGGTTGCGCGCCGGCAGCGCGGTGCGCCGTCCGCGCAGGGCGTGGATGATGAGGAACAGGCGGTCGGCGCGACGCATGCGTGCATGATGCCGCGAACCGTGTCGCAGCGCCTGCGCCACAAGTCACCGCGATGCGACCGGCGCGCCGCCGCAAGCTGCTGGCGCCGGCCGTCCATCGCTCAAGCCTGCTGTGCGGCAGCCAGTGCCGCGTCGGCCGCGGCCGCGCGCTGCATCGCCGGACGCGAGATCACGCGGTCGATGTAGGCGCGGATCACCGGCGTCTCCGGCACCAGCTTGAACATGGTGGTCCAGTTGAGCGCGCCGCCCCACAACACGTCGGCGGCGGTGAAGCGTTCGCCGAGCAGGTACGGACCCTGTGCCAGCTGGTCGGTGAGCGTCTTCAGCATGGTGTCGAAGTCGCCGTAGGGACAGGTCGAGGGTGCCGGCGCCTCGCGCTGCATCGACTTGTCGACCAGCGCCGGCTCGAAGCAGGAACCGTAGTACACCATCCAGCGCAGATAGGGGCCGCGCAGTGGATCGCCGATGGCCGGCGCCAGGCCCTTTTCCGGGAACAGGTCGGCGAGGTAGAGGAACACCGCGGGCTGTTCGGTGACCAGCGCACCACGATGCAGGATCGCCGGCACCTTGCCCATCGGATTGACCGCGAGGTATTCGGGCTGGCGCTGGGTGCCGGCCTTGAGGTTCAGCACGTGCAACTCGTAGTCCGCGCCCAGTTCTTCGAGCAGGGCGCGAGTGCCGCCGGAGCGGCTGTTCGGGGCGTGGAAGAAGGTGAGGTCGGCAGTCATGGCGAGGTCTCTGGGTTCACAGGTGCCGCGTCTCGGCGGGCGGGTTCATCCAGTTGTTCGCGCGGCCGTCGCACCAGCGCACGGGTGCATCGATCAGCTCCCGCGGTTCGACGTCGTCGAGACAGGCGAGGTTGACCGACACGTAGTCGCCACCGATCTGCTCGACATAACCGCGTCCGAACGGGCGCACGCCGCAGTGTTTGCAGAACAGGTGGTGCGCGCTCCGCGTGCCGAACTGGTAATCGGACAGCGCGTCCTCGCCCGCCAGCAGACGGAAGTCCTGCGGCTTGATGGTGATGCCCCAGCTGCGCGTCTTGGTGCAGATCGAGCAGTTGCAGCGCCCGGTGCCGGCGGCGAGATCGAGATCGGCCTCGTAGCGCACCGCGCCGCAGTGGCAGCTGCCGTGATAGGTCTTCTTCATTTGCGACCCCGGATGGATGACACGAGGTGATGCAGGCCGGTCAACGCCACCAGGGTGAGGCGGCGACGATCCGCAGGGCGATCCTGCTCGCCTTCCCGTGCAGGCTTCGTCGGCAGGCGGTACTGGCCGTCCAGGAGCAGGCCTTGCAGGTACAGCGGCCGGTAGGCCATCAACACCCTGTCGATTGCGGATTTCTTTGTCATGTGCGGGCTCTGTTTGAAAGTGCGGCCATGGATGGCCGCGGTTGGACTCCCAGAATCGGGCTGCTTTCCCACAATGAAAACTTGATCGAAGCCGCGCTCACGGACGAGCGCATTCATGCAGCCGCTGCCACGGCGCCCGCCAGCCACGGCGGCGGCAGGGCGTGCTTGTACAGGCGGAACCAGTGCTCGCGGTCGCTGGCGTTGTAGAGGTCCAGCGTGCGGATCACCTCGCGCGCGAACTCCACGCTGCCGAGCTCGCTGGCGGTGAGCGTGCCGCCGTCGCTGACCGCGAGCACGCCGGCGTCGTACTGTTCGCCGCCGCGGTAGCCGGGCACGTGCATGTCGATGTGGCCGGCGTGGTTGCCGGTGTGCCGGCAGTGGTCGAGCAGGCCGGCGCGGGCCAGCGCCAGCACGCCGTCGGCGATGCCGGCCACCGGCGCGCCGGCCGCGTGCACGCGGCGCGCGGCGGCCACCGCGGCCAGGCCTTCGCCGCGCGTCCACAGGTGGCCGCCGGGCAGGATCAGCAGCGCCGCGCGGTTGAGATCGAGCTGGGCCAGGCTCAGCTCGGGCTGCACCACCAGGCCGCCCATCGAGGTCACCGGCGCCGTCGAGAAACCCACCGCCTGCACCCGCCAGTCGCCGGGGCGACGGATCTCGCACAGCGCCAGCGCGGCCTGCCAGTCGGCGTAGCCGTCGAAAACGAGGAAATAAACCGTGTCGCGCATGCCGTTCCCTCCTTGTTGGAGGTACAGGATGCGCGGGTGCTGCTGACACCCTTGTGTCAGCAGACGGCTCAGGCATGGCGCGGTTCAGCGGAAGCCGGGACAATGCGCGTTCCACTCTGTCTGCCACCTTGCCACGGACCCGCCATGAAGCCCGTCTCGCTGATCCAGTTCCTGATCGAGGAACGCCGCGCTGGCCATATCAATGCCGAACTCTCCCTGCTGATCGAAGTGGTGGCGCGCGCCTGCAAGCGCATCGGCGTGGCCACCGGCAAGGGCGCGCTGGGCGGCGTGCTGGGCATGGCCGGCACGGCTGATTCCATCAGCATGAATATCCAGGGCGAGGCGCAGAAAAAGCTGGACGTGATCTCCAACGAGATCCTGCTGGAGGCGAACGCCTGGGGCGGCCACCTCGCCGCCTGCGCCTCGGAGGAGATGGAAGACCCGCAGCAGATCCCGGACGGCTATCCGAAGGGCCAGCACCTGCTGCTGTTCGACCCGCTGGACGGCAGCTCGAACATCGACGTGAACATCTCGGTGGGCACGATCTTCTCGGTGCTGCGCTGCCCCGACGGCATCACCGAGCCGAAGGCCGAGCATTTCCTGCAGCCAGGCACCACCCAACTCGCCGCGGGCTACGTGGTCTACGGCCCGTCCACCCTGCTGGTGCTCACCTTCGGCCACGGCAGCCACGAGTTCACCCTGGACCGCGAGATCGGCAGTTTTATCTTGAGCCGCCGCGACATCCGCATTCCGGAAGCCACCGGCGAGTTCGCGATCAACATGTCCAACCAGCGCCATTGGGAAGCGCCGATGCAGCGCTACATCGGCGAGCTGCTGGCCGGCAAGGAAGGCCCGCGCGGGCGCGACTTCAACATGCGCTGGGTGGCCTCGATGGTGGCCGACGTGCACCGCATCGTGACCCGCGGCGGCGTGTTCTATTACCCGCTGGACGCCAAGATCGCGAAGCAGGGCGGCAAGCTGCGCATCATGTACGAGGCCAACCCGATGGCCTTCATCGTCGAGCAGGCCGGCGGCGCGGCCACCACCGGCCGCGAGCGCATCATGGAAGTGCAGCCCACCGGCCTGCACCAGCGCGTACCGGTGTTCCTGGGCTCGAAGCAGGAAGTCGAACTGGCCACGCACTATCACCGCGAGGCCGACGGCGCGCAGGGCTGATGCGTTTTCCTCATCGCCAGTTTGCGGTGAACATCGTTCTCTCCAGGACGTAATTCCCGCGAAAGCGGGAATCCATCTTCCGACTCACCGAAGATCGACATGGATGCCCGCTTTCGCGAGCATGACGTCGTCGAAAAGTTGGTTGCATCATCGCAAGCATCCAGGGGTAAGCAGCCCCATCCGCAACCTTCATTCCTGAACTTCTCCCATGCACCTCCGCCGCCTGCTCCTGCCGCTGCTCGCCACGCTCGCGCTCGGTGCCTGCACCCACGCGGCCAAGCCCGTGCCGCCGCCGCCCGCCCCGCCACCACCGCCACCGAAGCTGAAGATCGGCCTCGCGCTGGGCGGCGGCGCGGCGAAGGGTTTCGCGCACATCGGCGTGATCAAGATGCTGGAGGCCAGCGGCATCCATCCCGACGTGGTGGCCGGCACCAGCGCGGGCAGCGTGGTGGGCGCGCTGTACGCCAGCGGCATGGACGCGTTCCAGATGCAGCAGGTCGCGTTCGGCCTGGACGAGGCGAAGATCCGCGACGTGCAGCTGTTCGGCGACGGGCTGGTGCGCGGTCGCGCACTGGAGAACTACGTCAACCAGCTGGTGCACAACCAGCCAATCCAGAAGCTGAAGATGCCGTTCGCCGCCGTCGCCACGCAACTGGAAACCGGCCAGCGCGCGGTGTTCATCAGCGGCAACACCGGCCAGGCCGTGCGCGCCTCCAGCAGCATCCCCGGCGTGTTCGAGCCGGTGGCGATCAACGGCAAGCACTACGTGGACGGCGGCGTGGTCAGCCCGATCCCGGTGGATGCCGCGCGCCAGCTCGGCGCCGATTTCGTGATCGCGGTGGATATCTCGGCCAAGCCCGACGGCACGAATCCGCAGGGCATGTTCAACATCATGGGCCAGTCGATCACCATCATGGGCCGGCAGCTGGCCAAGCAGGAAATCGCCCGCGCCGACGTGGTGATCCGCCCCGACCTCAGCGGCATCGGCCCCACCGACTTCGAGCAGAAGAACCTGGCCATCCTCGCCGGCGAGAAGGCCGCATTGGCGGCGATCCCGGAGATCCGCGCCCGGCTGGCCGCGCGCGAGGCCACGCAGGTTGCCAGCCACTGAGCTGTCCGTCGCCTCGCCGGGGTGACTACCCGCACATGGTGCGCCACCACCCGCGGTTGTAGCGTGGACGTTCCTCTGCCCCGGGTCCGTGCCATGCCGAAATCCTCGCCCCTGCTGGTTTCACTCGCCCTGCTCGCCGCACCCTGGGTCGTGCAGGCGGCACCGGACACGCCCGTCGCCCAGCCCGCCTCGCACATCGAGCAGCTGCAGACCCGGCTCGACCGGGTCCAGCGCCTCGGCGCCGTGGCGGTTTCGCCCGACGGCACGCGGCTGGCCTGGGTGCGCGAAGGCAAGCAGCCCGTGATCGAGCTGGCCGATGCCGACGGCCACGGTGCGCACGCGCTGGACGTGGGCAAGGCGCTGGCCGGCTGCGACAAGCGCGACATCGCCTGGTCGCCGGATTCGCGCCGGCTCGCCTTCATCGCGAACTGCGGCAAGGACCTCACCAACACCGAGGCGATGCACAACGACGTCTACCTCGCCGACGTGGCCGGCACCGCCGCGCCGCACGAACTGGCGAAACTCGCCGGCTATGCCCGCGCGCTGGCGTGGACCCAGGACGGCAAGGCGCTGGGCTTCCTCTACGTGCCCGGCGCCACCCGCCACGCCAGCGCCACCGCCGCGGGCAAGCCGCAGGTGGGCGTGATCGGCGAAGACGCGCATGAGGAAGTGCAGCGCGTGGCCCGCCTCGACGCGAGCAGCGGCGCGCTGCACACGCTGACGCCCGCCACGCTGTACGCCTACGAATTCGATTTCTCGCCGGACGGCGCACGCATCGCGTATACCGCTGCGCCGCCGCCGGGCGACAACAACTGGTGGGTGGCGAGGCTCTACGTGCAGGATGCAAGCGCCAGCGTCGCGCCGCGCGCGATCGTCGATCCCGCCACCGTCACCGGCTCGCTGCACGGCCTGCAGATGGCGTTGCCGCGCTGGTCGCCGGATGGATCGCGGATCGCCTTCATCGGCGGCCTGATGAGCGACCAGGGCGCCACCGGCGGCGACCTCTACAGCGTCCCCTCGACCGGCGGCGCGTTGAGCGACCTCACCCCCGGCATCACCGTGACGCCGCAGTGGTTCACCTGGACCGGCAACGACGCTTTGCTGGTCAGCCAGAACGCCAAGGGCAAGGCGCAACTCGCCACGTATGACGTGCACGGCAACCGCGCCAGCGCGCAGGCGCCGTACTTCACCCTGCCCGCGATGATCGGCGCCGGCGGCGCGGTGCTCTCGGTGTCGCTGTCGGCCGACCACCAGCGCGTGGCCTACGTGCAGACTTCCTACGAGCAGGCGCCGGAAGTGCACGCCGGCAAGCTCGGCAGCACGCCGCCGCCCGCCGTCACCACGCTCAACGCCGCGCTCAAGCCCGCCTGGGGCAAGGCGGTGTCAGTGGAGTGGAAGAACGAAGGGCGCGACGTGCAGGGCTGGCTGCTGTACCCGGCGAACTACGACCCGCACAAGACCTACCCGATGATCGTGCAGGTGCATGGCGGCCCGGCCTGGGGCGTGATGTCGAGCTGGCCCGGCATGGGCGCGATGTACGCGGCCTCCGACTACTTCCAGTTCATGCCCAACCCGCGCGGCAGCTACGGCCAGGGCGAAGCCTTCGTGCAAGCCAACCGCAAGGATTTCGGCTACGGCGACCTGCGCGACATCCTCGCCGGCGTCGACGCGGTGGAGAAGCTGGTGCCGGTGGACGACCACCGCCTCGGCCTCACCGGCTGGAGCTACGGCGGCTTCATGAGCATGTTCGCACCCACCCAGACCCAGCGCTTCCGCGCCGTGGTCGCCGGCGCCGGCATCTCCGACTGGCAGAGCTACTACGGCGAGAACCAGATCGACCAGTGGATGATCCCCTACTTCGGTGCCAGCCTGTACGACGACCCCGCGGTGTACGCGAAGAGCTCGGCGATCAGCTTCATCAAGCAGGCGAAGACGCCCACCCTCATCATCGTGGGCGACCGCGACGAGGAATGCCCCGCGCCGCAGTCCTTCGAGTTCTGGCACGCGCTGAAGACGCTAGGCGTGCCCGTCCAACTGGTGGTCTACCCCAACGAAGGCCACCACTTCGTCGACCCCAAGCACGTGCGCGACATGCAGCAGCGCTCGCTGGACTGGTTCGCGAAGTATCTGCCGGCGTCGAAGTAGCGGCAGCATGGCCGGCCTCCCCTATGCGGGGGCCGGCCATGACTCAGAGAATCTATTCATCCTGAATGATGCTTCGCGTGCAAGTCATTGACTGTCAGGCCATTTGACTTGAAGTATCTATTCAAGTATCTATTCACATATGAGCAACCCAGCCGCCCTGACCGAGCGCCTGCTGGCCACCCTGCGCCTGCGCCGGGTGGCCAGCGCGCGTGAACTGGGCGAGGCGCTGGGCGCCAGCCAACCCGGCATCTCGCGCACGCTGGCAGCGGCCGGTTCGCGGGTGGTGCGGATCGGCCAGGCGCGACGCAGCCGCTACGCCGCGGTGCGCGACGTGCGCGGATTGGGCACGCACTGGCCGCTGTACCGCATCGACGGACAGGGCCGACCGCAAGCATTCGGCCAACTGACCGCCTTGCACGGTGACGGCTGCCTCGTCGCCGCAACGACACCACCCGACTGGCTGCAAGGCGAATTCGCCGACGGCCTGTTCCCCGGCCTGCCCTGGTTCCTCGACGACCAGCGCCCGCAAGGCTTCCTCGGTCGTCAGTTCGGCCAGCGCTGGGCGCGCGAACTGGGTCTGCCCGCCGACATCCTGCGCTGGAACGCGGACGCCGTGCTCGCCGCCCTGCTGCTGCACGGCGATGACGGCCCCGGCGATTTCGTGCTGGGCGACACGGCGCTGGAACATGCGCTGCGCGCCGACCCGGTGGCGATCCCTGGCGCGACACGCGAGCAACGCTATGCGGAACTGGCGCAAGCCGCACTGGCCGGCGAACTGGCCGGTTCCTCGGCTGCCGGCGAGCAGCCCAAGTTCACCGCCTGCGTGGAAGATGCCGACGGCGTGCTGCGCCACGTCATCGTGAAGTTCAGCGAGCCGGTGAGTAGCCATGCCGGCGCCCGCCGCTGGGCCGATTTGCTGGTCTGCGAACACCTGGCCGGCGAGTTGCTGGCCGAACACGGCCATGCCAGCGCACGCACCGAACTGCTGTGGTCGCAAGGCCGACTGTGCCTGGAGGCCAGCCGCTTCGACCGCATCGGCACGCACGGCCGGCGCGGCTTCGTCACCCTCGCCGCCTGGAGCGACGCCCACGACGGCGAGCGCGACGACTGGGCCGGCGCAGCGCAGCGCATGCGGCAAGCCGGCTGGATAGCCGAGGCGGCACTGGAACAGGTGCGCCTGCGCTGGTGGTTCGGCCGTCTGATAGCCAACACCGACATGCACTTCGGCAACCTCGGCTTCTTCCTCGGCGACGCGCTGCCGCTGCCACTCGCGCCCAGCTACGACATGCTGCCCATGCTCTACCGCCCCGCCGCCAACGGCGCGGTGGTGGCACGCGCGTTCGAGCCACCGCCGCCCACGCCCGTCGCGCTGCCCACTTGGCGGCAGGCCGCGGCCTGGGCCGAGCTCTATTGGCAACGCGCGGCGCAACACCCCGACATCGGCGACGAGTTCCGCCGCATCGCCGACGCCAACCACACCATGCTCGGCCGCCTGCGCCGGCGCTTCGACACGGACGCCGCATGAACCTCGCTCTGTTCGACTTCGACGGAACCCTCACCACGCGTGAAACCTTCGGCGACTTCATGCGTCACGCGGTGACGCCGCGGCGTCGCGCGCTGGGCGTGCCGTTGTTCGCGCCGATGCTGGCCGGCTACAAGCTGGGCCTCGTCTCCGGCAATCGCATCCGTCACCACGTCGCCGCCTTCGGCTTCCGTGGCGTACGAGCCACGCATGTCCACGCGGCCGGCGAACGCTTCGCCGCCGAAGTCCTGCCTGGCCTGCTGCGTCCCGATGCCATGCAACGCCTCGCCTGGCACCAGTCGCGAGGCGACAAGGTCGTGCTGGTCTCCGGCGGCCTCGACTTCTACCTCGCACCGTGGTGCCGGCAACACGGCCTGGAGTTGATCTGCTCGCGCATGGAAACACGCGGCGAGCGCCTCACCGGCCGCTACCATGGTGCGCAATGCGTGGGGGAGGAAAAGGCCCGCCGCGTGCGCGAAAGCCACGACCTCGCCGCCTACGGTACGTGCTACGCCTACGGCGACACGCACGAGGACGAAGCCATGCTGGCGCTGGCACACAAGCGCTACTACCGCGGTGTCGAGATCGCCTGACCAGCAAGCATCAGAACAATTCTCCTTGCGGCGACGGCTTGCGCGGCGGCACGAAGCGCGTGCAATCCAATTGCAGCTCACGGGCACGACCGAAGCCGTGCTTGCGGCAAGCCACTTCAAAGCGCTTGCGCAGCAGCTCGGCGAACACGCCCTGGCCGCGCATGCGGGTGCGGAAGTCGCTGTCGTAGTCGCGGCCGCCGTTCATCTGCTGCACCAGGCTCATCACGTGCTCGGCGCGTTGTGGCGCGTGCAGCGCCAGCCATTCGCGGAACAGTTGCTTCAGCTCCCACGGCAGGCGCAGCACCGTGTAGCCGGCGCAACGGGCGCCGGCGGCGTGTGCGCGTTCGAGCACGGCCTCCATGTCCTTGTCGTTGAGCGCGGGGATGATCGGCGCCACCAGCACGCCCACCGGCACGCCGGCTTCGGCCAACGCGGCGATGGCCTTGAGGCGGCGGTGCGGCGCGCTGGCGCGTGGTTCGAGTTTGGCAGCGAGGTGGTTGTCCAGCGAGTTCACCGACACGAACACCTGCACCAGCTGTTCGCGTGCCATCGCGGCAAGCAGGTCGAGGTCGCGCTCGACCAGTGCGTTCTTGGTGACGATGGTGCAGGGGTGATGGCACTCGGCCAGCACCTCCAGCGCGGCGCGGGTGAGCCGCCACTTCTTCTCGATCGGCTGGTAGGGATCGGTGTTGCTGCCGATGTTGATCGGGCTGACCTTGTAGCCGGGTTTCGCCAGTTCGGCGCGCAGTACTTCGGCGAGGTTGGTCTTGGCGCGGATCTTCGTTTCGAAGTCCAACCCCGGCGAGAGGTTGAGGTAGCTGTGGCTGGGCCGGGCAAAGCAATAAACACATCCATGCTCGCACCCGCGATACGGGTTCATCGCCTGGTCGAAGGCGATGTCGGGCGAGTCGTTGCGGGTGATGACGCTGCGCGCGCGCTCCTCGGTGACCTCGGTGCGCGGGCGCGGCGCGGCCTCGTCCAGCAGCGCGCTCTGCCAGCCGTCGTCCTCGGCGTGGTGGCGGATGGTCTCGAAGCGTCCCTCCGGATTGGAGGCGGCGCCGCGGCCCTTGATCGCCTGCGGTGGAAAGACAGAGTCGTTCATCGGCGCAGTGTGGCGCGCGGGCATCTCAACCGGCGCGACACGACTGTCTTGCCCGTAGGAGCGGCTTCAGCCGCGACCCCAGCAACGCTGATCGCGGCTGAAGCCGCTCCTACGGTTCTTGTCAGGCGGTGATGTCCACGTCCTTCGTCTCGCGCACGAACAGCAGGCCGACCACGAACGTCATCAACGCAATCACCACCGGATACCACAGGCCTGCGTAGATGTTGCCGGTGAGCGCCACGATGCCGAACGACACCGAGGGCAGGAAGCCGCCGAACCAGCCGTTGCCGATGTGGTACGGCAGGCTCATCGAGGTGTAGCGGATCCTGGTCGGGAACATTTCCACCAGCCACGCCGCGATCGGGCCGTAGACCATGGTCACGTAGAGCACCAGCAAGAACAGCAGGAACACCAGCATCGGGTAGTTGCTGCGCGCCGGGTCGGCCTTGGCCGGGTAGCCGGCCTGGTCCAGCGCCGCGCCGAGGCGCGCCGCAAACGCCTTGTCCTGCGCGGTGAAGTCGGCCTTGGCCAGCGCGCCGCCCTCGAACGCATCGATGCTCGCGTTGCCCACCATCACTTTCGCCACCGAACCCGCCGGCGCCGCCTGGTTGTCATACGGCACGCCACGCTTGGCCAGCGTGCTCTTGGCGATGTCGCAGGAGCTGGTGAAGGTCGAGGTGCCGGTGAGGTTGATCTGCAGATGGCAGCGGGCCGGATCGGCCTGCACGATGACCGGCGCACTGTTGCGGGCCGCCTCGATGCCCGGATTGCCGTAGTGGGTGATCGCCTTGAAGATCGGGAAGTAGGTCAGTGCGGCGAGCAGGCAACCGGCCAGCACCACCGGCTTGCGCCCGATCTTGTCCGACAGCCAGCCGAACACCACGAAGAACGGGGTGCCGATCAGGAGCGCGCCGGCGATCAGCAGCTGGGTGGTGGTGGCGTCGATCTTCAGCGTGCTGCCGAGGAAGTACATCGCGTAGAACTGGCCGCAGTACCACACCACGGCCTGGCCGGCGGTGGCGCCGAGCAGGGCCAGGATCACCAGCTTGAGGTTGCTCCAGCGCGCGAACGACTCGGTGAGCGGCGCCTTCGAGGTCTTGCCCTCAGCCTTCATCTGCTTGAACACCGGCGACTCGGCCAGCTGCATGCGGATGTACACCGACACCGCCAGCAGCAGCGAGGACAGCAGGAACGGCACGCGCCAGCCCCAGTCGTTGAACTTCTCGTCGCCCAGCGTCCACTTGATGCCCAGGATCACCAGCAGCGAAATGAACAGGCCGAAGGTGGCGGTGATCTGGATGAAGCTGGTGTACAGGCCACGCTTGCCCGGCGGTGCATGTTCGGCCACGTAGGTGGCCGCGCCGCCGTACTCGCCGCCAAGTGCCAGGCCCTGCAGCATGCGCAGTGCGATCAGGATCACCGGCGCGGCGACCCCGATCGAACCGTAGCTTGGCAGCAGGCCCACGAAGAACGTGGACAAGCCCATGATGACGATGGTGATGAGGAAGGTGTACTTGCGCCCCACCAGGTCGCCCACCCTGCCGAACACGATCGCGCCGAACGGACGCACCGCGAAGCCGGCGGCGAACGCGAGCAGCGCGAACACCAGCTGGCTGGCCTCGTTCAATCCCGAGAAGAACTGGTGGCCGATGATCACGGCCAGCGAGCCGTACAGATAAAAGTCGTACCACTCGAACACGGTGCCCAGGCTGGATGCCAGGATCACCCGCTTGTGGCTGGTATCCAGTCCGGCGGCGTGCTTGCCGACGGCGTCGATGGCGTTGCTGGCCATGTGCGTTCCCCTCCCGAGGGTGATGGCGGCATCCCGTGGGGGAGGCCTTCGTGCAATGCGGCCCGCCGGCTGGCGGATCGCGCGGCGCCCTCCCGCCATGCGGGAGGACAAGGACACCGCAGCCTCCGGGCAGGGAACCCCTTCCCCGCATCGGCTGCATCGGTCGTTTGCTGCTGTCTTGCCGATGCCGGCGACACGCGCCGCCGGCCCTGCCAGCACCTGCTCACGCAGCTGCGTCGAACTGGCGGCGACTCGCACCGCCACCGATCACGCCTAGAACTTGTACATCCCGTTGAGGCTGACCTGGTTGCCCGTGGTGGTGCGGGTCGCCGTCGCGCCGTTGGCCGAGTCGAGCTTGTCGTGCAACCACTCCACGCTCAGTGCGTAGGCGCCGGTGGCGTACTGCACGCTCAGTGCCGACTGCTGGTTCTTCAGGCGGCCGGCGGCGCCGATCCAGCGAAGCACGTCGGCGCGGTCCGGCTTGGCGATGCCGTAGAACGCATACGCGCTCCAGTTCGGGGTGAACTTGTAGCCGGCCTGCACGTAGCCGCCGCTCTCGGAGATGTCGCCGAACTGCGACAGCGCGCCGAAGATCTCGCCCAGCCCCTTGCCGGTGTAGGCCAGGCCCTTGAACACCCACGGTCCCGGCATCCAGGCGCCACCCACCTCGTAGCCCACGCTCTTGACCTTGTCCTTGATCGGCGCGGCCACGGTGTTGCCCACGCCCTTGAGGTTCACCTCGCTGTAGTGGGCGGCGGCGTAGGCCACCCAGGTCTTGTCGGCCACGCGCAGGCGCGCCTCCAGCTGCGGGCGGAAGCCCGCGTTGCCCGCGGTGAGGTAGTTCACGTTGTCGCCGGGGCCGTTCCACTGGCCTTCGAACGCGCCCAGGTCGAGCCGCCACTTGGCGCCGTCGCTGCCGTGGTTGAGGTCCTGCATCACCACCACGCCAGGGAAGCGCCAGCCCACCATGCCGGTGCCGAAGCCCAGCGGGAAGGCGATGTGCGAGAGCGAATCCGGGATGTTGTCGATCGGGAACATCAGCTCCCACTGCTGGCCCACGCGCACCGTGGTGCCGGTGACCGGGTTGGTGAGGTCCATGTAGGCCTGGCGCAGGCGCGGCGTGGGCTGCTGCTGGCTGTACGGCCCGGTGCCGTTGAAGCCGCCGTAGAAGTCCATCTCGATGCGGCCGCCGCCGACCCAGTCGCCGGCGAACTTCGCGCCGCTGAAGTCCAGCCAGAAACGCGAGTTGCGCACGTCCATGCCAGAGAGCGAGCCTCGCGAGCCCGGCACCGGGAATTCCGCGTTCGTGCCGTTGCCGAAGGTGAAGCTCTTGTTCTGGCTGAAGGCGCTGGCGCTGACGAAGCCGTGCAAGGCCACCGACACGCCCGGCGCGGTGGTGAACACCGGCTTGGACTCGGCGGACGGTGCGGCGGCGACGTTCTGCGCCGGTGCGGCGGAGGCGGGTTGTGCCGGCTGCTGCTTCTGCGCCTGGATCATCGCCTTCAGCTGCGCCAGCTGCTGCTCCAGCTGGTCCACGCGCTGCTCCAGCTGCTGCTCGCGGGCGCTGACGTTGCCGGTGGTCGCGGTTGACGGAGTGGTCTGCGCCTGTGCCGCCCACGGCAGCGCCAGTGCGCAGGCGATGCCCAGCGCCAGCGGCGCGCGGCAACGACGGTTGAGTGTCGGGCTCATGCGGGGCTTCCCCAAGGTGATCGTGGGGCGAGCATGCTCATGCCCCCGCACGCATGACTATTCGCCGATGGTCGTACCTCGACCAAAGTCGATGGGCTGGGCTCCTCGACGCCCCGGCGACGCCGCTACACTCGAAAGCCTCTGCATGCCCTTCGCAGCAGGCCCCGCGCCCGCCCCCACTCTCGCCAGCAGGAGTCCCGCATGTCCACGATCCATCCCGTCGATCCCGCGTTCGCCGCCAAGGCGCGCATCCGCAAGGACGATTACGAGCGGCTGTACGCCGAGTCGGTGAAGGACCCCGAAGGCTTCTGGGCCAGGGTGGGCGAACGGCTGGACTGGGCCAAGCGGCCGACCAGGATCAAGGACGTCTCCTTCGACCCGAAGAACCTGCACATCCGCTGGTACGAGGACGGCACGCTCAACGTGGCCGCGAACTGCCTCGACCGGCATCTGCAGGAACGCGGCGACAAGGTGGCGATCATCTTCGAGGGCGACGACCCGAACGAGTCGCGCAAGCTCACCTACCGCGAGCTGCACGCCGAGGTGTGCAAGTTCGCGAACACGCTGAAGCACCTGGGCGTGGCCAAGGGCGACCGCGTGGCGATCTACCTGCCGATGATCCCCGAGGCCGCGGTGGCGATGCTGGCCTGCGCGCGCATCGGCGCAATCCACTCGGTGGTGTTCGGCGGCTTCTCGCCCGACTCGCTGGCCGGGCGCATCGCCGATTCGCAGTGCAGGCTGGTGGTGACCGCTGACGAGGGCGTGCGCGGCGGCAGGAAGATCCCGCTCAAGACCAACGTGGACGAGGCGCTGAAGCGCCCCGGCACCAACAGCGTGGAAACCGTGGTGGTGGTGCGCCGCACCGGCAGCGCGGTGCCGATGCAGTCGCCGCGCGACCGCTACTGGCACAACCTGATGGACGGCCAAAGCGCGGACTGCCCGGCCGAGCCCATGGAAGCCGAGCATCCGCTGTTCATCCTCTACACCTCCGGCTCCACCGGCAAGCCGAAGGGCGTGCTGCACACTTCCGCAGGCTATCTGGTGTTCACCAGCTACACCCACGAATGCGTGTTCGACCTGCGCGAAGACGACGTCTACTGGTGCACCGCCGACGTGGGCTGGGTCACCGGGCACAGCTACGTGGTGTACGGCCCGCTGGCGAACGGCGCCACCACGGTGATGTTCGACGGCGTGCCTAACTACCCCGACTTCAGCCGCTTCTGGCAGGTGGTGGACAAGCACAAGGTGTCGCTGTTCTATACCGCGCCCACCGCGATCCGCGCGCTGATGCGCGAGGGCGAGGCGCCGGTGAAGAAGGCCTCGCGCGCCAGCCTGCGCGTGCTCGGCACGGTGGGCGAGCCGATCAACCCCGAGGCGTGGGAGTGGTACCACCGCGTGGTGGGCGAAAGCCGCCTGCCGATCGTGGACACCTGGTGGCAGACCGAGACCGGCGGCATCCTGATCACCCCGCTGCCCGGCGCGATCGCCACCAAGCCCGGCTCCGCCACCAAGCCGTTCTTCGGCGTGAAGCCCGCCATCGTCGACGCGAACGGCGAAGTGCAGGAAGGCGTGGCCGAAGGCAACCTGCTGCTCACCGACTCCTGGCCCGGCCAGATGCGCACGGTGTACGGCGACCACCAGCGCTTCATCGAGACCTACTTCAGCGCCTACCCCGGCAACTACTTCACCGGCGACGGCGCGCGCCGCGACGAGGACGGCTACTACTGGATCACCGGCCGCGTCGACGACGTCATCAACGTCAGCGGCCACCGCATCGGCACCGCGGAGGTGGAAAGCGCGCTGGTGGCGCATCCCAAGGTGGCCGAAGCCGCCGTGGTCGGCTGCCCGCACGAGATCAAGGGCCAAGGCATCTACGCCTACGTCACCCTGGTCGCCGGCGAAACCGGCACCGACGAGTTGAAAAAGGAACTGGTGGCCTGGGTGCGCAAGGAGATCGGCCCGATCGCCACGCCCGACTACCTGCAGTGGGCACCCAGCCTGCCCAAGACCCGCTCCGGAAAGATCATGCGCCGCATCCTGCGCAAGATCGGCGAGAACCAGCCCGACCAGCTCGGCGACATCTCCACCCTCGCCGATCCCTCGGTGGTGAAGAGCCTCGTCGAGGAACGACTGATCAAATAAGCGTAGGAGCGGCTTCAGCCGCGATGCTCTTGCTCATCAAGAAAGAGCCATCGCGGCTGAAGCCGCTCCTACCGGGTTGATTGAAGCCCCCCCATGCCCGACATCCTGATCGCCGACGACCACCCGCTGTTCCGCGACGCCCTGCAGCGCGCGGTGCTCGCCGCGCTGCCGCAGGCGCAGGTGCGCAGCGCCGAGAGCGTGCACGGCCTGTACGCGCTGATCGAGCAGTACCCGGACGCCGACCTGCTGCTGCTCGACCTGCACATGCCTGGCGCGCGCGGCTACTCCGCGCTGGTGCACATCCGCGGCCAATACCCCGGCCTGCCGATCATCGTGGTCTCCGGCCACGAGGAAGCCCAGGTCGCGCGCCGCGCGCTGGCCCACGGCGCCGCCGCCTACATCCCCAAGTCCACCGCCGGCGACGACATCGTCCACGCGATCCGCGCCGTGCTCGACGGCGACGTGTGGCTGCCGCCGCAACTGGTCGGTGGCCGCGCCGAACTCAAGCCCGCCGAAGCCGACATCGCCGCCCGCGTCGCCGCGCTCACCCCGCAGCAGTTCCGCGTGCTCACGATGATCGCCGAAGGCCTGCTCAACAAGCAGATCGCCTGGGAACTCGGCGTCTCCGAAGCCACCGTGAAGGCGCACATGACCGCGATCATGCGCAAGCTCGGCGTCAACAACCGGACGCAAGTTGCGCTGGCCGCCAGCCAGCTCGCCGTGGAACCGGGGGCGATACAGCCGCTGCCGGTGGATGCGGAAGGGGAGTAGTGGTCTCGCTAAATAGTCCTGATTTAGGATGTTCTCGAGAGCAGAACGGTAGCGACTATGGTGCAGCTTACTAATGCGGTGTTGGGATCCGACTTGACGCCATGAATGCCTGCACCGCAAGATGCTACGAAGTGCTTAGGATTCGAATCTGCATTGGCGTTGGCATTTACAGGAGCGATTGCCATGATATGGATAGTGGCCATTCTAATAGTTTTAGTTCTTTTCTACTCTCTGAAGTCACGCAGAAAGTCGCGGGTCAATCTCACTACTCTTCCAGAGCAGTTCGTCGTCTTTGACCTTGAGACAACCGGACTGAATCCGGACAAGCACGAAATTATTGAGATTGGTGCTATTCGTGTAAATCGTGACTCCACAAAACACGATACGTTTCAAACCCTCGTCAAACCATCCAAGAATGTGCCAAAGAAAATTACTGAGCTAACTGGCATAAATCAGGCCATGCTTGACAGTGACGGAAAGTCGCTTGAAATGGCGTTGCAGGAATTTATTAGCTTTGTCGGCGATCTGCGTCTTGTGTCTTTCAACGCCAAGTTTGACATGGCTTTTCTTCGCAACGCCTCGGACAAATATTCCATTGATGTTTCTAATCCAGTCTCCTGCGCACTAAGAATGGCTCGCCGCGCATGGCCTGGTCGCCACAGCTACCGTCTAGTCGACCTCGCCAAAGATGGAAATCTAGATGATTCAGGTACACATAGGGCACTTGGCGACTGTCAGCGCACAGTAATTGTCTATTCGACTGCAGCATCCAAACTTGGAACTGTCAGTTAAATTAATAAGGTGCATTGGATCATTCCATTGGACGCATTAGTGCTCGCCGTTGTATTCAACAGTAGGTGTAGGCGCATTACTCAGGGGGAGTCGTGAAAAACATCACTCGTTTCGTAACAATTTTTACCGCCGCCTTAGCAATATCCGCTTGTAGCAGCGGTGGAAGTCCGGGCCCGCTTGAAGGTACCTGGCAGATGTCTGGTCCTGTGCCAATGGCAATCACTTTTCGCAATGGCGAGACCGAGGCTATGGGCATGATCGAAAAAGTCTCGTACAAGGTTGAGGGCCAAGATGTGCTCGTCACCTATCTTGATGGCATGGCGAAAGGTACGACCATTCGCTACACGGTCATCAACTCTGGTTCCGCACGTACCGCGCTTGGCTCACTTCGACGCGTTCAGTAAAACGCCCTGACTGATCCAAACCTTATCCATCAACTGCGAATTTCTGGCTCTCCTGACTTCCTCACCAGCGCCGTCAGAAGCGCCCGCAGCGCCGCCGGCTTCACCGGCTTGTGCAACAGCGGATAACCGAACGCGCGGGCGCGCTGCTTGAGTTCGCTGCTGCCGTCGGCGGTGATCAGGGCGGCGGGAGGCAGCGGGTCGCGGGCGGCGCGCAGCTGCTGCAGAGCCTGCAGGCCATCCACGTCGTCGGCGAGGTGGTAGTCGGCGAGGATGAGATCCACCGGGCCGCGACGCAGTTCGGCGGCGGCAGCGGCCACGTCGTGCGCGGTGCGGCAGTCCACGCCCCAGCGGCCGAGCAGGGCGCGCATGCCGTCGAGGATGGCCGCGTCGTCGTCGAGGCACAGCACGGTGAGCGGCAACTGCTCGTCGCTGCCGCCGCGATGCACCGCCTGGCGACGCGGCGGCGCGGCGGCGGCGCGCGGCACCACGATCGCGAAGCAGCTGCCGTGGCCGGGGCGCGAATGCAGGGCTAGCCGGTGGTCGAGCATGGCGGCGATGCGGTCGCAGATCGACAGGCCCAGGCCCAGGCCCTTCTCGCCCCACGGCGAGGGCTGCTCCAGCCGCTGGAACTCGCCGAAGACGCGCGCGCGCTGTTCGGCGGCGATGCCGGGGCCGGTGTCCCACACTTCGATGCGTACTTCGTCGCCGGCGCGGCGCGCGCCCAGCAGCACGCTGCCGTGGCGGGTATAGCGCAGCGCGTTGGAGAGGAAGTTCTGCAGTACGCGGCGCAGCAGCTGCGGGTCGCTGCGCACGGCGAGCCCCGTGGGCGCCACGCGCAGGCGCAGGCCACGCTGCTCGGCGAGCACCGCGAACTGGCTCTGCAGCGAGTCGAACAGTTCGGCCAGCGCGAAGTCGCCGATCTCCGGCTGGGTGCTGCCGGTATCGAGGCGCGAGGTGTCGAGCAGGGCATCGAGCAGGTCCTCGGCGGCGCGGAACGCGGTATCGATACGCTCGGCGAGTTGCCGCGATTCCGCATCCAGCGCCGATTGCTGGCGCAGCGCGGAAGTGAACAGCCGCGCGGCGTTCAAGGGCTGCAGCAGGTCGTGGCTGGCGGCGGCGAGGAAGCGCGTCTTGGACGCGTTCGCCGCCTCCGCGGTGCGCTGCGCCTGCGCGGTGGCGGCCAGCGCCTCGCTGAGTTCGGCGGTGCGCTGGTCCACGCGCTGCTCCAGCGTCTCGTTCGCCTCGATCAGCGCCTGCTCGGCGCGCTTGTACGCGGTGACGTCGGTGTAGGTGGTGACGTAGCCGCCGCCGGGCAGCGCGCGGCCGCGCATTTCGATGGTGCTGCCGTCGGCGCGCACGCGCTGGAACACGTGCGGCGTGCCCGCGCGCAGGTGGCCGAGCCGCTTGGCCACGTGCGCCGCCACTTCGCCGGGGCCGCATTCGCCGTGTTCGGCGTTCCAGCGGATCAGGTCGGTCACCGGCACGCCCACGTAGACCATGCCGTCGGGGTAGCCGAAGAGTTCCAGATAGCGCCGGTTCCACGCCACCACGCGCATCTCGGCATCGACCACGCTGATGCCTTGCGAGACGTTCTCCAGCGTGGAGGACAGCAGCTCGCGGTTGAAGCGCAGCTCCTGCGAGGCCTCGTCCATCAGCGCCATCGCCTCGGCGATGTCCAGGCCCGAGCCGGACAGCATGCCCATCAGGATGCGCCGCGCGCTGGCCGCACCGACCGCGCCGGCGAGCAGGCGCTCGGTATGCTGGATCAGCGCGCGGTCGGCCGCTTCGCCAGCCTGCAGCGGCTTGCCGCGCCGCTGTTCGTGCTCGGCGAACGCGCGTTCGGTGCTGCGGCGGCCCACGATGCGCGTGGCGATGGTACGCAGGTCGGCCACCGCCACGCGACCGCGCCAGTCGCCCGCGCCGCCGCGGCTGGCCGCATGCGGCGCGACGAACAGCGCCGCATGCAGGCGTTCCTCCAGGTTCGGCCGCCAGCGCAACGAGATGAACACCAGGCAGGCCACGTTGACCAGCAGTGACCACAGCGTGCCGTGCAGCAAGGGATCGCTGCCGCCGAGATGGAACAGCGCCTGCGGCCGCAGCCAGCCCAGGCCCAGCGGACCGTCCTGCTGCCAGCTGCCGACGTGCAGCATCGCCGGCAGCAGCAAGGTGTAGGCCCACACCGCGAAGCCGGCGACGAGGCCGATCGCCACGCCGCGCCGGCTCGCGCCGCGCCAGTACAGCGCCGCCACGATGGCCGGCGCCAGCTGCGCCACCGCGGCGAACGCGAGCAGGCCGGTGGCGGCGAGGTTCTCGGTGTCGGCCACCACCCGGTAGTAGCCGTAGGCCAGCGCGGCCAGCGCCACGATCGCCACGCGGCGCACGCGCAGCACCAGCCGCGAGAGGTCGCTGCGGTGTTCCAGCCGCAGGCGGCGCACGCGCAGCAGCGCCGGCATCACCAGGTCGTTGCTGATCATGGTGGACAGCGCCACCGCCGCCACGATCACCATGCCGGTGGCCGCCGAGAAGCCGCCCACGAAGGCCAGCATCGCCATGCCGCCGTTGCCCAGTGCCAGCGGCAGATTCAGCACCCAGGCGTCGGCGAGGCCATCGCGCACCGCCGGCAGCTGCGTGCCGGTGACCACGATCGGCAGCACCGCCAGCATGATCGCCAGCATGTACAGCGGGAACATCCAGCGCGCGCGGTGCAGGTCGCGCGGGTCCTCGCATTCCACGACGCCGATCTGGAACTGCCGCGGCAGGCAGAACATCGCGAAGAACGCGAGCAGGGTCTGCGCGAGGAAGCCGGCGGACAGCCCATCGCCGGGATGCTTCAGCGGCAGGCTCGCGGTGGCGGCCAGTCCCGGCCCGTGGCGCAGGGCGAACCACGCCAGCGCGACGAAGGCCACCAGTTTGATCAGCGACTCCAGCGCCACCGCCAGCATCAGGCCATGGTGGTGCTCGGTGGCATCGATGCTGCGCGTGCCGAACAGTATCGCGAACACGGCGAGCAGGCCGGCGCACCACAGCGCGGGATCCGTCGCGACCGCGCCGCGCAGTCCCGGCGTGCTGCCGCCCAGCACCGCGAACGACATCGCCACCGCCTTCAGCTGCAGCGCGATGTACGGCAGCACCGCCACCACCGCGATCACCGCCACCACGGCGGCCAGCCAGTGCGACTTGCCGTAGCGCGCGCCGATGAAGTCGGCGATCGAGGTGATGTTGCGCTGCTGCGCCACCTCCACCAGCCGGCGCAGCAGGCCGAAGCCGAACACGAACAGCAGCACCGGCCCCAGGTAGATCGGCAGGTAGCCCAGGCCCTCGCGCGCGGCCGTGCCCACCGCGCCGTAGAACGTCCACGACGAGCAGTACACCGCGAGCGCGAGGCTGTAGATGATCGGCCGCAGGCGCGGCTGGCGCGGGTACAGCGGGCGCCGGTCGCCCGCCCAGGCCACGCCGTAGAGCAGGCCCACGTAGAGCAGCGCAACGAGCAGCAGCAGCCAGCCGGCGATCAAGCGTGCCTCCCCGGAAATCGACGTTGCGCGCCGCCGGCTTGTGCGCGGCGGCGCCTGTCCGTCAGCATGCGCGCATGCACGCCATCGACGGATTCCTGCCCGCGAAAGTAGCAGAGCCCCTGCACGCTGACGAGATTCATGTCTGGCGGTTGCGGCGGCCGAAGGGAGCGGGGCGCGAACCGCTGCTGGCCCTGCTCGCGGGCTACCTCGGCATCGCGTCGGGCGAGGTGCGACTGGTGGCTAACGAACACGGCCGGCCCGCGCTGGATCCCGTCCATGGCGGTGCGCTCGACTTCAACTGGTCGCACAGCGGCGAGCAGGCGCTGGTGGCGCTGGCGCGCGGCATCGCGCCAGGCATCGACCTGGAACAGCGCCGCACGCGCGCGAACGCACTGGAGATCGCGCAGCGTTTCTTCACGGCCGAGGAAGCCGGCTGGCTGGGCACGCTGAACGAAACCGAACGGCGCACCGCCTTCCTCGAACTGTGGACCGCGCGCGAAGCGGTGCTGAAGGCGCTGGGCCGCGGCCTCGCGTTCGGGCTGGACCGGCTGGCGTTCCGGCGCGAAGCGGCAGGGTTGGTGCTGCAGTGGCTGGACGGCGAGGACCCCGCCGCGTGGCAACTGCAGCCGCTGGACGTGGGCGACGACGCATGCGCCGCGCTGGCCTGGCGCGGTGCGCCGCGACGCATCCGCCGATTCGCGCTTGCCGACGCGACCCGATAGCGGCAGTGTGGCGTTCTTTCCCTCGTGACGGACCACCGCCATGACCCTGCTCAGCGTCAATCTCAACAAGATCGCCGTGCTGCGCAACTCGCGCGGCGGCCACGAGCCCGACATCTGCCGCGCGGCGCAGACCTGCATCGAGAACGGTTGCGGCGGCATCACCGTGCATCCGCGGCCCGACCTGCGCCACGTGCGCCCCGACGACGTGCGCGCACTGGCCGCGATGCTGCGCGGCCGGGTGGAATACAACATCGAGGGCAACCCGTTCGCCGCGCCGCGCGGCGACTATCCCGGCCTGCTCGCGCTGGCGCGCGAGGTGCGCCCCACCCAGGTGACCCTGGTGCCGGACGGCGACGGCCAGATCACCTCCGACCACGGCTTCGACCTGTCGCGCGACCTCGATCGGCTGCGCCCGCTGGTGGACGAGCTCAACGCGCTCGATTGCCGGGTCAGCCTGTTCGTCGATGCCGGCAACCAGGATTTCGCGGCGGCGAAGGCAATCGGCGTGCGGCGCATCGAGCTCTACACCGGTCCCTACGCCGAGGCCTTCGCCGAAGGCGAGCCCGACGCCGTGCTCGCGAGTTGCGCCGCCACCGCGCGTCTGGCGCAACAGGCGGGGCTGGCGGTGAACGCGGGTCACGACCTCAGCCAGGCGAACCTCGGCACGTTCAAGGCCGCGATCCCCGGACTGGCCGAAGTGTCGATCGGCCACGCGCTGATCGGCGAGGCGCTGTACGAGGGCCTGGCCACCACGGTGCGCAACTACCTGCAGATCCTGCGCTGAATCATGCGCGTGTAGGAGCGGCTTCAGCCGCGACCGGTCACGGAATCGCGGCTGAAGCCGCTCCTACGGCCGCTCCTGCGGTCGCTCCGGTAGCCGCTCTTGATCCCACAAACGCCAACCCCCGCACGGGGCGGGGGTTGGCGCGGGTAACGCTGTTGTCCGACGTCGCGGCCTTACTGGTCGCTGTCGGTGAATCCGATCTTGACCAGGTTGTACTGCTTCGCGTCGGCCAGCACGGTAGCGACGTACTGGTAGGCGGTGGCATCGTTGGCCTTGATCTGGATTTCCGGCTGGTTGGTCTGCTGGGCGATCACCGCGAACTGCGCCTTGAGGCCCAGCTCGTCCACCGGCGTGTCGTTCCAGTAGAACGCGCCGCCCTGGTCGATCTTGAGATTGATCGGCTCGGGCGGGTTCTGCGGCTGGATCTGGTTCGGGTTCGGCTGCGGAAGATCGATCTTGATCTTCTCCAGCGGGATCGGCGCGGTGACCATGAAGATGATCAGGAGCACCAGCATCACGTCGATCAACGGCGTGATGTTGATGTCCGCCATCGGACCCGACGAGGCTTTGGTGGAAAAGGCCATGACTGCTTACTCCTTCGCCGGAGCGGTGGTCATGAAGCCGACGTGCACCATGCCCTGGCCCTTGGCATCACTGATGACCTTGCGCACGATCTTCCACTCGATCGCCTTCTCGGCGCGGATCTGCAGCTCCGGCTGTGGCTGCTTCTGTGCCGCCACCGCCAGCTGTTGCTTCAGGCTGGCCTCGGTGATCTGCTGATCCTGGAAGTACATCGAACCGTCTTCCTTGATCGCCAGGTCCAGCGGCGGGGTTTCCGGCGCCTTCGCCTCGCTGGTCTTGGGATTGGCGATCGGCACCGTGACGGTGATCGGATGGGACATCAGCGGCGCCGTGATCATGAAGATGATCAGCAGCACCAGCATCACGTCCGCCAGCGGCGTGACGTTGATCTCCGAAACCGGACCGCCGGTATTGCCTCCGACGCTCATTGCCATGGGTCAGGCCCTCACTCGACGCGCGAGCCGGTCGCGAAGAAGTCGTGCAGGTCGTGCGCGAACTCGTCGAAACGGGCAAAGATGACGCGGTTCGACCGGTTGAAGAAGTTGAACGCGAGCAGCGCCGGGATCGCGGTGAACAGACCGATCGCGGTCATGATCAGCGCCTCGCCCACCGGGCCGGCCACGGCGGTCATCGAGGCGTTGCCGCTGGCGGCGATGCCGATCAGGGCGTGGTAGATGCCCCACACGGTACCGAGCAGACCGACGAACGGCGCCGACGAACCGACGGTGGCGAGCAGGGTCTGGCCGCCTTCGAGGCGCAGGCTCTCGCGGGCCACGGCCTGGCGCAGCGCGCGGTCGACGAACTCGGAACGGCTCAGCGACTCGGCCAAGCCACCCTTGTTGGCCTGCTGGTGATGGGCCACCGCCGAGGCGGCTTCCAGCGCGATCTTCGAGAACGGTTCGCCCTTGGGCTGGCCTTCCAGCTCGCGGATCGCGTCCTGGGTGGACGGGTTGTTCCAGAAGCCGTTGATCACGCCATCGGCGCGCGACTTCACCAGGCCGTTACGGATGGTGTTGGCGATGATGAAGTACCAGGACAGGAAGGACATCACCACCAGGGTGATGAACACCACCCAACCCAGCCAGTCGAAACCCTGGGCGAGGTTGGCGAAGCCCATCTGCTTCATGGCTTCGGCGTTGGAGTTGCCCGCCACCTGGGCGGCGGCATCGGTCGGTGCAGGAGTCTGTAGGAACATAACGCTACCCTTGGGAAGTCAAGCGTGAACTGTAGAGGTCGTAACGGGGATTTACAGGTTGTTGAGGTTGAAGGTGACCGGAACGCGTGCGTAGCCTTCCACCTTCTTGCCGTTCTTGACCTCGGGATTGAAGCGCCACTTGCCGGCCGCTTCGATCGCCGCGCGATCAAGCTCGTGGTATCCGCTGGACTTGTCGACCTTGATGTCCTTCGGCGCACCGTCGACACCCACCAGGATCAGCAGGACCACCGTGCCTTCATGGCGCTGGCGGATGGCCTGTGGCGGATAACGCGGCTGGATCCGGCTGTTGTAGCTGAGATCCTGGCCAGCGCTGATGTCGGCGGGCGGAGCGGGTGGCGCCGGCGGGGCCGGCGGCGCCGCAGCGACCGCATTCTGCGACACCTCTGCCACCGGCGGCGGCGGAGCCGGCGGCGGCGGGGTCGGCGGCGGGATCACCTGCTGGATGATCTTCGGCGGCGGTTGCTTGGGCGGCTCCGGCGGCGGTGGCGGCGGCGGCGGCGGCGGCGGCGGCGGCTCGATGAAATTCACCTGCACGATCTGCTCTTTCTTCTCGTGCTTCTGTCCGGGTGGCGCCATGGGCGCGAGCAGGATCAGAAACGCGAAAGCATGCAGGCCGATGGCGAACGCCAACGCCAGGGTTCGTTTCCAACTGAACCCCTCTTCGCGTCCTGTGTCTTCGGTACTAGAGGCCATCTGTCACTATCTGGAGCTGGGAACGGAGAAAGCGTCGCCGCCGATCCGGCAAGTCCCGTCCGGCATATGGACGGGGCGCGCCGCTGGGGTTACGCAGGGAAGGTTTCAACGGTACAACAGCATCTGGCTTTTGTATAGCGCTCGCGGGGCACGCAGATGGACGTCCATCCGCCCCACGTTTCCTTGCCTGGCAGTCACTTGCCCACGCCGGCCTTGCGCAGCCAGTCCTTGGCCTTGGCGGCGGTATCCGGGTCCTTGGCGGCTTCCATCATGGCGGTGACCGCGGCGGGCTTGTCCTTCAGCTGGCGCTCCGATTCCGCGAGCACCATGTAGGCCTGTCCCTTGTGCTGGACACCCTTGGCGAGGCCTTGCTTCAGGTACTTGCGCGCGTCGGAGAACTTCTGGTCCTGGAAGTAGACGCGACCCAGCGCGACATCGAGCTCGCCGTCGCTGGCCAGCGCCGCGCCCTTCTGGTAGTAGCTGATCGCCTTGGCGTCGTTCTCGCCGATCACCGAGGCATCGCCGGCCAGCTTGTAGTTCGCGGCGCTGGGCTTGATCGCGCCCTTGGCCACGCCGTCGTCGAAGGCGGCCAGCGCCTTGGCGCTGCCGCTCTTGGGATCGCCGCCGTTCTGTGCCTGCAGCAGATAGGCCTTGACCAGGTTGATCCAGTCGCCCTCGTCCTTCAGCGCGCCGTTCGCGCGGCCCTGCTCCAGCACCTTGATCGCGCCGGCGTAGTCCTGCTGCTGCAGCAGGATCGCACTGGCGTTGTGCAGCATGCCGCTGTCGGTGGGGTTCTTCTGGTATTCGTCGACGGCCATCTTCGCCGCATCGCCACCCTTGCCGGATTCGGCGTAGCTGGCCATCAGGATCTGGTTCCAGGAATCCTGCGGCTTGTCGGTGAGCGTCTTGGCCTTCTGGATGGCCGCGATCGCCTCGGGGTACTTCTCGAGGCGGTAGTAGTCCATGCCTTCCAGGCCGTAGGAGTCGGCGGTTTCCTTCTTGCCATCGGCGCGCCACTTCGCGACGGTGTCCAGCGAAGCCTGGTACTGCTGGTCGGCGGCGTACAGCTGGGCCAGTTCGTACATCAGCTGGAAGTAGGTGTCGTTCGGCATCACGCCGTTGTCGATCGAGCGCTTCAGCAGCGGAATCGCAGCCTTCACGTCACCCGCGTTGTAGGTGACGTTGGCGAGACCCTGCAACGCGATCGCCTGCGCGTACTTGCTCTTGCTGCCGTCGACGATGGGCTGGAGGATCTGCTCGGCCTTGGCCTTGTCGCCGGCGTTCACCGCGTCCAGGCCCTCGTTCAGCGCCTTCTGTTCCTTCTCGCTGGTCAGGTCGAGCTTCGGCGCGACACGCGCGGTGTTCGGATACTGCACCGCCGGTTTGTCTTTCGATGCCTTGTCCGCATGGACGGGAGCGGCGGCGAAGGTGAACGCGAGCGCGGCGCCGGCCAGCATCGTGAACAGGGGCGTGTGCTTCATGACGATCCTCGGTGTCCGGGTTTTACGCAATGCATGGTGCGCAGGGGATCGCTGAGACTACCTTGTGCGGTGCGTGCGTGACAAGTTGCATTGCGGCAAGAAAGCTCTTGTTAGATCAATGACTTGCGTGAAAGCAACCCATACGCCGGCGAATTGACCGACATTTCCGGCCTGCGTCGCAAGCGAATCGCACCGGAACCGCGGTCACACCGCACGCGTGAAGCATTGCGCACTGATGGATGGATGGTCGCCGGCGCAGGCGGCCGCGCGGCAGGGTCGGAACCCTGCCGCGTCGTCGCTCAGATATCGAGGTTCGCCACCTTCAGCGCATTCGCCTCGATGAAGTCGCGGCGCGGTTCCACCGCTTCGCCCATCAGCATCGAGAACATCTGGTCGGCGGCAAACGCATCCTCGATGCCGACCTGCAGCATGCGGCGGGTCTCCGGATTCACCGTGGTCTCCCACAGCTGCTCCGGGTTCATTTCGCCCAGGCCCTTGAAGCGCTGGATGGTACGGCCCTTCTTCGCCTCGTCCAGCAGCCAGCCGCGCACCTCGGCGAACGAGACGACACCGCGCGTAGCGTTGCCGCGGCGGACCACCGCCTCGGCCTGGATCAGTCCGGCCAGCTGCTGGCTGACATGGAGGATCGGGCGGAACTCGGCGCCGGCGAAGAACGGCTGCGGCAGCAGCAAGGTGTGGCTGAGGCCGTGCTGGTCGCGCACCACCTCGATCGCCGCGGGTTGCTCGCCCTGCGCGGGGCGCAGCGACAGCCGGTAACGCGGCTTACCCAGCCCGCTGGCGGCGAGACGCTGCGCAACGCCGTCCAGCCAGACCTGCATCGCGGCCGGATCGGCCCAGCGCTCCGGCGTGATCGGCGTGTGCTCCAGCAGCGCCGACAGCACGCTGGTGTCGAAGCGGTGGCCGAGGCGCTCGATCTGGTCCAGCGCGCCCTGGTAATCACGCAGCAGCTTCTCCAGCGCCGCACCGGTGATCGCCGGCGCATGCGGGTCGGCCACCAGTTCGGCATTGTCCACCGCGCTGGAGATCAGGTAGGCGTTCAGCGCCGCGTCGTCCTTCAGGTACAGCTCCTGCTTGCCCTGCTTCAGCTTGTACAGCGGCGGCAGGCCGATGTAGACATGGCCACGCTCGATCAGCTCGGGCATCTGGCGGTAGAAGAAGGTCAGCAGCAGGGTGCGGATGTGCGAGCCGTCCACGTCCGCGTCGGTCATGATGATGATGTGGTGGTAGCGCAGCTTGTCGGGGTTGTAGTCCTCCTTGCCGATGCCGGTACCCAGCGCGGTGATCAGCGTGCCGACCTCGGCCGAGGACAGCATCTTGTCGAAGCGCGCCTTCTCGACGTTGAGGATCTTGCCCTTCAGCGGCAGCACGGCCTGGGTCTTGCGGTTGCGGCCCTGCTTGGCCGAGCCGCCGGCGGAGTCGCCCTCGACCAGGAACAGTTCGCACAACGCCGGATCCTTCTCCTGGCAGTCGGCGAGCTTGCCCGGCAGGCCGGCGATGTCCAGCGCGCCCTTGCGGCGGGTCATCTCGCGCGCCTTGCGCGCAGCCTCGCGGGCGCGGGCGGCGTCCACCACCTTGGAGGCGATCGCCTTGGCCTCGTTCGGGTGCTCCAGCAGGAATTCGCCCAGCTTCTCGTTGACGGCCTGCTCCACCGCGGTCTTCACCTCGGAGGAGACCAGCTTGTCCTTGGTCTGCGAGGAGAACTTCGGGTCGGGCACCTTCACCGACAGCACGGCGATCAGGCCTTCGCGCATGTCGTCGCCGGACAGCGCGACCTTGGCGTTCTTCGCCAGGCCTTCCTTCTCGATGTAGGCCTGCAGCGAGCGGGTCAGCGCGGCGCGGAAACCGGTGAGATGGGTGCCGCCATCGCGCTGCGGGATGTTGTTGGTGAAGCAGAACATCGTCTCGTTGTACGAGTCGGTCCACTGCATCGCCAGTTCGATGGTGATGCCGTCCTGCTGGGCGCCGAGGCTGATCACGTTCGGGTGCAGCGCGGTCTTCAGCTGGGCCAGGTGCTGCACGAAGGAGCGGATGCCGCCCTGGTAGGCGAAAGTGTCGTGCCGCCCCTCCCCGCGCTCGTCATAGAGATCGATGGTGACGCCGGAGTTGAGGAAGGCCAGCTCGCGCAGGCGCTTGGCCAGGATCTCGTAATGGAACTCGATGTTCGAGAAGGTCAGCGGACTGGGCAGGAAGCGCACCGTGGTCCCGCGCCGATCCGACGGACCCATCACCTTCAACGGGTACAGCGGCTCGCCCAGCGAGTACTCCTGCTGGTGTTCCAGGTGGTCACGGTAGATCGTCAGCCACAGGTGCTCGCTGAGTGCGTTCACCACCGACACGCCCACGCCGTGCAGGCCGCCGGAGACCTTGTAGGAGTTCGCGTCGAACTTGCCGCCCGCGTGCAGCACGGTCATCACCACCTCGGCGGTGGAACGACCCTCCTCCGGATGGATGTCCACCGGGATACCGCGGCCGTTGTCGTTGACGCTGACGGAGCCGTCGTCGTGGATGATCACGATCACATGGTCGCAGTAGCCCGCCAGCGCCTCGTCGATCGCGTTGTCGACCACCTCGAACACCATGTGGTGCAGGCCGGTGCCGTCGTCGGTGTCGCCGATGTACATGCCGGGGCGCTTGCGGACCGCTTCCAGGCCTTTCAGCACCTTGATGTTGCTGGAGTCGTAATGCGATTCGTTGGTGGGTTCGTTCATGCGACTTCCGGTTCCTGGTGGTGCGGCAGACGCGGCCTGCAAGCCGTTGAGCTGCGGTGCAATCCTCGATTATAGCAGGGGCGTCAGGCGGCCCTGTTCCACGTGGAACAGGCGGTGCGGCAAGCTGCGCAAGGGCGCCGGCAAGTCGGTGCCGGTCACCAGCACCTGCGCCCCGCTCTCCGCAAGCTGGGCGATCACTGCGGCCTGGTGCGCCTCGTCCAGTTCGGACGCGAGGTCGTCGAGACAGATGATCGGCCAGTCGCCGTGCTGCTCGGCGTACAGCCGCGCCTGCGCCAGCATGCAACCCAGCGCGGCGAGCTTTTCCTGACCACGGGACAGGTGTTCGCGCTGCGGCGCGTGCTCGAAGGCCAGTGTCCAGTCCGCACGGTGTGCGCCGAGGCTGGTATGCCCGCGGGCGAGGTCGCGGCCCCGCTGGACCTCCAGTTGTCCGCGCAGATCTGCTTCCTCGGACCAGCCCCGTCGATAACGCAAGTCGGGCTCGCCCAATTCCGGCAGCAAGGCGGCGACGCTGGCGTGCAACTGGGGGCGCAGACGATCCAGATAGCCGCGGCGATGACCATCGATCCAGTCTGCAAGGCCGGCCAGCTCGGTTTCCCATGGCGCATACAGCGGTGAGCCCGGTTCCGTCCCCGCGCGCAGCAGACTGTTGCGCTGCTTCAGGGCGCGCTGGTAGCGCCTCCAGGCATCCAGGAATGCGTGTTCCACGTGGAACACACCCCAGTCGAGGAAACGACGGCGCTCCTCGGCACTGCCAGCGATCAAGGCATGCGAACCGGGTTCGAAGCAGGTCACGGCGCACTCGGCGATCAATGCACCGAGATTTGCGCCCTCGCCTTCCAGCCGTGCCTCCCAGCGGGAAGCTTCGCGACCCAGTCCGACGCGCAACAGGCGGTCGCCCGATTGCCGCAACTCCGCGAACACGGAAAGACGCGCGGCACCACGGCACAGCAAGGCTTCCCTTGCCCCACTCCGGAACGAGCGCGCATGCGAGAGCAGGAACACCGCCTCCAGCACGCTGGTCTTGCCCGCCCCGTTCGCGCCCACGAAGACGTTGACGCCGGGCGCGAGCCTCAGATCGACCTCGTGCAGGCAACGCAGACCCTGGATGCGCAGGCGTTCCAGCCTCATGCCGGCCCATGCCCAAAGCAAGAACGCCGGAGCGTCTGGCGACGACTCCGGCGTTGCTCGTTTTTGCCGTGTCCGACCGACCGCATGCGTCAGAGGCGCAAGGGCATGATCACGTGGCGGGCCTGCTCGCCATCGTGTTCCTGCACGAGGCAACTGGACTGCGCGTCGCGCAGGCTCAGCCTGGCCTGCTCGCCGCGCAGCGCGGACAGTGCATCCAGCAGATAACCCACGTTGAAACCGACCGCGAGATCGGAGACGTGGGTGTCGGCCTCGACCTCTTCCACGGCCTCTTCCTGCTCCGGGTTGTGCGCCACGATGCGCAGCTTGCCCGGGGACAGCTCCAGCTTCACGCCGCGGTACTTTTCGTTGGACAGGATCGCCGCACGCTGCAGCGCGCCGCGCAGCACCTCGCGATCCAGGATGGCGGTCTTGTCGGCGCCCAGCGGGATCACCGCCTCGTAATCGGGGAAACGACCATCGATCAGCTTGGAGGTGAAGGTGACGCCGCCGCGACGCACGCGCAGGTGGTTGCGGCCGAATTCCAGCTCCACTTCACCTTCGCCCGGTTCCAGCAGGCCGATCAGCTCGTTGACGCCCTTGCGCGGGATGATGATCTGCCGGCGCGCCTGCACCGAGGTGGCCAGACTGGTTTCCTTCATCGCGAGGCGGTGGCCGTCGGTGGCCACGCAACGCAGGCTGTGCTCCTGCAGGTCCAGCAGCATGCCGTTCAAGTAGTAGCGCACGTCCTGGTTCGCCATCGCGAATGCGGTGCGCTCCATCAGGTCGCGCAGCGCCTCTTCCGGCAGGCTGACCTTTTCCACCAGTTCGATCGAGTCGATGGTGGGAAATTCGCTGGCCGGCAAGGTGGTCAGGGTGAAGCGGCTGCGGCCCGCGTTCAACGCCACGCGGTCGCCGTTGAGCTTGAGCTCGATGTTGGCGCCGTCGGGCAACGCGCGCACGATGTCGAAGAACTTGCGCGCCGGGATGGTGATCTCGCCGTCGGCCAGCTTGTCGGCCGCCGTGGTGGCGATCATTTCCACTTCCAGATCCGTGCCGGTCAGGGACAGTTGTCCGTCGGCGACCTTGACCAGCAGGTTGGCCAGTACCGGCAGGGTCTGCCGGCGTTCCACCACGCCAACGACCTGTTGCAGCGGCTTGAGCAGAGCTTCTCGTTGGATGCTGAATTGCATGTCTGCGCGTCCCCTATGCCTGCTGTTCTGTCTTTGAAAAGAAGTTGGTGGTTGTTGTAGGCGGCGTGGATAACTTTTTCTCGCCGTTTATGCTTTGAAAATCAATGTGTTGCCTGGTTTCCAAGGTGTGCGGAAAGCCGTGCTTTCGAAGTGGGCGGAATGTGGATAACTTTGCCGCCTCGTTCGTCCACGCATTATCCACAGCTTCCCACCCAGCTTATCAAGAACTTGTGCGCATGCCGGGCGAAAAACTCAACCGGTAAGGGTGCGGATCAGCTGTTCCCAGTCCTGGCGCATGCGCGCATCGGCCTCGCACAGCTTCTTGATCGTGCGGCAGGCGTGCAGCACCGTGGTGTGGTCGCGCCCGCCGAAGGCCTCTCCGATCTCTGGCAGGCTGTGGTCGGTGAGTTCCTTGGACAGCGCCATCGCCATCTGCCGCGGCCGCGCCAGCGAGCGCACGCGCCGCTTGGAGAGCAGGTCCTGCAGGCGCACGTTGAAGTATTCGGCGGTGATCTTCTGGATGTTCGGCACCGTCACCGCCTGGGCATGCGTGGCCAGGAGGTCGCGCAGGGTTTCCTCGGCGAAGTCGATGGTGATCGGCTTGCCGTAGAAGTTCGCGCGCGCCGCCAGCGTGTTGAGCGCGCCTTCCAGGTCGCGCACGTTCGAGCGGATGCGCTTGGCCAGCAGCATCGCCACATGCGCGTCCACCGCCACGCCCTTGTCCTGCGCCTTGGCCAGCAGGATCGCCGCGCGTGTCTCGAAGTCCGGTGGCTCGATCGCCACCGACAAGCCCCAGCCTAGGCGCGACTTCAGCCGCGGCTCCAGCTTGTCCACTTCCTTGGGATAACGATCGCAGGTGAGGATGATCTGCTGCTTGGATTCGAACAGCGCGTTGAAGGTATGGAAGAACTCCTCCTGCGTGGTGTCCTTGCCCGCGAAGAACTGGATGTCGTCGATCAGCAACGCGTCCACCGAACGGAAGCGCAGCTTGAACTGGTCCATGCTCTTGGTGCGCAGCGCCTCGATCATCGATCCCACGAACTGCTCCGAGCGCAGGTACAGCACCTTGCACGCCGGGTTGTTCTGCCGCATCAGGTTGCCGGCCGCGTGCATCAGATGGGTCTTGCCCAGGCCCGTGCCGCCGTACAGCAGCAACGGGTTGTAGGCGCGGCCGGGGTTCTGCGCCACCTGCATCGCGGCGGCCTTGCCCAGCTGGTTGGATTTGCCCTCGACGAAGGTCTCGAAGGTGTAGTGCGGGTCGAGGTTGTGGTTGAACGCTGGTGCGGGCACCGCGGCCGGCTCGGCCACCGCGCCGGCACGTGGCGCGGCGGCGGGCCTGGCGGCGGCACGCGGCGCGCTGGAACCCACTTCCAGACGCACCGGCAACTCGCGGCCGGCCAGTTGGCGGAGCAGCAGGGTGATCTGCGCCAGGTAGCGCTCGCGCACCGTGTCCAGCGTGTACGGGTTGGGAGCGAACAGGGCCAGCCCGGTGTCGTCCTCGCGGGCCTGCAGCGGCATCAGCCAGGTATGCAGATCCTCGGCGCTCAATTCGCCTTCCAGACGCTCCAGGCAGCGCCGCCACAACTCACTCATGAATGTTTCTCGTCCACAGGCAGGGGCGCTTGCGCGCGGGGTGGACGGACAAGTCTAGCAGCACGCTCCAGCCTGCCGATCCCCGATTCGTCCACACGGATATCCACAAGTCGCGGCCCGGCGCTTTACCCGGCAAACCGCGCCGATTTGACATCACAGCCCGCAGCCCCGCATAATTTCCAACCTTTTTATCCACATACACTTCCCTTCGGAGCCACGCCATGAAGCGGACCTTCCAGCCCAGCAAGCTCAAGCGCGCTCGCACCCACGGCTTCCGTGCCCGCATGGCCACCGCCGACGGTCGCAAGATCCTCAACGCCCGCCGTGCCAAGGGCCGCAAGCGCCTGATCCCGTAAGCGGCGCGCGCGCCATGCACCCTGCCGGCCTGCCGCGCGAGTTGCGGCTGCGTCTGGCCGGCGACTTCGCAGCGTTGCGCACGAGCAGCGGTCGCCTCGGCGGCCGCTGTTTTCATGTGCGCTACCGGCCCAACGGACTGGGGCATGCGCGGCTGGGCCTGGCGATTTCCAAGCGGGTGTCCAAGCGCGCGGTGGAACGCAACCGGCTGAAGCGCCTGCTGCGCGAATCGTTCCGTCGCATCCGCGACCAGTTGCCGCCGGTGGACGTCGTGGTGATGGCGCGCGATGTGGCTGCCGGCCTGCCGGGTGCGGAGCTGCTGGCCGAAGCCGACGCGCTGTGGCAACGCCTCGCGGCGATCCGGCTGGCGCCGCCGCCCGCCGCCGCGCCCGCGGCATCCGATCCGCACCATTGATGCCGATGGATACCGCCGCCACAATCGCGCGTTGACCTTTCCCTTTCTCCTGTGGCCGCGTGCTGCGTGGCGTCGTCCGGATCCGTGAGCCGATGAACCAGACCCGCAATTTCCTCCTGTTCGCCCTGCTCGCCGTGGCCTACTTCCTGTTCATGGCCTGGGAGAAGGACTACCTGACGCCGCCGCCCGCGCCCGCCGCGAGCAGCAGCGTCGCGAACGCGGCCAGCGCGCCCGGCGTGCCGAACGCCCAGCCCGGCAGCGCGACCGCGGCGCCTGAGATCAGCAACGCCGCCGGCGTGAACGCGCCCTCGTCGCTGGTCACGGTCACCACCGACGTGCTGCGCCTCACCATCGACACCCGCGGCGGCAGCCTGGTACAGGCGCAGCTGCTCGACTACCCGGTAGCGCCGCGCACGCACAAGGATCCGAACCCCGCGCCGGTTTCCCTGCTCGACAACACCGACACGCATTACTTCGTGGCGCAGAACGGCCTGGTCAGCAGCAGCGATCCCGTGGCCGCGGACCAGCCGAACCATCTCGCCGCGTTCGCCGCCGCGCAATCCAGCTACACGCTGGCGCCGGGCCAGAACGAACTCGATGTGCCGCTGACCTGGCAGGACGCCAAGGGCCTCACCGTCACCAAGACCTACCGTTTCACCCGCGGCAGCTACGTCATCGCGCTGGACCAGAAGATCGCCAACGGCGGCAGCACGGCCTGGCAGGGCAACGCCTACACCCAGCTGCTGCGCACCGAGCCGCCGCACACCGGCAACTGGCTGAAGAACATCTCCGATCCCGAGTCGCGCAGCTTCCAGGGCGCCGCGTGGTACACCGGCGAGAAGTTCGAGAAGCTGCCGTTCAAGGACTTCAGCGAACCCAAGGACACGCTCAACGGCGACTTCAAGAACGGCTGGGCGGCGATGCTGCGGCTGTACTTCTTCGCCGCGTGGATTCCGCCGGCCGGCGATACCTTGCACTACGCCACCGACACGGTGAACCCGGGCAGCGCGCACCCGCGTTACCTGATTCGCGCGATCGGCCCCACGCTCAGCGTGGCGCCGGGGCAGAGTGTGGACGCCAAGGCGCGCCTCTACGTGGGCCCGAATGTGCAGGGCAAGCTTGACGCGATCGCGCCGGGGCTGGACCTCACCATCGACTACGGCATGTTCAAGGCGATCGCCGTGCCGATGCACGGCATCCTCTCGTTCTTCCACTCCCTCGTGAAGAACTGGGGCCTGGCGATCATCCTGCTGGTGCTCGCGATCAAGGCCGTCACCTGGAAGCTCACCGCGATGCAGTACCGCTCCAGCGCGAAGATGCGCAAGCTGGCGCCGCGCGTGCAGGCGCTCAAGGAGCGCTACGGCGACGACAAGGTGAAGCTGCAGCAGGCGCAGATGGAGCTGTACAAGAAGGAGAAGGTCAACCCGATGGCGGGTTGCTTCCCGGTGCTGATCACGCTGCCGGTGTTCTACGGCCTGTTCTACGTGCTGGAGTACTCGCTGGAATTGCGCCACGCGCCGTTCCTGTGGATGCCCGACCTCAGCGCGCCCGATCCGTACTACATCCTGCCGATCATCTACGCGCTGGTGATGCTGGGCACGCAGTGGTTGAACCCGGCCACCGTGGGCATGGACCCCACCCAGGCGAAGATGATGAAGGTGATGCCGCTGCTGTTCACGGTGATGTTCGCCTTCTTCCCCGCGGGCCTGTGCCTCTACTACGCCGTGAACGGCCTGGTCGGCCTCGGCCAGCAGTGGTGGATTACCCACCACGTGGATCGCGAGGAAGCGGCGGTCAAGGCGTAAGCCTTGCAATCGTTCCTGATCGCGAAGATCAAATGGGTGGCCATCCTTGGCTGCACTTTCAATTGAAGCGGCCGCGCCGGGCAACCGCCGCGGCCGTCTTCGTTTGTAAACTCCGGCTTTGACTCGCCCTTCGACTCCGCCGCTGCGCGGCTACGCTCAGGGAGAACGGTGCAGGGGCAAGTTGACCCGTTCGTCCTGAGCGTAGCCGCGCAGCGGCGCACGCGGGGAGCAGCCATGGATGGCTGCAACTTTGAGGAGCGAGGAAGTCGAAGGACAATGCGTGCGGCAAAACCTTCGTCCAACCAACGGCACGACTCGTGAAGCTCCCTGCATGACCGCGCAACCCACCGACACCATCGCCGCCATCGCCAGCGCGCCCGGCGCCGCCGGCGTCGGTGTGCTGCGCGTGTCGGGGCCGCAGGTGCCGGCGATCGCGCAAGTCCTGCTGGGCCGTGCACCGCAACCGCGCCACGCGCACTTCGCTTGCTTCCGCGACGCGCAGGGTGAGCCGATCGACCACGGCCTGCTGCTGCACTTCCCCGCCCCCGCCTCCTACACCGGGGAACATGTGCTGGAACTGCAAGGCCACGGCAGCCAGGTCCTGCTCGATGCACTGCTGCGCCGGGTCTGCGAACTCGGCGCGCGGCTGGCGCGTCCCGGCGAATTCACCGAGCGCGCCTTCCTCAACGGCAAGCTCGACCTCGCCCAGGCCGAAGCCGTCGCCGACCTGATCGCCGCGCGCTCGCAGGCCGGCGCGCGTGCCGCGCTGCGCTCGATGGAAGGCGTGTTCTCGCGCAAGGTCAAGGCGCTGCTGCAATCCTTGATCGCGTTGCGCGTGCACATCGAGGCCGCGATCGACTTCCCCGAGGAGGAGATCGACTTCCTCGCCAATCCCGCGATCACCGCGCAACTCGAAGCCCTGCGCGCCGAACTCGTCGAACTGCTGCGCGAAGCGCAACGCGGCCTGCGCCTCAACGACGGCCTGCGCGTGGCCATCGTGGGCCGCCCCAACGCGGGCAAGTCCAGCCTGCTCAATGCGCTGGCCGGCAGCGACCGCGCCATCGTCACCGCCATCGCCGGCACCACCCGCGACGTGCTGCGCGAAAGCGTGGCGCTCGACGGCGTGGCGCTGGAACTCGCCGACACCGCCGGCCTGCGCGACACCGACGACGAAGTCGAACGCGAAGGCGTGCGCCGCGCCCACGGCGAACTCACGCGCGCCGACGCCGCGCTGCTGGTCACGGACGCCGAACACGCCGAAGCGGATCTCGCCCTGTTCGCGCACCTGCCCGCCGGCGCCGAGCGCGTGGTGCTCGTCAACAAGATCGACCTCGCCCACACCGCGCCGCATGCGGAAACCCGCGACGGCATCCGCTGGCTGTGGGCCTCCGCGAAAACCGGCGACGGTCTCGACGCCTTGCGCGAACACCTGAAGCTACTTGCCGGTGCCGGCAGCGGCGAAGGCGCCTTCAGCGCACGCCGCCGCCACGTGCTCGCGCTCGAAGCCGTGCGCGCCCATCTCGCCCACACCGCCCACGCCCTCGCCACCACCCGCGCCGGCGAACTCGCCGCCGAGGAACTGCGCCAGGCCCAGCACGCGCTGGGCGAAATCACCGGCGACTACACCAGCGATGATCTGCTCGGCGCGATCTTCGGGTCGTTCTGCATCGGCAAGTAGCCGGCGCGGTCAGTGCGCGAGCAGGGCCACCACCTCGTGTGCGGACGGCATGCCGCCCTGCGCGCCCAGCTTGGTCACCGACAATGCGGCGGCGGCGCAAGCCTTGCGCACGGCCGCGGGCAAACCTTCGTGCAGGAACACGGCGAGTGCGCCGTTGAAGGTGTCGCCGGCGCCGGTGGTGTCGATCGCGTCCACGGCGAAGCCGGATTGGCGGGCGGGTTCGGGGTGCGCGTGGTCGCGGTACCACGCGCCTTCGCCGCCGCGGGTGAGCACCACGGGGCACGGGGCGCGGCGCATCAGTTCGCGGAAATCCGTGTGCGCGTCTTCGCCCAGCGCGGTGGCGAGTTCGTGCTGGTTCGGGGTGAGGTAGCTCGCGAGCTTGAGCCACTCGGCGGGCAGCTTCTGCGCGGGCGCGGGGTTGAGGATCACCGGCACGTTTTCGCGGCGGGCCAGGCGCAGCGTGGCTTCCACGGCATCCAGCGGGATTTCCAGCTGCACCAGCACGGCGTCGGCATGCGCGATGGTGGCGCGCGCGGCTTCGACCTGGGCCGGGCTGACGCGCGCGTTGGCGGCGGGCACCACGATGATCTGGTTCTCGCCTGCGGCCACGGTGATCGAGGCGCTGCCGCTGCCTTCGTCGTCGATTCGGGCGACGTGGTCGAGGGCGATGCCTTCGCGCGCCAGCCCTGCATGCAGCTGGTCGCCGAAGGCGTCGCGGCCCAGCGCGCCGACCATCGCCACTTCGGCACCCAGCCGCGCGGCGGCCACCGCCTGGTTGGCGCCCTTGCCGCCATGCGCGGTGAGGAAACGCGTGCCGAGCAAGGTTTCGCCGGGGCCGGGGAAGCGCGGCGCGAGCGTGACCAGGTCCATGTTGATGCTGCCGACGACGACGATGCGGGGCATGGGGGTTCCTGTGTGCTGTTTGGTGCATCCCGCTTCTGCTTGCGGGAGCGGGTGGCGGCGGCCGGGAGGGGCAGCAACAAGGCGGTTCTCTCCCCAACCCCTCTTCCTCGCTCCTCAAAGCGAAGGTCATCCATGATCCTTCCCCGCGTCCGCAAGCGGGAGAGGGGAGTAGAGCGCAGTGTGCCTTTGCGGGAAGGATGCGCAAAGCCCAAACAAAACGCCCGCCGGGGTGCGGCGGGCGTCGGAGTGCGGTGATGGGGCGCGGCGTCAGTGCATGTGCTCGATGCCGGCGTCGCCGGGCTCCAGCGCGGGCGCGGGGCCGGCCACGGCGAGCAGGGACTGCGCGTAGCCGTCGCCGATGCTGAGCGTGGAGACTTCGTCCCAGGCGAAGAACGAGGCTTGGCGCATCCATTCGGCGTCGGGGCTGAGTTCCTGCAGGTAGAAGCCGTCGTCGTCGACGCGCACGAGGTGGCCGATGTAGCAGACCTCCTCTTCTTCCTCGGTGTCCACGTGCACGCCGATCACCGGTGACATCGCGCCGGCGGCCTGCACGGCCTCGCGGATGCCGTCCAGCGGGAAGCCGCGCGGCAGCTGCGGGGCGATGCCCTTCAGTTCCAGCGCCTTGGCCATGAAGACGTGGTGGCGCTCCGGCGACTCCAGCTCGGAGATGTCGCGATGGCGCATCACGTAGATGCCGTCGTCGGTGATGCCGTCGCCGAGCACCCACAGCAGGATGAATTCGCGGCCGACACCGCCTACGTAACCGCAGAAGCTGCCGTGTTCCAACTCGCTGCGCCACAGGCGCACCATGGTGTGCTGCTGCTGGGCCTCGCGCAGCTGGGCGCGCAGGCCATTGGTCTTGAACTCGAGAATCTTTGCCATAGCGGACCTATTTTAGCAGAGTGGCCTCTCTGGCTTGTTCAAACGACATAAGTTCGGCGAACGTGCCAACAAAATGCGGCAATTACGGGATTTGGTGGGATATCTGGCGCCGACGCGCCCTATTCTGGCGTCATGCCCGCTTTCGCGGGCAAGACGTTGGCGTGGCGCAGGCGCCACCCAGTTACAGGATGTAGCGGCTGAGATCTTCGTTGCTGACCAGGTTTCCGAGACTCTTGTCTACCTGTTCGGCGTCGATCAGGTATTTTTCGCCGGATTTGTCTGCCGCATCGTATGAGATCGTTTCCAGCAGCCGCTCCATCACGGTGTGCAGGCGGCGGGCGCCGATGTTCTCGGTGCGTTCGTTCACCTGGTAGGCCACCTCGGCCAGCCGGTCGATGCCGGAGTCGGTGAACTCCAGGCTCACGCCCTCGGTGCCGAGCAGGGCCACGTACTGCTTGGTCAGCGCGTTGTGCGGCTCGCGCAGGATGCGCTTGAAGTCGTCGACGCTGAGCGCCGACAGCTCGACGCGGATCGGCAGGCGGCCCTGCAGCTCCGGGATCAGGTCCGACGGCTTGGCCAGCGAGAACGCACCCGAGGCGATGAACAGCATGTGGTCGGTCTTCAGCGGGCCGTACTTGGTGGATACGGTGGAGCCCTCCACCAGCGGCAGCAGGTCGCGCTGCACGCCTTCGCGGCTGACGCCGGCGCCGCCCCATTCGGAGCGCTGCGCGATCTTGTCGATCTCGTCGAGGAAGACGATGCCGTTCTGCTCGGCGGCCTCCACCGCCTGGGCGCGGATCTCCTCGTCGTTGAGCAGCTTGGCGGCCTCCTCGTCGACCAGCAGCGGGCGGGCCAGCTTGATCGCCAGCTTGCGGTGCTGGCTCTTGGCGCCGCCCAGGTTCTGGAACATCTGGCGCAGCTGCGCGCCCATCTCCTCCATGCCGGGCGGCGACATGATCTCCACGCCCACGTTCATGGCGAAATCCAGCTCGATCTCGCGCTCGTCCAGTGCGCCTTCGCGCAGCTGTTTGCGCAGTTTCTGGCGAGTGTCGCTGTCGATGCCCGGCGTGGCGGCCTGGTCGTGGCTCCAGTCGGTGGGCGTCTGCCGGCGCGGCAGCAGGGCGTCGAGGATGCGGTCCTCGGCGCGGTCCTCGGCCTGCGAGCGCACGCGCTTCATCGCCTGCTCGCGGGTGAGCTTGTAGGCCACGTCGGCGAGGTCGCGGATGATCGATTCGACATCCTTGCCCACGTAGCCGACCTCGGTGAATTTGGTGGCCTCCACTTTCACGAACGGCGCGTTCGCCAGCGTCGCGAGGCGGCGCGCGATCTCGGTCTTGCCCACGCCGGTGGGACCGATCATCAGGATGTTCTTCGGCGTGATCTCGTTGCGCATCTCCGTCGGCAGCTGCATGCGCCGCCAGCGGCTGCGCAGCGCCACCGCCACGGCGCGCTTGGCGCCGTGCTGGCCGATGATGTAGCGGTCGAGTTCGTTGACGATTTCGCGGGGGGTCAGTTCGGACATGAAGTCACCGGAAAATGGAGTCTTGCTGGCTCGTCATCCCAGCGAAAGCTGGGATCCAGCGTCTTTCGCGGGCGGCAGAGGCACTGGATTCCAGCTTTCGCTGGAATGACGGCATTGAAGCGCGCCTACAGCTCTTCGATCGTGGTGTTGTGGTTGGTGTAGATGCAGATGTCGCCGGCGATCTTCAGCGCGCGCTCGACGATGCCGCGCGCGTCCAGTTCGCTGTTCTCCATCAGCGCCAGCGCGGCGGATTGCGCGTAGGGACCGCCGGAACCGATCGCGATCAGGCCGTGCTCGGGTTCCAGCACGTCGCCGTTGCCGGAGATCAAGAGCGAGGCCTCCTTGTCGGCCACCGCCAGCATCGCTTCGAGCCGGCCGAGGCGGCGGTCGGTGCGCCATTCCTTGGCCATCTCCACCGCGGCGCGGGTGAGGTTGTTGCCGTGCTTGTCCAGCTTCTGCTCGAACAGCTCGAACAGGGTGAACGCATCAGCGGTGGCGCCGGCGAAGCCGGCCAGCACGTTCTGGTCCTTGCCGAGGCGGCGGATCTTGCGCGCGTTGGCCTTCATCACCGTGTTGCCGAAGGTGACCTGGCCGTCGCCGCCGATCACGACCTTGCCGTTGCGGCGCACGCTGATGATGGTGGTGGCGTGGAAGGATTCCATAAAAGCTCCAATGTTGAGCGGACGACATGGGGTCGTGTCGCCGGCGCTTCAATGCGGAACGAAACTGCATGGCACGTTCGCCTCCTCTCCCCTTTGGGACGCGGGGAAGGGCCATGGATGGCCCTGCCTTGAGGAGCGAGGAAGAGGATTGAGGTGAGGGGGCACTTTCGCGAAGGATTTTGTCGAAGCGAGCTTCGATGAATACTCTCGTAAGCACCCGCCCCTCATCCCAACCTTCCTCGCTCCTCAAAGCCGACGCCATCCATGGCGTCTCCCCGCGTGCTCCCCGGAGGGGAGAAGGGGCAAACGCAACAAGCGCGTTTACTTTTTTCGGGCCCTTGGGTGCGCCGCGTCGTACACCTTCGCCAGATGCTGGAAATCCAGGTGCGTGTAGATCTGGGTGGTGGCGATGTCGGCGTGGCCGAGCAGTTCCTGCACCGCGCGAAGGTCGCCGGAGGATTCCAGCATGTGGCTGGCGAAGGTGTGGCGCAGCAGGTGGGGATGCACGTGCTTGGCGAAACCGTGCATCAGTGCGAGTTTCTGCAGCCGCGCCTGCACGGTGCGCGGGCTGATCGTCGCGCCGCCGCGGCCGCGGAACACCGGCGCTTCCGGCGCCCGGCCTTCGGTTTCGCCCAATGTGCGCAGCGCGGCCACGGCGTGGCGGCCCACCGGCACGATGCGCGTCTTGCGGCCCTTGCCCAGCACGCGCACTTCGCCGCCGTCGAGGTCGAGGTCGCCCCAGCGCAGGCCGACCAGTTCGGACAGGCGCAGGCCGGAGGAATAGAACAGTTCCAGCATCGCGCGATCGCGCACGCCCAGCGCGCCATCGCCGCCCGCTTCCACCAGGCTGGCGGCCTCGTCCACGTCCAGCACCACCGGCAGCTTGCGCTGCACCTTGGGGCCGCGCACGCCGGCCAGCGGGTCGTGCGCCAGCGCGCCTTCACGGCTGAGCTGGCGGAACAGGCTGCGGCAGGAGGACAGCAGGCGCTGCAGGCTCTTCGGCGCCAGCCCCGCGCGATGCTGGGCGGCGACGAACTGGCGCATCCGGTTCGGTTCCAGCGCGGCGAACCCGGCGATGCCCTGCGCCTCCATCCAGGCGGTGAGCTTGGCGAGGTCGCGGCGGTAGCCGTCCACGGTATGCGGCGAGGCCTGCCGCTCGCCGGCGAGGCGGGTCAGCCAGGCCTCGACCTGCTGCGGGGGCGTGCTCACGGACTCAAGTGAGGTCGTGCGCCCGTGCCAGCGCGGCGGTGACGGTGGCGGCGATCATCTTCAGGAACAGCGTGCCCATGCCGGGCTGGAAGCGGTCCGGGTCCTGGCTGCCGATCGCGAGGATGCCGGCGTCGCCCAGCGGCATCAGCGCCGCCGAGCGGATCGCGGCAGCCTCGTCGCCGAACAGCTGCGCCAGCTTGTCGGCCGACAGCCGGCCGGAGACGGGCTCGTGCCGCTGCAGCAGCTCGGCCAGCTCGGGCAGCTCGGCGGCGCCGCCGCCCACCTGGCGCAGCCAGTCCGAGCGCGGCAGGTCGGGATTGTTGCCGAACAGCAGCAGGCGCACCTGCTCGGTGTGGAAATCCTCGCTGAGCCGCGCCATGACGGTGCGCGTGGTCACTTCCAGCGTGTTCGCGCGCAGCAGCGCCACGGTCAGCGCGTGCACACGCTCCATCAGCCGCTCGTTGTCGGCTGCGATCGCGGTGAGCTCGGCGAGGCGGCGCTCCAGCTCCGCGTTCTTCTCGCGCAACTGCTGCAGCTGGTAGGTGGCCAGCGAGGCCACCGCGCCCTGCTCGCGCGGCAAGGTGAGCTGGGCGGCCAGCTCGGGGTAGTCGCTAAGGAAGGCAGGGTGCTGTTTCAGGTAGGCCGCGACAGCGCCGGCCTCGGTGGCGTCGTCGGACAGCGGGACGTTCATGCGCGTTTTCCTCGGACCGGTCATGCCCCGAGTGTGCGATGGACGCGCGCAGGGATCAATAAAGGATGCTCTGATTGGCCCCGGCACAAACGACATGATGCCCAGAAGGCGCGCAGATTGTCGTGCGTGGCGCTGCCCAGACTGGCTGTCTGGGCAAGACGCGCGCGGCGATGTGCGCGCCTTCTGGGCATCACCCCATCATTCGAATTCAAAAGCAGGGCCGGTCTGTCTGCCTGCATCCCTTCGGCGCGCCGTTTCGACAGACGGCCAGTCTGCCTTCAACGTCGCACCTGTGGTCTGCAGGCAGACAGATCGGTGTCGTTTGTGCCGGGACCAATCAGAGCATCCCGAGCCATTCACCTTCGAACACGAACGCGGCCGGGCCGGTCATCCACAGCGTATGGCCGGGGCCGCGCCAATCGATGCGCAGCACGCCGCCGGGCAATGCCACCCGCACGCTTTCGTCCACCTCGCCGCGCCGGCGCAGCACCGCCATCGCGGCGCAGGCACCGGTGCCGCAGGCCTGGGTCCAGCCCGCGCCGCGTTCGTGCACGCGCAGCTTGAGATGGCCGCGGTCGAGGCGTTCGACGAAGCCGGCATTCGCTCCCTCGGCGAAGCGTGCATGCGTGCTGAGCGCCGGGCCCAGCCGTTCCGCGGCGCCTGTGCCCAGCGCGTCGGTCATCACCACCGCGTGCGGATTGCCCATCGACACCGCGCCGATCTCCAGCGTGGCGCCATCGACCTCGATCGCGTAGCGATCCGCCTCGGCCGCCGCCGCGAACGGAATGCGCGCCGGTGCGAACGCCGGCTCGCCCATGTCCACGGTGACCTCGTGCGCGGCGAGCAGGCGCACCGTCACCGGGCCGGACGGGCTCTCCAGCCGCACCGCCTCGCCCAGCGCCAGCGCGCCGGCACGATGCAGCCACGCCGCCACGCAGCGCACGCCGTTGCCGCACTGGCCCGAGGGCGAGCCGTCGGTGTTCCAGATGCCGTAGTAGTACGCGCAAGTGGAATCGCGCGCCGGCTCCACGCTGAGCAGCTGGTCGAAGCCGACGCCGGTGCGGCGGTCGGCCAGCGCGCGGATGCGCGCCACGTCCAGCGCGAGCGGCGCGCTGCGGCCATCGAGCACGACGAAGTCGTTGCCCAGGCCGTGCATCTTGGAGAAGCGCAGCATCGCCGCGCTCAGTGCGTGGCGGCGGGCGCGGCGCTGCTGCTCGCCGGGGCCGGCGCCGATTGCGCCGGCACGGGCTGCGGCGGCACGTGGACCGGCGGATGCGGGTTGTTCGGCAAGTACAGCGGACCCTTGTTGCCGCAGCCGGCAAGCAGGGCGGCGGCGAGGCAGAGCGGCAGCAGCAGACGGCGCATGATCGGACACCAGAGGGAAACGGGCGGGAAGGTGCACGCGGCGACCGCGGTCGCCGGGAACGTCCGCAGTATAGCGAGCGCATCCGCGCGGCTTATCATGCGCACGCCCCCGTCCCGGAAAACCCGATGAACCCGATCGAACTGCTGCGCCTGCCCGCCACCGTGCTGCTGGTGCTGGCGGCGGTCCTGCTGCTGCTGTGCCTGCTGCAGCTGGTGACGTTGCGTCGGCGCCTCGACGCCGGCGCGCGGCTGGCGGCGTGCTGGCATGGGCTGCTGTGCGTGGCGTGTTTCGCGCTGGCGGTGCTGCTCGGCACGGGTGGCTGGGCGCTGCGCGGCTATCGCCTGCTGGGCGAGGAGACGCCGGTGGTCGATATCGATGCGCACATCCTCTCGCCGCAGCGCTGGGCCGTCACGCTCGCCTGGCCCGACGGCAGCACGCGCCGGCTCGAACTGGCCGGCGACGACTGGCGCGTCGAGGCGGTGGTGCTGAAGTGGAAACTGCCAGCCCTGCTCACCGGCCTGCCGCCGCTGTACCGGCTAGCCCGCATCGACGGTCGCTACGACGATCCCGCGCAGGAGGCGAGCGCGCCGCGCACCGTGGTCGGCCTCGGTTCCGCCGACGGCTTCGACCTGCTCGATCTGCGCCGGCGATATCCGCGCGCGCTGCCGATGGTGGACGCGGTCTACGGCAGCGGCGCCTTCCTGCCGCTGGTCGACGGCGGCCACTACAGCGTGAGCCTCGCCCGCGATGGCGCGTTGGTGGCGCGGCCGGACGCGGCCACGCAGCAACGCATCAGCTCGCCGCTGGGCGGTTAGCGGCGGAGTCGCCATCCGGCCAGCCGGCGCAGGAGCCCCCGCACCTGCCGAACGAAGACGACGCAGGAACTTGAAGCGCGGCCGCGCTAGATTCGCGTCGCCACGAGGGCGCGGCCGTGCGTCGCCCGTGGCATCCACACCACCGGGGGAGACGCACATGAAGAAGCTCACAGGGGCCGTTTCGGCCGCCGCACTGGCGCTGGTCGCCGCCGCCGCGTTCGCTGCGCAGCCGGTACGCGACGTCAGCGGCCACCGTCATCCGAACATCGCCGCGGCGCAGCGGCTCACCGACCAGGCCTACCACCGCATCGTCGCCGCGCAGCAGGCGAACGAATGGGACATGGACGGCCACGCGGCGAAGGCGAAGGATCTGCTCGACCAGGCCAACCGCGAGCTCAAGGCGGCGGCGGAAGCGGCGAACCACGACCGCAAGTGACGACCGCGGCGCGCGCGTGAATCGCAACCCGGCCTTGCCGCTGCCGCGGCGAGGCCGGATCGACGGGGAGACGAAGCCATGCGAAATCTTTCACCCTGGTGCTGCGCCAGCCTGCTGTTCGTCAGCGTCGCCGCGCAGGCGGCCAGCGACGGGCTGGACCGCATCACGGTCTACGCCGGCACCTGGCATACGCAAGCCGAGCACTACACCACGCCGTACAGCAAGGTCGGCAAGGAAACCGGCACGCTGCACAACGACTGCTGGCGCGGCCGCGCGTTCTACGCCTGCGAGCAGATCGTGGACGGCCAGCCCAAGGCGCTGATCGTGTTCCAGCGCGGCAAGGACGGCGATCACTACGTCACCCACGCCATCCCCGTCGACGGCGATGCGGGCGGCGCCGGCACGCTGGTCGTCGAGGGCGAACGCTGGACCTTCCCGTGGCAGTTCAGCGACCACGGCAAGACCGTCTACGCGCGCACCGTGAACGTGTTCACCGGCCGCGACCGCATCGACTACCGGCAGGAATACTCGCTCGACCAGGTGCACTGGATGCCGATGGCGAAAGGCGTCGAGACGCGCCAGCCCTGATGCCCGCGACGGCTCAGGCAGTCAGCAGCTTCTCGTAGCGCCAGCCATCCCCGCCGTCCTCGTAATAGCTCTCCAGCGCCGCCAACCGACGATAGCCGAGGCGTTCGTACAGGCGGGCCGCGGCAGGGTTGTCGGCGCGCACTTCCAGGCGCAGGGCGCGGCAGCGGCGGCGGCGCGCGAGTTGCTCGGTGGCGTCGAGCAGGGCCGAGCCCACGCCTTGGCCGCGCGCCGCGTGGTGGGTGGCGATGGAGTACAGCCGCGCCACGCCGCTGCGCTTGCGGAAGAACACCACGGCGGTGCCGAGGAAGCGGTGCGGACCGGTGCTGGCCACCAGCACCTTCGCGCTGTCGCTGTCGAGGTGGCGGCGGAATTGCGCGCGGCTCAGCCGGTCGCTGGTGAAGCTGTGTTCCTCCAGCGCCACCAGGTCGTCGAGGTCGGAGAGTTCGGCGGAGCGGATGCGCACGGTGGCGGCTGGCGTCATGGATCACGGCCTCGGTTGACGGCGGGTGCGGCCGGCCGCGCAGCAAGTCCGTCGGCCGGGGCGGACTGTAGTGCCGGGCTCGCGGTGCGGCAATCGCGCTGTCGTGCGGACGCTCAGAAAAGGTTCAGTGCCACGCCTTGTGGCGCGGTCTCGCTGTGCGACACTGCGCGCTCGCGACCCCGCCGCCCTGCGCGCAGGGCGCTTCCCCGCAATCGCAAGCCTGAGTGGTGACATGGCCCGTCTGGTCATCGTGGTCGAGAAAGCCTCCGACTGGGGTTCCTACTACCCGTCCGTGGACGTGGTCAGCGCGGCGGACTACCTGCGCGAGCCGGCGGGCAGCGACGACGAGCGCACCCACGTCATCAACCTGTGCCGCAGCTACAAGTACCTGGGCACCGGCTATTACGTGTCGCTGCTGGCCGAGGCGCGCGGGCACAAGGTGATGCCCTCGGTGCGCACGATCAACGATCTGGGCCGGCGCTCGCTGTACGGCGTGGACATCGAGGATCTCAACACCAATCTCACCCACTTCCTGCCCGCCGGCGGCCGCGACACCACCGACTTCGGCATCCTGGTCTATTTCGGCGAGACCGCGTATCCCGCGCTGCAGGATCTCTCGCGGCAGGTGTTCGAATCCTTCCCCTGCCCGCTGCTGCGCATCGAGTTCGAGCGCGACCGCGTGTGGCAGGTCAGCTCGATCAAGCCGGTGGGCCTGCACACGCTGGACGATGCCCAGGAGGACGCGTTCGCCGAGGAGCTGGACCGCTTCTCGCGCAAGCTGTGGCGCAAGCCGCGCGCGCGCAAGCTGTACCGCTACGACCTCGCGATGCTGGTCGATCCCAACGAGCAGATGCCGCCGTCGAACAGGAAGGCGCTGAAGCAGTTCGTCGCCGCCGGCAAGGAGCTCGGCATCGAGGTCGACACCATCGGCAAGAACGACTACCAGCGCCTGGCCGAGTACGACGGCCTGTTCATCCGCGAGACCACCGCCAGCGACAACCACACCTACCGCTTCGCCCATCGCGCGGAGAAGGAAGGCATGGTGGTGATCGACGACCCGGCCTCGATCCTGCGCTGCACGAACAAGATCTTCCTCAACGACCTGATGGTCTCGCGCAAGCTCGCGGTGCCGCGCACCGAGATCCTCTACCGCGACGACAGCAAGGGCATGAAGGAAGTCGCGGCCCGGCTCGGCTACCCGCTGGTGCTGAAGATCCCCGACGGCTCGTTCTCGCGCGGCGTGGTGAAGGTGGAGAACGAGGAGGCGCTGGGCAAGGCGAGCGGCGAACTGTTCCAGCACAGCGCGTTGCTGCTGGCGCAGGAATACGTCTACACCGAATTCGACTGGCGCATCGGCGTGCTCAACCGCGTGCCGCTGTATGCGTGCAAGTACTACATGTCGCGCGGTCATTGGCAGATCTACAACCACGGCGCCAAGGGCACGGCGAAATCCGGCGGCTTCAAGACGATCGCGGTGGACGACGCGCCGGCCGAAGTGGTGAAGCTGGCGCTGAAGGCCACCAGCGCGGTCGGCGACGGCTTCTACGGCGTGGACCTGAAGCAGGTCGGCGACAAGCCGGTGGTGATCGAGGTCAACGACAACCCGTCGATCGATGCCGGCGTGGAGGACGTCCATCTCGGCGAAGAGTTGTACCTGCGCGTGATGCGCGAATTCCTGCGCCGGATGGAACGCAAGCGGCAGGGCATCGGCGGCCGGGTGCCGCAGCGCGAGCATGCCGGCAGCTGACTGAAAGGGATCGTGCCGGATGCCGCATCCCTGCGGCATCCGGCACCGGGCGCGCTCCCTCGCGCAATGCACTCCCTGGTCCGCGGCATCCCGGCCGCGGGCCGTTCCACTGCCAGATGGAATTCAGTGACGGCGCGTCGCGTGCCCGCGCCGCGCATGCCGCCATGCAAGCCATTGCCGCGGCAGACCCGGTTCGAGGATCAACAGCAGCGCCAGCGGCGCCAGCAACAACCACACCAGCGGCGCCCAGCCCAGCAGCGCGGTATGCGCCGGCACCAGGGTGGTGACGAGCAGCGCCGCGCCGATGGCCAGCCACAGCAGGGCGATGGCCAGCAGGCGGTCGTGGCGGCGGTGGTCGATGATGGTGGGGCGCATGGCGGCTTCCTCGCGGGACGATGGAGCCAGCATGCCGACGGGCTATCTCAAAACCCGCGACGGCAGCTGAGGCAGTCGGTTTGGACGTTGCAGGTCGGGATTCATCCCGACTTCCCGCCCGGGCAGCGCCGATGCCGAGCGGAAGTCCGACCTACGTACAATGGCCGTCCCTTCCCAGGAGCAGCGCATGAGCCAGCCCTCCCAGTTCGCCGTGTTCGGCCATCCGATCGCGCATTCGCTGTCGCCGCGCATCCACGAGGCCTTCGCGCGGCAGTTCGGCATCGCGCTGGAGTACCGCACCATCGACGCCGCGCCGGCGGACTTCGTGGCGGCGGTGCGCGGGTTCTTCGCCGCGGGCGGCGCGGGCGCCAACGTCACCCTGCCGCACAAGGGCGCGGCGTTCGCGCTGGCGGACGAGCGCAGCGCGGCGGCCACCCGTGCCGGCAGCGCGAACGTGCTCACCCGCCTCGCCGACGGCCGGCTCGCCGCGCACAACACCGACGGCGACGGCCTGGTGCGCGACCTCACCGAACGGCACCGGGTGGACCTGCGCGGCCACGACGCGCTGATGCTGGGCGCGGGCGGCGCCGCGCGCGGCGTGGCGTGGTCGCTGCTGGACGCGGGCGTGCAGACGCTGACCATCGTCAACCGCACGCCGGAAACCGCCGATGCGCTGGCCGACGCGATCGGCGAGCCGGCGCGCGTGCATACCCGCTATTGGAACGACCTCGCCAACCTGGGCAGCTACGACCTGATCGTCAACGCCACCTCGGCCGGCGTGCTGGGCGGCGGCCTGCAACTGCCGCCGTCGCTGGTGGGCGCCCGCGCGCTCTGCTGCGACCTCGCCTACGGCGCGGCGGCGATCGGCTTCCTCGCCTGGGCAAAGGCCGCCGGCGCGCGCCATGCCTTCGACGGCCTCGGCATGCTGGTGGAAACCGCGGCCGACGCGTTCGAGCTGTGGCACGGCCGTCGCCCCGACACCGAGCCGGTGTACCAGGCGCTGCGCGCGGCGGGCTGAGCACACCTTTGCCAAGCGCGTCACTCTTTCGCGCCGGCATTTGACCCCGTCTAAAAATCCCGGTGCCAGCATGTCCGGCGCAGGGGGTGACGGTGCCGGTCCGCAATGACGCGAGAGGTCACGGGCAGGCCCACATGCAAGGGGAAATCGCATGTTGCGCATGGGAGTGTTCGCTCGCAGCCTGGCCATCGCCGGGCTGACGTGCTTTGCCTGCAGTGCCTACGCCGCCGATGCCGGCGCCAGCCCGGTCGGTTCGTCCAACACCACCACCGCCGATCCGACCGTGCCGCGCCCGCCGGGCCAGCCCTGCGTGGTGCAGCTGTTCAGCAACGACACCTTCAACGATTTCGGCACGCGCCCCTACAGCTACGCGCCGCCCGTCGGCTGCGGCACGCACTGGGCCAAGGTGGTGCTGGAAGCGGATTTCTCGGTGACCGCGGGCCGCCAGTTCGATCGCACCGGCTCGATCTGGCTGGGCGGCGTGAACCTGTATTTCGGCACCACCGCCGAGCCTTCGGCCACGGTGGCGCGGAGCTGGCACGTGGAGCGCGACCTCACCGACTACAGCGCGCTGCTCAGGAACGCCGGCCAGGGCCAGGCGATCCTGTGGAACCTGGTCAACGGCACCTACACCGGCGTGCTCCACGGCAGCGCGAAGCTGCTGTTCTACCCGGCGTCGGGACGGGCGCCCGCGCCGCGCGTGCCCGACCAGGTGATTTCGCTGGGCAGCGACCCGGTGGGCAGCGTCACCAACCTGTCCACATCCACCGACCAGCTGGCCAAGACGCTGAGCCTGCCGCGCAACGTGGAACGCGCCTACCTCGACGTGTTCGCGCAGAGCCAGAACGCCGACGAGTTCTGGTACACCTGCGTGCCCGACCAGTACGCCGCGCTGGTGAACGAGTGCGGCGGCGGCAACTTCCGCGAGGCCGAGGTGAGCATCGACGGCCAGCCGGCCGGCGTGGCGCCGATCTATCCGTGGATCTACACCGGCGGCATCGATCCCTACCTGTGGCGGCCGGTCCCCGGCGTGCAGACGATGAACTTCATGCCTTACCGGGTCGACCTCAGCCCGTTCGCGGGCGTGCTCAGCGATGGTGCGCAGCACACGGTGGCGCTCAGCGTGGCCGGCGCGAACAACTACTTCTCCACCGCCGCGACCCTGCTGGTGTACCAGGACCCTCACAAGAAGCAGGTCAGCGGCCAAGTGACGCGCAACACCCTGGTCGGCCAGGCGCCCGTGCCGACCATTGCCAGCACGCTGGACGGCAGCGGCAACGGCGACATCACCACGAATCTCTCGCGCCACTTCGTGATCGAGGGCTACGTCGACACCTCGCACGGCCGCGTGCAGAACTCGGTGGACCAGACCGTGAGCTTCGCCGACACCCAGGCCTTCACGATCAACGCGAGCACCTATCGCCAGGTCACCGATCAGCTCACCGCGATGGACGGCGTGAGCCGCAGCCGCATCGGGCCGATCGTCACCCGCGAGTACCGGCAGCAGGTGAGTTATCCGCTGCACGTGGACTACGACCAGCCGGTGGCCGCGGACGGCAGCTTCGCCGCGGCCACCACGGTGCAGCAGGGCTACTCGCTGCATCGTTCGCGGGCGTTCGCCGGCATCACCTTGTATGCGGACCACGTGGACAACACGGTGAACAGCGCCGACACGCTGGACTTCGACGCCAGCGGCAACCTCACCGGGCACAGCGGCCAGGCCAGCACGCAGGCGTTCGCCTACGGCGATTCGCTGGGCGGCTGCTACCGCGCGGACGTGGCTTCGGCAGCGGGCGCGGTGACCGCGTACATCAGCGGCCAGGGCTGCCCCGGCGGGCAGAACGGCGTGTACTGGTTCAGCCATCCGGACGGCTCGCCCGACCAGGGCAGTGCACTGCTCGACTGGTGAACGCGCAAGCGCGAGTCATCGCCCTGACATGATGCGCCGCTAGCTTGCCGCCACGGTCGCGGTCGTCCCGATGGACGGCCGCGACCGCGGTTCCGGTCAGGCACAGGTGTCATGCAAGCTCTCGCAACTCTCCTTTCTCGCCGCAAGCTCTGGCTGGGCGGCCTCCTGGTGCTGATCCTCGCCGGTGGCGGCTGGTGGCACTGGAACGCGCGCGCCGCGGCCGCGCCGACGGCCGACGACGGCGGCACGCGCATCCTGCTCGGCCTCGCCGGCGACGCGCTGCACGACGGCCGCCTGGTGGCGCCGGTGGGCAGCAACGCGTTCGAGTTCTACTTCAGCGTGCTGCAACTCGATCCGCACAATCGCACCGCACTGGACCAGTTGCGCGATGCGTTCAAGCCGGCCAGCCAGGACGTGGAGCGGACGATCGCCACGGGCGACCTCGACGAGGCGCAACGCGAGCTGCAGCTGCTGCGCGCCTACGATGTCGGCAACTACAAGTACGACCCGGCGCACTACGAGATGCATTCCAGCAACTACCGGCTGGTTCTGCTCGGCAGTTACCTCGATGCGCAACGCAAGCTGCAGCGCCAGCAGCACGCGCAGGAAGCGGCGGCGATCAGCGCCCGGCAGGCGGATGCGGCCGTGCCGCGATAAAGCCGCTCAACCCGCGAGGTAGTCGTCCTTCAGCCGCACGTAATGCGCGGCCGAATACAGCAGCTGCGCGACCTGGGCGTCGCTGAGCAGTCGCACGAACTTCGCCGGGTTGCCCAGCCACAGCTCGCGCTCGCCCACCACCTTGCCCGGCGGCACCACCGCGCCCGCGCCCACGAAGCCGTGGCGCTTCACCACGGCGCCATCCAGCACGCTGGCGTGCATGCCGATCAGGCAGCCGTCCTCGATCGTGCAGGCATGCACCACCGCGGCGTGGCCGATGGTGACGTCCGCGCCGATCAGGCAGGGGAAACCCGGGCCGTACGGCCCCTGGTGCGCCACGTGCACGATCGCGCCGTCCTGGATGTTCGTGCGTGCGCCCACGCGGATGAAGTTCACGTCGCCGCGCAGCACTGCGCCGGGCCAGATCGACACGTCGTCGGCCAGCGCCACGTCGCCGATCACGCTGGCGGCGGGGTCGACGTAGACACGTTCGCCGAGGACGGGGGCGATGCCCTTGTAGCTGCGCAGGGAGTTCATGGCGGGCATTGTAGCGGCGCATGAAAGCCCCTCTCCCCATGGGAGAGGGGTTGGGGAGAGGGTGCGGGGCTAGCGTTGACGCTGCGGCAAGAGCAAACCCTCTCCCCCCGGCCCCTCTCCCGCAAGCGGGAGAGGGGAGTTAGCCGCGCTCCGCCTCCAGCACCCGCATCGTCTCGTTGTGACCAGCCTCCACCGCGCGCTGCCAGTCCTTCCAATCCAGCATGCCGATGTGGTCGAGCGGCGGGGTGATCAGCCGCTGCGGCAACGCGCGGCAGTGTTCGCTGGTCTCCTCGCTGTTGACCATCGCGGCGCGGGTGAGCGTGGAGACCAGGCCCGGCCAGCGCGGGCCGCGACGCTGTTGCAGCAGCAGGCGCCACCACGGCGGCGTGGCGAAGTCCTCGATGCCGCTGCGCAGCTCGATGTCGGCGCGGATGCTCACCGCGGTGAGGTGGGCGAGGCCGTCGGCGGCCATCACGTCGGTGGGCAGGTTGTCGACCAGCGCGCCGTCCACGTAAACCTCGCCGTGGTGCAGCACCGGCGGCAGCACGCCGGGGATCGCGCTGGAGGCGCGCAGCCACAACCACAGCGGCCCGTGCCGGTGCACCACGCGGCCGGCGCCGGACAGGTTGGTGGAGACGCAGAAGAACGGCTTGGCGAGATCCTCGATGTCGATCGCGCCGAACGCCTCGCGCAGCAACCTGGCGGCGCGGCGGCCGCGGGTCAGCGCCACCAGCGGCAAGGTCCAGTCCGACAGCGGGCGGCCGCGCACGAAGGCGGCGTGGAATTTGCGCAGCAGGGTCGGCGTGTCCCAGCCGTCCGCGACGCCGGCGCCGATGATCGCGCCGATGCTGGTGCCGCCGATCGCGTCGAACGTATGGCCGGCCTCGCGCAGCGCGCGGATCGCACCGAGATGGGCCAGCCCGCGCGCGCCGCCGCCGGCCAGCACCAGGCCGCGGCCGTGGCCGCTGACCAGCCGCGCCACCCGCGCGATGTCGTCCTCGCCGCGGATGTGGTGGTGCATCAACTCGCCGCTGAACTGTGCGCGCCAGCGGCGCGCGGCACCGGCCTGCACCTGGCGTCCTGCGTGCAGCAGCAACAGATGGCGCGGGCGGTGTCGCGCGCGCGAAGGATGGCCGGGCGCCGCTTCCGGCCACGGTCGCGCCGGCTGCGCGGCCAGCGCGGGCAGCAGCAGCACGTCGGCCTGGCGCAGGCAGCGCTGGCGCCACAGCACGTCGCCGCTGCTGTCGAGGTAGATCACGAAGCGTGCCTGCGCCTCGCGCTCGGCGAACCAGTCGCTGCCGCGGCCGGCGCCCAGCTCGGCGTCGATCACCACGCAGCTGCCGTGCGCCTCCAGCGCCTGGCCCAGCTGCAGCGCCAGCGCGCGCACCGGCACGCCGGCGTCCACCGGCAGGAGCGCGAAGGTGCGCGGCGTGTCCGGCGCGGTGTCGCGTCGTTCGTTCTGCAGCAGGCGCTGCATCGCCACGCGGGCCACGTCCAGCATCGCGCGAGGGTGGTGCTCGACCAGCGCCTCGAACGCGGCGCGGTCCAGCCGCAGTAGTTCCGAGTCGCGCAGCGCGCGCACGGCGAGGTGGTGGTGGCCGCCCGAGAGCAGGCTGATCTCGCCCACGCATTCGCCGGCGGCGAGCTGGTGCAGCAAGGTGGTGGGGCCGTCGAACACGCCGAGGCTGCCGCTGCGCAGCAGGTACAGCGCGTCGGCCGGCTCGCCGGCCTTGAACAGGTATTGCCCGCCGGGCAGGCACAGCCAGCGCAGCTGCCGCGCCAGCGCCGCGTGTTGCGCGTCGCCCAGGTGCGCGAACATCGCGGTGCGTCCAAGCAGTTCGGCCAGTTCGGTCGGCGACATGCGGCGGATGCTACCCCTTCCCTATGACAGCCGACCCCGTCACACGGCCACGCTTGATTTCGCCGGGTGCGCTCGCCACGCTTCCGGTTCGAAAGGAGCTTCCATGAATCACGACAACCCGCTGCTGGCCGACGACGCGCTGCCCGCGTTTTCGCGCATCCGCCCCGAGCACATCGCGCCGGCGATAGACGCCATCCTCGCCGACGACCGCGCCGCGATCGACGCGCTCACCGCGGCCGGTGCGCCGCGTGACTTCGCCCACGTGATGCTGGCGCAGGAACGGCTGGAGCAGCGCCTGGCCCGCGCCTGGGCGCCGGTGTCGCACCTGCATTCGGTGGCCGACAACCCCGCGCTGCGCGAGGCCTACGCCCCGGCCGAGGAGCAGCTCACCGACTACGGCCTCGAGCAAGGCCAGAACCGTGCGCTCTACGCCGCCGTGCAGGCGGTGGCCGACGCGCCGGGCCATGCCGCGCTGGGCCGGCCCGAGCGCGCGTTGGTGGAACACGCACTGCGCGACTTCAGGCTGTCCGGCGTGGCGCTGGAGGAACCCGCGCGCAGCCGCTTCCGCGAGATCGGCGTGGAGCTGTCGAAACTCTCCACCGAATTCTCCAACGCGGTGCTGGACGCCACCGACGCCTGGCACGAGCACGTCACCGACGAGCGCGACCTCGCCGGCGTGCCCGAGTCCGGCCTGGCGGTGCTGCGCCAGTACGCGAAGGAGCAGGAACTGGACGGTTTCCTGGTCACGCTGAAGCAGCCCAGCGTGCAGGCCGTGCTGACCTACGCCGACAACCGCGGCCTGCGCGAGCGCATGTACTGGGCCTACCAGACCCGCGCCTCCGAGCAGGGCCCGCACGCGGGCAAGTACGACAACAGTGCGCGCATCGAACGCATCATGGCGCTGCGCCACGAGGCCGCGCGGCTGCTCGGCTATGCCAACGCGGCGGAGGAATCGCTGGCCACCAAGATGGCCGGCACGCCCACCGAGGTGATGGAGTTCCTGCACGACCTCGCCGCGCGCGCGAAGCCGGTGGCGCAGCGCGAGCTGGCGTCGCTGCGCGCGTTCGCACGCGACGAGCTGGAGCTGGCCAACCTCGAGCCCTGGGACGTGGGCTACGCGTCCGAGAAGCTGCGCCAGCGGAACTACACGCTCGACGAGGAACAGCTCAAGCCCTACTTCCCGCTGCCTGCGGTGATCGACGGCCTGTGGGCGATCGTGCACAAGCTCTACGGCATCCGCCTCGCCCCGCGCGAAGGCGTCGACGTCTGGCATCCCGAGGTGCGCTATTACGACGTGCAGGACGGCGACGGCCGCGTGTTCGCCGGCGCCTACGTCGATCTCTACGCGCGCACCGGCAAGCGCGGTGGCGCATGGATGGACGTGTGCCGCGCCCGCTTCGACGACGGTGCCGCGAAGCAGCTGCCGGTGGCCTTCCTCACCTGCAACTTCGCACCGCCCACCGAGGGCCGCCCGGCGCTGCTCACCCACGACGACGTGCTCACCCTGTTCCACGAATTCGGCCACGGCCTGCACCACCTGCTCACCGAAATCGCCCTGCCCTCGATCGGCGGCATCGACGGCGTGGAGTGGGACGCGGTGGAGCTGCCCAGCCAGTTCATGGAGAACTTCGGCTGGAACCGCGAGGCGCTGGACCTGTTCGCGCGGCACTGGCAGACCGGCGAGCCGCTGCCCGAGGAACTGTTCCAGCGCATGCTGGCCGCGCGGCATTTCCACGCCGGCCTGTTCCTGGTGCGCCAGCTGGAATTCGCGCTGTTCGACTTCAGCCTGCACCTGGGCTATGACCCCGCCGCGGGTGCGCGCGCGCTGGCCGTGCTGGAAGAGGTGCGCAAGCAGGTCGCGGTGCTGCATCCGCCGGCGTGGCAGCGCTTCCCGCACGCGTTCAGCCACATCTTCGCGGGCGGCTACGCGGCCGGCTACTACAGCTACCTGTGGGCCGAGCTGCTCAGCACCGACGCGTTCGGCGCGTTCGAGGATGCGTCGAAGGAAACCGGCAGCGTGATCGACCCCGCCACCGGCGCGCGCTTCCGCCACGAGGTGCTCGCGGTAGGCGGCAGCCGCCCCGCGCTGGAAAGCTTCGTCGCCTTCCGCGGCCGCAAGCCCGAGCCGGAAGCGCTGCTGCGCAGCCACGGGCTGCTGGACTGAAACGACGGAACTGAAACGAAGCGGGGGCGGCCACCGATGGCCACTCGTTCGACGTTCGCGATCAGGGACGATCGCAAAAACCAAGAAAAAGCCCGCCATGCGGCGGGCTTTTTCTTGCAGCGGGAGGCAGCAGGCTCAGGCCTTCTGCACTTCCTCGGCCTGCAGGCCCTTCGGGCCCTTGGTGACCACGAAGGTGACACGCTCGCCTTCCTGCAGCGACTTGAAGCCGTTGCCCTGGATCGCGCGGAAATGCACGAACAGGTCTTCACCGCTTTCCGGCGTGATGAAGCCGAAGCCCTTGGCATCGTTGAACCACTTGACCGTACCGCTTTGACGTTCCGACATGACACATACCCTTGAAACATGAATGATTTTGCGGCCGGGAGCGGGTGCAACCGAGCGCAGGATGTAGCAGGAAATCCGGGTCCTCCCCGGCCCTTGCCCGGACGAGCTTACACGGAAACGCGTCGCGGCGTCGGCTGCGGTCGTTGGCGATTCAGCTGGCGGCAGCCCGCACCCGGGCCGGTTCACGGGCATCCCGTACAATATCCGCATGAAGATCGCCTCCTGGAACGTGAACTCGCTGAAGGTGCGCCTGCCGCAGCTGACGCAGTGGCTGGTGGACGCCAGCCCGGACATCGTGGCGCTGCAGGAAACCAAGCTGGAGGACGCGAAGTTCCCCGCCGCGGAACTCGCCGCGGCCGGCTACCGCAGCGTCTATTCGGGGCAGAAGACCTACAACGGCGTGGCGATCCTCGCCCGCGAGGGGCTGGGCGAGTTCGCCGACGTGGTCACCGACATCCCCGGGCTGGAGGATCCGCAGCGGCGCATCCTCGCCGCCGGCGTCGGCGGGCTGCGCATCGTCGACCTCTACGTGGTCAACGGCAAGGCGGTGGGCGACGAGAAATACGCCTACAAGTTGCATTGGCTGGAACGCGTACGCGAGTTCCTCGCCGGCGAGATCGCGCGCCATCCGAACCTGGTGGTGCTGGGCGACTTCAACATCGCGCCCGACGCGCGCGACGTGCACGATCCGGCCGCCTGGGGCGAGGACATCCTGTGTTCGCCGCCCGAGCGCGCCGCGCTCAAGGCGATCACCGACCTCGGCATGCACGACAGCTTCCGGCTGTTCGAATCGAACGGCGGCCACTACAGCTGGTGGGACTACCGACAGGGTGCGTTCCGGCGCAACATGGGCTTGCGCATCGACCTGATCCTCGTCGGCGAGGCCCTGAAATCCGCCGCCGTCGGCGCGGCGATCGACCGCGAGCCGCGGCGTTGGGAACGCCCCTCCGACCACACGCCGGTGACGCTGCAACTGGATATCGAATGAATACTGGCAAGACCGATTGGCCCAGCTCGCTCACCGACGACGAGCTCGACGAACTGGACCGCTACCTGCGCGCCCACGTCCGCGAGGGCGACGACCGCCTGCTGCTGGACGGCGTGCACGGCCTGCTCAGCGCGCTCGCGGTCGGTCCGCTGCAGGTGCTGCCGGACGAATGGCTGCCCGAGGTGCTGCACGAACCCTTCGCGAACGAGCGCGAGGGCAACCGCGTGCTGGAACTGCTGGCCAAGCTCAACGACTCGATCAGCGCAGAACTCGATGTGGACGCCTACGAGCCCATCCTCGGCGAGATCGACACCGAGACCGGCCCGCAGCTCTCCGCCGCCGGCTGGTGCGAGGGCTTCAGCCGCGGCATCGACCTGCGCGCCGCGCTGTGGGAAGGCCGGCTCGCCGACGATCCGCAGTTGATGGAACTGCTCGGCCCGGTGATGGCGCTGGCGGTGGACGACGGTGTGCTCAGCGCCGACGCCGAGTTCGAGAAGCTCAGCGACGACGAATACGACGAGTGCCTGTCGCAGGTGCCTGCCGTGCTCGACGCGGTCGGCCAGTACTGGCAGGCCAAGCCCGCCACCGAGGCCGAAGTGGAGGCGATGGTGCAGCGGCACAGCGCGCCGGAAAGCGACCACGACGGCACCCCGCCGCGTCACCGCAGCGGGCACTGGGTGCACTGAAGCCGCTGCGCACGCGGCGGCCTCGTGGGCCACGCAGGAATGCGCGTCCCGGACATCCAGCAGCGGTTTCGCCTTGTGCTCTGACGCCAGGCTTCACACGTGCAGGGAAACGATCCGTTCCCGCCGTGGCGCTTGGATAACGCCCCGCGCGCGATCATCTTGGCGGCATCACCTCACCGGAGCACCGCCATGAGCGAACGCCGCATCCTCCGCCGCATCCGCGGCACCGACACCTCCGACGGCGCGGGCGTGAAGCTGAAGCGCGTCATCGGCCAGCCCGCGCTGGACATGCTCGATCCGTTCCTGCTGCTGGACGAGTTCCGTTCCGACAGCGCCGACGACTATATCGCCGGCTTCCCCGAGCATCCGCATCGCGGTTTCGAGACCGTGACCTACATGCTCGCCGGCCACATGCAGCACGGCGACAACCACGGCAACCGCGGCGACCTCGTGCCCGGCAGCGTGCAGTGGATGACCGCCGGCCGCGGCATCCTGCACTCGGAAATGCCGCAGCAGGAGAACGGCCTGATGTGGGGCTTCCAGCTGTGGGTGAACCTGCCCGCCAGCGACAAGATGACCGCGCCGCGCTACCAGGACATCGGCCCCGAGCGCATTCCCACCGTGCAGCCGGCCGCCGGCGTCACGGTGAAGGTGATCGCCGGCGAGCTGGCCGGTGCCACCGGCCCGGTGGCCGGCATCGTCACCGCGCCGGTGTACCTGGACATCGCGGTCGAGCCGGGCGCGCAGGTGGAGATTCCGCTGCCGGAAGGCCATCACGCGTTCGCCTACGTGTTCGACGGCACGGACGCCGAGGTGGCCGGCGAGAAACTCGCGCGCAGCGAGCTGGCCGTGTTGTCCGAGGGCGGCAGCGTGCGCATCGCCGGCCGCGCAGCGCCGGCACGCGTGCTGCTGGTCGCCGGCAAGCCGTTGAACGAGCAGGTCACCCGCTACGGGCCGTTCGTGATGAACACGCCCGAGCAGATCCACGAGGCGATTGCCGACTTCCGCGCCGGCAAGTTCTGAGAGTCTGTGAAACAAACAGACTCTCAGTCCGGCCACGGATGGCCGGTCGCGGGTCAGGCACCCATGTGCCTGATTCGCGGGAGCGAGTACGGACAAATACGTCTGGAGCGGATTTGGACAGCCGCAGGCTGGCCCGAAGGGGGCATGCCATGGATGGCATGCACACATGAGCCGGACTCGCGACTGGAAAATTCCACAGGATGTGGAATTTTTCACAAACACTGACGCGCCGCGTCCACAGCTGCCCCGGCCGCGCAGGTCGGGGCTTGGCCCTGCCGTCGGCGTACCGCCCGCGCGGATGGGCGCGGTAGGGCGAAAAGCAAACCGGTCGACATACCCGGCGTGACCGCCTGCCCGGAAGCGCGCGCTGCACGGCCGTGTGCGCTTCCTGCCGGTGCGGCTGGTACGGCTGATGCTTGACTTCAGGCGAGTCGGTCGATGCCGACACAGATTCAGACGGCGATGCTTGCAAGCCACGCAGGACCGGCGTTAAATAAAGATTAATCTTCGCATGTTCATGTGGCTGTATCCTCAAGTTGCTGTTGAACCACAACAAACGATAGATAACCCACTGATTTTTCTAGCCATGTTCGCACTGATCCTCACCGCCGCCCTCAGCCTGCTCGCGCTTGCCGCGATCGCGGTGAAGCATGTGCCCGACGGGCAGGTCTACAGCCTCTACCGCCACGGCAAGCCGGTGCGCCTGCTGCAGCCGGGGACCCACGTGGTGCTGCCGCTGCTGGACCGGGTCGGTCATCGCATCGATCTCGGTGGTCGCGTGCTGCGCTTCGAGGAGCCGCTGGCCGACGCGCGCGACGTACGCGGCACGGTGTACTGGCAGGTGCTGGAGCCCGAGCGCGCCGACGCGGTGATCGAGCAGGCCGACCAGCTGATTCGCCGTGGCGCGCTGGAAGCATTGCACGGCGAAGCCGAGGCGAACGCCGACGACCGGCGCGCACTGGGCCAGCAACTCAAGCAGAGCCTCAACGGCACGCTGCGCGCGCGCGGCGTGATGGTGACCCGGGTGGAGCTGGACTTCGCCTGATCCACCACGACTCCGCGCAGAGCGCCCAAGAGCGCCGCGCGACAGGGGAATGAAGCAAGCCTTGAACCCGCCACCCGGCGGGTTTTCTTTGAGCTTGTGGCCGCCTGATTGGCGACAAAGCTCAGCCATACCCCACCGTTCGCCCTGAGCGTAGGCCCGCAGGGCCGACGCGGGGAGTGGCCACGGATGGCCACGCTCTGAGGAGCGAGGAAGTCGAAGGGTGATATCGCCGCCGGGCGCTTCGACTTCCTCGCTTCCCAGAGCGCAACCATCCGTGGCCGCTCCCCGCGTGCGCTTGCTATACGCAAATCTTGTTGAGCAGTGCGACCAAGGATGGCTGCCCGTTTGATCTTCGCGATCATGGATGATCGCAAGGATGGATTACCGGATACTGGCCGGCCCGTCCACCGCCCCACAGGATTCCGCATGACCGCCCGCGCCGCCCTGCAAGCCCGCCTGGAACAAGGCATCGCCGCGCTCGGCCTCGCCATGCCCGCGAGCGCGGTGCAGCGCCTGCTGGACTACCAGGCCCTGCTGGAACGCTGGAACGCCGCCTACAACCTCACCGCGATCCGCGATCCCGCCGAGATGGTCACCCGCCACCTGCTCGATTCGCTGGCGATCCTGCCTTACGTGCAGGGCGAGACGCTCGCCGACCTCGGCACCGGCCCCGGCCTGCCCGGCATCCCGCTGGCGATCGCCGCGCCGGGCCGGCAGATCCTGCTGGTGGACTCCAACGGCAAGAAGGTGCGCTTCCTGCGCGAGGCGATCCGCGCGTTGCAACTCGACGGCGTGCGCGCCGTGCAGTCGCGGGTGGAGGACGTGGAAGGCACGTTCGACTGCATCACCGCGCGCGCCTTCGCCAGCCTCGCCGACATGCTGGGCTGGGGCGGCCACCTGCTGGCGCCCGGCGGCGTCTGGCTGGCGATGAAGGGCAAGGCGCCGGACGAGGAATTGCCCGGCGTGCCGTCCGGTTTCGCGGTGCGCGGCATCCACGCGCTGGCGGTGCCGGGGCTGGACGCCGAACGCAGCCTGGTGGTGCTGGGCCGCACCGGCGACTGAACCCGTCCTGCCGGGCCTGCTAATCTACGTCTCCTTTCGCGACACGAAACGACGACATGGCACGCATCCTCGCTGTCGCCAACCAGAAGGGCGGCGTCGGCAAGACCACCACGGCAGTGAACCTCGCGGCGGCGCTGGCCGCGGCGAAGCGCCGCGTGCTGCTCGTCGATCTGGACCCGCAGGGCAACGCCACCATGGCCTCCGGCGTGGACAAGCACGCGGCGCGCCCGAACGGCTGCGCGGTGCTGCTGGAGGAAGCCACGGTGGCCGATGCGGTCGTCACCACCGACGCCCATTACGACCTGCTGCCCGGCAACGGCGACCTCACCGCCGCCGAACTGAAGCTGATGGACACGCTGGCGCGCGAGCACCGGCTGAAAGAGCAGCTGGCCACGGTGGCCGGCCGCTACGACACCATCCTGGTCGACTGCCCGCCCTCGCTGAACCTGCTCACGCTCAATGCGCTCACCGCCGCCGACGGCGTGCTGATCCCGGTGCAGTGCGAGTACTTCGCGCTGGAAGGCCTCTCCAGCCTGCTGGAGACGGTCAAGGCGGTGCGCCAGCGGCTGAACCCGAAGCTGGAGATCGAAGGCCTGCTGCGCACCATGTACGACGTGCGCAACAACCTCGGCAACGAGGTCTCGGCCCAGCTCACCCAGCATTTCGGCGACAAGGTGCTGCGCTCGATCATCCCGCGCAACGTGCGCCTCGCCGAGGCGCCCAGCCACGGCCAGCCGATCCACCTGTACGACCGCAGCTCGCGCGGCGCGATCGCCTACATCGGCCTCGCCGGCGAGATCATCCGCCGCGAACGCGGCCTGCCGCCGGTGGCGGTGGAGTCGCACGAGGCCGACGATTCAACCGACATGATCGAGCCGTCCCCCGCGGGCGCGCATGGCGTGGTGCTCAAGGCACCCGCCGCCAACCACCAGGATTGAGGCTGAGGAATGGCTGCTGCAAAGAAACGAGGACTGGGTCGCGGGCTGGATGCGCTGCTCGGCGGCGAAGGCGCCGCCACGCCGGTGCTGGAGCAGGAGGGCGAGCTGCGCATGCTGCCGATCCAGCAGATCCAGCCCGGCAAGTACCAGCCGCGCCGCCACTGGAACGACGAGGCGCTGGACGAGCTGGCCGCCTCGATCAAGGCGCAGGGCCTGATCCAGCCGGTGGTGGTGCGCGCCATCGGCAAGCACCAGTACGAACTGATCGCCGGCGAACGCCGCTGGCGCGCCGCCCAGCGCGCGCAGATGAGCGAGATTCCCGCGCTGGTGAAGGACGTGCCGGAAGTCGCGGTGCCCGCGATGGCGCTGATCGAGAACATCCAGCGCCAGGACCTCACCCCGCTGGAAGAGGCCGACGCGATCAAGCGCCTGATCGAGGACTTCGACCTCACCCACCAGCAGGCCGCCGACGCGGTGGGCCGTTCGCGGGCGTCCGTGTCGAACCTGCTGCGGCTCACCGAGATGCCCGAGCCGATCAAGCGGCTGCTCGACGACGGCAAGCTGGAGATGGGCCATGCGCGCTGCCTGCTCACGCTGGACGAAATCATCGCCGTGCCGCTCGCCCGCCAGGCGGTGACCCTGGGCTGGTCGGTGCGCGATCTGGAAGACGCCGCGCGCCGCGCGCAGGCTGCGCCCAAGGGTAAGGCCAAGGGCACGCTGCCGCGCGACCCCAACATCGCCGCGCTGGAACGCGAACTGGCCGAACGCTTCGCCACCCGCGTCGAACTCGCCGCCGCCCGCGGCGGCCGCGGCAAGCTGGTGATCCACTACCACAGCAACGACGAGCTCGAAGGCATCCTCGGCAAGATTCGCTGACGATGGCTTGAAAGATGAAACGCCTCGGGCCGGTCTCTCTAGTCGTGAACCCCCGACAGCGACAATTCGAGGCGCTGACCCGCGCGCACGCCGGCGACCTGTACCGTTACGCCTACTGGCTGTGCGGGCAGGACGCGCTGGCCCAGGACCTGGTGCAGGAAACCCTGCTGCGCGCGTGGAAGAGCCTCGACGCGCTGCGCGAGGCCGAGTCCGCCAAGCCCTGGCTGCTCACCATCCTGCGCCGCGAGCACGCGCGCCTGCACGAGCGCAAGCCGCTGGACACCGTGGAACTGGACGACAATCTCGCCGAGGACGCCGCCTGGGCCAGCCCCGAGCGCCACGGCGACGCCGCCGAACTGCGTGAAGCCATGTCGAGACTGCCGCACAAATACCGTGAACCGCTGCTGCTGCAGGTGCTGGGCGGCATGAGCTGCGAGGAGATCGCCGCCGAACTGGACCAGCAACCTGGCGCGGTGATGACCCAGCTGTTCCGCGCGCGGCAGAAGCTGAAATCCATCCTGCAGGGCCGTCGCCCGGAGGTGCAGCATGGACTGCCTTGAATTCCGCCGCCGGCTAGCCGCCGAGCCGCAGTCGCGCGATCCCGAACTGCGCGCCCACCGCGAGAGTTGCGCCGCCTGCGCCGCCGCGTGGGAACGCGCGCAGGCGTTCGAGCACGAACTGCTGGCAGCGCTGGACGTGCCGGTGCCGGCCGGCCTCGCCGACCGCGTGTTGCTGGCCCAGGCCACCGGCGAACGCCGGCAGCAGCAGGTGCGCCGTCGCCACGTGGCCTTCGCGCTGGCCGCCTCGCTGCTGCTCGCGCTGGGCGTCGGCGGCTACGGCTGGCGCCAGCTCGATGCACGCTCGCTGCCCGCGTTGGCCGTGGCGCATATGCCCGGCGAGATCCGCTCGCTCGACCTCGTCCAACCGGTCGGCGCGCCGGCGATCGCCGCCGGCTTCGCCGACCGCGGCGTCAGCCTGCGCGGCCCCGCGCCCGCCGACGTCACCTACGTGCACGATTGCCCGGTCGGCCCGTACAAGACCGTGCACCTGGTCAGCCGCATAGCCGGCACGCCGGTGGCCGTGCTCTACCTGCCGCACAACCAGGTCGCACAAGCCCGCGACTTCCACCGCGACGGCTGGCACGGCCGCATCGTGCCGCTAGACCACGGCACCCTGGTGATGCTCACCGACCGCGGTGGCGCGCCGCACTTCGATGCGGTGGCGCGGGGGTGGCGGGTGGCGATAGATGGGGAAAGCGGGGCGCAGGTCGCGGCGAGCGGCGGCGTGGAGGCGGAGCCGGGGCAGTTGGCACCTTGATGTGTTTTGGCGCCAAGTCACAAAGGGGATTACTACTGCCGGTATACGTGTAGACCCCAGCGGAGATACCCATGCGCCACATGTCCAACGCGTTCTTCCATCAAGCCGAGATCACCCAAGTAGACCGTTGGGAGCGCGGCCCGCTCGAACTCGTCTTTCTTCCAGAGCCGGAAAGCAATCGTGGGGAGTTTATTGCGCATGCGCATGATTGGAACTCAACGCAGCGCGCGGGGTTTATTCGATCGTCTGAGACGATGGACGGGCTTAGGAAATATGTCCCTTGGCTTGAGGAGCGGCGCAATCCGAACATGATTTTGGTGCCGACACGTGACACCACGTCTGCGCTCGACATCATGCTGGCGAGCTTGCTCCCTGATGCACTGCTGACGAATTATGGTCTTGAGCGCAAGCACCCTAGCTTGGGACTTTTGATGTGGGGCAAATTGAAGCCCACCTACGGCACCAAAGCACGCGCGGCGTTTGCTCAACACATCTGGTCTTATCTTGCGCCGCGTGTCCGTTTCAACGAAGGAGCCTTCGCTCCCAATTCGCCACTTCGCCTACTGGCGGGAGACACACGCTTCTGGGCACATCGCTTGTATCGTCTCGCCTTGGATCGACGTGACGAGTACTTCGAGCCAACGACGCATGATGACGAGGATTGGAAACCAATCGACGAGCTGCGGGAGACGCTCTTGGGGCAGCTGCCGGAAGAGGATAGACACCTTTTCAGGGTGGAACGGCCATTGATGGGAGGGACGATCTGGGATGTATTCGACGCAGACGAACGTGAGGACGTACTGAAAGCCGCCATCGACGGCGATGGAGTGATGGAGTCGCTTGAGCCGGTGATTGATCTCTTACATCGGCATCGTGTTCATGAGGACTTTTCGGACAGGCACTCTTGGATCAAAGAGGACTTCGAGCGGAGCTTCTATTCCAAGCGGTCACGCTTGAAGGTCGATCTTCTCGAGACGGTCGACGACGCGCCGGCATACGACTTGGAGCCGAACGAGCCCTATGAACAGGTGCTGTTCCGCGACATCATTGCGATGCTGGACCAGAAGGAACGACGCTTGGTGATTGCGCTGCGTATGGGCAAGAACGCTTCGACAATTGCGCGAGAATCAGGCCTGCGTGGCCACGCTTCGGTTTCCAGACGTATCGCTGCGCTCAAGGCGAAAGTTGCCGGTTTGCTGGAATGACAAGCCAAAGCCTCGTTCTTGACCAACTGGCATCAGTTCTGATGGTTGTCGTCGCCCTCTTGGCAACTATGAGCGCGTAACGGTCCCACGCCGAAACACCCGCTTCACCAGCCCATCCACCGACACCCTCCCCGCTCCCAGCGCCACCAAGGCCAGCAGCATCAACCCCCACGCCTTGTGGTCATTGAAGTCGCCGCCGATCAGGCCGGTCCAGAAACCGTGCGGCCACAGGTCGGGATACGAGACCACGGCGACGATGTTGTAGACGAACAGCACGGCGGCGACCACGCGGGTGCCGAGGCCCAGCGCCAGGAACCACGGCAGCACCAGTTCGGTCCACATGCCCAGTGCGGCGGCGACGGCCGGGGCGAGCAGGGGCACGTGGTATTCGTTTTCGAACAGGTAGGCGGTGCCCGTGGGGTCGGCCCACTTCACCACGCCGGCGCGCCAGAACGCGAGCGCCACGAACACGCGGAACAGCAGCAGGGCGAGCGGGGTGAGCACGGCGAGTTGCGCGGTGAGGCGCGACCAGCGGTCGATGGCGACGGTGGCGTTCATGCGGGCGATTCCTCGTAGGTGAAGTGGTGGATCACGCGGCGAGCAGCGCGTGTTCGAGCAGGGGAAGCAGCAGGGTCTCGGGTGCGACCTGTGCATCGATGAGCTGCGCGGCCACGAGCGCCAGGGCTAGTGATGCCGCGTGCCGCAGCGCGCGCACGAACGCGGCCTGCGCGGGCGCGATCGCGCGCATCGCCACCTGGCCGTCCTCGCGCCACAGCAGCACGGACTGCGGCGTGGCGGGATCGAGATCGCCGGCCTGCGACGACTGCGCGTAATGCCACAGGTCGAGCACCGTCCACGCCGAAGTCAGCACCCGCACGCAGGGTCGCAGGCGCAGCGTGTGGTCCGCATCGGCCAACGTGGCGATCAGCGCCGCAGCATCGGCGGGCGGCTCGTCCGCGGCCAGCGCGACTTCCTGGCGCAACCATTCCAGCCTCGCCACGTCGCCCAGCCACGGCCATGCCGCGGTTTCCGGCTGCGCGGCGAGGTAGTCGGCGAAATCGGCGCCATAGTCCTGCAGATTGCCGCTGCGGTTGCCGTGGTAGGCGGCGTGGCGGGTGGCGAGGCCGTCGAAGCAGTCGTCGCCGAGCAGGCGCTGCAGCGCGGGGTAGCTGGTGGCCAGCGCGTCGACGTGGATCGCGAGGTTCGCGTTGCGGTAGATGCGCAGGCGCGCGGCGGGCGCGATGCCGCGCGCGGCGATCCACGGCTCCAGCACAGGCGCGGCGCCGTCGACGATGGCGCCGTCGAACGCGCGCTGCAGCTCAGCCAGCGACGGCGGCGAGGTCGACATGGGCTTGCTCAACGGGATGGTGTTCATCGAGGCCTCGCTCATCGGGGCGGTGCGGGTCGAGGCAGGCCGTGGCGAGCCGCGCCTCGTCTTCGAGCACGGCGAAGTCGGGCAGGTCCTGGTCCCATTCGATCAGGGTGGGCTGCGCGCCGAGGCGTGCCAGCGTGTAGTCGTACAGCGCCCACACGGCGGGATCGACGCGGCGGTCGTGCGAGTCGATCAGCAGCGGCCCGCCCAAGCCTTGCTTGCGCGTGAAGCCGGCCAGGTGCAGCTCGCCCACCGCGGCTGCGGGGATGCCGGCGATGAAGGCGCGCGCGTCGTAGCCGTGATTCACGCTGTTGACGTAGACGTTGTTGACGTCGAGCAGCAGGCCGCAGCCGCTGCGCGTGGCGAGCGCGGCGAGGAATTCCCACTCGGGCATCGTCGAATGGGTGTAGTGGATGTAGCTGGAGACGTTCTCCACCAGCACGCGGCGGCCCAGCGCGTCCTGCAGCTGCGCCACGCGCGCCACCATCAGCTCCAGCGCCTCGTCGGTATACGGCAGCGGCAGCAGGTCGTTGTAGTGGCGGCCGCCGATCGCGCCCCAGCACACGTGCTCGGACACCAGCGCGGGCTCGGCGCGACGCACCAGTTCGCGCAGCGCGGCGAGATGGGCGAGATCGAGCGGATCGGCCGAACCCAGCGACAGGCCCACGCCGTGCAGGCTCACCGGGTAGTCGCGGCGCACGGCGTCGAACGCATCCCACAGCGCGCCGCCGGCGCAGAAAAGGTTTTCGCTGTGCAGTTCGAAGAACGGCACGGCGGGGCGATGTTCCAGCACGTGAGCGACGTGCGCCGGCCGCAGCCCGATCCCGACGTGGGTCGGGATCGGCTGCGCACGCACGGAGCGTGACGGGGGCACGGCTATCAGCTCTTCTTCATCATGTCGTCGTGCGACATGGCGGCATGGGCCTGCAGCGAACCGCCATCGATCTTGCCGCACAAGCCGGCCGGCACCGCCACGAAGGCCTGCGGATCGCGTGCCTTGCTGTCCTGGCCGGCGCAGGAATGACCCGGCGACTGGCAGTCGTTCTTCATCGCGGCGTTGACGCCGTAGCACTTCTGGGTGGCCTGGGCGGCCATCTTGTCGGCGGCATGGGCGGTGCTGGCGGCGCCCAGCGCGCCGGCGGCGAGCAGGCTGAGCAGGGCGGAGCTGAGGATGGTCTGGGCTTGCATGGGTGTCTCCCGTGGATGCCGGAGGATTCCGGCTGCGGTAGATGACCCGGCGGGCGCGGATTTCCTTACAGCGGGTTTGCGCCCCCGTTCCGGGCACCGCCCCGGACTCGCAAGTCGTCATCCCGGCGCAGGCCGGGATCCAGTAGCGGCAAGGCCAGCTCAAGCCGCACCGTCACTGGATGACCAGCTTCGCTGTTGTGAAGTCCTCCGGCCTTCGCCGGAATGACGATCTTTGAGGGATTCCGCACGCTCGGAGCATTGCGTTCCGGCGACCTGCGCCCGCGAGGCATTAAACTGCGCTGCCGCCGCGCGTCCGCGGCGCCCGTTTCCGCCGAAGGCCCGCCCCATGCCGCAACTGTCCGTCGTCGTCCCCGTGTTCAACGAGCGCGACAACATCCCGCCGCTGCTCGCCGAGATCGCCGCCGCGTTGCGCGGCAAGGTCGACTACGAGGTGGTCTACGTCGACGACGATTCCAGCGACGACAGCCGCGCCGTGCTCGATGCGCAGAAGGCGCAGCACCCCGAGCTGCGCGTGCTGCACCACGTCACCCGCAGCGGCCAGAGCACGGCGGTGTGGAATGGCGTGCGCGCGGCGCGCGGCACGTGGATCGCCACGCTGGACGGCGACGGCCAGAACGATCCCGCCGACATCCCGAAGCTGCTCGCCGCCCGCGACGGCGCTGCGGCCGAGGTGAAGCTGTTCGCCGGCTGGCGCACCACGCGGCGCGACAGTTTCAACAAGCGCATCTCCTCGAAGATCGCGAACGCGGTGCGCTCGCGCATGCTCAAGGACGCCACCCCCGACACCGGCTGCGGGCTCAAGCTGTTCGACCGCGAGGTGTTCCTGCGCCTGCCCTACTTCGACCACATGCACCGTTACCTGCCCGCGCTGGTGAAGCGCGCCGGCTTCCAGAGCACCAGCGTGCCGGTGGGCCATCGTCCGCGCACCGCCGGTGTCTCCAAGTACGGCATGCTGGACCGCCTGTGGGTGGGCCTCGCCGACCTGCGCGGCGTGGCCTGGCTGATGCGCCGGGGCAAGGTGACCCGCGTCGAAGAGCTCTGATCTGCGTCACGCCTGCGCGACTGCGCGGGCGTATGCTGGAACGCATTCCCTGCAGGGAGTTGCGTGATGAGCATTGCCGTGAAACGCGTCTACGAGCCGCCGGCGAAGTCCGACGGCTATCGTGTGCTGATCGACCGCCTGTGGCCGCGCGGACTGAAGAAGGAAGACGTGCCGCTGGATTTGTGGGCCAAGGAGCTGGCGCCGTCCACCGCGCTGCGCCAGTGGTTCGACCACGATCCGGCGAAGTGGGAAGGCTTCCGCCAGCGCTACGCGGGCGAGCTGGACAAGCGCACCGAACACTGGCACCCGCTCGCCGAGCGCGCCGCGAAACATCCCGTCACCCTGCTCTACGGCGCCCGCGACGAGGAGCACAACAACGCGGTGGTGATGAAGGCCTACCTGGAAAACTGGCTGCGCACGCACGGGCCGCGCTGACGCACAGCGGCTACCGCTACGGGTAGGAGCGCACCCTGTGCGCGAAAGCTCTGGCGTTGATCGAAGCAGAAGCATTCGCGCACAGGGTGCGCTCCTACGGGCCATCCGCGCCGGGTCACGTCAGCGGCGTGGCGCCGCGCGGCCAGTGCGCCAGCGCCTCGCGCGCGGCCAGCCGGCCAAGCTCGATCAGCTCGCGGGCGCGGTAGAACTCGTAGGGGCTGGCCATGTTGCGCGGCAGCTGGATCAGGAGATCCGGCTCGTAGGCGGCGAGGCGCAGCCGCGCCAGGTTCGCCTGCATCAAGTCCATCGCCTGGGTGAGCAGTTCGAGCGCGCCAGGCTCGCGCGTCGCGTCGCCGTTGCCGCCGTGCGGCATCAGCCGACCGATGAAGGCACCGATGCGCTGGCGGTAGCCGGGCGCGTCGGCGGTTTCCTCGCCGGCCGGCGGGGGCGGCGAGGGTTCGGTGGCCGCGCCGTCCACGCTCACCGCGATCAGGTAATCGGCCGGTTCGCGGATCAACGGCGTCACCGGCACCGGGTTGAGCAGGGCGCCGTCCACCAGCCGGCGACCGTCGATGTGATGCGGGCGGAACACGGTGGGGATCGCGATCGAGGCGCGGATTGCATCGAACAGCGGGCCGCGCGACAGCCACACCTCGCGCTCGCGGTCGAGGTCCACCGCCACCGCGGTGAACGCCAGCGGCAGTTCCTCGATCAGCGCGTCGCCGATCAGCCCGCGCAACGTGCCGATGATTTTCTCGCCCTTGATCAGGCCGCCGCCGGAGAAGGTCCAGTCCACCATCCGCAGCACGTCGAACTTCGCCAGCGCGCTGACCCAGTCGCGGTAGACGTCCAGCTTGCCCATCGCGTGGATGCCGCCGATCAGCGCGCCCATCGAGCTGCCGGCGATCGCGGTGATGCGGTAACCCTGCGCCTCCAGCTCCTCGATCACGCCGATGTGCGCCAGGCCCTTGGCGCCGCCCGAGCCCAGCGCCAGCGCCACGGTGGGCTGGCGGCGCGTGTCGGCGGTTGCGAGGGGGAGCGGTGTATTCATCCGCGCATTCTGCGCCGGATCGGGGTGAATGCACCGTGCGCGGTTTGCGGCTGAGCCGCCGTCGCGTAGCATGCGGGTGGAACCGCCATCAGGGTGAGACCGATGCAGACAGCACGCGGGGCGTCGTCGCCGACCGCGCCAGCCGGGGCCGCCGCATGAGCTGGCAGGCCTGGGCGGTGGTCGCCGTGATCGCGGTGGCGATGGCGCTGTTCGCCAGCGAGAAGCTGCGCATCGACCTGGTGGCGCTGCTGGTGCTGGCCGCGCTGGTGGTGCTGGGCATCGTCAGCCCCAGCGAGGCGCTGTCCGGCTTCAGCAACGAGGCCACGGTGACGGTGGCGGCGATGTTCGCGCTTTCCATCGGCATCGAGCGCTCGGGCGTGCTGGAGCCGCTGAGCCGGCTGTTGATGCGCATCCGCAAGCCGTGGCTGCTCACGCTGGCCCTGATGCTGGCGATCGCGCCGATGGGCGCGTTCGTGAAGAACATCGCGCTGGTCGCCACCTTCCTGCCGCTGGCGCTGCGCGTGTGCCAGCGTACCGGCACCTCGCCGGCGCGGGTGCTGATGCCGATGGCCTATGCCGCGCAGATGGGCGGCGTGTGCACCCTGATCGGCACCTCCTCCAACCTGCTCGCCGATTCGCTGGCGCAGCAGCACGGCCTGCCCGCCTTCGGCGTGTTCGAGTTCACCGGCATGGGCGCGCTGCTGGCGGTGGCCGGCATGCTCTACCTGATGCTGGTGGGGCGCTGGCTGCTGCCGCGCCACATCGACGCCGACGAGATCGAGGAGGTGGAGATCGGCAAGTACGTCACCGAGCTCGCGCTCACCGCGTCTTCGCCGCTGCTGGGCAAGAGCATCGGCGAGGCGCAACTGGGCGAGCGCTACGGCGTGTATCCGCTGGAGCTGCTGCGCGGCGAGCGGCGCATGTGGTCGCCGCGCTCGCAGCAGATGGAGGAAGGCGACGTGCTGCTGGTGCGCGGCGACTGGGAGAAGATCGAGGAGTTCCAGCGTCGCGCCCACCTGCACAACGTGCCGGAAAGCCGCTACGTGCGCGATCCCGACCATCCGCGCGTGCTGGCCGAGATCATGGTGGCGCCGGCCAGCCTCGCCGAAGGCCGCCGGCTGGCCGAGACCGATCTCGGCCGCCGCCCCGACGCGGTGGTGCTGGCGATCCACCGCCGCGGCCAGGTGCTGCGCGACAAGCTCAGCGACGTCAGCCTCGCGGTGGGCGACGTGCTGCTGGTGCTGGTCGACGAGGGCAGCATGCCGCAGCTGCGCGGCGACGACGCCTTCATCGTGCTCAGCGAGCGCGACGACGCGCGGCGCATGTCGCGCAAGGCGATCGTGGCCGCGGCGATCATGGCCGGCGTGGTGGTGGTCTCCGGCCTGCGCTGGCTGCCGATCCCGGTGGCGGCGATCTGCGGCGCGGCGGCGATGGCGCTCACCGGCTGCTTCGGCCGCAAGGACGTCTACGAGGGCATGGACTGGAAGATCATCATCCTGCTCGGCGCGATCCTGCCGCTGGGCACCGCGATCGAGAAGACCGGCCTGTCGCAGGAAGTGGTGCAGGCGGGCCTCAGCCTGATCGGCAACCACGGCCCGCTGGCCGCGCTCGTGATGGTGTACCTGCTTACCGCCCTGCTCACCGAGCTGATGGGCCACAACCCCTCGGTGGTGCTGATGGTCGGCATCGCCGCCAGCGTGGCGCACGCCGTGCACGCCGATCCGCGCCCGTTCGTGGTGGCGGTGGCCTTCGCCGCCGCCACCTCCTTCGCCACGCCGGTGGGTTATCCCACCAACACCATGGTGTATTACGCCGGCGGCTATCGCTTCACCGACTTCATGAAGGTGGGCATCCCGCTGATCGCGCTGTTCTGCGCGCTGTCGATGTGGCTGATCCCGAAGTTCTGGCCGTTTTATCCCTGAGCTTGCGGGAGGTCAGGCGCCACTGGCGGCGGCAATTCGTTGGTTGTGCCCCATGACGCCAGCCAGGCGTGGACGACTTCCCCCGGGATGACCTCACCTCGGGCGATCGATCGCAAGACCTCGAGTGTTCCTTCAGGATCGGGTTGCGCGGGTGTCGCGATGGTGTCCATGGTGCTCTCAGGCTGCAGCCAGCTTGAGTTTGCCGACGCCTTGCAGGTCGACGTGCTGGCGCGCGAGCCACAGATCGTGCATGCCCTGCATGGCCAGCCAGCTCTCCGGGCTGCGACCGAGCGCCTTGGAAAGGCGCAGCGCCATTTCGGGAGTAAGGCGGCTGGAACCGTTGAGGACGCGACTCAGCGTGGAGGGTGCAACACCGAGCTTTTCGGCAAGTTCGCGGCCGCTGATGTCGTTGGGCTCAAGGTAGACGCCGGTGATGAACTCACCGGGGTGAGGCGGGTTGTGCATGCTCATCAGTGGTAGTCCTCGTAATCCAGCACGTAGGTGTTGCCTTCCCTGAACTCGAAGGTGATACGCCAGTTACCGTTGACGCTGATCGACCAGCGGCCCTTCATGGAGCCTTTCAGCGGGTGGAGCCGGAAACCGGGAATATCCATGTCCTCGATGGCCTTGGCGGTGTCCATGGCCACGAGTTGCAAGCGCAGCCGTTTGGCGTGGCTTGCCTGGACACCGGATGCGTTCCCTGTCTCGAAGAGACGACGCAGCCCCTTGTGTCGAAAGGACTCGATCATGCCGACACCGTAGCATGTTGCGTATCACGCAACAAGGCGACGTTGTGCCCGGGCACGTCAAACGAGCCCGCAGGCAGCGCAAACACGAGGCAGGGTGGACGACCTACTTCGCCTCGCTCTTGATCGCATGCCCGCCGAACTCGTTGCGCATCGCCGAGAGCAGCTTGTCGGAGAACGATTCGGTGTCGCGCGAGCGCAGGCGTTCGATCAGCGAGGCGGTGATGATGGGGGCGGGCACGTCGAGGTCGATCGCCTCGTCGACGGTCCAGCGGCCTTCGCCGGAATCGACCACGTAGGGCGCGATGCCGTCCATCGAGGGATTCTTGCCCAGCGCGTCGGTGGTGAGGTCGAGCAGCCAGGAGCGCACCACGCTGCCGTAGCGCCAGATCTCGCCGACCTGGTGCAGGTCGAGGCCGAATTCCTTCTTGTGCGCGAGGATGGAGAAGCCTTCAGCGTAGGCCTGCATCAGGCCGTATTCGATGCCGTTGTGGACCATCTTGGTGAAGTGGCCGGAACCCACCGGACCGACGCGGCCCCAGCCCTGGTCCGCGGCGGGCGCCAGCGTCTCGAAGATGGGCTTGAGCGCGTCGACGGTTTTTTCGTCGCCGCCCACCATCATGCTGTAGCCCTCCTTGAGGCCCCAGATGCCGCCGCTGGTGCCGGAGTCCACGTAGCCGAGGCCGTGCTCGGCGTACAGCGCGGCGCGGCGCAGCGTGTCCTTGTAGTTGGAATTGCCGCCGTCGATCACGGTGTCGCCCTTGGCCAAGAGCGGCAGCAGCGCGTTGACGGTGTCGTCGGTGATCTTGCCCGCGGGCACCATCAGCCACAGCACGCGCGGCGCGGGCAGCGCCTTGACCAGCGCCGCCAGCGAGTCGGCGCCGCCAATGCCCTTGGCCGCCACCGCCTGGCGCGCGTCGGCGCTGGGGTCGTAGCCGGTGACCTTGTGGCCGCCCTGCACCAGCCGCTCCGCCATGTAGGCGCCCATCTTGCCCAGCCCGACCATGCCCAGTTCCATCGCCTTGCTCCACGTGTATTGAAGGGATGCGGCGGCGCGTTGTGCGTCCGCCAGAAGATTTCAGGATCGCTTGCCCTGCGCGTCCAGCCAGCCGCCGCTGAAGCCGGCGGCGCGCAGGCCGTCCACGATATACCGGCAACCGCGCAAGAGCTTCCACAACAGGCCGCTGCGCTGGTTCTCGACCATCAGCAGGATCGGCCCGGTGTTGATGCCGAAGAAGTACGGCGAGACCCAGCCGCAGGCCGCGTCGCCGCCCCAGCTGGGGTTGAAGCTGGCCTCGAAGCCGTAGGGGTGCTTGTCGTGCAGTGCCAGCGTGTGGATGAAGTAGTGCAGCGTGGGTAGCACGATCTCGGGCGCGAACGGCAGCGAGGCCACCACCGCCCATGGCGACAGCGTGCCGTCGTCGATGCCCCACGGCGCGCCGCGACCCACGTAGCCGTAGAACCGGCGTGCGACGCCATCGACGGTGCGGGTGGTTTCGCCGGGACCGTCGCTGGCGGTGATGCCCCAGCACTCCGCGCCGTAGCCCTTGAAGCCCAGCGGGTTGTCGACCGCGTAGCGCTGCTGCACCAGGCTGGCGCGCCGGCTGTTCTCGAAGTAGTCGATGCCCTTGCCGCGCATGAAGGCGTCCCGGATGCCGCGGAAGTCGATCCACACGTGCGACAGCTGGTGGGTGAACAGCGGTCCGCAATACAGGTAGTCGAGGTCGTAGGCGTGCTTCCACTCGTAGGTGGAAGCCCAGGCCGCGAACGCGGCGGGCGGCAGCGCGTGCGTGGGCGAGCCCAGCGCCAGCGTATACAGCAGCAGGCCTTCGTCGTAGCCCTGCCACTGGTGCGGGATGAAACCGCTCTCCGGGTGCCAGCCGTGGCCGATGGTGCCGTCCGCGGCCTGCGCCCAGGCCCAGTCGGCGCGGCGGTAGAGCAGGTAGGCCAGTTCGCGGATCTCGCGCTGTTCCGGCGTGTCGGCGCGGAAGTACGCCGCTGCGGTGAGCATGCCGGCGAACAGGAAGGCGCTGTCCACGGTGGACAGCTCGCACTGCCACGCGCGCTTGCCGCTCTGCATGTCGAGGAAGTGGTAGTAGAAGCCGCGATGACCCGTGGCGTCGGCCGCCTCGCCCTGCACGCTGTCGCGGAAGAAGCGCAGCGTGGCCAGGGTGCGCGCGATCGCGCTGCGCTCGGCCAGCAGGCCGCGCTCCACCGCCACCGGATACGCGCTGAGCGCCATGCCGGTGGCGGCGATGCTGGCGGGCCAGTCGGGCGCGGTCTTGTCCGCCACCAGGCCGTTGCGTGGATTCGTCTCGTACTGGAAATACGCCCAGGCCTTGTTCTGCAGATGCTGCAGCTGCGGGCCGGATTCCAGCGGAGGATGCGAAGTGATGGTGGGCATGCGCGGACGTGGCGGAATGTTCGCCGGCCAGCGTGCCGCCCGCGCTGCATTGACGCCGTGAATGCGCACGGCCCCGCATGCTCGACGCTTCCCCGCATGAACTCCGCCGATGATCGCCGCCACGCCGCGACACTGCCTGCTTTCCAACGGTCGCAGCACCGTGATGCTCGACCGTCATGGCGCGGGCTTCAGTCGCTGGCGCGACCTCGCGGTGACGCGTTGGCGCGAGGATCCGGTGGCCGACGGCTGGGGCAGCTGGCTGCTGCTGCGCGACGAAGACAACGGCGAAGTGCGGTCGCCCACGCGGCAACCGTTCGGCCACGACGCGCCCGACGACGCCGTGCAGTTCGAGCCAGGCCGCGCCACGTTCCGGCGTCGCCACCACAGCCTGCACAGCACGCTGGCGGTCGCGGTGGCCGCCGATGCGGATGTGGAGCTGCGCCGGCTCACGTTGAGCAACCATGGCGACCGCGTGCGGCGTCTCTCGATCACCAGCTGCGCCGAACTGGTGCTGGGTCCGGCGGGCGCGGACGACGCGCATCCCGCGTTCTCCAAGATGTTCGTGCGCACCGAATGGGACGCCGCAAGCGGCCTGCTGCTGGGCACGCGCCGCAAGCGTTCGAACGACGAGGCCACGATCTGGGCCGCGCAGGCGTTGCGTGTCGTCGGCACGGCCGAAACCGCCGCGCCCGAGGTAGAGACCGACCGCATGGCCTTCCTCGGCCGCGGCCGCACGCTGCGCCATGCGCAGGCACTGCAGGCAGGCGCCGCGCTGGGCGGCGGCTCGGGCTGCGTGCTCGACCCGGTGTTCGCGCAACGCCGTCATTTCACGCTGGCGCCGGACAGCGAAGTCACCGTGCTGCTGTGGACGCGGCTGGCCGACAGCCGCGACGGCGTGCTGGCGCTCGCCGCGCAGGCGGGAGATGCGGACGCTGCCGCGCGGCTGTTCGACGGCGCCACGCAGCAGGCGCAGGCACGCTTGCGCGAGTTCGGCATCGACGATGCGGAGGCCGACCGCGCCGCGCACTGGCTGGATGCGCTGCTGATCAGCGATGCCGCGCAACGCGCCGCACCGGAGGCCATCGCGCAAGGCCGCGGTGGCGCACCCACGCTGTGGGCCGCAGGCATTTCCGGTGACCGCCCGATCGTGCTGCTGCGCCTGCACGGCGAAGGCGATCTGCCGCGCGTGCAGAAGCTGCTTCGCGCACAGCAACTGTGGCGCGCGCAGCGGTTCGCGGTGGACGTGGTGCTGCTCGATGCGGGCGGTGCCGCGGCGCAGACGGCGCTCGCTCCGCTGGTGCAGGCACGGCAGGCGCAACTGAAAGCCGACGAGACCTTGCCCAAGGCCGAGCTGTTCGCGCTGCAGGAAGGCGCGATCGGCGACGAACTGCGCGACGGCCTGGCCTGCGTGGCGCGGCTGGTGTTGGACGGTGAAACCGCAGCGCGGCCGGCCGCGGCAAGCGCGGCATCGACACCCGCGCCACCATTGCGCGCCACCGCGCCGGCGCGCGAGCTTGCCGCGGCCGCCGCATCGCCGGAATTCCCCAACGGCATCGGCGGCTTCGTGGAACAGGGTCGTGCCTATCGCATCGAACTCGCCGAGGGCCGCTGCACGCCGCAGCCCTGGGTGAACGTGATCGCGAACCCCACGTTCGGCTTCCTCGTCTCGGCCGAGGGCGGCGGCTACGCGTGGTCGATCAACAGCCAGCAGAACCCGCTGACGCCTTGGCCGAACGATCCGGTGAGCGACTGCCCGCACGAGGTGCTGTACCTGCGCGATGCGGACAACGGTGCGCTGTGGAGTGCCACCGCGGCCCCGATCCGCGTGGCCGGCGCGAACTACGCCACCACCCACGGCAAGGGCTGGAGCCGCTTCGAGACCGATGCCCACGGCATCGTGCTGGAGCTCGTGCAATGCGTGCCGGTGGACGACTCGCTGAAGCTCGCGCGGCTGCGCCTGGCCAACCGCTCCGCACGCACGCGGCAGCTCTCGCTCACCGCCTACGTGGAATGGGCCTTGGGCCCGAACGGTTCCGTGCCCGCGCCCTTCGTGCAGACCGCGCGCGACGAGAAAACCGGCGCGCTGTTCGCACGCAATCGCTGGCGGCCGGATTTCGGCGAGCGCGTGGCCTTCGCCGACCTGGGTGGCGGCCAGCAATCGCTGAGCGGCGACCGCGCGGCCTTCCTCGGCCCGCTGGGCGCGCCGGATCGTCCGGCGGCGTTGCATGACGATGCGCCGCTGCCCGGCCGCTTCGGCGCGGGGCTCGACCCTTGTGGCGCGCTGCAGCTGCGTATCGAGTTGCCGCCGCATACCGAACTCGAATTGCGCTGGCTGCTGGGCGACGCCGCCGACGAGACCGGTGCGCAGGCGCTGGTGGCGAAGTACCGCGCGATCGACATCGACGCCGTGCTGGCCGCGATCGCCGCGCAATGGAACGGCCTGCTCGACGCGGTGCAGGTGCGCACGCCCGACCGCGCGCTGGACCTGATGCTCAACGATTGGCTGCTCTACCAGGTGGCCGGCTGCCGCCTGTGGGCGCGCACCGCCTACTACCAGGCCAGCGGCGCCTGGGGTTTCCGCGATCAGCTGCAGGACGTGATGGCGTTGTGCGTGAGCCGTCCCGACCTTGCGCGCGAACACCTGCTGCGTGCGGCCGGCCGTCAGTTCGCCGAGGGCGACGTGCAGCATTGGTGGCTGCCGCCGGACGGGCAGGGCATCCGCACCCGCATCAGCGATGACCGCGTGTGGCTGGCGCACGTCGCCGCGCACTACGTCGAGGTCAGCGGCGACGTGGCGGTACTGGACGAGGCCTTGCCCTTCCTCACCGGGCAGTCGATTCCCGATGGCGCCACCGACGCGTATTTCCAGCCCGGCAGCTCGAACGACAAGGCCAGCCTGCACGAGCATTGCGCCCGCGCGCTGGACAGCGCGCTCACCCGCGGCGCGCACGGCCTGCCGCTGATGGGCACTGGCGACTGGAACGACGGCATGAACGCCGTGGGTGCGGGTGGCCGCGGCGAAAGCAGCTGGATGGGCTGGTTCCTGATACGCACGATCGAGGCCTATGCGCCCCTGGCCGAAAGCCGCGGCGAGATCGTCCGCGCGAGGGCCTGGCGCGACTACGCCGCGGCCATGCGAGCGGCGCTGGAACAGGCCTGGGATGGTGCCTGGTATCGCCGCGGCTATTACGACGACGGCGCGCCGTTGGGCACGCACACCAGCGACGCCTGCCGCATCGACACCATCGCGCAGTCGTGGAGCGTGCTGGCCGGCGCCGCCGATGCCGCGCACGCGGCGCAGGCGATGGCCTCGAACGAGCGCGAGCTGGTCGATCGCGAACATCGGCTCTCGCGCCTGTTCGCGCCGCCGTTCGACCAGGGCAGTGCGGAGAATCCCGGCTACATCAAGGGCTATCCGCCCGGCGTGCGGGAGAACGGCGGCCAGTACACCCACGGCGCGGTGTGGTCGATCTTCGCCTGGGCCGCACTGGGCGACGGTGACCGCGCGGACGAGCTGTTCGGGTTCTTCAACCCGATCCGTCACAGCGACGATGCCGACGCGGCGGCGTGCTACAAGGTCGAGCCCTACGTCTCCTGCGCCGACGTGTACTCGGTGGGCGCGCTGGCCGGCCGCGGCGGCTGGACCTGGTACACCGGTTCGGCCGCCTGGCTGTACCGCGCGGGGCTGGAAGCCATCCTTGGCTTCCGCAAGCGAGGCGACGCGTTGTGTCTCGACCCCTGCATCCCGAAAGCATGGCCCGGCTTCGAGCTCGACTACCGGCACCGCGGCCGCACCCGCTACACGATCCGCGTGGAAAACCCGCATGGCGTCTGCCGTGGCGTGACGACACTGGAGCTGGATGGCCAGCCGCTGCCCGCAGGTGAGCCCGTCGCGCTGCTCGACGACGGCGGAGACCACCTCGTGCGCGTGGTGCTGGGTCAACTGTAGGAGCGCACCCTGTGCGCGAAATGCTTTGGCGCTGATCGGAACAAAAACATTCGCGCACAGGGTGCGCTCCTACAGCGATGCCACGGATACAGGCCGGTATCAGCCCGCCTACGCGTGGTTCTGCGTGTCGTATGGGCTGGGACGGTCGTGCGCCGACCAGCGCTTGTACTGCCACTGGTACTGGGAAAACGCGAGGTCCACGCAGGCTTCCACGCCGCGATTGAGCGCGGTGCAGGCCACGCCTAGATCGGCGTCGGCCAAGCCATCCGGCGCGGGCAGGATGTGGATGCGGTAGCCGGCGCCCTGCGGCAGGCGTTCGGCGAAGGCGTACAGCACGGCGGCGCCGGTGCGCGCGGCGAGGCGCGGCAGCAGCACCATGGTCAGGGCGTCGCGGCCGAAGAACGGCGCGAACTCGCCCTCGCCGGCGCGCGGCTTCTGGTCGGGCAGGATGCCCACCGTGCCGCCCGCGGCGAGTCGCTTGTACAGCGTGCGCACGCCGGCACCGTCGGCACGCACCTGCTCCGGCGCCAGTGCGCCGCGCACCTTGCGCAGCAGGCCTTCCACCGCGGCGATGCGCGGCGGGCGGTACAGGATCGCCATCGGCGTCTTGCGGCACAGCCAGTAGTTCAGCAGTTCCCAGCAGCCCAGGTGCGGCGCGGCGACGATCACGCCCTTGCCGGCGGCCAGCGCGGCGTCGAACAGCGCCTCGCCGCGCACCTCGCGCACCAGCTGCAGCGCACGTTCGGCGCCGCCGCCCCAGATCTTCACGATCTCGGTGGCCGACTTGCCGCTCTCGGCCAGCGCCTCGCGCAGCAGTGCGGCACGTGAAGCCGCGTCCAGCCCGGGCCGGGCGATCGCCAGGTTCACCGCCACGTGGTGCGCGGTGCGGGTGCGCCGCCACAGCGCGAGGCGGCCCAGCAGCGCGCCGGCGGCCTGCAGCGTGCGCAGCGGCAGCAGGGCGAGCAGGCGCAGCAGCAGGTAAAGGAGGTACATGTCGGCACGCATCGGCGCAGTGTACGGGATCGTCATGCGACCACCTTCCACCGGCCGCGCGGCGCGCTTATGCTGCGCACTTCGCCTCCCGCCGAGTCGCCATGATCGCCTTGATCCAGCGTGTGCTCTCCGCCCGTGTCGAGGTTGCAGGCGAAACCATGGGAGCGATCGGTCCCGGCCTGCTGGCCCTGGTGGCGGTGGAACCGCACGACGGCGAGCCGCAGGCGCGGCGCATGCTGGAACGCCTGCTCGGCTACCGCGTGTTTTCCGACGACGCCGGCAAGATGAACCGTTCGCTCGCCGACACCGGCGGCGGCCTGCTGCTGGTGAGCCAGTTCACGCTGGCCGCCGACACCCGTTCCGGCATGCGCCCCAGCTTCACCAGCGCGGCGCCGCCCGAGCACGGCCGGCGCTGGTTCGAGCGGCTGCTGGAGTTGGCCCGCGCCGCGCATCCGGCAGTGGAAACCGGGCGCTTCGGCGCCCATATGGTGGTGAGTCTGGTCAACGACGGGCCGGTGACGTTCCGGCTCGACACGGGCTGAACGGCCGGCGCGGGAGTTGACGTGCAAACCCGCGATCTGGCGCGATTTTTGCTGTCAGTTCCGGCGAAATTTCCACCTTGAAAACTGGTCAAAAAAGCAACACATCGCTATAATGTCCGGTTCTTGAACCCTGCGGCGGTCGGTGAATGAACAACAAAGTCCACGAGCAACAGTCCGAAATCAAGGCGCTCATCGCCAAGGGTCTGGAGCAGGGTTACCTCACCTACGCCGAGATCAACGATCACCTGCCCGACGACATCGTCGACGCGGAGCAGATCGAGGACATCATGGCGGTGCTCAAGGGCGTCGGCATCGAGGTGCACGACGCCGCGCCGGACGCCGACCCGCTGGCCGACAACGCGCCCGGCGCGACCGGCGACGACGAGGCCGCCGCCGAGGAAGCCGTCGCCCTGCTTTCCGCCGTGGACGCCGAGGTGGGCCGCACCACCGACCCGGTGCGCATGTACATGCGCGAGATGGGCACGGTCGAGCTGCTCACCCGCGAGGGCGAGATCGCCATCGCCAAGCGCATCGAGGAAGGCCTGGCCCAGGTGCAGCAGGCGCTGGCCAGCTTCCCGCTGACCATCGAGCTGCTGCTGGAGGAGTACGACCAGCACCTGGACGGCAAGCGTCGCCTGTCCGAGATCCTCGCCGGCTTCCTCGACCTGGAAGCCGCCGCCGACGCCGCGCGCATCGAGGCCGAGGAAGCCGCGGCCGCCGCCGCCGAGAACGGCGAGGAGAGCGAAGGCGACGAGGAAGACGAGGAGGCCGACTCCGAGGAGGAGGAGGCCGTGGCCAGCGGCCCCGATCCGGAGGAGGTCAAGCGCCGCATGGAGCTGCTGCGCGACCATTACGCCAAGTTCCAGAAGGCGGCTCCCAAGGCCACCAGCATCACCGACAAGAAGATCGTCAAGCTGCGCGACCAGATGGCCGAGGAGTTCCTCAAGCTCAAGCTGCCCAGTGCGCTGATCGACGGCTTCGTGCGCAAGCTGCGCGAGGTGGTGGGCGACATCCGCCATCACGAGCGCGTGCTGATGGAGATCTTCGTCAAGCACGTGAAGATGCCCAAGGCCGAGTTCCTGAAGGCCTTCCCCAGCAACGAGGGCAACGTCGAGTGGGCCGCCGAGCTGGGCCGCAAGCGCCAGAAGTGGTCGCCCAACGTCAAGACCCACCGCGAGTCGATCGACGCCGAGCAGGAGAAGCTGGCCGCGATCGAGCAGAAGCTGTTCCTGCCGCTCACCGACATCAAGGAAATCAACCGCGCCATGGCCAGTGGCGAGGCCAAGGCCCGCCGCGCCAAGAAGGAGATGGTGGAGGCGAACCTGCGCCTGGTGATCTCCATCGCCAAGAAGTACACCAACCGCGGCCTGCAGTTCCTCGACCTGATCCAGGAAGGCAACATCGGCCTGATGAAGGCGGTGGACAAGTTCGAATACCGCCGCGGCTACAAGTTCTCGACCTACGCGACGTGGTGGATCCGCCAGGCGATCACCCGCTCGATCGCCGACCAGGCCCGCACCATCCGCATCCCGGTGCACATGATCGAGACGATCAACAAGCTCAACCGCATTTCCCGCCAGATGCTCCAGCAGTACGGCCGCGAGGCCACGCCGGAGGAGCTGGCCAAGGAAATGGACATGCCCGAGGACAAGATCCGCAAGGTGCTGAAGATCGCGAAGGAACCGATCTCCATGGAGACCCCGATCGGCGACGACGAGGATTCCCACCTCGGCGACTTCATCGAGGACAGCAACGCCTCCTCGCCGATCGACTCGGCCACCGAGACCGGCCTGATGGAGACCGTGCGCGACGTGCTCGCCGGCCTCACCCCGCGCGAGGCCAAGGTGCTGCGCATGCGCTTCGGCATCGACATGAACACCGACCACACGCTGGAAGAAGTCGGCAAGCAGTTCGACGTCACCCGCGAGCGCATCCGCCAGATCGAGGCGAAGGCGCTGCGCAAGCTGCGCCACCCCAGCCGCTCCGAGCAGCTGCGCTCGTTCCTCGACGTGGATTGACAGTTACCCGCAACATAGCCTTCAACGGCCGCGCAAGCGGCCGTTGTCGCATGCGGCTGCCGATTCCGCTCCGAGACGCGGCGCTTGCGGCTCAGAAATGCCACAGTTTCCGCAGCTAGCATGCGTGCTCAGCCCGGCCTTGCGGTCTGCCGGCGGCTTGCCGGCATCACCGGACCGGTTTTGCCGTACCTGCCCCGGACGCCGCAAGACCAGTTGTGCCAGTGAACCAACGAGCGCGCAGGCCCATGATGCAGACGTCATCCACCGTTGCCGCGCGAGCTGCGGCGATCCGCTACGACCGCACTACCATCGTCCTGCACTGGCTCACCGCGCTGCTGGTGCTCGTGCTTTTTGCGCTGGCCATGCTCTGGGACTTTCTGCCCCGCGCCACGCGCACGCAGATGCATTCCCTGCACATCTCGCTGGGCATCGTGCTCGCCGCGGTGTTGTTGCTGCGGCTGGCGTGGCGCGCCACCCGCGGCAGGCGGTTGCCGATGGCTGCCGAGGGGCTGCAAGGCAAGGCGGCCACGGCGATGCACTACCTGCTCTACCTGCTGCTGGCAGTGCAGGTGATCCTCGGTTTCGCCTGGCGCTGGGCGCAGGCCGAAACCTTCCAGTTCTTCGGGCTGTTCCCGCTGCGCTTCGCCACCGTCAGGAACGGACCGCTGGCGCACACCTTCGGCGACCTTCACGACATTGTCGGCTGGACCATCGTGATTCTGGCTGGCCTGCATGCCACGGTTGCGCTGGTCCATCACTACGTCCTCAAGGACGGCGTGTTGCGGCGGATGACGGGCGACAGCGGGACGTGAGTCGCCTGCATCGGGAGTCGCACCGGGCGGGCTGCGCTCAGCGGTGCTGCTCGCCGGCCTGGCGGGATGGATTGCCGGTGCCATGTCCATAGCGACGGGCGAGTAGGTGTTGGTGAGCTCGTAGTCGGACACCGAGCATGCCGACCTGGCGCGCGAGCGCCGCGAGTGGCGGAAGCCCCGGAGTCGGAAGCCAGGGAGCTGGCCCAGATCTACGTGACACGCGGATTGACGAAGGAGCTGGCGCGGCATATGGCGGAACAGCTCAAGGCCCACGGCGTTCTCGGCGCCCATGCGCGGGATGAGCTGGGCATTTCCGAGCACGGCCACACGCCCGGTGCAGGCCGCACCGACCTCGGCGGCAACCTTTTCCATCGGCGCCGCCACTCCGCTGCCGCTGGTGCAGGGAGCACCGGATTCCCGGCTGGTACCGGTGGTGGCAACGGGTTCGATCCAGCGCCTTGTCCTGCTCGGCATCGCCGGCGCCGGGACCGGCGGTGCCAAAACATTGAAACCGGCGATGCGTGTCGTGACATAGGGCGCGTTTGCGATGGCGTTGACCGCAGGCGTCGGCATGCTGGCTGGTAAGGTCATCTAGCCGAGGCTGCGGTTGCCGTGCGCGCAGGGCCAAGCCGCTGTGCCCCTATCCTGACTTGGAGCGGGTCATGTACTTCCTCTCCGGTGGGCAGGAGGTGCAAGGGTGCGACGACGGCCGTGCAAACGGTCGTCGCCGCATCCGGCCCGTGCTCAGCCCATGTCGTAGAAGAACTGCTCGCTCACCACCTTGCCGGCATGCACGTGGTACACGCACAGCTCCGACATCTGCGTGCGGCCGCGGCCCTTGAACGTCACGTCCATCGACATTGCCACGCTGAACCAGTTGCCGGTCACCAGCGGGTCGCTGACGGTGCCGCCGTGCATCGTCTCCACCATCGCAGCGAACTGACGGCCCTTCTCGTAGATAGCCTCCAGCCCCTTCGCGTCGCCCAGCGCGCCCGCCGGCGCGCCCGGCATCTCGATGCTCACCGCATCGGGTGCGTACAACTCCCGCTGCGCCTGCTCGTACTCGCCCTTGCGGCACAGCTCGACCAATCGCTTCGCCATGGCTTCGGTATTCATGGGGGGGATCTCCACAGGGATGGAGCGGACAGACTATGCCGATTTGCTGACAGCGTGCTGTCAGCAGACGCGATCGTCTCGACGCCCACATTCCCTGCCGCTACCATGCCATGCTCGTTCTCCATGGGCCTGTAGCACAGCGGTTAGTGCAGGGGACTCATAATCCCTTGGTCGAAGGTTCGAATCCTTCCGGGCCCACCATCTTCTGCAGCCAGTTTTCCAGTTGTGCACTTACCCATAACTTGGCCACTTCGGCCAGTTTTTAGTTAAGTGTTACCCATAACTTGGCCGCGTGTTGCGGCTGGCCAGCAGGCTAACGGTCGCTAATCAACGGATCGGGACCCGAATGCCTATGCCTAGCCTTCCAACCCAACTGGTTATCAGACCTAGCCCAGGCGTTCCTTGAAGAACTCGATGAAGCGCCGGGTCTTGGACGGTAGTCGCCTTGCGGGCCGTGCTGGACGAGCGCATCACACCGAAGGCGCTGGTGCTGTCCCCACCCGCGCTGTGCAGCCACGCCTCGCCGGGCCTGCGGCGGCTGGCCGCGACGCTGGCGCGCCTTGCGCCAAGCCTTCGCCTGCGTAACGGCCTTGACCTAGAGCGCCTGAGCCACGACACGCAGGTGATGGCCGCCTACCGCAGCGATCCGCTCTGCCACGACCGCGTCAGTCCGCGCCTCGCCGACTTCATCCTCCGCGCCGGCGTCAGCTGCATAGCCGACGCCGCTCGCCTTGAAGTGCCCACCCTGCTGCTGGTGGCAGGGGACGACACACTGGTCGACGCTACTGGCAGCCGCGACTTCTCTGCCGTCGCCTCGCGCACGAAAAAGCTCACCACGCGCTACTTCGCAGGCCTGTACCACGAGCTGTTCAACGAAGCCGAACCCGGCCGCAGCCAAGTGCTGATGCAGCTGGAGGATTGGCTGGAGAAATGCCCGCCATCCATCAAATAATTGGTCTAGCAGGCTGAACCGTCCCGGGCTCTCGGAGCTGTTTGGTTTGAATCACGCTGACTTGGGCACGCACTACTTCTACGACCAAGCCGGCCAGTTGATGTACCAGTACGCCCCCGGCACGGCCACGGTCACCAACTTCATCCACCCGGGCATCAAGCTGGTTGGCATCATCGACCACCTCTACTTCCGGATGACTCGAAAAAACGAGGACGCTTCACCGTTCAGCCATAAATTGGCCGCTGCGCCCGTATAAGTAGATGTTCTGGCGTGAATTCTTCCCGCCGCGCGCTAACCTGGCGTATCCGCGCTAAGACGGCTTGACAAATGATAAATATATGTTAAGATAGCTAATGGAGAAATAGCCAAGCGGTTGAAGGCAGCCGACTAAGAATCGGCCAAGACCCTCAGGGGTCGCGAGGGTTCGAATCCCTCTTTCTCATTCCGAAGGGGCGGCCTTATGGCCGCCTTCTTCTTTTGGACAATCGCCTGCTTGTAGCGCTGTCAAAATCACCCAAGTTCGAGTTGGCCACTTTATGGTTTAGTAGCGCGGCCACTTTATGGTTTAGCGCACACCAGTTTTGGTCTTTCAGCCGATAAGTGTCAGTTTTGACACTTTCCAGTGGTAATGCCGTTGACAGTTTTTGACGGAAACTGGTCAGTACGCAAATGTGGATGTAAGCAAAGGTTGGCCAGTACGTGCTCCTGCGAGGACGATCACCAGGTCCGGTGATCTTGTTGCAAGACGCTAGCCACCCGCCTGCGCGTGCGGGCCGAACATAGCCTAGTTTCCGGTTGGACGGGATCACTCCGCCGGTGCCGATCAATGGGGGAGGATCTCCATCAGAAGGCCACAGTCGACCCAAAACCGACCTTGACGAGCGTCCGCTTTTGGGAAGCCAAATTTTTGTATTCGGTTTGGAGCCGTGCCCCAACTGAGGAATTGCGCAAGCGCCAGATATGAGTAATACAAGCCCAAGCCGTCGAGCTTTCGATGGTGCGCTCCCCGTCCTTGGCGAACCGACGGCATCGGTCGATGCCAAGCAGAGGTACGCTCAGCGATCCAGCGTTTGGGCAGGCCTGGTGGGCGGCACTAACCTTTGAAGCGGAGCACTAAGCTCGCCCAGGCGCTGATCACTCTGGTCAGTCAGCCGGAGCTGCCTCGTCGATTCGTCGCAAAAGCCGATTCCGTTGGGCATGGTAGAGCAGAAAATCGCGGTGCTGCAGATTGATGCCTACCGTGAACTGTCCAGCTCGCTTGCCTTCGACGTCCGGGCTTAAGCTGGCCCTCCGGCCAGTTCTACTTGATGGCGACCACCTCGGATTTGCGCGGTTGCCAACCACCACCGAGTGCCTTGAACGCTGCGACCGCTGCGCGTGCTGATTCCATTTGCGCCTGCGCTCGCGCATCCGAGGTTTGCAGGAGCGTCTGGTCGGCATGGAGCACGTCGATCAGGCTCGCGGCACCGTTCTGATACGCAATCGATGAAGATTCGCGCGCCCGAGCCAGCGATGCTTCGCCCTGGCTCAGCGTGACGGCCTGTTCCTCGCGGTTGACCAATGCCGAGAAGCTGTTCTCGACATCCTCGGTTGCGCGAAGAACGGCTTCGCGATACGCGGCCAATACTTCCGCATCCCGTCCCTTGGCCGCCTTGATTTGTGCATTGATGCGACCGAAGTCGAACAGGCGCCAGCGCAGACCCAGCACGCCCGCTGCCTGGCTTGCTCCGCTGGTAAACAGGTTGCCGCTGGAAACCGTTGTGGCACTGCCCAACAGGCCGCTGAGCGAAAACTTCGGGTAGTACTCGGAGATGGCCTCACCGATCCTCGCATTGGCCGCAGCGAGATGCCGTTCGGCGACGATCAGGTCGGGCCGGCGCTGGAGCAGATCCGCGGGCGAGCCGAGGGAGGCAATCTTCGGCGTGGCCGGTATCGGCGCGGCTGCCGCAAGTTCAGTCCGGTGCGTACCCGGAGGCGACCCCAGCATCACATCCAACGCGTTCATTGCCGCATCGAGGTAGGTCTGGAGGACGGGCACCGTCGCCCGGACCTGGGCCAGCTCCCCTTCCGTTTGCCGTACCTGATATTCGGCGGCGAGGCCCTTGCCGTAAAGCAAGTTGACTTTCGCCAGTAACTCTTGCTCGACCTTCACCTGCCGCTGGGCAATCTCGAGACGGGTCTGCAGCCCCCGAATGGCGATGTAGATATCCGCAGTCTGGGCGGCGACTTCCAGTCGCGTGGCAGCGACGCCCGCTTCCGATGCCTGATAGTCCGCCAATGCAGCCTCGCGTCCGCGCCGCAGCCCTCCGAAAACATCTATTTCCCAACTTGCGCCCAGGTCTGCCTCATAGGCGTTGCCCCATCGGTAATAGTTGGGTGTGGCATTGAGTACTTGCCCCAACGGGGTCTCTATCGATTGATGTGCCCGGGCCGCCGATCCACTGATGTTGCCCGAAGGAAGCAGCGCGGCGTCGGCGCCACCGAGCGCGGCCCGCGCCTGCGTGACACGTGCTGATGCTTGCGCCAGATCCAGGTTCTGCTCAAGGGCCACCGATACGAAGTGCGACAGCAGCGGATCGTTAAAGCCCTGCCACCATGTCGCGAGGTCGGCCGTGCTTGCCGCATGTTGCTGTTCAACCGCGGCTTGCCCCATGTAGTGAGCCGGAAGCGGTGCGTCGGGCCGGCGATAATCCGGGCCCACTGCGCAACCGGCCATGACGCTGGCGCACAGTAGAAGGGCGAGAGAACGGCGGGGGAGCATGAGTGTCCTCGGGACGGTAGTTGAGTGGTGACTATATTACGATATGGTCACTCGTTGTCAACATTCCTCTGCCGCGGTAAGCTCTTGGCATGAAAAAAGCCCCTTCCTTCGTCCCGCAAGAGCGGGGACCGTCGGATCATGACGTCCGCACCCAGATCGTCGAAGCTGCAACCGAGCACTTCAGCCATTTCGGCTATGAGAAGACGACCGTTTCCGACCTCGCCAAAGCCATCGGATTTTCCAAGGCCTACATCTACAAGTTCTTCGGTTCCAAACAGGCGATTGGCGAAGTGATCTGTTCTGGCTGCCTGACTACGATGATGACGGCAGTGGGCGAGGCCATTTCCGATGCTCCCACTGCATCCGAGCGTTTGCGCCGAATGTTCCGGGCACTCGTGAAAGCCGGCAGCGACCTGTTTTTCCACGACCGCAAGCTCTACGACATTGCTGCCGCGGCGGCCAGCGGGCCATGGCCCTCGGTGCAGGCCTATGAAGAACATATCAAGCAGCTCATCACGGAAATCATCGTCGAAGGTCGTGATTCAGGCGAATTCGAGCGCAAAACCCCTCTGGACGAGACAGCCAACGCCATCTATCTGGTGATGCGGCCCTACGTCAACCCGCTCTTGCTCCAGCACAGTCTCGACCTCGCTGCCGAGGCCGCAACGCGGCTTTCCGGCCTGGTTCTGCGCAGCCTGGCGCCATGACTGGATGAGGGTTGATGTGTGACTATTGACTAAATTGGTCACTATGATGAAAATGTAGGTCCTGTCTTGCGAGGAAGGACCTCATGCGCCGCCACATTGCGTCATCCGTCATATGCCTGTTGCCACTCGCCCTGGCGGCATGCGGCAATAAACACGCTTCCGATCCGCGCACCGAAGCTCCCTTGGTCGGGATCGCACCGGTCACGGTGGCGCCCGCTGCGTCGCTGTCATTCACCGGCGTCGTAGGTGCCCGAGTTCAGAGCGACCTGGGTTTTCGTGTCGCCGGAAAGGTGCTGCAACGTCTGGTCGATACGGGACAGACGGTCAAGCGTGGCCAGGTGCTCATGCGAATCGATCCGATCGACCTGCGGTTGGATGCGGCCGCACGGAAGGAGACGGTTGCTGCGGCCCGCGCCCGGGCGAAGCAGGCCGCCGAAGATGAAGCTCGCTATCGCGGACTGGTGGCTGCTGGCGCGGTATCAGCGTCTGCCTATGGTCAGATCAAGGCGGCAGCCGATTCCGCCCGCGCCGACCTCCAGGCGGCCGAGGCGCAGGCCGATGTAGCGAACAATGCATCGAGCTACGCCGTATTGCTGGCCGACGCCGACGGCGTCGTCGTGGACACGCTGGCCGAGCCCGGCCAGGTTGTCAGCGCGGGCCAGGTCGTGGTGCGTCTTGTACACGCAGGCCCTCGCGAAGCCATCGTCCAATTGCCTGAAACGCTGCGTCCGATCATCGGTTCCGGGAGCGAGGCCACGCTGTACGGCCGAGATCAGTCAGCCGTACCTGCGAAGTTGCGACAGCTCTCGGACGCAGCAGATCCCCTGACGCGTACCTATGAGGCGCGATATGTACTTGAGGGCGCACTTGCCCATGCGCCGCTCGGTGCCACTGTCACCATCCGTATACCGGATAACGAAAGTTCTGCGCAGACTGGGATGCAGGTACCGATCGGTGCCGTTTTCGATCCGGGCAAGGGCACGGGCGTCTGGGTGGTTACCGGCAATCCGGCTCATGTCGCATGGCGGCCGGTCAAAGTGCTCGGCCTGACCGACGACACCGCGCGCGTTGACGGCCTCGGCGGCAAACTCGAGGTCGGCACCCCGGTCGTGGCACTCGGTGCTCATTTGCTGCATGACGGCGAAAAGGTCAAGCCCTCACCTGTCGCCACACAGACGGCTGAGATCGTAGAACGTGGAGGCTTGCAATGAGCGGTTTCAATCTCTCGGCGCTCGCTGTCCGCGAACGCTCTGTCACGCTGTTCCTGATCATCCTGATCTCCGTGGCAGGCGTCATCGCCTTCCTCAAACTGGGGCGCGCGGAAGACCCGCCGTTTACGATCAAGCAGATGACCATCGTCACCGCGTGGCCGGGGGCAACGGCTCAGGAGATGCAGGATCAGGTCGCCGAGCCCCTGGAAAAGCGCATGCAGGAGTTGCGCTGGTACGACCACACGGAGACGTTCACCCGTCCCGGCCTGGCCTTCACCGTGATGGAGCTGCGCGACAACACACCACCGTCGCAGGTGCAGGAGCAGTTCTACCAGGCACGCAAGAAGATCCACGACGAATCGGCGCAACTGCCGGCGGGCGTCATCGGCCCGATGGTGAACGATGAATATTCGGATGTGACGTTCGCACTGTTCGCCTTGAAAGCCCAAGGTGAGCCACAACGGTTGCTGGTGCGCGAAGCGGAGGCACTTCGCCAGCAGCTGCTGCATGTCGCGGGCGTAGAGAAGGTCAACCTGATCGGCGAACGGCCCGAACGTGCCTTCGTGTCCTTTTCCCATGATCGCCTGGCGACGCTCGGCGTTACGCCACAGGACATCTTCGCGGCACTCAACAGCCAGAATCTTCTCACCCCGGCCGGTTCGATCGACACTCAAGGGCCACAGGTCTTCATTCGCCTGGACGGCGCCTTCGACAAGCTGCAGCAGATTCGCGACACACCGGTTATTGCTCATGGGCGGACGTTCAAGCTGTCGGATGTCGCCCAGGTGAAGCGGGGTTACGAAGATCCTCCGACTTTCCTGGTCCGCAACGATGGCAAGCCGACACTGTTGCTTGGCATTGTGATGCGTGACGGTTGGAACGGCCTGGATCTGGGCAAGGCGCTGGATCAGGAGGTCACCAGGATCAATGCCGGATTACCGCTGGGCGTGAGCCTGACGAAAGTGACTGACCAGTCCGTCAACATCAAGTCGGCAACCAACGAATTCATGGTCAAGTTCTTTGTTGCCCTGCTCGTGGTCTTGGTTGTGTGCTTCGTGAGCATGGGTTGGCGTGTCGGCGTCGTGGTCGCGGCGGCCGTCCCGCTGACACTGGCGGGCGTGTTCGTTGTCATGGCCGCCGCGGGGGACAACTTCGACCGTATCACCCTCGGATCACTGATCCTCGCCCTGGGCCTGCTGGTTGACGACGCCATCATCGCCATCGAGATGATGGTCGTGAAAATGGAGGAAGGCTACAGTCGGGTCCAGGCATCCGCCTACGCGTGGAGCCATACGGCCGCGCCCATGCTGGCCGGCACCCTCGTCACGGTCGTCGGTTTCCTGCCCAACGGCTTTGCCCGGTCCACCGCCGGTGAATACACCCACAACATGTTCTGGATCGTGGGCATTGCGCTGATCACTTCATGGATTGTCGCCGTGGTCTTCACACCGTACCTCGGCGTGAAGTTGCTGCCGGAAATACCGAAGATCGAAGGCGGCGAGAAGAGCATCTACGACACGCCGCGCTACAACCGCTTCCGCCGCGTGCTGGGCCGGGTCATCGCCCGCAAATGGTTGGTGGCTGGAGCGGTCGTAGGATTGTTTGCACTGGCCATCATCGGCATGGGGCTGGTCAAGAAGCAGTTTTTCCCGACGTCAGATCGACCGGAAGTGCTTGTTGAGGTGCAGATGCCGTATGGCACCTCGATTGAGCAGACCAGCGCGGCAACGGCCAAGGTCGAAGCCTGGCTGGCGAAACAGAAGGCGGCAAAGGTCGTCACGTCTTACATCGGCCAGGGCGCTCCACGCTTCTTCCTGGCGATGGCGCCTGAATTGCCCGATCCGTCGTTCGCCAAAATCGTGGTGCTCACAGGCGATGAAAAGGAACGGGATGCCCTCGAGGACAGACTGCGCCAGGCGGTGGCCGACGGGTTGGCGCCCGAGGCGCGGGTGCGCGTCACCCAGATTGTGTTCGGCCCTCCTTCGCCATTTCCCGTGGCCTTCCGCGTCATGGGGCCGGACCAGGAAGAACTTCGCGCGATCGCCACGCAGGTCAAGGCGGTCATGCGCGCCAGTCCGATGATGCGTACCGTCAATACCGACTCGGGACTGCGCGTTCCCACCTTGCGCATCACCTTGAACCAGGATCGGCTGCAGGCCGTAGGGTTGAGTTCGAGTGCCGTAGCACAGCAACTCCAGTTCCTGCTGACCGGTGTCCCGGTCACTGCGGTTCGCGAGGACATTCGCTCTGTGCAAGTGGTGGCACGCGCGGCTGGTGACATCCGCCTTGATCCAGCAAAGATCAACGGCTTCACGCTGTTGGGATCGGCCGGCCAGCGCGTTCCGCTCTCACAAGTCGGAACCGTGAATGTTCAGATGGAGGACCCCGTTCTTCGTCGAAGAGACCGCACGCCGACCATCACAGTACGCGGCGACATCGCAAACGGGTTGCAACCGCCAGACGTATCAACGGCGATGCTGAAGCAACTGCAGCCGATCATCGCCAAGCTGCCGGATGGCTACACGATCGAAGAAGCAGGCTCCATCGAACAGTCTCGCAAGGCCAACGGGGCCATCGTGCCGCTTCTTCCCATCATGATCGCGGCCACGCTCCTCATCATCATCCTGCAGGTGCGCTCGATCGCGACCATGATCATGGTGTTTGCGACCAGTCCGCTCGGCCTGATCGGCGTTGTTCCCACACTGTTGTTGTTCAATCAGCCGTTTGGCATCAATGCGCTGGTTGGCCTGATAGCGCTCTCAGGGATCGTGATGCGCAACACCCTGATCCTTGTCGGGCAAATAAGGGACAACGCAGAACATGGATTGGCGCCTTTCGATGCCGTGATCGAGGCGACGGTGCAGCGTGCGCGACCGGTGATTCTGACCGCATTGGCGGCTATCTTCGCCTTCATCCCGCTGACCCATTCGGTGTTCTGGGGAACTCTCGCGTACACGCTGATCGGCGGCACGTTTGCAGGAACCATTTTGACCCTAGTGTTCCTGCCGGCCATGTATTCCATCTGGTTCAAGATCAAGCCTGCGCAATCGCATGGCTGATCCACTGTTCATCCCAATTCACTCTTGACGAAAGGAACTTCCATGTCCAATTCCAAAGTAGTCGTTATCACCGGTGTGTCATCGGGCATCGGACGCGCCACCGCGGAGAAGTTTTCCAAGCGGGGCTCCCAGGTATTCGGCACTGTGCGCAACACGGCAAAAGCAAAACCAATTCCCGGTGTTGCACTGATCGAGATGGATATCCGTGACGAAGCGTCGGTTCAAAAGGGAATCCGGGCCATCATTGCTCAGGCCACGCGCATCGACGTGCTGGTCAATAGTGCGGGCATGACCCTGATCGGCTCGACAGAGGAAACGTCGATCGACGAGGCTCAGTCACTGCTAGATACCAACGTCCTGGGCGTCTTGCGCACAACCCAGGCGGTCCTGCCGCACATGCGCAAGCAAGGCTCAGGAAGGATAGTCAACATCAGCTCGGTGCTTGGCTTTCTTCCTGCTCCGTACATGAGCCTCTATTCGGCATCCAAGCATGCCGTTGAGGGACTGTCCGAGACCCTGGACCACGAGGTACGCCAATTCGGAATTCGCGTGGCGCTGGTCGAACCGTCTTTTACAAGAACCAACCTAGATCTCAACGCGCCCCAGACGGCTTCCAAGATATCCGACTACAGCAGAGAGTTCGGCGTCGTTTCCCAGGCCATTCAGAAAAATGTCCAAAAGGCGCCCGAACCCGATGGCGTAGCCGACACCATCGTCGATGCTGCTTTGGGAGCCTGGAAGATGCGCCGTACGCCCAAAGGCGAGGCCTCCCTGCTGGCCAAATTGCGCCGCTTCATGCCTGCCGGACCGGTCGAGAAAGGCCTCAGAAAAACGTTTGGCCTGGGTTGACATCGCACCTGATTGAACGTGGCGACTTTAATATTCCAGCCACGTTTCACGGCTAATTTCAGTCTTAAGAGCGTCTTATGCCCACCGTACCGAATAGTGATTGGACTGCTCAACAGGAAACGGCAAGGGAACGCTCCCTTGCCGGCGACGGAAAGCCTGGTCTCGTTCAAGCGGAACGGCTCGCCGGCAAGACCGGGCGCGAAATCCTTGAAGCCATGATGTCCGGCGACCTGCCATACCCACCGATGAACGAGACCATGAATATGACGTTGCTGGAAGTAGGTGACGGACGAGCTGTGTTTCAAGGAATTCCTCTGCTGCAGCACTACAACCCGCTGGGCTCGGTGCACGGCGGCTGGTTTGCCACACTCCTCGATTCGGCATTGGCTGCGCCGTGCAAACCGCGCTACCGGCCGGCCGCTCCCACACCACGGCCGAACTCAGCTTGAACATCGTGCGGCCAGCGTCACATAAGACAGGCCCGCTGCGTGCAGTTGGCACGGTTATCCACGCTGGCCGACAGATCGCCACAGCAGAAGCCCGTGTGGAGGACGAACAAGGCAAGCTGTATGCACACGCGACCACAACTTGTTTTGTCTTCGACGTGCCAGCCAGTAGCGCTAGCTGACTGCAATCCCCGACGGCATGGCCGCTTTGCGGCATGCATTTGCGGAAGGCGCCTGTCGTTGGCGTCCGCACTGGTCAGCACCAGCAAGGTGGTCAGAGATTGCCAGCAGGCCGGTCATTGGTTACCTGAGCACTGGTCAACGAAAGCCGGCATCCGCAGAGCGGTCAACAACGGTCCGTCGACTGCTGCAAATATGTGGGGCAAAGCGGACGTTCGAGCACGTATCGCTTACCGCAACAGTTGGGTAGTGCACATCTCGCATATCTGCTGTCCGTGACGAGCGGGCTTCGGCGGAAATCAACTGGTGAAGAGATCCTTGCCCAGTTGCTGGAGTAGGCCTGCGACTCACCCATCAGATTACACAAAATTATGCACACCCTCGGCTGTCGATTTGCTTTGCGAAAATTCGTATCGGCTCAACAATTTTTGCTTTTCTGTGCTTGACCGGAAGGGAAGAACGACATCGCGGTGGTAAGTTTCCATACGGTTCAATGGCAGGGCATCAGGCATGAGATCATGGCGCGCATGGCCATTCACCTTGGTGCTAGCCGTCTGTTCGTTGGGCGGCCTTGTGTCCACCACCCGCGCCGAGCAGCCCACCCGTCACATCGACGTCACTGTGGACGGCCCGAAGGCGCCGCTCGATCGCTTTTTCAATCTGTCGGTCGGCTCGGACTACCCGGGTACGTTGATCCGTGCCGACAGCCTCGCGCAGCTGCGCATTCAGCACCGGGAGCTGGGCTTCCGTTACGTCCGCTTCCACGCCATCTTCCACGACGTACTCGGAACCTATCGTGAGGTTCAGGGCAAGCCGGTCTACGACTGGACCAAGATCGACTATCTCTACGACCACCTCCTCGCGATGGGAGTGCGGCCATTCGTCGAGCTGGGGTTCACCCCCGAGGCGATGAAGACCTCGGACCAGCACGTCTTCTACTGGAAGGGCAATACATCGCACCCGCAGATGGATCAGTGGGCGGGGCTGGTCGCCGCCTTCGCGCGCCATCTGGAACAGCGCTATGGCAGACGGGAAATCCGCAGGTGGTACTTCGAGGTCTGGAACGAGCCGAATCTGGCCAGCTTCTGGCAGAACGCCGACCAGGCAGCCTATTTCCACCTCTACGATGTCACCGCGCGCACCATCAAGCGCATCGATCCGAAACTACGGGTCGGCGGTCCGGCCACCGCAGGCGCCGCGTGGATCCCGTCATTCATCGCGCATGTCGTGCAGGTGGGCGCACCACTGGATTTCATCACCACCCATACCTATGGCGTGGAGGGCGGCTTTCTCGACCAGGACGGCAAGGCCGATACCAAACTTTCGCCTTCGCCCGATGCGATCGTCAGCGACGTGCGCAGGGTGCGCGCGCAAATCCAGGCGTCGCGCCGGCCGGGGCTACCGCTCTACATCACCGAATGGAACACCAGCTACACCCCGCGCGACGCCGTGCACGACTCGTACGTGAGCGCCGCCTATATTCTCGCCAAGCTCAAGGCTTGCGAAGGCCTGGCCCAGGGCATGAGCTACTGGACCTTCAGCGACCTGTTCGAAGAGCCAGGCCCGCCGACCGCGCCGTTCCAGGGCGGCTTCGGCCTGATGACGCCCGAGGGTATCCGCAAGCCGGCCTACTTCGCCTACAAGTACCTCAACGCGCTGGGCCGGACCGAACTGAAAACCACGGACACGCAGAGTCTCGTGACGTGGGACGATGGCGTGCTGAAAGCCCTCATCTGGGATTTCGCCACGCCCCGGCAGGACAAGACCGACCGCGACTTCTACACCAAGATTTTGCCTGCCCGTTCTGCTCCGTCGGTAAGCCTCGACCTGAAACACCTGCGCCCGGGCACGTACCGCGTCGAGATCCACCGCACCGGCTTCGACGCCAACGACGCCTATACGGCTTACTTGCGGATGGGCTCGCCGGCCTCACTGAGCCCGGCGCAACTGCGAAAACTACAGGACGCGACCCGGGACATTCCTGAGGAGCGTCAGCTGACCATTGGTCCGACAGGTGCCGCCACCCTGCGCATTCCGATACGGACCAACGACGTCGTGCTGGTCGTCGTGAAAAAGCCGTCGCTTCAACCCCGAAGCAGCGCAGAGGTTCCCGGTGTGCTCTAGCTGGCTCAGGTGGCGGGGGGCGCATGCGGCTCAGCAGATGGCAGCGTGAAGGTCAACCACACGGATCGAGGGAGTGCCGCTTCGGGACCAAATGCCAGCCTCAGGCGCTCCCGCAGGTTGACGAGGCCGGTACCGATTCCATCGTTTGTCTGCATCAGGCCCACGCCAGTATCGGCAACTCCGACCCGACAGCGTTCGCCACGTACCTGCACTCGAACGTCGATGCGGCCGCCGCCCATTCGGCGAAGCTGAGGTTGGTGGTGATGGCCAGACTGGTGTGCTGGTAGCGCTTGCCGATGAGGTGCAACAGCAAGGCGCCGCCAACCTGCGAGAACGACAAGTAGCCCAGTTCGTCGAGGATGACCAGGTCGGCCTCGATGAGACGGTAGTCCCTGCTGCAACCACAGGAGCGGATGTTCAATCCTTAACAAACATTTATTTTCGTTTCAGGTTGCTTTTAGGTCGAGCGGTTAGAGATGGCGAAAGGTTTCGTGTAATCGAAGTTACCGGGGAGAAAATAGTCGTTGCTGGGCGACCGGAATCTTTGATCGTAGTGTCCCGTTCGAAACAATTCGGACATACCGGGGAAGGGGTTAAATCATGAAAAGCAAACATACCGTCGCATCTGCGATGCAGCCGGTTGTGACGGCATTTTCGTCACGGCTTGTCCCGGCGCCTAAGCTTGTGAATGATCCAGTGCCACCGGGTATGGGTACCCGCACCCAGCCATTCGTACAGCGGCCACTCGCGCGCGCCATATTCATGATCGTGGCGGGGCTCTTGGCCACCACCGCCGCGGCGCACGCCGCGGACCTCACCGGCGATTCCCCGGTCGCCGCGGCCGCGGGCGGGACGAGCGCTCCGGCTGCCGATTCCGCGCCGCAGACCGCAGCGGCAGGCTCGGTCGCGCCCCCCGTCGAGCAGAAGAAAGTCAAGCGGCTGGAAGCCGTCACGGTCACCGGCAGTCTGATCCAGGTGCACAGCCGCAGCGAAGTTTCTTCCAGCCCGCTGGCGACGATCGGCATCGACCAGATCGCCGCCGCCGGCCAGATCTCCCTCGACACGGCAATCGGCCGGATGCCGCAGTTCGCGGCTGCACAGGGCCAGAGCGAGGTCGGCGACGTGCAAGGGGCCACCGGCTTCCAGGGCGGCCAGTCCTACGCCGACCTGCGTGGCCTCGGCGCCGAGCGCACCTTGGTGCTGCTCGACGGACAGCGCCTGGTGCCGACCAACCCGAACGGCGCGGTCGACCTGAACTTGATTCCCATGGCGCTGCTCGAAGACGTCGACGTGATCACCGGCGGCGCCTCGGCTACCTACGGTTCGGACGCCGTAGCGGGTGTCGTCAACTTCCGCCTGCGTCAGCACTTCCAGGGCATCCAGCTCTCCGCCCAGACCGGGGGGAGCACCCAAGGCGGTGGCCAGGAAAACAGCGCCAGCATCCTTATGGGCAACAACTTCGCGGACAACAAGGGCAACGCGGTCCTCGACCTCGAGTACAACCAGCGCGACGCGATCACCGGTGCGGATCGCTCCTTCTTTTCCGACCCCGTGAACTTCAATCGCGCCGTGCCGCGCGCGCCGGAAGGTATTTTCAGCGCTGGCGAGCTTGGTGGGAATATTCCGATTTCCGCGGTCAACTCCATCCTGGCTGGCTACCCTGGCACGACGCCGATCTCGGGCACCGGCAACTACGGTGGCTACATCGGTCTGAACAGTAACGGCACCCTGTTCACCACGCGCGCCGCGGGCAACTGCGTGCAGAACTACCAAGGGCCGGTGGGCAAGATCCCGGGGCTCGAGATTTCACCGAATTGCTCGACGATCGAGAACTATCTGGGGAAATACTTCTTTGTGCAGGTTCCGTCGCATCGGATCAATCTGTTCTCGAAGGTCACCTACAAATTCGACGAATTCCTCGAGGCATATGCCCAGATCAACTTCATGAGCTCGACCGCCACGGACAACAACGGCCCCGCGTTCGCCGGTCCAGGCAAGTACGTTTACGTGCCGCAGAACAATCCATTCGTGACGGGCAATGCCGCGTTGATGTCCCTGCTCAATGCCCGCACTGCAACGACCGCTGGCGGTTCCCCGAGCACCGGGCCGCTGGAGATGGAAGCCTGGTTGACCGGGCTCGGGCCGCGCATCGAGAGCTTCCGTTACCATAACTACCAGCTGACCGGCGGACTCAATGGCTGGTTCGGCTGGTCGAGCTGGAAGTGGAACGCTTTTGCGTCGTACGGACAGACCAACTTCAACAACGATCAGCAGAACAACGTCAATCTGCCGGCGCTCGAGAATATCTTGTACGGCACGGCGAACTACGTTGGTTCCAATGGCAACAACTGTGTCGGTTACGCTTGGAATCCACTCGGTGGCCACCCGGTAAGTCCCGGCTGTCTGGCGTATGTCACGGGCACCGCGCATAACAACATGGTGCTCACGCAGGATTACTTCCAGGCCTCCGTCAGCGGGGATCTCGTGGACCTGTGGGCAGGGACTGTTGAGGCCGCATTCGGCGTCGACTACCGCTCGGATAGGTTCAACTACCGGGCCGATTCGTCTCTGAATCCGGCATTCAACGTGATGCCCTCGCCGATCCCGCCGGACATTATCTCCCCGTCGTACGACCTTATTGGTTCGACGGCCGGCTCGATGAACGTGGGCGAGGCGTTCGGTGAGCTGCGTGTGCCGCTGCTGAGCAACGAGCCGCTTGCAAAGGATCTGTCGCTCGACCTCGGCGAACGTTATTCGCATTACAACCTGTTCGGCGGCGAAAACACCTGGAAGGTGGGTCTGAGCTGGCAGGTCAACGACGCGTTGATGTTCCGTGGCGGGTTCAACCGGGCGATTCGCGCGCCGAGCCTGCAGGAGCTGTACAACCCGGTCGTGCAGGCGCAAGACAGCATCAATGGCGATCCGTGCGAAGTCGGCAGTCCGCAACGCAGCGGTTCGAATGCCTCCCAGGTGCAGGCGTTGTGCCAGGCGCAAGGTGTGCCCGCGTCGGTGTATCCATCGTTCACCTACGGTCTCAATTCGGCGAACGGCATCATCACCGGGAACACGGATCTGAAGCCGGAGAAATCCGATACCTACACGTTGGGCTGGGTGCTGACGCCGCGCTTCAATGCGCCGATGGCGCGTGACCTCGGCATGTCCGTTGACTACTACCACACCGCGATCAAGGGCGCGATCGCAGGCGTGACCCTCGATTCGGTCCTGCAGAACTGTTTCAACGCCAACAACTCGAATCCGGGCTACTCCGAGAGCAACCCCTTCTGCCAGCGAATCACGCGTGATCCGGCCACCGGAGCCATCACGCTGGGCCGGGAATCCTCGGAGAATATCGGTTCGTATGTCACCACAGGCGTCGACGTCGAAGCGCACTGGGGTTTCCCGTTGCGCGACTTGGGGCTACCCCTCGATGGCAAGGTAAGGCTGCAGACGTTCATCTCGTACGTGCACTCGCTGACGATTTCCGGCGTGCCTGGGATCGCGGCCAGTAACTACGCGGGCTCGGTTGCCGATACCAGTACGGCGTTGGCGGCCGATGGCTCGAGCATCTCTGACCTGTCGCATCCGAGATGGAAGGCCAACACGACGATCGGCTACTCCGTTGGGCCGGTGTCGGCGGCGCTGCACTGGCGCTACATCTCGGCGATGACTGACTTGATGGACGGCGCCGGAAGCGGCGATCCTGGTGTCCCGGCCTACAACTACTTCGACTTGGATGCTCATTGGCAGGCGACCCACAACATCATGCTCACAGCGGGCGTTGCAAATCTGACCGACAAGGCCCCGCCGCGGATCGCGGGCGCACCACTGCTGACGGATGCGGCGACTTACGATGTCGTGGGACGCACGTACTTCGTCGGCATCAAGGCCAAGCTATGAAGTAAGGCGCATGTCCCGGTTCCGGCCGCGTGTCCACTCACGCAGTCGGAGCCGAACTAAAGCCGCTTTATGGCAACGCCGAAAAGTCTCACACACCTGCAACATGGTCCCGTGCCGACAATCGACGGGATCGACACGATGAAACAGCAGACATTCCGGATGACGGCGGATCAAGGCGAAGGTTTCGAGCAACACCCGTGTGTTCCTCTACCTGTCGACCGCTGGTGGTGGCCCATGGAGCCTGGATCGGTTGATTCGACGCCGGTAAGCCTGCTCGCGAAATCATGGCTGCGCGGCGGCTTTCTGACACTTCTTGATAGTAATGGTTGTGATTAACTCGCAGTAAGATCAGGTTGTATGCGGAAAAGCATGAGTTGGCCGCGTGGCCAACGTTGATCCACCGGCGCAACGCGGATCGAATGCCTCGATCTGGTCTCTGGCCACCATCGGCTCGAACTCAAGCATTCGCTGGCCAGGACGGGACAAGTGCGCGCTGGCTTCGACGGGGGGGAAGTCTCTGGATCGACTGTCTGCGTTGGAGCGCACGCAGTTTTCGAGGGTCCGCCGGAGAGGGCGCAGGCGCTGGCTAGACCGCGGCCCGGTCGATGCCGCCCGCAATCCAGCGCCTGGAACGGGCGCCCAGGTCGTCCAGGTACGCGTAGATCACCGGCGTGATGTAGAGCGTGAGAAGCTGGGAGAACACCAGGCCGCCAGCGACGCAGAGCCCGAGCGGCCGGCGCGAATCCGCACCCATGCCGGTACCGAACGCAATGGGCAACGTGCCCATCAGGGCGGCCATGGTGGTCATCATGATGGGTCGGAAACGGATCATCGCCGCTTCATGAATCGCCTGCCGCGCAGGCACGTCGTCGTTGCCGCGCTGACGCTCCAGCGCGAAGTCGATCATCATGATCGCGTTCTTCTTGACGATGCCGATCAGCATGATCATGCCGACAAAGGCATACAGGGTCATCGGCAGGCGGAAGAGATAGAGCGTCAGCAGCGCGCCCATCGAAGCGGATGGCAGGCCGGACAGGATCGTGATCGGGTGGATGAAGCTCTCGTACAGCATGCCAAGGATGATGTAGACGACGATCACGGCGACCAGCAGCAACCAGCCCATGTTGGAGGTCGAGCTCTGGAACGCCGCCGCGGTGCCGGCGAAGCTGCCCTGTATGTCGGCCGGAATGCCGATCGCGAGCGTCGCGCGCCGAACGCCGGCCACCGCGTCGCTCAGGGCCTTGCCGGGGGCCATGTCGAAGGAGACCGTGATCGCCGGAATCTGCCCCGAATGATTGATCTCCTGCGGCATGGTGCTCGGCCGCACGCTGGCCACCGCGGCCAGCGGCACCATGGCATTGCCATTGCCGCGCAGGTACAGCCTGGACAAGGCCGATGCGTCCTTCTGGTATTTCGGCAGCAGTTCAAGCATGACCTTGTACTGGTCCGCCGCCGCGTAGATCTGCGATACCTGCTGCCCTCCGAATGCGTCGGCCAGCGTCGCCTCGATCTGGTCGGGCGTCACGCCGAGCGCCCCGGCCCGCGCGCGATCGATGCTGACCTCCACGGAGGGTGCGGCCCGATCGAAGTCGCTGTTGACGCCGACGAAGGTCGGGTCGCGCTGCAGGGTGTCGACCAGGCGGATGGAATAATCCTGCAGTTCGGCCAGGTTGAGCCCCCGGAGCGTGTACTGGTAGCTGGAGCGCGAGCTGCGGCCGCCGACGCGGATGCTGGGCGGATTGACGATCGTGACCCGCGTCCCGGGGATGTCACTCAGCTTCGCGCGCAACTCATTCGTCACCTGGTCGGCGGAAAGCCGGCGCTGCGCGAGCGGCTTGAGGGCGATGACCAGGCTGCCGCTCTCGTCGGACTGCAATGCCCCCACGTTGGGGTCCCGCTCGATGATCTGCCGCACCTCGGCGACGTACTTGATGTACTGGTCGAACGAGGTGCCCACCGCGACCTGGACGTCGCCACGGAGCTGGCCGGTGTCGTCGCTGGGCAGGAAGTCCTGCGGCATCACCTCGAACAGGACGACGCTCGCCAGGATGCTCGCCACGAACAGGCCCAGGATGAACCGGCCGTGGTCCATGCTCCAGCGGAGGCTTCGGTCGTACGCGTCCCGCAGCCGGTCGAAGGCACGCTCGCTCCAGCGGTAGAGCGCGTTGTGGTCTTGCGAGTCCTCGCGCCGCAGGACCCGTGCGCACAGCATCGGCGTCAGCGTCACCGAGACCAGGCCCGATATCAGGATGGCCACGATGATCGTCACGGCAAATTCGTGCAGCAGGCGGCCGATGATCCCGCCCATGAAGACGATGGGTATGAACACCGCCGCCAGCGACACCGTCATCGAGATGATCGTGAAGCCGATCTCCTCGGATCCCCTGAGCGCGGCGGTGCGCGGGCTCTCCCCCGCCTCGATGTGCCGGACGATGTTCTCGAGCATCACGATCGCGTCGTCCACGACGAAACCCACCGAAAGCGTCAATGCCATCAGCGAGAGATTGTCGAGGCTGAAGCCCAGGGCGAACATGCCGAGGAAGGTGCCGACGATGGCGATGGGGAGGGCAAGGGACGGGATCAGCGTCGCCCTGACCGTGCGCAGGAACAGGAAGATCACGCCGACGACCATCACGCCGGCAATGAGCAGCGTCAGCTGCACATCGTCGACCGCCGCCCTGATCGACTGGCTGCGGTCGTAGAAGATATGCATCCTGATCGACGCCGGAAGCTGCGCCGAGAACTGCGGCAGCATGGCCTTGACGTGGTCCACTACCGCGATGGTGTTTGATCCCGGCTGGCGCTGGATTTCGATGGTCACGGCGCGCTGGTCGTTGTACCAGTCCGCCGAACGGACATCCTCGACGCTGTCCACGACCCTGGCCACGTCGCCGAAGGTCACGGGAGCGCCGCCGCGATAGGCGATGATCTGGCGGCGGAACTGCGCCGCGCTGCTGAGCTGGCCATCGGTATGCACGACCGCCGTCCTCGACGGGCCGTTGAGCACGCCGGACGCCTGATCCGTGCTGGTGGCGCTGACGGCCGCGGCCAGGTCGCCCAGGGTCAGGTCCCTGGCCGCCAGCGCAGCCGGATCGGCCTGGATCCGCACGGCGTACTTGGCCGGTCCGTGGACCGTGGCCTGGGCGACGCCGTCCACCGTCGAGATCTGGTTCACGATCACGGTCCGCGCATAGCGGTCGATGGTCGCTATCGGAAGGCTCTTCGACGTAAGCACGATGAAGAAGATCGGTTGCGCCGAGGGATCGTTCTTGCGGATCGTGGGCGGATTCGGCATCGCGCTCGGCAGCAGGCGACTGACGCTCGAGATCGCCGCCTGCACGTCCTGCGCGGCGGCGTCGATGTTGCGGTCGAGGTTGAACTGGATCGTGATGCTGGTCGACCCCTGGCTGCTCGACGAAGTCATCGAGTCCACCCCGGGGATGCCGGACAAGGCGCTTTCCAGCGGAGTCGCCACGGCCGATGCCATGGTCTCCGGATCGGCGCCGGGCAGGTTGGCGCGCACGTTGATCGTCGGAAAGTCCATGTTCGGCAGTTCGCTGACCGGCAGCATGAAATAGCCGAACGTCCCGAAGATCACCAGGGCGGCCATGACCAGGATCGTCATGACGGGACGTTCGACGAACCGGCGCGAGATGTTCATTGCGGCTGGCCGGTCCCGGCGCCGCCCGGCGCACTCGGCCGTGCGCCGTCGTCCGCGGCGAAGATGTGCACCCTGGCTCCCGGGGTGACACGCAGCTGCCCCTCGACGATCACCTGTTCACCGGGCCTGAGATCGCCGGAGACGGCCACGTTCCTCGAGTCGTCGAAAAGAACCTTGATGTCGCGCTGCACGGCGCGCCCGTCCTGCACCTGGTAGACATAGGGGCCGTCGGGCCCCTCGTTGATCGCATCGTGGGGGACCACCAGGGCGTCCGGAATGTCGTCCAGCGTGACGCGGACGTTGACCAGCTCGCCCGGCAGCAACGAAAAATCCGCGTTGCCGAAATTGGCGCGCAGCTCGACCGTGCCGCTCTGGCTGCTGACCGCATTGCTGGTGAAGTCGACCGGCGCCGACAGCGCGGCACCATGGGCGCCGGGCAAGTCGATCTCGGCGAGGATGGGGTGCGATTCGAGCCGCGCATGGATGCGCGGCAAGTCGGACTGCGGCAGGTTGAAGGAGAGCTTCACCGGCTGGATCTGCGCGATCGTGACCAGCGGCGTGCCGCTGGCCGCCGCGACCATGTTGCCCGGCTGCACCAGCAGCGGCCCGGTCTTGCCATCGATCGGGGAACGTATCCGGGTGTAGCCGAGGTTGATCCGCGCGAGTTCCAGCGTGGCCTTGTCGGCCGCCACCGTGGCGGCCAGCACCGCCACGTTCGTCGACGAGGTGTCGTGCAACTGCGCGGAGATCGTGTGGCGGCGATACAGGTCCTGGTAGCGCCCCAGGTCGCGGCGGGCGTTTTCCAGCAGCGCCTGATCCCGCTGCAAGGTCGCACTGGCCTGGTCGACCGCGGCCTGGAAGGGGCGCGGATCAATCTGGAACAGCAGGTCTCCCCGCTGGACGAAACTTCCTTCCTTGAAAGCGGCGGACTCCAGCGTGCCTTCGACCCGCGCCGTGACCTGGACCGTAGCTGCCGCGACGATCGTGCCGACCGTGTGCTCGACGACAGCCATGCGGCGGCGCTCGACGGTCGCTACGCGGACCGGCACGGTTTTGTCCGCGGGGGCGGGAGTGTGCGCGCCGGTTCCGGCGTAATGCCAGTAGATTCCCAGAACACACGCCAGCGCCATGGTTCCGAGAAGTCCGCTGCGGATACTGCGCTTGCTCATGCCCACCATCCCGGATCTCGTGATGTCGCGTGCACTCCCGATTTGCCGATGGCGGGCGGCCGCCAGGGCGGCAACGGCAGCCATGGAGGGCAGGTGGCAGGGAGTGTCGAAGGTCGAGCGTGCCGCCGGCGGCAAGGCCGGGTTCGCCAGTCCCCTGAGAAACCTGTGGATGCTGGTCGTTCTGCCTTAGCCTTTTCTTAGTGAAACGCTCGTCTGCACCATGACCGCAGACAAGCCGGCACCGATGGCGTCCCTTCTGCGCGGATGCTCGTGGCGGTACGCCAGGGGCCGTTCGGCGACCGGCCTGCACCGGTGGCGGACTGCCCCGGGCGAGGCGCCGGCCGCGTCAGGCCGCCAACCGTTCCAGCCAATCCTCCAGCTGCATCAGCACCTGGCCGCGGCCGGGTTCGGCTTCGTTGAACAGCTCGTGGTACAGGCCCGCGAAGTAGCGTGTAGTGAGCCGTTTCGTGCGCGCGGCGGCGCCGGAGAAATCGCGGCTGCCGGCGGCGTCGACCAGGGCGTCTTCGCCGGCCACCAGCAGCAGGGCAGGCACTTCGAGGCGGTCGGCGTCGGCGATGCAGGCGGCGCCGGCGCGGAAGATGAAGTCGGCGAGGCGCGGGCTGACGCGGTCGTGACACAGCGCATCGTCGCGGTAGGCGGCCACCACCAGCGGGTCGTGGCTGAGGCGTTCCAGGTCGAGGCCGTTGCGCAGGCGCAGGTTCGGCAGCAGCTGCGCCAGCGTCGCGGCCAGCCGGCGCAGGCCGGGCGACGCGTGGCTGCGCAGCGCGGGCGAGGACAGCACCAGCGCCTGCGGCGTGATGCGCTCGTCCAGCACGGCGCGCAGGGCGACCAGGCCGCCCATGCTGTGGCCCAGCAGCAGCGGCGCGGCGCCCAGCGTGCGCGCGTAGTCGGCGTACACCACGGCCAGATCCGCCAGCAGGTCATCGGGGTGATTCAGCACGCCGCGCGGTCCGGGGCTCTCGCCATGGCCGCGCTGGTCGTAGCTGCGCGCGGCGTAGCCCTGCGCGTTGAACCAGCGTGCGAGGTCGGCGTAGCGGCCGGCATGCTCGCCCAGCCCGTGCACGAGCAGCACGCCGCCGCGAGCTTGCGGCAGCGGCCAGTCGTGCAGGCGCAAGGGCTGGCCGTCGGGCATCTCCAGCCATGCCGCGTCCTGCTTCCGTTCCGTGTCGTTCGTCCTGTGCGCCAAGGGGTCTCGCTGTCTCACGCCTGCCTTTCCGTCATCGGTTGCGGTGCGGTGCCGCACGTGGGGCATGGTCCGCCATGCCCTTGCCGCTGCGCCTATCAATGCTCCATCACCCGCATGTCCTTGGTCAGCAGGTCGAGCTTGTCCTTCATCTCGGCCTGCGGCTGGTTGCCCGCGGTGCCGAAGAAGGCGGTGTACAACACCCGGGGCGACGCGCCGGCGGCGACCGGCGCGACCACGGCGTCGATCTTCATCAGGTCGTTCTCGTAGCGGGCCACGGCATTGTAGGGATACTGCCGCTCCGACAGCTTCTTCCAGCGGCTGCTCATGTCGTCGTCCAACCCGGATGGCGGCGCGATGTTGCGCTGGACGTTGACGTTGTTGTGGTCATCGGAGGTGTTGTTCTTCCAGATCTCCACATCGCCCACGTCCCACACCGGCTTGCCGCCGTCGAGGAAGAAGCGGAAGCCCAGCTGCAACAGGTTGTCCGGCTTGACCGGCTGCACCGAGGACGGATAGGCGAACGCCACCCGCTGCGAGGCGTAGCTGAAGCGCTGGCCGTAGTCATAGTCGATGTGGATGTTGCGGAACGCGGCAGGCTGCAGCTTCGGATCGGCGAGGAACCCCTTCCACTGCGCCAGGGTGCCTTCGTAGCTGGCGTAAACGAAGCTGCTCAGCTCGTCGAGGTCCAGCCGCGAGTCGTGCAGGCCGGAGGGTGGCACGAAGCGCATCAACATGATGCTGCCGTCAGGCACCGGCAGCGAATACGTCACCACGAGCGCGTTCGCGTAGGGCAGCGGCCAGATGGCGACGTGCCACGGGCGTTGCCAGCGGTCGAGCCAGGTCGATTCGCTGATCGGCTTGCCGAGCGAGGTGATCTTGACCTTCTCGCTGGCGACCTCGCGCTGGAACAGGCCGGTGCGCGCCAGCAGGTCCATGCGCGCCTTCGCGTCGCCGTAGAACTTCGCCGCATCCGTCCCGTCGGGGCGGCGGATCTGGATCAGGCCGTTGTGCCCGGCCGCACCGATGCGCACATAGCCATTGCCGTCCAGTGTGAAATAGCGCGGCTGCGTGCTGCTGTGGCCCCATTCGCCATCGCTGCCGCGCACGATCAGCGACGGGAAGCCGTTGATGATCGTCTGCTGGTGCAACAGGCGCGCCGAACCCGCGCCGTTCGGGAACAGGTTGGCGGCCTCGCGGCCCAGCAGCGACTTCTGCAGCCCATCCTCGTACACATCGAAGCGCGTCTGGTAGTCGCGGTAGAAATCAGCGAGGCTGGCGGGCAGCGGGAACTCGCTCTTGAGCTCGCCGTTCTGCACCGTGTCGAACAGGTCGAGCCGGTAGTCGATGCGCGCATCCATGACGGCCTTGCCGTCCGGAGCGCCCAGCACCTCGCGGATCGGCAGCGCGTAGTTGAGGTTTTCGTTGGCCGACTTCATCAACACCACGCCGATGACCTTGCCGTCCTTGTCCAGCAGCGGGCCACCGCTGTTGCCAGGCGAGGCGGCGGCGGAGAAGCGCATCCACTTCCACGCGCCGTCCTGCTCTTCCGGCGTGTCGGAGGTGTACAGGCCGTCGCGGATCACCACGCCGGTGCCGAGCGCGTTGCCCACCGCATAGACGACCGTGTTCAAGGTCGGCTTGGTGTCGATCGCCAGCGCCGCGTCGCCCGCGGGCGGGCTGGCCAGCGTGAACACCACGAAATCCCTGCGCAGGTCGAATTTCTCGATCTTGCCGATCGGGTACACGTTGCCCTTGGCGTCGCGCAGTGCGGGCGCGCCCCACAGGCTGTCCCGGCCGGCGAGCAGCACGTGGCCGGCGGTGACGTAGCGGCCGTGGCCGATCGCGAACGCGGTGCCGATGGAGTGGTACTTGTCGGTGCGTTCCTGGTACGGCAACAGGTCCAGCGGCAGCGGCTTCTCGTAAGTCAGCGTGTCGCTGGTCGGCTTGGCCTGCACCACCTCGAAGGTGGCCGCTTCGATCTGCGGCAGCGCCGACGGATCCAGGGTGGCGGCGTGCGCCGCCGGGACGCCAAGGCCCCACAGCAACGCCAGTACGCTAATCCGGCCCAGACGGCGGATCGCCCCATCGCACCATGTACGCATACGTGTCCTTCGCATGGAGGCGCGGCCCGCGGACTCCCCTCGGCATCCTCGCGGGCGGCGGCCGGCATGCATCTTGGCATGGCGCCGCGTGGCTTGCATGGCTGGCGGCGGCCGGAGCGTGAGCGGAATGCGGGCAGACGCAGGGCACTGGGCGGGGCGCGTAGAATCGAACGTCCCGACTGCCATCGCACCCTGCCTGCATGCAAGCGGATGCCTCCCCGCTGACCGGTTTCCACCCCGCCGTCGCCACCTGGTTCGATGGCCGCTTCGCCGCGCCCACCGCGGCGCAGGCGCAGGCGTGGCCGGCGATCCGCGACGGCGGCCACGTGCTGGTGGCCGCGCCCACCGGCTCGGGCAAGACGCTCACCGCCTTCCTCGCCGCGATCGACGCGCTGGTGCGCGAGGGCGTGGCGAACGGCGGCACGCTGCCGGACGAGACGCGGGTGGTCTACGTGTCGCCGCTGAAGGCGCTCTCCAACGACATCCACGTCAATCTCGAAGAGCCGTTGGAAGGCATCCGTGCCGAACTGGAAAAGCGCGGCCTGCCCGACGTGGCGATCCGCACCGCGGTGCGCACCGGCGACACGCCGCAGGCCGAGCGCGTGTGGATGCGCAAGACGCCGCCGCACATCCTGGTCACCACGCCGGAATCGCTGTACATCCTGCTCGGCTCCGCCTCCGGCCGCGAGATGCTCAAGAGCACGCGCAGCGTGATCGTGGACGAGATCCACGCCGTCGCCGGCAGCAAGCGCGGCGCGCATCTGGCGTTGACGCTGGAGCGCCTGGAGTCGCTGTGCCAGCGGCGGCTGCAACGGATCGGGCTGTCGGCGACGCAGAAGCCCATTGAGGAGGTGGCGCGGTTTTTGGTGGGCGCAGCCCCTTCCCTTCTCCCTCCGGGAGACAAATCGGCAGGACTGCCGATTTGCACGGCGAATGCCGCCCACGAGGTGAGGCACATGGATGTGCCGAATGAAGGTGCCCAAAGGGCGGATGAGGGTTCGGTCGAAGCGAAGCATCACGCTCGCACCGAACCCTCTCCCCAACCCCTCTCCCGAGGGGAGAGGGGCCTGGAGAAGTGCTGCACCATCATAAATGCGGGCTACACCCGCCCCCGCGACCTCGCCCTCGAACTCACCGCCGTGCCGCTGGAAGCGGTGATGTCGAACGACGCGTGGGAATTGGTCTACGACCGCCTCGCGCAACTGGTGCAGGCGCATCGCACCACCCTGGTGTTCGTCAACACGCGACGGCTGGCCGAGCGCGCGGCGCGGCATCTGTCCGAGCGCCTGGGCAAGGAGATCGTGGCGGCGCACCACGGCAGCCTCGCGAAGGAGCAGCGCCTCGACGCCGAGCAGCGCTTGAAGCGCGGCGAATTGTCGGTGCTGGTCGCCACCGCCTCGCTGGAACTGGGCATCGACATCGGCGACGTGGACCTGGTCTGCCAGCTCGGTTCGCCGCGTTCCATCGCCGCGTTCCTGCAGCGCGCCGGGCGTTCCGGCCACCACGTCGGCGGCACGCCCAAGGCGCGGCTGTTCCCCACCACGCGCGATGACCTGGTCGAATGCGCGGCCCTGCTCGACGCGGTGCGCCGCGGCGAACTCGATGCGCTGGTGCAGCCGCCGCAGCCGCTGGACGTGCTGGCGCAGCAGCTGGTCGCCGAAGTGGCCTGCCGCGAGTGGGACGAGGACGCGCTGTACGCTCTGGTGCGTGGCGCGTATCCGTATCGCGATCTGGCGCGCGCGGATTTCGATGCCGTGCTGCGCATGCTGGCCGAAGGTTTCACCACCCGCCGCGGCGCACGCGCCGCCTACCTGCACCGCGACGCCGTGCATCGCCAGGTGCGCGCGCGGCGCGGCGCACGACTGGTCGCGCTCACTTCCGGCGGCGCGATTCCCGACACCGCCGACTACCTCGTGGTGCTGGAACCGCAGGCCACGGTGGTCGGCTCGGTGCACGAGGATTTCGCGGTGGAGAGCCTCGCCGGCGACATCTTCCAGCTCGGCAACACCAGCTACCGCATCCTGCGCGTGGAGCGCGACCGCCTGCGCGTGGAGGATGCGCACGGTGTGCCGCCCAGCATTCCGTTCTGGCTGGGCGAGGCGCCGGGGCGCACGGACGAGCTCTCGTTCGCGGTATCGCGGCTGCGCGAAGAGCTCGACGCCTTGCTCCCCTCCCCCTCCGGGGGAGGGGTTGGGGGAGGGGGTTCGGTCGTGCCAGAAGATTCGGCGAGCACCGTACCCTCTCCCCCGGCCCCTCTCCCGGAGGGAGAGGGGAGTAAAGCCAGGGCATTCGCATGGCTGCGCGACGAACTCGGCCTGGGCGAAGCCGCCGCGCAACAGCTGCTCGACTACCTCGCCAGCGCGAAAGCCGCGCTGGGCGTGCTGCCCACGCAGTCGACGATAGTTTTCGAGCGCTTCTTCGACGAATCCGGCGGCACCCAGCTCGTCATCCACGCGCCGTTCGGCAGCCGCATCAACCGCGCCTGGGGCCTGGCGCTGCGCAAGCGCTTCTGCCGCCAGTTCAACTTCGAGCTGCAGGCGGCGGCCACCGAGGACGCGATCGTGCTGTCGCTGTCCACCAGCCACAGCTTTCCGCTGGAGGAAGTGGCGCGCTACCTGCACTCGGCGAGTGCCGAGCACGTGCTGGTGCAGGCCTTGCTCGACGCGCCGCTGTTCCCCGCCCGCTGGCGCTGGAACGCGGTCACCGCGCTGGCGCTGCCGCGCTTCATCGGTGGCAAGAAGACGCCGCCGCAACTGCAGCGCATGAAGAGCGAGGACCTGCTCGCCGCCGTGTTCCCCGACCAGGTCGCCTGCCTGGAGAACATCGTGGGCGAGCGGCAGATTCCCGACCATCCGCTGGTGGCGCAGACCCTGCACGACTGCCTGCGCGAAGCGATGGACATCGACGGCCTGCTGCGCCTGCTGCGTGCGCTGGAGGGCGGCACGATCCGCCTCGTGGCGCGCGACCTTGCCGCACCCAGCCCACTGGCGGGCGCGGTGCTCAACGCTGCGCCCTACGCCTTCCTCGACGACGCGCCGCTGGAGGAACGTCGCACCCGCGCCGTACGCCAGGACGTTCCCGCCAGCGCCGGCGACCTTGGCCGGCTCGATCCCGACGCGATCACCGCGGTGCGCGCCGAAGCCTGGCCCGAAGTGCGCAGCGTGGACGAGATGCACGAGGCGCTGGATGCGCTGGGCGGCGTCACCGTGGATGAGGCAATAGCGAATGAGGGCTGGGACGACAAGCTGCGCGCGCTGGCGAACGACCAGCGCGCCACGCGCTTTGAAACCCCTCTCCCCCTGCCTGCGGTAGGGGGAGAGGGTTGGGGAGAGGGGGAAGCTCTTGCTTCTCTCGTTACTCGTCGAAGCAAAGCCAAAAACTTCCCCCTCACCCCACCCTCTCCCCCAACTGCGTTGGGGGAGAGGGAGGAAAGCACGATGTGGGTCTGCGCCGAAAAGCTCCCGCTATGGCAGGCCATGCACTCCGAAGCCACACTGCGCCCCGCCATCGCCGTGCCCGCCGAATACGCCGCACAGTCATGGACCCGCGAGGACGCCTTGCGCGAACTGGTGCGCGGCCGTTTGCTGGGCCTGGGTCCGATCACCGTGGACGCGCTGGCCGCACCGCTGGGCGTGGCGCCGACCGAGGTGGAAGCCGCGTTGCTGCGCCTGCAGACCGAAGGCTACGTGATCCAGGGCCAATTCGACCCGGATGTGGCCGAAACGCAGTGGTGCGAGCGCCACCTGTTGGCGCGCATCCACCGCTACACGCTGGGCCGGCTGCGGCGCGAGATCGAGCCGGTGAGCCGGCGCGAGCTGATGCGCTTCCTGCTCGACTGGCAACACCTGAGCCCCGCCACGCAGCTGCGCGGCCCCGACGCGCTGCCCGCGGTGCTGACCCAGCTGGAGGGCTACGAGGCCGCGGCTGGCGCCTGGGAGGCGGAGATCCTGCCCGCGCGCATCGCCGACTACTCGGCCAGCTGGCTGGACGAGCAGTGCCGTGCCGGCCGCATAGCCTGGAACCGCCTGCGCGCCGGTGGCGGCAGCGGCCCGGTGCGCGCCACGCCCATCGTGCTGTTGCCACGCCGGCAAATGGCCGTCTGGACGGCCGTCGCGCAAGACGATTCGCCGCAGGAAGGCCTTCTTTCATCGCGCGCGCAAGCGGTGGCCGACGCGCTGCGCGAGCACGGCGCGCTGTTCTTCGACGAACTGCAATCCATCGTCCATCTGCTGCGCACCGAACTGGAAGACGCGTTGGGCGAGCTGGTCGCCGCGGGCCGCGCCAGCGCGGACAGCTTCGCCGGCCTGCGTGCCCTGCTGCTTCCCGCGGCGAAGCGCGAGGCGCCGCGGCATCGGCGGATGCGGCGGCATGTGTTCGGCGGGATCGAGGATGCGGGGCGGTGGTCGCTGGTGCGTTCTTCAGCGCAAGATCGACCCCTCACCTCAATCCTCTCCCCGCAGGAGAGAGGAGGCGAACGTGGCGCTTCGCGCCGAGATGATTCGATTGAAACGGAGCACGTCGCCCGCGCCCTGCTGGCTCGCTACGGCGTGGTGTTCTGGCAACTGCTGGAACGCGAGGCGCCGTGGTTGCCGCGCTGGCGCGAGTTGTCGCGGGTGTATCGCCGGCTGGAGGCGCGCGGCGAGATTCGCGGCGGCCGTTTCGTGGAAGGCCTGGTGGGCGAACAGTTCGCCTTGCCCGAGGCGATCGCGCCGCTGCGCGCGATCCGCCAGCGCGCGGACGATGGCGCGCTGGTCGTGGTGGGCGGTTGCGATCCGTTGAACCTGGTGGGCGGCGTGCTGGTGGGCGACAAGGTGCCGGCGGTGGCCGGCTCGCGGGTGCTCTATCGCGACGGCGTGCCGCTGGCGGCGCAGGTGGCGGGCAAGTTCGTGCCGCTGGCGGAGCTGTCCACCGCCGAGACGCAGGCGGCGCGGCAGGCGCTGCAGCTGCGTGCCGCGCAGCGTCGCACCGCCTGAACGGCGCTTTTGATCCATCCGCACGCGATGGGTCGCTGGAACGCCACGGGCGAAGGGAAGGCGCGCCGTCGAGCCGATGGCGGCACGGCCCACCCCCGCGTGCGGAGGTGGGTGCAGCCCGGCAGCTTCAGGGTCCGGCTTCCAGCGACACCCGCCCCAGCGCATACAGCGGCCCGGCGATGGGCGCGGTGTAGACCAGGCACAGGCCGTGCTCGCCGCTTTGCGCAGGCAGCTTCGCATCCAGCTTGAACCGGCGCGGGCCGCGTGCGGGATCGGGCAGCGGCATGCTGGCCAGCACTGCGCCATCGCAGCGGTCGGCATGCACCACCAGTTCGCCGAACGGCGTGCCGTGCGGGCGCGAGACCACCAGTTTCTGCTCGTGCGCCAGCTGGAAGTTGCGCGGCAGGCGCACGGCGTCGACATGGATCGCGGCGACCCCATCCATCAGCGTGGGCGGGAACAGCTGGCAGGTATCGAACACGTTCACCGCGTATACCGGCTGGGTACTCGTCGCGTCGGGCATCGGTTGCACGCGCAGGCGGAAGTCGCTGCCGGGGCAGTTCGCCAGCGCGGTGCCGGGCAGGCTGAGCAGCGCGGCGCGGTCCAGCACGCGTTCGCGTGGCGCGGACAGTGCACTGCCGTCGGCGGCGAAGCTGGCGGCGCGCACGGTGGCGGGCAGGCTCACGTTGAACGGCGCGTCGTAGCGCGGCGAGGCTGGCGTGGGCGTGCTGCCGTCCAGCGTGTAATGGATGCTTCCGAAACCGGTCTGGTCGGAAAGCGTCACCGTGGCCTTGCCGGTGGCCAGCGCCACGTTGCGGTCGGCCTGGATGTCCACCGCGAAGGCGCTGTCGGCATAGGCGACGTGCTGCGCCCGTTGGCGCGCGAGTTGCGCCGGCAGGCGGGCGAGGAAGCCGGGCCAGTCGTTCGTGGCGGCCGGCGACCAGGCCACTTCGGCAAGCGCGTCCAGCCGCGGGAACACGGCGTGCTCCACGTGCGCCATCGTCGGCAGGTGCTCGGTCCACACGTTCGCCTGCATGCCCAGCACGTGCTTCGCCTGCGTGGCGTTGAGCACGTCGGGCACGGCCCGGAAGCCGTAGACGTCCTGCAGCGACTCCACGCCGAGGCGGCCGGAGTATTCGTCGGCGAGGTCGCCCTGCACGTGGTCGAAGTAGAGATCCGGCGCGGGCGACATCACCACATCGTGGCCGAGCAGCGCGGCCTTGATCGCACCATCGATGCCGCGCCAGGACATCACCGTGGCGTCGGCGGGCAGGTTGTCGCCTTCGAGGATCTCGTCCCAGCCGATCAGCTTGCGGCCGTGCTGGTCGAGGTACTGGCCGATGCGCCCGATGAACCAGCCCTGCAGCGCGTCCTCGCTGGTGATGCCGAGCGCGTGCATCTTCGCCTGCACCGCGGGCGAGGCCTGCCACTGGTCCTTGATCGCCTCGTCGCCGCCCACGTGGATGTACTTCGAGGGGAACAGCGCCATCACCTCGTCGAGCACGTGGTCGATGAAGACGAAGGTATCGTCGTCCACGTTGTAGAGCCAGGGATTCACGCCGGAGTCGATGGAAACCTTCGGCCGCTGGCCGGTGACGCCGACCTGCGGATACGAAGCCACCGCGGCCTGCGCGTGGCCGGGCATGTCCAGCTCCGGCACGATGGTGACATGGCGCGCGGCGGCATAGGCCACCACGGCGCGGATCTGCGCCTGCGTGTAAAAGCCGCCGTAGCGCTGCGGCTCGCCGTCATGGCCGGCGTCGGGCGGCGTGCGCCATGCGCCGATCTTCGTCAGCTCGGGGTAGCGCTTGATCTCGATGCGCCAGCCCTGGTCGTCGGTGAGGTGCCAGTGCAGCACGTCGAGCTTGAGCTGGGCCATCTGGTCGATCAGCTTCTCGACCTCGGCCACGCTCTGGAAGTGGCGCGCGGAATCCAGCATCAGCCCGCGCCAGGCGAAGCGCGGCCAGTCGCGGATGCTGAGCGCAGGCACTTCGACCGCGCCTTGCTTCGCGTCCGGCGTCAGCAGCTGGTACAGGGTGATGGCGCCATGGAACAGGCCGGCGTCGTCGCGCGCGGTGATGCGGATGCCCTCGGGCGTGACGTCGAGGGCGTAGCCTTCGGCCTGCGCCACCGGCGCCAGCGGGTCGCGCTGCAGCACGATCGCGTGCGTGGTCTTGTCGTCGTCGGCGAGGCGCAGATGCAGGCCGCGCGTGCGCGCGACGAGGTCGATCAGGTAGTCCGCGGTCTGTTTCGTCGCGGCGTCGTGGCTTGCGAGCACCACGGGCGTGTGCACGTCCACGGTGAAGCCGCCGTGCTGCAACGTGAGTTGTGCCGGCAGCGGAATCAGGGAGGGTGGTGCCGTGTCCCGCGCGCGGGCGACGTGCGCCGGCAGCAGAGCAAGTGCGAGCAGCAGGCAGGCGCAGCGGGACAGCGAGGCAAGACGATTCATCGGTGGCTCCTGCGGTGGGCGGGGCAGAGCGCCCCCAATGCCTCGAAGTTAAGCGACTTCCTTGCTCGTCATTCCAGCAAAAGCTGGAATCCAGTGCCTTTGCCGCATGACAAACGTCGCTGGATTCCGGCTTCACCAGCCCTCCGGCTGTTGAAAAGCATCTCGCCGGGATGACACAGCTTGACTTCGAAGCGATGGAGCGCCCCCTTCTCGACCCCTCAACCGCCAAGGGGAGAGGGCTCGTAAAAACCAGCATGCCATCTCCGTGGCTGCTCCGGACAAAAAATCGCCGGGAGCGATTTTTGACATCGCGCCAGCGATGGCCCGAAGGGTGACCGCCATGGATGGTGGTCACAAAAAGACGGGCCCGCAAAGTGAAGCCGGGCCCGCTCGGGGAGAGTGCAGGCCCTCCATGGCCCGCGTGGATGCTGCGGTGTAGCGGAAACGCCGGATCAGAACTTCAGATGCGCGGTCAGGTAGTACTGACGGCCGTTCTCGTAGAAAGCGGTCGGGATGTACGCGCTCTGGTAGTACTTGGTGGTCGGGTTGTTGAGGTTCAGCGCATCCAGGCTGAAGCTCAGCCAATCCGTCGCCTTGTAGCCGATGGACGCACCCAGCGTGCCGGTCGCCGCCTGGTAGTAGGGCACCGCGCCCTGCAGGCCGATCAGGAACGACGAACGCCAGCTGTAGCCGATGCGCGCGTTGAACATGTCGTTTTCGAAGTAGGCACCCACGTTGTAGGTGTTCTTCGAGGTGCCGAGCAGGTTGTGCGTGCCATCCGACCAGGTGAAGGACGAGGAGCCGTCCGCATAGGTGTAGTTGAGATTCACGCCGAAGTATTCGCCGATCGGCTGGTTGTAGGTCAGCTCCAGGCCGGACAGGCGGGCATCGGCATTCAGCGGGATGGCGACGTTGTACGTCTCCAGCTGGTGGCTCAGCTCGCTGTAGAGCTGACGGTTCGTGGTGCCGTAGGCCACGTAGTCCTTCATGTTCATCGAGTACGCGGTGGCCGCCAGCAGGCCGCGCGGCATGAAGTACCACTCCAGGCCGGCGTCGAAGTTGGTCGACAGCACCGGCTTGAGGTGTGGGTTGCCGCCGCCGCCGGTCTTGCTCAGGTCCGAACCCCACGAGGACGCGCCCAAGGCGGAATAATCCGGCAGGGTCTGGGTCTGCGACACCGCGAAGCGGGCAATCAGATCCTCGGCCAGGTTGAACTTCAGGTTGAAGCTCGGCAGGAAGCGGCCGTAGTGGTTGCTGTAGTGCTTGCGATTCCACATGCCGAACAGGCTGCTCACGTCCGGATTGACCGTGGTGGCGGCATACGTGTCGATGCCTTGGCTGATGTTGACGTAGCGCAGGCCGGCGTTACCGCTCCAGTTGTCACCGTGGAAGTTGGCCTGGAAGTACGCCGCCGCGTTCTTCTCGTCCACGCTCCAGTCGGCGCCGTAGTTGTGGCGGCCAGTCGGGCCGTTATTGCCCGCGAGCCAGGTGGCGGTGGAGTTGACCGCATTGGCCAGCGCGGACTGGGTGAAGTACCAGATGTTGCGCGGGAACTGGCCGCCGATGCCCTCGGCGAAGTTGCCCGGGTAGCTGCCGGTGGCGGCAGTCTGCAGTGCGCCCCAGAGGTTGCCCGGGGTAGCGCCTTCCGGCGACACGGTGGCGCGGTCATGCTTGGCGTAACGGACGCCGTAGTTGAACGATTCCAGCGTGCCCGCATTCATGTACTGGGTGAAGTCGGCCGAAAACCAGTTTTCCTTGTCGGTGGCCTTGATGAGCTGGTCGCCCCAGGTGCCGTTCCACTGCGCACCGGCCAGGCTGCCGTCGCCGCCCACGCTCCAGTCCACCGGCGAGCCGGCACCATGCGTCTGCCAGCTGGCGCCGCCACCATAGTTGTCGGTGAGTTCGGCGATGTACTGCTTCGGCGTGGTGCCGGTGCCCTTGGTGGTGCCGGCCTGGAACGTCGCCGTCACGTTGTCCGACACGTTCCAGTCGGCGTCCGCGGTGTAGTAGTAGGTCTTCGCCTGCGACTGGCGCGCGATCATGTCGTACACGGTGTAGGGCGTGCCGGCCTTGCCCGCATAGGTGGCGTTGGTGAGCACGCCGTTCTGCACGGTGTAGCCCGGGTTCGGCGCCTGCGTCATGCCCCAGTTGCCAGCCCACAGCATGTAGTTGCGGTTGTAGTTGTCGGCGTCGAGCTTGGAGTAGAAGCCGCTCAGGCCCAGGGTCAGGTCGCTGTTCGGGCGGAACTGAGCCTCCAGCAGGCCGCCTTTGCGCGTGCGGGTCTGGGTGAACAGCGTGGAGCCGAGCAGCGAGGGAATGTACACGCCCACGAGGTCGGGATTGGTCGCCGCCACCGGACTGGTCGCGCCGATCTGGGTGAAGCCGCTGGGAAGCTCCTGGGCTTCACGCTGCAGGTGGCGCTTCTCGTCGAACACCTGGGCCAGGACGCCGAACGTGCTGTCGTCGTTCTTGTAGTTGAACAGGCCGGCGAACTGACCGTCGGTCTTGGACGCAGTGCTGGAGTACACGCCGCCGATGCTGGCGTCCACGGTGTACTGCTTGGTGAAGTCCAGCGGCTTGCGGGTGATGATGTCCACGTTGCCGGTGGTGCCGCCGTCCTGGAAGCGGGCTTCGGAGGACTTGTGCACTTCCACGCGGCTGACGATCTCGGACGGCAGCAGGGTGTAACTCACGCTGCGGCCCACGGTGTTGCCCTGGCTGAGCACGAACCAGTCGGCCGTGCCGACGGTGTGGCCGTTGATGAGCGTCTGGGTCAGGCTCGGGGCGGTGCCGCGCAGGCTGATGCGGTCGGCTTCATCGAAGCCGCCTTCCTGGGCACTGGACGAGCTGATGTCCACGCCAGGCAGGGCGCGCAGGGTGTCGGCCACGTTGTGCGCCGGCAGCTTGCCCACGTCTTCGGCAGTGACCACGTCGACGTTGGAGTTGGCGTCACGCTTGATGTCGAGCGCCTTCTCCTGCGAAGCACGGACACCGATCACGGTGACCGTCGACAGGGTCTTCGTTTCCTTCTTGCTCGGAGCGTTGTTGTCCTGGCTGCTCTGTTGATTCTGGCTGTTGTCCTGCGCGTACGCGCCGACGGACAGGCACAGGCCGGCGACGATGCTCGCGGCTAGCAGTGTCTTGCGATGGTTCATGATGTCCTCCCCTCAGAGGCTGGCTTGATTCGAGACCGTGTGGTCCGTTGGTGGGTTTGTTGATTGACGGCGTTCGGCGCCGTGTCGCTAGAGCGGTGGCATGGCTTGATCTCCCTGCCGCTCCTCCAGAAACCAGCCGGCGGCGCCGATGACACCTAGCTGGCCGTGCTCGATCAGTCGTACGGGAACCTTTTGCAGGAAGGCGCGCATCACGCCCTTGTTGAAGTAGCGCTCGGCGAAGCTGCTGGCGCGCAGGAAGCCGTGGATCTGCGGCAGGATGCCGCCGGCGAGGAACACGCCGCCGCTGGCGCCGTACAGCATCGCCAGGTCGCCGGTGAAGCTGCCGAGCAGGCCGCAGAACACCTGCAGCGCTTCCAGCGCCGCGGCGTCGTGGCCGGCCAGTGCGGCGCCGGTGACTTCCGCCGGCGTCATCAGCGCCACCGGGCAACCACGCAGTTCGCACAGCGCGTGGTAGAGCTTGAGCAGGCCGGGGCCGGAGAGCGCGTCCTCGTACGAGACATACGCGCGGCCGCGCGCCAGTACGCGCAGGATCGCGATCTCGCGTTCGTTGCCGGGCGCCAGCGCGATCTGGCCGGCCTCGGTGGGCAGCACCTGGGCATGGCCGGCGCGCGGCAGCAGCACCGCCGAACCCAGCCCGGTGCCGGGGCCCATCACCAGCACCGGACCGCGCGCGGCCGGTTGCGCGGTCTCGATCACCGGCAGCGTCTCGTCCACGCTGAGGAACTGGGTGGCCCAGGCCACCGCCTCGAAATCGTTGATGACTTCCAGCTGGGCCAGGCCGAGCTGTTCGCGCAGCGCGGCGATCGACACCGGCCAGGGCAGGTTCTCGTTGACGATCGCGTCGTCCAGCACCACGCCGGCGCTGGCCACCACGCAGCGGCGGATGCGCCCCTGCAGCGGGGCGTGGCCGGCGATCGCCAGCTGCGCCACGAAATCGCGCAGCAGGCTGCCGAGGTCGGACCAGTCGGCGCAGTGGTAGCGGTGGTAGTGCAGCACGCGGACCGGCTGGCGGTCGCCGGGGGTGCCGAGCATCAGGCCGATGCGCGCATGGGTGCCGCCGACGTCGGCGGCGAGGAACGGCTCACCATGGTCATGCGCGCCATTCGCCGCCGACGGTCGCGGCGACGGCTGGGCGGCATGACGCTGGCTGGCGAACTCTCCCACGTGGCTTTCCCCTTGGTCCGCTGCGATCGGCCGGTGCGGCGCGTGCTGCGCGCAAGGCCACCGGCTGGTGATGTTGGCGGAGTCTGGAAGCGGTATGACAACGTTGTCAAGTGACTGTCCCGAAATTTTCACCATCACCTGCCAAGCCTTGCAACATGACCGTTGGCAGGGGGCGCGGCACTGGATCGATTCAAATCCCGGCAGCACGCCAAAGTGCGGCGCATCAGGCCTCGCCGCGGGCAAAGAAGGAGGAAAGGCACCGATAGGAGCGCACCTTGTGCGCGATGCTTTTGGTTCCAGCCGAGGGGCGCAAAGCATTCGCGCACAGGGTGCGCTCCTACAGGGTGCGCTGGCCGCTTTGCGACTGCCGGTTGACAACGTTGTACTTTGCAGCCAATAAAGTAGGCTTCGGCGGCCGCTGGTGCCGTTATGCTCACGGCCGTCCACGCCGTTCCCGGGGAGAGACTCCATGGCAAGCACGCTGGCGGCCGCGCCGTCCGACCGCTCGAACATCGGGCCGATGATCATCATCGGCGTGCTGTTCTTCATCTTCGGCTTCGTCACCTGGCTCAACGGTCCGCTGACGATCTTCGTGAAGCTCGCCTTCAATCTCGACGACGTCAGCGCGTTCCTGATCCCGGTGGCGTTCTACCTGTCCTACTTCGTGCTGGCGCTGCCGTCGGCGGCGATCCTCAAGCGCACCGGCATGAAGCACGGCATGGCGCTGGGCCTGTTCGTGATGGCGATCGGCGCGGTGCTGTTCGGCGAGTTCATCAACCTGCGCACCTACCATGGCGCGCTGGCGGGGCTGTTCGTGATCGGCGCCGGGCTGTCGCTGCTGCAGACCGCCTCGAATCCCTACATCAGCATCCTCGGCCCGATCGACAGCGCGGCGCAGCGCATCGCCTTCATGGGCATCTGCAACAAGTTCGCGGGCTTCCTCGCGCCGTTCGTGTTCGGCGCGCTGGTGCTGAGCGGCATCGACACGCTCGACCAGCAGGTCAAGGCGGCGCCGACGCCGGCGGCGGCCGACGCGCTGCTCAACAGTTTCGCCGCGCGGGTGTACTGGCCGTACATGGCGATGGCGGCGCTGCTGGTGGTGCTGGCGATCTGGGTGGTGCGCTCCTCGCTGCCGGAGATCAAGCCGGCCGGCGCGAACGACGAACACGCGATCGGCCACACCGGGCGCAGCGTCTTCAGCTTCCCGCACCTGTGGCTGGGCGTGCTGTGCCTGTTCCTGTACGTGGGCGTGGAGGTGATGGCGGGCGACGCCATCGGCATCTACGGCCAGGGCCTGGGCCTGCCGCTGGACGCGACCAAGCATTTCACCGCCTACACGATGTTCGGCATGTTGCTGGGCTACATCGTGGGCCTGGTGCTGATCCCGCGCTTCGTCTCGCAGCAGCGCTACCTGGCGGTATCGGCGGTGCTCGGCGTGCTGTTTGCGGTCGGCGCCTACGCCACCACCGGCTACGCCTCGGTGACCTTCGTCGCCGCGCTGGGCTTCGCCAACGCGATGATGTGGCCGGCGATCTTCCCGCTGGCGATCAAGGGCCTGGGCAGCCACACCGAGGTGGGCTCCGCGTTCCTGATCATGGGCATCGTGGGCGGCGCGCTGATCCCGCAGGTGTTCGTGCACCTGAAGGAGGTCATCAATTTCCAGCTGGCGTTCCTGCTGGTGATCGTGCCGTGCTACCTGTACATCCTGTACTACGGCTTGCGCGGCCATCGCGTCGGCCAGCATGCGGCGGGCTGAACGACGCATGCGGCAAGCAGGCCTCCGCCCGCTAGACTGTGCCGCTTGCACGGCGGCATCCGCCTCCGGCGGCAACCCGGTTCGCACCGCCCCTTCCCAAGGCATCTGAGGCCTCACGCTTGCGCAGCGCCACCATCAAGGATGTAGCCGAGCAGGCGGGCGTCTCGCTGAAGACGGTCTCGCGGGTCATCAACAACGAGCCCTCGGTGCACGCGCGCACGCGAGAGAAGGTGCAGCGCGCGATCGACGCGCTGGGCTACCGGCCCGACCCCTCCGCGCGCAGCCTGCGCAGCACGCGCGCCTACGCGGTGGGCCTGGTCTACGACAACCCGAACGCGCACTACATCATCAGCATGCAGAGCGGCGTGCTGGCGGCCTGCCGCAAGAGCGGCTACGGCCTGCAGATCCATCCCTGCGATTCCACCTCCCCGCGGCTGGCCGAAGAGCTGGTCGCGCTGGTCGGGAACGCGCGGCTGGCCGGCCTGGTGCTGGCGCCGCCGATGTCCGAGCAGCCCGAGCTGATCCGCAAGCTGGCGGCGGCGAAGATCCCGTTCATGCGGGTGATTTCCGCGCGGCAGGACCCGCAGGACGGCTACCCCTGCGTCTACGTGGACGACCGCGACGCCGCCTACGCGATCACCGAGCACCTGATCCAGCTTGGCCACACCCGCATCGGCTTCCTGTGGGGCGGTCGCGACCACCGCTCCAGCCCCGAGCGCTACCAGGGCTACGAGGACGCGCTGAAGGACTACGGCATCGCGCTGGACCGCAAGCTGATCCTGCCCGGCGACTACTCCTTCGACGACGGCTTCCGCGGCGCGCGCAAACTGCTGGCGCTCAAGGACCGGCCCACCGCGATCTTCGGCTCCAACGACGAGATCGCCGCCGGCGTGCTCGCCGCCGCACACTCCAGCGGCCTCAGCGTGCCATGGGAACTCTCCATCGCCGGCTTCGAAGACAGCCCGTTCTCCAAGCAGTCCTGGCCCGCGCTCACCACCGCGCGCCAGGCCACCGAGGAAATCGCCCGCCACGCGGCGCAGCGGCTGATCGGCAACCTGCAGCGCGCGGCCAACGGCGAGCCGTTGGAGGAAGGCAACGAGGGCTTCAGCCCCGAGCTGGTGGTGCGCGGTTCCACCGCGCCGCTGCGGAGCGCGCCGGCGAAGCGCTGACGCGCTCGCGCCTATCTCCCTCTCCCGCGCAATGCCGGCTTCCCTCTCCCGCTTGCGGGAGAGGGGTAGGGGAGAGGGGGCTCTTGCTCTTTTCTCCGCCAGCAACAAAACCGTTTCGTGCGCCTGCCGGCGCCCGAGTTACTTTTCTCTTGCGTGGCCAAGAGAAAAGTAACCAAAAGAGAAGGCCACCCCGGTTGGCGCTTTCCGTCCATCCATGGACGGAAAGTCCGTGAGTCGGCGCCGGGCTTTTCGAGCGGGCATCCTGCCCGCGCGAAAAGGCGAGCCCATCCATGGCCTCGCCCGCTGCGCGGCCTGATCGTCCCCGCCTCACCGCCGCCCAGGGGCCCCGGAAAAGCAGCGCGCATCCTGCGCGCACTGCTCGAGAAGTCAGATCAAGAGCGCGGTGTGCTGCACTATCAGCATGACGATCTATACGGGTGAGAACAGCGCCTATACCTGCGTCGGTACTGAGTACGCCAGCGGTCATCGCACTAGGCGCACAGCGTTGGCGAGTACGCGCATAGCAACACCATTGAAAGTTCCTTCTCGATCATGAAGTACGCCATCAACGCATCTATCACGCGGTAAGCAGGGAGCATCAGTACAGCTACATGAGTGAGTTTGAGTTCCGCCATAACAAACAATCGGCAGCTTGAGGACGGCGAGCGGACCATTGCTGCAGTCAAGGCAAGTGAGGTCAAGCGCCTGATATACAAGGCGCCTGCCAAGGTCTAAACTAAGAATGCCCGCGGCGGGACTTGAACCCGCAAATCCTGCCAGATACCGGCTTCCAAAGCCGGTGCGTTTACCAGTTTCGCCACGCGGGCTCGCATTAAAGTTGGAACGGCTTGTCACCACGGCCCGGAAGCTCTGACCAGCTTGCCGGGCCTTCTTTTTGGCCGCTGCACTCGGCGACACCGCCGCCCAAGTTGGACGGAATGCAGCGGCTCAGACTCTCCTCATCCAAACTCCTATCCTGACGGCTTGAGGATAGAGCAAGCTACTCTTAGCTTGCAAGCCTATTCTTCCAGTCAGCCTAAAGAGGTGATAGCCTATCACCACTAGCGATGACTGTGGAGGCGATGATGAGCGCTGAGACCGACAAGAAGCCGCGGCCCCGTAGCCCGGAGTTTCCCTTTATCCCCATAGGGGAGGCGATCCCTAAGGTCGAACTGCTGATCACGGCGAACCAGCGGCATCCGGCACGGATCAAGACGCTGGCACCCCTATGGAACTACAGCGCTGCTAGCAGCTCTTTTCTACGAACGGTGGCCGCGCTGCGGTCGTTCGGTCTAGTAGAGGAAACAGGTTCTGGCGATGACCGAAAGATTGCGGTCTCCGACCTCGGTATGCGTCTCGTGTCGGACAAACGGCCTGGTGCGCGCGAAACCGCCATTCAGAAGGCTTTTGAGAGCTGTACAATTCTGAGTGAGTACCGTCAGAAGTGGAAAGATCAGCGGCCGTCTGAGAACGTCTGTATCAGCGAACTGACGCTGGATAACGGCTTTACGGAGCAGGCTGCGAAGAAATTTATCAGTGTGTACGATGACTCCGTAGCCTTCGTTCAGGCGAACGGAGCTGACGGGAATGCGGTTACTGGAGTGACACAGGAATCCGAGCAGCCGAGCCTCGACGTGGGCATGTTTGTTCAATGGGATCAGAGCGGAGTGCAGCAACTTCCTCGGGCAGCGAAGCTGACCGGGTTTTCGAGTGACGGCAAGTTCGGATTTGTGGAAGGGCACAACACAGGCATTCCGCGTGCTGAGTTGGTCCGAACAGAGGCCCCGCAACAGTCTGAAGAAGCAGCTCCGAAGCCACTGGCGCCTAAACGGGCACCAGGAGGATCGACAGATATGACTGAAGCAACCTACCCGATATCGGAAGGGACTTGCACGCTGATCTACCCGAAAGGGATTAGTCCGAAGAGTGCACAACGCCTCAAGCGATGGCTTGATCTGATGCTTGAGGACGTTAAAGAACTTGCCGAAGCACAAACAAATGACGCTTCAGAAAAAAGTGGCGAGTAAACCCGACCCCGAGCCAGATCACCCTAAGATCGAGGGATCTTGTGTCGGCGAGGCGCTTAAGAAGGTAGGGCCTGACAAAGGCTGCGGTAAAGGGGGCGGAGGCAATTAATCCTCGTGCTCTAGCAGCCGCGCAGCGGCTGCGTCCGAGTGCGCGCTGGGAGCGCGCTGCTCTACCCGGGGCCCCTATGGCGCGGCGGGTGGGTGGAGGAAAGTCCGCAGGATGGCTCGCATGGATGCGAGCCAGTTTTCCGCCGGTACATGGATGTGCCGTCGGAAAACCCCGTAACCCGCCCGCGTACCCGGAAGGCAGGATGCCTGGAGGGCGCGCTATCGGGGTGTCGTTTCCTCTTGGTTACTTCTACTTTGGACAAGCAAAGGAGAAGTAACTCGGGCCGCGGCAGCGGCTCGAAACCGCTTTGAATCTGGCGGGAGTAGAGCAAGAGCCCCTCTCCCCCGGCCCCTCTTCCTCGCTCCTCAAAGCAGGGCCATCCATGGCCCTTCCCCGCGTCCACAAGTGGGAGAGGGAGAAAGTGCGGCGCACCTGCGCCAATCCTCACTCGCTGTAGTCGGCGATATAGATCAGCTTCCCATCATGCTGGCGAAACTCGCTGCGCCCTTCGAGCGCGATGGACTGCCCCGCGCGCACGCCGTTCGGCAGGTCAACTGCGAAGGTGCCCTCGAAATGGATGCCGGCATGCGCGCTGTCGCCGTCTTCGCGCCAGGCGGTGATGGTCTGGTGGCGCGCCGAGAACAGGTGGCGCGAGCTTTCGGCGAGGTGGCGCAGTTCGGCGATGCCGAGCGTGCGCACGCTGAGCACGCCGGCGGTGTAGTTCTCGAACACCACCTCGTCCTGCATCGTCGCCAGCATGGCGGCGACGTCCATGCGGTTGTAGGCATCGATGTAGCGGTCGACCAGGGCGCGCATGTTCGTTCCGGCTTGAGGCGGGGCGTGCATTTCAGCACGCGCCCGCCGTACCTGCCAGCCAGGCCGGAACCGGGAAGCTCAGTGCTTCACGTTGTCCGTGCTCTCGATGAAGCGCGCCACGTTGTCGTGGAGTTTCTTCAGCGAGGGCTCGTGGGCGTAGACCATGTGGCCGGAGGGGTACCAGTGGTAGGAGATGTTCTGCTGCAGTGAGTCGGGGATCGGCAGGTGGTGCATCTCGTACTCGGCGGCGTAGAACGGCGTGGCGAGGTCGTAGTAGCCGCCGTTGAGCATCACCTTGAGGTTCGGGTCGGTCTTCATCGCCATCGCGAGGTCGGGCATCACGTTGGTGGACTGCTGCAGCGCCTCGTGGCTGCCGGGCGCCTTGTGCGACATGTCCCAGTGATGGATGTCGGCGTATTCGCGGTAGTGCTGGCCGTCGCCGAACTTCAGGTCCTTGCGTACGTAGTCGTTGAACGCGGCGATGTAGGCCGAGCTGATCGCCGAGGACTGCGGGTCGTATTCGGATTCCTTGCTCAACGGGTCCAGCGAGGGGCCGGAGAAGCGGGTGTCGAGGCGGCCGGTGGTGGTGTCGTCGTTCGCCTGCAGCTCGTGCTCGAACATGCCGCCGGAGACGCGCAGGTTCGCCTTCACCCAGTACGCCGCGGGCAGGCCGGTGTACTGGTGCAGCTTCACGGCGATCGCCTGTTTGCGCGCGGCGTCGAGCGTGCTGCCGGCCATCAGCGCCTGCGCGTATTCGCCGGTGGCGAACGGCTCCACTTCACCCAGCAAGGTATCGAGGTCGGCGGGCGGCGACGGCAGCTTGTGGTGGTAGTACGCGGTGGCGGCATAGGTGGGCAACGCCAGCTCGTAGGGCTGGTCCACGCCGGGGTTGGTTTCCGGGCCGTCGATGCTGTTGTCGAAGCTGAGGATCTGCGACAGCAGGATCACGCCGTTCAAGTCGACGCTGTCCTCGTTGGTGAGGATGTTCGAGACCACCGCCGAGCGGGTGGTGCCGTAGCTCTCGCCGAATAGGTACTTCGGCGAGTTCCAGCGACCGTACTTCGACAGGAACTGGGTGATGAACTGGGCGAACGCGTGGCCGTCGCCATCCACGCCGTAGATCGCCTTCTCGCGATCCTTCATCTGCTCGGCGCGCTTGGCCGGATCCTTGTCGTCGGCGATCAGCCGGCTGAAGCCCGCGCCCGGCGCGTCGATGAACACCAGGTCGGAGGCGTCGAGCAGGCTGTAGCTGTTGTTGACCAGCTGGTAGGGCGCGGCAGGCGTGTGGGTGTCGTCGGCGGTGACCACGCGCTTCGGCCCGAACGCGCCCATGTGCAGCCACACCGTGGCCGAACCGGGGCCGCCGTTGTAGATGAAAGTGACCGGCCGCTCGCCCGCCTTTGCGCCCTTCTTGAAATAGGCGACGTAGAACATGCTCACCGTGGGCTCGTGCTCCTTGTCGCCCGAACCGTGCAGCACCAGGGTGCCGGCCACCGCCTTGTAGCCGATGCTGTGCCCTTCCACCGACACCGAGCCTTCGCTGGTCGACGACTGCGGCTTCACCAGCGTCGCGTCGGGCGCGTTGGCCGACTGCTCCTTGTCGTGCTTCTTGCCGGTGTCGGCGGCGACGGCGGTGCTGAGCAGCAGGGCGGCGACAGCCGCGGCGAGGGGCAGTTTGCGCATCGGCGTTTCCTCGGCATGACGGAGGCGCGCGGCGCCTCGGGAAGCGGCCAGCATGGAACCGCATGCCCGCCCGTGCATGCCCCGGAAGTCACTGCCGTTACGGCAATACCTTGCGCTCAGGCCCAAGCCAGCAAGGCGATCGCCAGCAGTGCCAGCAGCAAGCCGGCGAGGTTGATGCGGCTCAGCCGCTCGCGGAACAGCAGCACGCCGGTCAGCGCGCCCAGCACCACCACGCCCAGGTTCATGCTGGCGAACACCAGCGCCGGATGCTGCGGCAGCGCGCGGTGCGCGCGCAGGTAGAACAGGATGTTGCCGAAGTTGAAGAGGCCCAGCAGCAGGCCGCCCAGCGTGTTGCGCAGGCGGAAGCGCGCACCGCCGCGCACCGCCCGCCACGCCGCCAGCGCGAACGCCACCACCAGCGCCAACGCGAACATCGCGACCAGCGACGTGCCCAGCGGCACGTGCGCCGCGGCCACGCGCTTGAACAGCACGTCGATCGCACCGAAGCCGGCGAACACCACGAGCGGCCAGGCCCAGCGCCCCGCGCCGGCCTCGCCGTGGCCGGCGCCGCTGCGCCACACCATGCCGAGCAGCGCGGCGAGGCCCAGCACGCAGCCCAGCGCCTTGACCGCATCGAGCTGCTCGCCGAACAGCAGGAATGCCGCCAGCAGCGAGAGCAGCAGCGATAGCCGCTGCGCCGCGTCCGAACGCACGATGCCCGCATGCCGCACCGAGGCGCCCAGCGCGAGAAAGATCACCGGCAGCAGCACGCCCAGCCCGGCCAGCGCGAACCACGGCGCGCCCGGCTGCCGCAATGGCGCCAGCGAGGGCTGCAACAGCAACGCAGCGAGCACGCCTGCCGCCACGTAGTTCCACGCCACCGCCTGGCCGATGTCCAGCCCGTAGCGTCGCGCCAGCTTCAGCAGCACCGACACCAGCACGCTGCAGATCGCGCTCGCCAGCACGTAGATCATCGAACAGTTCCCGTGGCGGAAAGATCGCGAGCTTAGCCGATCGATTGCCGCGGCCGCCGCCGCGTGGAAGCATGGCCGCTCCACGCAACGGCAGGTGACGACCACATGGAAATCCGCTTGCTCGGCCGCCACGACGCACCCGCCTGGCAGGCGCTGCGCCTGCAGGCATTGCGCGACAGTCCGCAGGCGTTCAGCGCCAGCGTCGAGGACGAGGCGAACCGCAGCCTAGACGAGGTGGTGACGCGCATCGTGCCCGCCGCGGACGGCTCGGTATGCACGCTCGGCATCTTCGTCGACGGCGAACTGGCCGGCTTCGTGGCCCTGCTCCATCCGCAACGGGCAAAGTTGCGCCACTGCGCCGAGCTGGCGGGCATGTACGTGGCGCCGGCGTATCGCCGGCGCGGTTGCGGCGCCGCCCTGCTGCGGGCGGTGATTGCGCATGCGCGCGCCATCGACGGCGTCCGCCAGCTCGGGCTCAGCGTCAATGCCACGAACATGGCGGCGAAGGCGCTGTACCGCGCGATGGGCTTCACGTGCTGGGGCGTGCAGCCGCAGGCGTTGCGGATAGCCGGCGTGTTCCACGACGAGGAACACATGCAGTTGCGCTTCGATCCCTGAGCCTTCACCGGAGAACTCCGCATGCTGGAACTGCGCCCCACCTGCGAACACTGCGACAAGCCGCTGCCGCCCGATTCGACGGACGCGATGATCTGTTCGTACGAGTGCACGTTTTGCCGCGACTGCGTGGCGCGCCTGCACGACGTCTGCCCGAACTGCGGTGGCGGCTTCGTGCCGCGGCCGATCCGTCCCGCGCGGGAGTGGAGAAGCGGCGTGTTCCTCGGCCGCCAGCCGGCCGGCGACAAGCGCGTGTTCAAGCCGGTGGATCTCGTGGCGCACGATGGCTTCGCCGCGCGCCTGCGCGAGCTGCCGCCCGAACGGCGCTGATCGGGCGCGAAGTCCGTCCCGGTTCTCCGGATGCCGATCCGGCGGCCGCGGCCCGTGCGGAACCAATCGGCGCATGGCCTGTCATCGTCCAGGCCTGTGCGCCGTTCGCCGTCGCACGATCGGGAAGGAAGCTCGCCGCGTGATCGGACGGAAGGCATCGGCAGAACGCGTGACACCCGTCCGGCGGCGCCTGCGCTGGACGCACATCGCCACGCTGGCGGCGGTGCTGCTGATCCACCTGGGTTTCCTCGCCTTCCTGCTCGCGCCGTCGCCGGGATGGCGCTGGCCGGCGCAGGAAACATCAACCGAAGCGCCGGATGCACTGTTCGTCCGTATGCTGCCGGTGCGGACCGAGCCGGTCGCGCCGCCGCAACCCGCGTCGCCGCGTCCCGTGCCGCAGGCACATCGGCCGCCGCCCGTGGCCTTGCCCGCCCTGCCGACGGCACAGGCGGCAGCGCCGATATCGCCGGTCATGCCGCGCGCCGCCGACAGCCTGGTCGCCACCGCCCCACCGGACTTCGTGACCGGCGGCGGACGCTTCACCGGCCCGGACTACGGCCAGCAGAACGTGCGCGTGCCGGGCAGCGGCGCGCCGATCCGCGGCATGCCGACCTTCCGCATGGCCGATCCGCGCATGCAGGGGCTGGCCGGCGTGGTGCGCATCATCGGCCGCATCACCGGCGCCGTCGATCCGCACTGCCTCCAGCTCGAGCGCCAGCAGGCGATGTCGGTGCAGGAGCGTATTGATCGCCACGTCGACGCCGCCGACGCGCGGATGGTCGCCATCGCCGCGCGCTACGGCTGCCCCGACCCGCTGAAACCGGGCGCCGCGATGTACAACTTCTACCGCCCGCGGCAGGTCGTCGGCGCGCATTGAGCGCAGCCGTCACCGTGTGGACGGGTGCATATTTTATCCGGGTAGTATTGACAACACATTTGACCCGGGCAAAATAGGCGACCGACCCAGACGGCAGTCCGCCATGCATCCGCACGACAGCCCCAGCTGCACCGCCTTCGACGGCCACACCTTGATCGCCTCCGGTGCGCTCGCCGTGGTGGCGGTGGCGGTGAAGCGCCTGCTCGACAAGCACCCCGCGCGCACGCCGCTGATCCTCGACGACGCCACCGGCCAGCCGGTGGAAATCGACTTCCGCGGCCGCGCGGACGAGGTGCTGGCGCGCCTGAGCCCTGCGCCGGATGCCGCTGCGCCGCGCGGCGCCGGCCGCCCCCGGCTCGGCGTGGTGGCGCGCGAGGTGACCTTGCTGCCGCGCCACTGGTATTGGCTCAACAGCCAGCCCGGGGGCGCCTCAGTTACCTTGCGCAAGCTGGTGGAGGATGCCCGCCGCCACAGCAGTGCGAAGGATCGCGCCCGCCTCGCCGGCGAAGCCGCCGACCGCTTCATGCGCGTGGTAGCGGGCGACCTCGCCGGCTACGAGGAAGCCTCGCGTGCGCTGTGGCGCGGCGACCGCGACGCTTTCAACCGCCATACCCGCGGCTGGCCGAAGGACGTGCGCGAGCACGCCCGCCGCCTCGCCGCGATCGCCCGCGATGCGCAGGCCGAGGCGGGCTGAAACCGCCCGCGCAACGCATCGACCCATCGGAATCCCCCATGTCCTCCGCGACTCCCCAAGCTTCGCCGCTCGCCCATCGCGACTTCCGCCTGCTGTTCGCCGGCAGCTCGATCTCCGCGCTGGGCGACCAGTTCACCCTGGTCGCGTTGCCGTGGCTGGTGCTCAAGCTCACCGGGAGCCCGGCCGCGCTGGGCCTGGTGCTGGCGGCGATGGCGCTGCCGCGTGCGGCCTTCATGCTGATCGGCGGCGCGGTGGTGGACCGGCTCTCGCCGCGCCGCGTGCTGCTGTGGGCGCGCGCGATCAATGCCGTGCTGATCGGCATGTTGACGCTGCTGGTTTTCGCCGGCGCGATCCGCATGCCCGTGGTCTACGCGCTGGCGCTGGGCATCGGCCTGTCCACCGCGTTCGCCTACCCGGCCGGTTCCGCGCTGCTGCCCAGCTTGTTGCCGCCGCAGCTGCTGCCATCGGCGAATGCGCTGATGATGGGTGCGCGCCAGTTGAGCCTGTTCGTGGGGCCGGGCCTGGCCGGCCTGGTAATCGGCGCCGGCGCCGCGCCTGCCACGGCACATGGCGTGGTGGACGCCGGCGGGCTCGGCATGGCGTTCGCCGTCGATACCGCGAGCTTCCTCGTGTCGCTGGCCTCGCTGCTGCTGATCCGTCGGCGCGACGACGTGCATGCACGCGTCACCGAAGGCCACGTGCTCGCGAACGTGCTGGGCGGCCTGCGCGCGATCTGGGCCGACTTGCCGCTGCGCGCCTTCGTGCTCTACGTGGCGGTGGTGTCGGTGTTCGTGGGCGGCCCGCTGCAGGTGGGCTTGCCGGTGCTGGCCGACACGCGGCTGGACCACGGCGCCGCGTCGCTCGGCATCCTGATGACCGCGAACGGCGGCGGCATGCTGGTCGGCGGTTTCCTGTCCGGCTGGGTCAGCCGGATCGCACGCGGACAATTGGGCCTGATGATCCTGTGCATCGACAGCCTCGCCGGCCTGGCGCTGGCCGCGCTGGCCTTCGATCACTCCACCGTGATGGGCGCGGCCCTGCTGGCCACCACGGGCCTGCTCGCCGGCATCGCGCAGATCGCCGTCGTCAGCTGGATCCAGCGGCGCGTGCCGCCGGCGATGATGGGTCGCACGATGAGCGTGCTGATGTTCGCCTTCATGGGCCTGGGGCCGTTGTCGGCGGCGCTCGCCGGCAGCCTGCTGAAGCTGGTGTCACTGCCCGCGATGTTCGCGGCCGCGGGACTCGCGCTCACGGCGATCGCGTTGACCTGCATGAGCAGCCCGGCGTTGCGCGCGATCGGCACGCCGTTGCGCGTGCCGGCAACAGAGTGACAGGCATCGTCCAGCCGAGTGGCAGCGCATGTTTGGGGGCTGATTGGCGACAAAGTTCAGCCGATACTCCCACCGTTCACCCTGAGCGTAGGCCGGCAAGGCCGAAGTCGAAGGGTGGCGCGCTGCGAGTGCTTCGACTTCGCTTGCTATCGCAAGCTACGCTCAGCATGAGCGGGGTTCCTGGCAGCCTGTCGGACTTTGGTCGGTTGGGCTGCTGGCAGAGCACCGTTGCTGATCAGGTGAGGAGACGGGTTGTCCGATGAACGCCACGCACACCGTTCGTTTTCGCCAGGTCGACGTGTTCAGCGCCGTGCCGTTCAAGGGCAACCCGCTCGCCGTGGTGTTCGACGCCGACGGCCTCGACACCGCGCAGATGCAGGCGATTGCGCGCTGGACCAACCTGTCGGAAACCACCTTCCTGCTGCAACCGGATGATCCGGATGCGGACTACCGCGTGCGCATCTTCACCACCGGCGGCGAACTGCCGTTCGCGGGACATCCCACCCTGGGCACGGCGCACGCGCTGCGCGAAAGCGGCTATCGGTCGCGCCGTCCGGGTCGGCTGGTGCAGCAATGCGGCGTGGGCCTGGTCGAGCTGAGCGAACGCGACGACGGTTGCTGGGCCTTCGCCGCGCCGCGCGCGCGCATCACGCCGCTGCCGGTGGCACGGCATGTTGAACTGGCGTGTGCGTTGCACAGCGATGCGATCGATTTCGCCGCGCCACCCTGCACCGTCGACAACGGCGCACCGTGGCTGGTGGTGCGCATGCAATCGGCCGCCGACTGCCTGGCCCTGCAGCCGGACATCGCCGCGCTCGCGCCGGTGACGCGGGCCGCCGGCACCGACGGGCTGGCCATCTACGGGCCGCACGCCGCCGGCGGTCCGACCGACTTCGAGCTGCGCTGCCTGATGACTGGGGGCAGTTTCGGCGTGGGCGAGGATCCCGTCACCGGCAGCGCCAATGCCGCGCTGGCCTGCCTGCTGGACGCGCAGGGGAAGCGCCCAGCGGCAAGCTACACGGTGCGCCAAGGCACGGCGTTGCAGCGCGACGGTCGCGTGGCGATCGAGCACGACGGAGACGGCCGCATCTGGATCGGCGGCGCCTGCGTCACGGTGATCGAGGGCCGCTTCCGTTATTGAAGCGGAGCCGCGTCAGCGCAGCGCCGCCGCCTCGCGCGCCAGCAGTTCGATGCCGGCCCAGTCGCCGGCCTGCAGCTTGTCCTTGGGCGTGAGCCAGGAGCCGCCCACGCAGGCCACGTTGGGCAGGGCGAGGAAATCCGGCGCGCTGGCCAGGCTGATGCCGCCGGTGGGGCAGAAGCGGATCTGTGGCAGCGGGCTGGCCCAGGCGGCCAGCAGTTTCGCGCCGCCCACGGGCACGGCGGGAAACAGCTTCAGGTGCTTGTAGCCGCGTTCGAGCAGGCTCATCGCCTCGCCCGCAGTGGCCACGCCGGGCAGCAGCGGCAACGCGCTGGCGTCGGCGGCATCCAGCAGTTTCGGCGAGACGCCGGGCGACACCGCGAAGCGCGCGCCGGCCTGGTGAGCGGCTTCGAGCTGCGCGGCGTCGAGCACGGTGCCCACGCCCACCACCGCGCCTTCCACCTCGGCGGCGATGGCGCGGATCGCGTCCAGCGCCACCGGCGTGCGCAGCGTCACCTCGATGCTGCGGATGCCGCCGGCGACCAGTGCGCGCGCCATCGGCACGGCGTGGGCCAGCTCGTCGATGATCACCACCGGCACCACCGGGGCGAGGGCGAGGATTTCGGCGAGGACGGTCTGCTTGTGGTCTTGGGGGGTCATGGGAGGCTCGCAGGGAAAGGGTTGGCGTGTAGGAGCGCACCCTGTGCGCGATCAAAGGCATTCGCGCACAGGGTGCGCTCCTACAGGGACGGATCAAGCATCGGCGGCGTGGTGGCGGTCGTGCCTGCCGAAGATGGTGGCGCCGGTGTCGGCCGAGCCCACCGCGTTGCGCAGGGACGCGAACAGTTCGCGGCCCATGCCCACGTGGCTGGCGGAAAGATCGGCGTGCACCTGCTCGCGCGCCGCCCATTCGGCCGGGTCCACCTTCGCCTCCAGCGTGCCGGCGATGGCGTCGAGCTTGACGAGGTCGCCGTCGCGCAGCTTGCCCAGCGGGCCGGCGTCGACCGCCTCGGGGGTGACGTGGATCGCCGCGGGAATCTTGCCGGAGGCGCCGGACATGCGACCGTCGGTGACCAGCGCCACGCGGTGTCCGCGCGCCTGCAGCACGCCCAGCGTGGGGGTGAGCTTGTGCAACTCGGGCATGCCGATCGCCTTGGGCCCCTGGAAGCGCACCACGGCGATGAAGTCGCGGTTGAGTTCGCCGCGGTCGAAGGCGGCCTGCACCGCGTTCTGGTCGTGGAAGATCACCGCGGGCGCCTCGATCACCAGACGGTCGCCCGGCACCGAGGACACCTTGATCACCGCGCGGCCGAGGTTGCCCTTGAGCACGCGCAGGCCGCCGTCGGCGCGGAACGGTGCATCGGCCGGGCGCAGCACGTCGAGGTTGCCGCTCGCCGTGACCGCCTGCCACGCCAGCTCGCCGGACTCGTCCAGCACCGGCAGGCTGCGGTAGGCGTCGAGGCCCTGGCCCCACACCGTGTGCGCGTCGCCGTGCAGCAGGCCGGCGTCGATCAGCGAGCCGATCAGGAACGGCATGCCGCCGGCCTGGTGGAAGTGGTTCACGTCGGCCGATCCATTCGGGTACACGCGCGCCATCAGCGGCACCACGCCGGACAGCGCGTCGAAATCCTCCAGCGTCAGCACGATGCCGGCCGCGTGCGCGATCGCCACCAGGTGCAGCAGGTGGTTGGTGGAGCCGCCGGTGGCGTGCAAGCCGATCACGCCGTTGACCACGCTGCGCTCGTCGAACATGCGGCCCAGCGGCGTGTGGTGTTCGCCCGGCGCGGCGATCTCGGCGAGACGGCGCACCGCGGCCTCGGTGAGCGCGTCGCGCAGCGGCGTGTTCGGGTTGACGAAGCTGGAACCCGGCAGGTGCAGACCCATGATCTCCATCAGCATCTGGTTGGAGTTCGCGGTGCCGTAGAACGTGCAGGTGCCGGGCGAGTGGTACGACGCCGCCTCGGCTTCCAGCAACTCGTCGCGTGTGGCCTTGCCTTCGGCGTAACGCTGGCGCACCGCGGTCTTGGCGTCGTTGCTGATGCCGCTGGGCATCGGCCCGGCCGGCACGAATACGGTGGGCAGATGGCCGAAGGAGAGCGCACCTATCATCAGGCCCGGCACGATCTTGTCGCAGATGCCCAGCATCAGCGCGCCGTCGAACATGTCGTGCGACAGCGCCACCGCGGTGGCCATCGCGATCACTTCGCGCGAGAACAGGCTCAGCTCCATGCCGGCGCGGCCCTGCGTGACGCCGTCGCACATCGCCGGCACGCCGCCCGCCACCTGGGCGGTGACGCCGGCCTCGCGTGCCACGCGGCGGATCAGCTCGGGATAGCGCTCGTAGGGCTGGTGCGCCGAAAGCATGTCGTTGTACGCGGTGACGATGCCGAGGTTCGGCGCATGGCCGCTGCGCAGCGCCGCCTTGTCGTCGGTGCCGCAGGCGGCGAAGCCGTGCGCGAGGTTGCCGCAGGAAAGCCGCGCGCGATGCGGACCTTCGCGATGCGCAGCGTCGATGCGCGCGAGATAAGCGGTGCGGCTGGCGCGGCTGCGCTCGGCGATGCGGGCGGTGACTTCGGCGAGGATGGGGTGGAGAGGCATGGCACGTATCCGGGAATCATGGGACGGAGCGAACAGCGGGCCATGGATGGCCCGCCCGCGGCTCAGGCGCTTTCGCGCTTGAGCCTGCGCCGGGTTGCGCCCGGCACGGGAGAGTCAACAATGGGCAGGAGCCCATTGTTGACATCAGGCACGGCACTCTGGCTCTGGAGCGCCATGCCTGCGGGGAGTTTCAAGGACACCAGTACACCGCCAACGGCACCCTGTCCTGTTGCACCACGGCGCGCACCGGATAGTTCTTCGCTTCGGCCAATCCCAGCCGCACATCCGCCAGCAGGTCGCGCTTCGTCTCGCCGCTCACCAACAGATACAGCGCGCGGGTAGCGAGCAGCGCGGGCAGGGTGAGCGTGATGCGCGGCTCGCCGGCGCCGGGCGCCTGCATGGTCAGCACCTTCGCCTTGCCCTGCGGGTCCAGCGCCTCGGCGAGGCGGTCGCCGCCGGGGAAGAACGAGGCGGTGTGACCGTCCTCGCCCATGCCCAGCACCACCACGTCGAACGGCGCGGGCAGCGCGGCGATGCGCGCCTCGGCCTCGGCCAGCCCGGCCGCGGGCGTGGCGGCGCCGGTGTACAGCGGCACGAAGCGGGCGGCGGCCGCGGCGCCCTGCAGCAAGGCGGCTTCCACCAGCTTCGCGTTGGAGCGCGCGTCGCTGTCCGGCACCCAGCGTTCGTCGACCAGGGTGACGGTGACCTTGGCCCAGTCCAGCGCCTGTTTCGACAACTGCGCGAAGAAATCCTTCGGCGTGCTGCCGCCGGAGACCGCGATCACCGCTGTGCCGCGCTCAGCGATCGCCTCGCGCAATTGCGCGGCGACACGCTCGGCCAGCGCCGCGGCCTGGGCGCTGCAATTCGTGAAGCTGTGGGTGGTGACGTTCGACATCGCTTACTCGTCTTCGTGCCAGGTGCGGCCGTCGCGCTCGATCAGCGCCACCGCCGCGCTGGGGCCCCAGCTGCCGGAAGCGTAGGGGCGCGGCGGCTCGCCGCCGGCGGCCCACGCGGCGAGGATGGGGTCGGCCCAGCGCCAGGCCGCCTCCACTTCGTCGCGGCGCATGAACAAGGTGGGGTTGCCGCGCACCACGTCCAGCAGCAGGCGCTCGTAGGCGTCGGGCTGCGAGACGCCGAACGCCTCGGCGAAGCTCATGTCCAGCGGCACGTGGCGCAGGCGCAGGCCGCCGGGGCCGGGATCCTTGATGGTGAGCCACAGCTTCACGCCCTCGTCCGGCTGCAGGCGCAGCACCAGCCGGTTCTGCGCCAGCGGGCCGGCACTGGTACCGAAGATCGAATGCGGCACCGGCTTGAACGCGACCACGATCTCGGACACGCGCTCGGGCAGGCGCTTGCCGGTGCGCAGGTAGAACGGCACGCCGGCCCAGCGCCAGTTCTCGATCTCGGCCTTCAGCGCCACGAAGGTCTCGGTATCCGACTTCGCGCCGTTCAGTTCGTCCGGATAGCCCGGCACCGACTGGCCCTCGGCTACGCCGGCGCGGTACTGGCCGCGCACGGTGAGCTGGCTGGCGTTGCTTTCATCGATGCGCTTGAGCGAGCGCAGCACCTTGAGCTTCTCGTCGCGCACCGCGTCGGGCGACAGCGAGGACGGCGGCTCCATCGCCACCATGCACAGCAGCTGCAGCAGGTGGTTCTGCACCATGTCGCGCAGCGCGCCGGCACGGTCGTAGTAGCCGGCGCGGCGACCCAGGCCCAGCGTCTCGGCCACGGTGATCTGCACGTGGTCGATGTGGCTGGCGTTCCACAGCGGCTCGAACAACGCATTGCCGAAGCGCAGCGCCAGCAGGTTCTGCACCGTTTCCTTGCCGAGATAGTGGTCGATGCGATAGGTCTGCGATTCGGCGAACACCTGGCCCACCGCGTCGTTGATCCGGTTCGCGCTGGCGAGGTCGCGGCCGATCGGCTTTTCCAGCACCACGCGCGAGTGTTCGCCGTTCAGGCCGCACTGGCCGAGCCGGCGGCAGATGTCCTCGAACAGCTCGGGCGAGGTGGAGAGGTAGAACACGCGGATGTGTTCGGGCTGCTCGCCGATCAGCGCGGCGAACGCGTCCCAGCCCTCGTCCTTGCGTGCGTCCAGTGGGCGGTAGCCGACCAGCTGCAGGAAGGCGTCGAGCTTGGCGGGGTCGGCGCCGTTGCCGGCCAGCGACTCGCGCAGCTGGGTGCGGTAGCCGGCGTCGTCCAGCGGCTCGCGGGCCACGCCGAGGATGCGGCTGCCGGCAGGGATCTGGCCGTCGGCGTGGCGGTGGAACAACGCGGGCAGCAGCTTGCGCAGGGCGAGGTCGCCGGTGCCGCCGAAGATCACCAGGTCGAAGGCGTCGACCTTCTGGAAAGTAGCCGTCACGCAAGCACCTCGAAGCGGGAGGGTGGCTGGCCGTGGGGGTGGCCGGCCCGTCTGCCAACGATAGTACCAGTGGAATACCAGGACAAGAACTTGTCTGCATACGAATTCATTCATGCAGACAATTCGGCGAAAACACGGCCTCGGCATTGGTTTCAACTGAAACGGGCGTCCAGACGACTTGCGGCCAATGGTTTGCTATTGGTATCTTCTTGGGATGGAAACCGCCCTGGCCCGCGAATACCGCCGCATCTGCCGCGACCCGACCAGCCATCAGCCGCTGGCCTACCTGCGGTTGCGCCGCGCGATCCGCAACGTGGTCGAGCACCGCGACATCGAGCCGGGCCAGGCGCTGCCCAGCGAGCGCGACCTGTCGCAGGCGCTGAAGCTGTCGCGGGTCACCGTGCGCAAGGCGATCGCCGGCTTGGTGGAGGAAGGCCTGCTCACCCAGCGCCACGGCGCCGGCACCTTCATCGCCGAGCGCATCGTCAAGCCGATGTCGCGGCTGTCCAGCTTCACCGAGGACTTGCGCGACCGCGGCCTGCACCCGCGTTCGGAGTTCTTCGAGCGCAGCGTGGGCGAGGTGACGCCGGAGGAGGCGATGGCGATGAACCTGTCGCCCGGCTCGCTGGTGGCGCGCCTGCACCGCGTGCGCTACGGCCAGGACGAGCCGCTGGCGATCGAGCGCAGCGTGGTGCCGGCCAGCGTGCTGCCCGACCCGATGGTGGTGCGCGACTCGCTGTACGAGGTGCTGGAGACGCTGGGCTGTCGCCCGAAGCGCGCGCTGCAGCGCCTGCGCGCGGTATCGCTGGGCGCGCAGCACGCGCGCCTGCTGCACGTGGCCGCCGGCAGCGCCGGGCTCAACATCGAGCGGCGCAGCTTCCTCGACGACGGCCGCGTGGTCGAGTTCACCTGCTCCTGGTACCGCGGCGACATCTACGACTTCGTGGCCGAGCTGCACGCCGATTGATTTCCCCGTTGCGCGCCGCGCGACGCTTCCCCCGACACGAGAAACCCATGCACGCCAGCGACACCTTGATGTACCGCGAAGCGCACGAATCCGCCGACGTGGTGGCGCGCCAGTTCGCCGCCAACGAGAAGGTGGTGGGCGAACTCGCCGCCGCGCTGCGCGCGCAGCCGCCGCGCTTCATCGTCACCTGCGCGCGCGGCAGCTCCGATCACGCCGCCGCCTACGCGAAGTACGTGTTCGAGACCCAGCTCGGCATCGTCACCGCCTCGGCCTCGCCCTCGGTGACCTCGGTATACGCGGCGCCGCAGCAGTGGGACGGCGCGCTGTTCATCGCGATCTCGCAGTCGGGCAAGAGCCCCGACCTGGTGCGCAATGCACAGGCCGCGAAGATCGCCGGCGCACGCGTGGTGGCGATGGTCAACGTGGAGGACTCGCCGCTGGCTGCGCTCGCCGACACCGTGATCCCGCTGCACGCCGGCCCCGAGCGCAGCGTGGCCGCCACCAAGAGCTACGTCGCCGCGCTGGCCGCGATCCTGCACCTGTGCGCGCGCTGGCACGGCGACGCCAAGCTCGCGGCCGCGCTAGCCGCGCTGCCCGATGCGTTGCGCGCGGGCTGGGACGCGGACTGGTCGGCGCTGGTCGACGGCCTCGCCGAGGCGCACAACCTGTTCGTGGTGGGGCGCGGCTTCGGTTTCGCGGCCGCGCTGGAGGCGGCGCTGAAGTTCAAGGAAACCTGCGGCCTGCATGCGGAGGCGTTCAGCGCGGCCGAGGTGAAGCACGGCCCGATGGCCCTGGTCGGCCCGCACTTCCCGGTGCTGTGCTTCGCCCAGGACGACGACACGCTGGAGAGCACGCTGGCGGTGGCGCGCGAATTCCGCGGCCGCGGCGCGAACGTGCTGGTGGCCGCACCGGGCCGGAGCGGCGACGGCTTCCTGCCGCTCGCCGCCGGCCTGCCCGCGCTGTGCACGCCGCTGCTCACCATCCAGAGCTTCTATCGCGCCGCCAGCGCGCTGGCGCTGCGCCGCGGCTACAACCCCGACGTGCCGCCGCACCTCAACAAGGTCACCGAAACCGTCTGATCTCCCCGTAGGAGCGCACCCTGTGCGCGATTGCATTTTCGTTCGATCGAAGCCCAGAGCCATCGCGCACAGGGTGCGCTCCTACCATCGCTGCCGATCGGGATATTCGCCATGACCACCGCCCTCACCCACGCCCGCGTCCTCACCGCCCACGGCTGGCGCGACGATCTCGCCGTGCTGGTCGAGGGCGAGCGCATCGCCGCGCTGCTGCCGAACGATCACCCGCAAGTGCGCGCCGCGCAGGTGCAGGATCTCGCCGGCGCGCTGCTGGTGCCGGGCTTCATCGACGTGCAGGTGAACGGCGGCGGCGGCGCGCTGTTCAACGCCGCGCCCACGGTGGCGACGATCCGGACGATCGGCGCGGCGCACCGCAAGTTCGGCACCACCGGCTTCCTGCCCACGCTCATCAGCGACAGCACGGACGTGATGCGCGCCGCGCTGGCGGCGGTGGAGCAGGCCTTCGACGAAGGCGTGCCGGGCCTGCTCGGCGTGCATCTGGAAGGCCCGTACCTCGCGCCCGAGCGCAAGGGCGTGCACGATCCGAAGTGGTTCCACGTGCCGGGCGAGGAGGAACTCGAGCTGCTGTGCGCGCCGCATCGCGGCGTGCGCCTGCTGACGCTGGCGCCCGAACGCGTGCCGCACGCCAGCATCGCGCGGCTCGCCGCCGCCGGCGTGATCGTCAACGCGGGCCACACCGCCGCCGACCACGCCACCATCCGCGCCGCGCTGGCCGCGGGTGTGCGCGGCTTCACCCACCTGTTCAACGCGATGACGCCGCTGGGCAGCCGCGAGCCCGGCGTGGTGGGCGCGGCGCTGGATGATCCCGGCAGCTGGTGCGGCATCATCGTCGACGGCCACCACGTGCACCCGACCAGCCTGCGCAACGCGATCACCGCCAAGCCGCGCGGCAAGACCCTGCTGGTCACCGACGCGATGCCGCCGGTGGGCGCGGATTCGACCGAGTACGTGCTCAACGGCGAAACCATCGTGGTGAAGGACGGCATCTGCCAGACCGCGAACGGCGTGCTCGCCGGCTCCGCGCTGGACATGGCCACCGCCGTGCGCAACAGCGTGGCGATGCTCGGCCTGCCGCTGGACGAGGCGGTGCGCATGGCCAGCACGTATCCCGCCGATTTCCTCGGTCTCGGCGCCAGCCACGGCCGCATCGCGGTGGGCTGCCGCGCCGATCTCGTCGCGATGGATGCCGATTACCGCGTGCGGAAGAGCTGGATCGGCGGCGTGTCGGGCTGAAGCCCGACCTACCGCGAACCCGGCACCGTAGGTCGGGCTTCAGCCCGACAACGCCAGCCGCCAAACCCGACAAACCACCAAGCCAGACAACGGCGCTGCCATGGCGCCTGCCCGACATGTCGCGGGCAAGCATCGTGGCACCGTGGTCGGGATGAATCCCGACCCACGCCAATGGGGTACGCGATGACCTGGAACGATCTGCGCAAGGGGCGCACGTCGCTGCTTGGCAATGCCTACCACATCACCACCGTGACTCGGAGTCGGACGCCGTACTTCGCTGCGCTCGACAGCAGCCGCAAGCTGGTGCGGGAACTGATGGCGCTGCAAGCCGAGGGGCGCTGCGAAACCCTGTGCTACGTGGTGATGCCCGATCACCTGCACTGGCTGATGTCGCTTCGCGGCGGCACCCTGGCCGACGCCGTACGTCTGCTGAAGGGACGCTCGGCGCGTGCCATCGGCCGCACGGTATGGCAGCCGAGCTATTTCGACCATGCGGTGCGCAGCGACGAGGATCTGCGCACGATGGCACGCTACATCGTGGCCAACCCCTTGCGTGCCGGGCTGGTCGAACGCATAGGTGACTACCCGCTGTGGGATGCGATCTGGCTGGACGAAACGCTGTCCCCGTAGGTCGGGCTTCAGCCCGACATCAGGTACCACAAGCAGAGCCGTCGGGATGAATCCCGACCCACGAGAGCCGCAGTCTCGGTAGGTCGGGCTTCAGCCCGACAAGTGCTTGCGACAAACGCTCTCGTTGCTGCGCATGGCCACCCAAAGCTAGACTTCTCCTGTTCAGGTGTCCCGAAGGCTTGTGCCCAAGGGATGAAACGGGAAGCCGGTGCGTGGCGCATGCCACCAGTCCGGCGCTGCCCCCGCAACGGTAGGCGAGTACACGCGCGGCCATCCGCCACTGTGTCGAGGACACGGGAAGGCGCCACGCGGGACGGTGCAGGCACCGTCCGCTCGCAAGCCCGGAGACCGGCCCGGACATGACTGCTGGCTCGCGGTGGGCGAGGCCGGACAGACGCGTCCGGCCTCGCCGTGCCTGCCTGTTCCCGCCTTCCCTCACCGTTCGCCGGCCCATTGAACGCAATGTGCCGCGCGGTGTGCACGGCCGAGGAACGAGACGTGAAGAAGACCCTGCTGGCCGCGGCGCTGCTGTGCTGCCTCCCCGCCGCCTACGCCGCCGACCAGAACGACGCCAGCGCGCTGGCGCCGGTGGTCGTGACCGCCACCCGCACGCCGATCACCGCCGACGACGCGCTGTCCTCGGTCACCGTGATCACCCGCGCCGACATCGAGCGCTTGCAGCCGCTGTCGGTGGCGGACCTGCTCACCGGCCTGCCGGGTATCAGCTTCGCGCAGAGCGGCGGCCTCGGCCAGCTCTCCACGCTGTTCCTGCGCGGCACCAATTCCACCCACACCCTGGTGCTGGTCGACGGCATCCGCGTCGGTTCGGCCACCGCCGGCTTCGCCCGGCTGGAGCAGATCCCGGTGGAGCAGATCGAGCGCATCGAGATCGTGCGCGGCCCGCGTTCCAGCCTGTACGGCTCCGACGCGATCGGCGGCGTGATCCAGATCTTCACCCGCCACGGCCAGCCGAACGGCGGCACCGCACCTTCGTTCAGCACCACGGTCGGCAGTCATGGCCTCGCCGGTGCGACCGTCGGGCTGTCCGGCGGCGACGCGCACGCCTGGTACAACGCGAGCCTCGGCGGCCAGTACACCGCGGGCTTCCCCGCCTGCCGCATGGGCGCGGCGGAGGCCTTTGCCGGCTGCTTCGCGGACGATCCGCGCAACGACGCCTTCCGCGACTGGAACGGCGCCTTCAACGCCGGCTACCGCTGGGACAACGGCACCGAGCTGGCCGGCGACTGGCTGCGCAGCAAGAGCTTCGTGGAGTACGCGGGCAGCCCGTTCGGCAGCAACCGCGCGGTCGACGAGCAGCGCGTGGCCGGTGCACGGCTGAGCTTCTCGCCGCTGGAGGCGTGGAAAGTCACGTTGACCGCGGGGCAGAGCAAAGACCTGTCCACCACGTATTACCAGGGCACGTACTTCGGCACGTACTACCCGCTGCAGCAGACCGGCTACGCCGATTCGCGGCGCAACCAGGCCTCGTGGCAGAACGATCTCGCGCTGGCCGCGAACCAGCTGCTGACCGTGGGCGTGGACTGGCAGCAGGAGCATGTGGACAGCAACACCGCCTACCTCGCCACCCACCGCACCGACACCGGCGGCTTCACCCAGTACCAGGGCACGTTCGGCCGCAACGAGTTGCAGGCTTCGGTGCGCCGCGACCACAACAGCCAGT